>JABLTR010007580.1_pt1 | contig 140093 bp, 124 predicted proteins | sample 7160071 | NCBI WGS metagenome assembly JABLTR01 (sample SAMN14651230, study PRJNA627086) | human gut metagenome | isolation source: feces | host: Homo sapiens
CCATGCCGCCTGCTGGGCGCGCGCCGCCCTGCTGGCCGTTGCGCGCGCCAAAACCGCCCTGGGGACGATCTCCGCGCGGCGCAAAGTTGCCGCCCTGTGCGCGATCCCCGCGCGGGGCAAAGCCGCCGCCCTGGGGACGATCGCCACGCGGGGCAAAATTACCGCCCTGCGGACGGTCTCCGCGCGGCGCAAAATTGCCGCCCTGTGCGCGCGGTGCGCCCTGAGGACGATCTCCGCGCGGGGCAAAGCTGCCGCCCTGTGCGCGCGGCGCGTTGCCGTTCTGCTGAGGACGGGCCGCAGGAGCGGCAGGCTTTGCTTCCGGCTGCTTGGCGGCAGGCTTCGGCTCTTCCTTCTTCTCCTCGGTCTTTTCCACAGGCACATCGTCGGGCATCGTCCATGCCTTGCTCTGCGAGCTGAGCGCCTTCTGCTGCTCTTCGCGGCGCTTTTCCTCGCGCTCGGCCTCCTGCTGCTGCGTAAAGCCGTTTTCAATCTTGCGCAGCTCGGCGAGCGTCTTTTCCGCCGCGGTACGGACTCCCGTCACGTCTCCCAGCAGCTTCGCCGCCCGGCGGCTGAGTTCCTTTGTTGCGTCTTGAACCTTCATTTTGGACATTCTGCCCTTGCACCCCCGCAAATTTGCGTCACTGTCGTGTGGTTATCTTCCCTGAAACGGTGCGTTGCCCGCCTCTTCTTCCCTGGCCAATGCCAGCAGCTTTTCGCCCAGCGTGCCCCGCGCAATTGCGGCGCTCATGCGTCCGGGCTTGCCGATGGCCTGCCCCAGTCTGTCCGGCGACGTTTCATAAAGCGGAACTTTATAAAACGCGCAGGAATCCCGGAATTTCTTTTTTGTATTGTCGGCTGCGTCTGCATCCAGAATCATGAACAAAGCCGTTCCGGATGAAACCGTCTTGAGCACGCCGCTCTCGCCGAGGCTCAGCTGCCCCGCGCGCATGGCGATGCCCAGCATCGCGTAAAACGCGTCGCGCTCAAGTTTCATCGACTTCCTCCATCAGCTGGCTGAGTACGGCTTCGTCGATCTTCGTTTCCAGCGCGCGGTCAAGCTGCTTCTGGCGAACCGCTTTCGTCAGGCATTCCTTCGATTTGCAAATATATGCGCCGCGCCCCGGAGCCTTGCCGATTCGGTCAAAGCTGATTTCGCCCTGTGCGTTGCGGACAATGCGCAGCAGCGCCTTCTTTTCCTTCATCTCGCGGCAGCCCACGCACATACGCATGGGAACTTTGCGTGTTTTCATCGGCGCACCCCGCTTTTACTCGGCGTCGCCTTCAGCCGACGGCGCTTCCGCCGCTTCGGCCTCAACCTGCTCGTCGATCTGGCTCTGGCTCTTGATGTCGATCTTCCAGCCGCTCAGGCGCGCGGCAAGGCGCGCATTCTGGCCTTCCTTGCCGATGGCCAGAGAGAGCTGGTTATCCGGCACGACCACGCGGCAGGCTTTTTCCTGCTCGTTGACGAACACGTTCACCACATGCGCCGGATTCAGCGCGTTGGCGACAAACTCCGCCGGATCAGCCGACCACTTGATGATGTCGATCTTCTCGCCGCGCAGTTCGGTCACCACGCGATCCACGCGCTGGCCGCGCGGGCCGACGCAGGAACCCACCGGATCGATCATCGGGTCGGTGGAATGCACAGCCATCTTTGTGCGGCTGCCCGCCTCGCGGGAAATGGACTTAATCTGCACAATGCCGCTCTGAATTTCCGGCACTTCCAGCTCGAACAGGCGCTTGACCAGACCCGGATGGATACGGGACACGCTGACCTGCGGGCCGTGCTTCGCGCCCGGACGCGCCAGACGGCGATCCGCGACGACTTCCAACACGTAGACCTTGAAGCGCTCGCCCGGCGCATACACGTCGGTCGCCATCTGCTGGCTCGGTTCGAGCACGCCTTCGGTCTTGCCCAGCTCAACGTAAACGTCCTTCGTCTCCGGATCGACGCTGTGCACGATCGCGGTCAGGATCTCGTTTTCCTTTTCGATGAAATCGTCGTAGACCTTACCGCGCTCGGCCTCGCGGATCTTCTGCACGATGACCTGCTTGGCCGTCTGCGCGGCGACGCGGCGGAAGTTATCCGGCGTGACCTCGACCTCGACGATATCGTCCTGCTGATAACTGGGCTGAATCGCCTGCGCCTCCTCGATGGAAATCTCGGTCGCCTCGTCGGTGGGCCAGCGCTCAACCGTCTTTCTGGCGTACAGGCGAACCGCGCCGGTCTCCCGATTCAGCTCCACGCGCACGTTCGCGTTGGAAGGCGGCATGCCGTATTCCTTGCTGAAATTATTTTTATAAGCGCTCTTCAAAGCCTCTTCAATCGCGGAAAAGAGCAGCTCCTTGCTGATGTTTTTCTCTTTGGCCAGCGCGGCGACCGCTTCGATCATGTCGCGGTTCTCGTTTTTATCGATGCCCTGACGCTTATCTTCCTTCTGAGTCGTTTTCCTCATCGTCGCTCATCTCCTCGTCCATTGCGATATCTTCCTCGGTGATGATCACCAGCGGTTTACACAGCGAAACGTCCTTCTGCGCAAAGCGAAGTTCATTTTCGCCGTCACGGATGACGATTTCGCCGTCCACAAGCCCGACCAGCTCGCCTTCAAACTGCTTGCGGCGCTCAACCGGGCGGAACAGATGGATTTCCACCATCTCGCCCGCATGCTTGTCAAAATCCTTCTGCTTTTTCAGCGGACGATCAAGACCCGGCGAACATACCTCAAGGAAATCATAATCCACGCGCTCGACCAGCGGGGCCACAGCGCGGTGATACGTTTCACAGTCGCTCAAGGTAATACCGTCGGGTTTGTCAATATAAATCCGCAGATAGCGGCTCGCGCCCTCGCGCGCAAGCTCCACATCCACCAGCTCAAAGCCAAACTGCTGCGCAAGCTTCTGGCAGGCCGGCTCAATCACACGGGTCAAATCGCTTTGTGCCATTCACACACTCCCAAAGTCTCTTCAAAATCAATTTTCAGCCGAAACGGCTGCGGCAGATAGAAAGAGTGGGCGCTTCTCCCACTCTTTCGCATCCACCCGCAGGGTACAAAACTCCCTGCGCCGCCATCGTATGCGGTTATTATATCACCGCTTTTTCAAAAAAACAACCCTCTATACATGGTTTGTCAGCTATTCCGTCGAAATTCGCATTTATAACGAAAGATTTCTTCCAATTTGAACCCTGGTCAGAAGGAAAACAGCGTCGTCTGATTGCTTTCCGGCAGATTGCCCAGGCATCCGCCCTCGCGCAGCAGGTCGATCAGCGACGCGGAAATCTTCGTCCGGTTGCGCAGATCCTCAATGGAAATAAACGGCGACTGTTCGCGCGCGTCCACGATGCTCTGCGCGGCGGCCTCGCCCAAACCCGGCAGGGCGTTAAACGGCATGCGGATCGTCTGGTCGTCCACCACCTGGAATTTCGTCGCGTCGCTCTTGTAAAGATCGACCGGCGCAAGCTTGATGCCGCGGCAAAGCATTTCGATGACCAGTTCCATGATAATCATCAAATCCTTGTCTTTCTGCGTGAGGTCTTTGCTGTTCGCCTCCATCTCCTTATAACGGCTGCGGATGGATTCCAGCGATCCGCCGAGGACACTCGCGTCAAAGCAGTCTGCGCGGACGGTGTAATACGCGCAGTAATACGCCGCCGGACGATGCACCTTGTACCACGCGATGCGCAGCGCCATCGTCACGTAGGCAACCGCGTGTCCCTTCGGGAACATGTATTTGATCTTTTTGCAGGAATCGATGAACCACGCCGGCACATTGTGCTCGATCATGGCTTCTTCCATCTCCGGCTTGAGCCCGCGTCCCTTACGCACGGATTCCATCGTGTCAAACGACATCTTCGGCGCGACGCCGTAATCGATGAGCGCATTCATGATATCGTCGCGGCAGCAGATGCACGAAGCCAGCGGCGCGATGCCCGCCTTGATGATCTCCTGCGCGTTGCCGATCCACACGTCTGTGCCGTGGGACAGGCCGGAAATGCGAATCAGTTCCTCCATCGTCGTCGGGTGCGTTTCTTCCAGCATCTGCCGGACGAACTTCGTACCGAATTCCGGCACGCCGTATGTGCCCGTCTTCGATCCGATCTGCTCCGGGGTCACGCCCAGCGCCTCCGTGCCGGAAAACAGCGAAATCACATCCGGATCGGTCAGCGGCAGGGTGCGCGCGTCGATACCCGTCAAATCCATCAGCATGCGGATCATCGTCGGGTCGTCGTGGCCCAGAACGTCCAGCTTGACCAGCACGTCGTGCATCGAGCCGAAATCGTAATGCGTCGTGATGACCGGACTGGTCATGTCGTTGGCCGGGTGCTGAATGGCGACGAACTGCTGAATTTCATATTCCTTCGGCAGAACGACCATGCCCGCCGGGTGCTGGCCCGTCGTGCGTTTTACGCCGACACAGCCCAGCGCCAACCGGTTCATCTCCGCTTCCGACAGCGTCAGATTCCGCTCTTCGCAGTATTTTTTGACGTAGCCGTAGGCCGTCTTGTCCGCCAGCGTGCCGATGGTTCCGGCGCGGTAGCAGTATCCTTTGCCAAATAATTCTTCGATGTACGCATGCGCGCGCGGCTGATACACGCCGGAGAAGTTCAGGTCGATATCCGGCACCTTATCGCCTTTGAAACCGAGGAAGACCTCGAACGGAATATCGAACCCATCGCGGAAAAGATCTTCGCCGCACTGCGGGCATTTCATCGGCGGCAAGTCCACGCCGACCTTGTATTTGCTTCTGTCCACGTCAAAGGTGTACCATTTGCACTTCGGACAGCGGTAGTGCGGCGGCAGGGCGTTGACCTCCGAAATGCCGACCAAATGCGCCACGTAGGACGAGCCGACGCTGCCGCGCGAACCGACCAGATAGCCGTCCGCGTTGGATTTTTTGACCAGCTTTTCCGCAATGTTGTACAGCGTGCCATAGCCGTAACCGAGGATGGAAGAAAGCTCCTTCTCCTTGCGCGCCACGACGATCTCCGGCGGATTGTCGCCGAACCACTCGCGAATCTGCTCTTCGCACAGGTTGCGGATGTTGTCCGCCGCGTCCGGCCAGTACGGCTGGAACGTCTCCTTCCCTTCCGGATGCTTCGGGTACAGGCCGACCTCGCCAATGCGCGCGGCGATCTTCGCCGGGTTGTCGATGACGACTTCTTCAGCCTTCGCTTTGCCCAGATAACTGAATTCGTCGAGCATTTCCTGGGTCGTTTTGAAATACAGCGGCGGCTGGTTGTCCGCGTCCTTGAATCCGTGCGCTGCCTGAATGATCGCGCGGAATTTTCCGTCCTTCGGATCGAGAAAATGCACGTCGCCCGTCGCGCAGACCGGAATGCCCAGCTCTTCGCCGAGCCAGACGATCTTGCGGTTGAAATCGCGCAGCTGTTCTTCGTCTTCCGCCATGCCCTCGCGCAGCATGAACGCGTTGTTGCCGATGGGCTGAATTTCAAGATAGTCGTAGAACCGCGCGATCCGTTTGAGTTCCGTGTCGTTTTTGCCGTCCACCACCGCGCGGAACAATTCGCCCGCCTCGCAGGCCGAGCCGACGATGATGCCCTTGCGGTATTTCTGCAAAATTTCGCGCGGGGTGTGCGGCTTGCGGCTGAAATAATTGAGATGGCCTTCCGAAACGATCTTGTTCAGGTTGGTGATGCCGTCCTGTTCGGCGGCCAGCAGAATGATGTGATAGGAATCGCCGATGGCGCCGCCCGTCAGCGCGGAATTGATTTCGTTCAGGCGGGTGACACCCTTCTCCTTCGCCGTGTCGAGCATGCGGTTGAGCATGTGGGCCGTCGCGCGCGCGTCGTGCACGGCTCTGTGCGCGTTTTTAAGGCTGATGCCCAGCGATTTGCAGACCGCGCCAAGCCTGTGGCTCTTGAGACTGGGGTACATTCTGCGGGAAAATTCCAGCGTGTCGATGACCGGCATGTGGATTTCAATCCCCAGTCGGTTGCATTCTTCCGTCAGGAAAGAATAGTCAAATTTTGCGTTGTGCGCCGCAAACGCCGCCCCGCCGATAAATTCCAGCAGTTTCGGGATTTCGATTTCCGCCGGGTTCGCGTCGGCGACCATGGCGTCGGTGATGTGCGTTAAATTGGAAACCTCTTCCGGAATCGGCTCCATCGGGTTGACAAACCTGCTGTATTCCTCCACCACCTGTCCGTTGCGAATGCGAACCGCGCCGATTTCCATAATGCGGCACTTACGCGGGTTCAAGCCCGTGGTTTCAAAGTCCACCACGACGATATCGTCCGTCAGCGGCCTGTCGTCGCCGTCCTTGACAACGACGGTCACGTCGGTCAGATAGCCCTCCATGCCCGGAATGAGCTTGATTTTGTTCTTCTTCGCCGCGCCGAAGGCTTCCGGAAACGCCTGCACGACGCCGTGATCCGTGATGGCGACGGCCGGGTGTCCCCACTGCGCCGCGCGCTTAATCAGGTCGCTGGCGGAGGAAACCGCGTCCATCTCGCTCATGTTGGTGTGCATATGCAGCTCAATGCGCTTGCGCTCGGCGTTATCCTGCCGCATGGGCTTTTCGCGCGCGTCAATATCGTTGACCATCACAACCAGCCCGTGTTCAAAGCTGTCCATCTTCACGTCGCCGCGCACGGCCAGCCATTTGCCCTCCTTGACGGCGGCAATCACATCCTCAACGGCCTTCTTTTCCTCTTCCGTCGGCGGACGGTCGTCGTCCTCCTGCGCATTGCCGAAGCGGCCCTTTCTGGGCTTATAACGCAAAAACGTCTTGCACTTGATGGTATTCGTGTAATCCGTCAACGCGAAGGAAAGCAGCTGCATTTCGCCGCCGCGCAGTTCGCGCGTTTCCACCGTCAGCACCTCGCCGCAGATGGTCAGCTTGCTGGCCTCTTCGGTCAATTCGCTGATAGGCAGCGGCTCGGCGGTGATCGGCCGGCCGAAAATCGCCTTGGGCTTTTCTTTGACGGCCTTCACTTCCTGGGCGGCAACCTGTTCGCTCTGCGTCTTGATCATCGCGGCGACGGCCTGTTCATCCTCGGCCTTGCGGCGTCGGCGAATCTCTTCGAGCTGCTCTTCGCGCAGCTTGACCGCTTGAAAGACGACGTGCACCTGAGTCACAAACACGTTTTCGACCAGCTGCTCGATGTATTTGTCCACGCCGGACTGCGCGAGGAATTTCGGCGCGATATCCTGCGGCACGAGCACGCTGAGCACATCGCCCTTGCATTCCAGCGTCGCGTCGTTCATAAACGGCGCGCCGGAAGGATGGCGGCGCTTGACGCAGCGCAGGATAAACGGCGCGTATTTCTGCGGATCGCTCAGAAAATCCTGCGCCAGCTGCGGCGAACGAATGATGAGTTTGACCCGCGTCGGCGCGAAATTGCGCCGCATGGCGCGCTGTGCCGCCAGAAACGGTCTTTCCTCCACCAACATATCCGAAGAAAAAAAGACCGATATCTCGTCGCCCGCCTTGCTGGCCGTCACGCGCTCCAGGGTCAAATGCCCCCTCAGCTCCTGTGCCGCCCCTTCGAGCAAACCTTCCCACTGCTGTGCCACTGTACGTCACCAACTCCTTCAGTCAGCTTCGCTGAGGGACTGTCAGGCTTAAACCAAACATTTCAGGAAACAAATATCTAAGCATTTTTAGATATGGGGCTTTGCCCCATCGCCCCACCAAAGGGCTTTCCGATCGCCCTTTGGAAACCTTCGGGCACAAATACTTCGTTTTTTTCTTGAAAATGTCGGCGTTGTTAGCTTGATAGCCCCATTCGCAATCCGAAAACTTTCAAATTTCATCCGTTCAAATGCGCTTCTCATAGCAAAAGCCTCCCTCTGAGAGGGAGGTTGGATTATTGATCGTATGCTTGCCATTCTTCCAATTGTTCAACCCTTTGATCAAGTTTTTGAATTCGCGTTGAACACATTTTTGCATATTTCTGCATTTTCAAATCCGGAAGGCATATAACATACACAAATCCCAGAATACCAAGCAATGCGCCTGTAAAGAAATAACCCACATATCCCTTTTTTTCAGCCAGCTTAAAGCATAGAATCCCGATAATTGTTCTTTGAATAAACCAAATCAGAAACAACAAAAATCCACCATTAGATATTATTCTATCAATTTCTGAAATAATTTGATCATATACATAGTGATTCATGTGCTTCTCTCGCTTTCTCTCGCAAATCAGAGCATCTTATGAATCTCGTCAATCAAAATCTGCGCCAGATCGCCGGTCACCTTCTGCGGCTGCTGACCCTTTTTGATGAGCAGACCCGCGCCGTTTCCGCCGCCGCAGATGCCGATATCCGCCTCGCGTCCCTCGCCGGGGCCGTTGACCACGCAGCCCATGACGGCCACTTTAAACGGCACGTTTACGCCCTTGAGTTCTTCCTGCACGCGGCGCATGATTCCGCCCACGTCGATGCAGGTGCGTCCGCAGGTCGGGCAGGAGACATACTGCACGAAGTTCTTGCGCAGCCCCACGTCCTGCAAAATCTCAATGCCTGCCGGCGGTTCAAGACACGGATCGCCTGTCAGCGAAACGCGAATCGTATCGCCGATGCCGTCCAGCAGCAGCGAACCGATGCCGATGGCGCTCTTGATTTTCCCCTGTTCCGGCAGACCCGCTTCGGTCACGCCCAGGTGCAGCGGATAATCGCACTGCGCGCTGGCCAGTCGATAGGCCGCGACGGTATCCGGCACGTTGCTCGCCTTCATGGAGAGCACCATGTCGTAAAAGCCGCAGTTTTCCAGCATTTTCGCATGCGCCAGCGCGCTTTCCACCATGCCCTGCGGGGTCGGCCCGCCGTATTTGGCCAGGATATCCTTCTCCACCGAGCCGGAGTTCACGCCAATGCGCACCGGAATGTGATGGGCCTTCACACAGTCGGCGAGAATACGCACGTTCTTCTCTCCGCCGATGTTGCCGGGGTTAATGCGCAGTTTGTGAATGCCGTTTTCCACCGCCTTGATGGCGAGCTTGTAATCAAAATGAATGTCGGCGACCAGCGGAACGGGGCTCCCGTCCACCAGCGCGCGCACCGCTTCGGCGCATGCCTCGTTGTAAACGGATACGCGAACGATATCCGCGCCCGCCACCGTCAGCGCGCGGATCTGGGAGAGCGTCGCCTCCACGTCCGCCGTGTCCGTATTGGTCATCGACTGTACGCTGACCGGCGCGCCCCCGCCGATGAGGACGTTTCCGGCCTTGACCTGCCTTGTCTTTGTGCTCATGTGTTTCTCCCTCAGCCCTTCACAAAAAATCGTATAATATCTTTGTACGTCAGCAGCACCATCAGCCCCATCAGCAGCGCAAAGCCTGCCAAATGAATCGCGCCTTCCAGCTCGCGCTTGACGGGCTTGCGGCGAATCGCTTCCACCAGCAGAAACAGCAGTCGGCTTCCGTCCAGTCCCGGAATCGGGAGCAGGTTCATCACGCCGAGGTTGACACTGATCAGCGCCAGCATTTCCAGATAGACCTCAAAGCCGCCCTGCCGCGTGACTTCCTGAATGACGTAGATCGTGCCGACCGGGCCGGTCATATCGTCCACGCCCTTCCCTCTGAACACCATGTTCTTGAGCGCGTCCAGAATCGTCTTTACGCTTTCGATGTTGTATTGCACCGAGAACGGAATGCTGCTCCAAATCGGCAGGCGCATGTTCTCGCTGCCAAAGGAAAAGCCGACGCGATAACGTCCATCATCCTCGTCGTAAAACGGCGTTATTGTCAAATCCAGCGTCTGGCCGCCCCGTCTGACGGTCAGCGTCACCGCATCGCCGTTTGAATCCGCAATCGCCTGTGCAACCGCATTGGAATCTGCTGTCTCCGTACCGTCCACAGCCAGAATTTCGTCGCCGATCTCCAATCCGGCCACCTGCGCATTTTCTTCCAGCTTCGCTACCTTCGGCACGACGACGCTCACGCCGCACAGGCTCATGAACAGCGCGATCACCAGAAACGCAATCACAAAATTCATCAGCGGCCCGCTGAAAGCCGTGACCGCGCGCTTCCAAACCGCCTGGTTGTTAAACGCGCGCGGGTCGGGGCGATCCTCGTCCTCGCCGTAAAACTGGCAATAGCCGCCGATAGGCAGCAGGCGAATGGAAAACTGCGTGCCCTTTCTGCTCTTCCATTTGGCAATCAGCGGGCCCATACCCATCGAAAATTCCTGCACGCTGATGCCGCAGGCGCGAGCCGCCCAGAAATGCCCCGCCTCGTGCGCGATAATCAGCACGCCGAGCAGCAGCAGCGCCAGAATCACATACATGAAAAGAAAGCACCTCCCGCGTTATGCCTCAAACCGACTCATCAGCTCCGCAGCCTTCTGCCTTGCGGCGTGATCGCATTCAAACACCTGTTCAAGCGTCGGATGAGTAATGACCGGCACGGCCTGCATCGTCTCTTCCACCAGACGCGCAATCGCGCCGAAGGGAATTTTCTCGTGCAGGAACGCGTCCACCGCAACTTCGTTCGCACCGTTGAGCACCGCGCTCATCGAGCCGCCGACGGCCAGCGCGTCATACGCCAGTTTGAGGCCGGGGAAACGACTGTAATCCGGCTGTTCAAAGGTCAGCGCGTTCATCTGCGTGAAATCCAGCCGCTTGCCTCCGGTCGGCAGTCTCTCCGGCCAGCTCATCGCGTAGAGAATCGGCAGACGCATATCTGGCGTGCCCAGCTGCGCCATTACCGCGCCGTCCGCGTATTCGACCATAGAATGTATGACGCTCTGCGGATGAATCAGCACATCGATTTTCTCGGCGGGCATGTCGAACAGCCAGCGCGCCTCGATGACCTCCAGCGCCTTGTTCATCATCGACGCGGAATCGATGGTGATCTTGCGGCCCATGCTCCAATTCGGGTGCTTGAGCGCCTGTTCCGGCCGCGCGTTGTAGATGTCTTCCTTTTTCCATGTGCGGAACGGGCCGCCGCTCGCCGTCAGAATCAGGCGGGTCGGCGTATTGCCCTGCGCACCCTGCAAACACTGGAAAATGGCACTGTGCTCGCTGTCCACCGGCAGCAGCGGGTGCCTCGCTTTTTTCGCCGCCTCCGTCACCAGTTCGCCGCCCGCGACGAGCGGCTCCTTGTTGGCCAGCAGCACGCGTTTGCCGCAGGCAAGCGTTTCCATCACCGCCGCCAGACCGACCACGCCCACGACCGAGACAAGCACATCGTCTGCGTCGCACGCGTGCACCACATCCAGCAGCACGTTTTCGCCGAACATCCACTGGCAACTGTTTTTGATATCCGCCGGAATTTCCTTCGGCTCGACGGAAAGCGCCGCAATCTTCGGATGGAACTGGCGCACCTGTTCAAAGAGCTTTTCGCTTGAGCTGTGCGCCACCAACGCGGTGACGGCAAAGCGGTCGCTGTGGCGCGCCGCCACGTCGAGCGCCTGCGTGCCAATGGAACCCGTAGAACCCAATATCGCCAACTTTCGCATATTTGCCTCCGTTTTTCGCATAAGCCATGCGTATTTCAGCCGCATATACCGCTTTAAAGCACCAGCGTGTAGCAATACATCACAATCAGGGTGAAAATCACGCTGTCAAACCTGTCCATCACGCCGCCGTGGCCGGGGAAAATCTTGCCGTAATCCTTGATTCCGCTGTGGCGCTTGAGCAGCGACGCGGAAAGGTCGCCGATTTCGCCCGCCACCGAGCCGATCAGGCCCAGCGCAATGGCCGCCGGAATCCCCGGCATCGGCATGTGGAACGCGTATACAAACACCGCGCGGCAGATCAGGCCGCCGATTGTGCCGCCAACCACGCCGAAAATCGCGCCTTCCACCGTCTTTTTGGGGCTGACGTTCGGGCAGAGCTTGTGTTTACCCATCGCCCGGCCGCCGAAATACGCCGCGCCGTCGCCGACATAGGCAATCGCAAACGCCATCGTAATCAGCGCAATACCCGGCACCACGCCGTAGGTGCTATTCATCATCATCATAAACATGGACATCGGCAGAAAGCAGGTGAACAGCGGGTATACCGACGCCGCCGCATCCGGGAACGTCGGCTTTTCTCGCAGCATGACACCCGTCATCGAAATGCCCATCGCCGCCACAACCAGCAGCAGCGGATCGAGCACGCCCATCACGCGGCTCAGCGGCCACATCGCGACCGCCGCCGCATAGCCGCCCCATGTGCAGACGTTGTAGCCTGCTTTGCCCAGCGCGCGATAGCACTCCCGCATCGCGATGATCGTCAGCAGGGCGATCACCAGCTCGGCGAACCAGCCGCGCACGACCAGCACAAAGATGAGAAACGGCACGCCGACAGCCGCGGTAATCAGGCGAGTCTTCATAAAATCCTTCTTTCTTATACGCCGCCGAACCGGCGATTTCTTTTCGCATACGCCAGCAGCGCTTCATCATAGGCATGACGGTCGAAATCCGGCCAGAGCGTATCGGTCTGATAAAACTCCGCATATGCCAGCTGATAGAGCAGAAAATTGCTCAGCCGCATCTCTCCGCTCGTCCGAATCAGAAAATCCACATCCGGCAGTCCGGCCGTATACAATTCGCTTTCAAACGCTTTGCGGTCGATGTCCTCCGGCTTCATGTCGCCGTTTGCCACATGTTCCGCCAGTTTCTGCGCCGCGCGGATGATTTCCTGCTGACCGCCGTAATTCAGCGCGATATTCAGCTGCAACCCCGTGTTCCCGTGCGTGCGGCGGATGGCGGCGTGCAGCGCGTCCTGCTGCTTTTCCAGCCCCTTGGGCATGCCGTCAATGTCGCCCAGAATGCGAATACGCACGTTTTTCTCGTTCAGTTCGTCGATCTCACTGGTAAAGTATTGCAGCAAAAGCCGCATCAGCGCGCCGACTTCCTCGGCCGAGCGCTTCCAGTTTTCAGCCGAAAACGCATAAATGGTCAGCGCCTCGATGCCCAGTTCGTCGGAATACTTGATGATTTCACGCAGCGCCTCTACGCCGGCCTTGTGGCCGAATGTGCGCGGCATGCCGCGCTTCTGCGCCCAGCGGCCGTTGCCGTCCATGATGATCGCCACGTGGCGCGGCAGAAATTCCCTGTCCAGCTCCTTTGCCGAGACGACAGGCGCTTTGCTTTCATTTTGGCCCATAACTGCCATATCTATCCCCCTGCCGCCGCGCTCATCTGCAATCGGCGGGCCTTATTTTTGTTTTAATCCAAAAAGCGGGCCTCGCAGAGCGCCGCTCCGACGAAACCCGCCGTGTCTGTCTGTTTACGGTTGCGGATCGGAAATCGGGTCGAGAAACCGCGCGGCCACGAGCTTTTTGCCGTCGTCCGAGGCATACACAACGCGCAATTTGCCTCCGTCCCGCTTTTCGCGGCGCGGCGCGTACGTTTCGCTTACCTGCGGATGAACGCCTTCTTCGCTCAGAATCGCCTCAGCCTGCTTCAAAGGCAGCCCAAGCAGCTGCGTTCTCATTTGACCTCCATGATCTCCTTTTCCTTCTCGGCGTCGATCTTGTCGATGTCCTTGATCGCCGCGTCGGTCAGCTTCTGGATGTCCTCTTCGGCCTTCTTCTGGTCGTCCTCGGTGATTTCGCTGTTCTTCTTGAGCTTCTTCACCTGATCGACCGCGTCGCGGCGGATGGAACGGATCGCCACCTTGCTTTCCTCAGAGGTCTTGCGCACGAGCTTGGTCAGCTCCTTGCGGCGCTCCTCGGTCAACTCCGGCAGCAGCAGGCGGATCACCTTGCCATCGTTGGACGGCGTAAGCCCCAGGTCGCTGGCCTGAATCGCCTTGGAGATATCCTTCACCATCTTCGCGTCCCACGGATTGATCTGGAGCACGCGCGGTTCCGGCGCAGAGATGTTAGCCACATTCTTGAGCGGGGTCGGCGTGCCGTAGTAATCCACTGTGATGCGATCGAGCAGCTGCGGGTTCGCACGTCCGGCGCGGATGGCCATCAGGTCGCTGCGAAGCACGTCCTTGGTCTTTTCCATCTTGGTTTTTGCGTTATTCTGGATTTCGGTAATCGTCATGGGAGATACCTCCTCGAATTTCTTTTTCTATATTTTACCCCACAACCCTATCATTTGGCAAGCCCTTTTGCGCAAACAATCAAAACAGCCGAAGCGAATGCCCCGGCTGTTTGAAAGAAACCCTTTTGTATGCTCACGGATGCACGACGGTGCCCATCATGTCGCCTTCGATGACGCGCAGAATGTTCTGCGGATCATCCAAGCCGAACACACGGATGCACGGCACCTTGTTCTCGCGGCAGATCGTGATTGCGGACGCATCCATCACCTTCAGGTCGCGCTCCTGCACCTCCTGATACGTGATGTCGCGCAGCAGCTTCGCCTCCGGATTGACACGCGGATCGCTGTCGTACACGCCGTCCACATTCTTGGCCAGCAGAATCGCGTCCGCACCGATTTCAACCGCGCGCAACGCCGCCGCCGTATCGGTGGAGAAGAACGGATTGCCCGTGCCGCAGGCAAAGATGACCACACGTCCCTTTTCCAGATGACGCACAGCCCGGCGATAGGTATACGGCTCGCAGAAGCGCGTCATTTCCACCGCGCTCATCACGCGGCTGGCAATGCCCTGACGCTCTACGGCGTCCTGCATTGCGATGGAATTGATGGCCGTGCCGAGCATGCCCATGTGATCCGCATTGACGGCGGTCATCTTCGCCGCCGGGCCCTGACGGCCGCGCCAGATGTTGCCCGCGCCGATTACGATAGCGATTTCCGCGCCCGTCTCGTGCAGCTGGCGAATGACGTCGGCCACGCGGTCAATCTGCTCAAAATCAAACAGGCGGCCATGATCGCCCAGCGCCTCGCCGCTGAGCTTGATGAGAACGCGCTTATACTTTGCCATAAGTTTCTCCTCTCCTGCCCTAAACGTTCAAATTGCTTCAAAAAAGGGGCAATGCTTGCGCATGCCCCTGTGTGGGAAGAAATTACTTCTTCATCTTGGCCTGCTCAGCCGCGATGTCCGCCGCGAGGTTGTCCTGACGCTTCTCAAGACCCTCGCCGCGCTCAAAGCGCACAAAGCGAACGACGTCGGCCTTGCCGCCGAGCATCTTGGTCACATTGATGTCCGGATCCTTGACGAACGGCTGTTCGAGGAGGCAGACTTCCTTGTAGTACTTCTCGATGCGGCCCTCGACCATACGCTCGACGATCTTCGCCGGCTTGCCCTCATTGAGAGCCTGCTGGGTCAGAACCTCGCGCTCCTTTTCGAGGTTGTCGGTCGGCACTTCGTCGCGGCGCACGAACTGCGGGTTCGCGGCGGCGATGTGCATGACGAGGTCATGGCTCAGCGCCTTCACTTCATCGTTGACTTCCGGGCAGGACAGCTCAACCATGACGCCGATGCGGCCGCCCATATGGTTGTAGGTATCCACCATGCCGTGCTCAGCCACAAAGCGGGCAAAGCGGCGCACGGAAATCTTTTCGCCAATGGAGGCGGTCGCCTCGCCGATCAGATCGTTGACGGTCTTGCTGGCGTCCGCATAGAACGGCTGCGCGAGCATCTCTTCAACGGTCGCCGGAGCGGCGGCAGCGATGTGCTTGGCGAAATCGCGGCACAGATCCTTGAAGCGGTCGGTGTTGGCCACGAAGTCGGTCTCGCAGTTGACCTCGACGGTCACGCCCACGCCGTTCTCATCCACAAAGGAATCCACCATGCCTTCGGCGGCGATGCGGCCGGCCTTCTTGGCGGCGGCGGCGAGACCCTTCTCGCGCAGGAAGTCGATGGCCTTGTCCATGTCGCCGTCGCACTCGACGAGCGCCTTCTTGCAGTCCATCATGCCGGCGCCGGTGCGCTCACGCAGTTCCTTAACCAGGGCAGCAGTAATATTAGCCATAATATCTTCCTCCAGCTTCGGTCGATTACTTCGCTTCGGCGGCCGGCTCAGCCTGCTCGCCCTGCTTGCCTTCCAGCACCGCGTCCGCCATCTTGCCCGCGATGAGCTTCACCGCGCGGATCGCATCGTCGTTGCCCGGAATCACATAATCGATCTCGTCCGGATCGCAGTTGGTATCCACGATCGCCACAACCGGAATGCCCAGCGCGCGCGCCTCAGACACGGCGATGTGCTCCTTGCGCGGGTCAACCACGAACAGGCAGCCCGGCAGGTTCTTCATCTCGCGGATGCCGCCCAGGTTCTCCAGGAGCTTCTCGCGCTCGGCCATCAGCTTGATGACTTCCTTCTTCGGCAGCACTTCAAACTCGCCGCGCTCTTCCATCGCGTCGATGGCGTTCAGGCGGGCGATACGGGTCTTGATGGTGCGGAAGTTGGTCATCATGCCGCCCAGCCAGCGGTTGTTGACATAATACATGTTGCAGCGCTTGGCCTCGGTCTCGATGGACTCCTGCGCCTGCTTCTTCGTGCCGACGAACAGCACGCTCTTGCCTTCCATCGCCACAGAGCGGACGAACGCATACGCCTCGTCGATCTTGCGGACGGTCTTCTGAAGGTCAATGATGTAGATGCCGTTGCGCTCGGTAAAGATGTACTGCGCCATTTTCGGATTCCAGCGGCGGGTCTGATGGCCGAAGTGAACGCCGGCCTCCAGCAGCTGCTTCATAGAGATAACTGCCATGTGTGTTTTCCTCCTTTTATTAAACCCTCCCTGCGCCCTCTCGCTTGTGCAGACCGCAAAGCTTGCGGCAGGGCGCACAAAAACAGGCGCAGGTGCGTTTTCCGCATGATTATATCATGTCTTTTTCTTTGAATCAATAGGTTTTTGCAAAAAAACGGCGCAAAACCGAAGTTTTGCGCCAAAAAAGTCAAAATGTTGTGAGCGTTGCCTGTAAGCCGAGTTCTGTAATCGGCGGTCATCTATCTAGACCCATCGTTACCGATGGGTTCAAGCGAAATCCTGAGAGCATCGACGGGCCGTCTCAAGCGCTCTTTCGTTTCTTGCTCCGAGCGGGGTTTACATCGCGGACGAGTCGCCAGGCCGCGGGTGAGCTCTTACCTCACCTTTCCACCCTTACACGTCAAGCGTGCGGTATCTCTCTGTTGCACTTTCCCTGGGGTCGCCCCCGCCGGGTGTTGCCCGGCACTCTGCCCTATGGAGCTCGGACTTTCCTCACACCTTTCGGCGCGCGGCCGCCCGGCAACCTCACAAACGGACGACATTATAGCATAAATGCCATTCGATGTCAAACATTTTACGGAGACTCCTTCCGTCAGCCTCTCTCAGACTTTTGGCACTCCGCTTGCCTGCTTCCCACCCTCAAAGAGGGAGCTTTTGGGCTTTAAGCCTCATCTGCAAAAGAACCATGTCTTCCTCTTTGACGGAAGGAGTTACTTCACCAGGATAATCCGGCCGCAGTTTTCGCACTCCACATACGGCGCGCCGGTGCGGATTTTATTCATGTCCGCCGCCGGGAGCTGCATGTTGCAGCCGCCGCAGCGGTCGTCGTGAATCCGAGTGATCGGCGGGGTGGAATGGCGCTTGATGGCCTTGTATTTTTCCAGCAGCTCCGGATCGATCCCCTTTGCCTCCTCGGCGACTGTCTTTTTGAGCGCTTCAAGCTTCACGCTCGCCTGCTTGTATTCCTCATCGTAGATCACCTTGATGCGGTCAAACTCCGCGCGGGCCTTGGCGGCGCGCACGCGCACCTCGCGCTGCTGGCGGTCGCGGGATTCGGAATCCTTGCGCATCTTGGCAAGTTCGCCTTCATATCGGGAAATGGTCGTGATCAGCTTCTGGAGCGCGGCGATCTGCTTTTTCGCCTCTTCCAGATCTTCGGGGCGGTTCGCCTCAAAATTGGCGGCCGCCTCGGCCACGGAGCCGTTCAGGCGCTCGATCTCGTCGGCCAGCGCTTCCATGCGGTCGCTCATAATTTCCACATCGGCCTCGATCTTTTTGAGCACTTCCTGCTGTTCCTTCAGAAAATCGCGATGCTTGATCAGCTCCTTGCGGTTGCTGTTGCCGCGCATCTCTTTTTCATACTGGTCCAGCTCCATGTCCACCTGCTGATACTGCCACAAAAGTTCGTACTGTTCCAAAATATGGCCCTCCTCAATCCTTTAACGCCCGAAGGGGTCATCCTTCAGGCAGAAAACCGTCACGTTATATTGTAACGCATCCGCCGCATTTTGTAAAGCGTCGGCGAGCACTTCGCAGACCGGGTTTTCCGTTTCAAAGTGCCCTGCCTCGATGATGCAGCATCCTTTGTCCAGCGCGTCGAGCGCCTCGTGATGGCGCATTTCGCCCGTGATGAAGCAGTCCGCGCCCAGCGCCAGCGCATCGCCGATTTCGCTTCCGCCTGCGCCGGAGCAGCAGCCCAGCACGTGAACAGGCGTATCCGCGTTGCCGAACGCGCGCACGCTGGCGTGCAGCTTCTTCTGCGCGCGGGCGCAGAGCTGGCCGAAGGTCGTCCCCTCCGCCACGTCGCCCGCGCGCACAAAGCCTTCGCCGCGCACGTTTTCCGCGCCCATCACGCGCATCAGCGTATCGTTTACGCCGCCCTTCGCCGCGTCAAGATTCGTGTGCGCCGCAATATGGCTGATTCCGGCGCGCCCCATGTCGAGCATCAGCCTGCCCTCGCGCGTCTCGTCCGTCACCCGCTTGACGGCGCTGAACATAATCGGATGGTGCGTCACAATCAACTGCGCGCCCAACGCCTTCGCCTGATCCACTGCTTTCTGCGTCAGATCGAGCGCCACAACGACGCGCGTCACCTCGGCATTCCGGCATCCGAAGAGCAGGCCCACGTTATCCCATTCTTCCGCCAGCTCAAACGGCGCAATTTCGCCAACCAGTTTTTCGATATCCGAAACCGTGCATCTGCCCATGCCGATCGCCTCCGCTATGATATTCAGCTCATGGCCGCCCGCAAGCAGCCGTTCTTTCGCGCGCGGCGTGTTCGTCCCCGCCTGAGAGAGCATCTCCCGCACGCGGACGCCCCTCTGCCACGCCAGATAGTCGTATTGTTCCGCGTTCTGCGCGCCGTCCGCGCATGCGCCCAGCGTCAGATGCCGCTCATCCGGCATTTCCACCATGCCCGCGCGCGCCAGCATCGTGACATAGTGCCGTCCTGCCGCGCGGCAGTAGATTTCCTTTTGAACTGCAAAGCCCAGCTCGGCCAGCCCGCCGCGCAGCAGCGGCAGATCGACGTTCGCCTGCACAATCAGCGCCGCGCCGCCGATTTTATCTCTGCCCTCGGAAACGATTTTGAGAATCGTCCCCGCGCCCATGCCGAGAATCATCACCGCGTCCACGAGTCTGTCGGTGGCGCTCAATCCGTCCGCAACAGCCAGCGTTGCGCGGCCGCTCAACCCCCGCGCCGCCAGCAGCCGCCGCGCTTTTTCCAGCGACGGCGCGCTCACATCGCTTGCGAGCATCGTCAGGTTGGGCACGGTTTCCAGCAGCTTGGCCGTCAGAAAGCCATGGTCGCAGCCGATATCCGCCGCGACGGGGCGTTCCATCCCCGTCAGCGCTTCCCGCGCCAGTTCGGCCGCCGCGCTCAGGCGTTCATCCAATAGAATCGGGTTCATGCACTTTCCCCATGTCCGTGAATATCGCTGTAATGGAAGAGCATCAGGTCGCCTTCGCGCACCGTGAACACGGCTTCGTCCGCCGTGACCACGTTGCTCACGCCGCGCGACGTATCGCTCGCCAATGTAAAATCTTCTATTGTGTAATAGCATCCCCTGACGCTTATGCCGCGCGCCTCGCCCAGCGGCAGCAGCGAAACCGTGCTGCCCTTCGCGCCCGTCAGCGTATAGCTTTCGTTTATGCGGACAATCTGCACGCCTTCCGCGCGGATCTCCGCCCAAACGCCGCGGCGCGCCGCGCGCACAACCATCATCAGGTTGGCCAGCGCATGGTCGAGCCGCCCGCCCAGCGCGCCGAGCAGCACGATTTCCGTCGCTCCCCTGGATATGGCGAGGTTCAGCGCGTATTCGCAGTCCGTGTCGTTTTTGATGCAGTTCAGCCTGTCCTCCGACAGCCGACTTTCGTACCGTGCCAACACGTTCTGCGAGACGGAATCCATGTCGCCGACGAGCATATCCGGCTCAAGCCCCGCCGCGTCGAAGGCTTCCAGCCCCCTGTCCGCCGCAATGGAAAAATCCGCCTCGTCTGCACAGGCTTTCAGCAGCTCAACGCCCGGCGCGTCCCCACCGAGCACAATCAAAACCTTCATGTCATTCTCCCAGCACAGTTTTGACGACGGCCTTCGGGTCATCCGCGCGGAAAAGACCCGTACCCATCACCAGCACATCCGCGCCCGCCTCGATGACCTGCGCCGCATTGCTCTGCTTCACGCCGCCGTCCACTTCGATGAGGATGTCGCGCCCCGTTTCCGCAATCATCTCGCGGATTTTCGGGATCTTTGCCACGCAGTCCTCCCGGAGCGTCTGCCCGCCGAAGCCAGGCTTCACCGTCATCACCAGCACGAGGTCGCACAGCGGCAGCAGCGGTTCAAGCGCTTCAACCGGCGTTTCCGGATTGATGCTCACGCCCGCTTTCACGCCCAGCGCGTGAATAGCTTCCAGCACCTCGGCGCAGTTGTCGTCCGCTTCCGCATGCACGGTAATCAAATCCGCGCCCGCCCTGGCGTAAGCCTCGATGTATTTCATCGGCTCGGAGAGCATCAGGTGCGTATCCAGAAACAGTTTCGTCTGTCTGCGGATGGCGCGCACGAAATCCGGCCCGAAGCTGATGTTCGGCGCGAAATGCCCATCCATGTTATCCAGATGCAGCCAGTGAATGCCCAGCGCTTCCACCATCCTGATTTCTTCGCCCAGACGCATCAGATCCGCGCCCAGCACGGACGGCGAAATTTCAATCTTTCTGTTGCTCATTCGTAACGCCCCTTCCAATTTTCACGAACCTGCGTCAGCAGCTCTCTGTATCGCGTCCACCGCGCCGCGCCCAGCTCGCCCGCGTCCACGGCAGCGTGTACGGCGCAGCCCGGTTCGCGGTCATGCAGGCACGGCTGAAAGCGGCACGATCCCGCCAGCGCGTTGTATTCGGGATACAGCTGGGCAAAATCCTCCGGCGAAAGGCCGTTTTCCAATTCCAGCAGGCTGAATCCCGGCGTATCCAGCACAAACATGCCGTCTACGGCCATCATCTCCGCGCGCCGCGTCGTGTGCCGTCCGCGCTCGGTCTTGCGGCTCAGTCCGCCGGTTTCCAGCCCCAGATCAAACAGCGCGTTGAGCAGCGAGCTTTTGCCCACGGCGGACTGCCCGGCCAGACATGTAACCTTGCCGCGCATGGCCTCCCGCAGTTCGGGAATGCCCGTCCCTTCGTGCGCGCTGACGCTGAACACGCGCAGCTGCGTGCCGACGTATTCGCGCCGAATCTGTTCGGCCAGATCGTCGCCCAGATCGATTTTGTTGACGCAGATGGCCGGAATCATGCCGCCCTTTTCCGCGCGCAGAATCAGTTTATCGCACAGCAGCATATCCGGCTGCGGCACGCTGGCAATCACCAGCATCAGCATATCGACGTTGGCGACGCTGGGGCGCTCCATCATGCTCCTGCGCGGCAGAATTTCTTCCAGCCAGCCGTCCTCTTCACCCTGTCCGGGCGTGAAGCGGACGTGATCGCCGACCATCGGCGTCATTTTCTGATGACGCAGTTTTTTCTGTGCGCGCAGGGTGTATTCCCGTCCGTCCTCGTCGCAGAGCACGGTGTAAAAACTGCCGATTCCCCGCAGGATGCTTCCCGTCATAGTTCTCCTTTACTGCAAAACCGCCGTCGCTTCGCTCTTGAAGTTTCCGTCCAGATAGAGCCGCCAGGTGCGGACGCCGCTGGTCTCGCTCCGCAGCGTCACGCGCAATTCCATGGGCCCCGCTTCGCTGTATGTCGCGGCGTACATGTCGTTTTCCTGCCCGTTTTCATCCACCAGCGTCACGCGGACGGTCACGCCCTCTTCCGGCACGTCCACCGAAACGGTGACGTTAGCCGTGTAGCGCCGCCTGTCGTATCGGCCGACGGTCATATTCACCACGCTGCCGGGCAGAACCTCGGTAAATTTGTCGATGGACTGAGCCAGCACCACGCCGTCCTGTCTGGCGCTGTCTACGTTTTGATAACCGATGTCGCCGCATGTCAGCCCGACGGAAGCCATCCGCTCAACGGCTTCCTCCTCGCGCTGGCCGACCAGCTCCGGCACAATCACGCGCCCGCCGGATACCGTCAGCGAAACCGCCGCGCCCGGTTCGGCATTTTCCCCCGCTTCGGGGCTTTGCGCCAGCACAACGCCGCGCAGTTTTTCGCTCGGCACAATTTCCACATAGCCCAGCGAAAGTCCCTGAGCGATCAGCACATTTTCCGCGTCCGTCTGCGTCATGCCTGTCAGCCGCGGCACAAGAAGCAGCCCGCTTCCCCTGGAGATCGTTGCCGTCACCGCGCTTCCGCGCCCAACCTCTTCGTTGGCTTTCGGGGTCTGGTCACAGACATAGCCCTCCGCCAGATCGCTGTACGCATATTCGACGTCAAGCGTCAATCCTGCGTTTGCCACCATGCGCCGCGCCGTCGTCTCGTCCAGCCCCGCCAGATCAGGCATGCGTATCGTGACGAACATCGTTCGATACAGCCGAATACCCGCCACGCCGATGAGGGCGATCAATACCAACAGAATAAACAACGTCAGCAGACGCGCGGGCATGCCGCCGGACTTTTTCTTTTTGCGGATCTTTTCAACCACTTCGTGCGATTCCTCGATAATCGCCGGGTGATGCTGCTGCATGAACCCGCCGTCCGGATGGCGCAGCGCCCGCCGCAGATCGCGCGCCATCGCGTCCGCGCTCTGGTAGCGCTGCTGAGGCAGTTTTTGCAGCGATTTCGCCACAATCATCGCCACGGCGGGGCTGACCTTTGCCTGCTCTTCAATGGGCTTTGGCGGCTCCATCAGGTGCATCATGGCGACGGAAACCGCCGTTTCGCCCTCAAAAGGCACATGCCCGCAGAGCATTTCATAAAGAATCACGCCGACGGAATATAAATCGCTCGCCTCCGTCGCCCTCATGCCCTTGGCCTGCTCCGGCGAGAAATAATGCACCGAGCCCATCACGTTGCCGTCCGTGGTCAGGGTTTTGGTATCCGCCATGCCCGCGATGCCGAAATCGCCGACTTTCACCTGACCCGCGCGGGAAACCATCACGTTCTGCGGCTTTACATCCCGGTGGATGATGCCCCGCTGATGAGCGTGCCCCAGCGCCGCCAGAATTTGCAGGGTGAAGCGCACCGCGTCTTCCTGCGCAATGCCGCCGGTCTGGGTAATCAGTTCCTTGAGCGTCTGCCCGTCCACGTATTCCATTGCCAGATAGGATACGTCGCCGACCTCGCCCGCGTCGATCAGATTCACGACGTTCGGGTGGCTCAGCTTGCGGCAAACCTCGCCCTCGCGCCTGAACCGCTCCTTATATTCGGGGTCTTCCGCGTATTCCTCGCGAAGCACCTTGATGGCGACGGTCTGGTGCGTCTTGAGGTCAAACGCGCGGTAGACAATCGCCATGCCGCCCCGGCCGATGATATCCTCCACGCGGAAACGGCGGCTGATGATTTTGCCGATCAGTCTCGTCTCCACGGTTTGCCCTCCTCGCCAGTGCAGAGAATCAGCGTCACATTGTCGCTGCCGCCCGCGTCAAGCGCCATCTCGACCAGACGGTTGGCCGCCTGATCGATGGTTTTGCTGTCAAGAAGCGTCCGCTCGATGTCGTCGTCGCGCACCATGCCCGTCAGACCGTCCGTGCAGAGCAGGAAACGGTCGCCGGGCCGGATATCCGCCGCGAGCAGATCCGGGGTGTTATCCCCTTCCGTGCCGAGCGCGCGGGTGATGATGTTGCGGCGCGGATGCAGCCTGGCTTCCTCCGGGGTCAAAAGACCCGCGCGAACCAACTCGCCCACCAGCGAATGATCCTGTGTGATCTGCTCCATGTGCCCGTCGCGAAGGCGATAAATGCGGCTGTCGCCGACGTGCGCAATATACATATATCCGCCGCCGCGCCACATCATGGAGATCGTCGTGCCCATGCCCGCGCATTCGGCGTGTCCCTGCGCATGCAGATAAATCCGTTCGTGCGCGCCGAGCACCGTCTTTTTGAGCAGATCGACGGAGGGCTTTTTGTGCCGCGTGGCCATTCTGCGCACCGCGTCAATCGCCATCTGGCTGGCCACTTCGCCCGCCAGATGGCCGCCCATGCCGTCCGCGACGACAAAAACGCCGCGTTTTTCGTCAAACCAGGCCGCATCCTCATTCTGTTTGCGTTTTCTGCCGATATCGGTACGCATCGTCGCCGCCACGCCGCTCACTCCCCGCTGTCAGTTTTCGGTGTTCAGGTTGTTATCCTGGATATAGCGCCTGCGGAGCTGGCCGCACGCGCCCTCGATGTCGTCGCCCATTTCGCGGCGGCGTGTCACGGAAATACCCTTCTGCTCAAGCGTGTGCTTGAACGCGTCCACTTCGCGCTCGGTCACGCCCGTCAATCCGCGCTCCGGCACGCTGTTAAGCGGAATCAGGTTGACGTGGCACTGCATGCCGCGCAGCCTGCCCGCCAGCTCAACGGCCTGCGCCGGATCGGCGTTCACGCCGTGCACCAGCGCGTATTCAAAAATCACGCGCCGCCCCGTCTTTTCGATGTAGTTACGGCAGGCGGAAAGCACGTCGTCCATGCTGTATTTGCGCGCGACGGGCATCAGCTTTCTGCGCACCTCGTCGTTGGGCGCGTGCAGAGACAGCGACAGCGTCACCGGCAGATCCTCTTCCGCAAAGCGGCGCATGTTTTCCACCAGGCCGCAGGTCGAGAGCGACACACTGCGCATGCCGATGCACAAGCCGCCCTCTATCCGCAGAATCCGAAGGAATTTCACCACGTTGTCGTAGTTATCCAGCGGTTCGCCGCTGCCCATCAGCACGATGTTGCCGACCTTCTGGCCTTGCGGCGCCAGTACGCCGTTGGCGCAGACAATCTGCCCCAGCATCTCCGCCGGGGTCAGGCTGCGCGCGCAGCCGTCCAGCGTGGAAGCGCAGAACGCGCACCCCATGCGGCAGCCCACCTGGGTGGACAGGCAGAGCGTGTTGCCGTATTTGTAGCGCATCAGCACGCCTTCGATGACGTTGCCGTCCGGCAGGCGGTAAAGCAGTTTGATCGTGCCGTCGAGCTTCGATTCAATCGTCTCCAGCACGGAAACAGGGTTCGCCACGCAGTTTTCATCCAGCGTTTCGCGAAGCGCCTTGGGCAGGTTGCTCATCTGCTCAAAGTCCGCGCCCTGATGCAGCCACGCAAACACCTGCCTGGCGCGGAAGGCGGGCTGGCCCAGTTGTTTGAAATAAACCGTCAGCTCGTCCGGCGTCATGCCCAGCAGCTGCGTCTTGTCCATCCCGCTCATCACGCCTTCACCCTGCGCATGCGGCAGACATAGAAGCCGTCCGTGCCGTCCCTGTGCGCGAACATTTGCAGGCCGCAGGCGTTTTCATGCGCCGCCAGCTTCTCCGGCAGTTCCGCGCCCATCGGCCAGACCTCGTATTCCGGATGGCGCTCCAAAAACGCCTTGATCTGCGCCTCGTTCTCCTGAGGCAGAATGGAGCAGGTGGAATACACCAGCGTGCCGCCCACCTTCACCATCGGCGCCACCGCGTCGAGGATATCCTTCTGCGTGCGGCAGAGCGCCTGTACGCCCTCTTCGGTCACGCGGTATTTCACGTCCGGCTTTTCGTTCATCACGCCCGTGCCGGAGCAGGGCGCGTCCACCAGCGCCGCGTCCAGCGTCATGGCCATCTCTTCGCGCGGAACAGAAGCGTCCTTGACAGCCGGGCGCACGTTTTCCAGCTTGAGACGGTTCATCGTGCCGCGGATCAGCTCGACGCGGTGCGCATGCGTATCCCATGCGTAGACACGGCCCGTGTCGCCCATCATCTCGCTCATCACAGCGGTCTTGCCGCCCGGCGCGGCGCACGCGTCCAGCACGGTCTGGCCCGGCTTTGCGCCGACCATGCGCGCGGCCAACACGGAGCTTTCGCCCTGAATCGTAAACAGGCCGTTCTGGAAAGCGCGCATGCGGGTCATGTCGCCCGCGCTGTGCACCTTGTATACGCCCGGCAGAATGCCCGGCTCAAATTCCAGCTCGTCGTCGGCAAACAGGCTGCGCAGTCGCGCGTCGTCGCAGCGCAGATAGTTCACGCGGACGGTTACGCTGCGGTCTTTCGGGCGGTAGCGCAGAATTTCCATCGCGTCGTGCTCGCCGTAAGCGTCCACCAGCATCCGGCAGAGCGTCTCCGGCGCGCTGAACATGACGGAAAGATACTTCACCGCGTCCTCCTGCGGCTTGGGCCAGACCACGTCGTTCTTGCCGCGGATCATGTTGCGCAGCACGCCGTTGACCAGCCCGGTCAGCGCCTCCAGCCCCATCGCGCGGGTCAGGCTGACGGACTCGTCCACCGCCGCCATATCCGGCACGCGGTCCAGGTAAAACAGCTGATACGCGCCCATGCGCAGAATTTCGCGCACGGTCTGGTCGATTTCCTTGTTGCCTTCGAGGAACTGATCGATGCGCCAGTCGAGCGTCATGCGGTTTTCCAGCGTGCCGTAGACCAGCTGGGTCACAAACGCGCGGTCGCGGCGCGGCAGATTGGCCTGAGCCAGCCGCTTATCCAGCGCCAGCGAGGCATACGCGTCCGAACGGCTGACGTCCAGCAGCGTTTCCAGCGCCACGCGCCGCGGCGCAAGGTTCACCGGGCGCGGCTTACGCTCCCCGCGCGGCGCGCCGAAGCCGGGCTTGCGGTCGCCGAATGCGGGCTTGTCCCCATGCGCGCCGTAAGGCTTCTTCTCGCCAAACCTGCGCTCGCCGAATTTCTTTTCGCCGTAAGCAGGCTTGTCGCCGAATTTGCGTTCGCCATAGGGCTTTTTGTCGCCAAACTTCTTTTCTCCGGAGGAAGGCTTATCCCCCCGCGCGCCGTAGGGCTTCTTCTCGCCGAACTTACGCTCGCCGAATTTCTTTTCGCCGTAAGCGGGCCTGTCGCCGCGCGGCTTTCTGTCCGTATTTCGATTTGCGCCGCGGAAACCGCCGTCGCGCCCTCTGTTGTCTGCCATTGATTACGCCTTTCCCAGACAGATTCCTGTCTGCATGTCGTGCCCGCGCAGATAATCCTTCGCGTTCATGCGCTTTGCGCCGGGCATCTGGATGGTTTCAAGCTCCACGTCGTCATCCCCGCAGGAAACAACCAACCCCTTCTTCGCGTCGGCGGCGATGATCTCGCCGGGCGCGCCGCTGGGGCCTGTGTGAAGCGGTTTCACGCTGAAAATTTTGATTGCGCCGTCCGCCGTCGTCGTGAATGCGCCCGGCCACGGCGTCGCGCCGCGCACCAGACAATCGATTTCGCGCGCGGTCTTCGTCCAGTCCATGCGGCCGGTCTCCTTGTCGAGCTTCGGCTCGTAGGTAGCCTCTTCGGGGTTCTGCTGCGTGCGCTTGAGCGTGCCCGCTTCCAGCTCGCGCAGCGTCCTGACGAGCAGCTGCGCGCCCAGCTCGGAAAGCCTGTCGCTCAATTCGCCCGCCGTCTCGGTTTCGCCGATGGGCGTTTCCGCCTTGAGCAGCATATCGCCCGTATCCATGCCGATATCGGTATACATCGTCGTGATGCCCGTGACGGTTTCGCCCATCATCACGCACCAGTTGATCGGCGCGCTGCCCCGATGGCGCGGCAGCAGCGACGCATGAACATTGATCGTTCCCAGTCTGGGAATATCCAAGATTTCCTGAGAAAGCAGCTGGCCGAACGCCGCCGTCACGCACAGGTCGGGCGCAAGGCCGCGAAGCGCTTCCACGCCTTCCGCGCGCTTGATGCGTTCCGGCTGAAAGACAGGGATGCCCGCCGCCTCGGCCGTTTCCTTCACCGGGCAGGCGGCGAGCTTGTGCCCGCGCCCCTTCGGCCTGTCCGGCTGGCAGAACACGCCGACGACGTCATACCCGTTGTCAATCAGTGCGCGCAGCGACGGAATGGCAAAATCCGGCGTGCCCATGAACACAATTCTCACGCGTTATTCCTCCGTCTCTTCCCCGTCGTCCTCGTCAAACAGCTCGCGGGACATGATATCCACATAGAGCTGGCCGTCGAGGTGATCCGTCTCATGCATGATGCAGCGCGCCAGCAGCTCCTCGGCCTCAATCTCATACCATTCGCCGTTGCGGTCCTGGAATTTGGCGCGCACCTTCATCGGGCGCTTGACCATGCCGCGGCGGCCCGGCACGGAAAGGCAGCCTTCCGGCCCATCCTGCTCGCCCTCGGTTTCCAGAATTTCGGGGTTGACCATTTCGATCAGGCCGTCGCCGCAATCCATCACCACCACGCGGCGCAGCACCGCCACCTGCGGCGCGGCCAGTCCCACGCCGTTGGCGTTGTACATGGTTTCGGCCATATCGTCAAGCAGCTTGTGCAGCTTCTCGTCAAACTTTTCAACCGGGCGGCTCTTTTTGCGAAGCAGCTCGTCCTCGATGCAGATAATCTTGCGAAGCGCCATGGAAATTCGTCTCTCCTTTGATTTGTCCTGTCCCTCCGTCCATCTGGATGGAAATGGACACATTAACCCATCATCCTTTTCATTATAAAGCAAATTCGCGCAAAATGGAAGAGTCCGCAGCGCAAAAAAACGCCCTCGGCACGCGCCGGGGCGAAAATCTTTTGCTTTTGTTATTGTTATATTACCACAAAACCGGCCAAAAGTCAAGTCTGGTTCTTTTTTTCGCGCGGGTGTAAGAAAAATACGGAGGTGGTTTTCATGCCGGGTTTAACGCCCGTTTTTCATCCCGATGCGCCGCAGACGCTGGCCAGGCTTTCCCGCCGTGCGGGACTTCCGCTGACCGCCGCGCAGGCTGCATGTCTCCGGCGACGACCGTGCGGCGCTGCTGGTCATGCTTTGCGGCAGGACAGAAGGCGAGCTTGCGCGCCTGTTCGACCGCGCCGCCGTCCATTTGGCGCAGACGCTCCTTCCAAACCGCGCCGACGCAAGGATTTTGTGTCAAACGCTCGGAAAACAGCTTGCGCCGCGCGTTTTTGAAGCCGCGCGGCGCGGGGATTTAAGCCATGTTTTCTTTTCGTTCGGCGTGCCAAAACGTGTCACATCATGCTCGAAGGATTGATCTGGCAAACGCACAGGCAGCCTGCCGCGGGGGCGGCGGCAATCTCGCTCATCTTGCCCACGGCCTCCTGGCAGATCGGCTGATCAACGATTTGCAGCGTCACCTGCCAGCGGCTTCTGCCCTTGATTTTCTGAATCGGGCAGGCCATCACCCGCAACGCGACCACATATTTTTTGAGGTATGTCCGCCGCTCGAAAAACGCTTCCATCAGCCGCATGGCGGCCTCGGCGGCCTGCCGGGCGGCCTGTTCGCTGTCCGATTCGAAGAGCAGGCGCGCAATCAGCGTATACGGCGGATAGAGCGCGCGGCGGCGGCGGCGCATCTCCTCTTCAAAAAAAGCGCGGTAATCCTGTCGGCTCGCGGCCTCCACGGCGTAGTTTTCCGGATCGTAAGTCTGCAAAAAGACCTCGCCGGGCGCATCCGCGCGGCCCGCGCGGCCGGCCACCTGGGTGAGCAGCTGGAAAGTGCGTTCCGCCGAGCGGTAATCCGGCAGTTTCAGCATGGCGTCCGCCGCGACGATGCCGACCATCGTCACATTTGGAAAATCCAGCCCTTTGGCGATCATCTGTGTGCCGACGAGGACGCGCGCTTCACCCCGGCGGAAACGCTCGATCAGCGTCGCATGCGCGTCCTTGGTTCGGGTCGTGTCGTTATCCATGCGCAGCGTCGGCACGTCGGGAAAGAGTTTATGCACCTCTTCCTCCACGCGCTGGGTGCCCACGCCGAAATACTTGATATACGGGCTGCCGCACTCCGGGCAAACCTTCGGCACGGGCGCTTCCTGTCCGCAGTAATGGCAGCGAAGCACGTTCTCCGCGCTGTGATACGTCATGGAAACGTCGCACTGATTGCAGGTCACGACATATCCGCAGCTCCGGCAGGAAACAAACGTGGAAAAGCCGCGCCTGTTGACGAACAGAATCGCCTGCCTGCCGCTTTTGACGCACTTGTCCAGCCCGTTGACCAGCGCGCCGGAAAACACGCTTCGGTTGCCTTTTTTCAATTCCTCGCGCATATCGACGACATGCACCGTCGGCATCGGGCGGTTATTGACGCGGCGTGGCATTTCCAGCAGCGTCAAATCGCCGCGCCCGGCCATCGCGAAAGAGCGCATGCTTGGCGTCGCGCTGGCCAGCAGCAGCGTCGCGCCCTCCCGCGCGCAGCGCTCATGCGCCAGCTGGCGCGCGTCGTAATGCGGGTTATTGTCGGCGATATAGCTCTGCTCGTGTTCCTCGTCGATGATGATAAGGCCGACGTTTTCAAGCGGCGCAAAAATGGCCGACCGCGCGCCGATGACCACGCGCACGTCGCCGCGCCGAATGCGCCGCCACTCGTCGTATCGCTCACCCGGAGACAGGCGCGAATGCAGCACCGCCGCATCCTCGCCGAAGCGGGAACGGAACCACGAAACCATCTGCGGGGTGAGCGCGATTTCCGGCACGAGGACGATCGCCGTCTTGCCCATCTGGGCGACATGGCGGACGGCGCGGATGAAGACCTCCGTCTTGCCGCTTCCCGTCACGCCGTAGAGCAGAAACTCACCCTGTCCGCGCTCCACGGCGGGCAGAAGCTCGGCGAGCACGTCCTCCTGCTGTCGGGTCAACCGGGGATCTTTTTCGGAAAGGCGCTCCATCGCGCCGTAGGGCCTGCGCAGGCTCTCCCGCTTTTCCAGCTTCACAAACCCCATTTTGCACAGGGCGTTCAGCGCGTCGCGGCAGTCGCCGACGGCCTCGCGGAGCGCGGCGGTCGTCAGCTCCGTTTCCGGCGCATCTGCCAGCGAGCGGAGCACCTTCGCCCGCTTAGGCGCGCGAATCTGCGCCGCGATCACCTGCCCCAGCACATCCGGCGCGACGGTCAGCACGGCGACCTCCTGCCGTTTTTCACGGATGCGCTGGCCGCGCATCTGCGCGGGGAACATCAACCGGAGCGCCATCGCCAGCGTGCAGAACGACGACCGTTGAATATCTCTGGCCAGCGCGAGCAGCGGCGGCAGCACGGCGGGATAATCCTCCAAGGTGTCGCAGACGTCCTTCACGCGTTCAGGCGGCAGGTCACATTCTTCCGTCATTTCCACGACGACACCTTCCAGCTTTCGCGGCCCGAACGGCACGTGTACGCGCATGCCGGGGCAGACGCAAAGCCCCTTCGGCACGCGGTAGGTGAACACGTGGTCCACATCCGTGTGGTTGATATCCACAATCACCTGGCAAAACGGCATGACGCTCCCCCCCTTTCTGTGGTTGACATGATAACACGATCCGTTTCGGCTTGCAAGTACGTCCCCGCTGTGATACGATACACGGCGAAGGAAGTGAACGACATGCCAATCAGCCGCCTTTTCCGCCTGCTCTATATCCTGCTGGAACGGGAACGCGTGCCCGCGCCGGAGCTGGCCCAGACGCTTGAGGTTTCCGTGCGGACGATTTACCGCGACGTGCAGACACTCGGCGAAGCGGGCATTCCCGTCTATGCCGAGCGCGGGCGGGACGGCGGCGTGGCCATTCTGCCGACGTTTCGGCTGAACAAATCGATGGTCAGCGCCGCAGAAAAGCAGGATATGCTCGCCGCTTTGCAGGCGCTCGCTTCCACCGGCGCATCCGACCGGGAGACGCTGGGCAAACTGAGCGCTTTTTTCGGCGGCAGGCAGACGGACTGGGTGCGCATCGACTTTGCGGATTGGAGCGGCGCGCGCGACGGCTTGATCCCCGCGCTGAAAGCGGCCATCCTGAATCGTCAGCGGCTCACTTTTGATTATTACAACAGCAGCGGCGTGTGCGCGCCGCGCGAGGTCTGCCCCATCCGCCTGTGGTTCAAGAGCAGCGCGTGGTATCTGCTGGCGTACTGCATGCAAAAGCGCGCCCTGCGTACCTTCAAGCTCACGCGCATCAAGCGTCTGCGCGCCATTCCGGGCGAATTTCCAGACGAGGCGCTTGCCTGCGCGCAGATCGAGCCGACGGATATTCAGCCGGATACGCCGCCTGTCCGCTTCACGTTGCGCATCGACGCAAGCATGGCGTTCCGCGTCTACGACGACTTTGAGGAAGAACAGCTTACGCGGACGGAAAGCGGCGATTTTCTTGTGCAGGCCGCATTCATGCCCGGCGAATGGCTGATTTCCTTTATCCTGAGTTACGGCGCGCACGCAAAGGTGGTCGAGCCGAAAGCGCTGGCGGACGCGGTACGCCGCGAACTTGAAAAAATATCGGCGCTGTATAAAACCTGACAGACTGTTGTCAGCTTTTCCATGCGATAATCCATCCATCAACAACAAGGAGGATGTTTTTCATGGAAAAGGACATCGATTTCGCGAATACCCCGATCTGCCAGAGCTGCGGCATGCCGCTCACTTCGCCGGAACAATTCGGCAAAAACGCCGACGGCACGGCAAACGGCGATTACTGCGTCTACTGCTGCCCGGACGGCGAAGCCAACATGCGCGGCACACTGGATGAAATGATCGATTTCTGCGCGCCGCTTGAGGTCAAACTCGGCCTGTTTCCCGACGAAAAGACCGCCAGAAACGCGCTCGCTCAATATCTGCCGACGCTCAAGCGTTGGCGCGCGTAAGCGTATCCGCCGCGAATCTGCGCGCGGCCTTGACTGCCGTAGGCATGGGCAGGGCCGCCAGCTCGTCGGCGCTCACCCAGCGGCCATCCGGCACATCGGCGAGGCTTTCTGCGGCGAAGGCATGGATTTCCATCTCCCAAATCAGATGGGTAAAGACATGTCTGGCGTGGCCAAGACGCGCGTCGTAGGCGGCGGAAACGCCCAGCTGACTGAGCGCCGCGCACATCTGCGAAGGCGACAGCTCCCCGGCCGCATCCGGAAAGACGGAAAGGCCGCCGAGCAGGCGCTCCTTCCGCAGAACGGTCAGCACCCGATTTTGACAAAATACCAGCATCACGCAGCGCATTTCGACGCGCTGCGCTTTTTTTCTGGGCTTGACAGGCAGGTTCGCCGCAATTCCCCGCGCATGGCCTTTACAGTTCTCCCTCACCGGGCAGAGCAGGCAGGCGGGGCTTTTCGGCGTACACATCGTCGCGCCCATCTCCATCATGGCGTTGGCAAACGCGCCTGGACGGTCAGGCGGCACAAGCTCCTGCGTCAGATCGTGAATCATGCGGCGGCTCTTCGGGCTGCCCATCTCCTCTGAAAGGGCAAAATACCGACAGACGACGCGCTCCACGTTGCCATCCACCGCCGCAGCCGGAATGCCGAACGCAATGGAAGCAATCGCGCCGCTGGTATAATCCCCGATACCGGGCAGCGCGCGCAGCTTCTCCAAATCGGCAGGCAGTTCGCCGCCATGCTGCGAAACGATCAGTTTTGCCGCCTTTTGCAGCGAACGCGCGCGGCTGTAATACCCCAGCCCCTCCCACGCCTTGAGCAGCTCCTCTTCCGGCGCGTCGGCCAGCGCATACACGTCGGGATAGCGCGCAAGAAAACGTTCATAATAAGAAACGACCGTCTCCGCGCGCGTCTGCTGGAGCATGATCTCGGAAATCCAGATTCGATAAGCGTCCTTTGTGTGCCGCCACGGCAGATCGCGATGCCCGGCATCATACCACGAAAGGACTGACCGCGTAAAGTTTTGATCCATATTCGGCCCTCCAATGGCGCTTATTTTACCATAAAAGGCCGGTTTCGGCCACTGAATCGGGTGATTTATCTAAAAAACGGAGAAATTTCGAGTTTTGAATTGTTTGAATGCGTTATTTTCCATAAAACGGTTAAAATAGAGGAAAATAAAAAAATCCAATGGTCAACCCGTGTTGCCGAATTGGCTTGACTCGCGTATATTATATCTTGCTTTAGCACTCGTCCATAAAGAGTGCTAACAAAGTTGAAAGGCAATGTAAGGAGGTCTATCAAAATGAGCTTGAAACCCCTTTTTGACCGCGTTGTTCTCAAGGACGCGGAAATTGAAGAAACCACCAAGAGCGGTATTATCCTCACGTCCGCCGCGCAGGAGAAGCCGCAGTACGCCTACATCGTGGCCGTCGGCCCCGGCGGCGTTGTGGATGGCAAGGAAGTCACCATGCAGGTGAAGGAAGGCCAGAAGGTCGTCTATTCCAAGTACGCAGGCACGGAGATCAAGATTGACGGCGAGGAATACAAGATCGTCCGTCAGAACGACATTCTCGCCATCGTCGAAGGCTAAGCCTTCACTTACTTCCGCCGCTTGATCGCGTAAACCCCAAATGTTTGGCACACGCGAGCAAAGAGGGCGGAAATTCAAAAAGAACCTGATTGGTAGGAGGTCATCATTATGGCTAAGCAGATTATTTTCGGCGAGGAAGCCCGCCGTTCCCTGGAAAAGGGCATCAACGCTCTGGCGGATACCGTCAAGATCACCCTCGGCCCGAAAGGCCGCAACGTGGTGCTCGACAAGAAATACGGCGCGCCGCTCATCACCAACGACGGCGTGACCATCGCCAAGGAAATCGAGCTGGAGAACCCGTTTGAGAACATGGGCGCTCAGCTGGTGAAGGAAGTCGCCACCAAGACCAACGACGTCGCGGGCGACGGCACCACCACCGCCACCCTGCTGGCGCAGGCGATCATCCGCGAGGGCCTGAAGAACCTGGCTGCGGGCGCGAACCCGATGGTGCTGCGCAGCGGCATCGAGGCCGCCACGAGCGCTGCCGTCGAGAGCCTGAAGAACCTGAGCGTGCCGGTCAGCGGCAAGCAGTCCATCGAGAACGTCGCCGCGAACTCCGCCGCCGATCCGACCATCGGCAAGCTGATTTCCGAGGCGATGGAGAAGGTCGGCAAGGACGGCGTCATCACCGTTGAGGAGAGCAAGACCATGCAGACCAACCTCTCTCTGGTGGAAGGCATGCAGTTCGACCGCGGCTATGTTTCCGCTTACATGGCGACCGACACCGACAAGATGGAGGCCGTGCTGGATAACCCGTATATCCTCATCACCGACAAGAAGATCAGCAACATTCAGGAGATCCTGCCGCTGCTGGAGCAGGTTGTGCAGGCCGGCCGCAAGATGCTGATCATCGCCGAGGACATTGAAGGCGAAGCGATGGCGACGCTGGTCGTCAACAAACTGCGCGGCACGTTTACCTGCGTGGCCGTCAAGGCGCCGGGCTTCGGCGATCGCCGCAAGGCCATGCTCCAGGATATCGCTATCCTGACCGGCGGCCAGGTCATCTCCGAAGAGCTGGGCTACGAGCTCAAGAGCGCGACGGTTGACATGCTCGGTTCCGCGCGTCAGGTCAAGGTGGACAAGGACAACACCACCATCGTCGAGGGCGCTGGCAACCCGCAGGAAATCGCGGCGCGCGTTGCTTCTATCCGCACCCAGATCGGCGAGACCACGTCCGATTACGACCGCGAGAAGCTGCAGGAGCGTCTGGCCAAGCTGGCCGGCGGCGTTGCGGTGATTCAGGTCGGCGCGGCCACCGAAATTGAAATGAAGGAGCGCAAGATGCGCATCGAGGACGCGCTGTCCGCGACGCGTGCCGCCGTTGAGGAAGGCATTGTTCCGGGTGGCGGAACGGCGCTGCTGAGCGTGCTGCCGGACGTGCAGGCTATCCTGCCGAAGTACACCGGCGACGCGAAGACCGGCGTGCAGATCGTGCTGCGCGCGCTGGAAGAGCCGGTTCGCCAGATTGCGGCCAACGCGGGCATGGAAGGCTCCGTCATCGTCGAGAAGATCAAGCGCACCAAGAAGCCGGGCTACGGCTACGACGCGCTGAACGACAAGTACGTCGATATGGTTGAGGCCGGCATCATCGACCCGACCAAGGTCACCCGCAGCGCGCTGCAGAATGCGGCTTCCGTCGCGGCGACCGTGCTGACCACCGAGTCTCTCGTGGCGGACATCCCGGAAAAGAATCCGGCTCCCGCCCCGGCGGCTGATCCGGGCATGGGCGGCATGTACTAAGCCTTCAAACTGAAACAGCATCAAAAAAATGGGGAGTGGCTCTCGCGAGAGGGCCGCTCCCTTTTTTACTTCTTCAATCCGCTTCGCTGACAGACCTTCGGCATTCCGCTTCCCGCTCACAGTGGGCAGCGCGCTTCAAGCTCCCAAAGCGGAAGCCTTTGGGTTTTAAGAACCATTTGAACTCGCCGCCGTCTGCGGCGACTTATGGTCAACGGAAGAGATCCAACGGCCACGTCCATTTCTTCCCCTTCTCCGTCCTGACCGTCACTTTCGCTCCGTTGGAGCGGCAGACGATTGTCCCGCATTCATCCGTGCGATAGACCGCCGCGCCCTCGTCGGCAAGGCGCGACAGCACCTCTTCATGCGGATGGCCGTAGGCATTGTCCTTTCCGCAGCTGATGATGGCGTAGGCCGGCATAACCTGCCGCAGAAAGACATAAGACGTGGACGTGTTGCTGCCATGATGGCCGACTTTGAGCACCGTGGCGGACAAGTCCTCCCCGCTGTCGGTCATATCGTATTCGGATGGCCTTTCCGCGTCGCCCGTAAACAGGAAAGCCGTCTGCCCATACGTGATCCTGACGACGAGAGAAAGATCGTTCACATTGTCGTAAATGCCCAGCGGCGCGAGGAATTCGACCTTCGCGCGGCCGATCGAAAAACTCTGCCCCGCCTGCGGCACAGTGATTTTGAGCTTTTTGTCATCCGCCGCGCGCTTCATCGCCTCAAACGTTTTGGCTTCAAATTCATCCACAGGCGAATACAGCTTTTTAACCTTGCAGGCGCGGATCACATCCGGCAGACCGCCGATATGATCCGCATGCGGATGCGTGCCGATCACAAAATCAACCTTGGAGACATGCAGCGTGTTTTGCAGATACTCGACCATCTTTGCCCCGTTTTCAGCCGTGCCGCCGTCGATGACAAGCGTCTTTCCGTCGCAGATAACGATCGCTCCGTCGCCCTGCCCGACATCCACAAAATGCACGGCAAACCCAATTCGCGAGGTCTGCCAGACACTGTACGCTGCAAAGCCCGCCGCCGTAAGAAACGCCAGCGTCAGCCATACGGCCAGCAGTGCGCGCCAGTCGAAACGCTTCCCGTGTTGTTTGAATTTCATTTTTTCAAAAAACCTTCCCTGATGATGGGTTTCAGCTTATCATGCCGCGCCAGATTTTGCAAGCGTGCGAAAGTTTGTGACGAAAATGTGACAGTCCGGCGGTTTTTTCTGGTATTTCGTCATAATCATCTTGTGAAATCCGCCGAAATCCGATAAAATAAGAGCTGTTTCAGCTTTGACAGACATGTTTTGAAAAAAAATTTAAAATTTTTTCAAAAAAAGTGAAATTTTCGGTGGGTTTCAACGTCTATAAAGATAGAGACATATTCAAGGCGGCCGGAACCGCCGTTTGATTCACCTTTGAGAAAGGAGGTCACAGGTCATGCGGAAGATGCTCGCGCTCATCGCTTCTCTGCTGCTGCTCACACTGCCCGCCCTCGCGCTGGGCCAGACGCGCGCGCTGCTGGTTGCCTGCCACGACTTTCTTTCCATGCCGGGCCTCGGCAATTCCGTTTCCGGCAATCTGCACATCATCGGTTCTGCGCTCGTCGGCGCGGGGCTGAATGTCGGCAGCCTGTCCATCGAGGACGGCACCATCGGCACGCTCGACCATCTGCGCGGCGCGATAAACGATGCGTTTAACGGCGCAGATGAAACCGACCTGTCCATCCTCTATCTGTGTACACACGGCGTGCTTTCCTCCGCCGACGACGGGCAGGTTTACCTGATGCTGGGCGACGGCAAAAGCGAAGCCCCGCTGAGCGCAGCAGACTTGCAGCAGCTTCTCTCCTCCATACAGGGCGAAAAGCTGCTGATCGTGGACGCATGCTATTCCGGCGCGCTGATCGGCCGCGGCATATCCGCGCAAAGCCTGCTTCCGGGCAGCCGTGCGCAGTCGCCCGCGTCCATGGAAACGCCTTTCCTCGCGGATTCAAGCATTCACGTGCTGACCTCCGCCAGCGGATTTGAATCCAGCTGGTATTACGACAGCGAAGGTCTGACGACAGGCGCGGTTTCTTACTTTGCCAGCGCGCTTTCCAGCGGTCTTGGGCTGTATGGCAAGCCGGAAGCGGATATGAACAATAACGGCGAAGTCACGCTGGAAGAGCTGCGGCGCTACCTGAGCGCGGCAGTGCCTTCCTCTTCCGTGCAGCTGCTCTCCGCTCAGGCGAACACGCTGACCCTCCCTGTGGCGACGGGCGCTTCGCTTTCCCGCGCGCTCTCCGGGTTCAGCTACGGCGACAGCCTGCTGGAAGACGACGACCCGACGCTCGAATTTTCCTATACCGTAACCGAAGAAACCGCCGTGCAGTACCGCGTGGTGCGGCAAGTCGGCAGCGGCTGGGACTGGCAGGGCGCAACCACTTTCCTCGATGAAGGCGACAACGGCGACGGCCTGCTCGTCCCAGGACGCAAGACGCGCGAACTGACGCTCGACGGCATGCTCGAAGGGGAAAGCGGCTATCTCATGCTGCAAGTCTTTGCCGTCACAGGCGAGGAAGTCATTCTCTGTTCCGAGCGGCTGTTGGCCGTCCGTCCCGCGTTTGTCGAACCGACGGTGACGCTCAGCAGCGCAGATCCGACGCTGAACACGGCGAGTCTGCGCGAACTGGCGCTCGAAGCGCACATCAATGTCCCGGCGGAAATCAGCGTTTCCATTTACGACGCAGAGGGCCGGCCCGTGCGCCGTCTAGCCAGCGCTCAGTTGACACGTCCGACGCCCGGCGATATCACCATGCTCTATTGGGACGGACGCGACGACGCAGGCAACCCCGTTCCTTCCGGCGCGTACACCGCCGCGCTGGAAACCGTCATCAGCGGCAACCGTCAAAAGGCGACCGTCGATCTCACGGTGCAGTAAGCTTGCGCCTGAACGGAAGCACACGGCACAGCGGCATGCCTAGACGCATCAGCGCCGCCTCCATCCCCTGCGCGGCGGCCTCGCGCCCCGCGTCCGCGCCAAGCAGCAAATCGGAAAGCGACAGCGCGCCGAACTTCTCCGGCAGAGGAATGCGGAAAACGCCGACGTTTCCCCCCATCTCCCGCGCGCATGGCATAAAAAAGCCGCTTGCCTGTTCGAGCGCGTCCGGCTGATGGCGGAGCGCGGTCTGCGGCGCAACAACCAGCACCCGCTGCGCACCCATCGTTTGCAGCAGGCGGCAGGCCAGCGGCACGTCATCCATCGGGAGCAGCGGCGAACCCATCCATTCCATCGGCGAGACGAACGGAGGACGCGAAAGCGCCGCGCGCGCGGCAAAAGCCGTCGAAGCTTGCAGCGTCACAATCGCCCCATCCTGCGTCACGCTCTGCGTGCAAAAGGCAACGACGTGGCCGCTGCGCGCCGCACGGCAGAGAAACACGCCCTGCCGTTCGCAAAGCCCCAACGCGCGCTCTCCCGTCTGGGCGGCCAGCAGCTTTTCAAGCCGCCTTCCTCGGCAGATCGCGCTTTTTTTCATGCCCAGCACGTCGCGGGCGGAGGCATCCGCCGTGAGCAGCCGCCGCCCCGCACGGGCGGCCTGAACCGCCGCGCCGCGTAGTCTGTCCGCGTCGTAACCGACCAGATAGAGCGCCGCAGGCCATGCGGCCGCCTGCATGCCGCAGACGGCATACGGCGCGACGCCCGCATCCAGCAGCCACGTCAACGCGCCGGCGCTCGCCGCCGCACAGGCGCCGATTCCCGTAAGCACCACGCCAAGCCGCATGCGCCTTCCCCCTTTCCCGATATCCCTAATCTATGCAGGCGGCGGGCGAAACAATCAAACATTCGGGGGTGCGGAGGGCTAGAAAGTTTTTCTTACTCTTCCGTTTGCGCGCGATTTATGATATACTGAAACAGGCCATTTTGTCGAAACTTGAAAGGAAGTTCATTCATGCGTTCCAACCGGATGAAAAATACCAGTCCGCCGCGCAGAAAGCGCAGCGCCATCAAACGCGTCAAGCCCCAGCGAGGCACGCTGCCGCTGCTGATTACGCTGAGCGTGTTTGTCGTGGCGATGATTTTCTTCGCGCCGAAAATTGCGCAGACCCCCGCCGCCAACGTCTCCGGCACGGAGGTTGACGAGGCCGCCGTTTCCAGCGGCGACACAAATCTGCGCATCACGGAGGCGATGTCCTCCAACCGCAGCGCGTTCCCGGATGAGACGGGCGCGTTCCCGGATTGGGTGGAAATCACCAACACGGGCGACAGCCCCATCAACATCAAGGGCTACGGCCTTTCCGACCGTGCGGACAAAATCACTTTCGTCTTCCCGGATCTGACGCTCGCGGCGGGCGAACACGTCATCGTCTTCGCTTCCGACAGCACGCAGAACGAAGCCGGAGAGACGCTGCACGCCAAATTCAAACTCTCCTCCGCAGGCGACAAGCTCTTCCTCTTCGGCAGCGACGGCATCGCTTTCCAGGAGCTGGACGTGCCCGCGATGGATTACAACATGAGCTACACATGGATCGACGGCAACGATTACATCATCACCGATCAATACACGCCGGGATACGACAACAACCAGGAAGGCTACGCGGCGTTCCGTTCGAGCACGGTGCTGCAAAGCGGCGCGCTGGTGATCAACGAGATCTGCGCGTCCTCCATCACCACGCTCAAGGACGAAGACGGCGACTATCCCGACTGGATCGAGATCCATAACACAACCAATCAGGCCATCGATCTTTCCAACTACGCGCTGAGCGACAGCACGGACAAGCTCGTCAAGTGGCGTTTTCCGCAGGGCAGCGTCATCGAGGCGAACGGCTATTTCGTCGTCTTTGCCTCCAAGAAGGATCGCGCCGCAGCGGAGGGAAGTTGGCCGCACGCCAGTTTTAAACTGCGCTCCAACGGCGAAACCGTCATTCTTTCGGACATTCAGGGTCGAATGATCGACATGGTGACCTATGACCTGCTCGCCGCGGATACCTCCTGGGGCCGCGACGAAGAGGGCGACGGCAGTTTCAAGGTCTTTACCAGCCCCACGCCGGGGCTGCCCAACACGCGCGCGGGCATGACGGCGATGGATACCTCGATGTGTCTGGCCAACACATCGGGACTGTACATCACCGAAGTCATGACCGGCAACAAAAGCACACACGGGCCGAACGTCAATTACTACTACGATTACATTGAAATTTACAACATGAGCGGGCAGGCCGTAAACCTCAAGGGTTACGGCCTGTCCGATAACATTAAGAAACCGCGCAAATGGCAGTTTCCTGACATCACCATTGAAAACAACAGCTATCTGGTCATCTACTGCGACACCACGCAGACGAGCAAAGACGGCGTTTATTATTTCACCAATTTCAACCTGAAAAAATCGGGCGAGACCGTCTGTCTCTCTACCCCCAGCGGGCAGATTCTGGACAAGGTGGTCGTGCCCCAGCTTTACGACGACACCTCTTACGGGCGCACGCTCGGTCAGGCGGGCCTTTTCTATTACTCCACCCCCACGCCGGGCGAAACGAACGGGCAGGGCTTCGTCGGCTATGCCGAAGCGCCGACCTTTAACGTCGCGGGCGGCCTGTACGAGCGGCCGCTGACGGGCGAAAACGCGGTGACGATCAACGTTCCGGCGAACAGCACCGTGCGCTATACGCTCGACAGCACCAACCCGAACGAATCCTCCCCCGTCTATACCGGCCCGATTGAGGTGGAAACCAACACGGTCATCCGCGCGCGCGCCTATCGCGACGGCGTGGAAGCCTCGCAGATTATCTCCGAAACGTATCTGATTTCCGTGTACCACACGATGCCGGTCATCTGCCTGACGACCGATCCGGACAATCTGACCAACGAGGATTACGGCGCGTTCGCCTATGGTCCGAATGTGGATACCTCCCAGCCGACCCCGTGGATCAAGATTGCAACCTACGGCCAGAAGAACTGGTTCAACGGCTGGGTGGAATACAGCGATGAAAACGGCCAGCTGCAAATCTCTCAGGGCATCCGCTTCCGCGTGATGGGCCAATACTCGCTGGATATGCCGCAAAAGAGCCTGTATATCAAAGCGGACGGCCAGTTCGGCAAGAGCGAATTTGATTATGCCCTGTTTGAAGACCGCCCATTCACGACCTACAAGAGCTTTGTTCTGCGCAACGGCGGTCAGGACGGCCTGTACACCCGCGTGCTCGACGGCTTGGAAGCGCGTCTGATTGACCAATCGAACAGCACGCTCGCCACGCAGGCGTGGAAGCCCGTCATCGTCTACATCAACGGCCAATACTGGGGCCACTATAACATGCGTGAACGCGCAGGCGTAGATATGGTCGCCCAGCACGAGGGCTGGGCCAATGCGGACGACATCGACCTGTTGCAATCCGACGGCCTCTCCACCTCCCAGGTGAAGCAAGGCTCCAACGCGGATTACAAAGCGCTTTACAACAAGGTCAAAAATGCCGATTTGAACAGCGATCCCGATCTGCTGGCCGAAGTCGAAGCAAGTTTCGACATCGACAACATGTTTGATTACTACATCTTCGAGTCGTTCTATGGCAACACCGACCCCGGCAACGTCCGCTTCTACCGCAACACAAAATCCGGCGACGGCAAGTGGCGCTATCTGGTGTTCGATATGGACTGGGGTCTGTTCAACGCCACTTACAAGAGCAAGGGTGTGGAATACGCAACCGGCGGCGTCAGCTATTACATGAACGAAAACGGCGCGGGCAGCCAGAAAATCAAATCCAACCTGTTCGTGCGCAAGCTGGTGCAGGTGCCGCAGTACCGTGAAAAATTCCTCAAGCGTTACGCCGAGCTGTTCAACAGTGTGCTGACAACGGAAAACATGGTCTCGCTGTTCTATGAAATGACGGCGCAGATCAAGCCGGAGATGCAGATGCACAGCGAGCGCTGGGCAGCGGAAATGCCCGCGCAGGTCAGCTTCGATGTGCCGAAGAACGCGACGGGCGCTTACAACTACTGGCTCACCCGCTGTGAGCGCGCCGTGCGCGTCATGAACCGCAGACCGCACTTCATCTGGCTGGATATCCAATCCTATTTCGGCCTGAGCGACGCGGAAATGGAATCCTATTTCGGCCCGTGTCCTGAGATTGCGGCGGAACATCAGTGACGTTTTTTCGGACGCGCAGTCGTGAAACGGGCGCATTTTTCAAAGAAAAAGGTTCCTTCTCTGAGGGGACCGACACAACGAAGTTGTGACTGAAGGAGCAATCATATTAGGAGGAAACAATCCCATGAAGAACATCATCAACGATGCAAGCGTAAACGAATGGTTCGCGCAACAGATGGCCAGCCTCACGCCGATGAAAATGGTGCTGGCGCTGCTGATGGGCTTTATCGTTGGCCTCATCATCGCGCTGGTCTATCGCAAAGCATTCCGCGGCGTGCTCTTTTCCCCGTCGTTCGCCAACACGCTGATTATGCTGTGCATGATCACCACGCCGGTCGTCATGTGCATCAAATCGAACATCGCGCTGTCAATGGGCATGGTCGGCGCGCTCTCCATCGTGCGTTTCCGCACGGCTGTCAAAGACCCGCTGGACACGGCCTACATGTTCTGGAGCCTGACGATGGGCATTCTGCTCGGCGCGGAGCTGTACACCATCGCGCTGGTTGTAGTCGCAGGCATTTCCATCGCGATGCTGGCGCTGGCGTTCTTCCGTCTGCGCACGCCGAATACCTTCCTGCTCGTCACCCATTACGACGCGGAAGTCGAGCCGGAAGTGATGGATTTCATTCGCCGCATCAAGGTGCAGCGCCTGCGCAGCAAGACCGTCACCCCCGGCGGCGTGGAGCTGACCGTCGAGGTGCAGCTGCGCGAGCGTTTTGACATCGTGAACAAGCTCATGGATACCGAAGGCGTACACAACGCGACGCTGATTGCCTGCCAGTCCGAAGCGGGCAACTAAGGAGCCGCCGATATGATGATCCGCAACATTCCGCTGCGGCACGAGCTGAAATATCTCATCACCCCGGCGGAGCTGACCGTTCTGCGCAACACCCTCGCGCCGCTGATGCAGCTCGACCAAGGCCACGAATACCTGATCCGTTCGCTGTATTTCGACACGATCAACGACGACGCGCTGGAAGAAAAGATTGCGGGCGTCGGCAACCGCAAAAAGTACCGCATCCGCATCTACAATTTCAGCGACCGCGTGATTAAGCTGGAATGCAAGAGTAAATACGGCGATTTAATTTCCAAGCAGTCCGTCTCCATTCCCCGTGAGCTGGCCGATCAGCTAATCGCGGGCGACCCCGAAGGCTTGCAGCGCATGCGCCATCCCCTGCTGCACGACGTATACCGCGAGATGAAAACGCGGCTGCTGCGCCCGGTGGTGATTGTGGACTATGTTCGCGAGGCTTACGTTCATCCGGCCGAGGAAGTGCGCATCACGTTTGACAAGCAGATTCGCACGGGACTTTATCAGACAGACATGTTCAATCCGAACATCCCGACCTACCCGGTTTTTGATGATCCCGTTGAAGTTCTGGAAGTCAAATACGACGAATTTCTGCCAACCTACATGCAGGCGATTTTAAGCGGCATTACGGCTCAGCGCAGCGCGGTGAGCAAGTACACGTGGTGCAGGCGCTACGAGAACAAGGAGTTTTGAGAACGTTGGGCTGCCGCCCAAACCTGCCTGAGGGATTTCATCCCTCAGACTCCCTTCTTCGCTTCGCGGCTGTTTGAATCAGTGGGCAAAAAAATTCTCCGATGGAAATCCATCGGAGAATTTTTTATAGTGGGAAGTGCAGGAACCTCAGGTTCCTGCCGAGGGTTTGGGGCGAGAAGCCCCAACACTTCTCCTTTTACCGCGAACCCTTGTCGTAGGGAATGCCCTCGGCCTTCGGCGCGCGGGATTTCTTGCTCGTGAACGCCAGAATAATCATCGACGCGATGAACGGAATCATGTTGTACATGTTCTGCGTCCAGCCCAGCTCGGCCAAGAACGGAATCGAGCTGGCAATGTTCGCCAACGACTTGAACAGCGCAAAGAATACCGCCGCAAGGAAAATGCGGAACGGCTTCCACTGGCCAAAAATCATGACCGCCAGCGCGAGGAAGCCTGCGCCGGATACGCCAACCTCAAAGTTCCAGCTCGACACGGACGGGATGATATACGCCATGCCGCCAATGCCGCCCAGCACGCCGGAAATCAGCACGCCGATGTAACGCATCTTGTAGACGTTGATGCCCACGCTGTCCGCCGCCTGCGGATGCTCGCCGCACGCGCGCAGACGCAGACCCAGCCGTGTCTTGTACAGCACAATGTACGAAAGAATCAGCGCCACAAGGCCGATGAACAGGAATACGTTCACCGTCAACGGGCCAAAATCATAGATAAACGCACGGTTGCTGTAATCCAGCTTCGCGGAGGCAGAGTGATTCACACCCTTGGCGATGACCATCGCCAGCGCGGTAGCCAGCAGGTTGAGCGCCGTACCGCCGATGGTCTGATCCGCATTCAGATTGATGGATGCAAACGCCAGCAGTCCGGCGTATACCATGCCCGCAATGGCCGCCGCAAGGACGGAAACCGCCACAATGGCAAATGCGCTCGAACCGGCGGGCATCAGTTGAGTGGCGATGACGCCCATCAGGCCGCCGATGACCATAATGCCTTCCAGCGCGATGTTGATAATGCCGCTGCGCTCGGAGAACATGCCGCCCAGCGCAACCATCATCAGCACAACCGTATACAGCAGCGTATATTTCAGCAGCAGAAACATCAGTCGTCCCCTCCCTTCCCGACGGAGACCCGCTTGGCCTTGCCTTCCAGCAGCGCGCGAATCTTGTTCTTAAACAGCAGCGAGAACGCGCACAGGTAGATAATCAGCGCGGTAATCACGTCGGCGATTTCCTTGCTGTAATACTGCGTGGAGAGCTTGGTGCCGCCCACGGTGATATACGAAATGAACAACGAAGAGAAAATCGTGCCGATCGGGTTGGAACAGGCCAACAGCGCCGTGCTGATACCGTTAAAGCCCATTGCGGGCAGCGCCGTGGAGACTTGCGGATTCCATTCCGCGACGGTGGAGAGGTAATACAGGCCCGCGCCGACGCCCGCCAGCGCGCCGGAAATCATCATCGAGAGAATGATGTTTCGCTTTTCGTTGATGCCCGCATAGCGCGCGGCATTTTTGTTGAAGCCGCACGCGCGCAGCTCATAGCCAAACGCCGTCTTGTTCAGGATAATGTAGACGACAATCGCGAAGAAAATCGCGATAAAGATCGCAATCGTCACGGATTGCAGCTTGCCGAAAGCGTCGCTCATGCCGCAGCTGGGGATCATCGCCTGCGGCGCAGCCTTGCGCAAACTGTATGTCTTGGTGGAGGCCAGATCATACATCGGGCTTTTGCCCTTGCCGTACATGATGTCGTTGACCATATACAGGCCGATCCAGTTGAACATGATGGCCGTGATGACCTCGTTGATGTTCAGATACGCCTTGAAAATGCCCGGCAGCGCGCCCCAAACCGCGCCGAATACCATCGCTGCCAGCAGGCACAGATACCACGGCCATTGCAGCACGATGGCGCAGTAGAGCGCACCGAACGCGCCGAGCGTGTACTGCCCCGCCGCGCCAATGTTGAACAGACCGGTTTTAAACGCGAAACCGACGGAAAGACCCGTCATAATCAGCGGCGCGGCATTGGCCAGCACTGTGCCCATGTTGCGCGGGCTCTTGAAACCGCTTTGCAGAATGACCATCAGGCCGTCGCCGAACGCGTGCTCCGCGTTGATGATGGCCAGCACGATAAGCCCCAGCAGCAGGCCGATGACAATGCAGACCAGCGAGGCCGCCACCGACAGAAACGCTTCCGAGCCTGCCAGACGGCTGCCCAGCTTGCCCTTTTTGTTCTCCATTTGGCTTCCCTCCTATCAAACGTTGCGCTGAGCGCCAGCCATGTAGAGGCCAAGCTCTTTGGCGGTTGTGTAGCGCGGGTCAAGTTCGCCGACAATCGCGCCTTCGTACATCACCAGAATGCGATCCGGCACTTCAAGCACCTCGTCCAGCTCCAGCGAAACGAGCAGAACCGCCTTGCCCGCGTCGCGCTGGGCCAGCAGTTCCTTGCGGATATACTCGATCGCGCCGACGTCCAACCCACGCGTGGGCTGCACAGCGATGAGCAGATCGCTGCTCAGATCCACTTCGCGGGCGATGATCGCCTTCTGCTGGTTGCCGCCGGACATGCTGCGCGCCTTCGTCACCGCGCCCTGGCCGCTGCGCACGTCGAAGCGGTCAATCAGCTCGTCGGCGTATTTGCGGATCTCGCCGAATTGCAGGAAACCGTTTCGCTCAAATTCCGGATGGAAATAGCGCTTGAGCACGAGGTTGTTTTCCAGCGAATAATCCAGCACAAGTCCGTGCTTATGGCGATCCTCCGGAATGTGGCTCAGGCCCGCCTCGTTGCGCTTGCGGATGGACATATGCGTAATGTCCTTATTATTGAGGAAAATCTTGCCGCTTTCGGGCTTCATCAGGCCGGTGAGCGCATAGACCAGTTCGCTCTGACCGTTGCCGTCGATGCCCGCGATGCAGACAATTTCGCCGCGGTGCACGTTGAAGGAAACGTTGTTGACCACGGGTTTGCCGTGCTTTTTGCTCCTGACGGTCAGATTCTGCACGGTCAGCACGCTTTCGCCCGGCTTGAGCGGCGTTTTTTCCATCACCAGCTGCACTTTGCGGCCGACCATCATCTCGCTGAGCTCTTCCTTGCTGGTGGTCGCCACATCGACCGTGCCGACATATTTGCCCTTGCGCAGCACGGTGCATCGGTCGGCCACAGCCTTGATTTCATCGAGCTTATGGGTGATAAACAGGATGGACTTGCCCTCTTTGGTCAATTCCTTCATGATCTTCATCAGCTCTTCGATTTCCTGCGGCGTAAGCACGGCTGTCGGTTCGTCGAAAATGAGCACCTCGTTATCACGGTAGAGCATTTTGAGGATCTCGGTGCGCTGCTGCATGCCGACGGTGATATCCTCAACCATCGCGTCGGGATCGACCTTCAGGCCGTAGCGTTCGCTCAGCTCCATCACCTTTTTGCGCGCCTGCGCCTTTTGCAGAAAACCAAAAGGCGTGACCGTCGGCTCCACGCCGAGGATGATGTTATCCAGCACGGAGAAAACATCCACGAGCTTGAAATGCTGATGCACCATGCCGATGCCCAGCGCGTTCGCGTCGTTCGGGTCTTTGATATGGACGACCTGTCCGTTTTTGCGGATTTCGCCTTTTTCCGGCTGATACATGCCAAAGAGCACGCTCATCAAAGTGGATTTACCCGCGCCGTTTTCGCCCAGCAGCGCGTGGATCTCGCCTTTTTTGAGTTGCAGGGTGATATCGTCGTTGGCGATAATTCCCGGAAATTCCTTGGTAATGTGCAGCATTTCAATGATATACTCGCTCAAAGCCATCGCCCCTTTTTGCGAATTCTGTATAGATTTTATTATAGCCTATTCATGCAACATTTGCAAAGGATTTCGATGTGCGCCGCGCATTTTTATCTCGGCAATCAGTTGATCTCTTTGGAAAGCGGCACATTGCGAAGACGGCTGACCGCGCACCGGTATTCTTCCGGCACGATGCAGGACACGGCCTCCGTCGAGCCGCACGCTTTGGCCTGCTCATAGAACCAGCACTTGTAATTAAGCGTGTCGAGCGTCTGCCGAAGCTGCTCCATCTGTTCCAGCAGGCGCTCCCGCTGAGCATAGAACATTTGAAGCCTGTCGCCAATCGTCGAATCGCCCTGCATCGCCAGCAGAATATACTGCCGGATGTCGCGGATGGACATGCCCGCCTTTTTGAGACAACCGATTACTTGCAGCCACTCGTAATCCGAATCCTTGAACATGCGGATGCCGCCGGATGAACGCTCCACAAACGGCAGAAGCCCTTCCTTGTCGTAATATCGAAGGGTCGAGGCCGGAACATTGAGCAGCCGCGCCATTTCGCCCACGGTATACACCATCTTTTTTCCTCCTTTTTTCTCAAAAACGCTTGACTTAAAGTCAGCTTTAACTTGTATGATATGAGTATAGCGCACACGGCTTCATCCGTCAACGCCCATTTCATCAAGGAGGCTATCATCATGAAAATCATGGATCAAAAAGAGTTTGACGCGCAGAATGTTTTCGGCCTCGGTCAGCCCAACACGGCTTACGCGCAGTATTTTATCGGCGATTCCTTTCTCAACCCGCTGACCCGTCCGCAGGACGGCCTATTTCTGGCTAACGTGACCTTTGAACCGGGCTGCCGCAACAACTGGCACATCCACCATGCGACCCAGGGCGGCGGGCAGATGCTCGTCTGCACGGCCGGCGAGGGCTGGTATCAGGAAGAAGGCAAAGCGCCCGTGAGTCTCGCGCCCGGCAAGGTCATCGTCATTCCGGCCAACGTAAAACACTGGCACGGCGCGAAGAAGGACAGCTGGTTCTCCCACATCGCCTTTGAAATTCCGGGCGAAAACTGCGGCAACGAATGGTGCGAACCGGTGACGGACGAACAGTATAACGCGCTGGAAGGCTAAATGAATGGAGCTGAAATTTTTCAGCTCCTTTTTTCATGAGAAATATCAGATTCACCAGCTTGACAGCCCCTGTCAGCGAAGCTGACCGAAGGCGTCAGCTATGCTGCATAAAGAACCGCGCCGCGCCGATCATGCCCGCATCGTTGCCCAGTGTCGCGCGCTCGACCGACAGGCCCTCGGCAAAGCGCGGCATCACGCCGCTCAGCACGCGCTGACGAAGGGGCTTCATCAGCAGCTCTTCCTGCGCGCTCACGCCGCCGCCGATGAGTACCATTTCCGGATTAAAGATGTGTACAAGGCCCGTCACGCCCGCTGCGATATCGTCGATCCATGCGCTCAGCACGCCAAGCATGACCTCATTGCCCCGCTGCGCGCGATCAAAGATGACGCGTCCGTTGAGCTGAGTCTCCCCCGTCGCTTCCTGTGCGCGCCGGACAAGCGCCGTCGTCGCCGCATAATGCTCCAGACATCCGCGCTTGCCGCACGGGCAGGGCGCGCCATCCTGATAGAGCGTGAAATGCCCCAGCTCGCCCGCAATGCCGCGCGCGCCGCCGTACAGTTCGCCGCCAAGCACCACGCCGCCGCCCACGCCCGTGCCGAGGGTCAGCATCAGCACATGCCGCCTGCCGCGCGCCGCGCCTGCAAAGCACTCGCCCAGCGCCGCCGCGTTCGCGTCATTGAGCACCCACACCGGCAGATGAAAGCGCGATTCCATCTCTTCTTTGATCCGCGACCCCTCATAGCCGGGAATCTTGCCGTTCGTGCCGATGACAACGCCCGCGCGATCGTCCACCTGCCCCGTCGCGGAAACGCCAATGCCCGCAACCTGCGCATTCTCTCTGCGCAGAAACGCCTCCGCCTCGCGCATTACCGTCGTCAGAATCGGCGTTCGATAGCCGTCAAAGCAGACGCTGGCTTCATGCCGCGCGTGTACCTCGCCGCCTTCGTCCACTAGGCCCATTTTGACGGCCGTTCCGCCGATGTCTATGCTCAAAATCATGCCGTGCCCTCCGTATCAGCGCTGGCCGACAGCCGTCATGAAGCGCGTCGCAATTTCCAGCGGACGGGTGATTGCTCCGCCGACGACAACCGCCCACGCGCCGAGTTCCAGCATCTTTTTCGCCTGTTCGGGCGTATGCACGCGCCCTTCCGCAATGACCGGACAGGGCAGTTCGGCGACCATCTGCTCCACCAGCTCGTAGTTCGGATCGCCCTTGCAATCCGCCGTCTGCGGCGTATAGCCGTTCATCGTGCTGCCAACCAGATCCGCGCCCGCGGCATAGGCGGCTTTCGCCTCCTCCAACGTCGCGCAGTCCGCCATGATGATGATATTCGGATACTTCGCTTTGACCTGCTTCAAAAATTCCGGCGCAGTCAGGCCGTCGCCGCGCGTGCAGTCCGTGCAGTCAATGGAAATGATATCCGACAGCGCCTCCATGCACTCGTCCACCTCGCGCATGGTCATGGTGATCCGGCCCGTATACCCCGGATATTCGCGTTTGATGAGGCCGATGACGGGCAGACCCGTTTCCTCTTTAATACCCACAATATCGCGCACGGAGCTGGTGCGGATCATCTTCGCGCCCGCCTGTTTGGCCGCGCGCGCCATCAGCGGCATCACCGAGCGCTCTTTGTCGTACAGCGGTTCGCCCGGCGTAGCCTGGCAGGAGACGATAATCGTTCCTTTCATCAAAGCAAACAGTTCTTCTTTGGTCATGGTCGTACCCTCCCTTATGTGTTAAAACTCTTCGTAGGAATCGCTCATCAGGTATTTGCCGGAAGAAAAATGCGCTTCCATCGCCTGCGCGAACGCGCGGTAATCGTAATGCTCCAGCGCATCGACGATCGCCTCATGTTTGGTGACGGAATAAGCCAGATGCGGAGATTTGCGTTCGAGCTGGAAACCGCGGTCCACGCTCCAAATCGCCTCCATCAGCGAATTGAGCACTTCGTTTTTCAGCGGGCGGAACAGCGCCATGTGGAATTCTCTGTCCGCTTCGCTGAATGCGCCCGTGTTTTCCCAGCTCTCGCGGATATTTCCGGCGCATTTGCGCATATAGGCGATATCTTCGCCGCTGAGCGCCTTGAACGCCTGACGCATGTAGCCCAATTCCAGCATTTTGCGAATGCCGAACATCTCGCGCACGCGCGCGTCGTCCTCCGGATTGCCCATATTGAAAAACAGCACGTTTTGAAAGATGAAATCCAGATTGAAGTCCTTGACCTGCGTGCCGCGTCCAGGACAGGCCTGCACCATACCCATCAGCTCCATGCTCTTGATGGCCTCGCGCAGCACGTTGCGGCTGACCCCCCAGCGCTCGCACATGGCCTGTTCCGTGGGGAGCATGTCGCCCGGCTTCAGACCGTTGTTAATGATATAACTGCGGATTTCGCGAAAGGTTTCCAAATACAGCTTTTCCGCCTTTTTCACGCTTATCCCCCTATCTTTGTATGATATTTTCGGTTTTTTATTATAATGCAAAACCGTTTTTCTGTCAATTCATTCTCAAATTTTCCATTTTTTCATTTTTAATTTCACGATAGTTAGACTTTTGTCGAAATTTTTTATCTAAAATTTACAAATTCATCTTGACAGGCGGTTTGATTTGTAGTACATTTGATTTAACGAAGGTCGGACGGCGATGTGTCGGCCCTCACCCAACAACATCCCAGTTTCAAGGAGGATTTACCCATGAAAAAATTAACCGCCCTGTTTCTGAGCCTGCTGCTCGTGCTGACGATGACCGCCGCGCTTGCCGAGACGGACATCACCCTCTGGACGTTCCCCATCGGCGATTGGGGCAATTCTGAAAAGGTAGACGAAATGCTCGCCGCTTTCAACGCCGTGCACCCCGACATCAAGGTGACCGTTGAATACCTCGACTACACCAACGGCGACGCGCAGATCACCACAGCCATCGAGGCCAAGACCACCCCGGACATCGTCATGGAAGGCCCGGAGCGCCTGGTGGCGAACTGGGCGGCTGCCGGCAAGATGCTTCCGCTCAACGATCTGTGGACGGACGAGACCATCGCCGACATCAACGCCAACAACGCTTCCGTCGTGGCGACCTGCCAGGGCGCGGACGGCAACTACTACATGTATCCGCTGTGCATGACGGCGCACTGCATGGTCATCAACAAGACCGCGTTTGAGGCTGCCGACGCAATGCAGTACATCGATCAGGAGACCCACACCTGGACGACCGAAGGCTTTGAAAACGCCCTCCGCGCCCTCGTGAACGCGGGCTACTTCCCCACCGGCCTGATCTACTGCTCCGGCCAGGGCGGCGACCAGGGCACCCGCGCGCTGGTAACCAACCTCTATGACGGCCGTTTCACCAACGAAGAGCACACCCTCTACACCATGGATTCCGAAGCCAACATCAAGGGCCTGACCAAGCTCCAGGAGCTGGCCAACGAAGGTCTCATCACCTTTGACGCCTCCATCAACGGCGGCGAAGAAATCGCCCTGTTCGTCAACGGCACCTCTCAGATGGCTTTCTGCTGGAACGCCGCTCAGGTCGCCAACAACAAGGATAAGCTGGCGGACGGCATCGAGCTGTTCCCGATGGCCTTCCCGTCCGAAGACGGCGTGCCGCGTCTGGATGGCGGCGTCTGGGGCTTTGGCCTGTTTGACAACGGCGACGACGAGAAGGTCGCGGCCGCGAAAGAATTCATCCGCTTCATCTGCGACGACGAGACCCAGGTTCGCAACAGCGTTTACAACACCGGCTACTTCTCCGTCCGCGCTTCCGTGACCGACCTGTACACCGGCACCGAGAAGGCCGCCAATGCGGACTACGCGATGTTTGTGCAGTACCTCGGCGATATCTACCAGGTGACGACCAACTGGACGACCCAGCGCTACGAGTGGTGGAACCTGCTCCAGCGCATCGGCGACGGCGGCAACGTGGCTGACGAAGTCGCAACCTACATCAAGAACGTCAACCTGTAATCGCCTCTTCTCCCCTGTTGGAGAACCTTCAACCCCATACGTTTGCGGCGCCTCTCCCGTTTCGGGCGGGGCGCCCGCTTTCTTGAAACACAGAAAACTGCGCGGCTTCATGCCGCTGAAAGGGGAATTTGCGTGCAGCATACCGTCAACCGCCGCGAGCTGCGCAGTACACGCCGGCGCGAAAACATCTCCGGCTATCTGTTCATGGCTCCGGCGCTGCTGTTCTTCTTCGGCTTCGTCATTTTCCCGATGGTGATGTGTCTGGTCAACAGCACCTTCCGCTATACGCTGGCAGAATTCACCTTCGTCGGGCTGGATAACTATGTCGCTCTTTTTCAGGATGCCAAATTTTATAAGTCTCTGACCAATACCCTTGTCATCGTGCTGGTCAGCGTGCCGTTCACCTGCCTGTTCTCGCTGTGGGTGGCCTCGCTGGTCTATAAGATGAAAGAAATTCCGACGGCCTTCTTCCGCTGCGTGTTCTATCTGCCGGTCGTCACCGGCTCGGTCGCGGTCACGGTCGTCTGGAAATGGATGTTCAACCCCTATTACGGCCTGCTGAACTACCTGTTCACCTCGCTGGGCATCATCAGCAAAAACCTGAACTGGCTGGGCAGCGCCAACACCGCGCTGGGCTGTATCATCACCATTCTGCTGACAACCTCCATCGGCCAGCCCATCGTGCTCTATGTCTCCGCGCTGAGCAACGTCGATCATTCCCTCGTCGAGGCCGCTCAGGTGGACGGCGCAACGGATTTCCAGACTTTCTGGCGCATCAAGTGGCCGCAGATCATGCCGACCACGCTCTACATCCTCATCATCACCACCATCAATTCGTTCCAGTGTTTCGCACTGATCGATCTGTTGACCTCCGGCGGGCCGAACGATTCGACGCTGACGCTCATGTACTACATCTACCACAACGCCGTGAAACTCAATAACTTCGGCTACGGCTGCGCGCTGGGCATCATTCTTGCGATCATCATCGCGATCTTCAGCGCCTTGCAGTTCCGGCTGGCAAAAGAGTAAGGGGGGCTGACAGATGGATCATAGCGTAAGAAAGCTGACCCCTTACCGCGTCATCAGCATCGCGCTGCTCATCATCCTCGCGCTGATGATGCTTTTCCCGCTGTACTGGATCGTAACCGGCTCGGTTAAAGACGCGCGCACCATCAATTCGCGCACGCCCGTTCTCTTCCCCACCAACCCGACGCTGGATAACTACGCCAAGCTCTTCTCCCGCCCCGCGTGGACGTGGATGTTCAATACCGTGTTCATCTGCGGCGTGGCGATGCTGCTGACGTGCCTGTGCGGCGCGATGGGCGGTTACGCGCTGGCGAAAAAGAAGTTTACGGGCCGCAACTTCATCTTCGGTCTGTTCGTCTGCGCGATGGCCCTGCCCAAGCAGGTCATCATGATTCCGCTGCTCAAGGAGATGGCGTGGCTCGGCCTGCACAACACCCTCTGGTCGGTCATCTTTCCGACGGTCGGCTGGCCGTTCGGCGTATTCCTGATGAAGCAGTTCGCCGAGGGCATTCCCAACGAGATGCTGGAAGCCGCGAAGATCGACGGCGCGGGCGAGGTCCGCACTTTTGTGGATATCGTCTTCCCGATGATCAAGCCGGGCGTGGGCGCGCTGGCGATTTTCACCTTCATCAACGCCTGGAACGATTACTTCCTCCAGCTGATTATGCTCAACTCGCAGAGCAAGCTCACCATCTCGCTGGGCATCGCGAAGATGCAGGCGGAAGCCAGCACGGATTTCGGCCTGATTATGGCGGGCGCGACGCTCGCCAGCGTGCCGATCATCACCATCTTCCTCATTTTCCAGAAGTACTTCACCAAGGGCATCACCCTCGGCGCGGTTAAGGGTTGACTTTTCCGCAAATCAGTCGTACAGTGTACACGACAACACACAAGGAGACAGGCTTATGAGCAACTTTTCCGTGAAAGACATTCGGGGCGTCATTCCCGCGATGGTTACGCCCTTTGATGAGAACGAAGCGCTGGATCTCGCCCGCACCCGCGCACTGACCGCCAAGCTCATCGAGGACGGCGCGCAGGGGCTGTATCTGACCGGTTCCACCGGCGAAGGCTTCCTCTGCACGAGCGACGAGCGCAAAGCGTTTGTCGAAACCGTGCTCGACGAAGCGGCGGGGCGCATCCCGGTCATCGTCCATGTCGGCGCGATCAGCACGCTGGCTTCCGAAGATTTGGCTCGTCACGCTGCCAGGGCGGGCGCGGCCGCGATTTCCTCCGTTCCGCCGATTTACTGGAAATTCAGCGACGACCAGATTGCCGCGTATTACTCCGATCTCGTGCAGGCGGCGGGTATCCCGATGATCGTCTACAACGTGACCCTTGCGGGACTGGTCAGCTACGAAATGCTGCTGCGTCTGGGCCGCATCGAAGGCGTGGAAGGCATCAAATACACCTCCTCCACGGTGTTTGACATCTTCCGCATCAAAGAAGCGCTCGGTCAGGATTTCGCCGTCTATTCCGGCAGCGACGAGCTGGCCGTCAGCGGTCTGGCTTTCGGCGCGGACGGTATCATCGGCTCGACCTACAATGTGCTGACCCCGCTGTTCCTCAAGCTCAACGCGCAGATGGCCGCCGGCGACGTGATTGCCGCACGCGAAACGCAGAAGATCGCCAACAAGCTGATTTTCGCCCTGCTGGCACGCGGCCTCATGCCCTCCCTCAAAGCCACGCTGACGCTCGGCGGCCGTGTGGACGGCGGCATCAGCCGCAGGCCGTTCTTTCAGCTGACGGAGGAGCAGCATGAAGCCCTCAAGGCCGAATACCGCGCGATCAAGGCGGCACACGGCGATCTGGGGCTGGATTTCCTCAAGGCGCTCTGAGATACGCGCAGTTTCAGTCATCTTTCATAACATCGGGCGCGCGTACAAGGCTCATCCCCTGTGCGTGCGCCTTTCATTTTGAATGAGGAGGAGTCCCCCTATGTCCGATTCCACGTATCGCGGCACGACCCCGCGCCCCGCCGATTTTGACGCGTTCTGGGACGCGCGCATGGCGGAAGCCGACGTAGTGCCGCTGTGCTACGCCGTCGAACCATCCGAAATTCCAGCCTATCCGACCTGTGAATACCTCAACCTGTGGTTCACGGGCATGGGCGGCGCGCGCATTTACGCCAAATATCTGCGCCCGAAGAGCGATAAGCCGCTCCCGCTTGTGCTGCAATTCCACGGTTATCCCGGCGCAAGCCGCAGCTGGCTGGAACAATCCTCGTTCGCGGGCATGGGTTACGCTCTGCTGGCGATGGACTGCCCCGGTCAGGGCGGCAAAAGCCAGGATATCGGCGGCTTCCTCGGCACGACAGTTTCCGGCCATCTGATTGCGGGGCTGGACGGCGAACCGAAGGACATGTATTACGTTCGGCTGTATCAAAACATCCGCATCCTGTGCCGCATCGTTCGGCAGATGAAAGACATCGATCAGCGACGCATCTATATCAACGGCGCGTCTCAGGGCGCGGGACTCGGCATTGCCTGTGCGGCGCTCAATCCCGATCTGCCCTGCAAGGCCGCGATTCTCTATCCCTTTCTGAGCGATTTTCAGAAGGTTTTCGAGCTGGGCGCGGATGAAATCGCCTACGAAGGTCTGCGTTATTACGCCCGCTGGTTCGACCCGGACGGCAGCCGTGCGAACGAATGGTTCACCAAGCTGGGGTATGTGGACGCGGTGCATCTGGCTTCTCGCATCCGCTGCGAAGTGCTCTTCGGCACGGGATTGGCCGACGTCGTCTGTCCGCCGATCACGCAGGACGCGGTTTACAATAACCTGACCTGCAAAAAGCGCCGCGAGTTTTTCCCCGGCTTCGGCCATGAAGAAATTCAGGCGTTTGACGACATGCTGCTAACGTTCTTTGACGATGCGCCCGTCGTTCCCTGCCCCGTCTCAACGCCGACCGCCGAATACCAGACCGTGACCTTTGTCGCGGACGATGGCGCAACGCTCTCCGCGCGATACATCCGTCCCGTCGGAAACAAGCGTGTGCCCACCGTGCTGATGTTCCACGACGCGGGCCGCCCCGTTCGCGGCTGGCACCACATGACGCGTTTCGTCGCGCTGGGTTATGCGGTGTTCGCACTTGAAAACCGTGCTGAGGCCGACGCTCAGACGCAGTTTGCCGACGCTCAGGCTGCCGCACGCGCGGCGCTCAGCCTGCCCACAACCTTAAACCTGTTAGCCTGGGGCGAGGGCCTGGGCGGCACGCTCGCGATTGCCGCCGCCGCCAAACAGCCTCAGCATGTTGTCAAATGCGCAGCGCAGAACCCGCTCTGCACGGGCGCATATGCCGATTGTGCGCAATATGCCGCGCAGCTCGTCTGCCCGCTGCTGATGGGCACATCCGGCATGGACACGATCGCCCCGCCGGACGCGCAAAACGTCGTCTATGACGCGGCATCATGCGATAAAAAGCGCTATATCTACGTCAAATACATCCACGAGCGCATCAATGCGTTTGAAGACCGCGTACTGGCGTTTTTCCATCCCATGGTCTGAGCAAAATTCTATTGGCTCACGCGGCCAAACGCCGCAATCCCTTCCACATACAGGAACGGCCCTTCTCCCGATTCAGCCGGGAGAAAGGTCGTTCTTTTTTCAGTTTTCTTACATTTCCAGGCGGATCTGCCGCATGATCTCGCCGTAGTCCAGCGCCGACAGGGTGAAAAGCAGCCTGTTTTCTTCGGTTTGCGGCTTTTCGAGCGTCTGAATCAGCGCGCGCATCCCGTCGCCTGTCAGACTGATGCTCGTCGGCACGCTCGGCTCTTCATCCGCCTTGGGCAGAGCTGCCCATGTCGCCGCGCCGACCACACCATCCGCCGAAAGCCCGGCGCTTTGCTGAAACCGCTTAACCGCTTCCCGCGTCGCCGCGCCAAATTTCCCGTCTGTCGCGCCGTTTAAAAAGCCGAGCTGCTTCAGCGTGCTTTGCAGCGTGCGCACATCTTCCCCTCCGCTGCCCATGCGAAGCGTCCGCTGAACGGCAGGCGTTGGATTTTCCGCCGTATCCGGCGCATCGTAATCGATATTCAGCCGCGCCCAGTGCGTGAACGATGTGCCGGAAATCGGTCTGCGCACCACGCCGTAGGCATGCCCGCGCGCGTCCACCTCCTCCCCGCGGCCGATGCTCACGCCGGTGTGCGTCATGCGTCCGTCGCGCATTGTATACAGAAAAAGCCCCGCCTCGTCCGGCAGCGTATCGATCACATCTTTTTCCTTCCAAATGCCCGCTGCCCTCCATTGGCTTGTCGCGCCGCTGGGCAGCCTGACCCCGGCGCGCCTGGCAACGTCCCGCGTGAGCTGTGCGCAGTCGTAGCAGGGCTTGCCGAGCCACTTTTTGCCGTATCGCTCAATCTGCCCCGCGTAGGTCGGATATTGCCGCATCTGCTGTTCCATCCGCGCGCGCGTACAAATCCACCCCGTCGCGCCATAAATATAGCCGCAGCCCACGAGCGCCAAGGCGCGGGCTGTCATCGCATCCCGTTTTGAAGGCATACAAAAACCTCCCTTCCCTTCAATCTATGAAGAAAAGAGAGGCTCCGTTTACGCCTTCTCCCGAACCCATCTTCTGAGCGAGGCAAACATCGCGTCTTCCCCCTCGTCGCGCAGCTGGGTCATGAACCGCGTCAGCAGCGCGTGGGTTTCCGGGTGCATATGGTCGTGCATTTTGCCGCGCTGCAAATATTCCAGCGGGCTTGCGTCGGTATATTTGGGGCCGTTATAAATCTTGCTGGCGGCAATCCTGTCGCAGATCATTTCCGCCATGTATCGTCTGGGCATCGGCACGGGCACATAGCGCTTTTCTTCCACGCTGTAATCCGTCCAGTATTCCCAGTGGTGGCGGTTGCGCCCCTTATGGTGCATCCACGCAAGCGAGTAGCCCAGTGTGCGGCGCTCATCCTCCGTCGGCGAATGCGTGCCGTCGAAAAACTTCACGCCCTGCCAGAACTCCGTTGGGCTGTATTTGGACAGATCGTGCCGCAGCCCCTGCCAGAGTATGCCCGCCCTGGCGCAGTGGGCGATCACCTTATGCCGATGGCGCGTGATCGTGCTCAGATGCCCCCAGAATTTCTGAAACCCGTTCATCAGCCCACCTGCCCCGCGTCCAGCACCGTATCGCAGATTGCGCCGCCAAGGCAGACCGCGCCCTGATAGAAGACCATGCTCTGGCCCGGCGTGACGGCGCGCTGGCGTTCCTTCGCGGTCACGAGTACCTGCCCGTTTTCGCGCACGCTGACATGCACCGCCTGATCCGGCTGACGGTAGCGGTACTTACACGTGCAGTCAAACTCGCCGGCGGGCGCTTCGCCGGAAATCCACGTTGCATCCGTACCGAGCGCATTTTTGCTGTACAGCAGCGGATGATCCGCGCCCTGCGTGACAATCAGCTCGTTACGCTCCATGTCTTTGGCGAGCACGAACCAGCGTTCGCCGTTGCCCGCGCCGCCGATGCCCAGCCCGCGCCGCTGGCCGAGGGTATAATACATCAGGCCGTCATGACGGCCGACGACTTTGCCTTCCAGCGTGCGCATATTGCCGGGCTGAGCGGGCAGAAACTGCTGCAAAAACGGCTTAAAATGGCGCTCTCCGATGAAGCACACGCCCGTGGAATCCTTCTTCCTGCTGTTGGCCAGTCCGGCCTCTTCGGCGATTTCACGCACTTGCGCTTTGGTCAGATGGCCGACGGGAAACATCGCCTTTTCCAGAGCGTTCTGGCCGAGCATATAGAGGAAATAGCTCTGGTCTTTATTGTTATCCACGCCGCGCAGCAGCTGCTTTTTGCCATCCGCCGCGTCGCCGAGCTGACAGAAATGCCCCGTCGCCAATCGATCTGCGCCGAGTTTCATCGCAAAATCCAGAAACGCTTTGAATTTGATTTCACGATTGCAGAGCACATCCGGGTTCGGCGTGCGTCCCCGGCGATACTCATCGAGGAAATACGAAAACACGCGGTCATAATATTCCTTCACGAAATTGACGGAATAATACGGAATATCAATTCTTTCGCAGACGGCACGCACGTCCGCCCAGTCCGTTTCGCTGGTGCAGACGCCGTTATCGTCCTTTTCCTCCCAGTTTTTCATGAATACGCCGATGACCTCATGCCCGGCGCGTTTGAGCAGCAGCGCCGCCACGGAGGAATCCACACCGCCGGACATGCCTACCACAATTCTTGCCATTGCTCAAACCTCCAGCCCGTCCAGCCGTTCGTCCAGCCCGTCGAGCATCGTCTGTGTCACCTGCTCGATGCTCTGCGCGGCGTTGACGGTCAACACGCGCTTTTCCTGCCCCGCAAAGAGCCGTTCATACGCCTGATACGTGCGGCTGAAAAAGTCGGCTTTCTGCTGTTCCAGCCTGTCCGGCTTGGACGCGCTGAGCCTTCGGGAAAGCGCCACGTCGGCGGGCATGCGCAGATACACGGTGATATCCGGCCGGGTTTCGCCGACGGCCATCGCGTTGAGCGCGGCAACCTGTTCCATGCCCAGCTGCCGCCCCGCGCCCTGATAGGCCACGGAGGAATCGACAAACCGATCGCAGACCACCGCGTCGCCGCATTCCAGCGCCGGACGCACCACCGCGCGCACATTCTGCGCACGACCGGCCGCATAAAGATAGGCTTCCGTCTCGTCGCACATGGTTTGGTTGGCCGGGTCGAGCAGCAGATTGCGGATCTTTTCGGCCACCTCGTCGCCTCCCGGTTCGCGCGTCGCCGTAACGCGCCAGCCCAGCTTTTGCAGGTGTTCGGTGAGCGCGGCGCGCTGCGTCGTCTTGCCGCAGCCGTCCACACCCTCCATCGAGATGAACACGCCTCGCGCTCTGGGCGCATCGCCGATCAGAATATCCGTCAATTCCTCCACGGTATGCGCAATATGCGTCGCATCGGCGGAAACCAGCTCTTCTTCCGTGCCGTAACCATAGCACACGCCGACGGTATCCACGCCGTTCGCCCGGCCGCCTTCGATATCGAAGCAGCGGTCGCCAACCATCACGACGCTGCCGCCGAATGCTTCCACGCCCCTGCGGACAAGCGCCGCCTTGCTGGAATCCTTGTTATCCAGCCCAGGCCCGATCACGTCGTCCAGATACGGTGCGAAACCAAATTTTTTCGCGATGCGCTCGGCGAAAATCTGCGGCTTTGCGGTGACGATCGCCACGCGCGCGCCATTTTTTTTGAGACTGCGAAGCAGCGCGGGAATGCCGGCATACACCTCGTTTTCCGCCCAGCCGACACGCTCAAACCGTTCATGATAATAATCGATCGCCCGATTGGCCTGCTCATCCGTCATTCCGACGACCGTGCGGAAAGAATCAAACAGCGGCGGGCCGATAAACACCTTGAATTGCTCCTGTGTAAAGCCGGTGAAGCCCATCTTTTCCGCCGCGTAAATCGCGGTTTTCGTAATGCCCTCTTCCGACTTGGTGAGCGTTCCATCCAGATCAAAAAGAACTGTCGTATACTTCATCGTTTACTCCTGCTCGCTTTTTCCGCGGCGCCTGGCCGTCTGTTTTCCTTCGGATCGACCGCTTTTTTCGCTTTCGGGCTCGCCTTTTTTCGCCCCGCGCGCGGCTTTCTGCTGCGCGATAACCTCCCGCGCCATCTTCGCTTCGCGGCGGCTGACCAGCGGCGTCACATGGGTATAAATCTCCGGAAACGCGCGTTCAAGCGCCTGCGCGTACAGCGTCACGACCTGCGGTCTCGTCTGTCTGTCGTCCAGCCCGAAACGATCGCCCAGCGCCTCGCGAAGCGCGCCGCACATGGCCTCGTCCGGACAGAATACGCATGCGCGCCGCTGGACGTCCGCCTCGTTAAAGATGATCGCCCAGCCGATTTCATCGTGAACATGCGCCCCGGCGATTTTCCGCGCCAATCTGGCGGAAATCAGGCTTGCGCGCCACGCGGCCTTCATGCGCGCCGTCGGCTTGGCCTCGTTGTCAATCACCGTCACCTGACGATAGCACACGTGCAGCCGCTCGCCCCTGCAAACCGGACGAACGGCCAGAATGCGGTCAAGCGGAATCTCCACCACGCTGGTCGTGCTGTCGCCCAGTTTGCGTTCGAGCACAAGCGTTTTCTGCTTGAGCGTGTACGCGCTGGAAGCGACCGTGCGCCGCATGAACATCGCCAGCGTCGCCACCGCGTAGAGGTAAAACAGCACGTTGAGCAATCCTGCGCCCGTCGCCGCAATCAGCAGATTGCAAAGAATCTGGGCCAGCGCGAGCCGCAGCACGACGGAAGCCACGCCCAGCACGAAGTCCCTGCCCGTCATCGGACGCGCCCGGTTCACCTGCTGCGCGCGAATCTCTTCCATCATCGTCCGTATCCTCCCGTCAGTCGTCCGTCAGGCCGCTTGCTTCCATAAAATCCTGCTGTGCGTCCATGTATGCGTCCAGCATCTGCGCGATTTTTCCGATTTCGCCGTCATCCTCCACGCCGTCGGTCAATGCCGCAAACAGCGCTTCAAACGCGTCGTCCTCGTCGTATTCGCCGTCGCCCATCAATCCTTCGTCATCAAGCACGCCCGTTTCGTGCATGTAGCGCATATCCGCTTCGATGGCGCGCCGCGCGAAAGCCGCCGCCGTGTCGGGCGCGGCCTTCGCAGCTTTGCAGATGGCTTTGCCGATTTGGCTGACAGCGGCTTCCATGTCGTAGCCCTGCATCACATCGCTCATGCTCAGCCCTCGTCGTTCAGCAGATTCTGATACTGCATGATCAGCTCAGCGAAATAATCCAGCGCGTCGCAGACCGGCTGCGGCGTGGACATATCGACGCCTGCGGTTTTCAGCTCTTCGATGGGCGGCATGCTTCCGCCGAGGGTCAGGAAGCGGCGATACGCCGCGATCTTCTCCTTGTCGCCGCTGAGAATGCCGCGGGAGAGCGCCACCGCCGCACAGAAGCTCGTCGCATATTTGTAGACATAGAAGGAGTTATAGAAATGCGGAATGCGCATCCACTCGTAGGCGACTTCCTTATCAACCTTGCAGGCGCCGCCGTAATAGAGTTTGTTGAGGTCGTAATACATCGCGCTCAGGCTGTCGCGGGTCAGGCTCTCGCCGCTCTCGGCCATGCAGTGCGCCTTATATTCAAACTCGGCGAACATCGTCTGGCGGAACACCGTCGTGCGGAAATGCTGGAGCAGCGAACCGATGAGCGCAATCTGCGCCTGTTTGTTGTCCGCGTACTTCTTGCGCAGATATTCGGAGAGCAGAATCTCGTTACAGGTGGAAGCCACTTCGGCCACAAAAATCTTGTAGCGCGCCTTGGTCGCCGGCTGTGTCTTGTTGGAATAGAAGCTGTGCATCGCGTGGCCCATCTCGTGGCATAGGGTGGACAGGCCGTCGTAGGTATTCTTATGGTTCAGAAGCACATACGGCGTGGTGCGGTACGCGCTGCCGCAGCTGTACGCGCCGGAACGCTTGTTCTTCGTCTCGTACACGTCTATCCAACGCTCCGGAAGCGCACGGCTCGCGTCTTTCACATAATCTTCGCCCAGCGGCTTGACGGCCTCCAGGAACACTTTGAACGCATTCTCGATATCCAGTGCGATGTCAAAGCCGTTCTCCGCCTGTGCGTACAGGTCGTACATGTGCAGAACGGGCACGCCGAGCTGCTCTTTCTTGATGGAAAGATACTCGTTGAGCGTGCCGATGCCGCCATGAACGGCTTCAATCAGGCTGTCGTAAACCTTCTCGTCGATCTCGTCCGGATACATCGCGGCCTGACGGCTGCTGTCGAAATGATGCGCGCGGCTGTTGAAGATGTCGGCCTTAACCTGTCCGGCATACGTCGCGGCAATCGTGTTGCCGAACTTGTTGTAGCCGTTCATGATGTTGGTATACGCCGCCTTGCGCACGGCGCGATCCTTGCTGGCCAGCAGGGAGAGCAGGCGCGCGTCGGTCAGCTGCACCTTTTCGCCGTTTTCGCCGCGGGTCATGCCCAGGTTCATGTCGGCGTAAGAGAGCATTTCATAGGCATTGGAAGCCGCGTTGCAGGCGTCGCTCGCCATCGCCATCAGTTTTTCTTCGTTGGCGGTCAGCGTATGCGCCTTCATGCGCAGCACGCCGGAGAGATAGCGGTCGTATTTTTCAAACGCCGGATCGGCGATCATCGCCTCGACTTCGCCTTCCGGAAGGGCCAGCAGCTCCGGCTCCATAAACGCGCTTGACGCCGCCACAACGCCCGCCAGCGTGCCCGCGCGGTCGCTCATCGCCTGATACTTGGCGTTGGTGCTGTCTTCATTATTTTTCATCATGGCGTAGACGTAAAGCGCCTCAAATTCCTCGTCCATCTTCGCCATCGCGGCAAGCGTTTCGAGGATGGACTCGCGGCCCTTGTTCAGCGTGCCCGCACGCTGCGCAAACGCGTCGGCCTGTGCCTTAATCGTCACGAAGGCCTCTTCCCAAGCTTCATCGCTGGCATAAATGCGCGTCAAATCCCACGTGTAGCGCGGGTCAACCGTTTCTCTGGTCAATTCTTTTTCCATCTTCAACATCCTTTCTATTTCTCTCCTTCCGTCTCGCCGCGCTTGACGCCGCCCGCTAAGCGGGAGGCTTATGTCCGTTCGGCAGCCAAACGAAGGATTTTAATTCTTGAGGCTCTGGAGCGGCGCGGGGATGCGTCCGCCGCGCGCAATAAAGGCTTCCGCCGAGTACGGGCTGACACGCATGATGGGCGCGCGCCCGAACAGGCCGCCAAACTCCACCTCGTCGCCGACCGTCTTGCCCGGCGCGGGGATGATGCGCACGGCGGTCGTCTTGCTGTTGACCATGCCGACGGCCGCTTCATCCGCGATGATGGCCGCGATGGTCGAAGCGGGCGTATCGCCCGGCACCGCAATCATATCCAGTCCAACGGAACAGACGCAGGTCATCGCTTCCAGCTTTTCAAGGCTGAGCGCGCCGCGCGCGGCGGCATTGATCATGCCGATATCCTCGCTGACGGGGATGAACGCGCCGGAAAGGCCGCCGACGTGGCTCGACGCCATCACGCCGCCCTTTTTCACCGCGTCGTTGAGCAGTGCCAGCGCCGCAGTCGTGCCGTGACATCCACAGACCTCAAGCCCCATTTCTTCCAGAATGTGCGCCACGGAATCGCCCATAGCCGGGGTCGGCGCAAGGGACAGATCGACGATGCCAAACGGCACGTTCAGCCGCGCGGAGGCTTCCTTGGCAATCAGCTGACCCACGCGCGTAATCTTAAACGCCGTGCGCTTGATCGTCTCGGCCACCACGTCAAACGGCCGCCCCTTCGCCTCGTTTTCCAGCGCGCGCTTGACCACGCCGGGGCCGGAAATGCCGACGTTGATGCAGCAATCGCCTTCACCCGGCCCATGGAACGCGCCCGCCATAAAGGGATTATCCTCCACAGCGTTGGCAAAGACGACCAGCTTCATGCAGCCGGAAGCATCCGTATCCGCCGTCGCGGCGGCAATATCCTTCACCGCCTGTCCGCACAGGCGAACCGCGTCCATGTCGATGCCCGCGCGGGTGGAAGCGACGTTGACCGACGAGCAGACGCGCTCCGTGGTGGAAAGCGCCTCCGGCAGGGACGCGATCAGCGCGCGGTCGGAGGCGGTCATGCCCTTCTGCACCAGCGCCGTATAGCCGCCAATGTAATTGACGCCCGTCTCCTTCGCCGCCGCGTCCATCGCGCGCGCAACAACCACGGGATCGCCGCAGGCCGCAGCCACAAGGCTGGCGGGCGTGACGGAAATGCGCTTGTTGACAATCGGAATGCCAAATTCGCGTTCCAGCGTCTCTCCCGTTTTGACCAGATCCCTCGCCTGTGTGGTGATGCGGTCATAGACGTTTTGATATAGGATTTTTTTATCCGGATGCACGCATTCGTAGAGCGAAATACCCATCGTGATCGTGCGGATATCGAGTTTTTCCTCGGTAATCATGCGCACGGTCTGCAAAATTTCGGATGTGTTAATCATTTCGCGCCTCCGTCAGATGCGGTGCATCGCGTCAAAAATTTCGCTGCGCTGAATGCGGATTTGGAGTCCCAGCTCCCCGCCCAGCGCGGAAAGATCGGCAGAGAGCGCGTCAAAGTCGCTCAGGGAGACGTCCACAATCATCATCATGTTGAACATGCCGGAAAGCACGGTCTGCGAAATATCCAGAATATTGGCCTCATGCTGCGCCAATGCCGCGCTCACGCGGGCAATAATGCCGATGGTATCGTTGCCGACGACGGTCACAACCGCCTTGTTCTTCTTCTCCATGGGTTTTCCTCCTCTTGCCTGACGGGCAGGCGGCAAAACTTGCCTCTTATTGTACCGCGGGACGGGCAAAAAAGCAACCGCTCAATGCGCGTCGATCAATCGCCGGCAGCAATCCGCAACCTCCTGCGGGCTGTCGCATAACGCGTCCGCGCCGGAAAGCTCCTCCCGGCTGCCCATGCCATAGGTCACGCCGACGGCGTAAGCGCCCGCCGCGCGCGCGTTTTGAATATCCGTCGCTCGGTCGCCCACGACGATCACGACAGCCGCGTTCAATTCGTGCTGCCACTGGCGGATGCGCTGTGCTTTCGTCACGCCGCTGACGAAACCGCTGTGCAGCGCGATATACGGCGAAAGCGCAAAGGTTTCAATGCAGGCTTCGCAATAGCGCTGACTGCCGTTGGTCAAAATAGCCATCGTCGCGCAGTCCGACAAGCTGCTGAGCATGCGGCTCGTACCGGAAAACATGCGGCCCATGCTGCGCGTCAATTCCACATCGGTCTGATCGACCAGCTCGTCATACAGTGCCCGGCGGTCTTTGCCGATGCCCATCACCCGGCAGACCTCGTCCGCATCCGGGCCGTTGAAGCTGTCCGCCAGTTCATCGGTAATCTGACCAAAGCCCATCAGCGCAAATACGCGTTTATAGCTCTCCCGCGCCAGTTCGCGGCTGTCGGCAATCGTTCCATCCAAATCAAAAACGATCAGCGCCGGATGGCTGACCGTGCGCAGATACGCGCCGCACGCCTCGCTTTCAGGCATCCTCGTGCATTCCAACCCCGCATTCCCCCTTATCCAGCTTTTTTGTCACATTTTTATGAAAACTTAGCAAAACATATCGTTCGACTCTCTTCGACAAAGGTTTCGGTTGAGCCGCGCGCCAAAGTCTGTTATCATACATGTACCCCATTCAAGCGGGTCACACCGGCTTTCTCCGCAGCTGATCGGAAATTGAAAAGGCTTCCATCCAGCGTTCAAACTGCACAATTCCCATATGTTTCAGAGAGGAGCACTTCATGCCGCCACTTTACGTTCTTTCTTTTCAGCGTTCAAAGCTTGAAAACGCCTACCTTTCCTCCGTCTCTCCGGCGGAGGATCTGCTGACCATGAGCCAGAATCTCGATTTGATGATCGTCCGGGCCCAGCGCATGCGCAAAGCTTCCTTTCGCAGCCTGCCTCTGAGGGCCGTCAGGCCGCGTCAATTGCGCGCTTCCTTAATAACGCCCTTTCTGTAAGCCGTAATCAGCCGCATCAAATCGTCAATGCGGCAGCGCAAATTCTCGCCTTCGTCCGTGTCATCGATGAGCAGGCGGCGCGGCATCTGCTTAACCAGGCTTTGCACCGAATGGATATCCTGCTCGGCGGAAATCGCCGCGGCGGTGGATTCAAACGGCTGGTGCGCCACCAGATTCAGTTCATGCGATGTGAAAATGAGCGTATACCCCGCAATCCCCGTCACCGGCTGATACGCGCGGGACAGACCTCCGTCAATGACGAGCAGGCGGCCGCCGGCGCGGATCGGGCTTTCGCCCTGCCCCAGCTTGACCGGCACATGACCGTTGATAATGAAACCCGAATCGGACAGACCAAACTCGCCGAGAATGCGCAGCGCGGTCTGTTCGTCATTTTGGAAATCATAATACGGATTCTTGTTTTCGACATGCGTCGCCTTATCCGCGACGAAATAGCGCTCGAACGTCGCCATCTTATCCTTGCCGAACAGCGGCGAATTGGGGCCGCTGCCCAGATACCACAAAAAGTCCTGCCCGTCCTCGCGCTCCTGCGTGCCCAGCGTGGAGAAATAGCCCTGCCGCGCCTTCACGTCCGCCGCGTCGGTGGCCTCGCGCCCGCGAAGCTGTTCGTCCACGTGAACCGGCACAATCGCAAAATCGCCGTTTTTCTCCATCGGGATGCAGCCGTGATAGAGCAGATTGCCGTTGCAGCGCAGATACATGCCGCCCGCGCTGTATAAAAACTGCACATGGCGCTGAAGCTTCTCGGAATGCGCAAATTCAAGCACCATGCGCTCCATCACTTCGCGCTCAAGCGGCGTGAGGGCATACGGATCGGCGGGATCGATCGTCGGGAACGAGCAGCTGCGCAGCGGATAGGTTTTGCCGTTCAGCTCGACGGTCTTGTTTTCAAAATCAATGCGGTGCAGAATCCGGCGGCTCTCCATGTTGTATTCCGGATGACGGCTGAGCAGCTGGCCTTCCAGTTTGAATTGCAGAATCGCGGCCGCTTTGTGCATGCGCGCCAGCTCCATCTCGTCTTCGTGCAATTCCTCGCCGTTGTCGCGCGGCAGAAACGCTTCGCACGGGTCATCCGCATAGCAGGCTGCGGCCAGCGTCGCCAGGGGACGCAGCGAAATGCCGTAGCCGACTTCAAGTGTTTCCAGATTGCCGTATTTCACCGAGGTCACAATGACCTGCGCGATGCAGGCTTCGGACAGCGCCGCCGCGCCCATCCATGCAATATCGTGGTTGCCCCACTGCACATCGACCTGATGGTAGTTTTCCAGTGCGTCCATGATGAGGTCTGCGCGCGGCCCGCGGTCGAAGATATCGCCGATGATATGCAGCCGATCGATGGCCAACACCTGAATCACGCCGCTGAGCGCAATGATCATCGCGTCGGACTGGCCCGTTTCCAGAATGGACTGCATCACCTCGCGGTAATAGCCTTCTTTATCCGGCGTATTGTCGCTGAGCAGCATTTCCTCCATCAGCGCGCCCATCTCGCGCGGCATCGCGTCGCGCACGCGTTTTCGGGTGTATTTCACTGAGCACATGCGGCAGACTTCCAGCAGCCGGTAAATCGTCAGCCGGTACCACTCCGCGTTGACAACCCCCTGCTTTTTGAGCAGCGCCAGCTTCTCGTCCGGATAGTAGATGAGCGTGGAGAGCATGTCCCGCTCATGGCTGGACAGGATATCGCCGTACAGATCGTTAATCTTGCGTTTGATCACACCGCTGGCGTTATGCAGAATATGCAGAAAGGCAGCGTGCTCGCCGTGCAGATCCGAAAGGAAATGCTCCGTACCCTTGGGCAGACGCAGCACGGCGCGAAGATGCGCCACCTCGGCGGACGCCTCCTGAATGGTTCGATACTGCTTGCGCAGCAGTTTCAGATAGCGGATTTCCTGCGGAGAAAAACTCTCTCTCACGACGGGACGCCTCCTTTTCTTTTACGCTTTTGCGATGCACTCCACCTCGATGGAAAGCCCCATCGGCAGCGCGGAAACCTCTACGCACGTGCGCGCCGGATAATCCGGGCCGAAAACCTCGGCATACAGTTTATTGACTTCGCTGAAATCCGCAATGTTGGTCAGAAAAACCGTCGTCTTGAGCACGTCGCCCGTGTCTGCGCCCAGTTCGGCGAGCACGGTCTTGATGTTTTCAAACGCCTGCTCCGCCTGAGCCAGCGTGCCGCCCTCAGGCGCTTTGCCCGTCTGCGGGTTCACGCCGATCATACCGCTCATGAAGATCATTCCGCCGTAAATCGTCGCCGTGCAATACGGCCCAACCGCCGCCGGGCCCTTCTGCGTCTTAAAACAAACCTTTTCCATTCCTTTTTCCTCCCTGTCGTTTGTATTCCTGCATGCGCTTTATCAGCGCATTTCATGCCGCTTTCACCGACGCGTTTTTCCGCAGCGGCGCTCAGTTTCTCTGCTGAACGCCGACATAGACAATCTGCGCCATGGCGTCGTAGGTATCCTCGGAAACCACGCGAACGGTTTCCCCTTTTTCATCCACGAGACTCACCGTCGCGCGATAGCCCGGCCTTGCCTCGCTAACCGGAATCCGCTCGTCCGCATAGGTCGCATAACGCCCCTCGCTGTCGCGCACATAGACAGGCTCTTCCGGCGCGTCAATCGTCTCCACTTCGCTGACCAGCGAAAACCGGCTTTCGTTCTCTTTTCCGATGAGCTGCCATTCCATCGTCTGGCCATCGTTTTCCGCATATACGCGCACAACCAGGAACAGCGGGGCATCCGTATTATTGGTCAAAACCAAGTCCAAACCCTGATCGGAAACGGCGGCTTCCTGACCGATTTCACAGTAATCGACCGGATAAACCGCCGCACTCCGCTCGGCAATTTCCAGTCCGCCCAGCAGCGCCAGACGATACAGCGCGGTGGAAACCTGGCAGACGCCGCCGCCCACGCCGACAATATTCTGGCCGTAAGCGGGTTCCTCCGCCGCCGTGTAGCCGGATTCCTCCGTCCGCATACCAACAGTCTGATTGAACGAAAGGCTCTCGCCCGGCTCAATCCTCGCGCCCTGGAATTGAACCGCCGCAAGCGCCGCATTCTCCTGAGCCGCCGCGCTGCCGGAAAGCGGCACAATCACCCGCGCGCGAAGCACCGTCGCATTTTCAAGCTCCACACGGTAAACCTTCGGCGAAATTTCTTTCGGCTTAAGCGCTTCTGTCTCTGGCGAAAGATTCAAAATCGAGGCTTCAATCCGCGCACGGATTGCGTCGGTTTCCAGTTCCCGCCCGGCCTGTTCGTCCGTAAAGCGGAACGGTTCGCTGTTGCCCGCCACATAGGCGACGGTCGCGTCCACGCTGTCGCAGTCGATATCGGCCTTCATGTCGGCGAGGAACGCATCCACCGCATCCATGTCATAGGTCAAAACGGGTTTTTCCGCCTGCCCGTCGCCGCGCAGCGATAGCATGGCCAGGTAGCGCGTGAGCATATTGCCGCCGCGCCCAATCTGCCAAAGCGGGTCGAGCGTCGCCGCCGTATCGACAGCGAGCGACACCGCCGCGCCGTCCAGCGTATACGTGCGTTCTCCCCACGTCAGCGTATACTGCCATGCGGAAACCGCGTCGTCCGTCAGCATCGCCAGCGCCGCCGCGCCCTCCTGTGCCGTCAGACCGCCGAGCGCATAGCCGGAAACCGACGTATTTGGCAAAAACTTGTCGGCATATGGCGCGGTCTGCGCATACAAAAACAGCGTACAGGACCCGATAAGCACCGCAATCAAAAAGATGACCAGCGAAACGACGCCCGCCGTGCCGATTCCCTTTTTGCGTTTTTTGTTCTTTTTCGGTTTCTTCGGTGATTTCGCCTTGGGCGGCATGCTTTTCTGCGGCGGCGTATAGCCTGCCTGCGTCATCGTCGGCAATCCGATCACCTCGTTTCAGATTCAATACATTCTATTATATATGCACGTTTGTGTAGTTTCATTTCAAAGATCGATTCGATTCATCAGCCTGCGCATATCCGCTTCCATCGTCGTCCAGCGCTCAAGCCCCTCGCCGATCCGGCTCTGACGCACCTGCGGGCCATGGAAATCGCTGCCGCCCGTCGTCAGCATCCCCTCCCGTTCCGCCAAATGTTCGAGAAACGGCAGGTTGTTGTTCGCCGCGCTGGGATGATAAACCTCGATGCCTGCAAGCCCCTGTCCATGCCATTCGTGCACCAGCGATTCAAGGGCCATCTCGCCCATTTTCAGCTCCATCGGGTGTGCCAATACGGCCACGCCACCCGCGCCTGCAATCAGTTTGGCCGTCTCTTCGACCTTGACCTCCGTCTTAGGCACATAGCCGCATTTTCCCGGCAGCAGGTATTTGTCAAACGCGTTACTCACCGAGTTCGCATACCCCGCCTCAACCAGCGCGCGCGCCACATGCGGCCGGGCGACAACACCGCGAGCCAGCTCCATCACGCGATCCAGCGAAATCTCCGCGCCGTTTTCACGCAGTTGACGCACCATCTTCTCCGCGCGCGTCTGCCGCTCCATCGTGCGCATGCGGCAAAATTCCAGCATTCGCTCGTCGTAAGGATCAAAGCCATAGCCGAGAATGTGAATCTCCTTTTGCGCGCCGCAGCTCAGCTCCACGCCGGGGATCAGCGTCACGCCGCAGTCGCGCGCCGCGTCCTGCGCGCGCGAAATGCCCTCCACGCTGTCATGATCCGTCAGCGCCAGATGGGTAAAGCCCATCTCTGCCGCCAACGCAACCAGCTCGTCCGGTTCCAGCGTGCCGTCCGACGCGGTGGAATGAAGATGCAAATCCGCTTTCATGTCGTTTCCTCCTGAGGTTCTGCCTTTCCGTGTCGCGCAAAAGATCTCGCGCGATAGGGAAAAGCAGACGCCGCGCCTTTTCCGGCGCGGCGTCCGCCTGTCTGTTAAATCTGTTCCGGCTCTTTGAGCACGTTTTCTTCCCGCTTTTCGGGGCAGGGTTCGCCCTTCAGGAAGGCCACAAATTCCGCGCGATCGATGGTCTCCTTTTCAACCAGCAGGTCGGAAAGGCCGTCGAGCTGAGCGCGGTGCTCGGTAAGGATCGCCATAGCGCGTGCCAGCGCATCGTTCATCTTGCGCTGCACTTCCGCGTCGATACGCGCGGCCACGTCCTCGCTGTACGTGCGGCTCTGCTGACCATAGTCGCGCGCGAGGAACACCTCGTCATGGTCGCCGCCGAGATAAATCGGCCCCATGTCGTCGCTCATGCCGTACTGCGTCACCATGCGGCGGCAGATATCGGTCGCGCGCTGCAAATCGCTGCTCGCGCCGGTGGACATCTGCCCCATGACCAGCGTTTCTGCCGCATAGCCGCCCAGCGCCATCGCCACAAAATCCAGCAGCTGGGCGCGGGTGGTGAAGTCGCTCTCCTTATCCGGCAGCAGCAGCGTGTGTCCGCCGCTTCCGCCGCGCGGCATGATCGTCACCAGATGCACGTCGTCGCAGCCGTCCAGCAGTTCGCCGACAATCGCGTGACCCGCTTCGTGGCAGGCGACAAGGCGCTTATCCTCGTCGCTGACAATGTGGCTCTTCTTCTCCGGACCCATCTGCACGCGCTCGATCGCGTCGTTGAGGTGGCGCATAGTGATCTTATCCTTGCCCTCGCGCGCGCAGAGAATCGCCGCTTCGTTCATGATGTTTTCCAGATCCGCGCCCGCGAAATACGGCGTGCGCTTGGCGATGTTCGCCAAATCCACGTCGTCCGCCAGCGGCTTCTCCTTCGCATGCACGCGCAGAATCGCCTCGCGGCCGCGCACATCGGGATAGCCGACGGTGATCTGGCGGTCAAAACGGCCCGGACGCAGCAACGCCGGATCGAGAATGTCCTTGCGGTTCGTTGCCGCCAGCACAATCACGCCCTCGTTCACCGCAAATCCGTCCATTTCAACGAGCAGCTGGTTGAGCGTCTGCTCGCGCTCGTCGTGGCCGCCGCCCATGCCTGCGCCGCGTCTGCGGCCCACCGCGTCGATTTCATCGATAAAAACGATGCACGGCGCATGTTTCTTCGCCTGGTCAAACAAATCGCGCACGCGGCTTGCGCCCACGCCGACAAACATTTCCACAAAGTCCGAACCGGAAATGGACATAAACGGCACGCCTGCTTCGCCCGCGACGGCCTTCGCCAGCAGCGTTTTGCCTGTGCCGGGCGGGCCGACAAGCAGCACGCCCTTGGGAATGCGCGCGCCGACCGCCGTAAATCTGCGCGGATTTTTGAGGAACTCGACCAGCTCCTGCATCTCTTCTTTTTCTTCGACCGCGCCCGCGACGTCCGCAAAGGTGACGCGGTTGCCGTCCGGCTCAAACACGCGCGCCGGGCTGTGGCCGAAGGTCATCATCTTGCCACCGCCGCCACCCTGCTGGCGCATCATCATCATCCAGAACGCCATCAGGCCGACCGTCATGATGATATACGGCAGCATTTCCAGCAGCCACGGCGTGGTCGGTTGGGGCAGATAGCTCAAATCAAAGCCGAGGTCGATTTCGGTCACGTCGTCCGCCGTCGTGCCCGCCTTGCGCGCGGCCAACTGACGGCAGGTTTCTACAAACGTATCCCGCGAAATGATGGCGCTGAAATCATAGGCCGAGTTTGAAAACGCGCTCAGCGGAATGTTGCTCGCCTTCATGTGCGCATAGGCCACATCGTCCTCCAGCGCAACCGCATCGATCACCCCGCTGTCGATGTATTCAAACAGCTTGGCCGCCTCGATCCGCTGTCCCCGCTGGCTGCTGAACGAAGAGGAAAACAGCTGGGCGGCAATCAGCACGCCAATGATAATCAACGCATAAATCGGAAAGCCCTTATATGATTTTTTCAATGGGAACCTCCAGTTGGCGCGGCCTGAGCCGCGGCGAAAAAAATTTTATTCGTAGATTTCCGGACGCAGCACGCCGATGTCCGGCAGGTTCCGATACTTTTCGGCATAGTCAAGGCCGTAACCGACGACGAACTCATCCGGAATCGTGAAGCCGAAATAATCCACATGCAGCGGCACGCGGCGGCGCTCCGGCTTATCCAGCAGCGTGGCGATATGCAGCGAGGCCGCGCCGCGGCTGAGCAGATTCTCCTTGAGGAACGAGAGCGTCATGCCGGAATCGACGATATCCTCGATGATCAGCACGTCCCTGCCGTTGATCGGCTTATCCAGATCCTTGAGAATGCGCACCACGCCGGAGGACTTGGTCGCGCTTCCATAGCTGGAAATCGCCATGAAATCCATCGTCATCGGCAGGTCGATTTCGCGAACCAGATCCACAAAGAACACCACTGCGCCTTTGAGGATGCAGATGACCGTCAAATCCTTGCCCTCGAAATCGCGGGTGATTTCCGCGCCCATCTCCTTGACGCGCTTGGCAATCTGGTCGCGCGTAATCAGCAGCTCGTCCTTCAAATCTGCATACGTTTTTCTTTGCTCATTCATGCTTTTGTTCCCCCTGATTTTTTGATTGTTGTTGGGCCGCCGTCGAGCGGAAATCGCCGCCGAACCGGTTGACAAACTCAACCATCACGCGCGCGCCGCCCGCACCGCGGCATATCTCAGCCGGACGAACGCCCGGCATCCATAGCACTGTGTCTCCCCGTTTGAGCACGGGCACGCTTCTGCGCAGCGCATGCTCTACATTTTCCAGCAGTTTTTTCATCCGCACAGGGCGATTTGCCCCAAACGGTGTCATCGTGTCGCCGCTTTGCCACGGCATAAGCGCCGCGCCTTGCAGCAGGCTTTCATCCATCGCCTGGCTGCGCATGCCGTCGCCCGTCTCGCCTGCCCCGGCTCGTCGAACGCGCACCGTGCCGAACGGCGTTTCGGTCTCTCCCCACGGATTGAGCATTGTCGGCGCAGCAACTTCTTCCTGTCGGAGAACGGCGACGTAAGCCGTGCCGATTTCCGCCCGCGCGCTGTCGGTCAGGTTGACTGTGCCGCACGTCGGCAGCAAATCCAGCAGTTTGGCAATCACTTGTGCGCTCTGCGTCGGCACGCCCGCCGACTCGATCAACCGGACAAGCGTGCGCCCCGCCAGCGCCGGATGCAGCCCCGCCAGTTTTTCCTTGGGCAGGCATGCGCCGTTCACCAGCATCAGCGGCCGATTCAGCCCCAGCTCGCCAAGCCTTGCGGAAAAGTAATCCTCATCCCGCTGGGCCGACAAAGCCAGCCGCGCCAGCGCCGCCCGCGCATCGGGATACGCCGCCTCCAGCGCCGGAAGCGCGGCATGGCGAATGCGGTTCCTCGCGTAATCCTGACAGACGTTGGTTTCATCCTCGCGCCACGGCTGGCCAATGCTTTGCAGATAGGCGCGGAGCTGTTCCGGCGTAAACGTCAACAGCGGACGGATGATGTTCCCCCGCCGCGCCCGCATGGCGCAAAGCCCGCGGACGTCGCTTCCCCGCGCCGCGTGCAGCAGCACGGTTTCCGCCTGATCCCCCTGATGGTGCGCCAGCGCGATTGCGTCCGCGCCGACAGCTTTCGCCGTCTCCATCAGGGAATTATAGCGCAGCGTCCGCGCAGCGTCTTCAAGGCCGCACTTATGTGCCCTGGCATAGGCCGTTGCATCCACCCGACTGCCGTAAAACGGTATGTTCTTTTGTGCGCACAGCGCCTCCACAAAGCGCATATCCTCCACCGAGGCTGCGCCGCGAATACCGTGCTCTACGTGTGCGCAAGAGATTTGAAGCGGAAACGCTTCCCGAATTTCATCGAAAAGGCACAGCAGCGCCGTCGAATCCGCGCCGCCGCTCACCGCGACCAGCACATGTTGGCCGGGCGAAACCCCGCACGCTTCCTTTAAGCGGATGACAAATGTTTCCCGCATGCTCATACTCCTATCTACACAGTTTCTATTGTACCCTCTAACCGCGAAATTGGCAAGGCTTACGGACAAAAAAAGCGGTGGGATTCGCTGTAAAACAGAAAGGCCGACACGGAGGGTAGGCCGCGTCGGCAAAAAAAGCAAGACATTATTCTACTTAAATATGATACAACATACTAACATGTGTATTACGCGCAGTTAAGGCAGAATAATACACATTCAGTGCAGTCAATTCTTTAATTTCAAACACATATCCTTTCATTTGATGGATATCCGAAGCAATAGCTGCAGTTTCGCCTTGAATTTCTTTTACTGTCTGATAAAGCATGTATTGATTTTGTTTGATTTGCTCAAGATTTTCTATAACTGCATTAAGTTGTGAAATGACCGTATCTTTTCTCACTTCATCCTCATACATGTTGTATGCACCGTGTGCGCCAGACAACTCCTCACATCGTCCCGTCAGAAAGTATTCATATATACTTGTCAAAGCCGGAAGCGTTTGATATTTTTCATATATTACTCCTTTCTTATACAGAGCAAAAAGCAATCTTTTTGTATTTTGATAATGCGAATCTATAACGCTCATTGACTCTGCACGCGATTTATTCCAACATTCCAAGTCTGAGTTGTACTTTTTTAAATTTGATTCATTTGACTCATCAACATTTCTGCATTCTTTATTATATTTTTCGATTTGTTGTGGGTATTCCTTTTCTTCCCTCTTCTTTATTGATATATCGTTTGTTGTCGCCATCAGTGCAGGTACTCCATGATATGCAAAATAAATTCCACATCCTATTGCTAATATGGATCCGATTCCTCCTGTCACTAATGTAGCTGCAATGCACAATATAGTAAGGGAAAGACAGAATACCGATATCGCTACTCCTGGACCTATATTTGTCTCTGTAAGTTGTGGTTTATTTGGATATCTAAGTCTGTGGTATACTGGCTTCAAACTCAATACTTTTGATTGAAAATCGTCAGAAATGTTTTGTTGTTTGATAAGGTCACTTTCCAAAGCAATCGCATTTTTCAAATATTCAAGCAAATCTTTTTTCTGCTCATCCGTCATGTTCTTTTCTCCTTCATTTTAGTTTGATGTATATGTTTGCATTACCTTTTTTCTCATGAAGCGCTATACCAATCGTTTTATTCTTGCATTTATTGCTAAACTCCCTTCCCAATTCTCTCCTGTCTTGTGCTAATTCTTTCTCCCACTCAATTCCTTGAAACAAACTTTTCAACGTAAATGTTGTCCCCACTTCCAATTTACTCACCTTTTCTAATGCTCTGTTTATCCACTCCTCATAGTTCATTTGCATTTTCCTCCATCGTTCTGTTATTCTTTTCCCTGATTATATTATTCTTGTATATTATTGTCAAGTCGCTTTAGGATTTTTACATTATTCCATCAGGTTGTTAAGCTGTTCATTAAAAAGGGGTGATGAACATGCTTCCCAATCTGAAACTGCTTCGCAAGGAATATCACATCAGCCAGCAGGCGCTCGCCGACGCGATTCAGGTCAGTCAGCCCTCCATCAACAAATATGAAAACCACAACATCGAGCCGGAAATCGCGGTGCTCAAGCGCATGGCAGATTATTTCAATACATCCATCGATTTCATCGTTGGTCATACAACCGACAGACGACGTATCGAACGCACGGAGGTTTACCAGCTCAGCCCTTACGAAGCGGAGCTGATGAACCGCTTTCGCGCGCTCAACCTCAATCAACAGCAATGTATCGACCTCACCATTCGTACTTTTCTGGAACAATAAAAGAGCGAACGCGTTTCGTGTGCGTTCGCTCTTTTTATGCTGTTTTTTACGGTGTCTTATAAAGCAGTTTTTTTGAATCTGATACTTGTTCCCCTGTTACGCCGTCCGATCCACACTGAGCCGATCCGCGACCAGCGCGATAAACTCGCCGTTAGCAGATTCCCCATCGCCCAAATAGGTTGATTTCAGACCTCAAAATCACGCAAATAACCTTGTATTCATAGCCTCCAGCACTTTCTATTTATTGGCTTTCTTCTATTCATAGTATACCACACTTTACACGGGGTTTGTTTTACAATTTCAATTCTTTTTGTCTTTTCCTCAATTTCTTTCGGAAGTTGCTCAGATTACGCGGCGTTTCAGGTGCTCCACCCTCCTGATACTTTTGCGCGACCTTCTCCAGCATTCTTTTCATTCCTTCTCTGACGTTTACCGGTTCAATAATCTCCACGCATTTTCCAAGACCGAATACCCACGCATAGAATTGTGGGCTGACCGAAACCGGAACTGTTATGCGAAAACGCCAATTTCCTTGTGGAATCATGCTTACATCGTGACCAAATTTATCCATAACTACATTTGCCATCATATTATAAAATTCCATTGTAACAGGCGTTAGTTTTCCTCCGCTTGACCCATACATAGAAAACGTGTATTTTTCATACTGTGCCATATCCAGTTTGGCAAACGCTTCTTTTCCATCTCTCTCCGTTTCGAGAATCGAAACGCCCTTCATACGGTCAACGCGGTAATGCTGAATCATTCGATGCTTGTCATCATACCCAAGTAAATAATAATTATCATCTTCGTAAATCAACGCATACGGACTCACTCTGTACATGTACCCATACCGCCGTTCAAAAATCTCCTTTTCGCGCGTATAGCCAAACATTTTGAATCCAATCTTCTTATCTGCCTCTATTGCACGTTGGATGGTATCGACATTGTAGTGAATGCTGTTATTTTCCGTCTTGATTCGATTCGTCATATAGACCTGATGCTGTAAATTCCGTGCTTCATACTCACTACACAAGCATTCCAGCTTTTTGATAAGCTCATATGACTTTTGTTCGGTCAAGAACTTTGAAGATTGTATTGCATCCACCATCAGTTTGACCTCTGCCAGCTCAAAATCCCGACTCAAAAGGTGATATCCTGTATTTCGCCCTTCAGACGCGATATCAAGCCCATAGACCTCCAGCGCCTCCAAGTCGTCATAAACGCTCTTACGCTCCGCCCTTACACCTTTTTGCGCTAATTGTTCCACCATCTGAGAAGCCGTCAGGCAATGCGTCTCATCCGTTTTACGCTCCAATATCTCTTTAAGATAAAGCAATTTCAACTTTTGCCCTTGATATCTCATCCTCAATCATCCTTTTTACAATTTGAAACAATTCAAAACAACCTTTTGCTCTTCTTTATAAACTCTGACTGTAATTTTCTCTACTTATATAATATTATTCTATTTCAAAATTTGATTTATATCTAAATTTATATTATAATATATATAGAAAAAGAGATAAGCTATTCACTCTCTTATTTCTACTAAATTCATTGCCAAATTCCTATATCTCCTTATATATACATATAGGATTTTGGCAAAATAAAAAGGAGATGAAAATATAATGGAAAAGATCTATTTATCAGATTCTATTTCCGATGCTGATTCATTCAGCATAACCGAACTCAACCTTATTGTTGCTCCTGCGGGCAGTGGCAAGACTTATTTTGCCCTTACGAAACTTCCAGACCTGCTCAAAATCGAGCACAAAGAACGCATTCTCTATTTGATTGATACCTGTGCAGGCCGTGACCAAATTTGTTATCTCAACAAAGACAACGCTGTATTCTATGATACGCTTTGGCTCAAGGAGCGTGAAAGCGATGACAATAATTTTGAGGGTTTTCAAACTGAACCTGAAAAAATTGTTGTTATGACATACGCATTCTTCGGAAAGCTCGTATTTCATCGTCCTGCATTTCTTCAATCTCTCGACCTTATTATTTGCGATGAACTCCATAATACGTTCTGGCCTATCCCTCTTGAAAAATTCAAAAATGAAAAAACACAGCAATGCGCGTTGAATAAACTCGAAGAGTTATCTAACTCTGAAAGCTGTTACGTTGTTGCTCTTACAGCAACTCCAAACAAAATCCTTGCCAATTTTCGCGCGCCTATCCATAGTATTACCCTCAATCCAGAACCAACCGGATACATCACGCAAAAAACCATTCGTTATCGAAATCTGGAACAAAAATTATCCAAACTCGACCATAGCAAAAAATACTTAGTCTATACAGAACACATTGCCAAGATTCAGGAATATGTATCTTTTCTTCAAAACGCTTGTTATCGCGCAATCGGGCTTTGGAGTATGAATAGCGACACAAACCCTATGAGTGATATGCAAAAACAAATTCGTCAATATATCATCGAAAAACAGCGTCTACCTGATAATATTGATATTCTCGTCTTCAATAAGGCTTATGAAACATCTATCAACATTTACGGAAATATTGAAGCCGTATTTATACAATCGAAAGACGAAGATACCATCATTCAAGCTCGCGGGCGTTATCGCAATGACCTGAACACACTTTATCTGTATGACCCCTCCGACGACACATTGATTGTTCCCGACGAATACATCAATGTTCCGCTTTTCACAGAAGACAAAGAGGCTCTTGCCCTAGCTTTGAATTATCGAAATTCCTGCGGTGCATTATATAAATGGAACACCATCAAAAAGAAGCTCGAAGAGCAAGGCTATACCATTGAAATCAATCCAAGACTAGGCAACCGGCGTTCCGTCACTATCCTCCCTCCCATCACACACTGATCTCACGGAAATTCTGTGTGACAGGGTTTCTTTTTTTCTTGCGCATTTTTCCATAAACTCCCATAATATGCCCCTGCCAAATTCCTATGTCTCTTTATAAGAATGTATAGGAATTTGGCTTTTTATATTCTCACATTTCCTTCAAATTCAAAACCATAGTAATATGTTGCTCCCAGCGCATCAGCGATTTTCTCCATTTCCTCAGACGAAAATTTTCCCGTCTTCATCCGCTGATTGAATGCTGATGGGCTTGAACCTACCGCGCGGGCAAGTTCCGCTTCACTCATTCCTTTATACGCCAAAGCCATTTTGATTTTCTGCGAAATCGTCATATCGTTACCTCCTAATCACATCCCGATTATATAGGATTTTCTAACCCACGTCAAGGATAATCGAAATTTATCCCGCCTATTATTTAGATTTATATTGACAATATTTAGAATTTCCTGTATAATCTTTTTTGTAAAGACTTATTCGTAATCGCGTTAGTGTTATTCTCACTTCTTCTCGCTTCTCATCAAGTTGATGAAAAAACAGCCTGCCTTGTTTCAGCAGACTGTCAAATCAAACATTTGTTTTCGTTTACATCCTCCAGCGGCTAAGTTTGAGCGAAAAAGTCGATAAAAAGTGTAAACGAAATCCGTAAATGAAACGAAATACAGCTTTCAACCTTTTCTTTTACAGGAGGCATTATTATGAACAAGATTTACGGTTATGCGCGTTGTTCCACCAATGAGGACAAACAAGACATTCAACGCCAAATCCGCGAACTCAAAGCCGCTGGCGCGCAAGAGGTCATTTTTGAATTTGAACACGGCGACGCACTCATCAAACAGAATCTCCGTATGCTACTTGATAATGCTGTTGAAGGTGATACCATCATTACGCTGGAGGTCAGCCGCCTTTCCAGAAGCACGCAACAGCTTTGCGAAATCATTGATACCATCAAGCGCAAAAAACTCTGTTTGGTCATTATCGGAAGCATCAGCGTTGATTGCCGATCAGGTAATATCGACCCAATGAGCCAAGCGTTTATCCAAATGAGTGCGGTTTTCGCCGAGCTTGAGCTTTCTATTATTCGCGCTCGCGTCCGTTCTGGTATGGCAAACGCGCGGGCGAAAGGCGCTCAGATTGGACGAAAGCCAACGACCAAGGATGATATACCCGCCGCATTTTACAAGCACTATCCCGCCTTTATTGCCGGAAAACTGAACGTCAGCGAATTGGCGCGAGTATGCGGATTGAGCAGACCCACAGTTTATAAATATCTCAAATTGATATAAAATCAACTGCCTCTCTAATCGTCTTAAAATGGGAGGCAGTTTGCCTACATTCTCTATGATTTATTTCACCTTTTCCCTCCTTCTTTGCTTTCAAACAAAGGCGACCACGAACAAAAGACATTTTTCTTTACAATCCATTATAGTTATTCTTATTCTTTTCTGCCTTTTCTCTCTCTTTTTTTCTAGCTTCTTTGTCTAAATTTATCTGTAGATTTTTTAATTCAGCCGTTGCATCGGTTCGTGTATAAACAACTTTTAATTGAGCTTCAGATTCTGTTTTGCTATCTTCGTATATTCTATAGTTTCTGACGACATACACAGTAGTTTTATTATTTCCAATCCATTGTGCGCTTTCTTTATACTCTACATAATCTTTTGCGTTCAAGACAAGGTGTTTTCGTGTTTCTTTATTCTTTTTCGGTGTTCCATATATGTCCGTCATTTTTTTGATAAGATCATCGTAAACATCTTTCGTATCAACAACTTTCATTCTGTATATTGCTTTATAAAAAATAGCATCATCTGGTTCTAAAGAAATACTTTCACTGCTATTTTTGTACATAAAATACATATCAATATTAGATATACTATATCCGGCTAAATCAATATTTTCTCCATTTGTGTTAGTAGGATTAGATAAAGTGAATTCTACTCCTCCTTTTTTGACATATATTGAATCATCCTTATCGAAAGTAAGTTCAGCGTTCCAATCCGACAGCCCGATTTCCTTATACAGGCACATATCCATTATTTGAATATTATCATTAATATATAGGGAATACACAATATTTCGAGCAGAAGTATTCCATGGAATATTTCTAAATAAGATTTCTTTTCCATCTGCTAGCGCCGACATTTTTACTGTTGCCAAGAAAATCATAACAACAACTAAAAAAACTTTCTTCATCATCGTTTTTCCTCTTTTCTAGAACAAAAATCTACTTCTTATCTAAATTTACTTTTGAAATCATCATTTATTTATAGAAATAAGTATTGGAGTAATTTTTCTATCTTTTTACATTGAGATTTATTTCATTTGATTTCTCATTATCAAAGCAAGTATATCCTTATCAACTTCCATAATGCTTTCTCCTCCAGATTTCCAACGCACTTGAACTTGATAATATTCTTTTACTGGTATAATCGAAAAGAAATTAGCTTTCATTTTATTAGAAAGCAATTGCACACTTTCAACATCTTTTTCCAACCCTTTATGAGCATCAAAATCGCACATATCCAATCTATGATTCAGGCTATAATGCGCAATCATACTTCCTTCATATTTTCCAGCTATAACCTTCCCACTAAACAAAGACATTTTCCCTACCTCTTTTACTTTTCTAAGTTCTCTTAAAGCAAAAGCTGCATTTTTGAGCCAATGGATGTTCGCTACTCGGAAAACTCATTGCTTCTTCCAGCGTATCAAAAAACTGCTTGAATTCTTCCCGCATACAACTGATTTTGCATCTTCCATCGCTGTTCTCCAAATCGTGAATTTTCTTTGAATTGGTATTGAGCAAATATCTCTTTGCGTCCTCCTTTCCCTTCCAGTCCTCTTGACAGTTTTTTTCGGTCACTCTTTTCTCCCTCCTTCGTATCTGTTCTTTCAAGTCATCCGGCTTTTAGCTTCTGTTATTATTCTAGCGCCTCATTTGACTTGTGTCAACAACATTATGTGATTTTCACAAGGTTTATTTGTCGTTTTTTCTCACCTAGAATAAAGTGAGGTGAGAATATGAAACCGGAATACAAAAAGTTCTACGAACAATTCGGGCTAAACGTCGTTTATTACCGAAAGAAAAAGCGTCTGACCCAAATGAAGCTCGCCGAGCTGGCCGATATCGACAGAAGCCATATCAGCGCCATTGAACTTGGAAATGTTGGCGTTTCTTTTGATGTGATATTCAAACTCTGCGAAGTCTTAGAGATTACACCTAAACAACTTTTCGATTTTAGAGATTAGCACTCATCCTTTTTATACTTTTCTTCATTCTAAAAGGCGAAAGCGTTCTGTGCGCTCTCGCCTTTTTTCTATGTTCACTTTGATTTTTGCCTTAGTTTTCGCCGCTCACCTTGGAAAATTGTTCTTCTTTTTCTTTCACAAGCGCCAGCTCTGCTTTCTTTTCTTCTCTCCGCTTCACAACAATCTTGTATTCTTCATTGAATACCGGCGGCTTTGTAAAATCCGGAAATGTTCTATTGAACCACGCGCAAACCCGGCTGTATGGATTTTTCTTTGTTTCCGCTTCTTTCCTAACTGCTTTATATTCGCGCTTATATGTTTCGCCGCCCTCCAGCATTTCAATATAGTGCTCCATTTGCTGATACGTCGGGCGCGGCTTACGGTTTTTCATCTCCGTTTTCTCTCGTCTGGCAATCGTCAGTCCCATTTCTCGAAACTCCCTGCACAGTTTGAACTCAGGCGTATTGAGGCATTGTGCCGCCTGCTCAAAATTCTTGTTGATAATAACGGTATTCGCGCTGAAATCAATCTTGTAGCCTTTCTTCATTGCTATTCATCCTTTCACTCTTCGTTTTCGCTCTGTTCATTATTCCATTCTGAGCCTTTTTCATATTTATCCCAATAATTTCTGATGAACCACGCTTTCAGCTTGGCGTAACGTCCATTACTTCCCTTGTAAAGTGCTTTGAGCCGTTCAAACTCTCTCATCCCCGTTTGCTCATCGCTATCGAACTCATTGATAATGTCTTCCATCCTTTCAATGGTCAAATGCGCGTAAGAGCGCTTATTCTCTTTCTTTCGGATTTCCTTTGTCACGATTTTAAATGTCGGAAAATCTTCACGTAATTTCTTCATCGTCTTATAAGCATTGCGGCTCATATCACCCGCCTCTTTCGCAAACTTCTTTGTGATAACGATTTCTTCCTCTGTGTAATCAATGCGATACGGCAGAATGCTCTTACGCTTAGTTTTCTTTACAGCTTCATTCACTTTGTTTTCCATTGCTGTTTTTTCCTTTCAAGTTTGTTTCTGTTCGTCGTTTTGTTGTTCAGGGTTGCTTTTCTTCTCTCAACCTTGTACCTGTATTATATCAGTATAGTTGTCCTATAGTCAGGATAACCAATTTCTAATATCTCTTCTTTTTATTATATTTCGTCACTTTATACATGCAATATTTTCTTGTATTCTCTCATAATCAAATATTCTAACCGCTTATTCCGTACATCTATTAAAACGTATTAACTTGATGTATGAGCTTCCTTTTATATTCATAAATCTCAGTTGATTTTGTACGATTTTACTTTATATATCAGGCTTTTTCGTATACAAATATTCAATCAACTGTGTATGCTTATCAAAAATCATCCGTTTTGACCCCAAAATGTAAAAAGGAGGCTCAAAAGCCTCCAAAGTTTTTTTGAGTTGTTTTCCCTTGTTTCACTGATAATAAATGTTCTCCAGCGGGCTGAATTTCGCGTATCTCCGCTTGAGGTCTTGGTCGTGGATATCGAGATACGCTTTCTCCGTTACGCTAACGCTTGAATGCCCAAGAATGCGGCTCAACGTGTAGATGTCCATCCCCGAAAGCAGACAGCGTTTAGCGAAATTATTCCTGAGCGTATGCGGCGTAATGTGCTTTTGTATGCCTGCCCGCTGGAGGTAACGCCGGAAATTGGCTTCATACTGCGAAATCTTCAATTCCCGCCCTGTACACTTCACCGGAAAAGCAATCTCCGTTTCACAGTATCGGTCTTTGAACTGTATCCATCTTCTCAGCTCTTTTTCTGTCCTTTTAGAAAAGAACACTGTCCGCGCTTTTCGTCCCTTAGTCTTCTCTGCTGGCAAATGCAAAGAACGATTCATCAAGTCAATCTGGTTCATCTCTATGGAAAGTGTTTCGCCCAAACGCGTTCCGCTGTCAAGCATAATCATCATTACCACCAAATCACGATATTCCGGGAAATAGGCTTTATCCAAACTTTTGAGCAGTTCTTTCACTTCATCATCTTCCAAATATTCTTTTTCTATTCTTTGTTCAGGTAACGTTTTGATTCGTTCCATAGGCGACTTTTGGATATACTCGATTTCAACCAGCCACGAAAAGAACGCGCGCAGATTTCTCAAATAGTTGTTGATGGTAATATTGCTGACTTTCTTATTATAATCGCGCCGTCGTTGCGGATAATTGATGTCTTTTGTTGTCTTATCTGCGCAGACAGTATATTTCCCGCGCGTTTGTAAATCAAGAACGTAGCGCCGAATGGTTCTGTCTTCAATATCCTCCACTCTATCCGTCTTTTCATTCTCTTTGAGCCATACCGTAAAAAGTTTCAGTGTCTTTTCATAAGACTGCATTGTCTTTTCTCTGAGTTGCTTGCTCGCGCATTCATCCATATAGAGACTGATAACACGTTCCATATCCATAAAAAACCAACACCTTTCCTTGACGCTTTTCCATACGTTTGATTGGTACAGAAGAAAGCCTATCAATTCTGGTGTTGGTTGGGGCTATTCAGTTGAGTTTATCGGTCTGAAAGCAGTTCATAGGGTCAGCTCTATGGAGATGCCCTCTCAAAAACTCAGCTGTTACGCCGTCCGATCCACGCTGAGCCGGTCAGCGACCAGCGCAATAAACTCGCCGTTGGTCGGCTTATCATCCAGCGAACAGACGTTCTTGCCGAACGCCTCATCCAGCGCGTCGATGCGCCCGCGGTTCCATGCCACCTCGATCGCGTGGCGGATGGCGCGCTCAACCTTGCTGGACGTCGTGCCGAAGCGGTGCGCAATGCCGGGGTACAGCTCCTTGGTGATGCGGCTCATCAGTTCCGGATTATCCATCACCATGCGCACAGCTTCGCGCAGATACTGATAGCCCTTAATGTGCGCGGGAATGCCGACCGTCAGGAAGAGATTCGCGATCCGCTCTTCCAGCGTTTCGCCGCTGGGCTTGCCGCCCTGCTTCTGAATCATCTTGGCGCTGAGCGCCTCGGCGCGCAGGCTCTCGCCCGCCGCCTCATAGACGCGCTGCGCCAGCATCATGAAATCAAACGGCTTGACCATGTAATAGTTCACGCCGAGATTGACCGCGCGGGAAATAAAGTCGTCGCGCCCCAGCGCGGTCAGCGCAATCACGCCGGGCTGCTTGGACAGCTTCATCGCCTGAAGCCGCTCAAGCACTGCATAACCGTCCATCTGCGGCATAATCAGGTCACAGACCAGCACATCCGGCTCGCATTCGGTCACCAGCCGCAGCGTTTCCACGCCGTCTCCTGCCGTGCCGACAACCTCGATGCCGTTCTGCTCCTGCAAATACTCGGCGACCATGTCCCTGAGCTGTATATTGTCATCCGCAACAACTACACGTACTGTATCCATTCTGGCAACCTCCTGTAATCCAATTTTATTTTTTCGACCGTCGGGCGTTATTCGTTTCCCATCCCGCATGGATATATCCGACATTTTTTGCCCTTCATTTGCATTTTATGCGGGATACTGTGAAATATAACTCAATCTTGAAAAACAAATCTTTTTTTCTTTTTCGATATGTTTTCTAACTTTTTTAACCGTCAGGTTTCGAGGATATAGGGTTTGAGCAGCCGCATGATTCGATCTGCCGAAGCAGGCGCATATCGCGGTGACTGCGCCATCGTCACAAATTCGTAACCCGTCTCGCGGAACTGACGATAATCGTCAAACACTTCAAAGGGAATCGTCGGTTCGCGCCCGTTCATCGCTTCCATCAGCACGGAAATATCGCTTTGCAGCCGAATGTTTCCCTCCGTATCGAGCAGCCGCGCCGGAATATCCTGATGCGATTTCGGATTGCGCACATACGCCAGGCGGCTGATCCAGCGGAAAGCCAGCGCAAACAGCAGGTAATTCGCTTCGTCGAGCTTTTTCCCCTCGCGGTATGCCCCAAGCGTCGCGCGCGCCCTGGGATTGCGGGTCAGCACGGCCTTGAGCACAAAATCCGTTCCCGGAGGCCCAAAGGCAAGATCGGAATGCGTATCCACATGCACAACGTCGAACGGCGGTTGCAGCTTTCCCGCTTCCATCTGCGCCAACCAGAAATCCAGCGCCTTGTCATGCGTATCAAAAATCCGCCCCGGCACGGGATGCGCGCGGCTCAGTCCGCATTGCTCTTCCAGAAAAGCGATCACCTGTTCGTCGCCATACGGTCTGGCGCAGGATTCCGGCGGCCTTTCTCCCAGCGGCGCAAGCGGACATGCGTCCGTCAGGAAAAAATCCATATCGAGATCAAGCACCTTCATCGTTCGCGCCCCCAAGTATCTTTGAAGTGATTATATCATTCTTTTACCTGGCAGGCAAGCTCTAAGGCACCATGTTCAGCTCATCCGGGTTCAGGTTATAGCCCACGAAGCTCTCCGGCACTTTGCCAATGATGATTGATTCAGCCACGAGCATGTTTGCGCTGACGTTCGTCGTCTTTGCGCCCGTCGGAATGACGATGCGAATGCTGGCCGAGAGCTGCAAATAAACCTTGTGCCGCGTCTGGTTGATGCCGCAGGCCTCAAATTCCGTTTCAAAATCCGTCTGCACCGTGCCGACGGGCACAATGGAAATCGGGATGCGCGGCCCGCTGCCCGCAAAGAGCGTCAGCCCCAGCGCCGCGCCGAGCGGCACATAGACCTTTTGCGCGCTGACCGTTTCCAGCTTGCGCAGCGCCGCGTCGCCCGCGCGGTCAGCCAGGGCGTTCATGCGCATGGTGTTGGCCGAGAGCAGCGAAACCTGACCGCTGTCGTCCATCCGCACATTCATCAGATCGTCGTATTCCACACCGTCCTCCAGCGCTTCGGTGAGCGCGCCGTTCAGCGCGCGGGTCGCCATCGCGGCGCTTCTCGCCTCCGCCAGGGAGAAAACCAGCGGTCGGAAGTTTCGGTCGATCAGCAGAAAGGCCGCCGCCAGAACCAGCATCAGCAGCGTCAGCCGCCGCAGCCGCCTTCGTCTGCGCGCCCGCGCGGAATACCGTTTAAGCTGCTTTTCCGTCACGCCCATCCCCTCCCCGTCATCATATGGCAAAAAGCGGAAAGGGATTCTTCCTCAACTTTTTCGGTTTTTGATGCGGAAAACGCGTTTTTGTGTTATAATGACATATCGCCCTTTTCTTCGGGCGCTTTACCCGTATGGCAAGGAGGAAAAACATGCCCAATCGCGCCGTTCATCCGCGTGCGCGCTCCATTTTCAAGGCGCGCACCAAAAAGCCGAATTTCGTGCTCAGCGTTGCCGCGACCACCATTCGCCTGTCCTTCATCATCGCCTTGTGCGTGGGGCTGGCGCTGCTGGGCGCCGTCATCGGCATCGCCAAGGCGTTTGTCGATACCGCGCCGACGCTCGATCTGGCCGCGCTGGATGCTCAGGATAAAACTTCCTTCATATACGACAGCGAAGGGAACCTCATCACCGATTACAAGGGTACGGAAGACCGCATCATGGTCTCCATCGACGAGATTCCGGAAATGCTTCAAAATGCCTTCATCGCCGTGGAAGACGCGCGTTTTTACGAGCACAACGGCGTAGACGTCAAGCGTATCGTGGGCGCGCTGGTCGCCAACTTCACCAGCGGTTCCACGCAGGGCGGCTCAACCATCACCCAGCAGCTCATCAAGCAGACCGTGCTTTCCAGCGAGCAATCCTACAAGCGCAAGCTGCAGGAAGCCTATCTGGCGATGGAGCTGGAAACGCGCTACACAAAAAAACAGATTCTGGAAAGCTATCTGAACACCATCTTCCTCGGCGGCAGTTACTACGGCGTGCGCGTGGCGGCCTACGGCTATTTCGGCAAGGAATTGGATCAGCTGACGCTTCGCGAATGCGCGATGCTGGCCGGTCTGACCCGAAGCCCGAATTATTACAACCCGCGCAGCAACTTCTATACCCGCAACACCGAAGGCAGCAACACGCCTGACATCACCAACAACCGCACGGATTATGTGCTGCGGCAGATGCGTGAAAACGGGCTGATTACCGCCCAGCAGTACAATGCCGCGCTGGATCGTTCGACGGCCAGCGTGCTGGAAAAATCCCCCGCTTCGACGGATATGTACGCCTATCCGCACTACGTCGAATACGCCATCAGCGACGTGGTGGATACCTTCCTCGACCTCAACGGTCTGGAAGATACTTCCGCGAACCGCTATGCGATGGAAAACAAACTCCGCACGGGCGGTTACAGCGTCTACCTCTGCCTCGACACCGAAATTCAGGAGATCGTCGAAGACACGCTGGCAAACTGGAGCGACTATCCCCGCCTGCGCGATCCGTCCGACAAAGTCTATCAATCCCGCAATGCGGACGGCACCTACACCGAAATCGAGCAGCCGCAGGCCGCCGCGTGTGTGTTTGACTACCGCACGGGCGAGCTGAAAGCCATCGTCGGCGGGCGCTATAAGCCGACCACGCGCAAGACGCTCAACCGCGCCAGCGGCATGACCATGCCCGTCGGCTCTTCCATCAAGCCGCTGACGGTCTACGCGCCGGCCATCGATCTGGGCGCGTCTCCGGCCTCCATCGCCTACAACATGCCCGTTCCGATTTCCGGCTGGAAGGATTCCAGCGGCAAAGATTCCTGGCCCAAGAACTACGGCGGCGGCGGGTATAAAGGCCCGCAGAGCTTCCGCAGCGCGCTGCGCAACAGCTACAACACCGCCGCGGCGCAGATTTTGATGACCTATGTCGGCGTGTCCCGCTCGGTGGAATATCTGCACCTGATGGGCATTCCCGATAAAAACATCAACGCCGACCCGTTCGGTCTGGCGCTCGGCTCGTCCGGCATCACCCCGGTGCAAATGGCCGTCGCCTTCGGCACCATCGCCAACAAGGGCGTGTATCAGCAGCCGTTATCCTTCTCCCGCATTGTGGACAGCAACGGCAACGTTGTCGTCGATATGCACCAGCAGCAGGATCGCCATCAGGTGTTCAAGCCCTCGACAGCGTATCTCGTGGTAGATATGCTCAAAGAAGCCGTGCAGAGCGGCACGGGCACCAAGGCGAAGATTTCGTCTCAGGTCGTAGCGGGCAAAACCGGCACCAACTCGGACAGCAAAGGCGTGTTCTTTGCCGGCATGACGGGCTGGTATTCCGCCTCCGTCTGGATCGGCCATGACAACTATAAGGCGCTCTCTTCCAAGGCGACGGGCGGCAACGCCGCTGCGCCGCTGTGGCAGTCCTTCATGGAGAAGATTCACAAGGCGAAGAACCTCGATTCCCGCGAAATCATCGATGGCACGCCGAGCGACTATAACCTCGTGCGCGTAACCACGTGCGGCGTAAGCGGTCAGCTGGCAACGGATGCCTGCTATAACGACGTGAACGGCTATAAGACCATCACCGATTATTGGAGCGCGGACAGCGTGCCTACCGCTTATTGCAGCATGCACAAGTCCGTCTCCATCTGCACGGAATCCGGCCTGCTGGCAACGGATTACTGCCCGTCCTACTCGGTGGAAAACCGCGGCATCGTGCTCATCCCGCGCGGCCATCCGCTCTATGATTACATCGATACTTACGGCGACACCATCCGCAAGTATCTGGGCGAATTCGCCACGCTCAAGAGCACCAACGATATTGCGAACCATATCTGTCAGATTCACGACGCATACACCGCTACGCAGCAGCCTTCCGAACTGGAAAGCATTGTGAGCGACGCAAGCAGTCTGGTGTATACGGCCTATCAGCTGGTCGGTTCGTCGCCGGATCTCACCAACGATACCCGCCGCCAGATCAATACCGCCATCAGCGCAGTGCAGACGCTGCTCTCCCTTTCCCCGATCGATTATACTTCGCTGGAAGGCGCGGTCAGCAATCTGCGCAGTCAGCTGCAAGCGGCGGGCTTGATGTAACAGCCTTCGGCGTTTTTTCATCGTCTGAATCCGCCACAGGCAGAGACGATTTCAATCGTCCCTCGAAGAAGGAGACTTAACCCTCACGCTGTCGTTGCTTTGCATGAAAGGCTTCTTCCTTGAAAAAACGAATTGAAGAAGTTGGATAGCGTAAAAAACTTCATCCACTTAAAATCCGGACGAACATCCAAATCGGATGAATCGTCCGGATTCTTTTATTCGTCTGAAAACTCCCGCTCGTGCTTTTTGAAAAAATCGTAATATGTCCGCACGTTTTCAAGCTCCGTCCATCGGCGTACATCTACCGGTTCGCTGTCCAAATCATAGATTTTTGCGCCGCGCAGACTGAGCAGGAACGGCGAGTGCGTCGAGATCACAAATTGACAGTGGAAGAATCGCGCGGCGTTTTCGATGTATTCCGTCAGCTCCATCTGTCTCATCGGCGAAAGACTGTTCTCCGGCTCGTCCAGCAGATACAGCGCATCCTCTTCGATGGCGTTTGTAAACATCTTAAACGCATTTTCGCCGTTGGAATACGTCCGCACATTCATGCCCAGCTCCTCCCGTACGTAGCGCGACTGCGTTTTATGCCGCGCGCTGTTGACAAGACGAAGCTGCTCGTAATCCGCCATGGATGAAAGCTGAAAATGGCTGCGCTTGTTGGCCAGATATTCCTGAAAAACCGCTTCTCGTTCCTGATCCATGCCGTCGTTAAACGCGCGCGTATCCAGCATCGCGTCAAACACATCGTCGCTGGCCAGCAGACGGCTGTTTGCCGGGATTTCATCCGCTTTCATACGGCAAAGCCGCACATAATCCTCAAAAAAACTGGTTTGATTGAAACGTGCGTCGCATTTCACGCCCGCACGCGACGCGATGACATGTAGCACCGTCGATTTACCCGACCCGTTTCCGCCATACAGCATGGTGATCGGTTCAAAGTCGATGCGTTCAAAGTGACGGCGTGAAAGAATTTTGAACGGATAAAACGACGTATAACAGGTTCGCTTAATACCGAGCAAAAAGTCAAACTCCGTGCCGTCATCCGGGAATTCAAACGTTTTCAAATAAACCATACCGTTAAACCGTACCGTTTCTCCGTTCTGCGCTTCCGCATTGCTTAAAAAGCACCATCTTTCTGCCAATATCCGCGGCTATCTTTCATGCGCGAAGCGGCGGACGTCCGTGCCCACAAATTCGATTACATTCATTCGGCTGGGTGCTGTCAAACGCGCGGCAATACGGTCATCATATTTTTCATAAAGCAAATCGCTGTCACAGTTTGTCGTCACGATCATCGCGCGATTAGCGTTATTTCGTTCGCTGACAATATGATACAGCGCGCTGACTGTCACGTTGCGGATCATCGGTTCGCTGCCCAGATCGTCAATGGCCAGCAGGTCGCAGGTCAGAATATCCTGCACCTGCTCCGCCCCTTTTCCGTCAAACTGATAACCGCGCATCAACTCGACCAGTTTATAGGCGGAAATGACAACCACCGAATATCCGCGTTCAAGCACCCGTTGAGCAACGCAATTCATCAGAAACGTCTTGCCCAATCCGGATCGGCCGGAAAACAGAAGCCCTTTCCCCTCGTTGGGTCTGAACTGGTCCGCGTACTGCTCGCAGAATTCGCGATATTTCCGAATATAACCGCGTTGGCTTTGCTTTCTTCCCTCAATGGGCGTATCCGGAAAAATACGCTCGTCGAAAGTGTCAAAATTTTCGTGCTCAAGCCCCTGCAAGCCTTCGTTTTGATAAAGCTTATTCAAAACCGTCCTTTTGAGGCATGCGCACGGTTCATGAATCGGTTCCCCGACATATCCGGTATCTTTGCAGATTGCGCAGCGATACACAGGCTGCAAATAGTCTTCCGGCAAGCCGTTTTGAACGAGCGCCGCGCGCAGTTTTTGATTCAGGCGTTCCATTTCCGTTTTCATGTTTCTGGAAATCTGTTTCGCCTTTTCGGGAGAAGCGAACGCGCCACGCATGCCGGAATAGAAAAGTTTCTGCCTTTCGTCCAACAACGCCGCAATTTCCGCGCTTTTAGCCCGCGCTTCTTCGCGGCGCTGTCTCTCGGTTTCGATGTTGCTTGCGCGTTGGGCTTCCAGATCGCTGAGCGCTTCGCGCATCACGTTTTCGCGGTTCATTGCCCGTCATCCTCCTCGTCAAAATTCACGACGGCAGCGCTGTATGTTGCGCGGCGTTCTTCCGGCGTATAGCGCAGCATAGCGTCCTGCTTTTGAGCCGTCTGCAAAGCCGGCGCTTTTTGCGCAATTCCCTGAATATGACTCTCGTGTTCCTGCCGCGCAGCTTCCAGCGTCGAAATGCCAGCGCGGCTCCAATCGCGCAGAATGCGGCCAATGAGCATCATCGGCGAACCCGCGCCGCGCGCGTATTCCGCCGCCTGCACAATCAATTCCTGCGTCATGCCCATTTCGCCCGCCCAGCGGCAGAGCAGATCGCGGTCCGGCGCGTTGGGGCGCTTCTCCACGCCCGCCGCCGCGTAGATTTCGCGAAGCTGACCGTTGAGCATGCGGGTTCTCGCCGATTCCGCGCGAACGGCTTCCGGCGTGGTCAGGCCGCGCCGACGCCAATCCTGCAAGTAGTTGTCCACGTCATCCATGTTGCCGCCGCCGGATTTGCCGTGCGCCGCCTTGACGGCCAGCAGAATCAGTTCGTCGTTTGCGCCTTGCTCATGCCACGTCTCAATCGCGGCCAAATCGTCCTGTGTCGGCGTTTTGCCCGTCACGCCCAAGCCCGCGTAGACCTCGCGGGCAAAATTGCGCGCCTCGTGCTCAGTCTGCATGCCCGTTTCCAGCGCGATGACTTCATGGCGGCCAAGCTGATGCTGGCGCATCAGAATGCCGTTGAGATACGCCATCGTCGGCGTGCCCTTCGTCGTCTCGCGGCAGGCTTCCTGCACAGCTTCCGGTGTAAAACCCCATTCGTCGATCCACGTCTTGTACATGGCCTTTTCGTCCTCGCTGGGCGTGCGGCGCTGGCCAAGGCGCGCCAGCAGTTTTCGGAGCTGCTGTTCACGTTCCCTGCCCATGACGACGATCTTTTCCACGTCGTCCACCGTGCGGATGCCGCTCTGCGCCCATTCCTTGGCGCGCCTGCCCGCAATCGAGATGGAAACGCGCCCCCGGCTGTTCTCCATCTCGATTTGCAGCAGCATCAGAACGACTTCTTCCGGCAGTTCGAGCACCTGAATCCAGTCGTTGATGAGGTTGATTTCCTCCGGCTGAAGCGTCCGTTTGAGAATCCGCTCAGCTTCTTCAATGAACTTTTGATTGTACAACTTGTCCCCCGGATTTTCCGCCCGTGTCAGCGTCAGCTGTTTCAAATTGAACAGCGTGAAGCTCACGGGATTGTCGCCAACCTGACGGACCAGCCCGTCCCGCGCCCAGTATTTGAACGCGCGCTCTACGTCTTCCTCCGTCATATCCAGATCCTTGGCCATCGAGGAAAGCGACATGCGCGGCGTCGGATGATAACACAGCATCAGCGCGTAGAGATAGACCTTCACAAAATCGCCGGGCGCGCGAAGCATATATTCGGTGATAAACATATTTTCCACGGGTGTGGAATCAAACAGCGCGGCGCTGTCATCAAACGCGCAAAACGCCATGTTTCTTCCCCCTTTGCGTTCCTTTTTAACTTGTTTATTGTATCACACGGCGGGGCGGCTTGGCAAGGCGCGCATACGGAATGAGATTGTTTCATCCTTGACAAAATCTGTCGATTGTGTTACAGTATCCCACGTCTTTTTGATTATGTTCATATGAACAAATCATTGCTCTTGTTACGAACAAGGAGGTATTCCGATGAAAAAGGGGATTCTCGCCGCTCTGGCGCTCTCGCTTGCTCTGCCGGCCTGCGCGCTGGGTGAGGCAGGCTACACCGCGGGCACGTACTCTGCCGAGGCGCAGGGCATGGAGAGCGCGGTCAAGGTGACGGTCACCGTCAGCGACAGCGCCATCACCGATCTGACCATCGACGTTTCCGGCGAAACCGCAGGTCTGGGCACGGAAGTCGGCGAGCCGCTCAAGGCCGCCATTCTGGAAGCGCAGAGCGCGGATGTGGACGGCGTAGCGGGCGCGACGGTGTCCAGCACCGCCGTCAAGACCGCCGTCAAGGCCTGTCTGGATGAGGCGTCCGGCGCAGCCGCGTGGGATGGCAAATTCACCGCCGGCACGTATACCGCCAGCGCGACGGGCAAGAACGGCCCCGTGACCGTGGAAGTCACGTTCTCTGAGGACGCGATGACCGATATTAAGGTCACCGACCACACCGAAACCTACGGTCTGGGCTACGGCGTCAGCACCGCCCCGATCGACCTGCTGCCGGGCGTGATCCTGACTGCGCAGTCCATCGATGTGGACAGCGTGTCCAGCGCGACCGTGACCAGCAACGCCATCAAGGCCGCCGTCGCAGACTGCATCGCGCAGGCTGGCGGCGACGCACAGGCGCTCAAGTCCGTTGCGGAAAAAGAGCCGGTGCAGGACGCGGTCTATGACGTGGATGTGGTCGTCGTCGGTGCGGGCGCCGCGGGTCTTTCCGCCGCAAACACCGCGCTGGAAGCGGGCGCGAACGTGCTGATTCTGGAAAAGACCGGCGTGACCGGCGGTTCCACCGCGCGCAGCGGCGGCAAGATTCTCGGCGCGGGTACCGAATGGCAGACCGCGCAGGGCTTCACCGATACGCCGGACATGATGTACGACTATCTGATGAGCTTTGACCGCGACGGCATCATGGATGCGGATCTGGTTCGCACCTTCTGCGACAACTCTGCCGAAAACATCCAGTGGCTTGTGGATCGCGGCGTGCAGATGCAGGACGTCGAGCCGATTCACAGCTCCCTGACCCCGTGGCGCGTCCACAACGTCAAAGGTGGCGGCGGCCAGACCAGCGGCCACGGCGGCCAGTTCACCGCCCCGCTGACCAACCTCTACGAGGGCAACGGCGGCAAGATTCTCTATAACTGCACCGCCAACGAGCTGCTGACCGATGAAAGCGGCGCTGTTGTCGGCGTGAAGGGCACGATGGCCGACGGCAGCACCGTCACCGTGAACGCCAAGGGCGTGATTCTCGCGACCGGCGGCTATGCCCACAATGAGGAAATGCTCAGCCGCTACAACGACTTCCTCCCCACCAACATCTACTCCGGCGTGCCGATGACCAACGTCGGCGACGGCCTGGTGATGGCTGAAGCCGTTGGCGCGAAGAACTTTGACGCGCCGGGTCTCCAGCTGGTTTATGTCAGCTATGACTGCTATGTCGGCATCAACGAGGAATCCGGCCTGATCGTGACCAACAAGGGCGAGCGCGTCGTCAACGAGTGGAGCTACCAGTCCCACGTCGCGCAGGCGCTGGCCGATGCGAAGAGCCCCTGCGGCTACTACATCACCGCCGTCAAGAACGGCGCGTGCGTCGAGCCGTACCCGATGCTGGCCTGGGGCGTGACGATGGAGAACGTGCCGCATGCCGCGACCATCGCCGAACTGGCCGAACAGATCGGCATGGACGCTTCCGCGCTGGAAGCGACCGTGACCCGCTACAACGAGCTTTGCGAAAAGGGTGAGGATGAAGACTTCGGCAAGCCCGCCGAGTACATGATTCCGGTCGAGGGCGAAACCTACTACGCCTTCTACATGACGCCCGGCTCCTCCGTCACCTTCGGCGGTCTCCAGATCGACACCGACGCGCACGTGCTGGATACCAACGACCAGCCGATTTCCGGTCTGTATGCCGCGGGCGAAGTCGCCTTCACCGGCCTGTTTGACGCGGAATATCCGTGCTGCGGCATGGCGATCGGTTCCGCCGTGTACTACGGCCGTGTTGCGGCAGCCAATGCCGTCGCGGGCAAGTAATTCTTCCCCCGCTTTTCGGGAGGTCTCTGACGAGGCCTCCTTTTTTGATTTTCTGGGAAATTGCATAAAGTTTGCCCGCATGTATCGAGCTTTGAAACTTTACAGACCGTGGCGAAAAACAGGCGTGCTCAGCCTGCTTTTTGTTATGTTTCCATCGGCTTGACAGTTCCCCCGCGCCGGGTTTACAATAAGAATGGTTTATTTTCATTTTTGAAAAGGAGCTTTCATGAAAAAATCCACGGTTCAATACATTCTGGCGCTTATTATCTGCTTCGCCGTCGGGTGCGGCATCGCGCTGGGGCTGAATGCTTACGACAAGAATGCCGAGCGCATCACCCCGATTTCCGGCGGACAGACCATCGATTTTTCGGCCTACGGCTTCACGCTGACCGTGCCGGATGACTTCGCCATGAACGATTACACCACCAACAACGCGGCCGAAGGCGGCAACGCGCTCTTTGCCGGCTGCGCCTACGGCGAAATCGGCGAACTGTATATTTTCTGCTATACCAACGATTCCGGCGACGAACTCCGGCAGTACGGCGAGCAGGAAGTCGTCACCTATTATATGAACGCTGGGGCGACCGACGTTCGCATGCGCACGCTCGGCGGCCGCCGCTTCATCTGCTATCGCGCGACCGTCAACGGGCAGGACGGCGAAGAAACCTGGGATACCTACGAAACCTGGAACGAGGACATTCAGATTTCCTTTGAAACCCGTATGAATCCCGACGACGTTCTGCCGATTCTGGCTACCATTACCTTTACCTCCATCGCACAAACGAACTGACAAGGAGCATATTACATGGCTTTCGCACATCTTCACCTGCATACCGAATACAGCCTGCTGGACGGCGCAAACCGCATCGGCCCACTGCTCGACCGCGTTAAAGAGCTGGGCATGGACGCCTGCGCCATCACCGACCACGGCGTGATGTATGGCGTGGTGGATTTTTATACCGAGGCGAAAAAGCGCGGCATTCACCCGGTCATCGGCTGCGAAGTCTATGTGTGCGAAAATATGGACGACCGCAGCGCCGCCAACGGCATGCGCGCCATGAATCACCTGATTCTGCTGTGCGAAACGCAGGAGGGCTATCAAAACCTGACCAAGCTGGTCAGCGAAGGCTGGACGCGCGGCTTTTATTATCGTCCCCGCGTGGATATGGCGACGCTCAAAAAATACAGCAAGGGCCTGATCGCGTCGAGCGCCTGTTTGTCCGGCAAGCTGGATCGGCTGCTGCTGGACGGTAATTTTGAATCCGCATGCGCCCATGCCCGCGAGATGGAAAGCATTTTCGGCAAGGGGCATTATTTCGTGGAAATCATGGATCACGATTTGGAAGACGAAAAGCGCGTCGTGCCGCTGCTCGTGCAGGTCAGCCGCGAAACGGGCATTCCCCTGCTGGCGACAAATGACTGCCACTACCTCCGCCGCGAAGACGCGGACGCGCAGGAAGTGCTCATGTGCATCCAGACCGGCAAGACGCTCGACGATACCAACCGCATGCGCATGGAAACCCGCGAGCTGTACGTCAAGAGCGAAGAGGAAATGCGCAAAGTCTTTCCCGAATATGCCGATGCCATCGAGCGCACAGAGGAAGTTGCCAAGCGCTGTCACGTCGATTTCGTCTTCGGCGAAACCAAGCTGCCCCGCTTTCCCACCGAGGCGGGCGAAACCAGCGAGCAGATGTTCCGCCGCCTGTGTGAAAAAGGGCTTACCGAGCGCTATCAGCCCGTCACGCCGGAAGCGCGCGACCGCATGGAATACGAAATCGGCGTGATTACCAAGATGGGTTACGTCGATTACTTCCTCATTGTCTGGGATTTCATCAACTACGCCCGCAGTCAGGGCATTGTCGTCGGGCCCGGACGCGGTTCGGGCGCCGGCTCCATCGTCGCTTACTGCATGTATATCACCCAGCTCGATCCGCTGCGTTACAGCCTGCTGTTCGAGCGATTCCTCAATCCGGAACGCGTCTCCATGCCGGATATCGATGTGGATTTCTGTTATGAGCGCCGTCAGGAGGTCATCGATTACGTCGCCCGGCGTTACGGCGCGGATCACGTCAGCCAGATCATCACGTTCGGAACGATGAGCGCCCGCGCGGTCGTGCGCGACGTGGGCCGCGTGCTGGGCTATCCATATGCCGAGGTAGACGCCGTTTCCAAATCCATCCCGTTTGAGCTGAACATGACGCTCGCCCGCGCGCTGGAAATTTCGCCGGAACTGAAAAAGAACTATCAGGCGGACGCGCGCGTCAAGCGCCTGATCGATACGAGCCGCGCGCTCGAAGGTCTGCCCCGCCATGCGTCCACCCATGCGGCGGGCGTGCTCATCACCGATAAACCTGTCACTGATTACGTGCCGCTTCAACGCAACGACGAGGTCATCACCACGCAGTTCCCGATGGGCACGATTGAAAAACTCGGTCTGCTCAAGATGGATTTTCTCGGTCTGCGCACGCTGACCGTCATTCGCGACGCGCTCGACCTGATGCGCGACGCAGGCGTGGATATGAAAGCCGAAGACATTCCATTGGACGACAAGGCCGTCTACGACATGATCTCCGAGGGCGAAACGGACGGCGTGTTCCAGCTTGAATCCGGCGGCATGCGCAGCTTCCTGTCCAACATGAAGCCGCAGAATTTTGAAGACATCATCGCCGCCATTTCGCTCTACCGCCCCGGCCCGATGGATTCCATCCCCCGCTATATCGAGGGCAAAAATAACCCGGATGCCATTCACTACCTGCATCCCAAGCTCAAGCCCATTCTGGATGTCACCTATGGCTGCATGGTCTATCAGGAGCAGGTCATGCAGATTGTCCGCGATCTGGCGGGCTATTCGTATGGCCGAAGCGACCTCGTGCGCCGCGCAATGGCAAAAAAGAAGCACGACGTGATGGCCAAGGAGCGCGAAATCTTCATCAACGGTCTGGAAGAGGACGGAAAAATCATCGTGCCCGGCTGTGTGCGCAACGGCGTGAGCGCCGAAATCGCCAGCCAGCTTTTCGACGAAATGACCGCTTTCGCGTCCTACGCATTCAACAAATCCCATGCGGCGGCTTACGGCGTAGTCGCTGTGCGCACGGGCTGGCTCAAGCGCCACTACCCGGTGCAGTTCTTCGCCGCGCTGCTCAATTCCGTCTCTTCCGACAGCGGCAAGGTTGCAGAATATTCGCAGTACTGCCGCAAGCACGGCATTCCGCTCCTCCCGCCGGATATCAATCAGAGCGTGCGCAAATTCTCCGTCGGCAAAAATGCGGAAGGCGTGAGCGGTATCCGCTTCGGTCTTGGCGCTATCAAGTCCTGCGGCGACAAGGCCATCGATTCCATCATCGAACAGCGCCGCCGGGGCGGCCCGTATAAGGATATCTTTGATTTCTGCACGCGCATGGATTCCGAGCAGGTCAACAAGCGCGTCGTCGAATCGCTGATCCTTTCCGGCGCGATGGATTGCACCGGCGCAAAGCGCACGCAGCTGATGGCTGTATACGAACGTGCGCTGGATGGCGCAAATAAAAACCGCCGCAGCAACGTGGCCGGACAGTTGTCTCTTTTTGGCGACGGCCTGCTGGATGAAGTCAAGCCCACGCTGCCCGATATTCCCGAATATAACCTGCGCATGATGCTCAGTCTGGAAAAAAATGTTACCGGATTGTATATTTCCGGCCATCCGCTCGGCGATTACGGCAAGGCGCTCTCCGCGCTGGATATGAACACGGCTCGTCTGGCTGAATTGCTTGAAGCGCCGGATCACGGCCTGTCCTCCGACGGCATGCGCGTCCGCATGGGCGGCATGCTCACCGAGGTGCGCCAGAAAGCAACCAAAGCGGGCAATCTGATGGGCTTCGCTACGCTTGAAGATCTGACCGGAACCATTGAAGCGCTCGTCTTTCCAAAGGTGCTTGAACGCGTCTCTACCGAATTGATGCCCGATACCGCCGTGGTGCTCGGCGGCCGCCTTTCCGTTCGCGAAGAAGAAGACCCCAAGCTGCTACTGGATACCGTCGAACCGCTTTATACCGATGCTGAGCTCAGCCAAATGAGCGATAACGGCGCGCTTTCCCCCGCCGTCAAACAGCTTTTGCCAGGCAATACGCTCTATCTGCGTCTGCCCAGCGACAGCGCCATCGGCATGATTCAACCCGTTTTGCAGCGTTTCTCCGGTCCGAAACCCGTCATTCTTTATATCGAAAGCACCGGCGCGAAACTCCGCGCCCCGCAAAACCTCTTCATCTCCCCGACGCAGGAATTGATCGATACGCTTTCGGATATGCTCGGCGCAAAAAATGTCGTGCTGAAATAATCTGGCTTGTCAGCGCAAAGCGAAATTCATCAGGTGTCAGTGAGCGAAGCGTTGCCTGACTCTTGTGAAGTATCTTCTTACTAAACAAAAAGCAGAAGCCCACAAAGCTTCTGCTTTTTGTTTATTCCCTTTATTTTTCGTAGGTCAGCGTCGGCGCATTCTTATCGAGTTTCGTCACATACACGACATAATCCCGCACAAAGCCATACGTCTTGCCGGAAGCTGTGATGACTTCGTACCATGTTTCTTCCTTCACGCCCGCATATTTGGCCAGAATCTGCAATTCCATGCCATTGCCGAGCTGACGAACCACCTTCGCATTGGCCAGCGGTTCTTCGCGCACATTGGCGGCGCGGTTGGTCGTCGCCTTGCCAATGATCTCCCTGTCCTGCAAATTTTCGGTCGAGGTCTCCGTCGCGGAAGTCGTGCCGCCGTTTGCGCTTTCCGTGCTCGCGTCGCTGTCCAGCGTCACCACGTAATCACGCATATAGCCCACTTTCGTGCCATTTTGCGCCTGCGCCTGATACCAGACGTTGCCCTTTGTATCCGTCAGCTGCTCATAAATGTTGATTTTTGTGCCCTTTTTAAGCTGAACAAGCACTTTGCCGCCCATCGTCTCGCGCAGATTGGCCGCGCGATTGGTCTTGCCCGTCGCAATAACTTCGTTTCCGACGGACGTTTCGGCAGAGACCGTCGTCTCCGACGAATCCGCCGCATCGCTGGCCGTCGTTTTATCGGAAGCGGAAGCCGAAATCTTCGTCGCGGTCGTCACCACGTAATCGCGCATCCAGCCTTCGTCTCGGCTGTCGTCCACGGTCAGATAATACCAGAGCTTGCCCGTGGAATCCGTCTTGGCCTCATGAATGGTGACGCTTTCGCCTTTTTTGATGGTCTTTTTCACCTTTGCGTTGGCCGACGTGTCCGCGCGCAGCTTCGCGTCGCGGTTCACCGTGCCCGTTCCAATATTGGCCACAGGCGTAGGCGTCGGTTCCGGTGTCGGACTTGGCGTCGGACTGGGCGACGGCGTAGGCGTGGCTGTCGGTTCCGGCGTCGGGGTCGGCGTGTTGGTCAGGATAATCGGCAGCGGCGTGTCCGTCGGTTCCGGCGTAGGCGTCGGCGTGGGTACAGCCGTCGGTTCCGCCGTTGCGCTCCCCGGTTCCGGCGTTTCAACAGCCGTGTCATCCTGATAACCCGTATTCCAGTCGTCCGTCGCCAGACTACCGTCGCCGTTTTGAATCGGCTCTTCCGTCGCATCGACCGTCGGCCCGAACACAATCGGTGCCGGGATGGTCGTCTGCTCCGGAATGGTATCGACAGACGCCGCCGGCTGAACGTTATCCGGCTGGGTTGTCTTCTTGCTGAGCACTGCACGAACGATGACCAGCGCGATCAAAATCACGACCAGCAGCACAATCACAGCGACCAACAGTTTCGCCGTTCCGCCAAAGTTGCCGCCGCCCTTGCGCGCGCCTTTTTTCACGCTGGACGACGTATATGCCTCTTCATCGTCATATGTGTCGTCGTAATCGTCCTCGTATTCATCATCGGAGATATTCTGATAAGGACTGCTGCGCTTCGGCGGATCGAAATCGCCATCCTCGTAATCGCGTTTTCTGGCCATGGTTGCTCCTCCTTAACCCGTGCAGAATTGCCACAGGCATAACTCGATCATTGTATGCAACCATTATAGAGTTTTTGTCACAGAGTTTCAAGCTTTTTTAACTTTTTCGTCAAAAATTGGCACACGCGGTCAACAAATTTCTTGAAGCTGCACGCATTCAGAACAAAGTCCATTACAAAAAGCTCCGTTCCTCTCCGCTTTTGCGGAAAAGAACGGGGCTTCTGCTTTACGTCAATCCCTACCGGGGACTGTCAGCCGATATTACTCGGCAGCCAGCTTCTTGTAGGTTTCGAGGCGGCGCTTCGCGTCTTCCTCGTTGATCTTGTAAGCTTCCTCAGCCTTGGCCGGGAACAGCTTCGCCAGAGAGGCGTAGCGAACCTCGCCGCGGATGAAGTCCTGATAGTTTTCGGTCGGATCCTTGCTGTCCACGATCAGCGGATTCTTGCCCTGCTCGGCGAGCTCCGGATTGTAGCGGTACAGCGGCCAGTAACCGCAGGCCACAGCGCGCTTGATTTCCATCTGCGCGTGCGCCATGTTGATGCCGTGGTTGATGCACGGCGCATAAGCGATGATCAGGGACGGGCCATGATAAGCCTCGGCCTCGTTCATGGCCTTCAGCAGCTGAGCCGGGTTCGCGCTCATGGCGACGGTCGCAACGTACACATAGCCGTAAGACATCGCCATCATGCCCAGATCCTTCTTGCGGGTCTTCTTGCCGGAGGCAGCGAACTTCGCAATGGAGCCGGTCGGGGTGGACTTGGAAGCCTGTCCGCCGGTGTTGGAGTACACCTCGGTATCCAGAACGAGCACGTTGACATCCTCGCCCTGTGCCAGCACGTGGTCAACTCCGCCGTAGCCGATGTCGTAGGCCCAGCCGTCGCCGCCGAAGATCCACTGGCTCTTCTTGATCATCATGTCCTTCATGGACGCGATTTCCTTGCAGAGGTCGCTGTCGCAGCCCTCAACAAGCGCAGCCAGCTTCGCAGAAGCGGCCTTGCTCGCCTCGCCGTCGTTCATCGCGGCCAGCCAGCCTTCGCAGGTCTCCTTCGCTTCGCCCTCAACCTGACCGGCCAGCTCGGTGACGAGCTCAGCCAGCTTGGCGCGGCGCTGCGTGGTCGCCAGGTTCATGCCGAAGCCGAACTCAGCGTTATCCTCGAACAGGGAGTTCGCCCAAGCCGGGCCCTGACCCTTATCGTTCTTGGTGTACGGAACGGTCGGAGCGCTGCCGCCATAGATGGAGGAGCAGCCCGTCGCGTTGGCAACCATCATGCGGTCGCCGAACAGCTGGGTAACGAGCTTGACGTACGGGGTCTCGCCGCAGCCGGCGCAGGCGCCGGAGAACTCAAACAGCGGCTTGAGGAACTGGCTCTCCTTGACGTTCGCCTTGTTGAGGATCGTGGAATCGACCTCCGGGATCGTCTGAGCATACTCCCAGTTCGCCTCTTCAGCCTTCTGCTCGGAGAGCGGCTCCATGGTCAGGCACTTGCCCAGGCAGACATCGACGCAGTTGCCGCAGCCGGTGCAGTCCAGCGGAGAAACCTGAATACGGAACGCCTTGCCGGCGAACTGCTTGCCCAGCGCCTTCTTGGTGACAAAGGACTCCGGAGCGGTGCCCTCGTCCACGAGGTACGGACGGATCGCGGCATGCGGGCAGACCAGAGAGCACAGGTTACACTGCACACACTTGGTCACGTCCCAAGCCGGAACCTTCACGGCGATGCCGCGCTTCTCGTACTTGGTGGTGCCGGTCGGCACAACGCCGTCAGCCGCAATCGCGGAAACCGGCAGCTTGTCGCCTTCCTGAGCGAGGATCGGCTTGACGAAGTTCTTGTAGTACTCGTCGCCCTTGACCTGCATCGCAACAGCGCCGGTAGTGGCATTCGCCCACTCGGCCGGGACCTTCACCTCGCGCAGGCCGGAGATCGCGATATCGATCGCATCCCAGTTCTTCTGCACGACGGCGTCGCCCTTCTTGCCGTAGGTCTTCTTGGCATACGCCTTCATGTACTCGTCAGCCTGCTCGTACGGGATGACGTCGGCCAGCTTGAAGAACGCGGCCTGCATGATGGTGTTGATGCGGTTGCCCATGCCAACCTTCGCCGCCAGATCGATGGCGTCGATGGCATAGAACTTGATGTGCTTCTTAGCGAGCTGCTGCTTCATGGAAGCCGGCAGGTTCGCGTCGAGCTCTTCATCGCTCCACTGGCAGTTGAGCAGGAACGTGCCGCCATCCTTCAGGGTGGAGAGCATGTCGTACTGCGTCACATACGCCGGGTTGTGGCAGGCGGTGAAGTCAGCCGCGTCGATCTGATACGGAGACTGGATCGGCGTCTTGCCGAAGCGCAGGTGAGAAACCGTCAGACCGCCGGACTTCTTGGAGTCGTAAGCGAAGTACGCCTGAGCGTACATATCGGTGTGATCGCCGATGATCTTGATGGAGTTCTTGTTCGCGCCGACGGTGCCGTCGGAGCCGAGGCCGTAGAACTTGCAGCTGATGGCGCCGGCCGGAGCGGCGTTGAAGATCTCGCCGGTCGGCAGGCTGGTGTTGGTCACATCGTCCACAATGCCGACGGTGAAGTGGTTCTTCGGCGCGTCGAGCTTGAGGTTGTCGAACACAGCCTTAACGTGGGTCGGCGTGAACTCCTTGGAGCCCAGGCCGTAACGGCCGCCGACGATCTCGATCTTGCGTCCTTCCTCAGTGAGGGCGGCGCAGACGTCGAGGTAGAGCGGCTCGCCCAGGGAGCCGGACTCCTTGGTGCGGTCGAGCACGGCAATGCGCTTGCAGGTCGCCGGGATGGCGTCCACGAAACGCTTGGTGCAGAACGGACGATACAGGTGAACGCTCACCAGACCGACCTTCTCGCCCATCTCGTTGAGCTTGTTGACAGCCTCGGTCGCAACGTCGCAGCCGGAGCCCATCGCCACGATGACGTACTCCGCATCCGGAGCGCCAACGTAGTCAAACGGCTTGTGCGGACGGCCGGTGATCTTGCCAACCTCGTCCATGACCTCTTCCACAATCGCCGGAACGGCGTTGTAGTACTTGTTGCCAGCCTCGCGGCCCTGGAAGTAGATATCCGGGTTCTGCGCGGTGCCGCCGAGGGTCGGATGATCCGGATTCAGCGCGCGGGCGCGGAACTCGGCAACCTTCTCAGCCGGGAGCAGCTTGGCCATGTCCTCATAGGCAATCTCGTCGATCTTCTGAATCTCGTGAGAGGTACGGAAGCCGTCGAAGAAGTGCAGGAACGGCACGGAGCTCTTCAGCGTGGCGACATGGGCGACGAGCGCCATGTCCTCCGCCTCCTGAACGGAGTTGGAAGCCAGCATCGCGAAGCCGGTCTGACGGCAGGCCATCACGTCGGAATGGTCGCCGAAGATGGACAGCGCATGGTAAGCCAGCGCACGGGCGCTCACGTGGAAGACGCAGGGCAGCAGCTCGCCGGCGATCTTGTACATGTTCGGGATCATCAGCAGCAGGCCCTGAGACGCGGTGAACGTCGTGGTGAGCGCGCCGGCCTTCAAAGAGCCGTGCACGGCACCGGCAGCGCCGGCTTCGGACTGCATCTCAGCGATGCGGACCGTCTGACCAAAAAGATTCTTGCGATCGTGCGCAGCCCAGTCGTCCGCGACTTCCGCCATCGGGGAAGACGGGGTGATCGGGTAGATCGCTGCCACTTCGCTGAACGCATAAGCGACGTGGCTGACAGCGGTATTGCCGTCAACGGTCATTTTCTTAGCCATTGGTAAAAACCTCCCTATGTGAATCAAGGTTGAACGCCTCTGTGAGAAGCCCGTCCGCGCAGGGATCGTCGCAAACGGACATTTCTCGACGTTTTCTATTATAGTCTTTCGGCAATTTAATGTCAACCGCGGCAGGAAAATTCGCGCTGTTTTTGAGCACATTTTGGCGCTTATGGAAGAAATTACGCTTTCCTTATGTCCTCTGCACACAACGTCGGACAACTTTCACCTCTCCGCCGCGCTTTTTCCTTGACATTCTTCCCGCTTCTTTGTACAATCGTTTCTGTACGCTTCGTTTTGCGGCGTTTCCGATTTATATACAAAGGCGGATGTAACATGGTCTTTCAAAACGTCCCCCGCGTCAGGCGGTGCGCATTCTGGACGGTTGTTTTTTCGTTTTTGGCCTACGGCTATCGCTTTTTCTCAGCGGGTTTCGGCGGCGACGCCGCGCTGGTTTCCCTGTCGGGGCAGGCCGCGTATCAGGCCTCTCTCGGCCGCTTTTTACAGCCGGTTTACTGGCTGATTCGGGGCAGTCTGGTCGTTCCCAGCGTTGTCGGGCTGTTCACCACGGTCTTTCTGTTTCTCACCTGCTGGCTCATTGCGAATCTGTTCGGCCTGAATCAGACGCGCGACATCGCGCTGCTCAGCGGCCTGCTGGTCACGCATGAAACCCTCGTCGTTTCGGGCGCGACCTATCTGCCGTGGATGGACGTTTACGCCCTGTCGCTTTTCTTTGTCGTGCTGGGCGCTTATCTTCTCATGTCCGGCGGCCGCCGCGCATGGCTCAGCCCCGTTTTTTTCTTTCTTTCGCTTGGCTTATATCAAAGCTATCTGCCCTGTGCGGCAGCGCTCATGATCCTCGCGCTGGCGCGGCAAACGCTGGATGGCAAGCGTCCCGGCCATGTTTTTGCGCGGGGCTGTCTGGCCTGTCTGTCCATTCTGGCTGGCCTTCTGCTCTATGCCCTCGTTCTTGCGGGCGTGCTGTCGCTGACCGGCAACAACGCTTCTTTCGCCTATAACGGCGTGGGTTCGCTCGGCTCGTTCGATTTTTCGAGCATTCCGCGCTATCTGGCGGATACCGTGCTCACGCCGATCCGTTTTCTGTTTATCCCTGATTCGGGTGCAATCCCGTCGCATGCGTCGTCGATTTCGCCTTATCTGAATTGGGCGCTGCTCCTGCTGGGGCTGATTCTGCTGTTTATCCGCGCAAAACGTCTGCGTCTCGGCGGCCGGGCGATGCTGCTTCTGCTCGTCTGCCTGCTGGTGCCGGGCTGCAACTTCGTCCAGTTCATCTGGCAGGGCGTCATCAGCGGTCTGACCATCTATGCCTACGTTTTCTTCGACGTCGCCGTGCTGCTGCTGGCTTCATCCGCGCTGAAAACAGATGCTTTCCCTGCCCGCGCCGCCGCAAGAGGCGCTCAGCTGCTGCTTTGTCTCGTCATCCTGCAAAACGTCCCGCTTTCCAATCAGCTCTGCGTGAAACGCGATCTGGAATTATCCTCCACGCTGTCCGCGTTCACCCGCATTCTGGATCAGGCCGAGCAGACGAAGGGCTATGTGCCCGGCGAAACGCCCGTCGTGGTCGTCGGCATGCTCCCCTCTTCGAGCGTCTCCATGGAACGGCCAGGGTTTGAATCGCTGGCCGATCATCAGGGCGTTCGTTACACCTATGCCGCCGCCTATGAGGGTGCCAACGCCTGGTATCTGCGCATGATTCTCGGCTCGCGCGTTCAGTTCGTTGAGGACAGCGTCATGCGCGCCCTCTCCGATTCGCCCGAAGCGCAGGCCATGCCATGTTTCCCCAGCGAAGGTTTCTGCCAAATGATCGACGGCATGCTCTATATCCGGCTCAGTTGATTTTCCGCATTTGAGGAGTGAATACATATGAACCTGTCCACCGTTTTCCCCGGCGCAAGCCCGAAGGCGCTGCGCAAAACCGCCGTGCTGGCCCTGATTCTGGCGCTTGCCGCGCACGGTTTCTGTTTCTTCAACCTGACCTATTCCGGCGAATCCGTGATGCTCAACGCCGCCAAGGGCAGCGCTTCGCAGATTGCCTCCGGCGCATTCCTCATGCCGCTGTATTGGCGTGTGCGCGGGGCGATCAGCGCGCCGCTTTGGGTCGGTCTGCTGAGCAGCTGCTATCTGTCGCTGACGGTCGTTCTCCTCTGCGGGCTGCTCGGCCTCGCTTCGCCTTATCTGATTGCGATGCTTGCGGGTTCGGTCGTGCTTTCGCCGTCCGTGCTCTCCATCTTTGCCGGGTCGATTCACACCGCCGACGCAGCGTTTCTCGCGTTTCTCCTCGCCTCATGCGCCGCTGTCTTCTGTCTGCGCGTGCGCGCGGGTACGCTGCTGGGCGCGCTGCTTCTGGCCGCTGCTCAGGCGCTGGATCGTTCATCTCTCTCCTTCTTTCTCGGCGTATCGGCGATTTGTCTGATTCAGTCCCTGCTGAAAGCGGACGAATCCGCGCGCGCGCTCGTCGGCCGCGTCCTCCGCATTCTGCTCTGCGCCGCGCTCGGCATGGCGGTGTATCTGGGCGGCTTTATGCTGTTCCTCCACCGCGCCGGACTTGACCGCGAAGCCGCGCTTCAGGCTCCGGCAGGCAAAACCGTTATCGGCGCATGGCTCTATCCCCTCGCGCTGCTCTTCAAGCCGCTGACGATCTATGCGCATGTCGGCGTGGTGCTCCACGCTTTGCTGATCGCGCTGGGCGCGTTTGCTCTGCTTCGGCTTCTTCCGAAAATGAAAGGCCGCGTGCCCGCGCTGGCGCTGCTGCTTCTGGTTTTCCCTCTTCTTGTCAATCTGCCCGCCTATTCCACGCTCTCTGCCGAGCAAACGAGCATGCCCTATGTGCTGCTAGACGCGCTGCTCATCGTGCTGCTGCAAGCCGCGTTTGAATCCTCCGTGGACGAGCGCCACCTGGCTTACCGCGCCGGCACGGTCATGCTCGGCGTTTCGCTGCTGGGCACGACGATCTTTGCCAATCAGGTCTACCTGAAAAAAACGCTGGAATTTGATTCCACACTGTCCGTAATGACGCGCGTCATTGCCCGCGCCGAAGCCGTTCCGGCTTTTAAGCCCGGCGAAACGCCCGTCGCGCTCGTCGGCTCGATTGAAGATTCCGAGCTTTCCGTCGTACACGAGGGATTTGAAAAGCTCGACGCGCTGGACGCGGCGGCGAACAACTTTGCCGCGACGGATGATACCGGCAATATCTGGTATACCTGGGAAGTGCTGGGCTATCCGTTCAGCCTGGTGGATGCTTACACCCTCGGCCAGCTTGAGCAGCGCGACGATGTGCAGGCCATGCCCGCGTTCCCCGCGCAGGACTGCTGCCAGATGATCGACGGCACGCTGGTCGTCAAGCTCAGCGCCATCTAATCAGGAGGTTTTCGGAATGAATCTGGCTTTCGGCCGCTGCCGCGATATCAACGGCCCGTTGATGGAGGCCGCTTTGGCCCTGTATCGTTCCAGTTTTCCCGCTCACGAGCTGCGTCTCCCGCCGGATCAGCGCGACGTGATGGGCAATCCCCTTTATCACTTTGATATGTGCCTGCTGGATGGCGCGCTTGCGGGCCTGATTCTCTATTGGGATTTCGGCACATACATCTATGTCGAGCATTTCTGCGTCGAACCGTCGCTTCGCGGTCACGGTCTGGGCACGCTGATTCTCGCCGAGCTGGCCAGGCAGAACAAGACGATCATTCTGGAAATCGATCCGCTTGTCGATGACGCATCCGTCCGCCGTAAGAGCTTTTACGAGCGCTGCGGCTATGTCGCCAATGCCTTTGCGCACGTCCATCCGCCGTATCAGGCCGCCAACCGCGGCCACGAGCTGATTGTCATGAGTTATCCGCACGCGATTTCTCAATCGGAATTTGATTCCTTTACGCTCGATCTTGGCGAAAAGGTCATGAAATACAGCGAGGGAAAGCGAAACGCTTAAAACTCCGTTTTGAGTTCCTCCACTTCTTTTATTTCGCAGCAAAAAGCAGGAGTGCGCAGGGCGCGTCCGATTTTTGTCGCGAATTTGTTTCTTCTCTTTCACAGAAATCATAAAACGCGATGTTTCAACTACCGAATCGACAGTGTACATCGCGTTTTTTTATGATATTTCAATATCGAGAGGATTCGGCCTTCCTCCTTGAGGGACGTTTGAAATCGTTACCGCCTGTGGCCGGACTCAAACGATAGAAAACGCCGAAGGTTGGCACGCCGCAGGCGCGACGGAAGGCGTTAATACGCCACCGTTTCCCCGACGCTGATTCCATCGAGAATCTGCGTCGTATCGTCGGTCATGATGCCTATTTCCACATGCCGGGTTTCTCCGTTTTCCAGCGTCACAAAGTAGCCTGCGTCGTCCTTTTGCAGCGCGTCCGTCGGAATCATCGTCGCTTCTTCCGCCGTATCGACGATAATTTCGCCGGAGACGTTCATACCGCCCTTAACGCGCGCATCTTCGCCGAGGATGGCCACGGTCACGTCGTAGGTTGTCACGCTGGCGCTGGTGTCGCCCAGCGGCGCAATCTTCTGCACCGTGCCGCTCAATTCCGCGTCGTCCAGCGCATCGACGGAGAGCCGCACCTCCTGCCCCGGCTGAACGGAGAGAATGTCCAGTTCGTCCAAAGCCAGTGTGAGCGTCAGACCCGCGCCGTCCTCGACAATGCTCATCAGCTTTGTTCCATCCGTCACATCGTCGCCCTTATCTGCATCCAACGTCGCCACAACGCCGTCGCACGGCGCGGTAACGGTCAGCGCGTCCCGCTTTTCATAGGCTGTTTCCAGCGAAACCAGCACCTTATCGTAGTCGCGCAGCACAGACGCGTTATCCAGATACAGCGGAATTTCGTCCCACTCGATGCGCGCCAGCGCGTCGTAACGGCTGCAACGGTCGCCCACTTTCACCAGCAGGCCTTTGATCGTGCCGCCGTAAGCGGAAACGGCCATCGGTTTGTTGATTTCAAGCGTGCCCTCGCCGATCGTCTTCCCGTCCTGCGCATACACCGTCACGTGGATGTCCATATCGTATTCGTCGCTGCCGACCTCGACCGTCGCCTCCGTGCCACGCCGGGTCAGGCTGACGACCGTGCCCGTCGTCTCCACATTGCCGCCTTTGACGACGACCGTCTGCCCCAGTTCAAGCGCCTCGCCCGAAAGGCCGCTCAGCTCCACCTTCATCTTTCCGTCGGTGGAAATCATCATCACCGCGCCATACTGCCGATAGACAGCCAACGCGTCGTCGCCTTTTTCGATGTAAATCGCCTTAATCAAACCGTCGGCAGGCGCTCGAATCGTGATTTCGTTGGAGAATTGGCCCAGAAGCGGTTCCCACGTGTTCACATCGTAACGCAGATCGCCGTCCTCGTCATAGAGTTCTTTATAGACATACTGCATATGCGTCTGCGTCGCGCGCACTTCCTGCTGTGCGGTCTGCAAATCATATTCCAATTGCTCAATGTCTGCGTCCAGCTCGTCGTTTTCCAGCCTGGCCACGATATCCCCAGCTTTCACGCTGTCGCCGACTTCAACCGTGTAGGCTGCAAGCGTGCCGTCCGTCCGAGCGTATACGCCGGGCTGGCTGGCGGGCTGCACCTCGCCCAAACCGAATACGGTCTTTTCAATCGTGCCGAGTGTCGCGGTCGCGATCCGTTTTTCCGTCTGCGGCGCGTTATCCGCCGCTTCGCCGTTCATCTGCGGCAGAATGACGAACGCCGCCGCCGCGCCGAGCGCTGCCGCCAGTGCCAGAAAGACCGCCGTGCGGACGGCCCGCTTCCTCGCCCGTTTTTTCCTCAGCGCCTGTCTTGCGGCGCTCTCTCTTTGTTCCATGTGCCGCCTCCCATGCGCTTAGTCATAGTGCAGCGCGTCAATCGGCTTGAGCTTGCTGGCCTTGTTGGCCGGATACAGGCCGAAAATCACGCCGACCGCCATCGAGAATCCAATCGCCAGTTCCGCAACGCCCGCGCTCATCGTCAGTGTCATGCCCAGCGCGTCCTCCAGCACCCGCATCAGCAGGTAGCCAAATCCCAAGCCGAGCAGGCCGCCCATGCCGGAAATGACGATGGACTCGATCAGAAATTGCAGCAGGATGTTCCTGCGCTTCGCGCCGATGGCTTTGCGAATGCCGATTTCCCGCGTGCGTTCCGTCACCGACACGAGCATGATGTTCATGATGCCGATGCCGCCGACCAGCAGCGAAATGCCCGCAATGCCGCCCAGCATCAGCGACAGTGTGCTGGCCGTCTCGTTGGCAGTTTCAAGCATCTGCGTCTGATTCATGACCGAATAGGTGCTGTCATTCTGATATTTTTTATAGAGGAAGTTTTCTACAACCTCCTGCGCCGCGTCCACGCTGGCGGAATCGACGGCGGAGATATAAATCGAGGAGATCGTCGTCGAATCGAGCATGCGCTGTGCCAGCGTGAACGGCAGAATCAGCGAATCATCCGAACTGCCGCCCATCGACGTGCCTTTGCTTTCCAGTACACCGACGATCTTGAACTTGCGGCCGTCGATGTGCAGCGTGTTGCCGACCACATTCGTGTTGCCAAAGAGATCTTCCGCCAGATCCGGGCCGATGACACACACGGCGCTTCGGTTGTCCACGTCCGCATCGATGATATATCGGCCGCTCTGCACGCCCTGATTGACGATCTTCGCGTAAGCCGGGAGCACGCCCATCACCGTCGCGCTGGTGTTGGTGCTGCCAGCCTTGACCGTCAGGCTGCCGCTCGTCGTCGGAGAGACATACTGAATGGAATCGTCATCCTCCAGCGCGAGAATGTCGTCGAGTTTCAAGATAACCGTGCCCTTGGAGGAACTGCCGCCGCCAAATCCGCCGAATCCGCCCGGCATGCCCATGCCCACGCGCCGCGTCTGGATGGACACGGTGAGCAGGTTGGTGCCCATGGAAGAAATCGATTCCGTGACGGAGGCCGTTGTGCCCTGGCCGATGGCGATCAGCACGATGACGCTCATCACGCCGATGATCACGCCCAGCATCGTCAGAAACGCGCGCACCTTGTTGCCGGATATCGCCTTGAAGGCCATGGAGACCGTCTGCGTGAGCTGCATCAGATCACCACCTCGTTTTCATCTGCCGGTTCGAGCACGCGCCCGTCGTGGATGTGGATGGCGCGCGGGGTCTGCGCGGCGATCTTCGCGTCGTGCGTGATGAGCACGATGGTGTTGCCCGCCTCGTGCAGCTCGTGGAACAGGCGCATCACGTCCGCGCCGGTGCGCGAATCGAGGTTGCCCGTCGGTTCGTCCGCCAGCAGCAGCGAGGGATGTCCCGCCAGCGCCCGCGCAATCGCGACGCGCTGCTGCTGGCCTCCGGAAAGCTCGGTCGGCTTGTGATCCATGCGGTCAAGCAGGCCGACGCGCTTAAGCACCTCCTCGCTGCGGGCGTGGCGCTTGCTGGCGCTCATGCCCTGATAAATCAGCGGCAGCTCGACGTTTTCCTGTGCCGTCAGCTTGGGCAGCAAGTTAAACTGCTGAAAGATAAACCCGATTTTGCGCCCGCGGATGTCCGCCAGCTCGTCTTCGGAATAATCGTCGATTTCCTGGCCGTCGAGGTAATATGTGCCCTCGTCCGCCATATCCAGACAGCCGATGATATTCATCAGCGTCGATTTGCCGGAACCGGAAGGGCCGATGATGGAGACGAATTCATGCGGTTTGATGTGGATATCCACGCCATCCAGCGCGGCCAACACGGAATCGCCCATGTGATATTCCTTGCGGATTCCCTGCATTCTGATCATCCGTATTCCCTCCTTAGAAGCCGCCGGGGCCGCCGCCCATGCCGCCGTTTCCGCCGCGGCTGCCGCCACGGTCTCCGCCATTACCACCGCCCATGTTCATCATACCCATCATCATGCTGGATGAGGAATCCGAGCTGCTGCCGGTGTAGAGCACGATATCGTTCTCCGACACGCCGGAGAGAATTTCGACATAATCGTCGTTCTGCATGCCTGTCTCCACCTTGACCAGCGAACCGCTGACCTGCTGCGTATCGGTGTTCACGCCTTCATAGAGCCACGCTTTCACCGCCGCGACGGCTTTGGTGAACGCGTTGCCGCTCTCCTGTTCGGTCTGCTGCGCCGCAAAGTCGCCACGCCCGCGCCGCTGAGCGGTTTCACCGCTGTCCGATGTTTCAGCCGTGTCGCCCGTCGCATCGGTCGGCGCGCCGTCCGGCGGGGTCATGCCGCCGAAATCCGCATTGTCCGGCAGCGTCATGCCCCCAAAGTCCGGCATGGCCGCCGTCTGTCCGTCGCCGTTTTCCACCATCAGGTACGTCGCGTCGCCAATGGTCATCAGCGCTTCGACCGGCACATACAGCGTGTCGTCCGTCGAAGCCACTGTGATTTCGCCCGTCGCGTTCATGCCCGATCGGACGCCGCTTCCCGCCGCGTCGAACGTCAGCTCCACGTCGTAGGTCGTCACGCCGCCGGAGTTGCTGCCGACCGGCGCGATTTTGTAAACCTCGCCGTCCATCTCCGCGTCGGAGAGCGCATCCACCGTGATCTTGACCTTCTGGCCGACGGCGACTTCCACCACGTCCAGCTCATCCACGGCGATGGTCAGGTTCATATCTTCGCCTTCCAGAATCGATCCGATGAGCGCGCCGTTTGTGATTTCGTCGCCTTCGCTGACATTGAGCGTGGCGATCGTGCCGTCGCACGGCGCAATCACAATCAGGTTTTCACGCTGCTCTTTGGCCTCTTCCAGCGACTTGTTGGCCGTTTCGCGCTGCAAGCGCAGATTTTCAAGTTTGAGTGTAATCGGAGAATCCGTCAGTTTGAAGAGCGTTTCGCCGCGCTTGACGTTCTTGCCCACTTGCGTGTGTACGCTTTCAATCGTGCCGCCGTAGGAAGAAACCGCCATCGGCTTGTTGACTTCCAGCGTGGCCGTGCCAAGCGTCGCGCCGTCCATCGTCGCCACGGCGACGGATGCGCCCATCGGCAGACTGTCGTCCTGGATGGTAAGGGTCAGGGACGTTCCCTGCCGCGTCAGGTCAACGACCGTGCCTTCCGCCGTGAAATCCTCGCCCGTCACGGTCAGCTTGTCGTTCAGCGCCACGCCTGCGGAAGCATCCACATCGCTGAGTTCCACCTTCATGCGTCCATCCGTGGAGATGATCGCCAGCGCGCCTTCCCGGCGGAACACCGCCAGCGCGTCATCGCCTACGCCCGCGTAAATCGCCATCACGCGGCCTGCCGCCGGGGCTTCCACGGCCGTCACCTTCGAGCCGACGCCCGTATCCAGAATGGTATCGTCCAGCTCCCAGAGGTCAAATTCCAAATCCGTGATCTCGTCATCCAAATCGGCGTTGGTCAGAACGGCGAGAATGTCGCCCGCTTTCACTTCGTCGCCGACGCTCACGCGCAGATCGGTCAGCGTGCCGTCCGCGCCCGCGAGCACATTTGTCTGATTGCGCGCGGAGGTCGTGCCTGTGCCGTAAACGGTTTCCTCCATCGCGCCGCGGATCACAACCGCGCGGGAATAACTCTCGCCGTCGCTGCTTTCCGCCTGTTTCTGAATATAGGCCTTGAGGCCAAACAGCCCCGCGCCGGCGATAACAGCCAGCACGACGACGGTTCTCACCGTTTTGCGGACGATTCTGCCCGCTTTACCGCGCTTTTTCTTTTTCGTCCTGCGCGCGGGCTGCGTCACGTTCTGCTCCGGTTCATGCGTATCCTTTTCACTCATGAAATCCATCCTCCCGATTCGTAATGATCGACTACGTCGGTCATTTTACTGGGATTTCATGGCAGAAAAGTGAACCCATTGAATCGTTTCGGCAAACAAAAAGGGCGTTTCCCTCCATAATTAGAGAAAAACGTCCTTTGTTTTTCATTTGTCCGGCGCTTCAGCCTTCCGCGCTTTCCAGCGACACATCCTTGAGCGCAAACCCCAGCGCGTCGCAGGAAACCAGGTCATAACGCACCCCGCGGTAATTCCCGCTGAAGCCGCGCTGCACGCTCTGCCCGTGCAGATGGCCGTAGACGCACCGCTTTACGCCGTATTCGCTCAGCAGACGCGTGAACTCCGTCCCCTGACGCAGCGTCTCCGGCAGCAGCGGCGGATAGTGCATCATTGCAAAGATCGGCCGTCCGTCCGCCATGCGCGCCGCGTCTTTGAGGGACATTTCCAGCCTCATGGCCTCGCGCCGATAAAGCTTTTCATCCTGCGCCGTCGCGTTCTGCCCCAGCGGAATCGTCCATCCCCGCGTGCCGCAGAACACGCACGTTCCGGCGTCAAAAGCGTCGTTTTGCACGGCGTGCATATTTTCCGGCAGGCACGCGCGCAGTTGGCTAAGCGAAGACCACCAGAAATCGTGGTTGCCGCGCAGCAGCAGAATCGTGCCCGGCAGTTTGGCAATGTCGCGCAGATCGCTCAGCGCATCGCCCAGCTGCATCGCCCAGGAAATATCCCCCGGAATCAGCACGATATCCTCCGGCTTTACGCGGCTGCGCCAGTCCGCGCAGATGCGCTCAAAATGATGTTCCCAATGCGAGCCGAAAACGTCCATCGGCTTTTTGTCTCCGCCCGGCAGATGCAAATCGCCGATTGCAAAAATGCTCACCCTTCACCTCTTGCGCAGCGCTCAGGAATCCTCGTCCTCATCCTCGTCGTCGTCTTCCGCTTCCTTGCTCTTTTCCTCTTCCAGAGAAATCTGTTCGCCGATCTCTTCCGGCATGTCTTCCGGCATGCCGCCCAGCTCGATTTCATCCATTTCGGAAACGTCCTCCATGCCGAGGCTGACCTCGCCGGTTTCCGACTCTTCCATTTCGTCGTCGCGGCGGCTGCCCTGCTGCTGGGTCATTTCCTTGTAGCACGCATAGCAGACGTCCTTGCCCGGCATCACCGGGTTTTCGTTGCAGATTGAGCAAAGTTCAAAGGGATCGTTGTGCGATTCGCCCTTCATTTCACGCTTGCAGACGGGGCAGTACTGCTCCTCTTCACGGATGTAATTGAGTTCACATCTGGGACACTTGATAAAGCCCATAGGCCATCCTCCTGATACCTTACCGATATTTTCCTTGGCAGCCGCCTGCCAGATTGCTTGCTTTCCGCGCCGTGCCTCCGCTATACTGCCTACGGCGCATCCCCCAACCCGCGTCTATCGCTTATGAAGGAGGAACACCCATGACAACGTTTCGGAGTTTGTGCATTCATAAGGCCGTCGCCGCGCTTGCGGCGCTGACCCTTGCCTTCGCGCTTCCCGCGGGCAGGGCCATGGCGGCATCCACATTCGAGGCACATTATACAACAGCTTCTGTGACTTCGCAAGAGCAAATAGCAGGAAATCTGCTGAATTTGGATCGTTCAAATTATAATCTGCCCGGATTGACGATCGTCCCGGCGCTCAGCCGCATCGCGCGTCTGAAATCCGAGGATATGCGCGACAATCAGTATTTCGCGCACACCTCACCGACATACGGCGACGTGCGCAGCATGCTCACAAAAATGGGCTATACTTACACTGTGGCCGGGGAGAACATCGCCCATCATGCGACGATTGAAAAAGCGCAGGCCGCGCTGATTTCCTCGCCCGGCCACCGGCGCAATATTTTAAGCACGGGCTATACCAAGGTCGGCATCGGCGTGGCGCTGGATCAAAACGGCTATGTTTATCTGACCCAGATTTTCTGCCGCTGATCGTCTCCGCGTTCCAGCCGCTCCCACACGGTTTTCGCCTGTTTCAGCGCTCCGCGCGGCGCGCGTTCGCCCGCGGGCAGCATGGCGGCCTCCAGCGGCTCAAGCGCGGCCCTGAAAACGACGTTCCCGGCATTCCATCCGGCTTGCGGTTTGCGTTTCATACAAAATCCCTCCCGCATCATCGTATGCGGCGAGGGATTTTCTGCGTGAACGAACGCCGTCAATCGGCTTGCGCAAAGAGGGCAGCAGCCGAATGTACAACGGAAGGATTCCTCATTTCTCCGTCAGCGCCAGCATCAGCCGATCCAGCGCCGCTTCTTCTCTCACTGCGCCGCGCTTGATGTCAAAATCCGTGCTGACGCAAAGCTCCATCTGCCGTTTCAGCTGTTCGGCGCTTCTGCGCCCCGCCCTCCGGGTCAGCTGGCCCAGCGCGAAGGGCGGCACGCCCAGCGCCTTGGCCATCTGCGGCTGGGGCATGCGGCTTTCCTGCATGTCCTTGACATACATCATCTGGCGGTACTGCCGCGTAATCAGCGCCAGCACGCCGATGCGCTGCTCGCCGCTTTCCAGCAGCACATTCAGCAGCGAAAACGCGCGTTCCGCCTGCCCATCCACCAGCGCATCCACCATGGCGAACACGGTGCATTCAGCAGTGTGCGTCGCAATCTGCTCCACGTCTTCCGCCGTGATGGTTTCCCGCTCGCCGACATAGGCCGCCAGCTTCTGCAATTCGCCGCTGAGCATCGTCAAATCGCGTCCGCTGGTAAAGGCCAGCCGGGCGCAGGTGTTCGCGTCCATCTTTTTGCCGAAGGGGCGGAGCGTCTGATTCATCCACTGCGTCAGCCGCGCGTCGCTCAGCGCGTCAAAGGAAACTGCGCCCGGCAGTTTCATCAGCGTCTGGCAGAGTTTTTTGCGCTTGTCCGGCGTTTCGCACTCAAAGACGAGGCAGGTGCTCGGCGGCACGCGCCCGATGTAATCGCAGAGCGTCTTGCTTTCCTGCGCTTCGTCCTTGGCCTTGCCGCTTTCAAGCAGCGCCAGCCCCTGCACGATCACCAGCCGCCAGTCGCCCATCATCGGCAGGGTTTCGCAGTTTTCCACAATCTGCTGTGCCGTCGGGCTCTGCATAAACGTGCAGTTCATGGCTTCCAGTCCCGGCATCAGCAGCTTTTTTTGCAGCGTCGCCAGCGCGCTTTTGCGGATGTATGCCTCCGGTCCGTAGAACAGATACACGTTGCGCACCGTTCCGGCCTTGAACTCGTCAAAGAACGCCCATTGATCCATCGTCGTTCACCACCATTCCGGGATTGCGCGTCAGCCTGCCGCGCATGCACAGCCCTCCGCTCAGTTCGTCCAGCTGCTCGCCGTCAAAAAAGAAGATCACGCTCTGCTGGCTCCGCCCCTGCGTCATCGTATTGACCATCGAATAGACCTTCTCGCGCGCCGCGTCTCCATCCAGCGTTTGCAGCCACGCGGCAAAGCCGCCCGACAGGTTGACGACCACATTTTTCGCTTCCGTTGATACCGCGAGAATATCCGCCGCAGAAACCGCGTCCTCGTTCCAGCGCGCGATCAGCGTTTCCAGCCGGGCGCGCGTCTGATTTTGTTCGCTTTCCCGCATCAGGCAGCGCGCACGGATCAGCTTGCCGCTCTGCTCCGCCCCGTCGTAGACGATGACCGGCGCGCCGATCCAGCTCAAAAAGTCGTCGCTCTGCATCAGCTCGTTTTTAAAAGCGAGCGCTTCTCCGTCCGGCGTCTTCTCCGCGTCCAGCGCCGTCACCGCCGCGCCGTCGATCAATACGTGTACGCCGTCCACGCCCGGCACAACGCCCATCAGCGTCCGCGTCAGCATGCCCAGGTACACGCCCAGCGTCAGTTTCTGTTCCTCAAGCGCTTGCGTCAGTTCGCCGGAAAAGCGGATTTCAATCGCCTGTTCGCCAGTCTCCGGCATCCGAACGATTTCCGGCATTTCCGAAATATAGCCCATCGGTTCGGGCACATGCTGCTCTATCAATTCGTCTGCGGAGACGCTTCCCAGCGCTTCAAGCACCGTATACAGGCAGTCGATCGCCGCCGCGCCCGCGTCGTAGGCCAGCGTGCGAACGACGGGCAGAAGCATCTTTCCGTCCGCCGAAGGGAAAAACAGCGTCGTCAGCCGCGTATAGCCCGCGCCGGAAAGGCGCTGGTCGTCAAGCCTGTTGTAACGCCCCTGCACGTCGAGATCGTCAATGCGGGTCAGCGTGCCGACCGGCGTCGTCGCGCCAAGATCAAGCCCCTCTTCCCGGCCGCCAATGAGCACGTTGACGTAGGCGATGCCGGAAAGACTGCCCAGCGTATTCGCCACGGCCTGCCGCACGGCAAAAAGCGTCTTCGGCTCCAGCGCGCGGTATCGCGCGGGCAGGTTCACCGTCGCAATGCCGTCGGAGACGGACAGCGTGGGGGCTTTGCCCTCGCCGTTCATCGGCCACGTTGCGTCCGTCCTCCCCAGCTTTGCGCCGTCCAGCAGCGCCGTCAGCGCCGCCTGTGCCAGACTTTCGCCGTCTCGCATCGTCACTTCAGCCGGAACGGGCACAAGCCGATCCCCGTCCGCAGACAGCAGATAGAGCGTCGCCATCTGCGTTTCCGCCGCGAAAACGTCCTGCGTCGGAACATCCGCCCCCGTCTCGATCGTCCAGCCGGAAAGATCCTCCATCGGCCTTTCGCTCACCATGCCCTCGCAGCCGCACAGCAGCGGCAGCGTCAGCGCAAGCAGCAGCGCAAGGCCGCGTTTTTTGTGTTCCATGGAATCTCCTTTGTCAGTCGCGAATCATCAGCGATTCCAGTGTCGCCAGCGCGACGCACCAGTTGTCGCTCTGCCGAATCAGCGGCACGGACTCCCGCACGATCTGCGCGTCGCCGCCCTCGTCGCTGTGGATGGCCGCGTCCAGCACGACGGTCGCGCGCTGTCCGTCCAGGCTCACCGTGCCGCTTGTGCTTTCGTAGGTCATCAGCTGCACATTCGTTTCGCGCATCTGCGATTCAAACCCGCTGAGCGTCGGCGTTTCCTCCTCGCGCAGCACAAGCGCGTAAAGCGCCTCCCAATCCTGCTTCTGCCATGCGGCGAGCATCAGCTCCAGCGCGCTTTTCGGGGTCAGAATGGCCTGTTCGTCCCGCGCGCATGCCGCCAGCATCACACCCGTATCGCTCACGCTCCGGTCAAACCAGTACAGCGGAATGCGCTGGGGGATTTCGTCGTCGCCGCCCGCCACATAGAGCTGCACGCGCTGAAAGCGCCCGTCCTCGGTCAGCGCCAGCACGATGGATTCATACGCCAGCCTTCGGCGAAGCGTCGCCTCCGTCTGCCATGCGTCCAAATCCTCCCAATCGGCGGGCGCGCCGTTCGGTATGCCCAGAAACGCGCGGTTCAGCGTGACATACGCCGTATCGCCCTCGCTCTGCACGGAGATGACTTCCGTCCCCTGTGGGAAAACGCCGCTCAGTCGGTCGTGCGCCGCATCCGGCCCCACCAGCAGCGCCTCCACGATGCTCTGGGCGACCGTTTCCTCCCGCCGCATATCCAGCTGCGCGCCGACCGCGCCGAGCAGGTTGGTGTCTCCATATCGAAAATAGAGCGTCACGTCGATGAGATTGCTCTCCTGTTTCACGCCCAGCTGGCTTTCAAACGTCACGCCGGGCGCATTCGGCTCGTTCCGCCTGTTTGGGGCAAACCACGCTTTGGCCTGCTCTTCAAGCGGCTGCGCAAAGGCAACCAGCGCCAGCGCCGCCAGCGCACAGACGATTGCTTTTTTCATCGCTCCGCCTCCCGATTATTTCACCGGCAGCTGCACGGTGAACGTCGTGCCCTTGCCAAATTCGCTCGCCACCGTCACCGTGCCCGCATGCAGGCGCACAATCTGCTTGACGATGGACAGGCCGAGACCCGTTCCGCCCGTCTCGCGGGAACGCGCTTTATCCACCCGATAGAACCGGTCGAACACGTGCGGCAGATCCTCCGCCGGAATGCCCACGCCCGTATCCGAGATATCCAGTACCGCATCGCGCCCGACTTTGGCCAGCGAAACCGTGATCATTCCCCCGTCCGGCGTATACTTGATGGCGTTTTCAATGATATTATAACAGACCTGCGCCAGTTTGCCGGAATCGGCAAACATCTCGCATTCGTCCTGAATCTTCACGACAATCTGCTGGCCGCGCTTCTTGGCCAGCGGATTCAGGCGGGAAACCGTTTCGCGCACCGTATCGGCCAGCACCATCATTTCCCGGCGCAGGCGAAGCTTGTGGCTGTCGATATGCACCAGCGTCAGCAGATCGCCGACGACGGAGGACAGCCTGTCGATTTCCTTGTCGATGTCGCCGAGAAACTCTTTGCGCAGCGCCGGGTCCATATCGTCCTGATACATCATCGATTCAACCAGAATTTTGATGGTCGCCAGCGGCGTTTTCAACTCGTGAGAGGCGTTGGAGACAAACTGGTTGCGCGCCTCGTCGAGGTTATGCACCTGTTCACTCATCTGGTTGAACGCGGCGGCCAGCTGAGCCATTTCGCCCTTGCCCGGCACATGGACGCGGTATTCGTAATCGCCCTTGCTCATCCGCTCAATGCCGCCGGAAAGCTCCGCAACCGGCTTGGTCACAATGCGGGAAATCAGCCCCGCCAGCACCAGCACGACGGCCAGCGCCAGCAGGAAGATGAACACCATGCGGTCGCGCACGGAAATCAGCGAATCTACCGTCTCCTGCACATCCGTCAGCAGCACGAGCACGCCGAGTCTTTGTCCGTCCTCCTCCAGCGGCGCGGCAAAACAGCCGACCCAAATGCGCGAAACGTCGCGCCCGGTCAGCGCGTCGAGCACGGAAGGGGCCTGCGTCTTGCCCGCGCCATCCTGCAGATGGAAGCCATAATCCGCATCCTTTTCCCCGCGCAGAATGGTATGCACCTCGCTCAGCGCCAGCAGCGTGCCGCACCGCTCGCCGAACGTGTCGTCCGTCACCTTGCCATCCGTATCTACAACCAAAAGGCGGCCGCCGCCCTGGCTGGCCGCCTGTACAAGCCGCTGATGAAACGCATCCGCGGTGTCGCCGCTCATCCTTTCCCCCAGCGCGGAGGCAAGGTTCCGGGTCTGCGTGGCATGGGTGCGGATCGCGTCGGAAAACAGCGCGTCGCCGACTAAGCGCACCGTCGAAAACGCGACCAGATAAAACGACGCGCCGATGACCAGCAGCAGCGAAACGAGAATCTTGGTGCGGACGGAATGGAACGGGTTAATCCTTGTCCGTGAAATAATACCCCACTCCCCACTTGGTCAAAATAAATTCGGGGCCGGCATTGTCCCGCTCGATTTTCTCGCGCAGACGGCGGATATGCACGTCTACTGTGCGCATATCGCCCATGTAATCATATTTCCAAACCGTTTCCAGCAACGCCTCGCGGCTGTATACCTTGCCGCGATGGGTGATGAGCAGCTGAAGCAGGTCAAATTCCTTAGCCGTCAGGCGCACGGGCTGGCCGCCGAGCACCACCGTGCGGCTCTGGCAGTTGACCTCCAGATCATGCACGCGGATGATGCGCTTTTCCTCCTGCAATTCGCCCTGCGGCTGGCTGCGGCGGAAGATGGACTTGATGCGCGCCTTGACTTCCAGAATATTAAAGGGCTTGGTCATGTAATCGTCCGCGCCGTATTCAAGGCCGAGAATCTTATCCATATCCTCGCCCTTAGCGGTCAGCATGATGATCGGCACATTGCTCTTTTCGCGAATGCGCTGACAGACCTCAATGCCGTCCACGCCCGGCAGCATCACATCCAGCAGAATCAGGTCGTATTCCCCGGCGAAAAACTTGGTCAGCGCCTCTTCGCCGTCCATGGCGGAATCGGTCTGATACCCGTCCTGCTCCAGGCTGTATTTCAATCCTTTCAAAATTAAAGGCTCGTCGTCTACCAACAAAATCTTTCTGGCCATGCTCGTGCTCACTCCTCGTGTGAATGGCAGTCCAGCGACTGCGTCAGTTTTATTTTAACGCATAACGGCAACAAAAATCAAGGTTTCTGACATAGTTTTTCGGTTGTTTTGTAACAATTTCCGTTTTTAGTCATAAAGGCGAAACATTTATCCGCCGTTTGTGCTGTACATTTTCAGCAAAAAGTGGTATGATGAGGATGTATTGCTTCAAATAACGGAGGGAAAGCTTTGCCCCAACGCCTGCTTGCGCTGCTGCTCTGCGCGGCGCTTTTCATCCCGTCCTGCGCTTTGGCGGAAGATACGACGCCCGAACCGGAGCGCTTTGTCGCGCCGACACTCCCGCCGGATGCGATCGCATGGGATTCGTCTCACCCGGATATTCTCGACGAGGACATGCTCTACGCCCGCAGCGCCATCCTGATCGAGGCGAACACGGGCGAGGTGCTTTTTGAAAAAAACGCGGACGAAATCATGTATCCCGCTTCCACGACGAAGATCATGACCGCTTACATCGCCCTGCAAATGGGCGACATGGACAACGACATCGTCACCGTTTCGCAAAACGCCATCGACCTTGTTCCCCCGACCTATCAAACCATTCCCCTTTCCGCCGGCGAACAGGTGCCTCTGCTCGAACTGATTTCAGTCATGTTGATTCGTTCGGGCAACGAGGCCGCCAACGCCATTGCGGAGTTTCTCTCCGGCAGCGTCGAGAGCTTTGCCGATTTGATGAATCAGACGGCGCAAATGCTCGGCTGCTCGTCGAGCACCCACTTCGCCAACCCGTCCGGCGTACACGACGAAAACCATTACACCACCGCGCGCGATTTGGCGATCATCGCGCAGGCGTGCATGAAAGACGAGCGCTTCGCCGCCATCGTCTCCCAAACCTCCTATGACATGCCCGCCACGCAGACGGAAAGCGGTTCGGCCGGCCATCCCCGGCGCACCATCGTCGGCAGCACGGCCATCCTCAATGCGGAAAGCACTTCCTATTATCGCTATGCGACGGGCATCAAGACGGGCTACACGCTTCCGGCGGGTTACTGTTTTGTCGGCTCGGCGACCAAAGGCGGCATCAATCTCATTTCCGTCGTGCTTTATGACGGCGATACCCGCCGCTATGAGGATACCAAGCGCCTGTTTGAATACGGCTTTACGCAGATTGAATCCATCACGCCGGAATCGCTCTACGCCGAAGATCCGCGCGTCATCGATATCACGGGGTTTGACACCAGCGACGCCCAGCACGGCGAATTGACGCTCGGCATCCGCGCCGTAGACGACACAAAGGACATGACCATCGTCGGCCGCAAGGACAACATCGACTTCCTCCGCGAAAACTTTGGCCAGGTTTCCTCCATCCGCTGGACGCGCGAGTTCCGCGCCCCGATCAACGTCGGCGATGTGATGGGCATTCTGACCTTCTATTCCGAAAACGAGGGCACCGCCGAATATGAGCTGGTCGCCACGCGTTCCATCGCCGCCCGCGCGGACGCGCCGCTGACGCTGGAGCAGATCGAAGCCTATACCGCGCAGGAGGAAAACCCGTGGCCGCGCTTCTCGTGGGATCTGCTCGTGCCGCCGGGACTGATTCTTCTCGCCTTCATCTGGCTGATCCGTTTCGTCCGTAAGCATCATAAAAAGCGTATTAAAGCGCCGAAAATTCAGCCGACAAAGAAAAAATATCTGAGATAAAACAAAAGCCCGGACTTCGCGTCCGGGTTTCGTTTTTTACAGGGGATACAGCAGCGAATAGCCTTCGCTCTCCTCATAAGCGAAGCCGTCGAAATCCCAATTTGAGGTTTCCTCTGTCTTGGCGAGATAAATTTGCTCCGGTTCAAGCTGCATGTCCTCCGGCATGTAGGCCGCTTCATATCTCTCGCCGCGCTCTGCCTCCGCCGCTCGCATATCCGCATCCGTCGCGTACAGGAACATCATTTCCGCTCCTGCATCCGGTTGTATATGGGGATAGATGTTGGCGGTCACATTGATCTTTGCGCCCGTCTCCTGCTGGATCTGCGCCGCGCGAACGGAAAGCTGCTGAAAGCCTGCAAAAAACACGTTCGCGTTCTGTTGATAGCTCCCGCCGAACAGATATGCCGTAAGCAGCGCGAAATTGACAGTCAGCAGCGCGCCCATTGCCGCCGCACACTTGAGGTTTTTGCGCTCCATGGTGCAAAGCCCGGCAGTCATCAGCAGCGCGTCAAAGAGAATCAGCGCAGAATGGTCAAACAAGCCGGTTGTGCCCGCGTAATCCAGCACGCCGATGCTTCCAAATAAAACCAGACACACCAGCGTGACGGCAAAAGCCGCTTTCACCATCGCGCGCGCAGCGGCTTTTTCCCCCTTCACGCGCCTGCCGTCCATCAAACGGGCCAGCAGCGCAAGCGCGCCAAGCGTCATCAGCGGCAGGCTTACCGTAAACAGCGCCAGCATGCCGTTCGGCGTGAACAGGCCTGAATCGATGTTTTCGTGGCGAAGCACTTGAAAAACACCGCCGGTTAAAACCGTCCAGAACTTATCAAGCACAGTCTGTCCAAGCGTTCCTCTCGCCAGCTTTTCAGTCAGATACGCCTTTTCAAATTCTTCGAGCTTCGGAATTCGAATCATGCCAAACAGCGTCATTCCTGCCGCGTCCGTCAAATTGACGTAAGCCGTCAGCACCGCGGGCACGCAGAGCAGCAAGCCCAGCGCCGCAGCCAGCAGCGCATGGCGTTTCTTCTGCCCGGAAACCGCCGCAATCACACTGCATGCCGCAATCAGGGCGGGCGCAATGAAGAAATACATATTCTGCGCATACGCCGTCAGCGCAAGAACGACCATGCCGATATACAGCTCGACGGGCCGCGAAATACCCCTTGCCAACAGGCAGAGCGCAATCGGCAGCAGATACAGCGCCGCGCACGACCCGCAGGTCAACCGCGCTTCCAGCACAAAAATCGGACAAACCGCATAAAGAATCAGCATCCAGCGGGCCGCGCGTCTGCCGGAAACCGCTTCGCCCAGGCCGTAAGCCGCAGGCATCGCCGCACAGGAAAGCAGCGCCAGCGGCAGACGAACTGTCCATGGATTCATGCCAAACAAACCGACAAGGGGCGCAGTCAGCGCGGCCAGCAGCGGCCCGGTCGTCTCCCCTTCCCACTGCGCCAGCTGAGTCGTCATCCCCTGTCCGAAAAGAAAACCGCCCGTCTGCCACAGCGATTTGGCCTGCACGCCGACGAGCGCCTCTTCCGCGCTGATTCCGGCGGGCAAACTCGACAGCTTTACCAATCGAACAAGTACGCCAACCGCAAGCGCCGCACAGCAGACCATGCGATGTGTCCTGTCGCTCATTTGCTTTTTGCCGTCGCCCGCCTGTTGAATCGCCGCAAAGACAAGAACAACGGCCAGCAACATCCAAATCAAACCGTCAATCGTAAACATGTGTCCCTCACTCCGCCCAGTATCGTGGATAGGCCGCCGCAAAATCGCCGAAATCCGTTATCAGATAATCCGCCTCGTCAAACAGCGCTTTTTCCTGCTGGCGGACAATATAGACGGCGCATTCCATCGGATCAGGTTCAAAATCGCTGAAATCCTGAAGCACATACCGTTCCGTGAAGTACCATCCGTTCGGCTCTCCGTCCCGGCTGCGAAGCTCCTCCTCCTCCGCGCGCATGGCGTAATCGATATGATGGGCAAACATGACCTGCGCCGTCATCACCTTTTGTCCGTCGCTGCGATCCATCGTCGTCAGATAATATCGATCGCAATCCCAGTCCCACGTTTCGTCCAGCGCTTCCTGCAATCCGCTCAGGAAATAATTGCCCGTCGCAAATTGATAATCCGCATCGCCGAAATAGATGCCGCACATGCCCGCAAAACCGATTGCAACCATTACGACCATGGCCGCCAGCGCGGTTTTGAGCCGCCTGCCCATCTGCCAAAGCGCATACGCCGCGCAGAGAATCAGCGGATAATAGAGAATATTGTTCCGGTTGACCACGCCGCCGACCATCGCCGTGTTGACCATTGCGGCAAACATCCAGATCAGAATCAGCATGCCGCCGTCGCGCAGGGGCGCTTCGCTCTTTTGGAGCGCCAGCTTTCTTCTGTCCCGGCAGAGTTTATACACGCCAAACAACGCCGCCGGCGCGATAAACGGATACATCGTATTGGCCCAGCCGACGCCGTTATAATCTTCCGCCCGGTAATACCCCGTCGCCATGGGCAGAAAGCTCTCAAGTTTCTGCACCATGTCCAGATACGGATTTTCCGCTCCAAGCGCCAGATCGCCCGCGCGCTTCGACTCTGCAAAGCGCGGCATGGTCATCCTGCCCAGCGTCATCGTTTCCAAGCCGAAAGCGTTGATGGCCATCGTCACGTAATACGGCGCGGAAACCAGCGCGAAAACCGCAACGCAGATGACCAAATCAAGCGGCTTCACCTTTCTGCGCGCCGCGAGAAAAACCGCCGCAGGCAGCAGGATGAACGGCACCGAAACTGCCGCGAGGCCATAGGCATACGGCGCAAGGCCGAACAAGACCATGGACAGATACAGCGCCCAGCGCTTCTGCATGCCTGCCAGCAGCAGATCCACAGCAAGCAGCAACACGTGCGGCAGCATGTTCGCCTCAAGCGCCCAGCGGCTCAAAACAATATGCCACGGATTCAGCGCCAGCAGAAACATCGCCGCCAGCGCATAGTTTTTCCCCGCAATGCGCCGCGCCGCGTCCCACATCAGCGGCAGGGCAATCAGGCTCATCAGCAGCATCGGCAGACGCAGCGAGAACTTGCTCAGCCCCAGCAGCTTGATAAACGGAATCAGCAGATACGAATACAACGTGGACATCTGTGAGAACTGCCACGCCTCAAAATACGTCGGCCAGCTTGTACCATATTGATCCGTACCTCCGCTGAGCAGGCAAAACGCTTCCACCCCGGCCATCGTGCCATCCTGATTCATGCCAAGCGGCAATTCCGTAAATCGGTAACAGCGAACCCAAACGCCTGCCGCCAGAATCAGCGCAAACGCCGCCCAATAGCCCCGCTCCGAAAGCGTCAGCCGCTTTTCCAGCCTTTGAATCTCCTTGCAGCCCAGCATGCGTCTGCGCGCCGGTTCCCAGAACGCCAGAATCAGCAGCAGAACGGCCAGCGGCACGAACACCCATTGGCCAATCAGCGCCATGCTTCATCCCCCCCTCTTTGTTCTTCGCAGGTTAAAAGAAAAGGAGAACCGGCCAAAACCGATTCTCCTGAAAGCGCAATCGCTTACGCGTTCTTGGCAACCTCGACGAGCTTGGCGAACGCAGCCGCATCGTTCACAGCCAGATCGGCCAGCACCTTGCGGTTGAGATCCACGCCAGCCTTCTTCAGGCCGCAGATGAACTTGGAATAGGACATGCCGTTGATGCGGGTCGCGGCGTTGATACGGGCGATCCACAGGGAACGGAAGTCGCGCTTACGCAGCTTGCGGCCGATGTAAGCGTAACGCAGGGAGCGCATGACCTGCTCCTGAGCGGCGCGGTACTGCTTGGACTTGGAGCCGTAGTAGCCCTTCGCCAGCTTCATGATTTTTCTGCGCTTCTTATGGGCGTTGACAGCCCCTTTGATTCTTGCCATGATAAAACCTCCTAGCCGGCTGGGCTTACTTGTACGGGATGAGCTTCTTCATCGTGCCGGCGTAGCTCTGGGAGACATACGCGGTACGACGCAGGTTGCGCTTGGTCTTGCGGGTCTTCTTGTTGAGGATGTGACGCTTGAAGGCCTTGGCGCGCTTAACGAGACCGTTCTTGGTCAGGGCGAGGCGCTTGGCAGCGCCGCGATGAGTTTTCTGCTTAGGCATAAGGGGAATCCTCCTCTCCGGATCTTTATTCTTTCGGAGCCTGCTTGGCTTCTTTGCTGGGGTCTTTCGGGGCCAGGATCATGATCATGTGGCGACCCTCGACGAGGGGCTTGCGCTCCACAACGGCCACGTCCTTAACCCGCGTGACGAAATCCTGCATAACCGCCAGACCGATCTCCTGATGGGTGATCTGCCTGCCGCGGAAGCGAATCGAAACCTTGACCTTGTCTCCACCCTGAAGGAACTTGACGGCCGCTTTCGCCTTGGTCTGGATATCGTTTTCCTCGATCGTGGCGGAGAGCTGCACTTCCTTGATGGAGACGACCTTTTGATTGCGGCGGATCTCGCGCTCCTTCTTGGCCTGCTCGTAACGGTACTTGTCATAGTCCATCAGTTTGCAGACCGGCGGTTTGGCGGTGGGCACAATCTTCACCAGATCAAGCCCGGCCTCCTCGGCCAGTTCAAGCGCCTTGCGAATCGGCTGCACGCCGAGCTGTTCACCGTTCTGGTCGATGACACGCACCTCGCGGTCGCGGATTTCCTCGTTCATCATCAGATCTGCCATGTTGTTTGCGATACACCTCCATAAAATCTTGCGCATCTGCGCAAAAAAGAGCGGGCAAGCATGCCCGCTCTTTACATAGCAAAAAGCGCCGATGTGCCGCGGCTGCTGTTCGCGCCGGGCGAGAAGCGGGCAGGCTTCTACTTCGTTACTCGAAGAGTATACCCCATGTCCGCGTTTCTGTCAAGCCTTTTTCGGTTTATTTTTCCGCGTTCGTCCGCTTTTTTTGCAGCAGCCGCCGCGCAATCGGCCTTTCAAAGCCATAGGTCAGCGCCGCCGCCGCCGCCAGCGATATGGCAAAGCACGCAAACGTGTATTGCTTCTGCCAAATCAGGTCGCCTTCGTAATTCGGGTTGGCGTATGCGCTGGGGATCGCCCGCGCGCGGAGCAGCCAGACGGCGATTGTCTGATGCCAGATATAAAACTGCATCGACACGGCGGAAACAAACCGCGTCACCGGATTGGAGAGGATATGCCGCACCAGCCAGCCCGCGTTGGCGCTTGCCACCAGCAGCGCCGCGCCCAGCATGCCCATCGCCAGCCGCCGATTCATCTGCCCCATGCGGATGGCCTCCGTGTTCAGGCAGCCCGCCTGCCCCCTGGCCGTCTGCCAGAGCAGACACAGCGCCGCGATCGTCACGCCGCTGCATATAAGGCGCATCACGGGGCCATGCCGCTTATCCGCCAGCCTGACGTGAATCGCCGCCGCCGCCATGCCCAGCGCAAACGTATCCAAATAAGCGGGGAGCTGATTAAAGTACAGACTCACGTCGTCATACGCCGCCGCAATATACCTTCTCGACGCCAGTGCAAGCCCGACCATCGCCACAAATGTCAGCGCGGGCCGCCGTCTGAACGCGCGTGCCAGCAGCGGAAAGAGCAGATAGAGCTGCATTTCCAGCGCCAGCGTCCACAGCGCGCCGCCGAGATTCGTGGCGTAGTAGGTATCATAGGCAAACATCTGCGTATAGGTCAGGTGGCTGACCAGATCGCGCAGCAGGAATGCCCGGTTCGCGCCATAGGCGTTTGTCGCCAGCGCCACGCCAAACATCACCGCAATCGTCAATAGATAAGAGGGATGCACGCGCGCCAGCCGCTTTTCGTAAAACGCCAGCGGGCTTTGCCCCGCCTCGCCCACGGTCAGCCGCGCCCACGGCAGATACAGGCAGAAACCGCTGATCAGAATCATGATATCCACCCAGATATAGCCTGACCGCACCAAAGGGTCAAAGCTGACCGTTTTTCCTCCAATCGTCAGATTGGGATAAAGCCACGACTGCTGCCAGATGTGGTACCAGGCCACAATCAGGATCGCCAGCGCGCGCACGCCGTCGCAGGTATCCACGTGCCTGGTATCCGGGTTTTGCCTCGCATCCGCCAGCCAGCCTCGTATCGGGTTCATCGCGTTCTCCTCACTGTATAATCACGTCCAAATCGTCCTGTCCGTCCGGCGCGCTGTCGCCCGTCAGGCTGACAACCAGCTTATGCGGCAGACAGACGATGGTCTTTGCGGCGTTTTTCATTTGGCCCTGCCGGATGCACAATCCGTCGCGGCAGTTGGCCTCTTTCATGTACACCGCGCCGTTTTCCACCGCGATGACGTTGACGGATCCGTCGTCCTGCCTGATTTCATAGGTATCCGACATAGCCAGCGGGCGGCGGAGCACTTCTTCCCCGTCTACCGTCACCACGACGGTCGAAGCCGCTTTGCCCCCCGCCATTTGGGATACGCCAAAGAGCGCCAGCGCCGCCAGCAGAACGGCGGCAATGATGATGATGTCCTTCTTTTTCATGCTCTGCCTTTCAGTTTTCGGGATTATCGGCGGTTTCTTCCTTTGCCGTCGCCTCGCCCAGGTAGCTCAGGCGAATCGTTTTGCCGCTTTGCAGGCCGCGCAGGGTCACGGTGCTTCCGCGCACGCTGACCACGCTGTATGCGCCCGTCGTCGGATACGGTTCGCTGCCCACGGTGATTTCATACCCGCTTCCGCCGAAATAGCCTTCTTCTCCGGCAATGCGGCAGCTCCCGTCTTCGCGGAAGACGTATTCCGTGCCGCGCGTGTCCTTCCAGCGGCCGATGATCTGATAGACGTAGGCTTCCAGCCGCTTTTTCGCCGTCTTGTTATCCTCGATGCGCCGCAGAATCGGCAGCGCGTCGAGCGGTCTGCCCAGCGCCGTCAATTCCTGTGCGCGCATGAGGCACGCCGATTCATACATCGCGTTCATCTCGGCATAGCGCGCGGGCAGATCGCTTCCGTAATACGGCTCCAGCTCGTCGATGACGGCGGCGTAGTTGCCCACCTCCGTATCCATCTTCGCGCTGTTGTAGTCCGCGCTCAGCCACGCATCCTCGCTGGCCGTTACGCGCTGCTTCGCATCCTCATAACTGCCCAGTTCGGCAAAGGCTTTCGCTGCCGCGTCGTATTCCTGCGCGTCAAACCACGCAGCCGCCCTGGCGTATCGCGCCTGCATGGCGCCGTCCTCCGCATCCTGATACGCGCCACACGCCTCGTAGAGCGCAATCGCCTCGTCGTATTCGCCCGCGTCTATCGCCTGCCGCGCCATCAGATAGCGGCAGCGCGTCGCCTGTTCGGCCGCGTCGCCGTAATCGCCCAGCGCCTCGAACGCGTCCAGCGCATCCTGAAGTTCGCCCGCCTCCATCGCCTCTTTAGCAATATCATACCGGCACGCGTCAGCCTGTTCGGCCGCGTCGCCGTAATCGCCCAGCGCCTCGAACCTGTCCAGCGCGGAATGCACGTCGCCCGCGCGTTCGCTTACCGCCAGCTCATATTCCAGCGCGTTGCCGCGATCCGCCGCATCCTGATACGTGCCCAGCGAATAGAACTCCGTCGCGGCGGCTTCCTTCTGCCCGTCTGCGGCCAGTTGCTCGGCGTAGGCATACACCGCGCGGTTCAGCGCGGTCTGCGTCTCTTCCGATTCCGGCAGCTGTTCCAGCCAGCCGATCGCCGTCTGGTTGTCGCCCGCTTCCAGCGCCGCGTTGCCCAGCGTCGTCGCCACATCCGCAAATTTCTGCGCCGCATCCTGATAGTCGCCCGCCGCGAGCAGCTGTTCCGCCGCCTTTTCAAGCTCGCCCGCCGAAAGGGCGTTCGTGCCCGCCGTGTAGCGGCAGATCTGTCCGCGCGTCTGCGCGTCTTCGTAGATGCCGAGGCTCTCAAACAGTGCGGCTGCTTCCTCATAGTCGCCCGCCTGCTGCTTTTCAAGGCCCAGCGCATAGCGGCACTGGCGGATGAGCGCAATCGCGTCGCCCGTGTCCGCAATCTGCATGAACTGGTCGCACGCGGCCTGATACTTTCCTTCGCGCATCAGCTGGCGGCCATAGAGATCGATGCTGTCCGTCTTTTGCGCCGCCGCATCCTCATAATCGCCGAGCGAATCGAACCGCGCAATGGCCGTCGGGTAATCCAGCTTCTCCTTGGCCGCTTTGGCGACGTCATAAATCAGCCGGTGCAATGCGCTCTGCGCTTCCTCATTGTCCTCAAGCGGGGCCAAAAGCGTCTCCGCCGCGCCGGTATCGCCGTTGGCTGCGGCCAGTTCGGCACGGGCGATGACCGCTTTTTCTTCTCTTGCCGTGTCGCCGATGGCCGCCGCGCGCAGCGCCGCCTGCTCATAGGCCGCGTCCGTGCCGACGTTCATCAGGCCGTCGATAATCTTCTGTTCCGCCGCGTCCATGCCCGCCTTTGCGCCAAACTCCTCCGGCCAGTATCGGTCGATCAACGCATACAGCTCCTTGGCGTCCGCCGCAAGGCCGCGATCCAGTTTATCCTGAGCAAACAGGCTCATCGCGTAAGGCACGCCCCAGCGCGCCGCCGCCAGCAGCAGCGCGACAAGCGCCAGCAGCAGGATCGCCGTGCGCAGGCGCTTTTTCTGCTTCTTCTGCTTTTTCTGCACGGCTTTCATCTGTTCCACGGTCTGTTCGCTGGATCGGCGCAGCGTTTCGCGCGTCTGTTCCTCCAGCATGCGTTCCTTGCGCCCAAGCGTCGAATCGATTGCCGCAAAGGAATATGCCTTCACCGTGTGCGCCCTGTCCCGCCCGCAGCGCAAACAGCTGTCGTCGCTGGTGCGGTTTGCGCGTCCGCAGACGCAGAGCCAGACCTTGTCGTCCTCGCGCGCATAGCCCACCGCGTCCGGCCCGGCGACCGAGCGCAGCCGATCCAGTTCGCGCCCCGGCGGCAGGGCGTTCGGGGTGTATTCGCGCACATTGCGCTCTTCCCGCCGCCAGATCACGCCGTCCTGATACCAGACCTTCTCCACGGAGGCTTCTACCCGCGCGACGTTTTCCACGTGCTCAGGCGCAAATGCGCCGGAGAAGTTTTCTCTCGGTTCGCCGTGCGCGCCCGCGCGCACAAGCCGCCCGCCGATCCGCTTCTCCTCTGCGTCAAAGCAGATGATATTCATCTGAATGCTGTCGATCACCTTATCCGAAAGGTTGAAAAAATCGATCAGGCAGAGAATCTGCCCGTTTTCATTTGTATCCTCGGTTTCCCGCTGAATCGCCACATGGACGACCTCAACCGGACAGGTTAAATCGCTCTTCATCGTGTTTCCTCTTCTATGCTTTCTTCGTTCACAGCGCCTTGAGCTTTGCGATTTCCTCGGCGCTCAGCTCGCGCCACTCGCCCCGGCGCAGATCGCCCAGATCCAGCGGGCCGAACCGCACGCGGCGAAGCAGCAGCACCTTATGCCCCACGCTGTCGAACATGCGGCGCACCTGCCGGTTTCGGCCCTCGTGGATCGTCACCAGAATATCGGAGAACAGGCTTTCGTCGCGCACCACGCGCACCTGCGCGGGATAGGTGCGGCGCTCGTCGCCCTCCATATACACGCCCCGGCGGAGCTTGTCGAGCGCCTCGTTGCTGGGGTTGCCCGTCACGCGCGCCAGATAGACCTTGTCCACCTCGCAGGAAGGATGGGTGAGCCGCTGCGCCAGTTCGCCGTCGTTGGTGAGCAGCAGCAGCCCCTCGCTGTCGTAATCCAGCCGTCCGACCGGGTAAAGCCGCACGGGGAAATCCGCAAAGCGATCCATCACCGTTTCGCGGCCCTTGTCGTCGCTGACGGTCGTCACCTCTCCCGCGGGCTTGTGGTAGAGGATGTAGCGCTTTTCCTCTTCGGGCGTAATAACCTGCCCGTCGAGCGTCACCACGTCGCCTTCCTCCACCTGCGTGCCCATCTGGGTGATGGTTTCGCCGTTGACCGCCACGCGGCCGCTGGCAATGATCTCCTCGCATTTGCGCCTTGCAGCCACACCGCACATCGCCATGTATTTCTGTAATCTCATATTGCAATCTCCTTATTATCGTCCTTCCGCCGCTCACGCGATCTCCCTCTGCTTTTTGCAGTCGCCCGCAGGCGGTGGAAGGATGTTACAGCATCCATCGTGAAACGACCCGCCGCACATCCAGCGTCAGCCGTCTGCTTTCCACATATTCGCTCAGCACAACTTCGCACGAAGCCAGCGTTTTGCCGCCGACAACCACCTGTGCCGTGCCGATATGCTGGCCGGCGTATCCCGGCGCGCGAAGGGACTGCGGCACATCGAGCACAATCTGCGCGCTTTCGCCCTCGTGAAGCGGCACGCGGAGTTCCTGCATGGCGCAGAGCCGCGCGCTCTCCCGCCTGCCGTCTTCCACGGCAATCTTCCCCGCCGCCATTGTCGGCCCAAGCACGCGCGCCATCGTGTAGGTTTCAAAGCATGCGTCCATCAGCCGCTCCGCCTCGTCGAACCAGTCCGAACAGTTGAGCACCACGCCGACCAGCTCCATCCCATCCCGACTCGCGCCAAAAACCAGACAGCGCCCCGCGCGGCTGGTGAAGCCCGTCTTCACGCCCGTCGCGCCGGGATAACTTTCCAGCAGCCTGTTTTTGTTTTTGAGCTGACGATTGTATGACCGCCCCGCCCACGGGATTTCTGCCCGCTGGGTAGAGACAATCTTCCGAAACGTGTCGTTGCCCATCGCCGCGCGGGCGATCAGCGCCAAATCGTAAGCCGTTGTCACGTGCGTGTCGTCCGGCAGGCCGTTCGGGTTGGCGAAATGGGTGTTCGCCGCGCCCAGCTCAGCCGCCCGCGCGTTCATCCGCTGCACAAACTGCGGCACGCTTCCGCCGATATGCTCCGCAATCGCCACGGCCGCGTCGTTTCCGCTGGCAAGCATCAGGCCATAGAGCATCTGTTCCAGCGTCAGCGTTTCGCCTTCTGCGAGATAGATCGACGTGCCCGGCACGCCGAACGCGTTGGCCGAGCAGGTGACGGGCGCGGATAAGTCGCCGTTTTCAATCGCCAGCAGCGCCGTCATCACCTTCGTGGTGGACGCCATCGGCAGCCGCGCACGGGCATTCTGTTCAAACAGCACACGCCCGGTTTCCATCTCCAGCACACAGGCAGCCTTTGCGCTGGTTTCACCCTGCGCCAAAGCTCCAACATGATTATACATAAAAATCAGGGCAATGAAAAGCCCTGCCGCCCATCTTTTCGTGCCGCTCACCCCTGCTTTTCCTTTTTCTGCCCCCAAAAACGGGTTTCAAAATAGGTTCGGTTGGCCAGCGCCGCCGCGTCGCCGGGATGCAGAAGCAGCGCGCGCTCGTTCATCTGCGAAGCCAGCCGGTATTTGCCCATGCGGTCATAGCAGACGCACAGCTGCATCGCGGGTACATAATCATAAAGTTCCGGCTGCACAAAGCCATTCGTCGGTTTGGGGCACAGCATTGCCGCGCGATACCAGAAAGCCGCCGCCTGCCACGCGCTTTCCTCCATCTCCAAATCGCCCAGCGCGCAAAGTGCCTCCGCCCTCGGCGCGCCCAAAGCCAGCGAGGCGAGCAGCGACTGACGCGCTTCCGCACGCCGTCCCAGCCGTTGCAGGCATTCCGCGCGCTGGATATAGGCATCCACGCGATTCTCAATCCATCCGTCCGGCATCGCCAGAAACCGCGCAAACGCCCGTTCGGCCATGCCCGCGTCGCCCCAATCCATCCATTCCCGCGCGTAATAATAGCAGTCCCGCGCATTCATTCTCCGTCCGCGCGCCAGCCATTTTTCATAGATATCCAGATTCCGCCGTCCTTGGGGCGGCTTATCCCCACGCTCGTGACGGATCACAATATCCTCGTGGAGCACATTGCCGGACACGCTCATCGCCTCATGTACCACGCCGGAGAAGACAAAGCCCGCATCCCTGCGCACAATCCGCTCCCGCTCATAGATCAGCGACGGCCGCCCATCCCGCCCGATGCCCGCATGGTATTTCATCATCACCGCATCCACATCGGCGGTCAGACGGGCTTTGAGCGCCATGAGCTTTTCCCGTTCGCTGCGCTCCATCACGTCGTCCGCATCCAACCAGAGAATAAACGGCCTGGTCGCATAAGCGAAGGAAGCGTTGCGCGCGGCGGAAAAATCGTCGTCCCACGCGTAATCATAAACCCGCTGCGTGAACCGCGAAGCCACTTCTTTCGTTCCATCCGTCGAGCCTGTATCCAGAATGATGATTTCATCCACGGCGCCCTGCACGCTGCTCAGGCACCGGGCGAGTCTCTCTTCCTCATTTTTGACGATCATGCAAAGCGAAAGTTCCGTCATGGCGCTCCTTTCCGCCGCCCGCTTCGGCGCACGCCGGGCAGCCCTCTTTCATAGAGTATGTCGGGAGACGAAAAAACACGCTCCCTCATTTTCATGAAAGCAGGTGACTCTTCTTGCCGTATTATGTTGCCGGTTCATGTTCTCCGCAGAGCGGCCAACACATCCCGAACATGCAGAATGTTCAGGACGGCCGTTTCGGCAATTTCTGCCCGCGTCCGCCGTTCCCGCCGCCTTTCCCGCCCGTTCCGCCGAACTGTCCGATCTGCCCGACGGGACCTCAGGGTTCCATCGGCCCGATGGGACCGCAAGGCGTTCAGGGGCCGACCGGCCCGCAAGGGCCTCAGGGGCCTCAGGGCGCACAGGGACCTCAGGGTGCGGCGGGTTCCATCGGCGTAACCGGGCCGCAGGGCGCAACCGGCGCGACAGGTCCACAAGGCGTTCAGGGCGCACAGGGCTTGCAGGGGCCGCAAGGCCCGGCTGGCGCGACGGGGGCGACAGGCG
>JABLTR010064772.1_pt1 | contig 133441 bp, 112 predicted proteins | sample 7160071 | NCBI WGS metagenome assembly JABLTR01 (sample SAMN14651230, study PRJNA627086) | human gut metagenome | isolation source: feces | host: Homo sapiens
AGGCACTCCATATTGTACTCGCTTGTGATGACTGCCGTATGGCGGTCAATGGCGGTAAACCTGCTGCTCTATACGTAGTCGTCTATCCACCCTTTTAGGGTATCAACTCCCCACGCTTCGGCATCGTCAAAGATGCCGTCCAATACTTTGATAGGCTCGCTGAACTTCACTATCAGCGTTTGGTAGGCTGCGTTCATCGGTTGTCCTCCTTCCCTTCTTTTGCCGTAAGCCACTTGTCCCGTGCGGCTCGGCACTCGTCCAACGTGGGTTTGACACAAGAGAACAACTCTCCGTCCAAAGGGTGGCGGTAGTCGTACTGCACAAGTGTCCGCTTGCGTCTGCCGATACCCGATTGGAAACGCTCGTATTTCTCCGTACCTGCTTCCGTGCAGGTGCTTACTCCGTTAACGGTCATTCGTGTTGCCATAATCATCTATTTTTGAATGAATTTTTCTAAATACTTTTCCTGCACTCCGAGTGCTTCTGCATAGACACTCAATTGGGCAGCATAGTAGGTACGGTAGTAACTTCTCTCCATTTCGTTCTTGGATAATCCGATATGCGCCTTTATATCGTTCAAATGTCTTTTGACGATATACTTGTAGTAATGAAGTTTCCTCTTTCTGTCCATAATCGTTGCTTTTAATGGTCGTTAAAAATGTACTGACAGGACTCTGTTTTTCATTACCATTTCGGGGTTGCTCGTATAGCGTTGGTGAATCCAAAAGTGCCTGCGTCCGTAGCCGTAATGGAAGAACTTGTCAAGTTCGTGTTTTTCGGCAAACTCCTTTACACCCCGTCTTAACTGCTCCTCACTCGTTGTCAGAGTGAGGAGGTTCACAAATTCAAGAAACATCGTGGGGATTTTATCGTCCCACAAGCAAACCATGCTTTCAAATCTTACTTCCATGTTGTTCAATATTATAATTATAGGTTGATATTATGCTGCGTTCATCCGCTGACGGATAAGGCTCATGTTACTGTTCACAAGGGCGATGATGCGGTCGTGGTACTCGGTGTTCTCGTTGCATACGCCACGGCACTGCACCACCTCAAAGGTTTTCAGTGACACCTCCACCGTTTCTATGCGCCTGCCGTCTATCCGTGCGGAGAGTATCAGGGAATTTTTCCGATTGTGGTAGCCGCCCACACAATGGTGCATTAGCCTTCCTTCCGTTTCCATTTCCTCCACGCTTTCAATGACCTTGACAAGTATAAGGTTGTCAGAGAATGCAAGTCCGAAAAACATTCCTTTGGTTTTCAGATAATTCTTCTCGTCCTCAATCGCTTTCATGCGTTGCTGTTCCGTCCGTTCACGTTCCCTTTGTCGGTTGCGCCTTGCCACCAGCTTGTCGTGTTCGGATTTGAGGTCGGAGGGGCAGACGTACTTCGGGCTGTTCGTGTCCTTGCCGAAATGCCGCAGGAGGTCTATGGTGTCGCACCACATTGAGCCGTCCGAAATGGTGTAGCCGTTGCGGATACATATCTTCACGGATGCCCAATACCTCTCCATGTCGAAACGTGATGTCAGATAGTGGTGCAACATCGGGTATTGCCCTGCCTTCATAAGTGTTTCGGCTCGGCTGTCGGAAAGCAAGGCAGGGATGAGTCTGGTCGGCACTATGTCGTGGAAGTCACCGTCAAAGCCGTTCCTGCGCAATACGTCCAAAACCTTGGACTTGGGATATATCGGGGAATAGGCGATGTGGCGGTATGCCGCATTGTCGCTGCGGACTGCAAGCGGAGAGCCGAAGGAGAACGTGTCGATGTAGCGACCCAACACACGCTGTATGCCCACCACCGCCATGCGCCCTTGTGCGTTCCACCAATACTGCCCGATTTCAAGCGAATAAGGCTTTGCCTTACAGCCTTTCTCCATCTCCACGACAAGCAGGAACTTGCGCAGCACTTGGTATTCTCCGCTCGTGGTGAGGACGGTGAAATACTGCTTCTGCGGAAGTTTGCGCTCGAAAGTTTGGCGCACTTTCAGCCTTGCACCGCACTTGGGGCAGGTGCAGCTGTCGCTTGGCTCTGCCATAAGCCAGCCGTGTCCGCAGTCCATGCAGGTGGTGCGACCTTTCGGCAGTCGATAGGCGTAATGGTCTATGCACTCACGGAAAGCCCAATCCATTTGCCGTTTGGTTATCGGACGAAGGCTTTTGCTTTGGGCAAGCACAGCCTTTTCAAACTTGTTTCTCGGTTTCATGGTCAGAAGTCAAATAATGAGGGTTCTACTTTGGTTTCTTTCTTCGCTGTCGGCTTGTTGCGGTTCTGCAACTTGCGGAGTTCTTCCTCTTGGTATTGGCGGACGGCTTTCTGCCGTGCCTCCGCTTTTTCCTCCGCCGTGAGTTCCACAACGTGGTTCACCGCCACTTGGCATTGGATAGGCTTGCCCACCTCTATCTCGTTCTCGTCATAGTAATGCACGGCTTGTCCGTAAATCTCCCCGTCCGTGAAGCCGTTGCAACCACTGTTCTTCACATAGTTCAGAATGTAGGTGATGCAATCGTCCATGTTCTTGGCAGGGTTGCGGTAGTTCTTGGCAAAGAGCGCATCTTCCGCTGCACGCTGCTCCAAATACATCTGTATCGTTCTCTTGAAATGGTCTGTTCCTTTCATATCGTCAAATTTTAGCTGGGTTGTCATTCAGATAAAGTATGTCGCAGTCCTCCACTTCGGCAGGTAGTCCGAAAAGTGGATAGTATGAGAAGTACGGCTGTGCGTTGCCGTCCATGTCCGTGAGGGGCGAAACGATTTGCACCTGCCAATCGCTTGTCCATTTGTCTATCAAGCGGACTTCTTCCTCCGTCAGCCCCGCCCGGTCACCGCCCGTAAGGTAACACAAGCTCCATGTAGGTATCTTTTCCGTTGTCTTGTTCATATCGCTGTCATTTTAGATTGTCTGTTTCAGTATTCCTCTCCAATAGGTCGGCTCAACCTCGCTCAAAAGGAAGTCCATGAAGTCCTTTCGTGCGTCCTTGTTCAGTTCTCGGTAGAGTTCACGGAACACGGATATGTTGCCGTTGATGTACGTTTCCACCATATACACGAAGATGTTGCCCACCTCGTAATATCTGCACTGCTGTTCTACTGTCTTGCTGCTTCTCTTTGCCATGTCGGTAGGGGTTAAAGGGTAAATAACCAAAGAATAAATCCGAAGAAGGCGATAGTGGAAAGGATAGCCACGATTACGCCTATCGCCACTCGGAACACTCCGTTTACAATCTCCATGATGATGTCCCAAAGGATGCCGAACATCCCGAAGGCGGTGCGCACCATCAAGCCGCATATCGCAAGCCCTATGTACTGCGCCATTTGTCTGAAATTTGCCGTTGCCGTCATATTTTCGCTGTTTTTGATTTTTTGTTTTTTAATGCGGATTCAAGAGCTGAGGGAGTTGAGTTTCAAACTATCTATCTGCCTCTCGTTTATCCGACATTTTTTTAATGCGTCTTTCTGTCGCATCGGTCGTTCTCGTTTCGGGTGCTTGAAAAGGTAGGGATTAGGGAATGCAAGGTTTTTCGGCCAAAATACTACCCGCAGGGCTGGAGATTTTTGCCGGAAACAGGAGGCTTGACCTTGCTTTCCCGTCCAATCCCGGAGTTACCTTTGCGCCCAGAACGGAAATGACTGCCTGATGCGGCCCACTGAAAGGCGCGAAAATGGAGGTAAACGGAAGTGGAGGCAGATTAGACAGGAAAAACTTCAAAAGAGAAATCCGTAAAAAGAAGAAGCCTCAAAGGAAAAGGAATATCGCCGGAAGCGTGAAACCGGGCAAACCACATGCAAGGAAGTATGATTTTATATGTTCGGCCAGACTTGTCAGATCGGGCGGATAAAATCATTCTTCCCGGTTTGCCTGCTGTGGGTGACGGCTTGTGCCATTCATGGGCAAGCGGTCATGCACGGCTTTCCGCTTACGGCTCAAAGGAACAGCAAAAAAGAAAAAGTCCTCTGAAAATCCGTAAAAGCACCTCCTTGGCATAAGCGCAAAAAGAAATGGGCCTCGCGTCATAAGTCTGAAACGATAATCGCTCGTTCAGGCGTGACGCAAAGCCCTTTTCTCCGCTTATGCGGTAGTCGGCATACGGTCGTCCAAAATCCTTTTGGGCGATGGTGTACCGACGGACAAAACCGCTTTTACGGAAAAGCCCGCAAAAATAAGGTGAAAAAATCAGGGAGATTTTGTCTTAATCTCCCGTTTTATTTGTACTTTTGCACTTGAAGAGTTCTTTGAAGGTTACGCAACGTGCAGAAGGATGATGCAGTAGATAACTAACTAAATCGTAACCTATTACCATAATGAGCGGATAATGCATGCTCATTTTCAATATCTTAGACCTTTCTCATAACTTCAAAGATACGAACCTCAAAAAAGAAAGGAATATCATTATGAAAGGATTAAATGTTTTAGCAGCTTTCCTGGGTGGCGCCGCAGTAGGTGCAGCCCTCGGTATCTTATTTGCTCCTGAAAAAGGAGAAGACACCCGTAACAAAATCGCAGAAATTCTCCGTAAGAAAGGGATTCGTCTGAACCGAAGCGAAATGGAAGACTTGGTAGATGAAATTGCTGCGGAAATCAAAGGTGAGGTAACGGAATAAGGTAAAAAACAGAACCACTATGTTTGCAGACGACAAAAGTATAGAAAATATGCAGCAGCTCTTCATTGAATTCAAGAAATACCTGGAGCTGCAAAAAGAATATACCAAACTGGAAGTCACCGAAAAACTGTCCAAACTGCTTTCTACGCTTTTATTGGTGCTATTGGTCGTCATACTCGGCGTAGTGGTTCTGTTTCATCTGTCGTTTACGCTGGTCTATATTTTAGCTCCGCTGGTAGGCGGGCTAATGATGAGTTTTGCACTTATCACGTGCTTCCATATCCTACTCATCGTTCTGCTTGTCCTATTCCGCAAAAAGCTCATTATTGATCCGACAGTAAAACTTATCGCAGAATTATTCTTAGACAATTAATTCGAAATATTCATGGATAATACGACCAATACGACTCCCGTCACTTTAGAAAGCATCGCCCAGAAAAAAGCCATGCTGCTACAAGAAATACGACTCCAGAAAGAAATCATGACTGGGCTTACACAAGAAATTTTTGCTCCGCTGGAACCAGCTACCAACAAGGCAAATGCCATGATGAGAGCATTCAACACGGGTATGGCTGTTTTTGACGGTATAGTATTGGGGGTAAAGGTAATGAAGAAATTCAGAAAAATATTTGGAAGAAAGAGATAGAATATCGGATAAAAAAAGAGGGGATGGCCATAACAGTCATCCCCTCTTTTTTATCCGATATAGTCTGAGCACTTTTATACGTACGTCTCAAGCAACTTCACTGCTCCTTCAGGCACAATCGTCACTTCTTGGGTTGCAGCTGGCAGCAGGATTGTTTCGCCCGCTTGTACGGAAACTTCATTCTTCTCATTATCAATAATACGGCAAGAACCCTCCACACAAATAAAGATAACAAAAGAATCCAGTTCAGAATAGTCACAAGTGATTTCTTCCGTCATGTCATAGATGGAAGTCGTGAAATACGGGCTTGCCACCATTTCTACCGGTTCATTCTGCACCTGCTCGTACTCCGTACGAAAATCGTCCTGCACATCTGCAAAATTAATGGCATCAATGGCCTGGCTTGTATGCAGTTCTCTTGATTTACCATCCTTATCCTTACGATTGTAATCAAAAATACGGTAAGTGATATCCGACGTTTGCTGTATTTCTGCTACAAAAGCTCCCGCACCGATTCCATGTACCCGACCTGCAGGCACATAAAACACATCGCCCGGTTTAATGGCGCAAGTCTGCAGAACATCCGCAAACGTACCATTATACACTCGTTCCTTATATTCTTTCGGAGTAATCTGCTCTGCAAAACCGGAAATCAGCTTGGCACCCTGGTCAGCAGCAATAACATACCACATTTCATTTTTACCAAAACTGTTATGACGTTTCTTAGCCAACTCGTCACCCGGGTGTACCTGAATCGACAAGTCCAACTTGGCATCAATAAACTTTATCAATAAAGGAAACTTATTTCCGAAACGTGCATAGTTGGCTTCTCCTACCAGGTCTTCCTTATATTTTCTGACCATATCCGACAGCGTCAATCCTTTGTCTGCACCATTGGCCACTATAGACTCACTGCCTTCTACTGCCGACACTTCCCAACTCTCGCCTACATTGGCAAGGGTATCATTCAAATGTTTGAATGGAATAATCTTGTCGCCTCCCCAAAGCGTCTGCTTCAGAATAGGCTCAAATTTTAGAGGATACATTCGTTGTTTTTATTAGAACTTTCTGTTAATGATGTGATTTTTTTAGATTCCGGGGGCAAACATACAAAAAATATCAATTTGTATTCCATTTGTTAAACGCTAAACTTTCCTAAAATGTTCTCTACATTTCCTTCCAATTACTTGGGGGAACAAAAGAATTTCTTTTTATTTGCAAGAAATTTAATTAATACCATGGATATGATAAACACTACTCCAACAGAAAGTAATTTGTCCGGTTTGAACCAAAAAGACTTTCAAAAGGATATAAATAACAAAAAGACAGATTTGTTTATCCTGAAGAATGCCCAGGGAATGGAAGTTGCAGTTACTAATTACGGCTGTGCAATACTTTCCATCATGGTACCCGACAAAAATGGCAAATATGCCAATGTTGTATTAGGACACGACAGTATTGAACATGTAATCAACAGCCCGGAACCTTTTCTAAACACTACCATCGGACGCTACGGTAACCGGATAGCTAAAGGAAAGTTTACTTTATACGGCGAAGAGCACCAATTGGCAATCAACAATGGTCCCAACTCACTGCATGGTGGTCCGACTGGTTTTCATACCCGTGTATGGGATGCTGTCCAGCCAGAGCCATCAACAGTCATCTTCAACTACACATCCGCTGACGGCGAAGAGGGCTTCCCCGGAAATCTCGAAGTAGAAATGACTTATCGCCTGGAGGATGAGACCAATGCTCTGGTCATCGAATACCGGGCTACTACCGATAAAGCCACCATCGTCAATCTGACCAATCACGGTTTCTTCAATCTTGCCGGTATAGCCAATCCCTCCCCTACAGTCTTAAACAATATCGTTACCATCAACGCAGATTTTTATGTACCCATCGATGAAGTATCCATTCCTACCGGAGAGATATTGAAGGTAGAAGGTACTCCTATGGATTTCCGTACTCCCCATACTCTTGGTGAACGAATTGATGAGAAACATACACAAATTGTGAATGGCGCAGGATATGACCATTGCTATGTACTGAACAAGACTGAAAGTGGAGAGCTGAGCCTTGCAGCCACCTGCATAGAGCCCAACAGCGGGCGAACGATGGAAGTATATACCACTGAAAATGGCGTCCAGCTCTACACAGGAAACTGGCTCGGGGGCTTTGAAGGTGCCCATGGAGCCACTTTCCCTGCAAGAAGTGCAGTCTGCTTTGAGGCCCAGTGTTTTCCCGATACGCCCAACAAGTCCCATTTTCCGTCGGCAGTATTGCTACCGGGTGATGAGTACCAGCAAGTGACAATCTACAAGTTTGGTGTACAAGAATGAAATAACTAATCCAATTTATAAACTTATTAATTTTACAAAACCATGACACAACAAAAACAGAATGGTAAACTCATCGCAATTATCACGATGATCTTCCTTTTTGGTATGATTTCATTTGTTACCAACCTTGCTGCCCCTATGGGAATCGTACTGAAAAATCAGTTTTCAGTATCCAACGCTTTAGGGATGTTGGGTAACTTTGGTAACTTTATTGCATATGCAGTGATGGGAATACCAAGCGGCATCTTACTACAACGGGTAGGGTATAAAAAAACGGCATTGATAGCAGTAGCTGTAGGCTTTATCGGTGTAGGTATCCAATATTTATCCGGTCATTCAAGCCCTGATATGGCTTTTGCCGTATATTTGATTGGCGCTTTCATCGCCGGTTTCTCCATGTGTTTGCTTAATACGGTAGTCAACCCGATGCTGAACAAGCTCGGCGGCGAAGGTAACAAAGGAAACCAGCTTATCCAAGTGGGTGGTTCTTTCAACTCCGTAATGGCCACCATTACTCCGATGTTCGTAGGTATCCTGATTGCCGGTTCCATTGAAAAAGCTACTATCTCTCAGATATTCCCTGTAATGTACACAGCAATGGCTGTATTTGCCATCGCGTTCTTCGTTCTTTTGATTGTGCCCATACCGGAACCCAATGCTGCAACTTCAACAGAACCTATCGGTAAGTTGATGTCAGGCGCTTTAAAATTCCGCCACTTCATTTTGGGAGCTATAGCAATCTTTGTATATGTAGGTGTCGAAGTTGGTGTACCGGGTACTCTGAACTTGTTCTTGACCGATCCGATTGAAAAGGGAGGAGCAGGCATTTCTTCCACCATTTCCGGTTTTGTTGTAGGTACATATTGGTTCCTCATGCTGATTGGACGTCTGGCCGGCGCTTCATTGGGTGCAAAAATCTCCAGTAAGGCAATGCTTACCTTTACTTCCGCATTAGGCTTACTTTTGGTATTCCTTGCCATCTTCTCATCTACCGGTTCGCTTGTCAATCTGCCGGTACTCCAACAAAGTGCTACGGGAGGTCTCTCTTTCGGATTTGCAGAAGTACCCATCAATGCAATGTATCTGGTACTGGTAGGTCTGTGTACTTCCATCATGTGGGGTGGTATCTTTAATTTGGCCGTAGAAGGATTGGGTAAATATCTGGCAGCGGCTTCCGGTCTGTTCATGGTATTGGTATGCGGCGGCGGCATCTTGCCCGTTATCCAAGGTTTGGTGGCCGACATTGCAGGTTTCATGCCGAGTTACTGGGTTATCATCGCAGCCCTTGGCTATCTGTTGTTCTACGGTTTGGTAGGCTGCAAAAATGTCAATAAGGACATCAAGGTCGATTAACAAGAAAATATAGGTAATTTATTTATTCACCTTATAAAATATAAATATCATGGATATAGAATACGTAAGAAGCCGTTTCATCAAGCACTTTGACGGAACAACGGGAGCTGTTTATGCTTCTCCGGGTCGCATCAACCTTATCGGTGAGCATACAGACTATAACGGTGGTTTTGTATTCCCCGGAGCAATCGATAAGGGAATGATTGCAGAAATAAAGCCCAACGGCACAAACACAGTAAAAGCTTATTCCATCGACCTGAAAGATTATGTGGAATTTGGCTTGAATGAAGAAGATGCACCCCGCGCAAGCTGGGCAAGATATATCTTTGGCGTGTGCCGGGAAATGATGAAACGCGGTGTAGATGTAAAAGGTTTCAATACCGCTTTTGCAGGCGATGTGCCTCTGGGTGCAGGAATGTCCTCGTCAGCAGCTTTGGAAAGTACCTATGCCTATGCTTTGAACGACTTGTTCGGTGACAACAAGATAGACAAATTTGAATTGGCAAAAGTGGGACAATCTACAGAACACAACTATTGTGGCGTAAACTGTGGTATCATGGACCAATTTGCTTCTGTATTCGGAAAGAAAGGAAGCCTCATCCGCCTGGATTGCCGTTCACTGGAATATCAGTATTTCCCATTCGACCCGCAAGGCTATCGTCTGGTTCTTGTAGATTCTGTAGTGAAACACGAACTTGCATCTTCAGCATACAACAAACGTCGTCAAAGCTGCGAAGCTGCTGTTGCCGCTGTTCAGAAGAAGCATCCACACGTAGAATTCCTGCGTGACGTTACCATGGGCATGCTGGAAGAAGCCAAAGCCGACATCAGCGCAGAAGACTATATGCGTGCAGAATATGTCATCGAAGAGATTCAACGCGTACTCGACGTTTGCGACGCCCTGGAAAAAGGCGATTATGAAACTGTAGGCCAAAAGATGTATGAAACACATCATGGCATGAGTAAGTTGTATGAAGTAAGCTGCGAAGAACTCGATTTTCTGAATGACCTTGCATTCGATTGTGGAGTTACCGGTTCACGTGTCATGGGCGGTGGATTCGGTGGATGTACAATCAATCTGGTAAAGGATGAATTGTACAGTACATTCATCGAAAAAGCAAAAGATGAATTCAAGAAGAAGTTCGGCAGAAGCCCAAAAGTATATGATGTAGTCATCAGCGACGGTGCCCGCAGATTAGAATAATAGACATCAGCATTCAAATAAAAGGCGTTTCCCAGTAATGGGAAGCGCCTTTTTCTTCTCCCCTATTCCACCGTTTTCCACTCTAAAAACAAAATCATCCGAGAAGTTTATTCCGAACACATCTATCTGTACAGCCAGTTGGCACAGATATGTTTCTTGACACTTATGTTGCATAACATATAAAAGTGTACAGCCTACACTAAAGAAAAGTGTTACTTTTACACCCAAAGAAAGATAATCATCTCATTTACATTAAATACAAAACCATGAAAAGACATGTTCTACTTGCAGGAATTGCCGCAATGATGCTAACTGCGTGCAATCAAAAGACAGAAACAACGCTTACGCTGTCCGGTCTTGATCCAGTAAAATTCCAAACAACAGTCAATGACGCCCAGACACAGCTTTATACGCTGAAGAATAAAGCGGGCATGGAAGTATGCATCACAAACTTTGGAGGACGTATTGTATCCATTATGGTACCCGACAAAAATGGAGTTATGCAGGATGTAGTATTGGGCTTTGACAGCATTGCCGATTACATCAACATTCCAAGTGACTTTGGTGCTTCTATCGGACGCTACGCCAACCGGATTAACCAAGGGAAAATCGTTCTTGACGGAGATACTATACAGTTACCACAGAACAATTTCGGACATTGCCTGCACGGTGGCCCCAAAGGATGGCAATACCAAGTATACAGTGCCAATCCCATTGACAGCACAACTCTGGAGCTCACCCGCATTTCACCGGATGGAGACGAGAATTTCCCAGGTAATGTTACGGCAAAAGTACTTTTCAAGTTAACGGATGACAATGCCATTGATATAAAATACAGTGCAACAACAGACCAAAAGACGGTTATCAATATGACTAACCATTCTTATTTCAATTTATCAGGTGACCCTTCAAAGGCAGCAACAGACCACATCTTATACATCAATGCAGACAACTATACTCCGGTAGACAGTACTTTCATGACAACGGGTGACATCATCTCCGTCAAAGAAACACCAATGGACTTTACCACTCCCAAGAGTGTGGCACAAGACATCAACCGGACGGACTTTGAACAAATAAAGAACGGAAACGGATATGACCACAATTGGGTACTGAATACTAAAGGTGACCTATCCCAAGTGGCAGCCAAACTGACATCGCCTATAAGCGGCATCACCCTGGAAGTTTATACCAATGAGCCAGGCATACAAGTATATACCGGGAATTTCCTGGACGGCACCGTAAAAGGTAAAAAAGGCATTACTTACAACCAGCGCGCTTCCGTATGCCTCGAGACACAACATTATCCGGATAGCCCCAACAAAGCCCAATGGCCTTCTGTCGTACTGGAACCCGGACAAATTTACAACAGTGAATGTGTTTTCAAATTTTCCGTAGAAAAATAACAATAACCTTATAAATCATTTATTATCGTGGAAACATTAGATTGGTTAGTCATTGGAATCTTTTTCCTGGCTTTAATTGGAATTATTGTCTGGGTTGTCAAACAGAAACAGAATGACTCAGCAGACTATTTTTTAGGTGGTCGTGATGCCACATGGCTCGCTATCGGTGCATCTATCTTTGCATCCAACATCGGTTCGGAACACTTAATCGGATTAGCCGGTGCCGGTGCTTCCAGCGGTATGGCGATGGCACATTGGGAAATACAAGGCTGGATGATCCTTATCTTAGGTTGGGTATTCGTACCGTTCTATTCGCGAAGTATGGTATTCACAATGCCTGAATTCCTAGAACGCCGCTATAATCCACAATCACGTACAATATTGTCTGTAATATCTTTAATCAGCTATGTACTGACAAAAGTTGCCGTGACGGTTTATGCAGGAGGATTGGTATTCCAACAAGTATTCGGTATAAAAGAACTTTGGGGAATCGACTTCTTTTGGATTGCCGCCATCGGTCTGGTTATACTGACTGCGCTCTACACAATCTTCGGAGGAATGAAGTCGGTACTTTATACCTCCATCCTGCAGACCCCCATCTTGCTGTTAGGTTCACTGATAATCCTTGTACTCGGCTTCAAAGAATTGGGAGGCTGGGATGAGATGATGAGAATCTGCGGTGCAGTCACAGTGAACGATTATGGCAACACAATGACAGAACTTATACGCAGTAATAACGACCCTAACTTCCCTTGGTTGGGTGCACTGATTGGTTCAGCCATTATCGGATTCTGGTATTGGTGTACAGACCAGTTCATCGTGCAACGCGTACTTTCCGGAAAGAATGAAAAGGAAGCACGGCGCGGTACCATCTTCGGAGCTTACCTGAAATTATTGCCCGTATTCTTATTCCTTATCCCAGGCATGATTGCTTTCGCATTACACCAAAAATATCTCGGAACCGGGGGAGAAGGTTTTCTACCTATGCTGGCAAACGGAAATGCCAATGCAGATGCTGCTTTCCCAACTCTAGTAGCAAAATTGCTTCCTGCAGGAGTCAAAGGTTTGGTTGTTTGCGGTATTCTTGCAGCATTGATGAGTTCTCTCGCATCTTTGTTCAACTCATCTGCTATGCTTTTCACCATTGACTTCTACAAACGTTTCAAGCCGAACACTTCTGAGAAAAAGTTGGTAGGAATTGGACAGATGGCAACTGTTGCGATTGTGATATTGGGTATACTCTGGATTCCCATTATGCGCAGTGTAGGCGATGTACTTTACACCTACTTACAAGATGTACAATCTGTATTAGCACCAGGCATTGCCGCAGCCTTCCTCTTGGGGATCTGCTGGAAACGCACCTCTGCACAAGGCGGTATGTGGGGACTGATTGCCGGAATGATTATCGGTTTAACCCGTCTGGGGGCAAAAGTATATTACAGCAATGTAGGAGATGTGTCAAGCAGTACCTTCAAGTATCTGTTCTATGATATGAACTGGCTGTTTTTCTGCGGATGGATGTTCTTGTTCTGCATCGTAGTGGTTATCGCAGTCAGCATGTTTACAGCTGCCCCAAGCGCTGAAAAGATTCAAGGGCTGGTATTCGGAACTTCAACTCCTGAACAAAAAGCAGCTACACGTGCGAGTTGGAATAAATGGGATATCATTCATACCCTTATCATCCTGGGTATTACTGCTGCTTTTTATTGGTATTTCTGGTAAATCGGTATGTTGCTATGATATATATCCATGCAGCATACCCCTTAAACAAAAATTAAGATATGAGTAATTACTATAGTTCAAATCCGAAACTTTATGTAGGTATCGACTGCATTATTTTCGGTTTCAATGAAGGAGAATTGAACCTGCTGTTGCTGAAGCGTAACTTCGAACCGGCAATGGGCGAATGGTCGCTGATGGGTGGATTCGTGCAGGAAGACGAAAGCGTGGATGATGCAGCCAAACGAGTCCTGAATGAACTAACCGGACTGGAAGATGTATATATGGAACAAGTCCAAGCTTTCGGAGCCATAGATCGTGACCCAGGAGAACGCGTAGTCTCCATTGTTTACTATGCGCTCATCAACATCAACGAATACGACAAAGAATCCGTACAGCAACACAATGCTTTCTGGGTAAATATCAATGAACTGCCAGCGCTAATCTTTGATCATCCGCAAATGGTGGAGAAAGCTCGGAAGTTGATGCAACAAAAAGCGTCCACCGAACCAATCGGCTTTAATCTACTACCTAAACTGTTCACGCTGTCACAACTGCAAAGCTTATACGAAGCTATATACGGCGAGAGCATTGACAAACGGAACTTCCGAAAACGCATAGCAGAAATGGACTATATAGAAAAAACTGACAAAATAGACAAAACGGGGTCCAAACGTGGAGCTGCTTTATATCAGTTTAATGAGAAGGCATACCGCAAAGCTCCGAAATTTAAGCTCTGAGAACCTAATATTCAACAACTTGTAATTAGTAATTTAAATAATATGCTGGAAGCACTGAAAGACAAAGTATTCCATGCTAACCTTGAACTGGTGAAGCACGGATTGGTTATCTTCACATGGGGCAATGTATCGGGCATTGACCGCGAATCTGGTCTGGTAGTCATCAAGCCCAGTGGGGTGAGTTACGATGAAATGAAAGCAGAGGATATGGTGGTAGTGAATCTTGACGGCAAGGTCGTGGAAGGACGGTTAAAGCCCTCTTCAGACACACCGACCCACCTGGTTCTCTATAAAGCATTCCCCGAAATCGGCGGTGTGGTGCACACGCACTCTACTTACGCCACAGCCTGGGCACAAGCCGGATGTGACATACCGAATATCGGGACAACACATGCCGATTACTTCCACGACGCCATACCCTGCACAGCAGACATGACGAAGGAGGAAGTGGAAGGAGCGTATGAACTGGAAACGGGAAATGTCATCGTAAAACGCTTTGAGGGGCTGAACCCGGTACATACTCCCGGAGTATTGGTAAAGAACCACGGTCCTTTCTCGTGGGGAAAAGACGCACACGAAGCGGTACATAATGCCGTAGTGATGGAGCAGGTGGCAAAAATGGCAAGTATAGCCTATGCCGTGAACCCCAATCTGACCATGAATCCGCTGCTGATAGAAAAACATTTCAGCCGCAAGCACGGTCCTAACGCTTATTATGGACAGAAATAACTATCATTCTTTAAATATAAACTATAAAAATAAATTGTATGAACACATTTGAACAATATGAAGTATGGTTCGTAACCGGAGCACAGCTCTTGTACGGAGGTGACGCAGTTATCGCAGTAGACGCACATAGTAATGAAATGGTGAAAGGTCTGAATGATTCCGGGAAACTGCCCGTAAAGGTAGTATATAAAGGTACGGTCAATTCATCCAAAGAAGTAACCGCTACCTTCAAAGCCGCCAACAACGACGATAAGTGTATCGGAGTCATCACCTGGATGCACACCTTCTCTCCTGCCAAAATGTGGATTCACGGTTTGCAGGAACTGAAGAAGCCATTACTACACTTCCATACACAGTTCAACAAGGAAATTCCCTGGGAGACGATGGACATGGATTTTATGAACCTAAACCAATCGGCTCACGGCGACCGCGAATTTGGACACATCGTGACACGTATGCGAAAGAACCGCAAAGTGGTAGTAGGCCACTGGCAGGACGAAAAAGCCCAAAACCAGATTGCCGCATGGATGCGCGTAGCTGCCGCATGGGCTGATGCGCAGGATATGCTCATCATCCGCTTCGGCGACCAGATGAACAACGTGGCTGTGACAGACGGTGACAAGGTCAGTGCCGAACAAGTATTGGGCTATCATGTGGACTACTATCCCATCAATGATGTGATGACACACTACAATGCTGTCAGCGACGAGGACGTGAAGGCACTCGTAGCAGAATACTTCAAGCTCTACGACCACGCTCCCGAACTGGAAGACGCACGTACGGAAGCCTACACCAAAGTATGGAACTCCGCCAAGGCCGAAATCACCATTCGCCGCGTGCTGAAAGACACGGGTGCCAAAGGCTTCACCACCAACTTCAACGATTTGGGCGACTTTGACCAAATCCCCGGACTGGCCTCACAGCGACTGATGGCGGAAGGTTACGGCTTCGGTGCCGAAGGCGACTGGAAAACTGCGGCACTATACCGTACCACTTGGGTGATGAGTCAAGGCATGCCGAAGGGGTGCTCCTTCCTCGAAGACTATACGCTGAACTTCGACGGAGAAAAGAGCGCCATCCTGCAGGCACACATGTTGGAAGTCTGTCCACTGATTGCCGAACAGAAGCCGAAACTGGAAGTGCACCGTCTGAGCATCGGTATCGACAGCGAAACAGCCCGCCTGGTATTTACCAGCAAGCAAGGTGAAGGTGTAGCCGCTACCATCGTAGACCTGGGCAATCGCTTCCGCCTCATTGTGAACAAAGTAGAATGCATCAAGAGCAAGCCTCTGCCCAAGTTGCCCGTTGCCAGCGCACTGTGGATTCCAATGCCCAACCTCGAGGTGGGCGCTGCAGCCTGGATTCTGGCCGGAGGTACACATCATACCAGCTTCTCCTACGACCTGACGGTGGAATATTGGGAAGACTTTGCCGAAATGGCCGGCATCGAAATGGTAGTCATCGATGAAAATACCACCATCAGCGAGTTCAAAAAAGAACTGCGCATGAATGAAGTCTACTATATGCTGAACAAGGCACTTTGCTGATAATCATTACGGATTACCGATTGCGGACTACTAATTACACGTACCACAAACGTAACTAGTAGTTTGCAATTAGTAATCCGTTGTTTATAATCGTACTATAAATCCGTAAATTATCATTAATACCATGAAATTAGATGCAAAATCAACCATTGAGGCAGGTAAGGCCATCCTTGGTATAGAACTCGGTTCCACACGAATCAAGGCGGTTTTGATTGACCAGGAAAACAAACCCATCGCCCAGGGAAGCCATACTTGGGAGAATCAGTTAGTCGACGGACTGTGGACATATAGCGTCGAGGCTGTCTGGTATGGGTTGCAGGATTGCTACGCAGACCTTCGTACCAATGTAAAGAGCCTCTACGATACAGAGATAGAGACCTTGGCAGCTATCGGTGTCAGTGCCATGATGCACGGCTATATGGCATTCAATGAAAAAGAAGAAATCCTTGTACCCTTCCGTACCTGGAGAAATACTAATACCGGCCAGGCTGCCGCAGCCCTATCCGAACTATTTGTCTACAACATCCCTCTGCGTTGGAGCATCTCCCACCTCTACCAAGCCATCCTGGATAATGAAGAACACGTTCCATCCATCAATTACCTGACCACCCTTGCAGGTTTTGTCCACTGGCAAATAACCGGTCAAAAGGTACTGGGCATAGGAGATGCCTCCGGCATGCTCCCTATCGATCCCATCACCAAAAACTATTCTTCTGAAATGGTGGATAAGTTCGACAAACTTATTGCTCCGAAAGGATACGACTGGAAGCTTCGAGATATTCTGCCGAAGGTATTGTCGGCCGGTGAAAACGCAGGCTTCCTTACTCCCGAAGGAGCCAGTCGCCTCGACGTATCGGGACATCTGAAAGCAGGAATTCCCGTCTGTCCGCCCGAAGGTGACGCTGGAACCGGCATGGTTGCCACCAACGCCGTAAAGCAGCGCACTGGAAACGTATCGGCAGGCACCTCCTCTTTCTCAATGATTGTATTGGAGAAAGAATTGTCCAAGCCCTACGAAATGATTGACATGGTAACCACCCCCGACGGAAGCCTCGTAGCTATGGTGCATTGCAACAACTGCACTTCCGACCTCAATGCCTGGATCAATATTTTCAAAGAATACCAGGAACTGATGGGTATCCCCGTAGATATGGACGAAATCTACGGAAAGCTCTATAACCACGCCCTGACAGGCAATGCAGACTGCGGAGGCCTCATCTCATACAACTACATATCAGGCGAACCTATAACGGGACTGGCAGACGGACGTCCACTGTTTGTACGTTCGGCAAACGACAAGTTCAACCTTGCCAACTTCATGCGCACCCATCTGTATGCTTCAGTGGGAGTTCTCAAAATCGGCAACGACATCCTTTTCAATGAAGAGAAAATCAGAGTAGACAGAATCACCGGTCACGGAGGACTCTTCAAAACCAAAGGAGTAGGCCAGAGAATACTGGCAGCTGCCATCAATTCACCCATTTCCGTTATGGAAACAGCCGGCGAAGGTGGTGCCTGGGGTATTGCCCTCCTCGCTTCCTACCTTGCAAACAACGGAAACGGCCAATCCCTTGCCGACTTCCTGGACAAGCATGTATTCACCGGAAATGCCGGTATTGAAATCTCACCGACAGCCGAAGATGTAAGCGGATTCAACACCTACATCGAAAGCTATAAAGCTGGTTTGCCCATCGAAGAAGCAGCAGTAAGATTCAAGAACTAAGTATTTAATAACACTAAAAAACTATGAACACAAAGTTATTTATCAGTAGCATATTTCTCTCCACCTCGTTGTCACTCTTCGCACAGAAAAGTGCCACTATCACTTTACACACAGACCAGAGCGAGCAAATCATTCCCAAAGAAATCTACGGCCAATTTGCAGAGCATTTGGGAACTTGTATCTATGGTGGACTTTGGGTAGGTGAAAACTCCGATATTCCCAACATCAACGGTTATCGCACCGACGTATTCAATGCACTGAAGGAGCTCCGTGTACCCGTCCTTCGCTGGCCGGGAGGCTGCTTTGCCGATGAATACCACTGGATGGACGGTATCGGCCCTAAAGAAAACCGCCCCAAAATGGTGAACAACAACTGGGGAGGCACTATCGAAGACAACAGTTTCGGAACCCATGAGTTCCTCAATCTCTGCGAAATGCTGGGATGTGAACCCTATATCAGTGGAAACGTAGGCAGTGGTACCGTAGAAGAACTTGCCAAATGGGTGGAATACATGACCTCCGAAGGAGACTCCCCCATGGCACGCCTGCGCCGCCAGAACGGTCGCGACAAAGCCTGGAAAGTAAAATACCTCGGCGTGGGTAACGAAAGCTGGGGTTGCGGTGGAAGCATGCGTCCCGAATATTATGCCGACCTCTACCGCCGCTATTCCACCTACTGCCGCAACTATGACGGCAATAGTCTTTTCAAGATAGCCAGCGGTGCCAGCGACTACGACTATAACTGGACCAAAGTGCTGATGGACCGCGTAGGCGGCCGTATGCACGGTCTTTCCTTGCACTACTATACCGTCAGCGGATGGAACGGCAGTAAAGGCTCCGCCACCCAATTCAGTAAAGACGACTATTACTGGACACTGGGCAAATGCCGCGAAATAGAAGATGTCATCAAGAAGCATTGCACCATTATGGATGAATACGACCCTCAAAAGAACGTGGCTCTTATGCTTGACGAATGGGGAACCTGGTGGGACACTGAACCGGGTACCAATCCCGGACATCTGTACCAACAGAATACATTGCGTGATGCTTTTGTCGCTTCCCTCAGCTTCGACATCTTCCATAAATATACCGACCGTCTGAAAATGGCAAACATTGCCCAAATCGTCAATGTATTGCAATCCATGATTCTGACCAGCGGAAAAAACATGGTACTCACCCCCACTTATTATGTATTCAAAATGTACAATGTACACCAGGATGCCACCTACATTCCTCTTGAGCTGAACTGCGACATGATGGATGTACGCGACAACCGCAGAATACCAATGGTCAGCGCTACCGCCTCCAAAGACCCAAACGGCAAGATACACATTTCCATGTCCAACGTAGATGCAGACAATGCACAGGAAGTGACCATCAATCTGTCTGGAACGAAAGCCAAGAAAGCAGTTGGTGAAATATTGACTTCCACCAATCTGACGGACTACAATTCATTTGAAAATCCCGACAATGTGAAACCCGTTCCGTTCAAAGAGGTAAAAATCAATAAAGATATTCTCAAGATTAAACTTCCGGCCAAATCAATCGTTACTATTGAGTTACAGTAAAACTACCGTGCACCGCACAAAATCAGCTAAATACGTTTAGTATCATTTTAGCAGCAAAAAGGCAGTAATACTGATAAAAAAGACACTCTTCGAGTGTTGTGAATTACGCATAAAGAGTTATCTTTGCCCTTGGAAAACCTACAAGGACCAAATAACCTATTGATAATATTCAAAATTAATTAGATTCAATATGAACGACAACAAACTTATGAACCGTGCGGCGGACAATATCCGTATCCTTGCTGCATCCATGGTTGAGAAAGCCAACTCCGGGCATCCGGGCGGTGCCATGGGTGGTGCTGACTTTGTAAATGTACTCTTCTCAGAGTTCCTGGTATATGACCCTGAAAATCCGGCTTGGGAAGGTCGTGACCGTTTCTTCCTCGACCCGGGACACATGTCACCGATGCTTTACTCTACATTGGCCCTGACCGGCAAGTTCACGCTGGACGAACTGAAAGAGTTCCGCCAATGGGGAAGCCCTACTCCGGGACATCCCGAACGTGACATCATGCGCGGCATCGAAAACACTTCCGGACCGCTCGGCCAGGGACACACATTTGCAGTCGGTGCAGCCATCGCAGCCAAGTTCATGAAGGCACGTTTCGAAGAAGTAATGCCACAGACCATCTACGCTTATATTTCTGACGGTGGCATCCAGGAAGAAATCTCCCAAGGCTCAGGCCGTATCGCCGGAGCATTAGGGTTGGATAATCTCATCATGTTCTATGATGCCAACGACATTCAGCTTTCTACCGAGACAAAGGATGTGACCATCGAAGATACCGGCAAGAAATACGAAGCTTGGGGCTGGAAAGTCATTAAAATCAATGGTAACGATCCCGATGCCATCCGCGGTGCACTGAACGAAGCCAAAGCTGAGAAAGAGTGTCCGACGCTGATTATCGGCCATACCGTAATGGGTAAAGGTGCCCGCAAGGCAGACGGCAGCAGCTACGAGGCTGATTGTGCCACGCACGGTGCTCCTCTGGGCGGCGACGCTTATATAAACACTATCAAGAATTTGGGTGGTGACCCGACAAATCCGTTTGTCATCTTCCCCGAAGTGGCCGAACTATATGCCAAGCGTGCAACTGAGCTGAAGAAAATCATGGCTGAAAAGTATGCAGCCAAAGCCGCATGGGCAAAAGCCAATCCGGAAAAGGCTGCCAAACTGGAAATGTTTTTCTCCGGCAAGGCTCCCGAAGTGAATTGGGCCGCCATCGAACAGAAAGCAGGCGTTGCCACCCGCGCAGCATCTGCCACTGTGCTCAGTGCTCTCGCCACTCAAGTAGAAAATATGATTGTTGCTTCTGCCGACCTTTCCAATTCCGACAAGACAGACGGATTCCTCAAGAAAACACATGCCTTCAAGAAAGGTGACTTCAGCGGTGCATTCTTCCAGGCCGGTGTTGCCGAGCTGACTATGGCATGTTGCTGTATCGGTATGGCACTGCATGGCGGTGTAATCCCCGCTTGCGGAACTTTCTTCGTATTCTCCGACTACATGAAACCTGCCGTACGTATGGCAGCCCTGATGGAAGTTCCCGTGAAGTTCATCTGGACACACGATGCCTTCCGTGTAGGTGAAGACGGTCCTACCCATGAACCGGTAGAGCAGGAAGCCCAAATCCGCCTGATGGAAAAACTGAAAAACCACAAGGGACATAATTCCATGTTGGTACTCCGCCCGGCAGATGCAGAAGAAACAACTGTGGCATGGAAACTGGCAATGGAAAATACCACAACCCCAACCGGTTTGATTTTCTCCCGCCAGAACATCGCCAACCTGCCCGAAGGCAACGATTACGAACAAGCTGCCAAAGGCGCTTATATTGTAGCCGGCTCCGATGAAAATCCAAATATAATCCTCGTTGCTTCAGGCTCGGAAGTTGCCACATTGGTAGCCGGTACTGAATTGCTGCGCAAGGATGGCATCAAGGTGCGTATCGTGTCCGTTCCTTCCGAAGGTCTGTTCCGTAGCCAAGCTCCGGGATATCAAGAAGGCATTATCCCGTGTGGTGCCAAGGTATTCGGCCTGACAGCCGGTCTGCCCGTCACACTGCAAGGGCTGGTAGGTCCCCGCGGTAAAGTATGGGGATTGGAATCATTCGGATTCTCGGCACCTTATAAAGTGCTGGACGAAAAGCTCGGTTTCACCGCAGAGAACGTTTACAAACAAGTAAAAGCAATGTTATAATCATTATCCAATGTGCTGATGTGCTGATTGCCCGCGCCCTACAAGCTGCAGGCATCAGCACATTGGCACATTGGTATATTAACTGACCATCATGAAAACAATAGGAATCTGTTCCGACCATGCAGGCTTCGAATTGAAGGAATATGTTCGCGGCTGGTTGGAAGCCAAAGGCTGGGCTTACAAGGACTTCGGGACCTACTCAACCGAGAGTTGCGACTATCCCGACTTTGCACATCCTTTGGCACTGGCCGTTGAAGCCGGAGAGTGCTATCCGGGAATTGCCATCTGCGGAAGCGGTGAAGGTATCAGCATAACGCTGAACAAGCATCAGGGTATCCGCGCAGCCCTCTGCTGGACGGCAGAAATAGCCCATTTGGCACGCCAGCACAATGATGCCAATGTGCTTGTCATGCCAGGGCGATTCATCAGTACCGAAGAAGCCGACATGATTATGAGGGAATTCTTCAGTACACCATTCGAAGGCGGACGCCACCAACGAAGAGTGGACAAGATACCGGTACACTTGTAAAGCAATAGAATCACCTTCTTTATGATATCCGCCCGAAGCTCTGACATTCTGATAGAATCGTGAGAAACTTCGGGCTTTTTATTTGCCCCTTTTTCTTATTTTTCACAGTGAAGATGCTCATTGTCTTCAAATAAAAACTATCTTTGTGGTTCGATAACCCGGATATTTTTTAGATATGGAACGACTGAATACCATAAAAGAGCTTATCAACCAGGGAAATGTAGAGCAAGCCATCCAGCAGCTTGACGAAATACTGCAAACAGACTTTCCCGGCAAAGACGAAGCTTACTACCTGCGGGGAAATGCCTATCGGAAACAAGGCAACTGGCAACAAGCACTGAACAACTATCAGTATGCCATCGACCTGAACCCCGAAAGCCCGGCACAACATGCCTATCAAATGGCTATGGACATCCTGAACTTCTACAACAAGGATATGTACAATCAATAAATAAAGAACGTAAATTATGGCAAAAATCAAAGGAGCAATCGTAGTAGACACCGAACGTTGCAAAGGCTGCAACTTGTGTGTGGTAGCGTGTCCGCTCAACGTAATAGCCCTCACCAAGGAGGTGAATGTGAAAGGGTATAACTATGCCCACCAAATATTGGAAGATACTTGTAACGGCTGCGCCTCGTGCGCCACAGTATGTCCGGACGGATGTATCTCAGTATATAAAATAAAAGTAGAATAAATCTGTAAATCAGTAGAATATGGCAGAAGAAGTTGTATTAATGAAAGGAAACGAAGCCATCGCCCACGCAGCCATCCGTTGCGGTGCAGACGGTTACTTCGGATATCCCATTACTCCGCAATCGGAGGTATTGGAAACTCTTGCCGAACTGAAACCCTGGGAGACGACCGGCATGGTGGTTCTTCAGGCAGAAAGTGAAGTGGCAGCTATCAATATGGTGTACGGCGGTGCCGGAAGTGGTAAAATGGTCATGACCTCCTCCTCCAGCCCCGGTGTCAGCCTAAAGCAGGAAGGTATCTCTTATCTGGCAGGTGCCGAGCTGCCTTGCTTGATTGTAAACGTTATGCGCGGCGGTCCCGGTCTGGGAACCATCCAACCGAGCCAGGCCGACTATTTCCAGACAGTAAAAGGAGGCGGCCACGGTGACTATCGTCTGATTGCCCTTGCTCCGGCTTCCGTACAAGAAATGGCAGATTTCGTAGGACTGGCATTCGAACTTGCCTTCAAATACCGTAATCCGGCAATTATCCTTGCCGACGGTGTCATCGGCCAGATGATGGAAAAAGTGGTGCTCCCGGTACAAAAGCCACGCCGCACCGATGCGGAAGTCATCGAACAATGCCCATGGGCCACTACCGGCAGAACCAATGGCCGCAAACCCAACGTCATCACCTCATTGGAACTGAAACCGGAAGAAATGGAAAAGAACAACATCCGTTTCCAGGCCAAATACAAGCAGATAGAAGAGAATGAGGTTCGCTTCGAGGAAATTCATTGCGATGATGCCGACTACCTGATTGTAGCCTTCGGCTCTATGGCACGCATCGGACAGAAAGCAATGGAGCTGGCACGCGAAGAAGGAATCAAGGTAGGTATGCTCCGCCCCATCACGTTGTGGCCGTTCCCGACCAAAGCCATTGCCGCGTATGCCGACAAGGTGAAAGGTATGCTCGTTACAGAATTGAATGCCGGACAGATGGTGGAAGATGTCCGCCTTGCCGTGAACGGTAAAGTGAAAGTGGAACATTTCGGACGCCTCGGCGGCATTGTTCCCGATCCGGATGAGATAGTAGATGCATTGAAAGAAAAACTGATTAAGAAATGAATCCTGATAAAATAAGAAACGTACTGAACATTCTCTTCATGGTACTTGCCCTGGCAGCTATCATTATATATTTTGCTGCAAAAGATGACTTCAAGCTGTTCATCTACGTCTGCGGCGCGGCGATATTCGTCAAGTTGATGGAGTTTTTCATACGGTTCACCAACAGATAGGAGAAGTGATTATGACAAAAGAAGATATTATAAAGCCCGAGAATCTGGTTGCCAAGAAACCGACTCTGATGAACGACAATCCCATGCACTACTGCCCGGGATGCAGTCACGGCGTAGTTCATAAACTCGTAGCCGAAGTTATCGAAGAAATGGGACTGGAAGACAAAGCAATAGGCATCTCCCCCGTGGGATGTGCCGTGTTCATCTATAATTATATAGACATCGACTGGCAGGAAGCCGCCCATGGACGTGCGCCCGCACTTGCCACTGCCATCAAGCGCCTTTGGCCAGACCGCCTGGTGTTCACTTACCAAGGAGACGGCGACCTGGCTTGTATCGGTACTGCCGAAACCATCCACGCCTTGAACCGCGGCGAAAACATCACCATCATCTTCATCAACAATGCCATCTATGGTATGACCGGGGGACAAATGGCTCCCACTACCCTTGTAGGCATGAAGACATCGACCAGCCCTTACGGACGTGACGTGCATCTGCACGGCTATCCGCTGAAGATGGCCGATATTGCTGCACAATTGGAAGGAACCGCTTACGTGACACGCCAAAGCGTACAGTCCGTTCCCGCCATCCGCAAAGCGAAAAAGGCTATCCGCAAAGCATTCGAGAACTCTATGGCAGGCAAAGGTTCCAACCTTGTGGAAATCGTTTCCACCTGTAACTCCGGCTGGAAGATGTCTCCTGCGAAATCCAATGAATGGATGGTAGAGAACATGTTCCCCTTCTATCCGCTGGGCGACCTGAAAGATAAATAATCATGCTAAAGACAGAAGAACAATGAAAGAAGAAATCATTATAGCAGGCTTCGGTGGACAAGGTGTATTGTCCATGGGAAAGATTTTGGCATATTCCGGATTGATGGAAGGCAAAGAGGTGACTTGGATGCCGGCTTACGGACCGGAACAACGTGGTGGTACAGCCAACGTAACAGTCATCGTAAGTGACGAGAAAATATCCTCACCCATCTTAAGCAAGTACGATGCCGCCATCATCCTGAACCAGCCGTCACTGGAGAAATTCGAAAGCAAGGTAAAACCCGGAGGCGTACTTATCTACGACGGTTACGGCATCATCAACCCGCCGACGCGTAAGGACATCCACGTTTACCGCATCAACGCCATGGATGCCGCCAATGAAATGAACAACGCCAAGGCATTCAACATGATTGTATTGGGTGGATTATTGAAAATCAAGCCGATGGTTACACTGGACAGTGTACTCAGAGGATTGAAGAAGACACTGCCCGAACGCCACCACCACTTGATACCGATGAACGAAGAAGCTATCAAGAAAGGAATGGAACTTATTCAGGAAATGAAATGAAAGGCTATGTAAAGCCACTCCCCATAAGAGGAGGAACTTTACGCCAGAATAAGAGATAAAGGAAAACGGATAAGCCCTTGTGATATTGATTTATTGCAAGGGCTTATTTCATTTCAAGCCGGAAAAGTATGGATTCAAGGGCAGAGAACCGGAAGCAGTATAGAACAAAACAGAAAACAAGACAGTTTAAAAGAAGCAAAAAAGGCTGAATTCAGTAAGCAAATAATTTTTTATTGTATCTTTGCGCCTAATTATGAGACGAATTGTACTGACATATATATTTCTGTCCGTTATAGGGATATGGGGGGCTATGGCGCAAAACACCTTAAACCCGATGAACAATCGCGACCGGTTCGGTAACCAGATTGACCCGAATACCCAGCCGGACAATCTGGAAGACAGTACCAATACTGAGATTCAAAGTCTTCCACCCAAGCTTTACATGTGGAAACTAAGTGAGACACTGGGCAACCGTACCATCATACCTGCCGACACAGCCAGCCTCAACTTCCAGAGCACCAATCTGGTGGAAGGAATGTTCGGCCATTACAACTACTTGGGAAATTTAGGTTCTCCACGCCTCTCACGTCTGTTCTTCGAACGGGAGGAAAGCGAACCTACCATCTTCATGGCTCCCTTCTCCAGTTTTTTCACACGTCCCGACCAGGTGCTTTTCACCAACAGCAACGTGCCTTACACCAATCTTACCTACTACAAAGCCGGCAGCAAAGTGAACGGTGAAGAACGCTTCAAGTCCTACTTCTCCGTCAACGTCAACAAGCAGTTGGCATTTGGCTTTAACATCGACTATCTGTACGGACGCGGTTATTACCAGAACCAGTCCACCTCGCACTTCAATGCAGGTCTGTTCGGTAGCTATATCGGCGAGAAATACCAGGTACAAGCAGTCTACAACAACTTTTTCCTGAAGATGAACGAGAACGGCGGTATTGCAGACGACCAATACATCACCCGTCCCGAAAACATGTCCGGAGGAAAGAAAGAGTACGAGTCCACCACTATCCCGGTCAAATTGGAACAGAGTTCCAACCGTAACAAGGATTTTTATATCTATCTGACACAGCGCTATCGTCTTGGTTTTACGCGGAGAGTACGGAACACACAAGAAGGCAAACCGACGGTATCCGCACCCAAAGCCTCATCCTCCCCGTCCTCTGAAGCCGAAATATCCGCTTCGAACAACGACATAGCATTGCCAAACGACAGCATAGCATCAAAATCGGTCAGCACACTTGCAGCTGCCAATGACAGCCTGCCGTCTGTTTCTACCGCAGACAACGACTCACTTTTCGAAGAAGAGTTCGTCCCCGTCACCAGCTTTATCCATACCTTGAAAGTAGAGCGGTCGCGGCACCAATTCCGTTCGGGAAGCGAGCCCGAAGGATTCTTCCCGGAAGACTACAAGCTTTACAAGAATTACAGCAACGACTCCACCACAGCATTCAGTGTAAAGAACGTGTTCGGAATAGCCTTGCTGGAAGGTTTCAACAAATACGCCAAAGCCGGACTTACGGCTTATATCTCCCACAAGTTCAGCCGGTACGACCTGATGAATACGGACACACTTACCGACATGCGCCGCATCCGCTACACCGAGCAGGAAATCTTCCTGGGTGGCGAACTCGCCAAGCGCGAAGGCAAACTGCTGCACTACAACGTAAACGGTGAAGTGGGGTTGGTAGACAAAGCCATCGGGCAGTTCCGCGTCAACGCCAATCTGGACCTGAACTTCCGTCTATGGAAAGATACGGTGAACTTCTACGCCCGCGGTTATGTGAGCAACACGCTTCCTTCCTTCTACATGCGCCATTACCACTCCAACCACTACAACTGGGACAACGACAACATGGACAAGGAATTCCGTACGCGTGTGGAAGGCGAGCTGAACATTTCCCGTTGGGGAACCAATCTCCGTGCCGGCGTAGAGAATATCAAGAACTACACCTACTTCAACCAAAGCGCCCTGCCCGAACAGAACGGAGGCAACATACAAGTGCTGTCCGCCACACTGAAACAAGACTTCCGCCTCGGTGTCTTCCACCTGGACAATGAGGTGACCTGGCAGAAGACGAGCAATGAAACAGTACTTCCATTGCCCCAACTCTCGCTCTACCATAACTTCTACATACTGGCTAAACTCGCCAAGAAGGTGCTGACCGTTCAGTTGGGTGCCGATGTCCGTTACTTCACCAAGTACAACGCACCTGCCTATGCACCCGGTGTCCAGCAGTTCCATCTGCAACCTACGGACGATTTGGTGGAAATAGGCGGTTACCCCATCGTAAACGTATATGCCAACCTGCACTTGAAGCGGACGCGTATCTTTGCCATGATGTATCACGTCAACGCGGGTATGGGAAGCGCCAATTCCTTCCTGGTGCCGCACTACCCCATCAATCCGCGCTTGTTCAAAATTGGCGTCTCATGGAATTTCTATGACTAACAGATGACTGTATGACGAAAAGCAGACTGCTCAAATACGCACTTCTGGGAATTGCAGCGGCTCTCATTGCCCACTATCTCATCAAGAAAGAAGAGAAACCGAAAGGTCATCCGCGCGATTATGCCGAGATAGCTGCCGAAGGCATCATACATGCTTCGACGGAATACAACTCCATCAGCTTCTATGTGGATGATGACACCTTGTCCGGTTTCCACTACGAGCTGATAGAAGCTTTTGCACGCGACCACGGGCTGCAAGCGGCCATATCACCGGAAATGAGCTTCAACAAGCGGCTGGAAGGCCTGGCCGACGGGCAATATGACGTGATTGCCTACGGCATCCTCGCCACCAGTGAGCTGAAAGACTCCTTGCTGCTTACCACCCCTATTGTGCTGAACAAGCAAGTGCTGGTGCAACGCAAGCTTGAGAATATTTCCGACTCGTCATTATTCATCAAAAGCCAACTGGACCTGGCTGGAAAGACACTGCACGTAGTGAAAGGCTCCCCTTCCATACTACGCATCCGCAACCTGGGAAATGAGATAGGCGACACCATCTACGTTGAGGAAATAGAGAAGTACGGTTCCGAACAACTGATTGCCTTGGTAGCCCATGGAGACATCGACTATGCCGTATGCGACGAAAGCATTGCCCGTACCGCAGCCGACAGCATTCCTCAAATAGACATCAATACCGCCATCAGCTTCACGCAATTCTATTCCTGGGGAGTAAGCAAACAGTCCCCTATCCTGCTGGACAGCCTCAACACATGGCTGGATAGTTTCAAGAAGGGAAAGGAATACAAAAAAATCTACAAACGATACTACGGGAAACGAAACTAAGCTGCACTTTTCCATACACGCAGCATATCCCTACTTTTACAACTAGTTATTAATCAACAGCTTATTACTGCAAAATGTATGCAGTGGCACTGCACACCGATATGCAGTACGACTGCAACAGTTATGCAGTGATACTGCAACACGTTTGCAGTCGCACTGCAAAATACATGCAGCAAGAATGCAAACAAGATGCAGTCATCAAATACCCATATCGATATTACGGCATACCCGAAGTAAAGAATTAGAGTCCTTCCACCTCCCTTAGCCACATCTCCGACGAAGCATCGCTCGGCATTCTCCAATCGCCGCGCGGGCTCAGAGAGATACTGCCCACCTTCGGACCATCCGGCAAGCAGGAGCGCTTGAACTGCTGGTTGAAGAAACGACGGCAGAAAGTCTGCAACCATTTTTTGATGGTTTCTTCATCATACATCCCCTTGAATGTGCGTGCTGCCAGGAAAAATATCTTGGAAGGACGGAAACCGCAACGCAGGAAGTAATAAAGGAAGAAGTCGTGAAGCTCATACGGACCCACCAAGTCCTCGGTAATCTGCTGGATATTACCGTTCTCATCTGCCGGAATCAGTTCCGGGCTGATGGGAGTATCCACAATGTCGAGTAAGGTAGCACGTGAAGCATCGTCCATATCATGCTCCGCCACCCATTTCACCAAGTGCTTCACCAGAGTCTTGGGGACGCTGGCATTCACACCGTACATCGACATGTGATCGCCGTTGTAAGTGGCCCATCCTAAAGCAAGTTCCGAAAGGTCGCCCGTACCGACAACCATTCCCCAGGTCTGGTTGGCAATATCCATCAGGATTTGGGTACGCTCCCGTGCCTGCGCGTTCTCGTAAACCACGTCGTGCACATGGATGTCATGGTCTATATCCTTGAAATGCTGTACGCAGGCCTCCTTGATACTGACTTCGCGGACGGTCACACCGAGGGAATTCATCAAGTCAATGGCATTCGTATGAGTGCGGTCGGTCGTCCCGAAGCCCGGCATAGTGATGCCGATGATGCCCTGGCGGGACCATCCCAACTTATCGAAAGTCTTTACGCAAACCAGCAACGCCAGCGTAGAGTCCAGTCCGCCCGAGATGCCGATAACGGCACTCTTCGCCTTGGTATGCACCAGCCGCTGCGCCAGTCCGGACACCTGAATGGAAAATATCTCTTCACAACGCTCGTCCAGCGCCGCCCCCTGTGGGACAAACGGATGCGGTTCAAAAGTACGCGTCAGATTCAAATCCTTGCTGTTGACATACTCCGTAGAGATTCGTACCGGAAGCTCCGAAGCACAATTTGCATGGCAGGCGGCAAAAGTCGTATTCACCCGGCGCTCCATGCGCAAGTGTTCCACGTCAATTTCGCTGACAACCACCTGCCCGTCGAAAGAAAAACGTTCGTTTGCCGCCAGCAGAGTCCCGTTCTCATAAATCAACCCGTTACCGGCAAACACCACATCCGTAGTGGATTCTCCGAAACCGCATGAGCTGAACACATAACCGGCAATGCAACGTGCTGACTGCTGGCTGATGAGCGAGCGCAAATAATTGTGCTTGCCAATGCCTTCATTGTCAGCCGAAAGATTGAACAAGATTTCCGCACCTTGCAGTGCCAGCGTCGAGCTAGGCGGAATGGGCGCCCACAAATCCTCGCATATCTCCACTCCGAAAGTGGTATCCGCTGTTTCGAACAGCAGGTCTCTCCCCATCGGAATAATCTGCCCGCAAAGGCGCACACTGTTTTCTGCCACATCACATGCGGAAGTAAACCAGCGCTTCTCATAAAACTCCTTATAATTGGGAAGATAAGTCTTCGGGACAACGCCCAGCACTCTCCCCTTCTGAATGACAACCGCCGCATTCAGCAACACACCGTTCAGTGCAACGGGCATGCCCAATATCGAAATGATATCCATCTGGCGCGTATTGTTCAGAATCTGTATCAGCCCCATTTCCGCCTCTTCGAGCAGAAGTTGCTGGGCAAAGAGGTCGCCACAAGTATATCCGGTAATGCACAACTCCGGAAAAGCAATGATTTGCACACCTTTCCCGTCGGCTATAATAATCTCTTTTTCAATCTCTGAGGCATTGAACTTACAGTCAGCCACCTTGACACGGGGCACAGCCGCCGCTACTTTTACATATCCGTAATTCATAAGGATGCTATATTATTTATTCGGTGCAAAGATACGGCAAAATTCTGATTAAGAGAGATAAGAGAAAAACGTTTTCTCTATATCGGCACGAGAAACCGACTGAAGCCGGGGTGCATCCTGCCTTCGCTTTTATGGCAAAAATACGGCAACCTGCCTACAAGAAGAGGAACATATATAAACAATTTTAATGACCGCAACTAAAAATTTTCCAAAAATCTTTTGGAGAATTATAGGAACTTCCTATCTTTGCAAGTGAATTAAAAATGTAATAATTACAAGTTTGAAACTTTAGATTATATGGATGTAGTAAAACGATTGCAGAATCATAATATCAAGCCTTCAGTACAGCGCATAGCCATCATGAATTACTTGATAGAGCATCGTACGCATCCCACGGTGGATGAAATCTATACGGCACTGTCTCCCTCCATACCGACACTGTCTAAAACAACGGTATACAATACCTTGAAACTACTGAGCGAGCAAGGTGCCGCACAAACCCTGACTATCGACGAGCGTAACACATGTTATGATGCCGATACCAGCCCGCACGGTCATTTCTTGTGCAAGCGTTGCGGAAAGATTTATGACTTGATGTGCAATAACAACATCAAGAAAGTGGTCGACATGGATATGGACGGGCACGATGTGCAGGAAATCCACTACTATTATAAAGGAATCTGTAAACATTGCATAGAAGAAGAACGTTTAAGAACAACAAAGAATAACTAATTCAACTAATTAAAATCTGAGAGAAAATGAAAAAATTTAGATGTACTGTATGCGGTTACGTATACGAAGGAGATGCAGCTCCCGAAAAGTGCCCATTGTGTAAAGCTCCCGCAAGCAAGTTCGTAGAAGTTGAAGAAGCAACAGCTGACGGCCCGCTGGTATTTGCCGACGAACACGTAATCGGCGTAGCCAAAGGTTGCGACGACGAAATGATTAAAGACCTGAACAACCACTTCATGGGCGAATGTACAGAAGTTGGTATGTACTTGGCAATGAGCCGCCAGGCAGACCGTGAAGGCTATCCTGAAGTTGCAGAAGCTTTCAAGCGTTACGCTTGGGAAGAAGCAGAACACGCTGCTAAATTCGCTGAACTGCTGGGTGACTGCGTATGGGACACCAAGACAAACCTCGAAAAGAGAATGAACGCAGAATCAGGTGCATGCGAAGACAAGAAGCGTATCGCTACCCGTGCCAAAGCATTGAACCTCGACGCTATCCATGACACCGTTCACGAAATGGCTAAGGACGAAGCCCGTCACGGTAAAGGTTTCGAAGGTCTGTACAACCGCTATTTCAAGAAATAATCCTATACTTTTATAGTAATGTGAAGAAAAGGGACTGCTAATGTTAGTAAGTCCCTTTTTTTATTCCAACTTTTTTCACTTTACAATGTCACGTTTGTATTTCCCATTCGTCTTATCTGTGTAAATGGAACTCAAAGAATTCAAAATAACCGTTCTTCCACTCCGTGCCAAGCTGTTGAACTATGCACGGAAGTTGACCGACGAACCGGAGGATGCAGAAGATGCCGTCCAGGAGGTACTGCTCAAGCTATGGAACAAAAGGCTTGAACTGGAGCAATACCGGAGCATCGAAGCATTTGCCATGACGTTGACGCACAACATCTGTATAGATATGTGGCGCTGCAAACGCAACGACACCCTATCTCTCGACATAGTGCAGGCGGCATCCCCCACCGGAACACCGGAACGGCTGTTGGAAATCAAAGATGAAATCCGTCTGATGCACGAAATCATCGACTCGCTGCCCAATCTTCAACGCACCATCATGCGGATGAAGGACATCGAAGGATACGAAACGGACGAAATCGCCGAAATCACGGGATGCGGACCGGAAGCCATCCGCAGCAATCTGTCAAGAGCCCGGAAGAAAGTGAGAGACGTTTACCTGCGAACCATACAAGAAAGAAAAGAAAGGAGAAATGAGCCATGAAGATAGATGAACTGCTGGATAAATATTTCGAAGGGGAAACTTCCTGCGAAGAAGAGCGTGAACTGCGCCGTTTCTTTACCGAAGAGGAAGTGCCGGAGCACCTGCAAACGTACCGCCCCCTATTCGCTTATCTGAACCGGGAAGCAACTTCAATGGCAGAACCGACAGAGGAAAAATCCGTAACAACAGAATCGGCAAAGGAAGTACCCGCACAGCGGAAGCCTTTCCGTCTCTATCGCACATTCTATGCTGTCAGCGGCATTGCCGCCGGATTGCTCCTGCTTCTCGGGGTAGCTAAGATTATATTTCCGCTTTCCGGTGTTCCCGAAAATTATGTCGTCATCGACGGCCAGCGGTATACAGACGAGAAACTGGTGGAAGCCAAAGCACTAGAAGCCCTGCAGAACGCCAGCTTCACGGATGAAGATTTAAGCAACTTACTGTTTCAACACTAATATAACAAGGTTATGAAAACATCTATACTGATTTGCATACGTAGTCTGTGCCTCTTTTCCCTGCTGATTTGCCTGCCAGCCTTTGTACATGCACAAGAGAGACTGCAAATAGCCGACCTATTCAGCAAGTATGGCGAGCAAAAGGACGTGACCAGGGTAGAACTGAACGGCAGTATCCTGAAATCTTACCGCATGACTACCTACAAGAGCCTTGTGTTCAAGAATGTATCCCCCTATCGCCGGGAAATTCAGCAGGCCATTGTACACGACAAGCAAGATAACGCAAAGAAGGCGCAGGAGGTAATGGAAAGCGGTGTGCTGCGCAGCGCTTATTACCAACTGAAAGAGGTGGAACGCAATGGAAAGAAGCTGAACCGCTACATCATTTTCAAGATAGGAAAAGACTCCATGGGCACTTTGATTTACATAGAGGGTCTGCTCAGTGAAAAGGAAATGATGGATATGCTTTACAAATCGGAATAACACTAAAAACAATATACGATATGAAAACCAGAATTATGATTTTGGCCTGCCTGCTTGCTGTGCCGGCCGGCCGCATGGCAGCACAACAACAGACTGACCCTGAACAGAAAGCTACAGTACAGACACAAGGCGACTCCATCATCATCCGGAAAGGAAAAGGAGACATGCGCATCAAGGTGTACGAAGAGCAGTTGGAAGACGGAGAAAAGAAAGAAGTACAAATTTATGAAGGAGTCTATCTCGAGAAAGTGGATGCAGACAAGCGCACTTTCCTCGACGCCCTGCCATTCATCCCCAAAAAGAGAAGATACAATGCTTACGAACCGCACTGTTCCGGTCTGTATATTGGCTACAGCCGGCTGGCTAACGACTTCCTTTCCTTCGGAGCAAGCGACAAGATGGGACTCGACTTATCCAAGTCATGGGAATTCGGCTTCAACATCCTCTCCGTATATCACAACTTCAAGAAGAACCCGCATTGGGGAATCAACCTGGGAGTCAGCTGGGGATACCGTTCTTTCAATATCGACGGTAACTATGCCTTGCTGAAGGAAAACGGAACCAGCATCTTCACCGCAGGCAACGAAGACACCAGTTACAATAAAAGCCGTCTGCGCCATTTCTTCTTCCGTGTACCCGTATTGATGGAATGGCAGCAAAGAGTGGGAAGAAACAAAGTGTTCTTCAATGCCGGTCCCGAATTTGAGATACGTCACAGCGTGAAGTCATTCTCACACATCAACGGAGGCAAGAAGAAAACCGTAGGCAAAGGTATGTATGTGCAGCCCGTCGGCATAAACCTGCTGGCACAAGCCGGTTATGGTAATATCGGCATTTACCTGCGCTACTCCACATACGGATTATTCCAGAAAGACAAGGGACCGGAAGTATCTCCCTATTCATTTGGCGTGGCATGGTATCTGTAATCCCTCCCCTATAACACAAGACTCCCCGAAATGTATTTGTACATTCCGGGGAGTTCTTTTATACCCTAAGGTATTGACAATGAAAGGTTATCTGCAATGAAAATTGTTCTTCTAAAAACGCATGCCCAATGTAAATAGCACTTTACTGCGAGTGTTGGTAACTTCCGTTGTTGGCGGTGTTACCAAGCCATTTATATCATTATAAAACGGATAGAAATCAGATTTATAAGTATCGAATTTATAAGCCAAATCCGCATAAAACGAAGAAAAGCGATAACCGATACCTAAAGTGAAAGTATTCATCGATTTGCTATTGGCAAAATCCGTATCTGTATTTATAGAATTGGAAGGCAATGCCTTAATAGCATCCTTTTTATAGGCTGCAGTACTGTAATTGTAACCGGCACGCAGAGAGAAAGCAGGTATCGGCTTGTATTCTGCTCCTAAACGAAGCGTACTTACCCCCTTCATACAGAGGTCAGCCTCACCCGTTTCCCATGCCATCTCGTCACCTTCAGGATATTTGAACTTCATGCTTGAGTAGTCCTCATATTCATATTCAGCTCCCAAAGCCAGATTATTACCGACTGTATAGCCCAAACTTGCATTAAATACCCACGGGGTTTGCAGCTTAAAATCACGGTCCATATCTCTACCGCCTAATGCAGAATAAGTATCCACAGTGGTACGAGTAAGAGTTTCATCCCCAGCCTCATTCGGTAAAAACAAATCCGAAGTCAGCAACGCTCCCGTAGTATAAGTCAGTTTGTAATAAGTAGGAGTATGCACAGCCAAACCTATACGAAGCGGAGAATCCTCAATCGGCCGGAAGATGGCACCGAATTTGAAGTCGAAACCCGAACCGTGTATACGGTTAAAGCTCTCCAAAGAGTAGCCTTCCTCATAAATCTGCCCGTCGCCCTCCCATTTGTAGGCATACATTTCATCATAGAGAGAATATTTGTTGTAATCCACATCGTAAGCACCCAGAGTAACACCAAAGTAAAAACGGTCATTTATATTGAAGGAAATATTGAAATCATATTGGTCAATACCGCCACGCTCACGCGACAAGAAATAAGCATCCGCTTCGGAAGGAATATAAGGAAGATAAGTATTATAGTCCTCACTTTCTATATCCTCAAGAACAAGTGCACCTTGATACCCCATAGTCCCCAGCCATCCAGCATAATTATGTTGATAAATATCCTTGCGACCATAGTCCAAATAAGCTCCTTGATCCGGGTAATCATATTGAGGACGATGATAGAACGCATAAGCTGCATCCGTAGCCTGCTGCGCCATACTCCGCACTTGAGATACATATTGATTATCTATGCTTCCCATCAACCCCTGCATCGTCATATTCTTATAGAATGACTTTGATTTGTGGTAATTAAAACCAAAATTCACATACCGCAAAGGAGTATGATTGCCTATCTTCGAAGCTATCACAAAACCGGCATTATCAAAACTCCAGCGGTTCTTGTTCGTTTCAAATTTATTACCAACATAATTGCTTTCTGTGCCCGTCATTGAATAGCCAAAGGTAAGCATAGCATCATTGCTACGATAAATACCGATACCGGCAGGATTGGTTCCTATGGTAGAAATATCACCACCCAATGCTCCCATAGCTCCGCCCATTCCGACAAAACGGGCGGTTCCATTCAATTCCTTCTGTGCAATATTCGTTGCATCATATATTGTCTGTGCCCCTGCGCCTACAGCTGTAAACATAGCAAGGGCTATCATGGTTATCTTCTTCATAATTCTTAGTCTTGTTAGATTAAAACATACTTATACTTACCGTCTTCTGGAACCACCGCCGCCACTGGAACGACTGGCACCACCGCCACCACCACTGGAGTAACTGGAACGTGAGCTACTGCCTGAAGAGAAGCTGGAAGAAGAACGGGTGCTACTGGATGAACGTACTGGAGCAGAATATGAACGACTGCTACTACGATTGTTGTCATTGGAGTAGCTGCGTGCCGGTGCGGCGCTTGAACCTCTGTTATAAGTCGATGAAGTCCTGCTACGAGTGGAAGTTCCAACAGAAGAGCGTACACCGGAAGAACGACTGCTACGAACTCCTTCTACGCTACTATTATATGAGCTACTACGCGTACTGCTTGGACGGGTGTAAGTGGAACGGCGGGTAGAAGCCGCACTCGAACGGTTTACACTTGAGCGAGTTGCAGAAGAACTTGAACGAACTGTAGACGAACTTCTTGTACCTACCACCCGACGGGTTGACGTACCGGTACTGCTACGTCTCACTTGACCGGAAGTAGTACTGCTACGACGTACTGTCTGCCCTCCATTTACAGTAGAAGAACGGCGGGAAGTAGAGGACGATACTCTGTTTCCGGCATAAGAAGAACGGCTCGGACCATAAGAACGTCTATTGGTATATGCATTTCCCCAATGGCCACCTCCCCAATGACCACCGCCACCGGGATAATATCCGGGATGATAGTGATGGTGATGATGATGTCCCCACCAGCCACCGCCGTACCAGCCGCCCCAGCCAAAGCTCCAGCTCGGACCGTACCAGCTGTTCCATCCCCAGCCATAGTAAGGATAGCCGCCCCAACCATAAGAGTTATAGCGCCAATCCCACCACAAGCGGTTGGTGAATGTAGGGAAAGCATATGCATATAATCCGTCGGTATACACGTTCCAATCCCAGGAATTCAAGCCATAGACCACATCCCAATATAGCGGGCTGCTGATGCTGATGGCATAACGGGGATTACGGAAACGGATGATACGGGTAGCATACTCGTAATCATCCTGCGAACCTTCAAATTCACCGTTCACCCATTCGCCGTCCAGGCCGTCATCTTCTTTTTCATTGATGTAAAGGGTATCGTTCTCCATCACGAAATCATTGTCGCGGGAGTCATAACGGCGGTTATATTCGTCCACATCGCGGGTGTTTCCCTTACGGTCTTTTACTACAACAGTAGTGCTTCCCGGCGATGAATAGACAGTGGTCGGTACATTCGACTTTACTACAATCTCTTCTACGGGAGCAGCGACTTTCTTCTCCTGCTTCACCTCTTCTTTTTTCTCTTCCTTATTCTTGGAAGGAGTGTAGTAAAGGTCGTCATCTATACTTTGTGCCACCAGTGTCCATGGGAGGCACAAGGCAAAAAGCGATAAAAAAACAATCTTTTTCATATTAGTTTGGTTTATGGATTTTACGTTTATCTATTTCTTCACGTCACAAAGATAACGCCGGATTTTATCCCATGCAGCAGATTTTCCCCAAAGATTTATAGGGAATTCCCTAAATACCCCGCCTTTTGACGAGGCAAGCGGCACTTCCGCATAAAAAATGAACAAGTTCATTTTATTCTGCCCTCGGTTTACATTACCTTTGCAGTGTGAAAACAAAGATACGCAGAAATAGATTTGTTCTTTAAAATCTTCTTCTGCATTTAACAAACAATCATATTCCGATGAAATATTTAGAATTTACATTCCGCACTGTTCCGTGCACAGAAATAGTCAACGATGTACTTTCCGGAGTCTTGGGTGAAGCTGGCTTTGAAAGTTTTGTTGAGCAGACCGACGGTATCACTGCCTATATACAGAAAGAGCTGTATAACGAATCTCTACTCAAAGAAGCACTTGCAGACTTCCCTCTGCCCGATACACAGATAGAATATAATTTCGTAGAAGCCGAAGACAAAGACTGGAACGAGGAATGGGAGAAGAACTTCTTCCAGCCCATCGTTATCGGAGACCGTTGTGTCATTCACAGCACTTTTCACAACGATGTCCCACAAGCAGAATATGACATCGTCATCAATCCGCAAATGGCATTCGGCACAGGGCACCACGAGACAACAAGCCTCATCATAGGCGAACTGCTGGATAGTGACCTGCAAGGCAAAGCATTGCTCGATATGGGTTGTGGGACTTCCATCCTTGCCATACTGGCACGCATGCGTGGAGCCTCCCCTTGTACAGCTATCGACATAGATGAATGGTGTGTGCGCAACTCCCTCGAAAATATAGAATTGAATGGAGTGGACAATATTGCCGTATCCCAAGGCGATGCCTCCTCTCTGGAAAGCAAAGGTCCTTTTGATATGGTTATCGCCAACATCAACCGCAATATCCTCCTGGCAGATATGAAGCACTACATAGCCCGCATGAATCCCGGAGCGGAATTGTTGATGAGCGGTTTCTACATAGATGACATTCCCGTCATCCGCGAAGAAGCCGAACGCAACGGGCTGCACTTTGTCCACCATCGTGAGAAGAACCGGTGGGCGGCAGTGAAATTCCAAAAATAATAAAGGTCAATACTAAAAAGCTAAAGGTCAATATCAGGAAGCTAAAGTTGACCTTTAGCGTTCTATACAAGGAGTTTTCAACGTAAGCTCCAAAAGTTCCTCCATTGTACCATTAAAGACGTTCAAATCCACCTCTTCTTCAATACCGGGCACAGTGCCTACATCCGTGTGCTGCCAAAAGTGCCACTTGCCCTCATAACGCACGGAATCTACATAATAATGGGCTATCCAATAAGGATAAGCATTGAAAATGGAATCGCTGAGATAGCGTTTCTTGAATTTATAGGAAGTATAAAGAATAGGCTTTACGCCGTAATGCGCCTCTACCCTATCCAGCCAAGTCTTGACTGCCGTTTTAAGTTCCTGCGGTGACTGCTTGCCGGTAGTCTCCACATCAAGTACGGGAGGCAGGTCTCCCTTTGCCAGCTGCACGGTACGGATAAAGAAATCGGCTTGCTTGCGGGCATCGGTCTTAGGGATAAAATAATGATAGGCACCACGGATAAAACCGTATTTACGCGCCTGGCCGAAGTTCTGCGTAAACGTATCGTCACCATGATCGCCGCCTTCGGTAGCTTTCAGAAAAATAAAGTGAATGGGAAATTGGGCTTCTCTATTATGTGTCAGGAGTTCCCAATCTATCTTTCCCTGATAGTGGGATATGTCTATGCCATGCACCTCATAGTTGCAAGGCATACATACACCGTAACCTTTCTGACCATAACAAGGCTTCCAGCGATAAGCATAAGGACGAATGAAAAACCAGTAAAAGCCGGTAGAAAAAACAAGAATGATACAGACCGCCAAAAGATTGCGCAACCATACGGGCATGGTACGCGGCTGCATTTTCTTCTTGCTCCGCGGAGAGGAAGAACGACGGGCGGCAGTAGTTTTACGCCGGATATTTGTGGAGGTCTTGGTTGCCATGAGCAAAGGAAAAGAAAGGGCGGAATGAACCGCCCCTCCGTTTTATTGTCAACTTGTTGATGCATCAACTTATTTAGCCTGCTCCAGCTGCAAAGTCTTCGTAGCCTGGTCGCAAACTTCTGTCGGACCGAAGTACTGGATAGGGCCTGGATAAACGTAGTCTGTTTCCATAGCCCAACGGTCACGCTGAGCAGCGAATGCCTTGAACGGAGCACCGTCCAGCTTCACCAGAGCCTTCTGGATAACCGGCTTCATTTCACCGTGGCGACGTTCCATGTTCATCATCATAGTGATGGGCACACCGCCTGCAATCCATTCTTCGGCAGGAGCAGTAGTGTTGCGTACAGAAGACATGTAACCGGTCTTTCCGTTAGCAATCAATGCAGATGCTGCATAACCCAAAGAGTAGCAGTAGTCAGCGTCGAAGTTAGACGGAGCAGCGCAACGTCCTTCGTAACCGAAGAAGTGGTGCTGTGCAGCAAACTTGCCTACGAACTTGCCCTCTTCTTTCCACTGAGCCAGCTTAGTGCCAACCATTTCGGACAGCAACTTTTCTGTTTCAATCAGAGATACCTGTACGTTTCCGTGCGGGTCGCGGTCCAGAGACAACTGGCGAGCCACGCCTTCGGGCAAGCTTGCGTAGATGGCCGCATTCTCCGGAGAGAGTTTACGGATGATATAATCGCGTTGGTGAGATTTCTTAATTTGAGCAAACTCTTCTGCATTGGCAGCAAGGAAGTCGTTCAACTCAGCAATCAGACGCTTCATGGCCGGGATGAATTCAACCAATCCTTCGGGGATAAGAACCGTACCAAAGTTGTTACCCTGGGCTGCACGTTCAGCAACGACCTTGGCAATGCTGGTCACGATGTCGTCCAAAGACATATCCTTAGCTTCAACCTCTTCAGAGATGATACACATATTGGGTTGAACCTGCAATGCACATTCCAAAGCGATATGAGAAGCGGAACGTCCCATCAACTTGATGAAGTGCCAGTATTTACGAGCAGAGTTACAGTCACGTTGGATGTTGCCGATTACTTCAGAGTAAGTCTTGCAAGCAGTATCGAAACCGAAAGAAGTTTCAATCATATCATTCTTCAAGTCACCGTCGATGGTCTTGGGGCAACCTATTACCTGCACGCCATAATTCTTGGCAGCATAGTATTCAGCCAGTACGCAAGCATTAGTGTTGGAGTCATCGCCACCGATGATAACCAATGCCTTGATGCCGAGTTCTTTCAGGATTTCATAACCTTTCTCAAACTGTTCTTCCTTTTCCAGCTTGGTACGGCCCGAACCGATGATGTCAAAACCACCCGTATTGCGGTATTCATCAATGATGTCAGCAGTCAGTTCCATATAATTATGGTCAACCAAGCCGCCAGGACCCAGAATAAAGCCATACAATTTGCTGTCTTTGTTCAGCTTCTTGATACCGTCGAAAATACCGGAAATCACATTGTGACCGCCAGGAGCCTGTCCACCGGAAAGGATAACACCCACGTTCATTGCGGGGAAGTTAACCACCTCATCGGTAGTTTCAAACTTAATCAAAGGCATTCCGTACGTATTGGGGAACAATTTCTTGATTTCTTCCTGGTCAGCAACAGACTGAGTAGCTGCGCCTTCTGCAGCCTTAACAGTTCCTTTCAGCGCTTTCGGAAGTTTGGGCTGATAGGCAGCCCTTGCAATTTGCAATGCACTTTTAGTCATTTCTCTTAATTATTTAAAGGTGTTAGTAAAGTTCCGTTTAAAAGCGTCGCAAATTTCGCTTTTTTTCGTAAGATATGCAAACGAGAGGCCGAAATAATGTATAAAATGACATTTATCGTTTTTTATCCTAAAATAAAAAGGAGAAGAAAGCAATTAACTGATTTATTGTGTTATCTTTGCCGCAAAGTTTGAGTTACGAGTCGTTATCGCATTGTTCTTCTTTTAATATACAACTATTATTAGGCGGTCTCTTCCATAATTATTCTCCATACTCCAATTTAATAATTACAATTAATTAAAATTTCAAATGAACATTTACATTTCAGGTTTAAATTTCAGCACAACAGACGCTGACTTAAACGATTTATTTTCAGAGTACGGAGAAGTTTCTTCTGCAAGAATCATTACAGACAGAGAAACAAGAAGATCCAGAGGTTTCGGTTTCGTAGAAATGCCGGACGATGCAGCAGGCCAAAAAGCCATTGACGAATTGAACGGTGCTGAATTTGACCACAAACAAATCTCGGTAAACGTGGCACGCCCCCGCGAAGAAAGACCTTCCAATGGCGGCAATCGCGACAGAAGAGGCGGTTACAACTCTAGAAGATATTAATATTCTTAACTACTGACAAAAGCAGGAGGTGTTGTAGCAATGCCCCCTGCTTTTTTTATAACTCAATAAATAAAAATACATGGCCAAATCCATCTCCGCAGACAAGCGTGAAAATGAAAAGAAAAGACTCGCCCGACGAGCTGAAAAACAAAAAAAGAAAGAAGAAAAAAAACTATCCAACAAAGCCAATAGCTTTGAAGATATGATTGCCTATGTTGACGAAAACGGCATGATAACCTCTACTCCTCCGGCAGAAAACACTCCCAAAGAAGAAATAAAGCTGGAAGAAATCGTCATATCAACTCCCCAAAAAGACAAGGAAGAACCGGTCATCCGCAGAGGACGTATCGAGTTTTTCAATGAATCGAAAGGCTTCGGCTTCATCAAGGACTTATCCGGGGTCGAAAAATACTTTTTCCACATTAACAATGTGCTGACAGATATAGCAGAAAACAATATTGTGACGTTCGACCTCGAACGTGGCCTTAAAGGCATGAATGCTGTAAACGTAGCTCTTGAAGTAGAAAAGGCAAAGGAAAAGAAAGAAAACAAGGAGACTCTAAATACAGAATCCTAGATGAAATAAGCCAATTATAGAACAAGGGCGTGTATATACCATCAAATATTTCGGTACATACACGCCCTTGCTGTCTTCTTTAATCACACGTCATTCGGTTTGCCAGCCACCCCCCAATGCCTTATAGACATTTACCATGGCAATAAGTTCGTCGCGGATGGCATTGCTCACCCCTATTTGGGCATCGAAATAACCACGCTGGGCATCGAGCACATCCATATAATTGATGACGCCGTTGATGTATTGCAACTGTGCCAAATCCACATATCCCTTGGCAGAACGTTCAAGTTTGGCACGCAGTTGGTAGACCTCCTTTATCTTATTGAAATCTACAATGGCATTCTTCGCTTCCTTAAAAGCATTCAGCACTGTCTTTTCATAGCTATGCACTTCGGCTTCAAAAGAAGCCTTCTGTGCATTCAATGCAGCACGGTTCTTTCCCCAACCGAAAAGTGGTGCCAAGACTGCCCCATTCAATAAGGAATAGGGAGATTCCAGGAAATTGGATAACACATCACTTTCCAATCCAAATTGTCCGGTCAGGGCCAAACGGGGGAACATATTGGTATAAGCAACTTTCACTCTGGCATGTTCAGCCCTCAACTGCTGCTCCGCCACACGGACATCGGGGCGACGTTCCAACAAATCGGAAGGCAGACCTACCGGTAAGGACTCCGGCACATCCAGTTCCTGCAGAAAATTGACACGCTTGATACGGGTAGGGAATTCCCCCACAAGGAAGGATATATCATTTTCTTTCAGAGAGATACGGCGTTCCAAATCCGGAACAAGAGTAGCCGTACGAGCCAACTCCACTTGAGCCTGTTGATAAGAGGTCTCCGAGGTCAGCCCTCCTTCAAAACGGATACGCGCCAAGCGCACTCCCTCTTCACGCGCCTTTTGTGTCTGGCGCACAATCTCCAGTTCCGTATCAAGGGCTACCAGCTCATAATAAGCCTGCGCCACTTCGGCAACGATGGTCATGCGCAACGCACGCTGCGCCTCCACACTTTGCAAATATTCGGCCACAGCAGCCACTTTCTTCCATCTCAAGTTTCCCCAAAGGTCCAGTTCCCAAGAGAGCAACGCCTTGGCTTCGTAAGTATTGCCTACATCACGGCTATGACCACCGTAATTCTCCACCTCGCGCTCAGCCTCCACCTTTCCGGTGAGCTGCGGCAGAAGGTTGGCAACACTGATACGTTTTTGGGCAGCCATCTCCTTGACACGGGAAGCTGCAATCAGCATGTCTTTGTTATATTCCAGAGCACGGTCTATCAAAGCACGCAGCGTGCTGTCCGTATAAACTGCCTGCCACTGTTCATCGGCTATGCTCATGCTATCCTGCTGCTGTGCCAGGCTATCCGGCAATGCCATCTCCGGACGCACATAGCTCTTGCCCACCTTGCATGAGGTAAGGGCAAACATACTCAGCAACAAAATAATATATATGTTCTTTCTTTTCATAAACGTTGTCTTTAAAATCAGTCTTTCTTAATCTTATGCTGCACTTTGGCTTTTGTCTTGTATACCAGGACAAAGAAGAACGGTACAAGCACAATACCGAATACAATGGCAAATATCATTCCGAAGAAAACACCCGTACCGATGGCCTGACGGCTCGCCGAGCCCGGTCCGCTTGCCAACACCATAGGAAGCATTCCCAATACAAAGGCGAGGGAAGTCATCAGGATAGGCCGGAAACGGAGTTGGGCAGCATGGATGGCAGACTGTATCAAGTCTCCTCCCTTGTCAACCTGCACCTTGGCAAACTCCACAATCAAAATGGCATTCTTTGCCGCAAGCCCCACCAGCATCACCAAGCCGATCTGGAAATAAATATCATTCTCCAATCCGCATATCACAACGCCCAGATAGGCACCCAAAGCGGCAACCGGCAGTGAAAGCAATACAGCGATAGGCACCGTCCAACTTTCATATTGCGCAGCCAAAAAGAGGAATACGAAAAGGAATACCAGCGTAAGCACAAGACCCGTCTGTCCTCCCGCCTTCTTTTCCTGATAGGAAAGGCCACTCCACTCCAGACCGATATTGTCCGGCAAGTGGTTACGTGCAATCTGCTCCATAATCTCCATTGCCTGGCCGGAACTGTAGCCTTGTGCCGCAGAACCGCGGATGACGGCAGTGGTAAACATATTGAAACGCTTGATACTGCCCGGACCGGTGGTATAAGAGGCATTTCCCAAGGAAGTAAGCGGCACCATCACTCCGTCTTTTGCCTTTACAAAGAACAAGTTGATATTGTCCTTATGCTCACGATAAGGAGCCTCGGCCTGGATATACACCTTATATATACGGTTGAACATATTGAAGTCATTCACATATACTGAACCGGTATAGGCCTTCATGGTAGAGAATACATCCGCCAGGGGCACACCCAGCATTTTCACCTTATCACGGTCCACATCAAAATAAAGTTGCGGTATTTCAGACTGCAAGGATGATGAAAGCCCCGTCAGCTCCTTATGCTTCTGGGCATAATACATCAGCGTATCTGCCGCCTGCACCAAGTTGTCAAACGTCGCCTCTCCACGCGCCTCAAGCTGCATTTCGAAACCTCCCGAGGTACCCAATCCCGGAATGACCGGAGGCGTGGAAAGATAGACCTTGCATTCGGGATATTCCTTCAAATCCTTCTCCACATTCTCCATTATCTTATCGATGGAAATCCCCTTACGCTCTTCCCACGGTTTCAGAATAACCGTCAGCTCACTGCGTGCCTGGTTGCTACCCACACGGGGGCTGCTACCCGTCACGTTCTGCACATAGGCCACATAGGGATTCTTCTCCAAGTATTGCACGGCACGGTCGGTCACCACACGGGTTCGCTCCAAAGTAGCACCTTCCGGCAACTCCAACTCTATCTTAAAATAGCCCTGGTCTTCTACCGGCAGGAAGCTGGTAGGCACCAACCGGTGGATAATGAAAATGGCAACCAGTACCAGGCCGAACGCACTCATCAAGCGGCGGGGATTCCTGATGACCCGGTTAATGACAGCCACGTATTTGTGATTGCCCAAGTTCAGCCATTCATTGATTTTGCGGAAAACTATGTTCTTTTTCTTTCCACTGTCGGGCTTCAATATAAGCGAACACATGACGGGACTAAGCGTCAGGGCCACTACCGTAGAAAGCAATACGGAAACGGCGATAGTAATGGTAAACTGACGGTATAACTGTCCGGTGATTCCGCTCAAGAAACTTACTGGCACAAACACGGCACAGAGCACCAACGATGTGGCAATCAAGGCACTTGCCAATCCGTTCATCGCCTTTTTGGTAGCTTCATACGGGCTCAATTTCTCCGTCTCCATAAGATGTTCTACATTCTCCACCACCACAATGGCATCATCCACCACAATACCGATGGCGAGAATCAATCCAAGCAAAGTCAGTATGTTCAGAGAGAAACCGAAAATAAGCATGAAACCGAAGGTACCAATCAGGGAAATAGGTACCGCAACAATCGGTATCACCGTCGCACGCCAACTTTGCAAGGATAGAAATACAACCAGCACCACCAGAATCAGCGCTTCGAACAACGTCTTGTACACTTCGTGAATGGATTCGGAAATATAAGTCGTCATGTCGAAGGGAATCTCATAACTCATCCCCTCAGGGAAATTTGCACTGATTTCCTCCATAGCAGCCTTTACGCTCTTTGCAACTTCCATTGCATTGGCCCCGGGAAGCATATAGATACCGAGAACGGCAGCATTCTCACCGTTGATGCCACTCTCTGTGCTATATGAAGATGCTTCCAATGAAACACGCGCCACATCGCGCAGACGGATAATGGAACCGTTGGCATTGGCACGGACCACAATGTCCTCAAACTGCTTTGCCGAACTTAAACGTCCCTGGGTAGTGATAGGGATAGTAATGTCGAGTCCCTTCACCGGCTGTTGTCCCAAAACACCCGCAGCAGACTCACGGTTCTGGTCCTTCAGGGCATTCTGCAAATCCTGCACCGTCAGTCCGAAGTTGGCAAGTTTGTCGGGCAACGCCCATATCTGCATGGCATAGTAGCGGCTACCGATGTTGGAAACACGTCCCACACCGGGGATACGGCGCAACAAGTCGAGTACATTGATAGTAGCAAAGTTACTCAAATAAATTTCGTCGAACTTCGGGTCACTGGAAGTCAGACAGATAGTCATCAATTGGCTGGGAGCCTGCTTTTCCACAGAAATACCGTTCTGAATCACTTCGGCTGGCAAACGGCTCTCCGCCAGTTTCACACGGTTCTGTATTTCTACGGCAGCCAAATCCGGGTCGGCAGACACGTCGAAAGTGACCGTAGCTGAAAATCCTCCGGAATTAGAACTGTTGGACTCCATGTACAGCATACCGGGAGTACCGTTTATCTCTTGCTCGATAGGGGTTGCCACCGCCTGCGAAACAGTCAATGCACTGGCTCCCGGATAGGAAGCACTGATTTTCACTACGGGAGGCGTTATCTGCGGATATTGGTCTACCGGCAGCATGGTCAGGCCAATGATACCGACAATTACAATCACAATCGATATCACCGCCGAGAATACCGGGCGGTCTATAAAGAAACTTACTTTCATAACATCATTACTTTGAAGGGTTGTTGTCCTTTGATTTATTCTCAGCCGGAGTAGTCTGCTTCGTTTCGGAAACAACCTGCTTGTTCAGAGAATCACTCGTCTGCTCTTCCTCCTTTTTAGGAACGGCAGCCTGGGCACGTACTTTCATACCCGGAGTCAGCTTGTGGAAACCTTCAGTCACAATTTGTTCTCCGGCAACCAGACCACGCTCAACCACCCAATTGTTGCCAAATTCAGGTCCCAGTTCAATGAAACGCTTTTCAACCGTAGAGTCCCGGCGCATCACAAAAATATATGCACCACCTTTCTCAATGGTAACCGCCTTTTGAGGAACGGCGACAGCACCCTCACGTACATCCAGCAATAGCTTAACCTTTGTAAACTGCCCCGGTAACAACACTTTGTTAGGGTTCGGCATTTCGGCACGCACGGAGAATGTTCCGGTCTGAGGGTCCACCTGAGGTTCGGCAAAATCCACATAGCCCTTATAAGGATAGACGGTATTATCCGCCAAAGTAATCGTAATGTTCGGCTGCCAGGAACGTGTAGAGTCCTGACGCCCTATATCGATATTCCGTTCCTTGCTTTTCAGGTAATCCAATGCCGTCATGCTGAAATCTACCAGAACCGTATCACTTTTCACAACCGTAGCCAGCAAGGACTTGCCTCCCGGTCCGACCAATGTTCCCAAATCCACATTTCTTTCACTGATATGTCCCGATAGCGGAGAACGAACCAACGTATATCCCAATTCCAATTCAGCCTGGTCCAAATCGGCCTGGCTCATCGCTACTGAGGCTTCTGCAGTCTCGTAAGCAGCCTGAGCATTGTCCAAATCCAGCTGGCTGGCAGCGTTCTGCGCATAGAGGGGGGCGGATACGCTCCAAATCGCGCTTTGCCTTCAATGCCTGCGCTTCATCCTTCTTTAACTGTGCACGAGCTTTGTCAGCCTTTGCCCTATACTGGTCCTGGTTTATCACAAAAAGTACCTGGTTCTTGGTGACATATGTTCCTTCTGCGAAAAGCATATTCTCCAAATACCCTTCCACACGCGCACGTACCTCTACAAACTGCTGAGCGCGAATACGTCCCACGTACTCGCCATATATCTCCACATCTCCTTTTTCCGCAGATTCCACAATCACGGTAGGAGCTTCCGATTCCACCTTCTTAGGCCAAGTCAGAATAACGTAACCTGCCAACAATACCAATACCGCCATGCAGGCAACCATCATCAGCAACCTCTTCTTCTTTAGTTTCAATTCTTTTTTCGTAAAAAACTGTCTCATGCTTGTTTGTATATTAAATTTAACCCTGTTTCTTTCTATTAAAGCAAATCCGATGCCAATCTATCACCATCTCATCCATTACGTCTAACAAACTATATATCAAGCAGAAAAGCAGACGGCAGTTCTTTATTCATGGTGGCATCCTCCATTTTTCCCTGTGGAATGTGTCCACAGTTTGTGGAATAATTCCACAAAACTACTAAATTAAAAACACATAAAAACCCTTTTTTGCTCTACACTAACAAAGAAAAACATTATCTTTACCGAAAATAATTCAGATTATTCATTTTAAACGTAAAGATTATGGCAAGTAGAAAAGAACTAAAGAAGAATATAAACTATATTGCAGGTGAATTGTTCACAGAGTGTCTTGTAAACAGCTTATATGTGCCTGGAACAGACAAACAAAAAGCCGATGAACTGATGGCTGAAATTCTGAAAATGCAAGATGAATTCATAAGCCGCATCAGCCACACCGAGCCAGGAAATGTAAAAGGTTTCTACAAAAAACTTCGTGCTGACTTCAATGCAAAAGTAGACGAAATTATTGACGCAATGGGCAAACTGAAATAAGATGAAGAAAGCCTTTTATAGCTTCATTTATTATCGCCTGCTGGGCTGGAAGACAAACGTGACGGTGCCCGACTACGACAAATGTGTAATTTGTGCGGCACCCCATACTTCCAATTGGGACTTATTTATCGGTAAATTGTTTTATGGTGCCATCGGCCGCAAGACCAGTTTCATGATGAAAAAGGAATGGTTCTTTTTTCCTCTGGGACTGATATTCAAAGCCGTTGGCGGCATTCCGGTGAACCGGGGACGTAAATCTTCCTTAGTGGACCAAATGACCGAAAAGTTTGCAAACAGCAAGCATTTCCACCTGGCTATTACACCGGAAGGAACCCGTAAAGCCAATCCCAACTGGAAGAAAGGTTTTTATTACATAGCACTTAAAGCACAAGTGCCCATCATGCTTATCGGGATTGATTATCCTTCCAAGACCATCTCCTCTACCAAGGCTGTCATGCCTACCGGAGACATCGAAAAGGATATGCGCGAGATAAAACTGTACTTCAAGAACTTTAAAGGAAAAAATCCCGAAAATTTTGATTTAGGAAATATCTAATCAGGTATTAAGCATTAATGCCATGCGAATAAGCATCTTGCAAACAGACATCGTCTGGGAAAATAAACAAGAAAATCTCCGTCGTCTCCGCGAGAAGTTAGAAACTCTTCGTGGAACAACGGAGATTGTTGTTTTACCGGAAACATTCTCCACCGGCTTTAGTATGAACACCGCCAGCTTGGCCGAACCCACAACGGGAGAAACCATCGCAACACTGCGCCAATGGTCCGAAGAGTACCGGCTTGCTCTTGCCGGCAGCTATATTGCCTGCGAAACAGCCTCGGAAGGCGGAAAGCCATCCTACTACAACCGCGCATTCTTCCTTACGCCCGAAGGCAATGCTTACTATTACGACAAACGCCACCTCTTCCGGATGGGGCACGAGACAGAACATTTCACCCCCGGCAACCGGCGTCCCATCATCCGATATCGCGGCTGGAATATACTGCTGCTTGTATGCTATGACCTTCGTTTCCCGGTCTGGAGCCGCAATACGAGCAATGAATACGACCTCCTGATTTACGTCGCCAACTGGCCCATTCCCCGCCGGAAAGTCTGGGACATCCTGCTGCAAGCGCGCGCGCTGGAAAACATCAGTTATGTCTGCGGTGTCAACCGTATCGGCAAGGACGGCAGAGACATTCCACACAGCGGCGGCAGTGTGGTCTACTCTCCGAAGGGGGAAGTGCTTGCCACTGTGCCCGACAACGAAGAGGCGATTGCCACCGCCTCCCTCAACCTTTCCTCCCTGCAGGAGTTCAGGCTAAAGTTTCCCGCTTGGAAAGATGCGGACGAGTTCGTTATTTCTTCAAATAATAGTTCACAGTAGTCACTACACGTACGCTTTTTATATAAGGAGTATAGGCATCGCGGTCACTTATGGAGAACTGCCCTTGCGAGGCATTGCGGATTTTCCCCAGTTCACTGTCCGAATCCTTGGCAAACTTCTCGGCTGCAGCACGAGCGTTCTTCGTGGCCTCCTCTATCATTCTGGGCTTCACTTCGTTGAGACCGGTGAATTCATAAGACACATTATATTTATAATCCCCTCCCGTGATGGCAATACCCTGCTTCAAGAGTTCAGCCTGCCCCGACATGAGCTTACGCACCCTATCCACATTCTTGGAAGTGACAGTGATGACAGACGTGGCATTATAACGATAGGCCACGTTGCGGTCAACGTAACGTTCGGCCTGCATGTCAATCACTTCGGGCGGTGCAATACTGATTTCCTCCTTCTCAATACCGTTGTTTTCAAGGAAACTCACGACGGCAGTGTTTTTCTTCTCCATATTGGCATAAAGCAGTGCAGGGTCATTACCTATGTCTTTGTAGACAAGAGGCCAGACTACCTTGTCGGCAGGCACTTCCATTTCGGCCAGCCCTTTCACACTGACCACACGGTCCTTATTCACAAAATTGTTGATACCGCCTTTTACCATGATTCCCAACAAAAGCAGCCCCACGGCTATGATGGCTGCTTCTACTTTCCAGCTTTTCATACATTGATATTTTAGAGTTTATAAACACACACAAATATAACAAACCCAAACGACAAAAAGTGCGATGAATGGTCTATTTTTATATGATTATCCTCACTTATACCCCAAACGAACGAGACATTATACAAAATGCACCAAATCCTCTTTTTTAGAGTATTTAATGAAAATACCCAAAAGAAGGAGTACATCTTCTCCAAAAAGTACCTATTTTTGTCCTTCGAAACAATGTCAAAGCGACAACATGATTAATTTAATAATTCTAACCCCTAAATCCTATGTTGACCCAACGTAAAATCCATACTCACGGTGGCGGTTGGCCGTGACTTTATGGAATGACCGAAGACACTTTCCGTACAACCGTCAAAACCCATATGAGATATGGGACGACCAGTATTTCTTAATTAATCTTCAGCAATATGCGGATGAACATTGTTTTTCGTATATTTGTTGATTGAAAGAACAGTTCAATACTTAATCATTTATTAATAATAAATTTTATGAAAACCAATCTAAGCTCTCAAATCACTCTCAACAGAGTCTCCCCCAGGTACTATAGACCTGAGAATGCATTTGAACGGTCGGTATTGACCCGACTGGAAAAAATCCCGACAGATATTTATGAGTCTGCGGAAGAAGGCGCCAACCAGATTGCCCTTGACATTGCACAGTTAATCCGTGACAAGCAAAAGGCGGGACGTTTCTGTGTCTTGGCACTGGCAGGCGGTAACTCTCCGCGCAATGTATATGCAGACTTGGTACGTATGCACCAGGAAGAGGGATTAAGTTTCCGCAACGTAGTCATATTCAACCTCTACGAATATTATCCATTAGCTCCCAATGCCATCAACAGCAACTTCAACGCATTGAAGGAAATGCTGATAGACCATGTGGACATTGACAAACAGAATGTTTTCACCCCCGACAGCACCATCGCCAAAGACGCCATCTTTGAATATTGCCGTCTTTACGAGCAGCGCATTGAAAGTTTCGGTGGCTTAGACATCGCTTTGCTGGGCATTGGCCGTGTAGGTAATATAGGTTTCAATGAACCGGGTTCACGCCTGAACTCTACCACTCGTCTGATATTGCTGGACAACGACTCCCGCAATGAAGCTTCCAAGATGTTCGGTAGCATTGAAAATACCCCCATCAGCTCCATCACCATGGGAGTAGCCACCATCCTCTCGGCAAAGAAAATATATCTGCTGGCATGGGGTGAGGAGAAAGCGCAAAAGGTGAAAGAATGCGTTGAAGGTCCGGTAACAGATACTATCCCTGCATCTTATCTGCAGACTCACAACAATGCACATGTAGCTATCGACTTGTCTGCCGCCGCCAATTTGACGCGTATCCAACGCCCCTGGCTGGTAACCTCCTGCGAATGGAACGACAAGCTCATCCGCAGTGCCATCGTCTGGTTGTGCCAACTCACCGGAAAACCCATTCTGAAACTGACCAACAAGGACTACAACGAAAACGGTCTGAGCGAACTGCTGGCATTGTTCGGCTCAGCCTATAACGTGAACATCAAGATATTCAATGACCTGCAACATACCATCACCGGATGGCCGGGCGGCAAGCCGAATGCTGACGACACCTATCGTCCTGAGCGTGCAAAGCCCTATCCAAAACGTGTGGTCGTATTTTCTCCGCATCCCGATGATGACGTTATCTCCATGGGAGGCACCATCCGTCGTCTGGTAGAGCAGAAACATGACGTGCATGTAGCTTACGAAACTTCCGGTAACATTGCCGTAGGCGATGAAGAAGTTATCCGCTTCCTGCACTTCATCAACGGGTTCAACCAAATCTTCAACAACAGCGAAGACCAGGTCATCAATGACAAATATACTGAAATCCGTAAATACTTGAAGGAGAAGAAAGACGGTGACATGGATACACGCGACATCTTGACCATCAAGGGACTGATTCGCCGTGGCGAGGCACGCACTGCATGTACATACAATAATATCCCTCTGGATCACTGTCATTTCCTTGACCTGCCATTCTACGAAACGGGCAAGATACAGAAGAATCCTATCAGCGAAGCAGACGTGGAAATTGTACGCAACCTATTGCGTGAAGTGAAACCCCATCAGATTTTCGTTGCCGGCGACCTGGCCGACCCGCACGGCACACACCGTGTTTGTACGGACGCCGTATTTGCCGCCATTGACTTGGAAAAAGAAGAAGGTGCCAAATGGTTGAAGGAATGCCGCATCTGGATGTACCGCGGTGCATGGGCCGAATGGGAAATCGAAAACATCGAGATGGCTGTGCCCATCAGCCCGGAAGAACTGCGTGCCAAGCGTAACTCTATCCTGAAGCATCAATCGCAGATGGAAAGCGCACCGTTCCTGGGCAATGACGAACGTCTGTTCTGGCAACGCAGCGAGGACCGTAACCGCGGAACAGCTGCCTTGTATGACAGCCTCGGACTTGCTTCCTATGAGGCGATGGAAGCCTTTGTGGAATACATTCCGCTATAAACGGATAAAATATTAACAATAGGATGAGATGTATTGCTCCGGCAATGCATCTCATTTTTTCATGTCTCAGCCTTCTTATATTCCCAAAGAATATTTGCAGATATAAAAACAATCAAATAATTTTGTTACTTATTTATCGAAACGACAAAACTTAAAAACAAACCCCATTATGAAAAAGTATGCTATCAACATCCTTGTCATTTTATTCCTACTCACACCATTTACATTGTTTGCAAATGGATGCCATGCCAATAACGACACCATCAAAGTATTGGCAATAGGCAACAGCTTTTCACAAGATGCAGTAGAGCAATATTTGCACGAACTGGGAGAAGCTGAAGGTATCACCATGATTATCGGCAATATGTTTATCGGAGGATGTTCACTGGAACGGCACGTACAAAACATACGCAACAACGCTCCGGCCTATGCCTATCGCAAAGTAGAGAAAGACGGGGAAAAAACAGAAACCCGGTCAATGACTATTGAGAAAGCACTGGCCGATGAGAAATGGGACTATATCAGTGTTCAGCAGGCCAGCCCTTTGTCTGGTATCTATGACAGCTACAAAGCTTCCCTACCTGAATTGGTTAACTATATTAGGGAACGAATTGGAAAGGAAACCGTATTAATGATGCACCAGACATGGGCTTATGCTACCAATGCCAACCACACCGGATTCAAAAACTATGACCAGAACCAAATGAAAATGTACACCAGCATTGTGGATGCAGTAAAGAAAGCCGCCAACCTGGTGGGTATCAAGAAAATTATCCCTTCGGGAACCGCCATACAAAATGCACGTACCTCCTTTATCGGCGACCATATGAATAGGGACGGATACCACCTTGACTTAACCATAGGCAGATATACAGCTGCCTGCACATGGTTTGAGGCATTGACCCATCGGAATGTAACAGAAAACCCATATTCTCCCGAAGGAATAGACCCAATCCATAAGAAAGCAGCTCAAATGGCTGCGCACAACGCCATCCTCTATCCGGACAAAGTTACGGAACTGACAGAACTGAAAAAGATTGCCGATTAATGCTTTTTAATTCTTAAGACTTACTTATATGTCTGCAAAATAATAAAAAGAAAGTAACCCGCTCATCAGTGAAGCTTTCTTTTATGTACTTTTGCACGCACCACCGTCTGGTAAAAGCAGATATTGGCAACTTCAATATTTCATCAGTATGAAAAAACTTATCCTAACCGGCATATGGCTCTTGTGTGGATTCCTCCTTCCGGCACAAGAACTAGAGCAGAATGTGGAAGAACGCCTCCAGACATTCTTTAGGGAATACACCACCCATACGGCCAACATCGGTACCTGCAAGCTGGATAGTTTCCGCATTGACTTCCGGAAGAAGAAATTGCTTGTCTATACAAACGAGCGCTTTGCCTACCAGCCTCTACGGCCTGAAACCGTTGATGCCATTTACCGCCATCTGGGACAAATCCTGCCAGGACCGGTGAACTATTTCGACCTCACCGTCTTTGCTGACGGGAAGAGCATCGAAGAGCTTATCCCCAACCTCTACCGGAAAGGGAAGAAAGACAAGGCACGTCTGTTCAGCCACCTGGAATACAAAGGTACCCCCTGGGTAACCCGTACCTCGCGCCCCTACGACATCACCCGCGGACTGGAAGGACGCCACATCGCCCTTTGGCAAAGCCACGGGAAATATTATATCAATGACAAGGACAAATGGGGATGGCAACGCCCGAGGCTGTTCTGCACTACAGAAGACCAGTTCACCCAATCCTTCATCCTGCCCTACCTCCTGCCCATGCTAGAGAATGCAGGAGCCAATGTATTCACTCCCCGCGAAAGGGACACGCAGAAGCAGGAAGTCATCGTAGACAATGACGGTAGCCTGAGCGGACATGGAGGACAAGGTTCCCTTTATCTGGACGTGAAAAGCCGGAAAGCACGTTGGGAACAGACCTTCCGACCCGGATTTGCCCAACGGAAACGAATCTATCAGGACAATGAAAACCCTTTCCTCTCCGGCACGGCACGCTTTGCCAAAACTGAAAAGAAGAAAGACAAGGCTTTTGCCGAATGGGTACCCGATATTCCGGAAACGGGAGAATATGCTGTATACGTATCTTACCAAACACTGCCGGGCAGCGTAAGCGATGCCAAATATCTTGTATTTCACAATGGAGGCGTCACGGAGTTCAAGGTGAACCAGCAAATAGGAGGCGGCACATGGGTGTACCTCGGCACATTCACTTTCGACAAAGGCCGGAATGACTATGGCATGGTGGTATTGAGCAACGAAAGCAAAGAGAAAGGCGTGGTCTGTGCCGATGCCGTCCGCTTTGGAGGAGGCATGGGCAACATTGCCCGCGGAGGACAAACCAGCGGCTTGCCCAGATACCTGGAAGGCGCACGCTACTTTGCCCAATGGGCAGGCATGCCCTATCCCGTCTATGGAGGCTATGAGGGAAAGAATGATATGAACGACGACATCAACGTACGTTCCCGTACAGTGAATTACCTTGCAGGAAAATCACTATTCAACCCAACGGAAGAAGGTTTGGGCATCCCCTTTGAAATGAGTATGGCCCTGCATAGCGATGCCGGTTTCAGTAAGGAAGATGAGATTATAGGCACTCTCGGCATTTATACCACCAACTTCAACAACGGCCGACTGCATGCCGGTACAGACCGCCATGCCTCCCGTGACCTTTCGGACATTCTGCTAACGCAGTTGCAGCGTGATATCCGCTCTACCTTCAACGTAGACTGGACACGCCGCAGCCTATGGAACCGCAACTACAGTGAAACACGCCTGCCCGCCGTCCCTTCCACCATCGTAGAACTGTTGTCGCACCAGAACTTCGCAGATATGCGCTTGGGACATGACCCTAACTTCAAGTTCACCGTCGGGCGTGCGCTCTATAAAGCCATTCTGCAATACATATGCAGCCAGCACGGCAGAGACTACGTTGTCCAACCCCTTCCCGTCAGCCACTTTGCCATCCGCTTCGGTCAAAAGAAGAATACTTTAGAGCTTTCCTGGCAAGGAGAGGAAGACCCGTTGGAGCCGACTGCCAAACCACGTGAATACATTGTATATACACGTATCGGTCGTAGAGGATTTGACAATGGCGTACGCGTCAGCTCCCCATCCCACACCGTAAAAATAGAACCGGGCATCGTCTATTCCTTTAAAGTAACCGCCGTAAACCGGGGTGGCGAAAGCTTCCCTTCGGAAATTCTTGCCGCCTACAAGGCAAAGCGTGAAAAAGGACAGATACTTATCGTCAACGGATTCGACCGCATCAGCGGGCCTGCCGTTATAGACACCCCCGATGCGGCAGGCTTCGACTTGTCACAAGATCCCAGCGTACCCTATCTCTATGACATCTCCCTCTGCGGCGCCCAGCAGAATTTTAGCCGGAAGGAAGCAGGACGACGTCTGGGAGAGAGCAGTGACGAATACGAAGGCATGAAAATCATCGGAAACACTTTCGATTACCCCTTCGTACATGGCAAAGCCATCCAGGCAGCCGGAAATTACAGCTTCGTCTCATGCAGCGACGAGGCTGTGGAAAAGGGCATCCTCTCATTAGAGGATTATCCGATAGTGGACTATATCCTCGGACTTGAGAAAGAAGACAATTCCAGCAATCCGGCACGCAATACCTACTACAAAACATTCTCCTCGCCCATGCAGCGCATACTGACTTCCTATTGCCAGTCGGGAGGTCATCTCCTGGTCAGCGGTGCCTATGTAGGCAGCGATATGGACAGCTCGCAGGGCAATAAAGAATTTATTCAGAATATCTTGAAGTACCGGCATGGCAACTCTCTGAAAACAGACGGGGACAAAATCGCTGTCCGGGGACTGGGGCATACCTTCACCCTTCCCCGCCTGCCGAATGAGCAAAGCTATCCGGTCACTTCCCCTGATTGCATCCTGCCCATGTCTCCCGCTTTTCCAGTCATGACCTATGCCATCGGCAACACACCCGCCGCCGTAGCCTATCAAGGCAGTGATTATCGCACTTTTGTCATGGGATTCCCTTTTGAAAGCATCCGGGAAGAAACATCCAGAAATGTAATTATGGCATCCATACTCCGCTTTCTCACCACAGATTACACAGATTAACACAGACAAAATAGCAATCCCTATAAATAATCTGTGAAAATCTGTGTAATCTGTAGTGAAAAAACTATCTTTGCTTCCATTAATCATTAAACATTAACCACTAAACATTAAACATCATGTACACTATACAAGCCAACCCCAGCGGAACCCGTAGTTTAGAAGTTTCTGAAGAGAATCTTGCCACCATCGAGAAATACGGCCTCTTCCGCCATCTCATCGACAGCAACGGTATTGTGGACGAAACCGTGCTCGACAAGTTGAAACTGAACATCCGCTCCCTCATCGCCGCGCAAGAGGAAGACAGCAAAGACCTGCTCGACCTCTGTATCGACGTTATCTATCACAACAACATGAAGGCCTTCGGACTACAACAGCTCATCAAGCTCTATCTGCAATGGCTTTCCCAACAAGACACCATAGAAGAAGAATAAATGAAAACCATCGACACCTGCGGACAACAGCATTACAGCCCTTTAATCCCTGCCATCAAAGCCATGTGCGAGGCCGGAAAAGGCGAGAAGCTGGAAATCATCATGGACGACGCTGCTGCCTTCAATGACATGAAAGAGTATCTTTCCGAGCAGCAGATAGGCTTCCGTGAGATTTACGACGGAGAACGGATGACATTACAGTTTTTAATGTGCAAATGAAAGAATATCGCCTTACAGACTGGCTTCCTACTACCAAGAAAGAAGTGGAACTGCGTGGTTGGGACGAATTGGATGTAATACTTTTCAGCGGTGACGCCTACGTGGATCACCCTTCTTTTGGAGCCGCCGTCATAGGCCGCATCCTCGAAGCAGAAGGATTGCGCGTAGCCATCATCCCCCAACCCAACTGGCGCGACGACTTGCGCGACTTCAAAAAACTGGGACGTCCCCGTCTGTTCTTCGGCATCAGTCCCGGCTGTATGGATTCGATGGTCAACAAATATACTGCCAACAAACGCTTGCGCAGTGATGACGCCTATACCCCGGATGCACGTCCGGATATGCGTCCGGAGTACCCTTCCATTGTATATACCCAGATATTAAAGAAGCTATTCCCCGATGTCCCCGTCGTACTGGGCGGCATCGAGGCAAGCATGCGCCGCCTGACGCACTATGACTATTGGCAGGACCGTGTACGCCCCAGCATCCTCCTCGACAGCGGAGCCGACTCACTCATCTACGGTATGGGAGAGAAACCGGTGGTGGAACTTGCGGAAAGGCTGAAACGCCAACAGACACAGATGGACGCCCCAAGCTTCAAAAAGCTCATCGCCGATATTCCCCAAATGGTTTACCTTGACAAGGAAGTAGTGGTACAAGAAGGGGATATCACCCTCTTTTCCCATGAAGAATGTCTGAAAGATAAAAAGAAAGAAGCTGCCAACTTCCGTCATATCGAGGAGGAAAGCAACAAATATACAGCATCCCGCATCTTGCAAAAGAGCGGCAAGCTGACGGTAGTAGTCAATCCTCCCTATCCCCCTTTGACGGAAGCTGAACTCGACCGTTCTTTCGACTTGCCATACACGCGCCTGCCCCATCCCAAATACAAGGGAAAACGTATTCCGGCATACGACATGATAAAGTTCTCCGTCAACCTGCATCGCGGATGTTTCGGAGGATGTGCCTTCTGCACCATCTCCGCACACCAGGGCAAATTCATCGTAAGCCGCAGCAAGGAGAGCATTCTGAAAGAGGTGAAAGCCATCACGGAGCTGCCAGACTTCAAGGGTTATTTGAGCGATTTGGGAGGCCCGTCGGCCAATATGTACCGCATGAAGGGACGGGATGAGGCCGTCTGCAGGAAATGCAAACGCCCGTCGTGCATCTACCCCAAGGTATGCCCCAACCTGAATACGGACCACCGTCCGCTGCTCGACATCTATCATGCCGTAGATGCCCTGCCCGGCATCAAGAAGTCCTTCATTGGCAGCGGTGTACGCTATGACCTGCTGCTGCACCAGAGCAAGGACCCGAACACTAACAAAAGTACGCAGGAATATACCCGCGAGCTCATTGCCCGCCATGTCAGCGGTCGCCTGAAGGTAGCACCGGAGCATACGTCAGACCGCGTGCTCAACATCATGCGCAAGCCTCCGTTCAGCCAGTTCGGTGAGTTCAAGAAGATATTCGACAGGATTAACCATGAAGAAGGACTACGCCAGCAGCTTATTCCTTATTTCATCAGCAGCCATCCCGGATGCAAGGAGGAAGATATGGCAGAACTTGCCGTCATCACCAAGCGACTGGACTTCCATCTGGAACAAGTGCAAGACTTTACCCCTACTCCCATGACCGTTGCCACCGAAGCATGGTACACGGGCTTCCATCCTTATACGCTGGAACCGGTATTCAGTGCCAAAACGCAGCGCGAGAAACTGGCTCAACGCCAATTCTTCTTCTGGTACAAACCCGAAGAGCGCAGGAACATCATAAACGAACTGCGCCGGATAGGACGGACGGATTTGATAGACAAGCTATACGGGAAACGATAAAAATACGATATTTCCAAGAAACTCACAGCAACTGCATGAAACGATTCCTCCTCCTCTGCCTATCCCTACTCCCCATTGGAGCGACAGGTCTGCTGGCACAAAGCGAATGCCTGCCGCAAAATTACAGTATCATCTTCGGTGGCGGTGTATCCTTACCTCATGTAGAGGGAAACCGTAACGACTTCTTCAGCAAGAATGGCAACCGGGTGGGATATGACCTGATGACAGAAGGCCGCTACTACATCACGCCCCTATTTGCCGCAGGACTTCAATATGACTATCTACGCATGGCACGCCTGCCGGATAAGGCACATCTGCACTGCATACGCCCCAACATCACATACCGGCCCTTGTGGAGCAACGGGAATCAAGGACTGTTCCTCTCGTTCGGCATCGGGTATATGAACTATCAGGAACGGACATATAAACGCGGTGAACGGAACGGACACCTTTTCCATAAAGGATATTGTGGAATAACTTTCGCAGCAGGCTATGAGTTCCGCATCAGCCGTAAACTCTCGGGCATGATTCGCTGTGATTTCCTGACAGCAGACTGGTTTGCCAACCCCGATGCACGACTTTATAACACAGACGGGTATGATGACGGAGTAGACCATAGCTGGTTCAAAAACAACATCACTTTCTTCAATTTGGGATTCGCCTTGCAGTTCGGACGTTAGTGGCAGGAGTGGCAACAGTTTACTCTTCCACCTGCATTGCCACTACCTCCTGCAACACACAGACAGCTTCTTCTACCGTCTTGACATCCTTCACCAACATACTCCGTTTGTTGTTCTGTTCGCGCAGGTCACAACGCCGGGTGTACTTCATCATGTAGGCAATGACCTTACCGAAAGCCTGGCTCTGATAGTACGGGCTGTCCGGATTGGAGACGAAGAACAGGGACATGCGCCCACCTTTCAGAAAGACTTTCTCCACGCCGAGGCGGGCAGCCAGGCGTCGCAAGGGAACGATGCGCAGCAGTTCTTCCGTTTCGGGAGGAATCGGGCCGAAGCGGTCTTCGAGGCGGGAACGGAAAGCATCCACATCCTTGTCGAGTGTCAATCCGTCCAACTCGCGATAGAGCAACATACGCTCGCTGCTGCCAGTCACGTAATCGGCAGGCAACAGAAGTTCGAGGTCGCTTTCCACCTGGCATTCGTCCACAAACTGCTCGCCACTGATGACGCCTCCGTCTGCTTTCAGTTCTTCGGCATAAAGGTCGGCAAACTCGTCGGTCTTCAGTTCGTGCACAGCTTCGGAGAGAATCTTTTGATACGTCTCGTAGCCTAGGTCGGCAATGAAACCACTCTGTTCGGCACCGAGCATATTGCCTGCGCCACGGATGTCAAGGTCCTGCATGGCAATGTGGATGCCACTGCCCAGGTCGGAGAAGTTCTCGATGGCTTGCAGGCGTCGTTTTGCTTCGGGAGTAAGGGAGGACAAAGGCGGTGCCAGCAGGTAACAGAAAGCTTTTTTATTGCTCCGCCCCACACGTCCGCGCATCTGGTGCAAGTCACTGAGGCCGAAGTTCTGCGCCTGGTTGATGATAATGGTATTGGCATTGGGTATGTCGATGCCACTTTCGATGATGGTAGTGGCAAGCAGCACGTCGTAATCGTAATTGACGAAATCAAAGATTATCTTCTCCAGTTCGGCAGGCTCCATCTGTCCGTGTCCGATACAGACACGGCAGTCGGGAATGTGCCGCTCTATCATGGCCTTCAACTCAAACAGATTGGAAATACGGTTATTCACGAAGAATACCTGCCCGTTACGGCTCATCTCAAAATTGACGGCGTCGGCAATGATTTCCTCGTTGAAGGTGTGCACTTCCGTCTGGATGGGATAGCGGTTAGGCGGCGGTGTCTGGATGACGCTCAAGTCGCGCGCACCCATCAGCGAAAACTGCAAGGTACGGGGAATGGGTGTAGCCGTCATGGTCAGCGTATCCACATTCACCTTCAATTGGCGGAGTTTTTCCTTGACGGAGACGCCGAACTTCTGCTCCTCATCAATAATCAACAAACCAAGGTCTTTGAACTTAACGTCTTTTCCCAGGATACGGTGGGTACCGATAAGAATATTCACTTCCCCTTCGGCAAGCCCTTTCACTACAGCCTTTGCCTGAGCAGCGGTGCGGGCACGACTCAGATACTCCACCCGGCAAGGCAAGCCTTTCAAGCGCTCCTTGAAGGTCTGGAAATGCTGATAGGCAAGTACGGTAGTGGGCACCAGTACAGCCACCTGCTTATTGTCCGCCACAGCCTTGAAAGCGGCACGAACAGCCACCTCCGTCTTGCCGAAGCCCACGTCACCGCACACCAGGCGGTCCATCGGACGGGCACTCTCCATGTCGACCTTCACGTCGGAAGTAGCCTTGCTTTGGTCGGGGGTATCCTCATAGATGAAGGAGGCTTCCAACTCCCGTTGCAGGAAGCTGTCGGGACTGTATTGGAACCCCTTCTCCTCGCGGCGTTGCGAGTAGAGTTTTATCAAGTCGCGGGCAATATCCTTTATCTTCGTCTTGGTGCGGTCTTTCAGCTTCTCCCAGGCTCCGGTACCGAGCTTGTTGAGGCGGGGCGCTTCACCCTCCTTTCCCTTGTACTTGGAAACCTTGTGCAGAGAGTGGATGGAAACAAACACCACATCTTCGTTCTGATAGACAATCTTCATCACCTCCTGCGTGGTGTCACCGTTGGGGATACGTACCAGTCCGGCAAAACGCCCCACACCGTGGTCGGTATGCACCACATAGTCGCCGGGGGTGAATTGGTTCAGCTCCTTCAGGCTCAAGGCCACCTTGCCGCTGCGTGCCTTGTCGCTCTTCAAGTTATACTTGTGAAAGCGGTCGAACAGCTGATGATCGGTAAAGATACAGATACGTAAAGTATCGTCGGCAAAGCCTTCGTGCAGTGTCCGTTCCACGGCGGTAAAGGATATGTTGTCTCCACGGTCCTCAAAGATGGCACGGATGCGGTCAGTCTGTTTCAGGCTGTCGCTGCATATGTAGATGGTGTAGTGACGGGAGAGGTATTCGCGGAAACTCTCCGCCACCATGTCAAAGTTTTTATGGAAGATAGGCTGTACCGTAGTATGGAACGAGACGGTGGCATCCGGTGTTCCGGTGGGCTTGTTGCCAAACTCCATCCGGCGAAAATCGAGGGCGCGCAGGGTGAACTCGCCACCATCAATCAGCTTGCCTTCCAGCGTGATGGCTCCATTCTCCTCCGACTCACGGGCGGCGATGGCCTGTGGGGTGAGCGATTCGTCGTGCACGGTCTGGATGCGTTCGCGTAGCCAGAGGAAATCGCGCATGGCAAGCAAGCTGTCCGACGGAAGGAAATCGAGGAACGACACCATGCCGCCGCTTCCCCTTTTTTCCAGGCTATGGCTCAAGTCGGGAACTATCACGATGCTTTCTTTCTTCTCCTTCGAGAGCTGTGTTTCCACCTCGAAGGTACGGATGCTTTCCACCTCATCGCCGAAAAAGTCTATACGGAAGGGATATTCGGAAGAGAAGGAAAAGACGTCGATAATACTGCCACGAACGGCATACTGCCCCGGCTCGTAAACGTAATCCACATATTCGAAACCGTAGCTGCGCAATACGTCCGTCACGAAGTCCATATCCACCCTCTCGCCTGCATGCAGTTTCAGTGTATTCTCCCCCAGTTCCTTACGAGAGACCACCTTTTCGGCCAGCGCATCCGGATAGGTCACCACGCAAAGCCCCTCTTCTCCTTTTTGCAGGCGACTCAGCACTTCTGTACGGAGAATTTCGTTTGCCGCATCCTTCTGCCCGTACTTGATGGCGCGGCGGAATGAAGAAGGAAAAAACAATACCTGCTCCGTCCCCAATATCTGCGTCAAATCATGATAGAAATAACCGGCTTCCTCCATATCACCCAGAATGAAAACGAGCGGACAAGTAGCCCGCTGAACCAATACAGACGAAAACAAAGAAGCGGCAGAGGCATATAAACCTCCGCAATATAGGTGACGGACAGAGTTATCTTTCAGAAGCCTGCACACCCCCTCTACATTGGGATGGGAAGCATAAGATTGTTGCAGTTCAGTTATATTCATTGCTTTGCGCTTTTTCCCCCGGTATTGCCCCTCATAAGGTATCCTACCGAAATAAATTCGGTGCAAAAATACACAAATAATCTTTAGCTTTGACCTGTCGGCAACTATGTTCTCTGAAATAATCTTTCTGCTGTCAGCCTGCACATCCTTCACCTTTTTTCTGTATCGCCCTATTTATCGGGGAAGGCAATGAAACTTCTTTTCCTCCAATTATGAATAACACAGCCTGCACAATCCCTATTCAGGAGTTATGTTACACAAAGTTTATCCCCAGCCTGCGGACATGTATCCCAGGGTTTGGTCTGTCTATCCCAAGGCTTGGGATAGACAGACCAAGACTGAAGAGCACTTTTTCTCCCTATATCTACCCACTTTATCCTTTATACTTCGAAAGTTTTTCTTTAATAGTTTGAATGTTTTCTGTTAATGATTGAAACGGGAATAGCTAAAGATTGAGGCTAAAGTTCAAAGTCAAGCATACGGTTCTTTGATTTAACCTGCATTCCTTATAGTCAGGAGTTAGAAGGAGCTACATAAATGAAAGAGTCGTGGCGCCAGAACTTTGCAAAATCAAGATTTGTGTGAAAATGCTGCCAGATAAAAAAGAAATGTATTACATTTGTTCCCAGTTATAACCCCCATTACCTATAAGTATGCAAACATCAGACAGCATTGTCATCATCCCCACCTACAATGAACGGGAGAATATAGAAAATATCATCCGTGCCGTTTTTGCTCTGAAACATGGTTTTCACATCCTTGTCATTGAAGACGGTTCGCCCGACGGAACGGCTGCCATTGTAAAGACCTTGCAGCAGGAGTTTCCCGAACGCCTCTTCATGGTGGAGCGCAAAGGAAAGTTAGGACTGGGTACAGCCTACATAGCCGGCTTTAAGTGGGCATTGCAACGAGGTTATGAGTATGTATTCGAAATGGATGCCGACTTCAGCCACAATCCCCAAGACTTGCCGCGACTCTACCGCGCCTGCTCCGAAGAGGGTGCCGATGTAGCCATCGGTTCACGTTATGTGAGTGGTGTGAACGTAGTGAACTGGCCCATGGGACGTGTACTGATGTCTTATTTTGCCTCCAAGTATGTACGCTTCATCACCGGGCTGCCCATCCACGATACTACAGCCGGATTTGTATGTTACCGCCGCCGGGTATTGGAGACCATCAATCTGGACGGTATCCGCTTCAAAGGATACGCCTTCCAGATAGAAATGAAATTCACCGCCTACAAATGCGGCTTCAAGGTAAAGGAAGTGCCTGTCATCTTCATCAATCGCGAACTGGGCACCTCCAAAATGAACAGCAGTATTTTTGGTGAAGCCGTATTCGGAGTGATTCGGTTGAAATGGAACAGTTGGTTCCATAAATATCCTACCGTAGATAAGGAGATGAAGTGATAGGTGATAGAGTGATAGGGGTTTACTATAAATATTAGGAAGATATGAAAAGAACATTGATACATAACGCTACGATTGTCAACGAAGGACAATCCGTGAAAGGTTCCGTAGTGATAGAAGACGGGCGCATTGCAGAGGTACTGACCAACTGGAAACCGCTCTCCGCCCCTTGTGACGAGACCATAGATGCCACCGGATGCTATCTGTTGCCTGGCATCATCGACGACCATGTACATTTTCGCGATCCCGGGCTGACCCACAAAGCGGACATCCTCACCGAAAGCCGTGCGGCTGCCGCAGGTGGTGTGACCTCCATCATGGATATGCCCAATACAAATCCGGTGACCACTACGCTGGATGCCTTGAACGCCAAACTTGATTTGCTGAACGAGAAGTGTATCGTAAACCATTCCTGCTACTTCGGCGCAACAAACGACAATTACAGCGAATTCGGCAAGCTGGACAAGCACCGCGTCTGCGGTATCAAGCTATTCATGGGCTCCAGTACCGGAAACATGCTGGTAGACAAGATGAACAGCCTGCTGAACATCTTCAACGGTACAGACATGCTGATTGCCGCCCACTGCGAAGACCAGGAAACCATCAAGAACAATATTGCCAAGTATAAGGAAATGTTTGCCGGAGAGAATGATATTCCCATAGGCAAGCATCCCTACATCCGCTCCTCGGCAGCATGCTATGCATCTTCTGAGCTGGCAGTACGGCTGGCAAGGATTGCCGGTGCACGGCTGCATATTCTGCATGTGTCCACAGCCAAGGAACTGCAACTGTTCAATGACTATTCACTTTCCGAGAAGCATATCACCGCCGAAGCATGCGTTGCCCATCTCCTCTTCACGCTCAGTGACTATCGCACGTTGGGCACACGTATCAAGTGCAATCCTGCCATTAAGAAGCAAGCCGACCGCGATGCCCTGCGTGCAGCCGTCAACTCCGGCCTGATAGACGTTATAGCCACCGACCATGCGCCCCATCTGCTCTCCGAAAAAGAAGGAGGTGCCTTGAAGGCCATGTCCGGCATGCCGATGATACAGTTCTCACTTGTCAGCATGCTGCAACTGGTGGATGAGGGAGTATTCACACTCGAGACCATCGTTGAAAAAATGTGCCATGCTCCCGCACAAATTTACCGCATCAACGAGCGCGGCTATATCCGTGAAGGTTACCGGGCAGACCTTGTGCTGGTACGCCCCGATACCCCGTGGGAAGTGACAGCCGACAAAGTTTTGAGCAAATGCGGCTGGAGCCCATTGGAAGGACATACCTTCAACTGGAAAGTGGAAAGGACTTTTGCCAACGGACATCCCGTTTATAGCGACGGCATGGTGGACGATGCTTATCGTGGCGAGGAACTGAGATTTGGGGAGTGAAGGCTAGGGATTAAGGATTAGGGATGAAATGGGATGAAAAGGACAATATTGGCACTGGGGCATGAATTGCTTTCGTATCGGATTCATGAAGTAACCCCTTACATCAACTGGATTTATTTCTTCCATGCCTGGGGCTTCCAGCCTCGCTTTGCAGCTATCGCAAACATCCATGGCTGCGATTCTTGCCGTGCACTTTGGCTGACGACCTTTCCCGAAGAGGAACGCACCAAGGCTTCCGAAGCCATGCAGCTCTTCAAGGAGGCCAATAGAATGCTCGACCGACTGGACGAAACAATCTCCATCCATTGCATCTTCAGGCTTTGCCAGGCAAATGCAGACGGAGATAACCTCTTGATAGAAGGAACAACCTTCCCACTGCTCCGCCAGCAGACACCCCAACCCGATGGCGGTCCATTTCTCTGTCTGAGCGATTTTGTACGTCCCCTCTCTTCAGGCACGCCCGACATCGTAGGACTTTTCGCCTCCACCATCAGTGAAGAGGCCGAAGAGACTTATAAAAGCGACCCTTACAAACATCTCCTTGTACAGACTCTGAACGACCGCCTTGCCGAAGCCGCCACAGAAAAGATGCACGAATATGTCCGCAAGGAGGCTTGGGGGTATGCCCCCGACGAATCCTTGTCCATTCCGGATCTGCTGGTCGAGAAATACCAAGGCATCCGCCCCGCTGTGGGATACCCCTCCCTACCCGACCAATCCGTGAATTTCCTGCTGGACGAACTGCTCGGCATGAAGCAGATAGGCATCACGCTGACTGAACATGGAGCCATGCACCCTCACTCCTCCGTCTGCGGCATGATGCTGGCACATCCCGCATCCCGATACTTTTCAGTGGGCAAGATTGGAGAAGACCAGCTGGACGACTACGCCCGCCGCCGGGGAATGCCAATAGGGGATATGCGGAAGTTTTTAGCCACTACAATATGAATAATGTGCTAATGTGCCTATATGCTAATGTGCCAATTGGCTGCGCTATATGTATATTGTGCTACCATGCCGCAGGTCATTGGCACATTAGCATATAGGCACATTAGCATATAGGCACATTAACACATTAAAATAATCCTTTTTGAACTGTGATTTATCGCCACACAATGCGACTAACAGTGCAAAAGCAATTCGAAAGAAGCTAAAAGATGGAAAATGCAGAACAAGAGTTTGTATCCGTGGTACGGGAGTATGAGCGCGTGATATATAAGGTGTGCTATCTGTACACCACGCCCAATGCTACCCTCAACGACCTGTATCAGGAAGTGGTGCTCAACTTATGGAAAGCATTTCCCAAGTTCCGGCGGGAGTGTAAGATTTCCACATGGATTTACCGCATCGCACTGAACACGTGCATCAGCTTTATCCGCAAAGAAAAGAACATCCCCGAAATCGTCACCCTCACCCAGGAAGCCGACCGGACTGAAGAAACCGACGAGACACAAGCCATGCTACGGCAGCTCTACCGGATGATAAACCGACTGGGACAATTGGAAAAGTCCATCATACTGCTCTATCTGGAAGAGAAAAGCTACGAAGAAATTGCCGAAATCACCGGGCTGACCTTGACAAACGTTGCCACCAAACTCAGCCGCATCAAGGACAAATTGAAAAAAATGAATAAGGAGGAATAAATATATGGAACTGGATGAACTGAAGAAATCATGGAACGCACTGAATGAACAGTTGCAGAAAGAACCGATTGCTGACGAACAGCAGATTACCGAACTGATTGCCGGCTACAAGGCCAATACCCGCAAAAGTCTGGGACGACTCGTAGTCATACAGCGTTTCTCTATCGGAATGGGAGCGGTAGGTCTGGCAGCCCTTCTGCTTATATGGCTGTTGCTGCCCACCTTCGGCTTCAATGAGCAGCTGCAAGGCAAGATTGTCGCTTTACTGGGATTCATCGCTATAAGCATCCTCATAGGCATGTGGTGGGACTGGAAAACATACCGCTGGAACAAGGACACGCGTATTGATGAAATGGGGGTTGCCGAAGTCAGTCGCCGTATGACCACCTTCCGCCAATGGACCAGATATGAAGTGATGGGCATCTCCATTTGGATTATCCTTTTCAATATCCTCAACTATTGGGTGATGGAATATCATCTGGCACCAGCCAGCGTACAAGCCCTACTGATTACCCTTTTCGTAGTATTTGACGCGCTAATTATCTATATTCTCTACAAAAAAGTGATTTACAAACATCTGGACAATATTAAAAAGAACATTGAAGAATTGAAAGATATATGCACCGAGTAACTCTTGTTTTCATCCTTTTCCTTCTCATCCCCGACCTTTACATTTACTTGGTTTATGTAGTAAGAAAAACCAGAAAGGCAGTCCTTCACTGCCTTTATTGGCTTCCCACCTTGCTATTAGCGGCAGGCTATGTTTACTTCATATTCCTTACGGGCGACAATGCGATGTCAAACCATACGCAGGCCATAGGCAGACTGGCAATTACCATCATGCTGTTTGTCTTTCCAAAAACCATATTCATGCTTTGCTCGCTGGTGGGAGTACTGGCACACTTCATCATCCGTCGTTGTCCCCGCAGCCCGTTCACCGCTATAGGACTGGTTTTGGCTGTCGTCAGCTTCTTCAATATCCTTTACGGTACCCTGGCAGGCATCACCCGTTTCGATACAAAAGAAGTGGAATACCGTTCTGCCAATATTCCGGAAGGTTTCGACGGCTACCGCATCGTGCAAATATCGGACATACACATCGGCAGTTGGCAAGGCAATCCGGAACCCATCAAACAGTTGGTCGATTTAGTCAACGGACAGAAGCCGGACCTGATTGTCTTCACCGGTGACCTCGTGAACCAGCAGAGCCACGAACTGGATGGTTTCCAAGAAATACTCTCCCAACTATATGCACCGGACGGAGTATACTCCATCCTCGGCAATCATGACTATGGCTCATACTATCACTGGCAAAGCCCGAAAGCAGAAATCGCCAATCTGGACTATTTAATCCGGCAGCAGAAAGCAATGGGATGGAAACTGCTGAACAATGAGCATGACATCCTTCATCACAAAGGTGACAGCATAGCCCTCATCGGTGTGGAAAACGACGGGGAGCCTCCTTTCTCCCAATTTGCAGACTTGCCGCAAGCCATGCAGGGCACGGAGGGAATGTTCCAAATATTGCTCAGCCATAACCCTACCCACTGGAGGCGCGAGGTACTGCCCCGATCGGATATTTCACTGATGCTTGCAGGACACACCCACGCCATGCAAGGCATCTTGTTCGGACATTCCCTTGCCGAACTTATCTATCCGGAGTGGAGAGGAATGTACTACGAAGGCAAGAGAGCTTTGTACGTAAATATTGGCATCGGCTATGTAGGACTGCCGTTCCGGTTCGGGGCATGGCCGGAAATTACAGTACTAAAATTAGTAAGAGAGAAAGAGTGACGAAATAAGAAAAAGGTATATCTTTGTAGCAATAAAAAATCCGACACCTATGAAGATACTTTATATTATTTATCAGGTTTGCTTTGCGTTGCCCATTTTATTGGTACTGACTATCCTTACAGCATTGGTCACCATCATCGGTTCGCTGATAGGAGGAGCGCATATCTGGGGTTACTATCCCGGTAAAATCTGGTCACAGCTCATCTGCTATATACTGCTTATTCCGGTGGAGGTACATGGAAGGGAGAAAATACACAAACGTACTTCCTACGTGTTTGTGCCCAATCACCAAGGCGCCTTCGACATATTCCTGATATACGGATTCCTGGGACGGAACTTCAAATGGATGATGAAGAAGAGCCTGCGCAAAATCCCGTTTGTCGGCAAGGCATGCGAGAGCGCAGGACATATCTTCGTCGACCGTTCCAGCCCCAAGAAGGTGCTTGCCACCATGCGGCAGGCAGAATCATCTTTGAAAGACGGCGTGTCACTGGTGGTATTTCCCGAAGGGGCACGTACCTTCACGGGACACATGGGGTACTTCAAGAGAGGTGCTTTCCAGTTGGCAGATGAACTGCAACTGGAAGTGGTGCCCGTCACTATAGACGGCTCGTTCGAGATTCTTCCACGCACCGGAAAGTGGATACACCGCCACCGGATGATACTGACCATCCATGAACCTATTCCTCCCAAAGGGAAAGGGGCAGAAAACATCAAGGCAAGCATGAACGAGGCTTATGCGGCGGTGGAGAGTGCATTGCCGGAAAAGTATAAAGGGATGGTGAAGAACGAAGACCAGGACAGATAAAGACATAATGACAAACGGGAATGCCTGAATATCTTGATAGGATATTCAGGCATTCCCGTTTATCATTATCAACTCATTCCTGTTTATTTCTGTCCTCCTACAGAAGCATTTTGCTTCATGCGCTTCTGCTCTTCAATCAGCTGCATGTTCTCCTTCGCCTTTGTAAGGAAATCCTTCACCAAAGTATTCTCTTTAAAAGACAAGGGAGCAGTTCTCATGATGTCCTCAATCTGCGGAGTCATTGCCGGATAGGGCAGTGTGCTGCACATCATCATGAATACACTGGGGCCCAGCACATTCTCAAAGTTATCTACAATGAACTGCCGGACGTAGTCGTTCATCTCCTTCACAAGTGTTTCGCCTTCCTTTGCCAACTGCCCATGCACGTCATCCAGATTGGCACCGTCCAGCACCATACGCGCCTCTTTCCGTTCCAGCTCCTCTATCTTCACTTCCAGGGAATTGCGCTTGTCTATGAACTCGTACAGTTTGTCATTCAAAGGAGTCCCTTTGGCAATCAACTGGGTATTGGAGATGGAAACCACGATTTTGCCGTCTTCCAGCACCAAAGGCATAATGCCCTCGTGGTCCATATAAAGAGTCACCATCATCACGGAATCGGCCCGGCCTTTCATCTTGAAATGCCCATGGATAACCTCTGCCGAGTCAACGTTCACCCATTGCCCGTCCCGAAGCGTCTTGAGGAACAACATCTTTCCGTCAAGGCTGGTTACCGAGGAACTGCCCTCTATCTTATACTTGCGGTTGCAAGAAGTAAAGAGCACAAGCAGGAGCAAAAAGGGTAAAATGCGGTTCACACTCATTCTAATCATGCAAGAAACGATTTTTGAATTACACCCAGCAAAGGTATTAATATTCCTTATAAACCGAATAGAAAGAAAGGATTTTTCATTCGGTTTACGTATTTTTGCACAATTATAAATCATAAAAATAGAGAAAATATACATGTCAACCTATGCACCTTTTGCCAAACCGCTCTATGTAATGCTGAAACCGGTAGGTGCGGTATGCAATCTGGCATGCGATTATTGCTATTATCTGGAGAAATCCAAACTATATAGAGACAACCCCAAGCATGTGATGAGCGAGGAACTGCTGGAAAAATTCATCGAGGAGTACATCAACTCGCAGACCATGCCCCAGGTTCTGTTCACCTGGCATGGCGGAGAGACACTGATGCGTCCGCTGTCTTTCTACAAACGGGCCATGGAGCTGCAAAGGAAATATGCCAACGGACGCACCATCGACAACTGCATACAGACCAACGGCACGTTGCTCACCGATGAATGGTGCCGGTTTTTCAAAGAAAACAACTGGTTGGTGGGCGTCTCCATAGACGGACCGCAAGAGTTCCATGACGAATACCGGAAGAACAAGCAGGGCAAGCCCTCTTTTGTCAAGGTGATGCAGGGCATCAACCTGCTGAAAAAGCACGGTGTGGAATGGAACGGAATGGCAGTGGTCAATGACTACAACGCCGACTATCCGCTGGACTTCTATAATTTTTTCAAGGAGATAGGATGCCATTACATCCAGTTTGCCCCCATCGTGGAGCGCATTGCCCCTCATGGGGACGGACGCCATCTTGCCTCCCTGGCAGACAAAGAAAAGAGCACGCAGCTGGCAGACTTTTCCGTCACACCGGAACAATGGGGAGACTTCCTATGCGCCTTGTTCGACGAATGGGTAAAGCAGGACGTGGGTACTTACTACATACAGTTATTCGACTCTACCCTTGCCAACTGGATAGGCGAACAGCCGGGTGTATGTTCCATGGCAAAGACGTGCGGCCATGCAGGTGTCATGGAGTTCAACGGAGACGTATATACCTGCGACCATTTTGTTTTCCCCGAATATAAACTGGGCAACATCCATCAGAATACACTGGTGGAGATGATGTACGGCGAACGGCAACAAGCCTTCGGACTGATGAAGCAACAATCTCTCCCCACCCAATGCAGGGAGTGCGAATGGCTGTTTGCCTGCAACGGCGAATGTCCAAAGAACCGTTTTGCACGTACAGCCGACGGAGAGCCGGGACTGAATTACCTTTGTGCAGGATATCATAAGTTCTTCAGTCACGCAGCCCCATACATGGACTTTATGAAGAACGAACTGATGAACCAGCGTCCGCCTGCAAACATTATGGAAGCAATAAGAAACAATGCCATAAAGCCATAAGCCCACAAGCGATGACAATGAAATTCAAAGACATTACTTAATAATTGATTATATGAAGATTACATTTAAGAAAGGTTTGCTTGCGGCCATTGCCGCACTGACAGTCTGCTCTGCGCGTGCAGACGAAGGAATGTGGTTGTTGCAACTGATGAAGCAGCAGAACTCCATCGACATGATGAAAAAGCAAGGACTGAAGCTGGAGGCTGACGACCTTTACAATCCCAACGGCGTGTCACTGAAAGATGCTGTAGGTATCTTTGGCGGTGGCTGTACCGGCGAAATCATCTCTCCGGAAGGACTGATTCTGACCAATCACCATTGCGGATACGGTGCCATACAGCAGCACAGCAGCGTGGAACACGATTATCTGACAGATGGTTTCTGGGCCATGAACCGCAGTGAAGAACTGCCCACCCCGGGATTGAAATTCCGTTTCGTGCACCGCATTGTGGACATCACCGACCTTGTCAACGCTAAAATAAAGGCAGGCGAAGTGACGGAAATCGATGCACTGACTTCCCCGTTCCTCAACAAACTGGCAAAAGAGGAACTGGAGAAGAGCGATTTGAAGGGTAAACCGGGCATTGAAGTGCGCGCACTCCCTTTCTATGCAGGAAACAAATTCTATATGTTCTATTATAAGGTATACAGCGACGTGCGTATGGTTGCCGCTCCTCCCTCCTCGGTAGGTAAGTTTGGCGGTGAGACCGACAACTGGATGTGGCCGCGCCACACGGGCGACTTCTCCATGTTCCGTATCTATGCCGATGCCAACGGAGAGCCGGCTGAATACAGTGAAAGCAACGTACCCCTGAAAACCCCGAAGTTCCTGCCCATCTCCATCAAAGGTCTGAACGAAGGTGACTACGCCATGATTATGGGCTTCCCCGGCAGCACAGAACGTTACCTCACCCAGAGCGAAGTGAAACAACGCATGAACGCCGTGAATCAGGCAATGATTGATATGCGCGGCGTACGCCTCGAAGTGCTGCGCAAGTATATGGATGCCAGTGACAAGACCCGCATCCAGTATGCCAGCAAGTTTGCCGGAAGCAGTAACTACTGGAAGAACTCCATTGGTATGAACAAGGCAATCATCGACAATGACGTGTTGGGCGCCAAAGCCGAAATCGAGAAAAAGTATGCCGCCTTTGCCCAAGGAAAACCCGAATACGAGGGTGTGGTAGAGAAAATTGATGCCATCATCGAGAAAAGCACCCCCACGCTGCGCCAGCTCTACTATACCAACGAAGCATTGCGCGGTGCTATCGAATTCGGCAGTACCTACCTTATTATGGATAACATAAAGAAAGCGCTCGAAGAGAAGAACGACTCATTGCTGCAAGCTTCGAAGAAGCAGTTGGAAAATGCATACGATGGTATCCACAATAAAGACTACGACCACGAAGTGGACCGCGCCGTAGCCAAAGCCATCCTGCCCGCCCTTGCCAAGGCACTGAACGCCGACGAGCTGCCCTCCTTCTACCAAACCATCAACGGAGAGTTCAAGGGCGACTACAACACATACGTAGACAACATTTACGACAACTCCATCCTCTCCAACCGCAAGAACCTGGATAAATTCCTGGCAAAGCCCACCGTGAAAGCCATCGAGAAAGACCCTGCTACGGCTTACTCGCGCTCCAAGAACGAAAAGCTGCAGGAACTCGGAAAGCAATACATGGAACTGGAAAGCGGAATGGAACTGCTCCACAAGGCCTACATCCGTGGCTTGGGTGAAATGAAACAGCCCGTCCCCTCCTATCCGGATGCCAACTTCACCATGCGTCTGACCTATGGTAATGTAAAATCATACAGCCCACGCGATGCCGTACACTACGACTACTATACCACTACCGACGGTATCCTTGAAAAAGAGAATCCCGAAGACCGTGAATTCGTGGTACCCGCCAAGCTGAAAGAACTGATTCAAAAGAAAGACTTCGGACGCTACGCCATGGCAGACGGCACCATGCCGGTTTGCTTCCTCACGACGAACGACATCACCGGCGGCAACTCGGGCAGCCCCGTCATCAATGGCGAAGGACAGCTCATCGGTACTGCTTTCGACGGCAACTGGGAATCTCTGAGCGGTGACATCAACTTCAACAATGACCTGCAGCGTTGCATTGCACTGGATATACGCTACGTGCTCTTCATCCTCGACAAACTGGGCAATTGCAGTCATCTGATAAAAGAAATGAACATTATAGAATAAATTAAAGCCTCTGAGAGATTACCTCCCATACTGAATGGCATTCAGTCGTATAGTGAATGCCATTCAGTCGTATACTTAACCCTATTCAGTCGTATACTGAATAGCCCCCCTCTCAGATGCTCTTCTAACGCACATCACCATGAAAAGGATCCTATTATCATTATTCATTACATCTTCTGTCCTTGCCGCACACGCCAACGAAGGTATGTGGATGCTCACCGACCTGCAAAAGCAGAACGAAGTAGCCATGACGGAACTCGGACTGCTCATCCCCGCCAACCAAATCTACAATCCCGACGGCATTGCTCTGAAGGATGCCGTGGTGCATTTCGGCGGTGGCTGTACCGGCGAAGTCATCTCTGCCGAAGGCCTGGTACTGACCAACCACCACTGCGGCTATGGCGCCATACAGCAACACAGCTCGGTGGAACACGACTACCTGACCGACGGTTTCTGGGCTATGTCCCGCGAAGAGGAGCTTCCCTGCAAGGGACTCACCGTCACCTACATCGACCGGATACTGGACGTGACAGACTACGTAAACGAACAACTGAAAACCGACGACGACCCGAACGGCACCAATTATCTGTCTCCCAAATACCTGAAGACAGTAGCCGACCGCTTCGCCAAGTCCGAAGGCATCGCCCTGACACCCGGCCGCAAGCTGGAACTGAAAGCCTTCTACGGTGGAAACAGATACTATCTGTTCGTAAAGACCACCTATAGCGACATCCGCATGGTAGGCGCTCCCCCCTCCTCCATCGGCAAGTTCGGCGCAGACACCGACAACTGGATGTGGCCCCGCCACACGGGAGATTTCTCCATCTTCCGCATCTATGCCGACAAAGACGGGAAACCCGCCGCTTACAGCAAAGACAACGTTCCCCTAAAAGTGAAGAAACATCTCACCATCAGCCTTGACGGCTATCGCGAGGGCGACTTTACCTTCGTCATGGGATTCCCCGGACGCAACTGGCGCTACATGATTTCCGACGAGGTGGAAGAGCGTATGCAAACCACCAACTTCATGCGCCACCACGTGCGCGATGTCCGCCAGAAAGCTCTGATGAAACAAATGTTGCAAGACGATGCCGTACGCATCCACTATGCCAGCAAGTATGCATCTTCTGCCAACTACTGGAAAAATGCCATTGGTATGAACGAAGGTCTCGTCCGTCTGAAAGTATTGGACACCAAACGTGCACAGCAAGAGGCACTCCTGGCACGCGGACGCTCGCTGAACGACAATAGCTATCAGCAGGCATTCGACCAGATACGCGCCATCGTAAAGCAACGCCGTCCAGCCCTCTACCACCAGCAAGCCATTCAGGAAGCACTGGTGACGGGACTCGATTTCATGCGTATCCCCAGTACCGCAAGACTGGTGTCTGCCTTGAAGAACAAGGACAAGAAACAGATTGCAGCAGCTAAAGACAGCCTTCAGAAGGCAGCCGACCGCTACTTCGCCTCTGTCCCCTTCCCCGAAGTGGAACGTATCGTTGGCAAGGAAATGCTGAAAATCTACATGAAGTATATCCCTGCCGAACAACGCATCGGTATTTTCCAAATCATAGACAAGCGTTTCAAGGGCAACAGCGACGCTTTCATCGACGCCTGCTTTGAACATTCCATCTTCGGCAACAAGGAGAACTTTGCCAAGTTCATCCGCAAGCCCAGCCTCTACAAGATTAATACAGACTGGATGGTCTTGCTGAAATATTCCATCACAGACGGCCTGCTTCAGACCTCCATTGCCATGATGGATGCCAATAAAAACTACAATGCCGCCCACAAGGTATGGGTAAAGGGAATGATGGACATGAAGCTTGCCAACGGCCAGCCCATCTATCCGGATGCCAACTCCACCTTGCGCCTGACCTACGGTCAAGTGCTCCCCTACGCTCCGGCAGACGGTGTGAAATATGATTACTACACCACTCTGAAAGGAGCTATGGAAAAGGAAGATCCCGACAATTGGGAGTTTGTAGTCCCCGCCAAACTGAAACAGCTGTATCAGGCAAAGGATTTCGGACGTTATGCCATGCCGAACGGCGAAATGCCCATCTGCTTCATTGTCAACACAGACAATACCGGTGGAAACTCCGGCAGCCCAGTGTTCAATGCCAAAGGAGAACTGATAGGTACCGGCTTTGACCGCAATTACGAAGGTCTGACTGGCGACATTGCCTTCCGTCCGTCCTCCCAACGAGCAGCATGTGTAGACATCCGCTACACCTTGTTCATCATCGACAAATACGCGGGAGCTTCGCATCTCATTGAAGAGATGACGATTAAATAATGATTTAGCGAACAAATCCTCCTCCTATTTTGTTATCATTACAAATAAATAAAAACAGAAAGGAAAAAATTATGGAAAAGTTTGAAGAATTGATACAATCAGAAAAACCCGTTTTAGTTGATTTCTTTGCAACCTGGTGTGGCCCGTGCAAGGCCATGCATCCGGTACTGGAAGAACTCAAAAACGAAATAGGAGATGCCGCCCGTATCGCCAAAATAGATGTAGACCAGCACGAAGAACTTGCTACCAGCTACCGCATACAAGCAGTACCGACATTTATCATATTCAAGAAAGGTGAAGCCGTATGGCGCCACTCGGGTGTCATCAGCGGTAAGGATTTGAAAGCCGTTATAGAAAAAAACTCTTAACAAGAAGAAATGAAGAAGATTATAGCAATGGCTGCCCTCGTGTTTTCCAGCATGTTGGCCTATGCCCAAACAAGCGGAGAGGTAGTCGTCATGAACAAAGCCATATTCATCAAGGATGTGTTCGACTATGAGAAATCCCAGGACTGGAAATACAAGGGAAGCAAGCCTGCCATCATAGACTTATATGCCGACTGGTGCGGACCTTGCCGCATGGTGGCTCCCATTATGAAGGAACTGGCCAAAGAGTATGCCGATAAAATCGTTGTCTACAAAGTCAATGTGGATAAAGAAAAAGAATTGGCAGCGTTGTTCAATGCAACAAGCATCCCCCTTTTTGTATTCATCCCTATGAGTGGAGAGCCTCAGCTCTTCCGCGGAGCAGCCGATAAGGCTACCTACAAAAAGGCGATTGACGACTTTTTACTGAAAACAGAATAGTTCATAATAGAAAGAAAAAACTCCTGACTACCTTTACAAAAAGGCAAGTCAGGAGTTTTTGTATCCTATTCACTCAAAACACGATAGGCATCTCTTTCCATTCTCCTCCGTGTAGTTCCATCACCGATTCATACCCAGCCTTCCTCAAGGCACGCAAGGCTTCGGGACGTCCGTTGCTTATCCGTTCCGGATAGTGTGAATCACTGTTTACCTGCACACGTACACCCAAATCATGCAGGTAGGAGAAATACCGCTCATTGGGGTAAAAAGTACCCAGGTCATGATAGGCTTTGGTATTGACCTCTACCTGATAGCCGCGACGGGCAATATCTGCGAAATACGCCCTAACCAGCTCATCATACCAAGGCTCGTCCAGCAATCCCGGGCGATAGCATGCTGCATTGTAGTGCATCTTATCGGCATGGCCCACAATATCAAAACCACCCAGCTCAAGCATCCTCGTCAACCTACCATAATAGAGACGGACCACATGCTCCAAGTCACCGCAGAAATGTCCGTCTACAATGGTCTTAAAGGTATCCGCAGGTACATCTACATCCACCACTTCCCCTTTGTCATTGTAGAGAAGATGTACAGAACCAATACGGTAGTCCAACGGCAACTCCCTGAAACGGGCGATGGACGGATTACTCGCTTCATTCAGATAATCAATCTCCAGACCGATATACAGTTCGATACGTCCGGCATACTTCTCCTTCAGACGATGGAATTCAGATAGATAGTCGTCCATGATATCCCACTCCATAGTCCATGCCGTAGAAAAAGGCAATGGAGCATGCGATGAAAAGCCATAAGAAGTAAACCCCTCACTCAATGCAAAACGCACAAAATCCTCCATGCCTGCACGCCCGTCACAATAAAGGCTATGGCTATGATAATTCGTCAGATTTCCCACTTTCTCAGTTCTAATTTTTAATTCTTAATTTTCAATTTCGAACTTCAGTTCGATTCTATCTCACTCAGCTCCAGCCAGCGCAATGTTTTTTCGTCAATCAAGTCCGACAATTCCGGCAAACGTTTCGACTTCTCCGTCAGTTCGTCCACAGACAAAGTACCGCTGCACAAAGCCTCTTCAATTGCATTCTTTTCGGTTTCCAGGTCAGCTATCTCCTGCTCCAATTGTTCAAACTCGCGTTTTTCCTTAAAAGACATGCGCCGCTTTTCGTTCAGACGCACCTTCGCCGTCTTGTCCTCCTGAGCCTTGGCGGCTTCTTTCTCTTTCTCCTTTTCCTGATGGACTTTCGCATCTTTCCAGTCGCGATATTGTGTATAGTTGCCGGGAAAGTCGCGGATGTCCCCTTGTCCGTTGAACACTAACAGATGGTCTACCACTTTGTCCATGAAATAACGGTCGTGGCTCACCACAATCACGCATCCTTTGAAATTCTGCAAATACTCTTCCAGCACATTCAGCGTCACAATATCGAGGTCATTGGTCGGCTCATCCAGCACCAGGAAGTTGGGATTGCGCATCAGGACCGTACACAGATAGAGGCGGCGGCGTTCTCCCCCACTCAGCTTGTAGACATAGCTGTGCTGTGTCTCGGGAGTAAACAGGAAATGTTGCAGGAATTGCGATGCCGTCAGCTTCTTGCCGTTGCCCAGTTCTATGACTTCGGCAATGTCCTGCACTACATCAATCACTTTCATCTGCTCGTCAAACTGCAAGCCGTCCTGCGAGTAGTAACCGAAGCGGACCGTCTCGCCAATGTCCAGCGTACCGCTGTCTGCCTGCTCCAACCCCATCAGTATCTTGATGAAGGTCGACTTGCCCGTACCGTTGTTCCCAACGACACCCATCTTTTCGTAACGGGAGAAGATGTAGGAGAAATCATCCAGAATCTTCAAGTCACCAAAGGATTTGTACAGATGGTCTGCCTCGAATATCTTACTGCCTATATAAGAAGCCTTAACGTCCAGCTTTACATTGTCGTTGTTGAAACGCTGCTTAGCCACCTTCTCCAACTCGTAAAAGGCATCCTCCCGATAGCGTGCCTTGTGCCCGCGGGCTTGCGGCATGCGGCGCATCCATTCCAGCTCTGTGCGGTAGAGGTTATTGGCACGTTCTATCTCCACAGTCTTGGCCTCGATACGCTCTTGGCGCTTCTCCAGATAATAACTGTAATTGCCTTTATACTGATAAATCTGCCGGTTGTCTATCTCTACGATTTCGGAGCATACCCGGTCGAGGAAATAACGGTCGTGCGTCACCATCAGCAAGCTGAGGTTGTTCCGGCGGAGATATTCCTCCAGCCACTCCGTCATATCGAGGTCGAGGTGGTTGGTAGGCTCGTCCAGTATCAGCAAATCGGGTTCAGTGATAAGGGTATTGGCAAGTGCCACACGCTTCAACTGCCCGCCGGACAGATGTTTTACGTGCTGACTGAAATCACGTATTTTAAGTTGAGACAGAATCTGTTTCGCCTTCTGCTCGTACTCCCAAGCTTTTTCATGGTCCATACGCACCAGAATTTCGTCCAAGCCGGGATGCCCCTCCGTTTCCATGCAACGTTCATATTCCTTGATTAACTCGACAGTACTGTTGCCATGATGGAAGCACGCTTCGAGCACGGTCAGCTCTTCGGGATATTGCGGGTCTTGTTCCAGATAACCCACACGCAAATCACGACGGAAGGAAATGGTGCCATTGTCATACCCTTCCTTGCCGGAAAGGATATTGAGCAATGTCGTCTTGCCACTGCCGTTCTTGGCTATCAACCCGACACGCTGTCCCTCGGACAAGCCCAAAGAAATATTTTCGAATAGTACCAAGTTACCGAACGACTTGGTCAAGTTTTCCACCTGAAGAATTGAATTTACTGCTGCCAATGCTTTAATAGTTGAAAAATGAAAATTGAAAGTTGAAAATCACAGTACCGAGATGACCGGACCTTAGAACAAGGAGCTGTATATCTCCGGCAGATTCACTTTACCTCCTGCCTTTACTTTGCTCCAAACCAGCTTCATGGGGTCTATCCATTCACCGGTAGACGTGTTCAGCAATATGGGCGCTTCCCGGTTTCCGTCCACCAAGGTACGCCATTCCATACCGTCCACTTCATTGGCGAAAATAACACAAAGCGCGATGCCAAAAGCCAGCCATGCATCCTTCTTCTTAGGACCGATGTTGCTTTCTTCCATCATCTGCTGCATCTTGGCAATGTCTTCCTCGGCTCCCTGGAAATCCTTCTTCAACGATTCCTTTATAGTAGTATCCACCCACTCGTATGCTTCATTAATCTGGTAGATTTCCGAAAGGCGCACCGGAATTATCTCCGCTGGATACTTCACTCCATCCTTCCGCGTTTCCAGCGAAGCGATAATCTTCTCCGCTTCTGCAACCGGCTCTCCTTTCTTCACCGTAAACGAACATTCAAAGGCAACTTCATCCGCGCCCGTTATCCATAAATGGGAAGTATAGTACGCACCTTCTTCCTCGAACATCTCCTTACTATATGCACATTCCATCCGGCCTATCCTAACCGGAGTGGCAGAGGGATTTTCTTTCAACTCCAGCTTCACGGAGTCCTTGCCGTATGTAGCATTCCCTTTGAAAGCCGAAATGCGAAAATTACCGGTCCACTCATTGGGGTTATAAAAAAGGAAAGAGCCTTCCCCGTCCTCGAATTCATTCCAGTCTACCGGATAAGTCATGGAGAACCATGCCCCCGGAGAGATAAATTTCTTGCTTTGTTCCATATATAGACTAATCTTTGCAAAGACAGTTCACACCATCTCAGCTATTTCTCGCAAAGATAGTACAAACCGAATGCAAAATAAAATGAACTTGTCCATTTTTTATGCTGAGGTGCAGCCTATCTTCGGTTTTAGGGCAAAAGTAACATATTACCGCCGTTGATATGCAAACAAACGAAACAAAAAAACAGCCGATTCTCACGAACCGGCTGTTCCAATCATCATCTATGAATGAAGACCATTAGAGCCTTCAATATCTTAACTATATCTTAAAATCCACATTTTGGGCGTAAAGATACGGAATTTGTATCACAAAATAAAATGCAATGAAGAATTAGTTTTGGGCACTGTCCCACCATACGGGTAAAGTCCATACGTCCTCGGCAGCATTCCAAAGTGCAATTGAAGTATCAGCTCCCGGAACAGTGGCACCGATAGCTTGCAGATTGGCCGTATTGTAGTTGAGTTCATGACTGCATTGCTGCCAACGACGGAACTGTTTACCTTGCGGAATATTCTTTTGGGCAGTAGCATCAACGCCATAGCGTGCAGGAATACCCCAGCCTAAGAAAAGCTCCGGATTAAAATCGTAGCGACGCATATCGTTCCAAATTTCCATGGAAAAATGCAATGCCAAACGCTTTTGAGTAAGAATCTTGCCCAAAGTAATATTCTCTTCAGTGCCGATACCATTGTTCAAATAGTTGTCAATATCGGTTTGCGTCATAGGAGAGAACGAGGGGCATGCTTCCAAATTGGCATCTTCACGGCACCACACTTTCAACTTATCGTTCATACCGTCGATACTGGCTGCAATACCTTTCTTATAAGCATTAAAAGCCGCTCCTTTATTACCTTGGTTAAAGAGTACTTCAGCACGTATGAAACAAGCTTCGGCATAGGTTCCAATATAGGTGGGAGAAGACACGCGAGTATAGAAAGTTCCCGATTCGCGAGAGGCATCAGTGCCATCGCGACGATAAAGTAAATCAGGACGTCCTTGATAAGCTTTGCACTGACTGGTACACTCTACATAAATAGTGTCCCCCTTACGGGTAGAAGATTCACTGTCAATCCACCAACCTTTGGCTGCCGAGAAGTTCGAGCGCAACGGTCCGCCGGTAAGGCTGGGACTATCATTGCCAATCATGTCTACACCCATAGAACGACGCCAACCGTTTTTGAACTTCACCTCTGCGGGTGAATTACTTGATTGCTTCGAATATGCCCAAGGTAAAATCTTATCGGCACGCGGATCTTCTATTCCACTTCCGGCAAAATTTGTCAGATTATCGTAAAGCATCTTGGTAGGCATATAGCCGGCATTCATGCCACATACAGAAAAGAGCGGTGAATAATCAACCGGTTCGTCCCATCCCAATACATCATGCGAATTATTGGCATCAATATGATTGAATACGGTATTGTCGGCATTGCTTTGCTGAGCCTTGTCAAGACAAGCCAAGATTTCTGCGGCATCGTATTTCCCTTCAAGATAACTGCCTTCACCCTTTTTAATAAGCTTGTTAATGTAACGTGCTTTAAGTAAGTATGCCAATTTAAGCCACTTGTCTACACTACCACCGTTCCAAATATCGCCTACAGCCAACGAAGCTGTCGCAGACCCTTGCTCTTTTTGGAACATCTCGATAGCGGTGTCAAGATCGGCCAAACAGCCCAAATAGATTGTTTTTCCGTCATTATAGGTAGGAGTAACACCGGCTTCAGCCTCACTCGACTTGTAAGGCATTTCTCCATAAAGGTCTGTCATAAGCATAAAACCATAGGCACGAATTACGCGAGCTGCACCCACATAATGCCAAGCCTCGGCTGCCGTAGCCTTGTCAATCAAAAATGGAATATTTACAGCAGCTCCACAGAACCACCATTGGTAGGGAGTGGTAACGGCACCGGTCTGAGGACTCCAATAAGACATGCTCCAATAAGTACCGCCGTCATAATAGCGTGTCCAATCGCCCATAGACATACTGGAACGCCAAGCAGCAAACTGAGTGGCACTGTTGGTATAAAATTCAATATGTGCCAATCGTGAATCATAGGTCGCATTTCCGGCTGTGGGATTTTCGGGATCGACATTTACATCGAGCCAGTCACTACACCCCGAGAACAAAGTCATAAGGGCACCCACACTACATAATATCATAGATTTGAATAATTTCATATTGCTTCTGTTTTTTAAGAGTTAGAAAGTAAGATTCAAGCCAAACGACATGGTAGAAGTGGCAGGTACACCGCAGTAGTCAAATCCTACTGATGATGAGCCACCTACACCCGCACCGGCGGCAGCCACTTCAGGATCACCGTCGTAATTGGTGATGAGCAATAGATTGGTAGCAGCTACCGATACCGAAGCACGCTTTACAAATCCAATCTTGGAAAGCCACGTTTTAGGAAACTCATAGCTCAATGAAACAGAACGCAAACGCAAAGAGTTGACATCGGTAATATAGTTGGCTGACTCCTTAGAATAATAGTTCTGATAGTAATCCTTAATGATGTTGTAGCCACTCATTTGTACTCCATTAAAAGTATAGGTTTTATCGGCTTCCCAAGTATTGGTCACTGGGTCACCATTGGCATTGACACCCGTTACAGTGAGAGAACGATTGCGTACATCGGCAGAGAACTGGCTCACACCGCTGTTATCCATAGCATATTGAGTACCGTTGACCACATCGCCACCTACACGGAATTCCCATAGCATATTGAAAGTAAAATTCTTCCAAGTAAGGGTGTTGTTCAATCCACCGGTAAACGATGACTCACGATTACCTACTGCTACAAGGGTTTTGTCATAAGTAGGCATACCGTTTTTGTCGAGTATCACCTCACCGGCGTCATTACGTTTCCATTTGGTACCGGCAATACCCATAAAATCTCCACCGCTGAACGAGGCTGCCTGCATACCGGCATATTGCACATCGGTAACATACATCACGCCCATACCTTCGGGAAGCCCGTCCAAAGTACCACGATTACCTGCCATGTTCAAGCCAATGTCCCATGTCCAGTCCTTAGTCTGTATGGGAGTTCCCGAAATAGAGAGTTCCATACCTTTGTTATACACATTGCCCGCATTGATACTCCAAAAGATGTAACCGGTAGATTGCGGACCGCGAGGAGCAAGAATCTGATTATATGAATCGTTGGTATAGTAAGCATAGTCTATGTGCAGGCGGTTTTTGAAGAAACTCAATTCCACGCCTATTTCGGTAGACTTGGTCATTTCCGGTTTCAGTTTGTCATTACCGCGTGTCCAAGTATTTCCCACACCTACCGTACCGTCAAGATAGGTACCCGTAGGCCATAAGGCAGTTTCCAATTCGTACACACCGGTATCTTTACCTACCTTGGCCCACGATGCACGCAATTTACCAAAGTTGAGCACACTGTCATCCAGCCAACCGAGTCGCTGCAAGGCTTCAGTAAATACGAATGAACCGCTTACCGAAGGATAGAAGTACGAACGGTTTTCAAGAGGAAGAGTAGAAGTCCAGTCATTACGACCGCTCACAGTGAGATAGAGCATATTTTTCCATGATGCACGGAATTCTCCAAAAGCTCCTACCAAACGTTTCTTAGTAGCTGCATGTGTGAATTGCTTATTGTCTTTACTGGCATTGGCGTATGAGAAGAAATCAGGAACGGAAAAGTTCCAAGCCATCATCGAGCTACGGTCTGTCTTGGTTTCGTCCATTGTGGCACCCAACAAAAGATTCAAATCGAAATCACCGAACTTATGGCTCATGTTCGACATAAAGTCATGGCTCATATAGCGGAACTGCTGGGTGTTGTCACTCATCATACCTTTTTGCCACACTTGTTTAAGCACGCCATTGGCAGCCAAACGGTTGGAAGCAGTTTGGGTATAACGGTCAATACCTATTTTATAAGAAACAAACCACCATTTGGCAATATCGGCTTTTATACTGAGCATCCCATTGAAACGGTCGATGTCGTCATACATGTGGTTACGATTGACAATCCAATAGGGGTTGTCGCGTTCGTCCCATGGATCAAGACGATCGCCAAACAAACGATAACGGGTACCATCCTCGTTCTGATAGTGGGTCATTCGGTCGAAAGGAGACCAGTTGTACACACCATAAAGAGCACCATTACCACTCGAATTATAAAGCCCGGCACCCGTCAAAGTACGGTCTGTATGAGCATCGCTATAAGCGGCACTGGCGTTAAAGGTAAAAATCCCCACCTTCTGCTCACCATTGAAACGGAAAGCATATTTCTTGTATCCTGTTTCGGGTACAACACCTACTTGATCATAGTAAGACCCTGAAAGATAGAATTTACTGTTCTTGGTACCCCCGGCTACGCTGGCACTTTCATCGAAAATGTTTCCGCCTTGAAAGAAATCACCTATGTTATCATAAGTAGCTGCGTTCGACTTCTCTCCCCACGAAGTATAAGCAAAGTCATTAAACACAGTACCAGTATAGTTCTTCTTTGAATCATATTGGTCTTCCATATATCCACGGGCATATTGGCGTTGCGTTTGCGGCAGGCTCTTTACCCATGAAGCAGTAAACTTAGAATTGATATTCACTTCAACCACGCCCTCTTTACCTTTCTTGGTAGTGATAAGAATAACTCCGTTGGCTGCACGTGAACCGTATAAAGCGGCAGCTGCAGGGCCTTTGAGCACCGACATACTTTCTATATCTTCGGGGTTTATATCCATCAAACGATTGGAAGTAGTAGAGGCAGAACGCATGGAACCATCGAAAGCCGAATTGCCCACCACTGATGAAGAGTTATCAAAAATAACACCATCCACCACAAAGAGCGGCTGATTGTCTTTGCCTTCAGCACCCGACGTTCCTCCACGCAATATAATCTGAGCGCCCGCACCAGCAGCACCGGATGACTGAGTAACATTCACACCGGCCACTTTCCCCGAAAGGGATGAAATAGGATTGGCAGTTTTCATCTTCATCAATTCATCCGACTTCACATCCTCCATTGAATATCCCAAAGCCTTGCGCTCTTTCTTGATACCCATTGCCGTCACAACCACTTCGTCCAGCGCTTGCGAGTCATCTTGCAAACTCACAGTATAAGTAGTGGCGTTCGTCACCTTCAATGTCACTGTTTTGTAGCCAATGAAAGATACCTCCAATGTGCTACCCACCGGCGCCTCTACAGAAAAATTTCCATCAATATCCGTCACAGCGCCGGTACCAGAACCTTTTACTAACACGCTGGCGCCGATGATGGGTTCGCCTGCCGCATCTAAAACTTTACCTGTGATTTTCTTGGCTTGCTGAGTACTTTGGGAACTTAGCACACTTTCAACAGCTGCATTAGCAGCAAAAGGTGCAGACACCCCAAACAATGCAAGCAACACTAATGATAAGCAATAATTTCTTTTCATAAGCTCTATTATTTGGATTTGTTTGCAAACATATGAATTAATTTAGAAATTCTATCATCAATCGAATTAAAAATTACTAAATAAACATTAAAACATTTGCATTTATATTTTTGCAAAGTTTTAAATATCTATTTAGTAATTATTCAAAACATTAACTCTTAATCATATTAATGCCGTACTTGTATATAATATATCTCAATGATGCGAAAAAACGAAAAACACATCACATTTATCATTTATATATAGCGATGTTTTGAACTATTTGATTTACGCATTAAAGCATATTCATAAATCTTTTTATATAAAAAGAACTTGATTACGTGGGGATATTGGTATGGATAAGGATTCTAAAAAGCAAATTAGTTAAAATGATTCATAAGTTCATCAAAAAATAGTGTTAGACTATTAACAATAATAAATTCCATATATAATCTACATTAACATTTTATTTTTCAGCATAATACTAATATATACAAGTTTCATAACAGAAATCACTAGTGTTCAGTTTTAATTCATTGAAGCCTCTCAACGGTCTTCATTCATAGATGATGATTGGAACGGCCGGTTCGTGAAAATCGGCTGTTTGCATTCTACGCCTCATTTCCCTATCGGCTGTATTCTCCTTCTCACCTCTTTGGATATTTCCAGAAACATATAGTTCAGTTTGCCGGAATGAATACCTTCCTTATTCTGGGCATACTTCTTATTGGCATACTCCTTGGACTTGTCAAAGGTGATGCGCGACATCTGGTTCTGCGACTTTCCCACCATCGTCGAATCCAACTGTTCGTCCGGAAAGAAATCATCCAAATCCACATCACCAATCATGGTCGTTTCAAGGAAATTCATGTCTTTATGACTGGAATCCGTGTAGTATCCTACAAACATATGCCCCGGGGTGCGCACCAATATAGGTTCTATGTTGATGGCACGGAGCAGAGAAGCAAAAAGCACACTTCCATCCACACAGTTGATTTGCGAGGACTCCAAGGCGTCATCGAACGTGCGCACACGCTGTGAAAAGACCACATTGCTGGAAAGGCTCGTATTGGAGACCGAGCTATAACGGAACTTACGCTTCTGCAGTACATTCCACAAGGCATAAACCTGCCTGTCCACCACTTCGGTACCTCCCTGATAACCCAAAAACCGGTTGACGATACGCGTATCCAGCGCTTCACGCAACAGTTTGTCAATCATAGGATTCTCCTCATTTACATATGCTGCAAAAAAGATGCCGGTATCATGGAATTTTGTACCATTCGTGACATACCCCAACAGACATTCATTAATGCTGCGAACGGAAAAAGTACGCACCCTCTGCCCCAAATCCTTACCGTTCATCTCTACCATAACGGCCACACTAATGGGTTCCGCCTGGTTGTTATTCTTCAGAGCCTCATAATTCCATATGATATCAGGATAGATAATATACTCCGTACGCGGTTTTGCCAACACAAACTCCGACACTGAACGGGAAAAGAACGGAGTCTCCGCAACTTCTACCCGCACCCGGCTATAAGCATTCCTCGAACGGACACGGACAGCGATGCACGACTTCGGATTACCTACATACATGGAGTCTACCGGCACTATGACCTGAGCATCGGTGGTAGCCACTGAAAGGATACTGGAAGGGAATATATTACCGCCCAGCTCATCCGCGATATCAAAGCCCGAACGGAAAGGAGCCGTATTCAGCCAGACAGAGCCGATTATCACTAAAAGCAGAGTTCCCACAATAACCGGCAAACGCCTTTTAGAGAAACTCCTGATATACATAAGTTCTTTCATACAATTCAATATTTACGAAGCAAAGATAATATTTTATATGTGACAGGGCTTTTAGATAAACGAGAATTTAATGTAACCCAAATGTAACACTTGTTTCATCATTCCGTAACAAATTAGCCTCACTTTTGTACCCAGAAAGTAGAAATGGCCTGCATCTCAGCACAAGTTTTCATGCAAACATGAAAATTCTGCATTCGGTTTGCACTATTTTTGCCGATAAAAAGAAATAAAGTTTAACTTTGTGACAAGAGAATTGTTTTATCCTTGTCATACATAAACAACAAAGCAATGAACGATTACCGGATTTTAGTAGTGGACGATGAAGAAGACTTATGTGAAATTCTGAAGTTCAACCTCGAAAACGAAGGCTACGAAGTGGATACGGCAAACTCCGCTGAAGAAGCTCTGAGAATGGACATTGGCAGCTACAGCCTGCTACTGCTGGACGTGATGATGGGAGAAATTTCCGGCTTCAAAATGGCGAGCATGCTGAAGAAGGACAAGAAGACAGCCCAGATACCCATCATCTTCATTACCGCCAAAGATACGGAAAATGACACCGTGACCGGTTTCAACCTGGGAGCGGACGACTACATATCCAAACCCTTCTCGCTGCGCGAAGTGGCGGCACGTGTCAAAGCCGTACTTAGACGCACCCGACAAGGAGAAACGGAACATGCACCGGAACAGATTGTCTACAAGACGCTGGTACTGGACATCATCAAGAAGAAAGTCTGCATTGACGGCGAAGAGGCACCGCTCACCAAAAAAGAATTTGAAATCTTATTGCTGCTTTTGCAGAATAAAGGACGCGTATTCTCGCGCGAGGATATACTGAACCGCATCTGGAGCGACGAAGTATATGTGCTGGACCGCACCATCGACGTGAACATCACACGTCTGCGCAAGAAAATCGGAGTTTATGGCAAATGTATCGTAACACGCTTGGGATATGGTTATTGTTTCGAAGCCGAATAACGACAGACACTTTCTGTCCTTCAGCCGGAAGCTTTTCCTTTCGGTCATCTCGCTGTTCCTCGTATTCGCCGCCTGCTTCATCGCCTACCAGTATCAGCGGGAAAAGGAATACAAAGTGGAGCTGCTGGACATGCAGCTGCAAGATTATAACGACAGACTGCACCAGGAGCTTCGTTACCTCCCCGACAGCCTATGGACTTCCATGCTGGACAGCTACATCTCCAAGCATGTGAACAAGGAATTGCGCGTCACTGTGGTAGACCTTCATGGCAACGTATTGTTCGACAGCTCCCAGAACGACAGCCATGAACTGGACAACCACATCAAACGCCCCGAAGTTCAGAAAGCGCTGAAAGACGGCAAGGGCTACGACCTACGGCGCATCTCCGAAACCACCGGCAAGACCTATTTCTATTCTGCCACCGCCTACGAAGGCTGTATCATCCGCTCAGCCCTCCCCTACAACGTCAACCTGATGAACAATCTGGCTGCCGACCCACACTACATCTGGTTCACGGTCATTGTATCACTGTTGCTGATATCCGTCTTCTACAAATTCACCTCCAAACTGGGCAGCGCCATCAACCACCTGCGCGAGTTTGCCAAAAGGGCCGACAAGAACGAACCCATAGACATGGACATACAAGCCGCCTTCCCGCACAATGAGCTTGGAGAGATTTCGCAGCATATCATACAGATATACAAGCGCCTGCGCGAAACCAAAGAGGCGCTTTACATTGAGCGCGAAAAGCTTATCACCCATTTGCAAACCTCCCGCGAAGGACTGGGCGTATTCAACAGAGACAAAAAGGAGATATTGGTAAACAATCTGTTCACCCAATACGGCAATCTGATTTCAGACTCCAACCTGCAGGCTACCGAAGAGATATTCTCCATCTGCGAATTCCAGAAGATAACGGATTTCATCAACAAGGCGCAGAAGCGCCCCTCCTACAACGAAGAACGAAGGATGTCCGTACACATCAACAAGAACGGACGCACCTTCATCGTGGAGTGCATCATCTTCCAAGACCTCAGCTTTGAAATTTCCATCAACGACATCACCCAGGAAGAAGAGCAAGTACGGCTGAAACGGCAGTTGACCCAGAACATCGCCCACGAGCTGAAAACCCCCGTAAGCAGCATACAAGGTTATCTGGAAACCATCGTGAACAACGAAAACATTGCACCCGAAAAGATGCAGGTCTTCCTGGAACGCTGCTACGCGCAAAGCAACCGCCTGAGCCGCCTGCTGCGCGACATATCCGTACTGACCCGCATGGACGAAGCCGCCAACATGATTGATATGGAAAAGGTGGACATCAGCATGCTGGTTTCAAACATCGTCAACGAAGTGTCCCTGGAACTGGAACAGAAGCAAATCACCGTTGTCAATTCCCTAAAACCGAAGATACAGTTGCGGGGCAACTACTCTCTACTCTACTCCATCTTCCGCAATCTCATGGACAACGCCATCGCTTATGCCGGCACCAACATACACATCAACATCAGTTGTTTCCGCGAAGACGAGAATTACTACTATTTCAGTTTTGCCGATACCGGCATCGGCGTCTCTCCCGAACATCTGAACCGTTTGTTCGAACGCTTCTACCGTGTAGACAAAGGACGCTCGCGCAAGTTGGGCGGCACCGGCTTGGGGCTCGCCATAGTGAAGAATGCAGTCCTTATTCACGGAGGCACCATCTCTGCCAAAAACAACCAAGGTGGAGGACTGGAGTTTGTATTCACACTGGCAAAAGAGAGATAACAGCCCGTTTTACCACACCAAACAAAATGCTTTGCATACCTCTGGAGAAGGTTCTTGTGGCAAGTGTGGCTTGTATTGGTATCTTTTCACCTTACCGACATGACGGATTGCTTAAATCGCCTTAAGTCACTATCAATCAGAGAGTAATTTTGCCAACCGATTGCCATGCTTTTGGCAAACTTTTGCCATGCCTATGGCAAAGTTTTGCCAACGCGGTGACAAAGTCTTGCCAAGAGGGTGGCAAAACCTTGCCAATTTGTCGGCAAAAAGAAAGAGAGCGGGGAAGAAAATTTATCACTCATAGAATTGTTTTCTCAAAAAGAATCCGTATCTTTGTCATGCATTGGTTCGCTCCCCCTCTTCTGGGAAAGCGATTAAAAGGGAATCAGGTGTAAATCCTGGACAGTCCCGCTGCTGTAAGTTTCGTGCAACGTTGCAGACAATTACTCTATGCCACTGGAATATTCTTCCGGGAAGGCGCCTGCAACAGAAACAAGTCAGAAGACCTGCCATGCATACTTTATCATTGCTTTCGAGGAAAAAGCGTTGAGTCTAATGAGCCGGACAAACCGTCCATCATTTCATTCATCAAACCTAATTCAGAGAAAGTAAAGAAGGTAATAAACTCTGCCAAGTTTATTTGATGATGTCCGGCCGAAGTGATTTCGTCCGGACATTTACATTACAAAAAGTCATATTTAAATTGGTTATTACATAGATTTTGCCTAAATTCGGCACATTAAACTGCAACAATCGGTTTATCCGTTAACCTATTGTCAAATTATTAAAGATACAGAGTCTATGGAATTACCATTTGCCGAAGCATGGAAAATCAAAATGGTGGAACCTATCCGTAAAAGTACCCGCCAGGAACGCGAACAATGGCTGAAAGAAGCCCACTACAACGTATTCCAACTCAAATCGGAACAAGTTTATATCGACCTCATCACCGACTCAGGCACCGGCGCCATGAGCGACCGCCAATGGGCAGGCATGATGCTGGGTGACGAAAGCTATGCCGGAGCCACCTCATTCTTCAAACTGAAAGAAGTCATCACCCGCCTCACCGGATTTGAATACATTATCCCCACCCACCAGGGACGCGCTGCCGAAAATGTACTCTTCTCCTACTTGGTGCACGAGGGCGACATTGTGCCGGGAAACTCCCATTTCGACACCACCAAAGGACATATCGAGGGACGCCGGGCATTGGCTCTGGACTGCACCATAGACGAAGCCAAACAGACACAGCTGGAAATTCCCTTCAAAGGCAATGTAGACCCTAAAAAACTGGAAAAAGCATTACAGGAACATAGCGAACGGATACCGTTCGTCATCGTCACCATAACCAACAACACTGCAGGCGGCCAGCCGGTTTCCATGCAGAACCTGCGCGAAGTCCGCGCCATTGCCGACAAGTACGGCAAGCCCGTTCTCTTTGACTCGGCACGCTTTGCGGAAAATGCCTACTTCATCAAAATGAGAGAAGAAGGTTACCGCAACAAGAGCATAAAGGAAATTACCCGCGAGATGTTTGACCTTGCCGACGGTATGACGATGAGTGCCAAAAAAGACGGTATTGTCAACATGGGCGGATTCATAGCCACCCGCCGGAAAGACTGGTATGAAGGTGCCAAAGGCTTCTGCGTGCAGTTCGAAGGCTACCTTACTTACGGAGGCATGAACGGTCGTGACATGAACGCCCTTGCCATCGGCCTGGATGAAAATACTGAATTTGACAATCTGGAAACCCGCATTCACCAGGTGGGCTATCTAGCCATGAAACTGGATGAGTACGGGATACCCTACCAACGTCCCGCAGGCGGCCATGCCATATTTGTGGATGCCCCCAAAGTGCTGACACATGTGCCCAAAGAAGAATTCCCGGCACAAACACTGACCGCTGAGCTCTATCTGGAAGCAGGCATACGCGGCTGCGAAATCGGGTATCTGCTGGCAGACCGCGACCCGGTGACCCGCGAAAACCGCTTCAACGGCCTGGACTTGCTTCGGCTTGCCATCCCCCGCCGCGTGTATACCAACAACCACATGGATGTGGTGGCAGCCGCTTTGAAAAATGTATATGACAAACGGGAAAGTATTACCCGCGGAGTGCGCATCACCTGGGAAGCTCCGTTGATGAGACACTTCACGGTACAACTGGAAAGGCTGTAAGAGATTTACAGACTCAATGTCAAGACAAAATCCGGAAACAAATAATAATGAATAGTGAACCGGCGTTTCTCCACCGTACGATATTCTTCGGCGGAGAATACGCCGCTTTCATTTACAGCAAAAGGCAGAATGCGCATGTGCCCGCGAAAATCAACCTCGGAAGCATTCAGGCATTTGAACATGGTCTCCTTAGCCGACCAGTGCAGCAACAGTGACCAAGTGTCTGTTCCGCGAAACACGGATGGCTGTTCATCTTCGCGCATGAATTTATGTGCCACCTTCCTTACCCGCTCACCATACTGCTCGATGTCAACACCCACTTCCCGACCCGGCAATCCCAAGACAACAGCCACATAACCTTTCGTATGCGAAATACTGAGAGAGGCGGAGTCATCCGCCAGATAAGGTTTCCCACTGGGATGATAGGCAATCTCTTTCTCTTCTCCCGACAGAGTATAAAGCAATACGCGGACAGCCAACCACTCCAAACGGCGGTGTGCCGCGGTGAAGCGCCGCATACCTTCCCGGTATACTTCCTGATGAGGAAGCATGGCCAGCAATTCCTCCGGAGATTCCTCCGTTTTCCAAATTCCCCATCGACAGGGAAGAGCGGTATGTTGCAAGAAGAGGGGCACGGAACAATTTAAAAATTAATAATTAAAAATTAAAGGGAAGAAGAGTTGGGTTCTGCCGGGGCATTTACTGTGAACTTCACTTTCAGGATACGGCGGTTATCCATCTCCAGCACCTCAAACTCATAACGGCCGTAGGTCACCTTTTCATGGAGAGCAGGAAATTCCCCCTTCAGTTCCAGCAGAAGTCCGGCAAGCGTATCGGCATCCCCTGCCACCTCATCGAACGTTTCCTCGTCTATCTTCGTTATTTTATAGAAATCAGTCAGCTGGGTCTTGGCTTCAAATACCCAAGTGTGGTCATTCAGTACGGCATATGTACGTTCTTCATCATCGTATTCGTCATGAATTTCGCCCACAATCTCCTCAATAATGTCCTCCATGGTGACAATGCCCGACGTACCGCCGAACTCATCGACCACAATGGCTATATGAATCTTGTTTGCCTGGAAATCGCGCAGCAAATCATCAATCATCTTGGTTTCGGGCACAAAATAGGCGGGCCGGATAAGCGACTGCCAGCGGAAATTATCCCCTTTGTTCAGATGGGGAAGCAAGTCCTTGATATAAAGCACCCCCTTGATATTGTCACGGCTATCCGCATAGATGGGAATACGGGAGTAGACATTCTCTACGATGCACTTCACCACATCTTTGAAAGGGGTACGGATATCCAGGTCCACCACATCAAGGCGAGAGGTCATGACCTCCTTGGCCGTTTCCCCGCCAAAGCGGATGATACCTTCCAGAATATTATTCTCCTCCGAAAGCTCTGCCTTGTCGGTCAGCTCCAACGCATGCGAGAGTTCATCGACCGATATGTTATGGTTCTTGCGGACCATATGCTTGTTCAGGAAAGAGGTGGAACGTACCAGCATAGATGCCATCGGATAGAATACGGAACGGCAAAACGTGATGCCGGGAGCGGCAAAACGGCAGAAAGCCAGCGTCTTCTGAGCCGAATATATCTTAGGCATGATTTCACCGAAAAGCAACAGCAAAAATGTAAGGACTACTGTCAGAATGAGGAACTCTGCAATGGGAGAATGAAATTGGAACACATTCATAAAGAAGAAGTTGCAGAGCATGATTATGGTTACATTCACGAAGTTGTTCGTAATCAGAATCGTTGCCAACAAACGTTCGCTGTTGTCCAGCAGATTACTGATTTTCTCATCCGAAGGATGCTTTCTCTCCGCTATTGCATTCAGGTCTGACGGAGAAAGAGAGAAAAAGGCTATTTCGGAAGCTGATGCAAAACCGGAAACAAGCAAAAGCAAACCTGCCAACACAATGGCTACAATGGCCGAAATAGAAGGAGTCTGTACGGATATACCGTTAAAAACATCTGCCAACTGGCATAAATAAGCGTCTGGGTCCAAAGATTTTGGTTTTAGTTAAACAATTAGAACGGCAAGTCGTCCGTCGGGTTATCTTGTGCAGGGGCAGCCTGCGGTTGTACTGGTTGTTGTGGCTGGGGGGCGGCTCCCGCCTGCGGCGCATAAGGGCCAGCACCGGGAGTTGCCGCTCTCGGAGTCAGCATCTCCATATTGTCGACAAATATCTCAGTCACATAACGCTTGATGCCTCCCTGGTCATCGTAAGAACGGGTACGTATCTTACCTTCCACGTAAAGCTTATCGCCTTTATGCACATATTTCTCAACGATTTCGCCTAAACGGCCACGGAATATCAGGTTATGCCATTCGGTACGGTCCGGAATCTGCGTACCATTCTGCAAAGTGTATCCTTTCTCCGTAGTGGCCAAAGAAAGCTGGGCAACACAGTTTCCACCTTCATAATAGGTTATTTTAGGGTCTTGTCCCACATTTCCTATCAATATCACTTTATTTACTGACATAAGCTTCTATTTTATTAATTTGCTGCCAAAATTAACGAGAATATTCACACCATGCAAGAATACAAACAACTTTTATACATATTTCTCCAAGAAAGCATGTATCAGCCGGGGTACCGCATAACGGCCCAAATCTTCGACTGCAACCCGTTGGTAACTTGAGAAGGAGCTCGAATTATCAGGCAGAGTAACCTCGTAGAAGTTGGTGTAAATCACTCTGTGGGACAATACGTGCTTCACCCCCCGAAGCAGTATACGAACCATCCGTACCTCTCCCTCTGCAAACAGCGCATGAAACTGCGGACATGCCAGAAATTCCTCTTCGGATAAATCTTTTTCCGTTTCAACCAGAGGCAATTCAAAGAGATTTTTCCAGATATCGTCCTCCGTCCTCTTATGTATCAAGGTATGCGCGCCCATGCGTACATATATATAATTAAAATAGCGGTTGGTGGTCTTGGTTCTGTGCTGCTTCACGGGCAGTTGCTGCACTTTTCCTTCAGACAATGCCCGGCAGCTGCCGGACAAAGGACAAAACAGACAGTTGGGCGACTGCGGCGTACACTGCACGGCTCCGAAGTCCATAATTGCCTGGTTATAATCTGCCGGCCTGGATTTATCGAGCACCTCACCCGCCAAAGCGGTAAAAGTCTTTTTCCCTTCAGTAGAATCAATGGGAACATCAATGCCGAAATAGCGGGAAAGCACCCGATACACATTCCCGTCGACCGCCGCATAAGGCATGTCATAGGCAAAGGAGCAGATGGCCGCTGCCGTATAATCCCCCACTCCCTTCAAAGCACGTACCTCTGCATAGGTTTTCGGAAATGTCCCCTTCATGCTTTTGGCTGCGGCATGCAGGTTGCGGGCACGCGAATAGTACCCCAGGCCCTGCCAATATTTCATCACTTCGTCCTCGGACGCAGCAGCCAGCGACACCACATCCGGGAAGCGTTTTATGAAACGCAGAAAATACTCATACCCCTGCGCCACTCTTGTCTGTTGTAAGATGATTTCAGAAATCCATATCAGATAAGGGTCCGTGGTATTTCGCCACGGAAGGTCGCGTTTGTTCTCCGCATACCAGTCCAACAATGTTCCGCTAAAAATATTCATGCTGCAAAAATACTTCATTTTCAGCCTAACAAAGCTTAATGCCAAGACTTTTTTAGAAAATTGTCCGAAATATATTTTTTAGAGCCACGGAAAAGCTATATATTTGCAGTCCAAAAAATTAGGAAAACTATAGTAATAATATTTTTTTTAAAGAAAAATGACTAAAGCTGATATTGTAAACGAAATTACAAAGAACACCGGAATTGATAAGACAACCGTACTTACAACCGTTGAAGCATTCATGGACGCAGTAAAGGCATCTTTATCCAAAGATGAAAATGTTTACCTCCGCGGGTTTGGTAGTTTTGTAGTGAAGAAAAGAGCTCAGAAAACTGCACGCAACATCTCCAAGAACACTACAATAATCATTCCGGAACATAACATTCCGGCATTTAAGCCTGCAAAAACGTTCACCCTCTCAGTGAAGAAATAATAAACAATAGTATTAACCCATAAAAATTTTGAAGCTATGCCAAGCGGAAAGAAGAAAAAAAGACATAAAATGTCTACGCACAAGCGTAAAAAAAGACTAAGAAAGAACAGACATAAAAGCAAAAAGTAATTTTTAGTCTGAAGGACAAAATAAAGAACAAACTTGTGAAGCAAAATGTCTCGCGGGTTTGTTCTTTGTTTAAGTAGTAAATAGAATCATTTAAAAGCCAATTATTGTGACAAGCGAACTCGTTGTAGACGTACAGCCCAAAGAGGTATCCATTGCACTGCTTGAAGACAAGCAGCTGGTGGAACTCCAGAGCGAAGGAAGAAACATCTCCTTCTCGGTGGGCAACATGTATTTGGGACGCGTCAAAAAATTGATGCCCGGCCTGAATGCCTGCTTCGTGGACGTGGGTTACGAGAAAGACGCTTTTCTTCATTATCTGGACCTAGGTCCTCAATTTAACTCGTTAGAGAAGTACGTAAAGCAAACTTTAAGCGACAAGAAGAAGCTGAATCCCATTACCAAAGCAACCATACTTCCCGACCTTGAAAAGGACGGAACGGTTTCCAACACACTCAAGGTGGGACAAGAAGTAGTGGTGCAAATTGTCAAGGAACCGATCTCTACCAAAGGGCCGCGACTGACTTCCGAACTTTCCTTTGCCGGAAGATACCTCGTGCTGATTCCCTTCAATGACAAGGTTTCCGTATCACAAAAAATTAAATCGAGCGAAGAGCGCGCACGCCTCAAGCAACTGCTGATGAGTATCAAGCCGAAAAACTTCGGCGTCATCGTCCGCACCGTGGCCGAAGGAAAACGTGTTGCCGAGCTCGACGGAGAGCTTAAGGTATTACTGAAACATTGGGAAGATGCCATTACAAAAGTACAGAAGGCCACCAAATTTCCGACACTGATTTACGAAGAAACCAGCCGTGCCGTAGGACTGTTGCGCGACTTGTTCAATCCTTCCTTCGAAAACATCCACGTGAACAACGAGGCTGTGTACCACGAAATCAAGGATTACGTAACCCTCATCGCCCCTGAACGGGCAGGAATCGTGAAGCTGTACAAAGGTCAACTCCCCATTTACGACAATTTTGGTATCACCAAACAAATCAAGTCATCATTCGGCAAGACCATTTCATACAAAAGTGGTGCCTACCTGATTATTGAGCATACTGAGGCGCTTCACGTAGTAGACGTGAACAGCGGTAACCGCACCAAGAATGCCAACGGGCAGGAGGCCAACGCACTGGAAGTGAATCTGGGCGCAGCCGACGAACTGGCACGCCAGCTCAGACTAAGGGATATGGGTGGTATCATCGTAGTGGACTTCATCGACATGAATGAAGCCGAAAACCGACAGAAGCTTTACGAACGTATGTGTGCCAACATGCAGAAAGACAGAGCACGTCACAACATCCTGCCGCTCAGTAAATTCGGACTGATGCAGATTACACGCCAGCGTGTACGCCCGGCTATGGATGTAAATACGACGGAAACCTGCCCCACCTGCTTCGGTAAAGGCACCATCAAATCGTCCATCCTCTTTACGGACACCTTAGAGAGTAAGATTGACTACCTGGTCAACAAATTGAAGATAAAGAAATTCTCGTTACACATCCACCCGTACATCGCAGCCTACGTCAATCAGGGACTCGTCTCCCTGAAACGGAAGTGGCAGATGAAGTACGGATTCGGTATCAAGATTATTCCAAACCAGAAATTAGCATTCCTGGAATATGTATTCTACGACCTGCAAGGGGAAGAGATAGACATGAAGGAAGAAATCGAAATCAAATAAAAAAGACGGCGAAGGGTATTTATCTTCGCCGTCTTTTTTAGCTCTTGCTTTGGGGGAGCTCTCCCCAAACATGCCTTTCGTTATAAAGCCAAACGATAGATTTCCCTGCAATCAGTCATGGTCAGCTTCACGTAGTTGCCAAGCAGTTCGCCTTTATTGCGCCGCAGACTGACGAGCATACGGTCTATATCGGGATGCTCGATACCCAACTCCTTAAAGCCAACCGGCAAGCCCATGTAACGGAAAAAGTGTTTCAGTCGGGCAGCACCTGCCAAAGCCATCTCTTCCAAATCTTCGGACTTGGGTATATCAAAAACACGATGGGCAAACTGGGCTATCTTTGCCGGATTATGTTCCGCCATAAAAGCCATCCAGGCAGGGAAGATTACAGCCAAGCCGGCACCGTGGGCTACATCATAGATAGCACTGATTTCATGTTCCAGTGCATGGGATGCCCAGTCTTCCTCACGCCCTACCCCACAAGTTCCGTTATGCGCCACAGTGCCACACCACATAATGTTGGCACGCGCGGCATAGTTGTCCGGTTGCTGTTTCACCCGGTAAGCTTCTTTAATGATAGCTGTCAAGGTGCCTTCACAAAGCCGGTCGCTGATTTCCACATCCGGTGTATTCGTGAAATAACGCTCCATGATGTGAGCCATCATGTCGGCAATACCACAAGCCGTCTGATAAGCCGGAAGGGTGTAGGTCAGTTCAGGATTCATGATGGAAAATACGGGACGCAAATGCTCGGGGGCACAGAGTCCCAGTTTTTGGAGTGTCTCTGTCTTGGTAATTACCGTATTGCCCGAACCTTCGCTTCCGGCAGCCGGGATAGTCAGCACCACGGCTACTTTCAACGCTTTCTCCACCTTGGCACGACCGATAAAGAAATCCCAAAAGTCACCATCATAGAGGGCTCCGGCAGCAATGGCCTTTGCCGTATCTATGACCGAACCACCTCCCACAGGAAGCATCATATCCACCTGCTCACGACGGCAAAGCTGAATACCTTCGTATACCTTCCCGTCAATGGGATTGGGCTGGACACCTCCCATTTCGCAATAAGCCACACCGGCTTCCTGCAAGGATTGCTTCACTCTATCCAGCAGACCACTCCGTACAACAGAACCGCCTCCATATACTATCATCACTTTTTGTGCACCATACTTACGCGCCAATGCACCGACTTGCACTTCAGTATTCTTGCCAAAGACAAACTCTGTAGGACTATAAAAAACAAAATTATTCATTGTATACCTTATTTAATGTATCGACTGTATCTTTCAAAGAAGCGTCCGAACGCTCCCCACTTCATCAGTCCTTTCTCAAAAACAAAAATACCCAGCAATGCACAAGAGATACCCAGCATCACATCAATCAGATAATGGTGTCCCGAATAGACAGCCGTCCACCAGATACCGACCATAATCACCGCAAACAACGCTATCAACCACTTTTTGCTGCGGTCCATAACCGCGTAAGCCAAAGCCACCACCATATAGGCGGCATGGAGCGAGGGCACTGCTGCAAATACATTGGCATTCCTTCCGTAAATGGAGTTGAAGATGGAACATCCCAGCAATTCGTCAAAGCGCCCTAAGCCTGCCACATTGCCCGGAGTGTCGAGTATCGGCTCGAAACCATAATTCATGGCATACCAGGGCGGAGCAGCGGGATGGATGTAATAGCCGGCAAAACCGATGAGATTAACCAGCAGGAACACCATCGCAAAACGAAGATATACCTTACGGTCACCCTTCAGATAGAGCCACAACCCGAATGCAATGGGAACCGGTACCCAACAGAGATAGAATATCCCGGCAAAGAAATCGGCAACAGGACAATGGTTCAAAGCAAAATACTCACAAGGGATAAGGACAGCACCGTCTACAGACAAGCCAAAAAGGGATTTTTCTGCCTCATAAAGTCCTTTTACATCAATGGGATTCACCTGGTAATTGGGATATACGCGCATCCAGTCATACGAAATGCCGAATATGAAAAACGGCAACAGCGCCACTGCCAACTTACGGGTTGTCTGTCCGGCAAAGAACAATACCAAAAATACACCCGCCATCAGGAAATGTTCCGGACGAAGCCCGATACAGACCGCTGTCAGAATCAGGAAAAACGCTGTGATGACAATCACCGGCACTGCCTCTCTCACAGAGGGAAACAAACTATTTTTCATTCCTTGTCTTTCAGTAGTTTATAGCAATGCGCCAAGCGGGCAAATGCCGTCAAATTCGCCAATATTGCAATCACTGCCATAGGCACAATCAGTATCAGCATCGGGTCGAACAAGGTACAATCACCAAAGATACCGCAGAACATGGCACCGAGGGCAGTCAGCACAACGCGTTCGGGACGCTGCATGAAACCGACTTTACACTCCAGCCCCAAGCCTTCGGCACGGGCACGCACGTAACTCACCATCAGCGAACCTATCAGCGCAATGAATGTAATGATGGAGCCCCACAAATAGCCTTGCAGCATCAAGTAATAGAAGATGCCGAACAATGTCACGAGCTCGCTGTAACGGTCGAGTACGGAGTCGTAGAGCGCACCGAAAGTAGAACTCATTTTACCCACGCGTGCCACGCGTCCGTCCATCATATCAAACAACCCGGCAAAGAGCACAATACCGCCTCCCCAGCCTACATAGGCCAGTTCACCACTCTTGTACACTCCTGCATACACAAACAAGGCAGCCGCCACGATATTCAGCACCAGCCCCGTAGTCGTAATAAAGTTAGGCGTAATGCCAATTCTAATCATACCATGCACCACAGGGTTGATAATCTTGTATATCACCTGCTGCAACCAATCTCTATAATTCATATTCGTCTTTTTTGTTCTCTAAATAATGTTTCAGAAAGCCTTTTATATTGTGATTACGATAAACGAAAAAACGTTGCAGATGGTAGTTCCAAAAAAAAGCTACCAGCACTGCTACAATTATCTTTGACAGAATAAATACATTGTCGATATAATATCCCAACAATCCATTGACCCATGTCATGCCGGTAAGCCACTCGGTCAATGCAAAAGTACCCCAAGCATTCAGTATAATGCTGCCTCCCCAGACAAAGAGGTACTTGACGGCAACATGCGTTTTCTTACAGTCTTCGGCATGGAACACCCATCCGTAATTAATGGCACAGTTTACAATGCCTCCTACCACGGAACCCGTGAATGTGGCATAAAGATAAAAAACAGCAAAAGCCTTTACCAGAAGGATAGTCACCAGAAAATCGACAAAGCTTGCGAATTGCGCAGAAATCTGGGCCTTGAAGAAGATCCAGACAGAATGGCGCCACGACACACCTTTGCCATTTGATTTCAACTGATTATCCATCTTGCCACAATCAAAATTATAAATCCGTAGACTCCAGACAGAATATCGTCCATCATTACCCCGATTCCACCCGGCAGACTTTCCATACGGCGAATGCCCAAGGGCTTGAATATATCAAACAAACGGAACAAGACAAACGCTCCCAACGCATACCATACGTGTCCGGCAGGCGCTGCAAGCAAGGCAATCCACACACCGACCATTTCATCGACCACCACGCGCGAAGGGTCTTCGCCCCAAGATGCCTCCAGGCAGTTAGCAGCCCAGATACCGGCAAGTGTAAATACCAAAATCAATGCTACTGTCAGCCACAAAAGGCAGACACTTGAAACCAGATAAGACAACCCGAACCAGATAAGCGTAGCCAGCAAAGCTCCCGCAGTGCCGGGTGCAAAAGGAGAAAAGCCCGAGCCAAAGCCCGTACCGATAATGACTGGGAGGAGGGAGGGTTTCTTCATCAAAAAAGTAATGAGGTGATAAATGCGATAAAAACGGTAAAGTGATAAATGCAATAAAGTAATAAAAGTGATAAAGTGGTAAAGTGCTATCACTCTATCACCTTACCACCTTATTTCTATCACCTTATCACTGTTTTTTTAATCCAAATAACTTGGTGCAGTTTCACCCACCATGTTGCGGAGAGTCTCTTTCACCATGCGCCATTGCTGGAACAAATCGTGTACCGGCTCATGCTCGAAATCGTGCATCGGGCTCTTGCAGAAGAAGGACAGCCACGTCTGGATGCCGCACATACCTGCACGCAATGCCAAATCACTGAAAATAACCAAGTCGAGCGCGATGGGAGCAGCAAGAATGGAGTCACGGCACAGGAAGTTAACCTTGATTTCCATCGGATAGCCCATCCAGCCGAAAATATCGATGTTGTCCCATGCTTCCTTGTTATCCTTACGAGGAGGATAGTAGTTAATGCGTACCTTATGATAAACATCACCGTACAAGTCAGGATATTTCTCCGGTTCGAAGATATTGTCGATAACAGACAGCTTGCTGACCTCTTTTGTCTTGAAGTTCTCCGGTTGGTCGAGTACCTCGCCGTCACGGTTACCCAGAATATTCGTAGAGAACCAGCCGCTTACACCCAACATACGGGTCTTGAACATCGGAGCAAGCACCGTCTTCATCAAAGTCTGGCCACTCTTGAAGTCCTTACCGGAAATGGGCACATTCATTTTCTTGGAGAATTCCCACATGGCTGGAGTATCCACACACAGATTAGGAGCACCCATAATAAACGGAGCGCCTTCTGCAATGGCAGCGTATGCATAGCACATACTCGGAGAGATGACTTCAGTATTGTTTTCCTTCATTGCCTGTTCCAAAGCAGCGAGAGATTCGTGCTCCTTGGACAGCGGAATATATATTTCGGTACTTGCAGCCCACAGCACAGCAATACGCTCGCAGTTATTGGCTGCCTTGAAGTTACGGATATCCTCACGCAACTGCTCTGTCATTTCCCAGCGAGTAGCAGCCTTCTTAATATGCGTACCGTTCAAACGTTTTGCAAAATTGTGGTCGAATGCAGCAGGCATCGGCTTGATGGCTTGCAGTTCGTCTTTTACCAAATTCAAGTCTTTCTCTTTCAAAACCTCGGCATACATAGCAGCTTCGTAGGCGTTGTCCGGGAAAATGTCCCAACCGCCGAAAATGATATCATTCAAATCAGCCAAAGGCACTATGTCTTTGATAAGTTTCTCTTTGCCATCCTGCATGCGCATAGCAGCCATTTGTGTGATTGAGCCTATAGCTTTTGCCAAGCCCTTGCGAGCAGCTAATGTACCGGTAATCATGGTGGTTGCAACCGCACCACCTACTCCGACTACCAGCACGCCCAGGCGTCCGGTTGCCGGCTTAATGTTTTCTTTCATTGCCATTGTATTATTTAGAGTTTAAAAAATTGCTCAAATTTAGGGTATTTTACTCAATTGGGATTAGTCATTTTATCCGATTTAATGTCCTATTAGTAAGATTTAAGTTAAAATGTCATGTGTAGACTGATTCTGAGCCCGGATTTGTCGATATTTGGTAAATTTCGGTAAGTCAAACGCCATACATAATCGACACGCAATACTTTGAAAATATTTTCAACACCTACACCTGCCTCTACGTATGGCGTATGCCCCATTGTAGTGCTGCCGGCAGGAAAACGGAACAAATCCTGCTGAAAAGCCGGATTATTCTTATCACTCAAATTCCCATACAAGCCGCGACAGGAAAGCACTTCACGCCATTTCAACTTTTTCAACAAAGGAATACGGTTGAAGAGCCAGCCGTTCAAGTAATAGGTCACATCCCAGGAAGCGTATTCATCGTTCATGAATTCCATGGCATTCATCAGTGAATAGGACTCGGGCTGTATGGTATAGGACAAGTTCGCGTTGGGAATGACGAGCAAAGGGAAAGGAACCTTGTTCCATACTTTCCCGGCCTTCAGGATAACGTCCGTATAACCGAATGCCGAGAACCAGAAACGCTTTTGAAAACCCGCTTCCGTATAGTGATAGGTATAGTCTCCTCCCAGTACCCCTTTGGCAGCCATGGTATGTGTAAGCGAAAAGACCGGAGCATCCAGCGAAACGGGGAAACGGTTCCATTGGGTTTGGAAGAATTTCTCGTTGGGAGCATAGCGCAGCTTCAATTCCAGTTCACTGGTCGAAATACTTTTTACATACGTATTACGGTCATCCTGCTTGACGAAAGGAATCAGATGGGATGATTCATCTTTACGCAGGCGCGCCGTCATCTGTACGGAAAAGCCGGAATGGAACTCATTGGTATAGGTCAGTTCCGCCTTCCGCTGATAACCGATACGGTCATCCTTCTGACGTTTCAAGGCAAGAAAAACATTATCCTGACTGGTATAAAGATAGTGTTGTCCATATTGATTGACGTCTGACAAGTAACGGAGCTTCAACGAATGTATAGGAAATTCATTGGCATATTCCTTCTTCCTATGAAAAGAATATTCCAGTTCGGCGAGTCCCTTTACACGATGGTCGCGAAAACCGTATGCCATATAGCCCCTGCCGAACAAATGCGGATTGAGCCATGCCGTCGTCATACCGCCGGCACGCAAGCGCACCCCTTCCAGTGTATTTCCGCTGATAGTGGTATTCATCATACCGATATAGAACAAAGGTTCTTTTTCCTTCGGAGCGGGAATATACCCCGTGAACAGCACCTTCAACACTTTCTCCGTCCAGAAATAAACGGGATAGCTGCGCAACTGGGCCATCATCTTGTCCACCGAAGTCTCTTTCTTGCTGACTTCCACCTGGCGGTTGGCATCCCAATATGCTTCCGAATAGCCGGAAGCCGATGTCTCTTCAATCACCTTTTCCGGTTTTCGGAAAGCCTGCAGAGCCTTGTCATCCGGTTCATACTGATAGTTTCTGTAATACACATCCCGCTTGGCATAAATACCGTCACTATTGTCCACCAACTTGAATTCCGTAGTGATACTCTCATTGAGCAACTGCCTCGTACCGTCCTCCGCGCGGTCAAAATTCTGTTCAATCTTCATGTAGTCCACAAAGTTCAGATTTATTTTCTGAGGAAAGTTCATGACGGCACGCTTTACAAAATAGGTACTGTCCAGCATGACGTATAAATGTCCCGTAAAACCGAACGACTCGGAGTTGAAAGGGACAAATGTCAAGTCAACACAAGGCTTTCCGGCAACGGTAAGCGTATCCATCAGATAATATTTGTAGAAAGACGGCCCAAGGGAGGAAAGCGGACTGACAAACTTATTGGTGAACAAGGTGATGTTGTTCTCATAAAGGTCTACATCGGTCATGGTGACACTGATAGCCTGCTCCATACCCTGCTGGGAAAGCATCTCGTCCACTCCTGCCTGCCTGCGGGCGGTGACCCACTGTTTCCGGCTATGCGGAGACTTGCGGTAATAGTCTGTGGCAAGTAACTCACGGTTGGAGATGGCCAGTACCGGCCTGCCGGTAACGGCAGAGGTATCGACATAATCCGTCAGAAACTTGAACTTACGGTAAAGCCACTTCTGTTGCTTCAAGCTGTCGAAGTTATTGATGGCAAAAGTCATCTTTTCATAGCGGTCACGTTTCCAGAAGTCGCGTTCGTCGGGCGAGTAGTCATCCCGATGCTCTATCATCTTGCGTACAAACTCCACTGCGGGATTATCCTTTTTCTTATACCGTTCACGTTTCGGCTTCACCACCACCTCATCCAGTGCATAAGTGGCTGGCGAAAGGGCAATATTGAACTTAGAAGACTTTGCAGGATGAATCAGCCGGACATATTCATTATATCCCACGGCCGAAATGACCAGCGTGGCCTCCGGGCGATAGGTCTTGAAGGAAAAACGGCCGTTATTGTCCGTCATCCCTCCCTCCGTAGTTCCTTTCAGATAAACTGACGTATAAGGCAACGGCTCCTTCGTCAACGAATCGGTGACAACGCCTTGCACCATATATTGTGCTCTCAATGGAAGAGTAACCAGCTGGATAAGCAGAAATACCCTAAAAAACAACTTCATACCTTGTTTTACCTAATTTGGATGGCAAAGGTACGGAAGAAAACTTTTTCTTAAAGTTCGGTTTTACGGAATAAATGTTCTAAAAAACTCCTTTTGTACAAAACACTTCCCGTTAAAAGCCGTTGTATAGCGAAACGACGCTCCAGAAAGCATCGGAACAACCAATATATAACCTAAACAACTTGATTATGGAATGGATTTTCAACCAGCTCAGGGAACGCCCCGAACTTGCCATTTTCCTCACTATATTCCTGGGATTCTGGCTGGGGAAACTGCGTATCGGTAAGTTTACGCTGGGCACAGTGACCAGTGTACTGCTTGTAGGCGTACTGGTAGGGCAACTGAATATAGCCGTACCGGGTCCGATAAAGTCGGTATTTTTTCTGCTTTTCCTTTTTGCCGTGGGCTATAAAGTGGGTCCCCAGTTCTTCCGCGGACTGAAAAAGGACGGATTGCCCCAAGTGGGCTTTGCCGTACTGATGTGTGTATCCGTACTGTTAGTGACCTGGCTGCTGGCCCTGATGATGGGCTACAATGCCGGTGAAGCTGCCGGACTGCTGGCCGGTTCGCAAACCATCTCCGCCGTCATCGGAGTGGCAGAAGACACCATGGCCAATATGGGACTGGACGAGGCCCAACGACAAAGTTACGTCAACATCATTCCCGTATCCTACGCCGTCACCTACATTTTCGGTACGGCAGGCTCGGCATGGGTCCTATCATCCATCGGTCCCAAGATGCTGGGCGGGCTGGAAAAGGTGAAAGCCGCCTGCAAGGAGCTGGAGGCGAAAATGGGCAGCTCTCTGGCTGACGAACCGGGATTCATGCCGGCGGCACGCCCCGTCACTTTCCGTGCCTACCGGGTCGAAAACGAATGGTTCAAGAATGGAAAGCGGGTGATTGACCTGGAAGTCTACTTCCGGCAGCACGACAAACGTCTATTTGTGGAACGCCTCCGCAAATCCGGAGTTGTGGTGGAAGTCAGCATGAACATACAGATAGAGCCGGGAGACGAAGTAGTGCTAAGCGGACGCCGCGAATACATCATAGGCGAAGAAAGCTGGATAGGGCCGGAAGTACAAGATGCCCAGCTCCTGGATTTTCCTGCCGAAAAGTTACCGGTTACAATCACACGCAAGACGGTTGCCGGCAAGACGGTTGCAGTTATCCGAAGGGAAAAGTTCATGCACGGTGTCAGTATCCGGAGCATCAAGCGCGCCGGAATATCCATTCCCGTGCTGGCACAAACGGTAGTAGATGCCGGCGACGTCATCGAAGTGGTAGGTACCAGGCAGGAAGTGGAAGCAGCAGCCAAACGTCTGGGGTATATAGACCGCCCTACCAACCAGACGGATATGATATTCGTAGGCCTTGGTATCCTTGTCGGAGGTTTGTTCGGAGCACTTTCCGTCCATATCGGCGGCATCCCCATCAGCTTGAGCACAAGCGGCGGCGCATTGATTGCGGGCTTGTTCTTCGGCTGGCTCCGCAGTAAGCACCCCACCTTCGGGCGCATTCCCGAACCTTCACAATGGGTGTTGAACAATGTCGGTCTGAACATGTTCATTGCGGTAGTGGGCATTTCGGCAGGTCCCAGTTTCGTGCAGGGCTTCCACGACGTAGGTATCAGCCTGTTTCTGGTGGGAGCAGCCGCCACCACCCTGCCGCTGATTATCGGCTTGCTGCTGGCAAGGTATGTTTTCAAGTTCCATCCGGCACTGGCTTTGGGCGTCTGCGCGGGGGCACGTACCACTACGGCCGCTTTAGGCGCGGTGCAGGATGCCGTTGAGAGTGAGACACCTGCTCTGGGATACACCGTGACCTATGCCGTGGGCAATACCTTATTAATAATATGGGGTGTAGTCATCGTTTTGCTAATATAAGACGATTCTGTACCAATGCTTACTAATCCGGAGCATTCAAAGAATTATTGCCGGAAATGCAAGCGACTATATACCCATTCACTAATAGCTATTCGTCCGACAGCTGTCGGACGATAATTCAACAGTTGTCGGACGATGATTCAACAACTGTCGGACGAAAAGGAAACATATATCGGACGATTAATTTCAAGCAAGGAAAGAAATAGTATACCGCATGAACAGAGATTATTCGCCGAATGACTGAAAACAATAAATAACGAACCTAAACTTGAGCTTATGGATACAAAACTTTTAGAAAAGAAAATGGAATCTATCAGTCCTTTCGAACTGAAGAACCGCCTGATAGACATGGCAGACGAGAGTCTGAAGAAAACCGCCCGTACCATGCTGAACGCAGGGCGCGGCAACCCCAACTGGATTGCAACCGCTCCACGCGAAGCCTTCTTCCTGTTGGGAAGCTTCGGCCTGGAAGAGTGCCGCCGCATCATGGATTTGCCCGAGGGAATTGCAGGCATCCCCGAAAAAAAAGGCATTGCCTCTCGCTTCGAAGCCTTCCTGAAAAAGAACAATAACGTACCGGGCGCCAAATTGCTGGAACAAACCTACAACTACCTGCTGATGCAGCATGCCGCCGACCCCGACAGCCTTGTACACGAATGGGCCGAAAGCATTGTAGGCGACCAGTATCCCGTGCCCGACCGCATCCTTCATTTTACGGAAATCCTTGTGCAAGATTACCTTTCGCAAGAGATGTGCGACAACCGTCCTCCCCGGGGTGCCTATGACCTGTTTGCCACCGAAGGTGGAACAGCCGCCATGTGCTACATCTTCGACTCCCTGCAGGAAAACTTCCTGCTGAACAAAGGGGACGGCATCGTCCTCATGGTTCCTGCCTTTACCCCCTATATTGAAATCCCACAACTCAGCCGCTACCAGTTTCGAGTGACCAAAATACATGCCAACCGCATGAATAACGAAGGGATGCACCTCTGGCAGTACAGCGACGAAGACATAGACCGCTTGAAAAGCCCTAAAATCAAGGCCCTCTTTGTCACCAATCCCAGTAATCCGCCCAGCTACACACTCAGTCCGGATACAATGGCGCGCATCGTGAGTATCGTCAGAAATGACAACCCTAATCTGATGATTATTACAGACGACGTATACGGTACATTCAGTCCGCACTTCCGTTCGTTCATGGCAGAAATTCCCTACAATACGCTTTGCGTCTATTCATTCTCCAAATACTTCGGTGCCACCGGATGGCGCAATGCGGTCATCGCCCTGCACGAATTCAATCTGTTCGACAAGCTGATAGCCAAACTGCCGAAAGAGAAACGGGAGATTCTGCACCGCCGCTACTCCACCCTCACTCTGGAACCTGAAAAACTGAAGTTTATCGACCGTATGGTTGCCGACAGTCGCCAGGTGGCACTGAACCATACCGCCGGACTGTCATTGCCACAACAGATGCAGATGGGCCTTTTCGCCGCCTTTGCCCTGCTGGACAAGGAAAACAAATACAAGCAAAAGATGCAGGAGATTATCCGCCGCCGATTGCATGCCCTTTGGGAGAATACCGGTTTCACGCTGACGGAAGACCCGTTGCGTGTAGGTTATTATACAGAAATCGACATGCTGGTTTGGGCAAAGAAGTTCTATGGGGACGACTTTGTAGAATATCTGAAACGCACCTACAGCCCGCTGAACGTAGTCTTCCGCCTTGCCAAAGAAACCTCTCTGGTGCTGCTGAACGGCGGTGGTTTTGACGGCCCCGAATGGAGCGTGCGCGCCTCACTCGCCAATCTGGACGAGAAAGACTATGCGACCATCGGCCAAGGCATTAAAAGGATATTGGACGAATATGCAAAAGAATTCTTTAAAAGCAGAAATTGAAAGGTGAAAGGTAAAACTTTCAAATTTCAATTAAATAGTATACGGAAGCGGGTCAATCCATCGTTGTAGGTACGTAGGGAGAACGTGCAACCATGACGGCTCAAAACTTCCCGGATAAACACCAGGCCAATTCCCTGCCCGTTCGGCTTGGTGGAAAAGAAGGGACTGAAGAGTTTAGCTTCGGTCTCTTTACTTATCCCCGGACCATTGTCAACGACTTCGACAGAAGCGGGGGCAGTGGTCCTTACTATTATCTCACCTTGCTGTCCGTTTTCTCCGGCATCCCCCTCTATACTTTCGGCAGCATTCTTGATGATATTCACAAGCACCTGCTCAAAAAGAGAAGCATCCATACGCACCATTCCCACCTCCGGGTCGCATTCCAGACGTAGCTCTATATTGCGGTCATTGCACATTCCTTCCATAAAACGCTTGCACATGGACACCAACTCATTCAGTTGGACGGGCACCAGGGTAGGTTCAGGTATCTTTACCACATCTGCAAAACGGGTAATGAAACGGCTCATCGAGAAACAACGCTCCGTACAAACGCGCATCACGTCGCAGATGTCCTCCATATCATCTTCTGTAGAAAGTGCCTGCTCCACTGTATCGAGTGTGGAAGTGATGCCCGCAGTGGTATTGTTCACTTCATGAGCTATCATGCGGATTACCTTTTCATAGGCACGTTTCTCGGCACGCATCACTTCTTCCGTCATACGCTCTATCAAGAAAAAAGGATGTTTGAACCCTCTGTCAATAAAAGAAGAATGGGTGCATTTATAAATATTCGCGTCATTGAGACGGACCACTGCCGTCTCGTCTTTGGGAATGGACGAAAGTTCGGCAGCCAACGGGGAGTCCATCTGGTCCAGCCGCTTTGCCATCGCCTCCTCCATACGGACACCGAGCATCTTTACCGCCATCGGATTCAGTTGCGACACTTCATCGTCCATTGTCAGGATAATAACCCCCATTGGAGATGCCTGAATCAGCAAATCCAAGAAGTGATTCTGCTCGCGCATGCGCAACCGTTCATTCTTGAGCTGCTCCATCATTCGGTTAAAGATATTCACAATGCGGTCTGCTTCGTACTGCCCTACCCGGCTGAGACGGCTACTGAAATCCTGCTCGCGCAACAACTCCATACCGCTGCCTATGGTGTTCATCGGCTTCACTATCTTATTATAGAATACTATCAGATAGATAAGGATAAACCCGATGAGCCCCTCCAACACGTACAGATACAAAGAAGGCTTTCCACTCAGCAGATATACCAGCATTCCACCCAGACCGAGCAGAAAAAGGACAAGTATGAAGAAAAAGAATTTTATGCGCACGGGACTTGAATATTATATTTTTCCAAACGTCTGTAAAGCGCAGCGCGGCTGATGCCTAATGACACTGCCACTTGACTGAGATTCCCTTTATGCTGTTCCAACGCCTGCAAGATAGTCTGCCGCTCTATTTCATCCAAGGTCATACCTGCAAAAGAAGTACCTTCGGCAGCTTTGGCCGGTTCGTCGTGACGCAGATATTGGGCATCGAAATCCGTGGCATCCAGCACCGGCTTGCCGCTGACCAAAATGGTACGCTCCACCAGATTCTTCAACTCACGAATGTTGCCCGGATAAGGCAGGCGGGAAAGGAAATTCAGAGCGTCGGCCGAGAAATCCGTACGCGGCAAGCCGTTCACCTCTGCCTGACGGTCGGCAAAGTGACGTGCCAGCAAAGGAATATCTTCACGGCGCTCCCGCAAGGAGGGCAGTTTTACGGTAATCAGGTTGATACGGTAAAAAAGGTCTTCACGGAAAGTACGTTCGGACACCATCTTGCGGAGGTCTGCATTAGTGGCGGACACAACGCGTACATCGACTTTGCGGGGACGGCTATCGCCCAGCACTTCGAATGTCTGGTCTTGAAGCACGCGCAGCAGTTTCACCTGGCAGGAAGGGTCGAGGTCACCAATCTCGTCGAGGAAGATAGTACCTTTATTTGCCATTTCAAAACGCCCTATACGGTCGGCGCTGGCATCGGTAAACGCCCCTTTCTTATGGCCGAACATCTCGCTCTCGAACAAGCTCTGCGAGATGCCACCAAGGTTCACCTTGACAAAGGGCTGCTTCACGCGTTGGCTGTTGATATGGATGGCTTCGGCAATCAGCTCCTTGCCCGTTCCGCTTTCGCCCGTAATCAGCACCGAAGCATTGGTACGGGCTATGCGAGCCACTGTGTTCAGCACTTCCATCAGCCCTTTGGACTTACCTATAATATGGCTGCGATTCAATGCGGTAGTCTGCTCTTCCGGCACCTCTTTCGGGGCGGCCGTAAGCTCAAGGGCCGTCTCGATGCGCTGCAAAAGAGCAGCATTGTTCCAAGGCTTGGTTATGAAATCGAATGCGCCGGCCTGCATACCCTGCACGGCAAGCTGGATACTTCCCCATGCCGTCATCAAAATAACGGGCACATCGGGACGGAACACCTTTACCTGCTTCAATAAGGTAAGTCCCTCTTCTCCGGTAGTGGAAAGAGTGAAGTTCATATCCATCAAAATCAAGGCGGGAGCTTCGGCCCTAACTATGTCCATAGCTTCGCGAGGACTTGGAGCCGTTTTCACCTCATATCCGGCACGCTTCAGCATAAAGCTGAGGGAAGAGCGCACAGCACTATCGTCGTCTATTATCAGTATCATAAAAATTGTAGTTTGTTTCCCGCAAAAATAAGTAAAAAAGCAGAGTTATGAATGATAAGTTATAAGTTATTCACCTATAATATCGCATATACGGTACTTTTACCGGCAAATAATTCATAACTTATCACTTGCAACCCGTCGACTTATCCTCTTACCACCTCTTCAAAATCAGCTTCCAATTCCGTATCGCGTTCAAAATCCCAAAGGGTCAAGCTGCGGAGCTGATAGAAGTAATACCAATAGTAGTACAGCTCTGAAATATGCTTTTGACGGGCTTCGTCTTTAGAGTTCTGTGCATCGTTCAGGTCCAGGGTGCTGATTTTACCTATCATAAAGGTCTCTACACTGGTCTTGTAACGCTTCTCAGCAATGACATCCGCCTCTTCGGCTATGTCCAGCTGTTGCGCCTGGTTGTTGAAGTTAGCCACCAGCAAAAAGATGTCCTGGTTAAAGTCCATCTGTTCCTGACGGATTCTGGACAAGACCACTTCACGGTTGCTCTTTGCCACCCTTACCTTGCCGCGGCGCTTGCCCCAGTCAAGGATAGGAATCTTGACGCCTACCTGCACAATCTGATTATCAAGCAAGTCCCGGTAGGCTGAAGAGAATTCATGGTTCTGCCCCGTATAGCCCACACTGGCAAAGAGGTCGATGCTGCGCAAGTTTCCGCGTGCCGTTGCCACTTCATAATCAGCTTCGAGCTGGCGGCGGCGAATGTTCTGTGCAAAGGAGTTGCGTTCCAGTGCCTTGTTCAGCACACGGTCATACTCCATCTTTATATCGGGAACAGTGGCGGGCAACACCGGATTCAGGCTTTCCTGCTCGGACACCCCGAGGAAAGAACGGAGCTGGAACATTTTTGCATTCAGGTTGCTCTCTGCCTCAGTCACGTCGGCCTTGCCCTGCAATGAATTCAGTTTAAGCTGCAACAAATCATTCTCGGATATCTGTCCCATTTTACGTTTGGCTATGGCCACTTCATAAAGGCGGTCGGCATTCGTCTTGTTCTGCATGGCGGTAGCGAGCGATTCTTTGGCCAGCAGCAACTCAAAGAAATAAGTGATGGTTTTCATCGTCACCTCTTCCGTAGCTGAAATGAACTCGGCCTTTGCCTCGGCATAGCGTACGGGCTCTATACGGCGGTTCCACTTCAAGGTATTCACTCCGAAGACCGGTTGCGTCAACTCCAGACTCACGGGGACTGACATGAACTGCTTCGCTCCTCCGGAACCCAGTTGTTTGAGATAATCCAGCGAAGAAGTCAGTGACAGCTTACCCCCCGTAAACCAAATGTTCTGGTCTACCGAAAGCTGTCCGGACAGCCCCAGTGTATTGTTGCGAACAAAGCTATAGGAGCCGTCGGAATTCTGGTAGGTACTGTAGGACTTGTTATAGTTGGGTAGTGTACCGGTGAAATTCACTTCCGGCAACAAGTCCGCACGGAATGTACGGTATTCCCAATACGCGGTTTTCAATTCATTCAATGCCACAGCAGCATCCACAGACTGCGTACGGGCCAGTACAATGGCCTCCGACAGCGTAATATTGCGTTCATGTCCCAAAGTATCATTCTGCGCCATGGTTGCCAACGGCATCAAAAAACAAACTGCAAGTAAAATATTCTTTTTCATGTTCAATCTTTAAAATTGTCGCAAACAGAAAAGCAAAGAGTGTGCCAAGTGGCCGGAAAGGTTTCATAGAGGGGTAAGTGTTCATTTTCGGACAGTGGGGATGTCCGTTAGCGGACGATATCAAGAAAACAACCGGTCTCTATCTAAAGTCTGAAAAAATCCTTCTAAAGTTCAATTAACCATTAATTAATTGATGAAAAATTTCTTTATTAAGGAAGAATTCTCTTTCTTTGTGCTGCTTTATACCTTTATTAAAAAGGATACAATACTAACATTAATTTATATAGTTATGAAGATTTCACACATTGAGCATCTGGGCATTGCCGTTAAGAGCATTGAAGAAGCCCTTCCGTACTACGAAAACGTTTTAGGTTTGAAATGCTACAACATCGAAACCGTGGAAGATCAGAAAGTTAGAACCGCTTTCCTGAAAGTGGGCGATGTAAAGATCGAATTGTTGGAACCTACTTCTCCCGAAAGCACAATTGCCAAGTTCATCGAAAAGAACAACGGTAACGGTGGCATGCATCATCTCGCATTCGCCGTTGAAGACGGAGTGGCCGGTGCGCTTGCCGAAGTCGAAGAAAAAGGTATCCGCCTTATAGACAAAGCTCCCCGCAAAGGTGCAGAAGGTCTGAACATTGCATTCCTGCATCCGAAGTCAACTCTCGGTGTCCTGACCGAGCTTTGCGAGAAACCGGAATAAGCAAGACTGTAAAATCATCAAATCATAAATTGTATAAACACTTAAAGAATATAAATTCATGAGTAATCAACTTGAAAAGATTAAAGAGCTTATAGACCGCCGCGCTGCAGCACGTCTCGGTGGTGGTGAAAAAGCGATTGCAAAGCAACACGAGAAGGGTAAATATACAGCTCGCGAGCGCATAGCCATGCTTCTCGACGAAGGCAGTTTCGAAGAAATGGACATGTTCGTAGAACATAGATGCACCAACTTCGGCATGGAAAAGAAACACTACCCCGGTGACGGTGTAGTAACCGGTTGCGGTACAATCGAAGGCCGTCTGGTTTATATCTTCGCACAGGACTTCACAGTTTCTGCCGGTTCACTGTCCGAAACCATGTCTCTGAAAATCTGTAAGATTATGGACCAAGCCATGAAAATGGGTGCTCCGTGTATCGGTATCAACGACTCGGGCGGTGCACGTATTCAGGAAGGTATTAATGCCTTGGCTGGCTACGCTGAAATCTTCCAACGTAACATACTTGCTTCGGGTGTCATTCCGCAGATTTCCGGTATTTTCGGTCCTTGTGCCGGTGGCGCCGTTTACTCTCCTGCCTTGACAGACTTTACTTTGATGATGGAAGGTACATCCTACATGTTCCTTACCGGTCCGAAGGTAGTAAAGACTGTAACCGGAGAAGACGTAAGCCAGGAAAACCTGGGTGGTGCGAGCGTTCACTCCACCAAATCTGGTGTTACTCATTTTACTGCACAGACAGAAGAAGAAGGTTTGGCTCTTATCCGCAAACTGTTGAGCTACATTCCCCAGAACAACCTGGAAGAAGCTCCCTATGTAGACTGTACAGACCCTATCGACCGTCTGGAAGATTCCCTGAACGACATCATTCCTGATAACCCGAACAAGCCGTACGATATGTACGAGGTAATTGGTGCTATCATAGATAATGGTGAGTTCCTCGAAATCCAAAAAGATTATTCAAAGAATATCATTATTGGTTTCGCACGTTTCAACGGACAGTCCGTAGGTATTGTTGCCAACCAGCCGAAGTATCTGGCAGGTGTGCTCGACAGCAACGCATCCCGCAAGGGCGCACGCTTCGTCCGTTTCTGCGACGCCTTCAATATTCCTATCGTATCATTGGTAGACGTACCGGGATTCCTTCCGGGAACCGGCCAGGAGTACAACGGCGTCATCCTGCACGGTGCCAAACTGCTGTATGCATACGGTGAAGCTACTGTACCCAAGGTTACCATCACACTGCGTAAATCCTACGGTGGTTCGCACATCGTGATGAGCTGTAAGCAGCTGCGTGGCGACATGAATTATGCTTGGCCTACTGCTGAAATCGCTGTAATGGGTGGTGCAGGTGCCGTAGAAGTATTATATGCCCGCGAAGCCAAAGAGCAGGAAAATCCGGCTCAATTCCTGGCTGAAAAAGAGGCTGAATACACCAAGTTGTTTGCCAATCCTTATAATGCAGCTAAATATGGCTACATTGATGATGTTATCGAACCGCGTAACACACGTTTCCGCATCATTCGTGCCCTGCAACAGTTGCAAACCAAGAAATTGACTAACCCGGCTAAGAAACATGGTAATATTCCCTTGTAATCAAGCTTTTCACACTAAAACAAGAACGATTATGAATAAAACAAAAATCGGAATATTCCTTTCATTGATGCTGGTGTTAGGCTTTTGCTCTTCTTGCAAAGAACAGAAATCGAACAACAAACTGCTGCTGAATGAAGTGCTGGTCAACAACGAAAGCAACTATCAGGATGACTACGGTGTGCACAGCGCATGGATTGAAATATTCAACAGATCATACGGCAGCGCCGACCTTGCAGGTTGCTATCTGAAATTCAGCAGCCAGCCGGGTGATACTGCCAGTTATTTCATTCCCAAAGGTGACGTTCTGACACTCGTAAAACCACGTCAGCATGCACTTTTCTGGGCTGATGGAGAACCAAGACGCGGTACATTTCATACGAACTTCAAACTGGATGCCACAAATGCCAACTGGATTGGGTTGTATGATTCCGGCAAGAAATTGCTTGATCAAGTCATAGTGCCTGCCGGTACTTTAAAAGCCAACCAATCCTATGCCCGTGTCAGTGATGCAGCCGACCAATGGGAAGTAAAGGGTGGAAGCGAAGATAAATATGTCACTCCGAGTACCAACAACAAGACTATCGACAGCAATGCCAAAATGGAAAAATTCGAAGAGCATGACAGCGTAGGTATCGGTATGGCTATTTCTGCCATGAGCGTTGTATTCTGCGGGCTGATATTACTCTACATCTCCTTCAAGATTATAGGTAAAATATCAGTTAACCTCAGCAAACGCAATGCCATGAAAGCTAAAGGTATTACTGATAAACAAGAAGCAAAAGAGAAACAACTGGGGCAGGCTCCGGGAGAAGTTTTTGCTGCCATTTCAATGGCCATGCACGAATTCCAAAGCGATGTACACGATGTGGAAGACACGATACTTACCATTACCCGTGTAAAACGCAGTTACTCACCGTGGAGTTCAAAGATTTATACGTTGCGTGAGACTCCTCACAAAAAGTAAGTCACCCATAATAAAATAAAACGATGAAAGAATATAAATATAAAATTAACGGTAACGTATATAAAGTTGCCATTGGAGATATTGAAGACAACATCGCTCATGTAGAAGTGAACGGTACTCCCTACAAAGTTGAAATGGAAAAAGCACCGAAGGTAGTCGTTAAACCGGTAGCACGTCCGGCAGCCACATCCGCTCCTGCTGCTCCTGCTACTCCGGTAGTAAAACCGGCCGCTGCTTCTACCGGCAAGTCAGGTGTAAAATCTCCGCTTCCCGGTGTAATCCTCGATATCAAAGTAAATGTCGGCGATACAGTAAAGAAGGGACAAGTTATCATCATTTTGGAAGCCATGAAGATGGAAAACAATATCAATGCTGATAAAGACGGTAAGATTACAGCCATCAATGTAAACAAAGGGGACTCTGTTCTCGAAGGTACTGACCTCGTAATTATTGAATAATATGGGAGAATTTATCACATTTTTAGGAAACAACCTTGCCGACTTCTGGACTTATACAGGTTTTGCCAATGCAACGGTAGGACATGTGGTAATGCTTCTGGTAGGTTTGTTTTTCATATACTTGGCTGTAGCCAAGGAATTTGAGCCGATGCTATTAATTCCTATCGGTTTCGGTATGCTGATTGGTAATATACCTTTCAATATGGAAGCCGGATTAAAAGTCGGTATCTATGAAGAAGGTTCCGTACTTAATATTCTGTACCAGGGAGTAACCTCCGGTTGGTACCCGCCACTCATATTCCTGGGTATCGGTGCCATGACGGATTTCTCTGCTTTGATATCGAACCCCAAATTAATGTTGGTTGGTGCAGCAGCCCAATTCGGTATATTCGGTGCTTATATGATTGCCCTTGCCATAGGATTTGACCCGATGCAGGCTGGTGCAATCGGTATCATTGGTGGTGCCGATGGTCCGACTGCCATCTTCCTCTCTTCCAAACTGGCTCCTAACTTAATGGGTGCCATTGCGGTATCAGCCTATTCATATATGGCATTAGTACCGGTGATACAGCCGCCTATTATGCGTTGGCTGACCAGTAAAAATGAACGTCTTATCCGTATGAAACCTCCCCGTGTGGTTTCACATACGGAAAAAGTAATGTTCCCGATTATCGGTTTGTTACTGACCACATTCCTTGTACCATCCGGTCTGCCTTTGCTGGGTATGCTGTTCTTCGGTAATTTACTGAAAGAAAGTGGAGTTACACGTCGTCTGGCAAACACAGCCAGTGGTCCGCTGATTGATACCATTACTATTCTGCTTGGTTTGACAGTAGGTGCTTCTACGCAAGCATCCGAGTTCTTAACCCTTGATTCAATCAAGATATTCGGTCTGGGCGCCTTATCATTTGTCATTGCCACAGCATCCGGTGTCATCTTCGTGAAGATTTTCAACCTCTTCCTGAAGAAAGGCAACAAGATTAATCCGTTGATCGGTAATGCCGGTGTATCTGCCGTACCCGACTCTGCACGTATCTCCCAAGTAGTAGGTCTGGAATACGATCCTACCAACTATCTGCTGATGCATGCCATGGGCCCGAACGTTGCCGGTGTAATCGGTTCCGCTGTAGCAGCAGGTATCCTGCTGGGATTCTTAATGTAATACATTTATTCATTCCATTATCCGGATTGAATTCCGAACTATTTTAAAGCCCCTCCATCATTTTTGGAGGGGCTTTTTCGTTAATCTATCTAAAACAGATTACGATTATTTCGTAAATACATTCTTTTTAGTAACTTGCAGTCAGTTTAACCTCATATAAATGATATACTGTATGCGAAAGCTTTTTATCTCCTTATGTTTCAGTGCATGCTGTTCACTTCTGGCGGCACAGACCACAAACCCCATTCAAGAGGCGATGGCCAACTACGATTATGAAACAGCCTTGATGCTGATCGATCAAGAAACCCCGACCGTCCCCCTACTCTACCAAAAAGGGAAAGCGCTGAAAGGGCTGGGCAATAACCTTGAAGCTCTGAGCGTATTTCAGGAAGTCGTAGCTCAGGATTCTCTCAATCCCCGGGCATACATTGAAGCTGCCGAATGCTGCAAATCACTTGCCAAATATAGCGAGGCACTGGATTACTACCAAAATGCGCTCCACATAAATCCGGACAATAAATACGCACGCATCCAGTATATCAGTCTGCTGATGAACATGAAGAGATACCGTGAGTCTCTAAAGGAAAGCAACCTGCTGGCAGAAAGGGACAGTTCCGCCTATGTACTACACCTTAGAGCCGAAAGTATGGGGCAAGTCTATGACAACACAGAAATCATGCATGTGATAGATGCCTACCTGGACATACAGAAAAGATATCCCAATGATTACCTGTCTGCTGCCAAACTCGGCAACATCTATGTAGCAGGCCACCAGTATGAAGACGCCATAAACATAACGGAGAAATACCGTTCCATAGACTCCACCAACGTCCTTGTGAACCGCATCAATGCCCAAGCCTATTGCCTGAACAAAGATTACCCCAAAGCAATAGAAAGATATGAACAACTGTTACAGGAAAAAGACAGTTCTTTCCAAACCTGCTTCTACGCCGGAATCAGCTATTATGCCCTCGAAGACTTCTACCCAGCACACGACCTGCTGGAAAGGGCTCTTAAAGATGACAATACCAACATCAACGTTCTCTATTATCTGGGACGCGCCTGCTCCAAGACATCATGGAAAGAGGATGGAGTGACTTATCTGGAAACTGCCGTAAGCCTCGCCATGCCCAGCGACAGTGTCATGTCCCGCCTATATGTGGGGCTTGCGGACTGCTACAAGATGGCATTTCAATACACCGACCAGGCGAATACCCTTCTGACGCAATACGAAAAATACGACCGGCAGAAACACAAACTGCTCTACGACGCAGCCTTTATCTATTATTACTATCTGAAAGATGTGTCCAAAGCAGAGAGATATCTGACGGCATACCTGAAAACCCGTCCGAAAAACAGCAAGGACAAAGTGCAGGAAGTAGATGCGGACGGAGTTCCCATCATCGGAGAAGACAACCGATACAATGCCGCCGAAAACTGGCTGAAGGACATCAGAGAAAAGCGCAAGAAAGAGGACTTCTTCAAGGGAAAGGTCGATACCGCTAGCGTAACCCCCATCAAATAGCCCCAATGAAAACGTTTGCATAATATAATAAGGTACAGTAACGGAGAAAGATTAACTTTCTCCGTTATTTGTTTTAAATTAGCGCAAAAATTAACCGTAAAGTTACTATCATGAAAAAAGTATTCTTAATCTTGGGAACACTCTTACTCTCCCTCAGTACGTATGCAGCTATGAATGTGAACAAAATCGACCCTCCGTTTTGGTACACCGGCATGCAGAACCCGGAACTCCAGCTGATGGTCTATGGCGAAGGCATCGGCAACGCGGCAGTATCCGTCAATTATCCCGGCGTCTCATTGAGCAGCACCGTCAAGCTGGAAAGCAACAACTACCTCCTGGTCTATCTGAAACTGGACAAGGATGTAAAACCCGGCAAATTCAACCTCACCTTCACTGAAGGAAAAAAGAAACTCGTAAAGGAATATGAACTGAAGGCACGCAACAAGAAAGGTTGCGAACATAAAGGTTTCGACGCCTCCGACGCACTGTACCTGCTGATGCCCGACCGCTTTGCCAATGGCAACCCGGACAATGACCAGATTGCGGGCATGGCCGAGTACAAGATAGACCGCAAAGACCCCAATGCACGCCACGGCGGTGACCTTGCCGGCATCGAACAACACCTGGACTACTTCTCCGACCTCGGCGTCACAGCCCTCTGGTTTACTCCGGTACTGGAAAACAACATGACCGGCGGTTCCTATCACGGCTATGCCACCACAGACTACTACAAGGTGGACCCGCGCTTCGGTACCAACGAAGAATACAAGCAACTGATTGAAAAAGCCCATGCACGCGGCATCAAAATCGTAATGGACATGATTTTCAACCACTGCGGCGTAGAGCATGTATGGATTAAGGACATGCCCTCCAAAGATTGGTTCAACAACCCCGACCACGAAAACAACTTCGTGCAGACCTCCTTCAAACTGACCCCGCACGTAGACCCTTATACTTCCCAGTACGATGCCGACCAGATGAACGACGGCTGGTTTGTACCTTCCATGCCCGACCTCAACCAGAAGAATCCTCACGTTTACCGCTACCTGGTACAGAACAGTTTCTGGTGGATTGAATTCGCCAACATCGACGGCATCCGCATGGACACTTACCCGTATGCCGACTATGATGCCATGAGCAACTGGATGAAAGAGCTCAACGAAGAATATCCCAACTACAACACCGTGGGCGAGACCTGGGTTACCGAACCCGCCTACACCGCCTGGTGGCAGAAGGATTCCAAGCTATCAGCCCCCAAGAACAGTAACCTCAAGACCGTTATGGACTTCAGCTTCTTCGACAAGATAAACACCGCCAAGAATGAACAGACCGAAACTTGGTTCAAGGGACTGGACCGCATATACAATAACTTCGTATACGACTTCCTCTACCCCAACCCCGCTTCCGTACTGGCATTCATCGAAAACCACGACACCGACCGCTTCCTGGGCGAAGGCAACAACCTTCCGATGCTGAAGCAAGCCTCTACCCTGCTGCTTACCACCCGCCGCATTCCGCAACTCTACTACGGAACGGAAGTCATGATGAATGGCGTGAAGAGCAAGAGCGACGGCTATGTCCGCAAGGACTTCCCCGGCGGATGGACCGGTGACGCAACAAACGCACTGACCCCAGCCGGACGTACCAAAATACAGAACGAGTGCTACGACTTCTACAAGACCATCCTAAACTGGCGCAAAGGAAACGATGTGATTGCCAAAGGCAGCATGGTGCAGTTCATGGTACAGAATGGTGTTTATGCCTACGCACGCCAGTACGAAGGCAAGACGATATTCGTGATGCTGAACGGTACAGATGCAGAGACCACCGTTCCTTTGAAATTCTACAAGGAAATCCTAAAAGACAGCAAGCAGGGAAAAGATATTCTTAGCGGCAAGGCCATCACCTTCGGTGAAGAGCTGAAGATGGGCCCCAGAGAATCATTAGTGATAGAATTATAACGCGCACTCCACACAGAGAGCTCATTCTTGCAAATCTCCCTTGCAGATAGCTTGCAGACACCTCGCCTGCCAGCCATCTGCAAGGGATTTTTAGTATGGAATAGGTGTCACGGGGATATGCTTTTCACCGGTCTCAAATATAGCTAATCTGTTAGTTCATAACGGTGAACACTTTGTTCCAGTATAGAAAATCTAAGTGATTGATTTTATCTTTTTGAAAATCAAAAAGTAAGGACTAAAATCAAAGATAATAGGTAACACATTAGTAACAAAAGTCTTGCTGCACATTGCGTTTCTCTGCATAATCTCAAATATCTCTATCACAAAGATACTGCATATTTTCGAATGCAACAAATCAATCGTTTTTTTATTGAGGACCAGCAAATAATGCTGGTCCTCTTTTATTGAAAATTTGAAGGTATATCGATACCTTTTTTAATCCAATAGCAATACCCAATCCTGCCACACCCTATTCGGACAAACGCCCCATTCCAGAAGCTCATAGAACCAGCCGACTGTAAGTTTTGTCCGTTTTTTCATACATTAAAATTTATTATATAACTTCCATATATTAATCCAAAGATTCTGCTTCCTCTTCTTCTTCTTCTTCTTCTGCTGCTGCTGCATTTTCAGAGGTTGATGATCGCATAAAGTTGAGGAAAACTTGTAGGAATGCTGTTTCTTTGTAGAAGTAATCGGGATTGTCTTCGAGCTTGTCCTGCATGAAATCGAAGCCGAAGTTTGCGTACTTCTCCATTTTGTCAATGAGCAAGTCAACCACTTTGCGGGGCGTAATATCGCCTTTGTCAAGGGCAATCCAGTCTATTTCAGTACGAGCCACAAGAGCCATGAACATGTATTCGCGAATCTGACCATACTGCTTGCGACCGCCACGAGCCTCTGCCGTTCCCCAATTCTCAATCGCCCAGCCAAAGTCTTTCCGCTTGGCTTTATCTGCCACAAGGTCTTTAGTCTGACCATGATACAGACCAATGAAGAACGCCAGAATATACAATTCATATCCTGCGCCGAACAGTTTTGCACGGGTTTCTTGATAGCTTGTCGAACCCTTACCGTAGTCGCAGAACGCCTTCAGCAAGGTGTCTTCGTATTTCGTTTCCCACTCAGGGCTGCGCTTCGCCCAAAGGTTGAATATCTTTGTTGCTGCCATTATTTTATTGGAGTTATGATGGTTCGTATTGTTGAAAGGTCGGTTTCGTTATAGCCCGTCTGTTTCTCGATACGATATACAGAACAGGTCAAAGCTTCTATTTGCGCTTCGTTCAGAGTCTTCTTGCCCGTCTGTTTGTCCACTTCAAGCAAGTCTTTCGTCACGATAATGCACTGTTTCTGGATTTTGTCGATGATGTTGTAGAAGACGTTCTCTTTGAAGTTCTCAAATGATGAAGTTGGCGCATCGAATATGAGCGGATAATCCTCTTCGCGCTTCAGCGTAGTGAGATCGGAGATAGCAAAGAGTAGTGACATATACATGGTTGTCTCCTGCGCACCGCCCGGATTTTTGATTGGCGTGCCGTTAGAACTAAATAGCTTTATCTCTGCCGAATCGCTCGCTGTCTGTACAATGCGGATTAGGCCACGGAAGTCATTCTTGTTCAGTTTCTCGAAATAACTATTGGTGCGCTCCTCAAGGCTTGCGAGGAAGCGGCGCAGGTTTTCGCTCTTTGCATTAACGAAAGCCCACATCACTTTGTCGAGCAACGTATGCACACGGTTATACACTTTCGCCATGCCAGTTGTCGGATTCAGTTGCTCAAACTCTTCCTTCACCTTATCGTATTCCAGCTGGACCTTGGCCAACTGCTCGCGATAATCGCTAATGCGGTTTTTTGCTCGGTCTCGCTGCTCATAGAAACCCTTGATATCGCGGAAATTCTTATCAAGCATCGCTTCCGTAAGTCCGTCGGCTTGGATAAGCAAACGGGATTTCTCGTCTTCCAGTTCTAGCAACTCAGCCTCTTTCTCTGCAATGTCCTGTTTGATTCTTGCCACAAATTCCAGTTTATCCACGACCTCGCGATATTTCTTGGCAATATCTCTCGCCGTCATGCCCCCAAAACTGATAGAGAGCGAATGAAGCTCCTCGATATATTGAGTACCAAAAAGCGGAGTGTCTGGTAATTCTTCTTGCTTGGCCGCAAGTTCCTGCGACTTACACTCCAAGTATTCCCTCAGCTTGTTCTCCATGAAACGATACTCCTGCGTGCCCTTCTTTGCTGGTCGGCCGCATACCTTGCATACTTCTTCGTCGAGCATCTCTTGCATCGTTTCCCCATCGGGCAGGTACCAAGGCAAGCGTGTGAAGTCGCTTTGCAGACTTGATGTCAGTTCATCAACGACTTCTTTCTTAGCCTTTGTTGCCGCTTTTTCCTGTATGTCAAGGTCGCTGAGACGTCGCTTTTCTTTGCTCAACGCCGATACCTTTTTCTGAAATTCCTCAAACACATTCTGATATGGCATCAATGCCCAGAACTCATCAAGCAGGTTCGTATTGTAGCGCACCATCGTCATGGAACGGAGCTTAGCCAGCTTCTCGCGTTGCGTGTCTATGCGCTTCTTGATGTCCTGATAACTTTCGCTGGTGGCCTGGTGCTTCTCCAAATCCTCAAGTTTCACAGAATAGGTACTCACCACATCTTCCTGTTTCCTGATATCGCGTTTTATCTCGTCTATCTGTTGTCCAAGACGCTCTTTCTTATATTGGAGTTCCGAAACCTTCTGCGAGATCTTCTTATCCGATTGGCACTCCTTTGCGTATGCTCGATCGGATTTTGCTTCAAGTTCAGTAGCAACAGCGACATAATCTTCAAACTTGTGGATGTCGGAGAATTTATCTACAAGCGTTCTCAACGCCTCTTTCTCATTAAAAACATTTAACTGGCTCTCACCTTTGAACAGGCAATACTTACGAATGAACGCATCAAAACACACGTCAATTAGCGAGCTGCCCTTTCGTTGCATACGCTCAGCGCCATTGGTCTCGTAACCTTTGAAAGCAAAATTCGTCACTCGACATACTCCGTTTTTCTTTTCGAAGGTCAGGCTCTTCGATACCTCTTTTTCTCCATTATGCTCAAAAAACATTGAAACAGACATAGTGTCGGCTTCATCTTCGTCCAATTCCGATTTGCGCATTTCCGAGATGAGCGAAGGGTCTTTCGTCTCATGAACCGTATCAAGCAACCACTCCAACGCCTCGAAGAATGTGGTCTTACCATCGCCATTGCCACCAATAATCAGAGTCAGTCCCTTAGAAAACTCAAAGGTATTCTCCCCGTAGTAACTGCGGAAATTATTTATTGTTACGCTCTTGATTATCATATATTATTCTTTAGATAGGTTGTTACCATATTATATATTTCCCGTGAGCTGCTCTCCTCATTTACCTCGTTGATAATCCTTGCCACAGTATTCACCACAAGGTTGTCAGACGCAAGAGCCTCGTCCAAGCTTTGATAGTCAGCGGGATTGTACTCGCCAAACTCTATCAGTTTCTCATCGGCCAAAACAGCCTGCAAGATTCTGTTGCTGTTATTGTTGTAATGTGCCATCGTTAAAACAATGATAAGTTATAGTAATTCATTATATCCTCCAATTCGTTAATAGTGTCGTCGCTGTTTTCCGAAAGCAACGAGAAATTCCTGACTCGGCGTAATTCCGTTGCCATCAGACTACGTTCCATAGCATATGAGCCTTCGCCGATATTAACCTCTGGTACCACCACCAAATCATGTATCACAGCCATGTGCTTGTCGGGATGTTTTCGCAAAATTCTTCCTCGACGCTGTATAAACTGTCGGGGATTACCTGTGCTTGCGCAGAAAATGGCAAGTTCACTCCGCGGAACATCAACGCCTTCATCCAAACATTTCATCGAGGTCAGAACCTCTATATCACCGTCGGCAAATCCCTTCAGCAATTCTTCACGTTCTTTAATGCCAGATGTAAACTTACGTACTGTGACTTTGCTGTCAATGCCACTCACTACAGCGGTATATTCATTGATGAGCTTTTCGGAATAGTCATCGTCTTGTAACTGGTCTGTATCATCGTAAACGTCTGCATCTGCCGTATCTGGTTTCAATCCCTCCGGGACATAGACCAGCGTATATTTCAAGTTACCTTTTTCTTGGAAACGCTGTTCAAGTATATTCCGGAACACCTCCAATTTGTTCTCTGCCTTATGAATAATCCGCTTGCGTTTCAGTAGCAGTGCGGTCAGTATCTCATTGCTATCCGCAAAATGGTTGTTATTGAAGAATTTAGCCAATTGTACCGATATTCTCATGTATTCTTCCATCTCCGACATCGTCAGACGCACGACATGCGGATAATAATAATATCGGCACAAAACACCCTTGTCTATGGCCTCCTGCATTGAATACTCGTAAGTAAAGCCATTTTCTGCGCCAAAGAAATGATAAAGCGTCTGGTTCGCTTCTTCTTCAAACTGGCGTTCGGGAGTAGCCGACAAACCTATGCGCCGCAAATAAGGGATGCCATCCAAGATGTTCAACATCCGGCGTGAGCCCATATTGTGGGCTTCGTCGGCAATCAGCAGCAACTTTGTCTTCGGGAACACAGACAACGACTTGAAGACCTTGTCTTTGATAAACGAGGCGTATGTGGAAATGATTATGTATGATAGATTGTTGTCACTCCCTTTCAATCGTTCGCTTAATGTAATCGTTTCTATCTGCTCCTCCCATTTGGAGTTCTTGGAACAAACCCGTATGACGTTCTTGAAATTGAATTTCTTGCACTCCTCTTCCCATTGGCCAACAAGCGTAATCGTAGGCACAAGGATTATGGCTTTGTAATAGCCGCACCGCTTATATATTTCAAGTAAACAGTTGAGCGACGTGATGGTTTTGCCTGTACCTGTTGCCATTGCAAACAGCCCCTTTTGCTTGTTTGCTTTCCAGTTTTCAAACGCAAGTTGCTGGTATTCGCGAGGTCCTTGCGAGTAGGGAAACCGAGGTGCAGCTTCCTTTCCCCTTTGTATCTCATTTTGATGGATTCGCTCGATAATGCTTTTCACCTTATTCTTGGCCCGACCGAGGAACGCGGTCACAGTTTTAGGCAAGTCATTCTCCAATCGGTCATTGATGAGTTGTGCTTCGTCTGCCAGCAGTTCTTGTATATCTTTGTTTTTGTAGGTGTCAGTAATATGTGTGCGGATATGGTCTGTATCAAGATAAGTCACACTCTCGTCGTTACCAGAGAAAGTGCGTTCGAAATCGTCCACAACATCTTTAATGCGACACACATCGCTTTGCCCGTCCCAATCGCAGAAAGCAGTGATGCTCTCGATGTTGGCAATAAGTGCCGTCTTCGAGAAGTTGCATGAGCCATCGAATGCCACACGGTTCAGTCCATCGAAGAATACGCCGCACTTGGAATGGGCTATGCCCTCTCCAGCCTTTGGTACAACCACTTTTATCTCAATGCGGTTATGACGAATCAGCCAAGCAAGGCACTCGAAGAAATGCTGGTTGCGCTTAGACAACGTGTCGCTCATACCACCCAAATCTTGCAGGTTGAAGTAATCCACATCGTCGCACGAGTCTGCTACAATTATCGCACGCTTATCCTCGGTAGATAAAATATCGTTGATAATCATGCGCATCTTTCCTCCATTATAGAGAAACGCAGCGAAACCGTCTGCCAGTACATTGATGGCCGATGAGGAAAAGAAGCCTAGCTTCAGATCAAATTGCGTGGAATTACACAAAGCTTCGGAGAAGAAGCCTAAAGGCTCCCATTCTGTCCGCGACTTGAATCGTCGGCTATTTGGCCATATCACATCAGATTTCAGCATAGGACATTCCTTATTATATATTATATAAAGCAGTTGGCGCAATTGATTTCATCATCAAACAAGTCCACCAGAAGCTTACTTTTGCTCTTTGCTTTCGCTTCTTCTTGTTTTTTTATCTGGTCAAGCTTGATTTGCCGCATACGCTCCGGACGTATCAGTTCGCTCAAAGGCTCGCCTTGAATCCACGTATATCCGTCTTTTTCATACTCCATTGCCTTTTTGAAAAGGTCGGGATGCTGCTCGTAGAGCCAAATCCATTCTATCTTCTGCTGGAAGAAGCAGAAATAACATCCAGAGCGGCTACGGCAATACTGTCCTTTCTTTCCATCCACTTCAAAGTCGATAAGGTTGTAATATGCTGGTATGCCTACGCCGCTATCTTCAAGGATGCGAAAGATTTCTTCTCTCATCAAAACTTCGTCATTGTCAATCAATGGGAAATAGTCCAACTTTCCCACAGGGTAATCTGTGTATTGCTTCAGAAAACTGAATACGGCGTGATTAAAGGTGATGACATCAGCATCAAGTAGCATATTCAATTTCTTTGAGTAGTAGAAGTGCTTGGTAAGCTTTGAAGTGAGAGCCGCTTCAACTGTTTGATAGGTCTCATCGTCTGCAACGTTGCGATAGCATTCTGCAAAATTCTCAATGTTCTTATCATGCAGCACCTCGTGAATTACATCCATACTCCAGATATTCTTGCGGAACGGGAATATGGCTTGTATATTTGGCTTTGTCGATACATAGCCTTCACGGTCTTCATCGCCGCGGATACCCACGTATGAAACAGTTGGGGTGTCGCCAACAAATTTCTCAAACTCGGCCAGTTTCATTTTCTGCGTACACCATCTTGCTTGTACCGATGGCAGATAGCCACCGCTTACCTTCAGAAAGTGGTCAAAAGGAGTAGGTTCAGGACTTCCTTCTGCCGCAATTAAGGTCGTTATGTGTCCTAAGTAAGAGCGCAACCGGTCAATGAACTGAATGGTTTCATCCAACTCACATTTGGTGTCGCTGCTATAATACTCAATATGAAGATTGGGGTATTTATCTTTTAGGTAGATGGCAAGAGCAGCACTGTCTTTTCCACCAGATATACCTAACACGTGTCTTACTTCACTCATTTCAATTTCTTTTTAAGGATTGCTATCAGTGCAGCAACGTCGAGCGAGTTGTCACCACTCAAAATAGACTCCAGTTTGTTTTCAAGGCTGTTGACCTCTTGACGCATTGCTTCGGAAAGAATGACTTGCGTAGTTACAGCCTTACTCTTATTCTGTGTGATATGCAGTCTTATGACATCCTCACTTGCAGTCTTGTGCATCTCCACATAGTCATCCAGTTGAAACAGCATATCTTTCAATGTAGCCAGCAGGAACGATTTATCTGTGTCGCGTATTTCTGTCAAAGGCTTGTTGAGGGCAACGTATGACACCGCTTCAATCCATGTGGTCTTGTCATCATAGTTGCCAACAAGCCGGGTTTGAAAGTTACGCATATTTACAGGCATCAATTCCGTTTTAACCGACTTATATCGTTCTGCTATCAGATGATGATAGTCAGAGAAACCGACTTCTTCAAGTCGCAGTGTTTTAAGCAAATATTGCTCGATATTGCCAACCAATTCAGAGTAGCAGTTGCGGAGTTCGCGGATAGCCTCTTGTATGACAGCAACAAAGCTCTCAATGGCTTCTGGGTTTTGGCTAAGTGTAATTTCCTTAAAGCCCAACTCATCCGGCAACACCTCAAAGAATGTTTTCTCTGGGTCGGTCGCCTTTGCTATGACATCGCGGAACTTACGAGCATTGGGCGAAATATCCTTCGTACGTCGAGCATAGCTATTCAACTTCTTATAGAAGGTGAGGAACGGACGAATCGTTTCGATAAACGATTGAGTCGAGAGTTCTGAGCTGCCCATATTGATAGCCTCTCTATATTTGTCGAAAAATGTACGGCGGACACCGTCAACAGCAAAGGCCTTAATGAGAAAACCATTGGGTGAGCGCAGTATAAGGTCAAGCACCTCCTTGTTGATGTAAGGTACATAGGTCCCATCGCTGTTATAGAGCGCGAAATCATCTCGTTTAATTCAAATCACAGAGAAGTGAATAGACAGTATTACCCGACAGAGCAACTACGACAAAGCAATGCCATCAAAAAAAATGACAGCACACACAAAGC
>JABLTR010034072.1_pt1 | contig 132099 bp, 120 predicted proteins | sample 7160071 | NCBI WGS metagenome assembly JABLTR01 (sample SAMN14651230, study PRJNA627086) | human gut metagenome | isolation source: feces | host: Homo sapiens
ATAAGACCATTATGAAGCAAAATGAAGCAAAAAGAAACCCCTATCCCTCATGATTGAGGGGCAGGGGAGTTGAAGTGTCGAAGACACTATTTTTATTGCCAATGATAATTATACTCTAAGTTCGTCATTCTCACCAAAGGATAAACACTCTGAAAAGCCGAAAAAACTATTAGTTTTTTCAGTTTTTCAGAGTACTTATCCACACAGCAGCTTATAGCTGTGAAGTACTCTTGATTGAATGAATGATATGAGATCTGGCTGTGGATAACTTCCGTCGCGTCTGTGGCAGGAGATACAAAAAGATTTTTTATTTTCTCCGTTTTGCACAACATTTCACAGAAGATCGCTGGGCTGCACTTCCTGGATTGGGTGTCTGGATACGATCTCCAGTCCCTGCATCAGTGCACGGTATTGCTCCTGGGTGATCTCCAGTGCTTCTTCTTTTGTGCGGGGCCAGCTGAAGCCGCCAAGTTCCAGTCTTTTGTAAAGGAGAAGGAATCCGTCTCCTTCCCATACGAGCCCCTTGATGCGGTCACTGCGTCTTCCGCAAAACAGGAAGAGGATATCCTTTTCATATGGATCCAGCTGGAAGTTAAATTTCACAATAGATGCCAGCCCGTCGATTCCGCGTCGCAAATCCGTATAGCCGGCAGCAACGTAAACCTTCCGGAAGCCGGATGCGTTATTCAGCATGAAGAATTCCTCCTACCCGGGAGAACAGTTCTGATGAGGCTGAATTGGAAATCTCCAGAACAAGATTCCCTTTCCGGATCGCCAGATCTGGACGGAAAACAGGTGATGCGTCCGGTGACACGGCAGGAAGTTTGATTTCAGCGAAAGATACGGACTGCTGAACAGCAGACAATTGTTTTGTCTCTGCAGCTGCAGGCAATGATGGATTCTGAGATGCTTCATAAGCTTCCCGGCGCAGGATGCGCTGCCAGTAAAAAAACTGCTTCTCAGAAATCCCGTTTGCCCGACACCAGGCGGTTTTTGACATCCCGCTATTCATACATTCATTCAGGATCTTGGTCCAGTGCTCTGCACGGACCTGATGTGTGATTTTATCCATGGTACTAACTCCTTTAAAAAACTTGTAGTTTTCTGGAGTTATTATCTCATGGAGCGAGGAAACTAGCACGGTACTCATGGTCTACCGTATACGAAGAAATAGAGTTTATGCTGGACTTAGATAATTTAAAAAAAGTTGATAATGAGATGAAAAGGGAAGTTTTTAGGGCAGTTCTTTACGGAGCGGATGGAGTCGATATGACCATGATAAAAAAGAGGACTTGTTCGGACCAGACTTAACAACAACGAAAATCCGCTAGCCGTAAGGCTAGCGGGTTTTCGTTGTTGTTATAGTTATCTAAAGGAATGAGAGTAAAGTGCGCACCGGGCCTTCCCCGGTGTTTTACTTTATGAGGGGGGAGATAGTTGAGTGTTGATCAACTATCTGATATTTATTATAAAGGCTAATTGTGTCCAAAGTGTTTTCATTCTCTAAAAGAAAAAGAAAAGTTCTTAAAAACATATTAAGAAGGAGTTAAGCAATGCTTAGGAAGGCGTCTAAGAACAGACAAGAGGCCATCAGTCAAGCATGCCCGAATACAAATGAAGTGACTTTGAAAATGTGGAGTGTTACAATGGAAGAGATAATGAGGGGCTGTGATTTATAATTGATGAATTGAGAGAAAGGACAAGAGATATGAAATATAAAGTGAATGACCAGGAACTTAATGCTTCAATGTTTATTACGTTTGTGAATAGGGTATGGCCAGGGGATTATGATGTGGATAAGACGCAGGCTGCGTTATCGAGAACATTGAATATCACTGCTTACGATGAAAAGGAACTTGTGGGCTGTCTGCGGATTCTTTCAGACGGCTATTATTTTGGAACCATTACAGAGCTGCTTGTTCTTCCAAAATATCAGAAGCAGGGAATTGGGAGCAGGCTTCTAACGCTTGCCAAAGATAACACCCCGACCATGCTGTATTTCGGCGCACATCCAGGAGCAGAAGGATTTTATGAAAAAAACGGATGTCAGAAGAGTCTGCAATCCTATTTGATAGATAAGGAAGACTAATTTTTGAAAGGCATTTTAGATTATGAAAGAACATAGGTATGAGGTTATTGCTGGCATCCGTTATTGCTGCCCGCACTACATCATTAATTAGAAAAAGTCAAGTGTAATATTTCTTTGGAAAACTATTTCACCGAGATTTGACCGAAAGATATTCCGGACAATCCCCAAGACAGCAAAAATCCGTCAACCACGCGGGGTGACGGATTCCTGTTGTTATAGTTATCTAAAGGAATGAGAGTAAAGTGCGCACCGGGTGTTCCCGGTGTTTTACTTTATGAGGGGGGAGATAGTGAGTGTTAATCAACTATCTGGGTATTAGTATAAAAGAAAAATATGTCCAAAGTATGTTGAATCTCTAAAAGAAAAAGAAAAATTCTTAAGAAGGACTTAAGAACTTGGGAAGAAAACCTAAACCAGCATTTCTGCGGCTTCTTTCTGCCTTAAATGAGCAGTAAGAATATCTAAAAATTCACTGGATGTAGGCTGCGAGTCAAGAGGATGCAAGGCAATTTCCTGAAGCAGACGGCGGTTTCCTCTTTCCCAACAGACTCTGATAACGGTTCTTATATCTCGTTCCACGCTGCTGCTTGTAGTATGATAGTTTTTTGCAATCTGAGGATATAATAACTTGCTCACGGACAGAAGGTAGTCTTCGTCTCTCAAACATAGTTTCACCCCATAGTTCAGATATCGGTATCCACGGTAGGTTGCGCCGATGCCAAGAGCACGTATAAGATATTCGATTTCTAGTTCACTCATGTGATTTTCCTCATCGAATGCCTTACATTGAAAAACAAATATGCTATGTGCTTCTATTATATAGGATATTTCTCCGATATGTTGCGACTTAGACGCAATAAGTAAGAGTTCGACTCATTTCGACATATCCAGGGTAACAAAAACAGAAAAATCAACATATAGAATATAAAAAAGAAGGTGGACATTATGAGCATTCATGGAATAGATGTAAGCGGATTTCAGGGCAGCATAGACTGGGAGGCCGTAAGAGCGAGCCAAATACAGTTTGCCATGATCCGGGCCGGCTATGGAGAGGGGACCGTGGATCAGGAGTTCAGGAGAAATGCCATCCAGTGCAACCAGGTTGGGCTGCCGTTCGGAGTGTACTGGTTTTCCTATGCGTATATCCCGGAAATGGCCAGGCAGGAGGCTAACGACCGTGGCAGAACGACAGCGCCTGAACGGCATTCGCAATCCCAACCTGATCTATGCGGGAACTACGATCAGAGTATGAGAGGAAGAAGAGAAAATTGGCCCGGAATCCAGATTCTGGAAGCCGGGCCTTTTTTCATTATATCTTAAGAAAATTCCCAGATTGCTCTTAAAAAATCCCTGCTATTCTTGTATAGTATAAGGGAGGTGATGAAAATGTCTAAAATATTAGTATGTGATGATGATAAGGAAATCGTAGAGGCCATCGATATATATCTGTCCCAGGAAGGGTATGAAGTATTAAAGGCATATGATGGGGAAGAAGCACTGAAGGTATTGGGCAAGGAGAAGATAGACCTTCTGGTAATCGACGTCATGATGCCAAAACTGGACGGGATCAGAGCCACCCTTAAGATCCGGGAAGCCAACAATATGCCAATCATTATTCTCTCTGCAAAATCCGAAGACGCAGATAAGATCCTTGGCCTTAACGTAGGTGCGGATGATTATGTGACGAAGCCTTTCAATCCATTGGAACTGGTTGCAAGAGTCAAGTCGCAGCTTCGGCGTTATACGCAGCTTGGCAGTACTGCGAATCATAAAAATGAAGCGGTCTATGAAGTTGGAGGCCTGTCGATCAACGATGACTTAAAGGAAGTAACGGTGGATGGCGGGCCAGTGAAACTTACGCCGATCGAATATAATATTCTGCTACTGCTGGTAAAGAATCAAGGGAAAGTCTTCTCTATAGACCAGATCTATGAAAGTATATGGAATGAGGACGCCATTGGCGTAGATAATACGGTGGCGGTACATATCAGGCATATACGTGAAAAAATAGAGATCAATCCAAAAGAGCCCCGTTACCTGAAGGTAGTATGGGGAGTCGGATATAAGGTGGAGAAGCTTTAGAAGGGAGTTTATATGAAGCAACAATGGTACAAATCAAATGTTGCAAAAGGGATATTGATCGTGACCCAGCATATACTGCTGGTCGTAATGATAACCAGTTTTCTGTGGATGATGTCCTACCCGGCCCTTAGAGGGGAATTGTTTGTAGGAAAGCCTGCCAAGAAATACGAGGACACCGTAAGTTTTGGCAATCAGTTGAACAATATCAGCCATGACGTGGTAAACGGAGTCGAACTGCGCAAGAAGTTTGAGACGGATGGCATCTATGATCCACTGAGGGTTGTCGATATTGAGAATTATTATTTGAATTCTAAGATCAGCGATGAAGACGCAAGCGGCCTGGCCTATTCTTTGCAGGACTTATATAACTGGGGAGAGGAACTGTATGACAAAGGCGAGATAAGTTATGACTCGGGTCTTGAGATGGCATATACTTCTGAGGAGACGCCGGGCGATGATAATATCATAGTGTGCAAGCGGTCAAACGATACGTATCACTATTACTATTATAGTGAATTTAAAGATCTGATCGACAGCGACATGCTACGGTTCGTTATAAGCAATGAAAGCGAAGAAATGTCCGGAGAGGACATTTTGGATGAACTTCATAATGGAAGCCGCAATGAGGGAGAAAACCGGGGGCAGCAGTTTAAAGGGCTGCAGGACGCGGAAGGAAGAATTGAATATATTGACTGCTGGAGTTACGATGGCACCTGGATGGAAGAGAAGTACCCGCCGCTTGGCGAGAAAAGTATTATTGATATTGTGAATAACAACCCAAAGTGGAACGGCAGGCTGAACGAAGCCTTTGACATGCTGCACAGTACTATAAATGCGGTGTTCGGCGAAGTGTCTGCCTATAATGAATTGGAAGAATTGTATCAGGAAGGAGATACGAACCTGGCCTATATGTATGTGGATGAGGACACAGGGCAGGTATATACCAACCGCAAGGAGTATGAGGACTATTCCAAGGTGGAAGAGAACCTTAAGAAGATACGCGGAATGGGAAAATATACGATTGTAAGACCCAAACTGGCGGATTTTGAGTCAAATCTTAAAGACACGGATGCGACGCAGTGGAGGGATGCGATCAAGTATTCTGTAGGCGGAAAAAATTTTGTATATGCGGTAGGGGTTGATACCTCTTATCCGATTCAGGATGATTTTCATGCGGAGAATATCATGTATGAAAAGTACGGATCTAATGCTAGAAGCATAGCAATCCTCGGGGTTTTTGCGGCTATCCTGTTCATAATATTCATGGTATGGCTTACAAGCATAGCGGGAAGGAATATGAAGGATGAAGAACTGCATCTGAACTGGTTCGATCATATTAAGACAGAACTGGCAGCTGTGATCATAGGGCTGCTTTGGGGAATTCCTCTTATGTTGGCTTATTCCGGAATACCGGTCTCATCGCTTAAAGCTTATGACGATGGCAGAACGCTCGTCTATCAGGCTGATTATATATACAATGCCCTGCCATATATGATGGCAGGAGGAATTATAGCAGCATATACCTGCGGCATGTTCCTGATCGGATACCTTAGCCTGGTTCGCCGGATTAAGGCCAGGACTCTCTGGTCGAACAGCGTGCTGAAATGGTTCTTCGGGTTTGTGGGACAGTTATTCAGGAATCTGCATGCTATATGGAAGGTTGTCTTGCTGTTTGGTGTGTTCGCTGTGATTCATTGGATTGCCTATATCAGTATGGGAGATGGCATCTGGCTTTTCCTGGCACTGACGGTGGAGGCTGTGGCATTTGTGTTCCTGATCCGGCAGACTATTGGCAGGCAGAGGATCAAGAAGGGAATTGAAAAGATATCCGGCGGAGAGGTGGATTACAAGATTCCGATATATGGCCTGGGAAATGAGCAGAGCGATATTGCGCAGCGAGTCAACTCCATCGGAGAAGGACTGGATGCGGCGCTGGAAGAGAGTATGAAAAGCGAGCGCCTGAAGACGGACTTGATCACGAATGTATCCCATGATATTAAGACGCCGCTTACTTCTATCATTAATTATGTGGAACTCCTGAAGCAGGAGAATTTTGAAGATCCGAAGATTCAGAGATATCTGGAAGTGCTGGAGGCTAAATCCCAAAGGCTTAAGACCCTGACAGAGGATGTGGTAGAGGCATCCAAGGTAAGTTCCGGCAATATCACGCTGAAATATATGAATATTAATCTCGTAGAGATGATCCAGCAGACCAGCGGAGAGTTCGAGGAGAAGTTTAAAGCCCGCAACCTTAAGGAGGTCCTGACGCTGCCGGAGCAAGAAGCAATCATCAGAGTGGATGGACGCCGGATGTGGCGTGTGCTTGAGAATATCTACAACAACGCGGCCAAGTATGCGATGGAAGGAACCCGTATATACGCGGATCTGGAAGTCAGAGACTTATCAGCGGTATTCAATCTGAAGAATGTATCGGAACAGCAGCTGAACATTACGGCAGATGAACTAACTGAGCGGTTTATACGCGGCGATATCTCCAGAAGCACGGAAGGAAGCGGTCTGGGCCTGTCTATTGCCAAGACGCTCACACAGATGCAGGGAGGAAAATTCGACCTGTATGTGGATGGCGATCTGTTCAGAGTAACGATCACATTCCCCATCGTATTGGCAAAGGCAGATAACGAGCCTGCAGATGACGGACGGATAAATGACGGACAGACAGAAGCATAATGCTGCAAATGAGTAAATATGGACGCGGCACTTTTCAAAAGTGCTGCGTCCTACTTGCGCTTATTGGAAAAAAACATTACAATAATAATATTATGGATGAATTAAGAAAATTATTACAGGAAAATCTAAATATAGAGTTTATCTCAGCAGTTCTGAGCAATCCACGGCAAAAGGAGGAGGTATCCAAGATTAAGGTGCGTCCTTTGCTTAAGAAGGAGCAGCTGGTGTTCCAGTTGGAGATATTCCGGAACAATCAGGTATTTCATAAAAATGCCGATCCCGGTGAAACCTGCCAGTTTCTGCTTGGGTACATGGAAAATATGCGCCAGATGCAGATGGAGACGAAGAAATATGCTTATACGGTGCTGGTAAGCAAGAAGGGCAAGGTAACGGTGAAGAGGAAGGCTGCAAAAGGTACGCCGGCCAGTGTGGATCTAAGCCATAACCGAAAGAAGCAGTACATTCTGGAAGAGGACGTGCCGGTGCCATTTCTTCAGGACTTGGGAGTTATGACGCCGGAAGGAAGGATCGTCCATGCAAGATTCGACAAATTCCGCCAGATCAATCGTTTCCTTGAGTTTATCGAGGATATCCTTCCTGTCCTTGATGAGGACCGGGAGCTTACGATCCTGGATTTTGGCTGCGGGAAGTCCTACCTGACGTTTGCCATGTATTATTATCTGCATGAGAGGAAGGGTTATGATATACGGATTATCGGCCTGGACTTAAAAAAGGATGTCATCCGTCACTGCAATGAACTGGGCAGGAAATACGGCTATGACAAGCTGACATTTTTAGAAGGCGATATTGCCGACTATGAAGGCGTCAGGAAGGTGGATATGGTGGTTACCTTGCATGCCTGCGACACGGCTACGGACTTCGCCCTGGCAAAAGCCATTGGCTGGGATGCGAAGGTGATCCTGTCTGTTCCCTGCTGTCAACATGAACTGAACCGGCAGATGGACAATGAGACATTGAAGCCTATACTTGGATATGGGCTGATCAAGGATCGCATGGCAGCGCTGGTGACGGATGCGCTTCGGGCCCAGTATCTGGAGCGCGAAGGATATGATACCCAGATATTGGAATTCATCGATATGGAGCATACGCCTAAGAATATCCTGATACGTGCGGTCAAGACCGGGAAAAAGGGGGAGAACCTGGATGCGATCCGCCGGTGCGAGGAGTATCTTCATGTAGAGCCGATGCTTGGGAGGCTGCTGGATCATAAAGGGGAATTATAGATGAGATTAAAGAATCGATTGATAGATGCGGGAATCCTGATAGCTGTATTCATTGTGGCAGTCATAGCCTTTAGTTATTTTACCAACAAAGGAAATAACAATATGACTGCGGATATGGGTGCGGCCACCTATCCCCAAGTATCATTTTCATATAATGGGTTTAACTTAAATACGCTGACCGGATATGCGAAAGAGATGGACATACCCGCCATGAGGGATACGGCAACTCCGGTTACAGACCAGAAGGTGGACGTTGGGATCCAGGCGTATGAAAATAAGGTGTCCAGCGTGAACTATATCGTGTATACGCTGGATGGAAAAGAAGAACTGAAAAAAGAGAAGGTTAAGAAGCCAGGAGAGGAGTTCTCCATAGACTTAAGCGCCGAAGGGCTTATGAAGGAAGAACGGGTTCTTGAAATCGTGCTCCATATGCCGGATGAGAAGTCTGTATATTTCTACACAAGGCTCGTGGATGCCACTAACGCGAATATGCTGGAATGCCTGAACTACATTAGTGATTTTCATGAGAATGCGCTGGGCAAGGTGGAGGGCGCCGGGGTCGGCGCGGCGATCGAGCCGAATGAGCAGGGAGATAACACAACGCTGCAGCATGTGACGATCCACTCGGATTATGACCATGTTTCCTGGGGCGAGTTGGAGCCATCCGTAGAGCAGGGCGAGCGGTGGAGCATTAAGGAGATCAACAGCAACTATGTTTCCGTACAGCTGGAATACAGGGTCAGGTGCAAAGGAGAGGAAAATGATACCGATGTCTATAATGTGAAGGAGTTTTTCCGCGTCCGCCATATACCGGATGTGGCAAAGACGTATCTTCTGGATTATGACAGAACAATGGATCAGATATTTGACCCGACGAAGCACGTTCTGAATGAGAAGGGCGTACTGCTTGGAATCGTACCTCATGACATTCCTTACATGGTTAATAAGGATGGCTCTGCCGTATCCTTTGTAGTAGCAAATGAACTATGGAATTACAATAAGGGAACAGACCAGATATCCCTGGTATTTAGTTTTTCTGATGCGGAGAATACGGATGTACGCAATCTTACCGCCCAGCATGAGGTCAAGCTGCTGGAAGTAGACGATACGGGAAATACGACGTTTGCCGTCTATGGATATATGAACCGGGGCGAGCATGAAGGCGAGGTAGGAGTAGCCATCTACTACTATGATATGGAAAAGAATTCCGTGGAAGAAAAGGTATTCATTTCCAGCAATCAGTCTTCCGGAAGCGTGTCAAATGAGCTTGGGAAACTAGTTTATTACAGCGTGAATCGGGATATGCTGTATGTCATGGTAGAGGGAACCTTGTATGAATATAATGTAAAGAAGGAAGAAGAGGGAACGCTGGTAAAAGGGCTGGAGGACAGCCAGTACGTGGTGTCGGATGACGGGCATCTGGTGGCTTATCAGTCTGGCGGGGCCTTGAATGAAGCCAGAAAGATTATCGTCAAGAACCTGTCAAACGGAAAAGAGCGTACGGTGGAATGCGCCGAGGATGAGTGCATAAGGCCGCTTGGATTTGTAAAGAATGACTTTGTATATGGAGTTGCCAAGACTGCCGATACTGGAAAAACGGTTTCCGGCGAGATGGCAGTGCCAATGTATAAAGTAGAGATCCAGAACAGTAAGAGCAAGGTTGTAAAGACCTACCAGATAGACGGCACTTACGTGCTGGATGCGGTTTCTGAGGACAATATGATCACGCTTAGCCGGGCTACGAAGGAAGGCGGGACATATACCAATATAGCGCCTGACTATATTACCAACAATGAAGAGAAGGAAAAGAGCAATATATATCTGGAAACCTATACTACGGAGTTAAAGGAATCCCAGGTGAGGCTGGCGTATAATGATGGAGTGACGGATAAGGAGCCGAAGGTATTGAAGCCAAAGCAGGTGCTGTTTGAGAATCCTACGGTGATAACATTTGACGATGTAGATATCGGTAATAAGTATTATGTCTATGGCTATGGAAAACTGAAGGGGATCTATGACCGGGCAGGCGAGGCTATCAGAAATGCCAATGGCTGCAACGGCGTGGTGGTGGCATCGGACCAGTCCTATGTATGGGAGCGCGGCAACCGCAATCTCCAGTATATCATCAGCGACAAAGATGAGATCCTTCAGTCCATCCGGGACCGGCTGAGCCAGAAAGAAGCGCCGGTAGATATTATGAAGGATATAAACGACGGCAGGAGCCTGGATCTCACCGGGTGCACGACAGAGGAACTTCTGTATATCATCAGCCAGGGCAGGCCGGTCATAGCAATGCTGGATACGGAAAATGCAGTGATACTGATCGGATACAATGAGGCAGATGTAATCTATATAGACGTTGCCAGCGGCGAGAGAATAAGCGTTCCATATGAGCAGATGGATCAGATGACGCAGGGAAGCGGCAGCACTTATGTAGGCTAGTCAGGCAGACTGGAAGAAAGAATGGCGCAAAAAAGCAGGAAAACAATCATAAGTTTTCCTGCTTTTTGTCGCAAAGCCTGTATTATACCGCAGTAGGCCGAAAGAAGATATTCTTATACTTGCGCAATGCGAAGTACAGAACCAGTCCAAGCACCCCGCAGGATAAGGCCTCTCCGATCCCAACAGTCAGCATCATAAAAGGGATAGGCAGCGCCACGCTGTAGCCGTAACGCAATACGAATGGAACGACAATCGTATTGGCGGCAATTGGCGGAAGCGGAGCCAGGAACGGGCTCTTGCCACGTAACTGATAGGTGAAGATTGCTCCGATCAAGGTTGCAAGACTTCCAAATAGGATATCCGGAAGAAGCGCGCCTCCCAAGATGTTGCCCACCAGACATCCTACAAACAGCCCGGGTATCGCAGCCGGGGTGAATAGAGGCAGGATAGTAAGGGCCTCGGAAATCCGGACTTGAACCTCTCCAAAAGAAAATGGCGCGAATACATAAGTAAGCACCACATAGATGGCAGCAATCATAGCCGCCTGGGTCAGAAAAGTAACGTTCTTGTTCTTCATAATATTGTCTCCTTTAGTTTTGTTTTACGTGTGGAAGGTCTCGAACACACGATTCATTTTACGGCGGGAATCGCCGGAAAGCCCTTAAGACCTTGGTTTTATGGGCTTTGTCACGGTTGATAGTATAGCATGTGGGAAAAGAAAAATCAATGGATCAACCTAAATTCTCTGAATGAGAACAAATTATGGAAGAATGGTGCTGTACTGGCAGCCCTGCCACTTACTCGCCGCGTATCATTTTGATATATTTACTAGGTGTCATCCCTGTGGATTTTTTAAATATCTGGCTGAAGTACTGTGGATTATTCTCACATCCAACCATATCTGCAACACATTGGATGGAGTCAATATTTCCAGACGCCAATATTTCCTTTGCTTTCTTTATCCGTGTATCTGTCAAGTATTTTGAAAACTTACATCCTGTTTCTTTCAGGAACTTTTTACTCAGGTAATCTACATTCATAAACAGGTAATTCTCTGCTATCCATTTTAAAGACAATTCTGCGTCCTCTATATGCTTTTCTACATACTCCATGATCTTCTGGCTGATATCCCCCGTATGCTTTGACGAATGGTATTCTTCATAGGAAGCAGCCAGGTGTTCCTTAAGAAGCGCGAAGATGGTGCTGCAGTCATTTTCCTGATCCAGCTTTACCAGGAATTCCGCGGCTGTCACCATGTCATACGTATGGTTATTAGAGACCGAAAATATGATAACAGAAGCAGCCAGCTGCTTTAAAAAATCAGCATCCGATATGGACTGTAAGGTGCAAAGCAGCGACTGAAAAGCTGGGTTTGATGAATCATCTTGTTCCGAAAATGCAGAAGAAGTAAGCTTTTGCACTTCTTTGATAATGTTCTGGTAATTATATATTGATAAAGTAGTGGTGTCTTCTGCAAAATAAATGATCTCGTATTTTCTTAAATGCTGTATTAATTCTTTTAGCAGTTCTTGGAGATTGGGGTATGATTCATGCCTGTATTCAATAGAAACCGGCTGGTTTAAGCTGAGTGTATCTAAAAAATGATAAATACTGCTCAAATCAAGCTGCATGGCTGGAAAAAAGAAAACCAATGTATTGTAGACGTAAACCACGCTGAATCTAATACCGGGAAAGTGCTTATTGCGAAACTGGCGCAGCTGTATTAGCACATCTTTATAATTGTCCGGAATTACATAATAAACATAAAACATCTCATAACGAGTATCTTCGAAATCAAGATACTGCTTATAATTACAGGCAATCTGGGAGATACCGGTGTCTGCTTCCTGTGCTTCAAGACTCAGGCTGTCATTGATAATTCCGACCATCAAGTTCTGATTGATATTGCGGCTTATGAGAGTCTGGGGAGTCTCGCCTCTGGTGGCAAGATAATTTGTATAATCTTTTATTACATCCTGCAGGCTCTCAATAATCTGTTCTTCATTGCAAGGCTTAAGCAGATAATGTTTCACTCCATACTGCATGGCCTTTTTTGCATATTCAAATTCCCCATAACCCGACAATATTATAAAATGAGTGTCTTTATTGATCCCGTGGATCTTCTGAATCAGGTCCAGCCCGGAGAGTCCCGGCATCTTGATATCAGTAAGAACAATGTCCGGGTATTCATCGAGGATCATATTATAAGCTTCAATTCCATCCCTGGCTGTACCAATCAGCTGGATTCCAAGAGAATTCCAGTCAATCAGTCCGGCCATAGTTTCACGGATAATCTTTTCGTCATCAACAATCAGTAGTTTTAACATGTTCTCCTCCTGGTATAATAATTCTGGCTACTGCATGCTCGTCGTCTTTATTAAATAGATGAAGTCCGTACTCTGAACCGTACGTGAGCTGGATGCGCTTGTGGATATTGAGCAGGCCGATCCCGAATCCATGGGGGGTTACCAGCCCCTGATCAAGCTTTCTTAACAAATCTTGTTCAAACTGGGAATCATTATTGACCACATCTATATATACGTAATCCCCGGAACGGGTACCTTCAATCTGGATATGGCACACTTCCGTGCTTTCTTCCATCGCATAGTTGATTGCATTTTCCACAAGGGGCTGTATGGTCAGGTGGGGCAGACTGATATCCATGATAGAGTCATCTATTTGCTTTGTATATTCAAGGCGGTCTTCAAAACGGATCTGCTGTATGGTCAGGTAGCTTTTAACAATTTCGAGTTCACGGCGGACCGTAAAGGTCTTATCTTTTGTATTTAAGGTTTCCCGCATAAGTGTGCCCAGCGCCTCTACCATGGATGATATATCTTTTTCACCGATAGCTTTTGCGCGCCAGTTGACAGCCTCCAGTGTATTGTAAAGAAAATGAGGGTTGATCTGGTTTTCTAATGCCTTTAAACGGGCATCTTTCGAAAGAATTTCATTTACATAGTTCTCCTGGATTAGATTCTGTATCTTTAAGGCCATATGGTCAAACTGGTTGTGCAGTACCCCGACCTCATCTGTGCGCCCGCTATAATCGTATCCTGTATCCGGAGGCGTGGATTCATCTCTTCCGAAGGCCTTCATTTTTTGGATAAGCCGACTGAAATCGCTGGTTACAGAACGGATGAGCATCCTGGACAGCAAGAGGGAAATGAGAACAGAAACAAGGATTACCACCAGTGCCATGAGTTTTGTAAAGTTTAATGTAGCTGATATATGTCCGTATGGGACAAGGCAGATATAATTCCAGGACGTGTTCCCAATGGAGCCTTTCACTGCAAAATATTTACCAGCATTTACAGAAATCACACCATAGTCGGTCTTCAGCTTCTTTCCAATTGTGTTGATCTCGTCGGAATCCAGACTTTCTGAGTGGTAAAACTCTGTATCTGTGTCAAATAATATATATTGTGTTTCATCTGAATGCAGGACAGAGTTGGTAGAAGAACGTACCAGACGGTCCATGTCTACGCCTACGACAACCGTACCTAATGTCTGGAAATTCATCTGGTCAACCCTGCGGCATTCACGTCCAAGAAAGAGCCCGTAGGAATTGCAGTAATCTGTAACCCAGTATGGATATCCGGAGTTGTTATTAGCAGCTTTAACCACATTTTGGTGGACCGCATCCGGCACTTGAGAACTTCTGGCCTCATAGCTTTGGGTTGCACCCTGTGCATGATATAGATTAATGTAACTAATATTGTTATCTTTATACGTCTGATAATAATCTGCAATCAATGTGTTTAGTGAATTCTCAGCATTTTTTATACGGATATCAGGATCTTCTTCTGCCAGAGTGATCAGGTTTTTTCTTATGTTAGAGTTGGAGACGACCGCGCTTGTCATAGATTCGATGTTTGACAGCTTTTTTGATATATCCTGGGAACTATATGTGAGTGAACCCGCAAGAGCCTGGTACAGCAGTTTATTACTGGAATTTAAGACCAGCAGTATACCACTGACCGAAGCGGATATCATTAAGAACACAACAATTAAAATGATACATACGATCTTTGTGCTCAACTGGGAATTTGTGATTTTACTGATAAAAGATTTTTTACTTCTTAGCATAAATATACCTGTTTCCTTATGTGAATAATGTTAGTATTGAGGTTTTTCTTATTATAATGCATATTTCAACAGGGAAAAAGGGATTTAGAAAATAGAACGGAATTTTGAAAAAGGATGTCGGAAAAGTTTATATTAATTTTATAATACTGTCTTTATAATGTGCTTATACAAAAGAAACTCATAAATCACACAATGTGATAGTGTCAAATGACCTATGAAAAAACAGAGCCAAAGAAAAAGGCTCAGATGAACCTTGAAAATTGCAGATATTTTAGTCTGAGGTAAGCTATCGCCACCCTTGACAGCACGAAAAAGAACTGCTGTAGGTTGATCACCGACGGCGAAGAACTCAAGAACAGATTGTTTTCTCGTCGTTTACAGCAGTGTAGCAGTTCTTTTTCGTGCCATCAAGGGCAAAGCCGCTTCGCGGTGGCTGGGTTACTACCTCAGGCTCTGAATCTAAGAACAGACAGTGGCTTCGCCATTTTGTAGATTTAAGATCGTCTGTTGCCCGAGGAAGATGAGCAGTTGCCATTTGCCTGGCATGTTTTCCGCATTTGCCAGCATGTCCACTTGGTTGAGTGGAGCATAGTTGGTGTGTTTGTGCGGGCGAAGGAAGTTGTAATACGCTACCCACAGGGCTAAATCGTAGTTGGCACCATCGTAATTATCGAAGCCATTTGTGGGACGGTAAGAAGCTTTATAGGTACGGTTTAAGCGCTCGATCATCTGCTTGTACGGGCGGAATTCTTTGGAGATTTCATCATCATTGGTAAGACCGATTACCTGTGTAATGCTGAATTTAAAGTTATCTTTAAACTTTTTGGCAAACTCCATTGCAGCCAACGGATAGGCACTATAGCCGTCAGCAATGAATTTGAAGTTTTTTGGCAGTTCGGACAGATGCCGGAATGCCATACGCATGGCAAGAATGCAGGGACCGACACTGCGGTTGTCGGATACCTGATAGCCGATGATAGAGCGGCTGGCAGCATCCATGATGAACCAGATATAGGCTTTGATGCCACGGACTTTTATGTAGGTTTCATCAGCAGTGAACACGTTACCTGGTTTGTAATCGTAGTTGTCAACGAAGGGTTTAATACAGATAGCTGCTGTTTTGCAGTAGTTGGCTATCTGCTGGTGAGAGATGTTGATGTTATAAAGATCTTTCAGAGCCTGCGAAGTTTTCCGAAGAGATAATCCGAGATTGATGTGCAGAGTCAGGCAAAGTGACATGATATGTGCATTGTGTTTGGAGAACCTAAGAGAAGATGCATTTTTCGGAAGGGAATTTAAGTCCATAGCAAAGAAATCTACGGTGAATTCACGGTAGATGTAATGGAGCTTATATTTATTTTTGCCATAGTCTTCTTTCAAGTCTTTTGCATCCACTTTGGAAAGGTTGTGGAGATAGTAAGGGCACTTTGGGTTCACGCATTTATGTATGCGGAAAAATTTCCGGTCTTTCTTGGCAACAAGAGTATTTCCACAGTGAGGGCAGATAAGCCGGAATGGTGTTGTGACAAGTTCGCCGGAGCAGAAGGTTTGCCCACAGACCTTGCACTGGTACTGACCATTGCCACCATTGTTGTCGTAGATGAAATGGTGAGGAGCACCGCATAAAGGACAGATCGTATCTTCAAGAATGGTTTTGCTGTTGCGACGTTGAACAGGTTTGAGCGGCTTGCCATACTTCCACTGATAGTATTCGAGAAGAAACTGCCAGTCCTGTTTGATAAAGGTTTTGATGACAGGGAGTTTATCCACTTTAAATTTTTGGTACTTTGGAGAATGGGAATCATCGAAAGCCCACTGTTTGAGAGGGATGTATCTGCAGATAAAATTTAAAAGCCAGCAGATTTGTTTATATTGGTATTGAATAAATTGAAGTAAATAAAGTATAATGTCCATGAGCATTGTCTCCTTGTTGATAATGGTGTTTGTGGTGAACTCATTATACTTCATTTAGGAGGTCAATGCTCTTTTTATTTGCAAACCTCCAATAGATCAAGGTTTTAAAAGATTTTTGAACAATAAAAACAGGTAGTATTTGACACTACCACGTATTACAAGGAGGAAATGATATGAAATTTGAGACAATGGCTTTACCAGAAGGCATTAAAGAGGAGTATTTGATTGCAACGTATTACATGAACTCCCAGAAAGAACCAGACTTATATGACTGGGTAAAACTGGTGGCTGCAGACCAGAGCGCAGGCACATGGACCCATGTAGAAGGCGAGAGCCCGGAAGTCATTGAAAAATACGGCGCCAAAGTAATCAGCATCATTCCTATGGCAGGGGAGAATGCATGCGTGGCCAGGATTGCGTTTCCTACCAGAAACTTCCCATTCTATATGCCGATGATCTTAAGCACGGTAGCAGGAAATGTGCTTGGCCAGGATGGAATCCGTCTGGTAGATATTGAATTCCCGGATCCCGTACTCAATGAACTGCCAGGACCAATCCTTGGAGTAGAAGGCATAAGAGAACTTCTTGGAGTAAAAGAGAGGCCTCTGGTAGGCGCGATCCTGAAGCCGTGTATTGGAGTTCCGCCAGAGGTAAGCGCAGAAGGCGCATTGAAGGCAGCATTAGGAGGAGCGGATGTTATAAAGGATGATGAATTGCAGAGCGATCCGGAATACTCTCCAATGCTGGAACGGCTGAAGGCGGTTATGAAGGCGCTTCGGGATGCCGGAAAAGACAAGACGTCTCTCTTTGCAGTAAACGTTACAGGAGAAAATGTAAAGGACCGCGCAATGGCGGCTATTGATGCAGGCGCCAACGCGATCATGGTAAATTATCAGGCGCTTGGATGGGGTGCTACAGAAGACCTGATCCGGGAACTGAAGAGACAGAATATCAAGATCCCAGTATTCGGACATTGTGCCGGCATGGGCGCATATTATCGCTCTAAGACTAACGGTATCTCTACTGCGCTTGGATGCGGCAAGCTTGCCCGTCTGATCGGTATGGATATGCCATTGGTTTATCCGGACAGCGGACGTTTCGGAATCTCCCAGAACGAGCTGGTTGAGACTCACAGCGCTGCAACGGCTCCAATGGGACGTATCAACCGTGCGTTTACGACGGTTGCAGGCGGCGTGCATCCTGGTACCATTGAATACCTGATGAACCTGCTTGGAAACGACACCATTCTTATGGCAGGCGGCGGCATCTATGGCCATCCAATGGGAGCAGAGGCAGGCGCCAAGGCTATCCTGCAGGCTATTGAGGCAGTCATGGCAGGCGAGGCGGTCAAAGACGCGGCAAACACCCATGCAGAATTGGATGCGGCACTTAAGTTTTGGGCAAAGTAGGAGGATGAGCAATGAGCACGGATAAAAGGATACCAAAGGAAACTCTGATGGATATGTACCGGGTTATGGTAACCATCAGGGAATTTGAAAATGAAGCCATCGAACTTGCAAAAGGAAATATAACAAGGGCGGCGGTTCATACATACCAGGGCGAAGAGGCCATTGCAGCCGGCGTATGCGCCCATCTTACAAAGGACGACTACATTACATCCACCCACAGGGGGCATGGCCACTGTATCGCAAAAGGGGCAGACCTATATAAGATGTTTGCCGAACTGATGGGAAGAGAAGACGGCTACTGCAAAGGCAAAGGCGGATCCATGCATATTGCGGATCTGGATACCGGCAACCTGGGGGCCAACGGCATCGTAGGCGGCGGAATTCCGATCGCCATGGGTGCCGGGCTAGGAGTTCAGCTAAACGGCACGGACCGGGTGTCCGTCTGCTTCTTCGGGGACGGGGCATCCAATGAAGGCTCCTTCCATGAATCCCTGAATATGGCATCCGTATGGGGCTTGCCGGTGATTTTCATCTGTGAGAATAACAAGTATGGCATCTCCACGCCTGTCAGCAAGTCCATGCATGTAAAAAGCGTGGCTGACCGGGCAGTCGGATATGGAATCAAAGGGTATAAGACGGATGGCAATGACGTGGCTGGCATTTACTGCCTCCTTGAGGAAGTGCTTCAGGATGTAAGGGCAGGAAAAGGCCCGGTACTGATCGAGATGGATACCTACAGGATGACGGGCCACTACTTCGGGGATAACCAGAATTACCGCACAAAAGAAGAAGTAAATGCCTGGAAGGACAAAGATCCCATCCTGCGCTGCAAGAACCTTCTGATGGAGGACTATGGAGTGGATGAAGAAGAGATCGCAAAACTTAGGGAAGATATCAAGGCCCAGGTTCTTGAAGCCTGCGAACGGGCAAAGCAGAATCCGGAGCCAAAGGTAGAAGACTTGACGGAGGATTTGTATGATCCGGAATTAGCAGATATCACCTGGGTAGCATTTGATAAGAAAGCGGCAAAGTAGGAGGGAGCAAGATGCGAAAAATATCTATGCGTGAAGCGGTAAATGAAGCGCTTCACACAGCATTTAACAGTGATGAGAATGTATTTACGATTGGCGAGGACATCGGCACGTATGGCGGACAGTTAAGATGCAGCTATGACCTGCTGGACAACTTCGGAGGATCCAGGGTAAGGGATACGCCAATCTCAGAGATTGCAATCGTAGGGGCAGGCATTGGCGCGGCCCTGATTGGAAAGCGGCCGGTAGTGGAATTGTCCTATATGGATTTTATCGGCGTATGTTTTGACCAGATTCTAAATCAGGCGGCAAAAATCCGCTATATGTACGGCGGACGCGTGAATATACCGCTGGTAATCCGTACCCAGTGCGGGGCAGGGCTAGGCAACGGCGCCCAGCATTCCCAGTCCCTGGAGGCGATACTTGCACATGTTCCTGGAATCCGCGTGGTCATGCCATCCAATGCGTATGATGCGAAAGGCCTCCTTCTGCATGCGATCCGTGATAACAATCCAGTCGTGTTTGTGGAGCATAAGGCCTTGTACAAGCGCAAATGCGAGGTTCCGGAAGAGCTATACGAGATTGACTACTGCTGCGATATCAAGAGGGAAGGAAAGGATGTCACCATCGTTACTTACTCAGCTATGGTAGATGTCTCATTAAAGGCAGCAGAACAGCTTGCAGAGGAAGGAATCGAGGCGGAGGTAGTGGATATCCGCACGTTAGAGCCTCTGGATACAGAGACGATCGTAAATTCCATTAAGAAGACGCGGCACGCCGTGGTCGTACACGAGGCTTGTCAAAAAGGCGGATTCGGAGCTGAGATCATCGCGCAGGTTCAGGAACATGCGCTGGAAGCGCTGGAGAGTCCGATCTTACGCGTGGCAGCCCCAAATGTACCGGTGCCATTTGCGGTGGATCTTGAAAAATCCTATGTGCCTAAGCCGGAACAAGTGATCGAAGCAGTAAAAAAATCATTGAAGAAATAAGGAGAGGAATATGAAATTATTAGTTACATCCTACATGCAGGAAGAATATGTGGAAGAATTTAAGAAAATGTTTGACGAGATCAAATTCGTAGGAATGATGCAGATAGACAGAATCCTTACGGAAGACGAGCTGATTCAGGAAATTGCGGACGCAGATGCCATCGTTGTAGAATTTGATCCACTGACCAGAAAAGTATTAGAAAGCGCGAAAAAGTTAAAGGTCATTGCCTCTGTCAGAGGAGGCGCCCATGCCAACGTGGACGTTGCTGCCGCTACAGAGCTTGGCATCCCGATTCTATATGTGCCGGGAAGAAATCAGGATACCGTAGCTGACTTTACCATCGGCATGATGGTGGCAATCAGCAGAGGACTGGCAAAAGGCCATCATCTGATTAAGAATCGGATCATCACCGATGACAAGACTTATGTGGAGAACGGATTCTGCGCTACCGATGTTAACTGGGTGGGCTCTACGCCGGAGAAGTTTGCATATCTGCAGTATAAAGGGCCTACGTTCTCAGGAAAGACGATGGGTCTTGCGGGATATGGCGCGATCGGCAGGGAGACAGCCAAGCGTGCGCTGGCATTTGGCATGAAGGTCATTGCCTTTGATCCATTCGTAAAACAGGAAGATGTGAAGCAGGATGTGACGATGGTGGATCTGGATACCTTGATGAGTACTTCTGACTTCGTTTCCATTCATCTGCCGGTCAACGACGGAACCAGAGGAATCATATCCGCAGAGAAACTCGCGCTTATGAAGAAGAGCGCATATCTGATCAACAATGCACGCGCGGCTGTGCTGGATTATGACAAACTGATTGATATGCTTCAGAAAAAAGAGATTCAGGGAGCAGCGCTGGATGTATATCCGATCGAGCCATTGCCGCACGATCATCCGCTTCTTGACCTGGACAATGTAGTACTTACGCCTCATATCGCAGGCTGCAGCCTGGATCCTTATGACAGGTCATACACGATGCTCCTTGAGGATCTGGACAGATTCTTTAAGAATGAGAAGCCTAAGCGGATCTATAACCCGGATTCTTTAAAGAAATAAATTAGGAAAGGAAGAGGGGAGAACGCCTATGGAAGATTTATTTTTAGGAATTGACGCAGGCACGACGAAGATCAAAGCGGTCGTGTTTGATTCAAAAGGCAAAGAGTTGAAGGTGGCCCACAATCTCCCGCATCCCAATTATTCCGAAGATGGGCTGGTTACTCAGAATATGGAATCCCACTGGAATATCGCGGCGGAAACCATCCGGACAGTCGTGGAGGCAAGCAGGCAGTACGGAGAGGTCAAGGCAGTGGGCGTGACCGGGCAAGGAGATGGACTGTGGCTCCTGGACGAAGATGGGAAATCCGTGGAAGACGCGATTCTGTGGATTGATGGGAGGGCCAGTTCCTATATCGAGAAATGGGAAAAAGAAAAGATCATCAATCGATCCGGAAGGGTCGTGTTCAATGGCTCCATGCTGGCATTTGCGGCGTGGATGTATGACCACAGGCCTAAGGTTATGGAAAAGGCCAAAAAAGCCGTATTCTGCAAAGACTGGATCAAATATTGCCTGACAGGAAATATCGTGACGGATGTCACGGATCTGTCGGACGCATCTTTGGTGGAAGTAAACAATCCGGTCTATAACCAGGAGCATTTTGATGCCTTTGGGATAGGCGCGTTTAAAGATCTTCTGCCGGAGATCAGAAAAAGCGATGAGATCATCGGAAAGGTGACGAAGGAAGCAGCAAAGCAGACTGGACTTCGGGAAGGAACCGCGGTGGTCAACGGCATGATCGACATCATAGCCTCGGTGGTAGGAAATGGCGTGGTCAAGAAGCATATGGGCTGCTCCATTGTGGGGACTACGCTATTTAATGAAATATTGACGGATTCCCTTGCATACCGGCAGGATCCGAAGTATGAGAACGTGTCGGTCGTGTGCGGCATCAATCCAAACCAATGGATCTTGTCCCTCGGCACGATGGCAGGAGCGCCCAATCTGGACTGGATTCTCAAAGAGTTTTTTACAAGGGATGGCGTTACAGTGCCATTTGAGGAACTGGATGCTCTTGTGAGCTCCGTGGGTCCAGGCGCAGAAGGGCTGATCTATCATCCGTACATAGGGCTTGGAGGAGAGCGGGCCCCGTTCATCAAGCCATCTGCATGCGCGCAATTTTTCGGGCTTAAGACGACGCACACCAAGGCGCATATGCTTCGTGCAGTCTATGAAGGCGTTGCGCTCTCCATGAAGGACTGCTATGAGCACTTCCCAGTCAGGCCGGATATGGTAAGGCTGGCAGGCGGGGGAAGCAACAGCGAGCAATGGGTGCAGATGTTCGCGGATAATATCGATATTCCCATCGAGATTACCTGCGGAACGGAAATCGGAGCGAGGGGCGTTGCATTGCTGGCAGCCGTCGCAGCAGGATATTTTACCGATATCCAGGAAGCCATTCAGGAGATGGTAAAGGTGAAGAAGGCATTCTATCCGGTGGAGAAGAACGTCAGAATCTATCAGCAGAATTATGAAATTTATAAAGACATCTACCACAGTGCCTGGGATATATGGGATAAGCGCCAGCAAATATGGGGAAACAGATAGAAAATCAAGAGATTAAGAAGATTGAAGGAGGAAATGATATGTTAAAAGAAGTAATTATGCCAAAGATCGGGCTGGATATGGAAGAAGGGACGATTCTTACCTGGCTTAAGCAGGCAGGAGATTCTGTAGAAGAAGGAGAAGCCCTGGTAGAGATCGAGACAGATAAGGCGACTACGGAAGTAGAGGCGGCCGTAAGCGGAACATTAAAAGAAATCGTGGCAGAGGAGGGGGCTGTAGTAGAGATTACCAAGACTATAGCCTGGATTGAGACAAATGAGTAGCGAGAATGATAAAGACGTAAAATTGACTGGCCTGCAGAAAGCCATGGCAAGGAAGATGATCGCCAGCTGGACGGATGTTCCGCAGTTCCAGCTGGAATCGGAAGTCAATTGCGAAGCAATGATGGCTTTTCGCAAGAAGCAGGACTACAAGCTGTCTTATACGGCGATTCTGGCCAAAGCAGCAGCGGATACCCTGGCAGAATTCCCCAGGCTTAATTCCTCCTGGGCAGGAGATCACATTGTAGAACATGAAGACATCAATATCGGGATTGCAGTAGATACGAAACGTGGTCTTCTGGTGCCTGTAATATCCAACGCGGACAGGAAATCTCTGGAAGAAATCATGGAAGAACTGAATGCGATGAAGGAAAAATCTTCCAGAGGAAACTTTACGATGGAAGAGATGCAGGGAGGCACATTTACGATCAGCAATCTGGGAATGTACCGGGTAAACTCGTTTGGATCTATCGTAAACGCTCCGGAAGCAGGTATTCTGGCAGTAGGAAAAATGCAGAAAACAGTGGCTGTGGGAGAGGATAATGATATTAATGTTGTATACATGATGCATCCGACATTGACCGTCGACCACAGAGTCACAGACGGAGCGACAGGGGCAAAATTCTTGACGGCATTGGTAGAAAGATTGGAACATCCGGATGAAAACTTCTAAAAGGGGATAATTGCCAACGAACCATTATTTATTGATAAACCCAGAGGCCTATGCTAAACTGACTGTATGTTTGGAGGGATATGTAATGGTCGAAAAAATGATGATTTTAACAAGCAGCTATCACTTCGCAGAAGAGATAAGAACGATGGTTGACTGGTCTTCCTGCGGTATGGAGATCGTGTCGGTAGAGTATAATGGGGCCATCGGCTTGGAGCAGTTTGCCTACTTCAAGCCACGGATCATACTTCTGGATTCGATGGTCCCCATTATTGGGACAGACAAGTTCGTGGAGGAGATGACGAAGGTATGCCCGGACTTCCTGGTCATTCTGCTGGATGATCTGAAAACATCAATTTCCAATATACAAAATATATACAGGGTGATTGATAAGTCCAAGGTAGAGCCAGAGGAATTGAAGCAGACAGTTCTGGATGCAGTGGGATCTTTGAACAAGAATTTTGACAAGACAGAGGAATATGATATGGAAGAACGGTTCAAAACATTGCAGAATCTGCTGGGGGCAGGAGAACTTACGATTGCAAGGCTGCAGGAACTCAGAGATAACGCGGGGCTTCTGCTTACGCCGCAGGTCAGCATCCTGCTTCCAAGGCCGGTAGAGCCTTTGGATAAGCCCTATTCAAAAAACCTGCTTAAATCCATTTGGAATATTCTAAGCGAAAATAGTGGCGGAGAAGTGTTCGTGATGGATGACGGCGTGCTGTGCATCCTGATCAATGATATCCAGAGCTCGTCTACGGAGAGGGTGTATGAGAATCTGCTCTTTGACTTGAGAAGGACGCTGATGAATGAATACTCGATGCAGTGGACATTTATACTGAGCAACCCGATTTCCCTCAGGAAACTGGAAAAGGAATATAGATCCTACCGGGAACTGTACGATTATGGGTATTTCCGCAGCGAGCTTCAAATTCTGAAAAAGGAGTACATCGTGACGAAGAGCCTGGTAAAGAAGGATAAGAAAAGCCAGTCATTCTACCAGATGATGGTGGAGGCTATGACCGGCGGTGAGGATGAAGAGCTGCAGGCGGCTTTTAAGATGCTTTATATGGACTATTTGAAGAAATCCATGAATATGGAGGAACTCTATCTCTGGCGCCATGCGCTGGAACTCTTCTATCATTCCCTGATATGCCTGTATGGATTTCAGGATTTCATGGAACTTGACGCAAGCGTCTTTGATCAGGCATACCATACCATTGAAGATGAAAAAGAAGCGTTCTTAAGGGAATTCATGACGCTGCAGGCACTGATACAGAAGTCGGATAAGAAGATCAACAGCCTGATCTTTAAGATTATTACCATATTGGTGGAAGGGTATAGCGGCGACTTGTCGCTTCAGTCGGTGGCAGAAGAGGTCAATATTGCAACCACCTATCTGAGCCATCTGTTCAAGAAAGAGATGCAGCTGACCTTTAGTGATTATCTGACGATGATCCGCATCGTCGCGGCGAAAAGGATGCTGTACGAAAACAGGCGCAAGATTCATGAGATCGCCATTGATGTCGGCTTCTCCGACAACCGGTATTTCAGCAGAGTATTTAAAAAGAGCACAGGCATATCCCCATCGGAATACAAAGCATTGCTTGAGAAGCAGGATGAAGGGGGAAGCGGCGTATGAAATCACTGAAACTGGTAGGGCCAAGGCAGCTGGAGTTCTTTGAAAGGCCCGAGCCTCACCTTACAAGTTCCCGGGATGTAAAGATCCAGGTAAAGTATGCCGGAATCTGCGTAGATGATATGCCGTTTTTCAGAAGGGACCGGGATATGCTGGCCTGGGGAAGCAATCTTCTTCCCCTGAATGGCCATGAGATGTCAGGAGTCGTTGTGGAATGCGGGCAGGATGCGGCGAGAAGCGGCATCAAGGTAGGAGACAGAGTCAGCGGCTATGCCTGGAACAAATGCGGGGAATGCTATTACTGCAAGACGGGAAGGGAAAGCCACTGCCTGAATCTGGTTCCGGCCCAGGGGACGCTGTCCGAGTATATCGTCTGGAATGCCAGGCAGCTGATGGTGCTGCCTCCTTCTGTATCTATGGAGGAAGGATGCTTAACGGATCCAATCGGATATGCCATCCACGGCGTTGACCGTGCCAAGATCAGCATCGGAAGCAAGGTGCTGATCATCGGCGGAACGCTGAACGGGCAGCTGATGCTTCAGATGGTAAAGATGCAAGGTGCCAGCAAGATTACGATGATCGACCAGGAAAAGACGATCCGGCAGCTGGCGTCTTCCCTGGGAGCTGAGTATACGATTGATCCGGTTCATGAAAATGTGGCGGCAATCGTGTCGCAGATTACCGAAGGGCTTGGCTATGACGTAATCTTCGAGACATCCGGGAATATTGCCATGCTAAGCCTTGCAACCAGGCTGCTGGCGCGCCATGGGAGCCTGCTGTTTTCAAGCATATACGGAATCAATACCAATCTGCCGATCAGCATTTCCGAATTGTACTTAAAAGAGGCATCGCTGATTCCCTATTACATGGCTCCGTATATCCTGCCAAGAATCAAGAGTATCATGAGCAAGTTAGAATTAAAGCCGCTGATTACGAAGGTATATGACTTCAAGGACGCGATCATGGCTTATAAAGATACTGAAACAGGGCTGTATCCGCATGTTCTGGTGAAGGTGTCTGATTGATGGAGGAGGTATTATTTTGAATGATATCAATATTGTGGTAATCGGGGGAGGCCCAGGCGGTTATGTGGCTGCCATCAGGGCTGCCCAGCTGGGCGCCCAGGTTACGCTTATAGAAAAGGATAAGATGGGCGGCACCTGCCTGAACGTAGGCTGCATCCCTACCAAGGTCCTGCTTCATGCCGCCGAGCTGATGTCGGCGGACGCAGAAGCGGCAGACTTTGGAATTCAATTGAATAAAGAAGGATTTGACTGGGAGAAACTTCAGGGCAAGAAGGAAAAGATCACGGGCCAGCTGGTAAAAGGCGTGACAGGGCTGATGAAGAGCAACGGTATCGAAGTACTGAAAGGAAAAGCCAGCTTCTGCTCGCCAGAGATACTGAAAGTGGTATTTGAGGATGGGAGCGAGAAGAAATTTACGCCGGATAAGATTATCATTGCAACGGGCTCCGTGCCAGCGGTTCCCCCGATCAAAGGGCTGAAGGAATCCAAAGGATGGATCGATTCTACAAAGGCGCTAAGCCTTGAAAAGGTGCCGAAGTCTATGATCGTCATAGGCGGAGGCGTGATCGGAATCGAGATGGCGACGATTTACAGCCAGCTAGGATGCGAGATTACGGTAATCGAGGCCATGCCCAAGATCCTGCCGCTGATGGATGAAGAACTGGGAACGCTCCTGGCAAGAAGGATGGGCCGTAAAAAGATAAAGATCATGACCAGCACCTCCGTCCTATCGGTGGAAGATAAGGATGACGAGGTGGAAGTGACGATATCGGACGGGAAAGAAGAAAAGACGCTTCTGGCTGAGAAAGTGCTGGTAGCCGTAGGACGAAAGAGTTATACGGATACCCTGAATCTGGACGAATCCGGCATCGAATATGACGGCAGCCGCATTCTTGTTAATGACAGGATGGAGACCAATGTGCCGGGCATCTATGCCATCGGCGACTGTACCGGAAGCACGATGCTGGCCCATGTGGCTTCGGCTCAGGGCGAGATTGCGGCGGAGAACGCCATGAATGGGAAACGTTCCTACGATGAGTCCACATGTCCTTCCTGCGTCTATACCAGCCCTGAGTTTGCGGGGGTAGGACTGACGGAGGCGAAAGCAGCCCAGATGGGGTACAAGTATAAGATCGGGAAGTTCCCTCTGAAGGCCAATGGCAAGGCGCTGATCATGAATAACGGAGAGGGTGTCGTGAAATTTGTCGTGGAAGAAGAGTCAGACAAGATTCTCGGCGTCCATATCCTTGGAAGCAGGGCGACGGATCTGATTGGGGAGGCCGCGATCGCCATCGGCATGGGAGCAAGCATAGAGGATCTGGCAAATGTAATCCATGCACACCCCACCCTCAGCGAGGCGATCCGGGAGGGCGCGCTCTCATCCATTCATTTGGCAATACATATACCAAATAAATAGACAGGCCAGACTGTAGCAGGATTGGTGTTTGCAAACAAGCACAAATCCTGCTATTTTTGTCGAACTATTGTGAAAAAAATATCAGAAAAATCCGTCTATAAGGGCAGTTTGGTGAAAATCATGTGAAAATATTTGAGGTGTCTTGAATCTTTAACGCATAATAATACACATTAATTACAGAACTTGCGTATGTGAGTGAAACGCAATTATTCATGACTGATGCTATAATCAATATATGCAAAATCACAAGAGGAACAAAGGAAATAAGCACAAAAATGTACAATTACACTAAAAACAGAATTAAAAATCGCCGCCGGCAAAAGAAAGGTGATTTTTAAGGATAGAAAATCTTTAGACTGGAAAAAGGCCTGAGGATTTCGAAAAACAAAATTTTAGTATAGGAGGAAGATGAAATGAAAAGGAGAAGGTTTACAAAGGTAGTTGCAGTGGCAGCAGTCCTGGCAATGGTCCTGGGCATGACAGCATGTTCTGGAAAGTCGGATTCGGACGCGGACAAGAAGGATTCCAAGAAAAAGACGGAGTCTGATTCCGGCAAGCATACGGATATTTATGAATCTGCCAGCGAGCTCTACAAAGAAGGCGAAAAGAATAAGGTGGGAATCACGGTAATCGACAATGTTATCCCGCACTGCCAGGCATTTATCGAAGGCGCAAAGTCAGTAATTGAAGAAAACGGCGATGAGGCTGTTATTCTGGACCCGGGATTTGATGCAGTGGTACAGGCCAGCAACATTGATGACTTCGTAGCACAGGGATGCGTTGGCGTCGTATGCGAGACCATCGATGGAAAGGCATTGATCACATGTACGCAGAATGCAGTAGATGCAGGCGTTATGGTGGCATCCGCAGACTTCCCGTTTGGAGAAGGCTTTGAAGACCTGGTTTGCTCACAGACCATGACTCCGAACGAGGAGGCAGGAGAAGTGCTGGCAGAGAAGATGTTTGAAGATGTTGGAGAAGGTGCCAACGTAGTCATCCTGGCAACGCCGAACTCAGGCTCCCAGGCAAGAGCAGATGGTTTCCGTACCGTATGCAAGAAGAATAAAATGAACATCATCTTTGACGGCGATGGCGGCGGAGAAGTAGAACTTGCTAACTCCGTCATGCAGGATCTCCTTCAGGCAAATGATAAGATCGACGCAGTCATCTGCTCCAATGACGAGCAGGCAATTGGCGCATATACAGCAGCGGAATCTGCAGGCCGGGCAGATGAAGTAAAATGCTATGGATTTGACGGAGCGCCTGAGGCGATCGAATTCATCCTCAAGGGACAGGAAGCAGCTTCTCTTGGCCAGCAGCCATATGAAATGGGCAAGCAGACAGCGCTTGATCTCTACAAAGCACTTAAGGGAGAAGACATAGGAGCGGCTATCAAGTACACGCCTTACAAGGTCATCACCAAGGACAACGCAGAAGTAAGAAAAGAAACGTATTACAACGGCGATCCTGACTACAAGTTTGAGTAAGAGAGACTGATACGAACAAACAATGCGGGGAGCAGTGCTAAGGTTGCTCCCTGCAATATGGCTGACAATAATCGATACGTTAAAGTAGGGAAGACGAATATGAGTGAAAAAATGATTGTAAAGATGGAGAATATTACGAAGCGTTTTGGCCCTGTAGCAGCGTTAAAAGACGTTAGCTTCGAACTCCGGGAAGGCGAGACGCATGCGCTTCTGGGCGAAAATGGCTCTGGAAAGTCTACATTGATCAAGGTTCTGGGTGGAATACATAAAAAGAATGAGGGCCGCATTCTCATTGATGGCAAAGAAGTGGATATTGACAGCGTAGATACGGCGAACAATTATGGGATCAGCATCGTGCATCAGGAACTGTCGTTTGCCCCGATGATGACGGTAGCCGACAATATCTTTATGGGGAGAGAATATACCAATAAGCTTGGCCTTATTGACTCCAAGCGTATAAGGAAAGAGACACGGGATGCACTGGAGGCTTTCGGTTCGGATATCCAGCCGGATGACTTGATGGCAAACTTAAGCGTTTCCCAGCAGCAGGTAGTAGAAATTGTAAAAGCACTTTCCAACAATGCAAAGATACTGGTTATGGACGAGCCTTCCGCCTCTTTGTCCCTAAAAGAAGTAGAACACCTTTATGAAAGTATAGACAGGCTGAAAGAACTGGGGATCTCCATTATCTATGTATCCCATCGTATGGAGGAACTGTTCCGGCTGGGAGACAGGGTTACCGTCTTAAGGGATGGAGAATATGTAGGCACGAAGAATCTTGCGGACGTAACGGAAGACGATCTGGTCCAGATGATGGTCGGACGGGCGATCGAGGAGCACTACGGAGAGCATGAGGTAAAGGAAGAGGTAGTCCTTGAAGTAAAAGGACTGTCAAGAGGCAGAATGGTGCAGGATGTCAGTTTTTCCGTCAGAAAAGGAGAAGTTGTGGGGATCGCAGGCATCGTAGGCGCAGGACGCAGCGAGACAGCCAGGGTCATCGCAGGCATCGACAATGGGTATGAAGGCGAGATCCTGCTGAACGGGGAAGTCATAAAGATTAATAAGCCAAATGATGCCATATCAAGAGGAATCGTCCTGATTCCGGAAAACCGCAAGGAGCAGGGGCTGGTTCTGGGACAGACGGTGAAAGAGAATGCAACTATTACGATTCTTGACAGATTCATTAAGTTTGTGGGCGTTAATTTTAAACTGATGAATCAGGTTACGGATGATCTGATCAAGAAATTCAATATCAAAGTCTCGTCAAGAGACCAGGAAACAGGAAAATTAAGTGGCGGAAACCAGCAGAAAGTTGTTCTTGCCAAATGGCTGGCAACCAACCCTAAATTGCTTATTTTGGATGAACCCACTCGTGGAATAGATGTAGGCGCCAAGGCTGAAATCTACAAGCTGATTGATGAACTGGCATGCCAGGGAATGAGCACGCTTATGATTTCCTCTGATCTGCCTGAACTTATGAGGGTATGCGACACCATTTACGTAATGAGAAGAGGAAGAATGGGAGGACGGCTCAGCGGCGAAGATTTGAATCAGGAATTAATTATCAAGCATGCAACAGGAGGGGGACAAAATGAAAAATAACAGTAATACCATCATGAGTGGCGGTGCCATGAAAGCGATAAAGAGGAATCTGGGAATTCTGGTCGCCTTGGTCGCATTGTGCGTGGTCTTATCCTTTGCCACATCTGCATTTTTGACAAGCAAGAATATCATGAACGTTCTGCAGCAGATATCTACGAACGGAATGATCGCATTCGGCATGACATACGTAATCCTGCTTGGAGGCATTGACCTGTCGGTAGGATCGGTAGTCGCGCTCTCAGGCGTAATGTCTATGGCCCTGATGGCCAGATCCGGCTGGGGCCTGGTACCGGCGCTTCTCGCAGGCGTCCTGATCGGAACTGTGATCGGCCTGATTGACGGATTCTTCATTACAAAGGTCAATATGCCGGCATTCATCGTTACGCTGGCAATGATGAACATAGCCAGAGGCTTCGCGCTTATCACCACCAGCGGAAAGCCTATCTATGTACAGGACGACAGGCTGCTTATTATAGGTAACGGCAAACTGCTGGAGAATGTGCCTTTGCAGGCAGTCTATATGCTGATCATCTTTGCGCTTCTGTTCGTCGTGCTGAATTATACCAAGTATGGGCGCCATCTGTATGCGACTGGCGGAAATATCGAGGCTGCAAGATTTTCAGGAATTAATGTTAACCGCGTTCAATTGACCGCGTATATCATCTCAGGAACCGTTTCCGGATTTGCCGGAGTCCTGACGGCAGCGAGACTGTATTCCGCGCTTCCATCTATGGGAGAAGGCGCGGAGATGAATGCGATCGCGGCAGTCGTGCTTGGCGGTACCATGATGACAGGAGGATCCGGAACCCTTGGCGGAACCCTGATTGGCGCCCTGATCATCGGAGTCATGAACAACGGACTGAACCTGATGGGCGTCAGCTCTTACTGGCAGGATGTGGCGAAAGGCGTAATCATTATCCTTGCCATCTATATGGACATCATCAGGAATAAAAAGAAAGTAAAATAAGACGATCATAAAAAAGATGGTTAAGAAAAAGATCTCCTATGTTAGAATAGACTTCATAGAAGATCTTTTTTGCGTAGACAGTAATCTGATAACCGTTTCTTAATATAAGAATGAGGAGGAAAGCTATGAATTATATCGTATGGGCAGAATCGAATGATCCAAGATACAATCTGGCAGTGGAAGCCCACTTGCAGACATTGGTAAAAGAAGGGGATGTCATTTTGTACCTGTGGCAGAATGAGCATACTGTAGTAATAGGAAAGAATCAGAATATCCTGAAAGAATGCAGGGCCAGGCTACTGGAAGAGGAAGGCAGCTATGTGGCCCGTCGGACGACGGGGGGCGGCGCGGTCTACCAGGATATGGGAAATGTCTGCTTCACCTTTCTTGCGTCTCCAGAGATGTATGACTTGAAAAGACAGTCCGGGATCATTGCGGATGCGTGCAGATTCTACGGAATTGAGACGCAGGCTTCCGGACGGAATGATATCCTGACTAAGGAAGGACTGAAATTTTCCGGCAATGCATATTCCAAGACAGCCAGCTGCAATGTGCAGCACGGAACGCTGATGGTGGACGTGGACAAGGAGAGGATGACCCGCTATCTGACGCCGTCTAAAGAGAAGATGAAGGCGAAAGGCGTTGATTCCGTCAGATCCCGGGTGTGCAACCTAAGGGACTTGAATCAGGAAATCACGACACAGGGAATCATGGAGCAGATGGCGGAAAGTTTTCAGAAGGAATATGGTACGGCGCAGATTCTGAAACTAGGCGGGGAGGATCAAGAGAAGATCCGGCAGATCTATGAATCCTATTGTTCCTGGGAATGGGTATATGGACAGTCTCCGGCGTGCGAGATCGTTCATCAGAAACGGTTCGTCTGGGGAGAAGTAGAGGTTCAGATGCACTTGGAAAACCTCGTTATCAAGGAGATAAAGGTATATACGGACGCATTGGACATCGGCCTGCCGCAGGCGATCGAGAAGGCATTCAGAGGCAGGCGTTATGATCTGTCAGACGTAGCCACGGACGCGGCAGAAGGAGAATCCGCCATAGAAAGGCAGAAGCAGGTGAAGGAGGTAATCGATTGGATTGCAGGGATATCTTAATCCGGCAGGTAGACAATGCAGGGGTTCTGATCCGTCTGGGAGACACTTGGATCTGCACGGATATTCTATGTGCCCATGGATATGGCAAATACATGACGGCAGATGAAGCAGCGATAGAGGAACTGTATCAGGCAGGGCCTGAGGAATGGCCGGAAGCGTGCCTGATCACGCATGAGCATCCGGATCATTTCTCCGAAGAAAGGATGCGGCGCTATGCAAGGATCCATAAAGAGATGAAGATTATCTCCAACGAGGCAGTCGTAAGCCGCCTGCGCCCCTGCATAGAGGAAGACCGGCTGACGGCCATAGGAAGAGGAAGGAAGCAGAAGATCATGGCAGGAAAGACGTTGATCACTGCCTTTAGCAGCAGGCATATGGGACGTCAGTACGATGCGATCGTGAACCTAAGCTTCCTGCTGGAGTATCGGGGCTATAGGATATTGATTACCGGGGATGCAGATCCCCGGTATTTGCTGAGGCAGGCGGCGGGACTGGGGATGAAGGCAGATCTTCTGATCAGCCCGTTTGCCTATATCACCCTCCGGTTTGCCAGAAGGCAGCTGGAAGAAGTGCTGGGAGCGCGCCAGGTATTTGCAATCCATCTGCCTGCGGGCGGAAAAGATGGGACGCGCTTTCGGGAGATTCTGAATGCCGCGCAAAAGGAGGAAGGAATTCCCCGGATCATCTATGGAAACGAACTCGGCCAGGAGCTAGTTATAAAAATTGTATAAATAGTGTTGACAAAAGAAAAAGGGAGTGCTAAATTAATAATCGAAGATGTTAGCACTCAAAAATGTAGAGTGCTAACAGCAAAATCCGAAAGGAGGAGGATAGATGGTATCAGAACATGGACTTAGCGACCGCAAGCTTAAGATCCTTCATGCGATTATCCAGAACTATCTGGAGACAGGCGAGCCGGTTGGTTCCAGAACCATATCAAAGTATACGGATCTGAACTTAAGTTCTGCAACCATCCGTAACGAGATGGCGGACTTGGAAGAGATGGGCTACATCATGCAGCCTCACACGTCGGCCGGACGCATTCCTTCGGATAAAGGCTACAGACTCTATGTAGATATGCTGATGGAAGAAAAAGAACAGGAACTGAGCGAGATGCAGGAACAGATGCTGGATAAGGCGGATAAGATGGATCAGCTTCTGAGACAGGCGGCAAAGGTTCTGGCTAACAGTACGAACTATGCGACGATGGTATCCACGCCCATGAACAATGCGAACAAACTCAAGTTCATTCAGCTGTCCATGGTAGACGACGAGCAGATCATCGCGGTAATCGTGCTTGGAGGCAATGTGATCAAGAATAAGATCATTGATATTGACGAGCCAATCAGCAATGAGAATCTGTTGAAATTGAATATGCTTTTAAACACGACGCTGAATGGCATGTCTATCGAGGAGATCAATCTTGGACTGATCGCAAGGCTGAAGGAGCAGGCAGGCATACACAGCGAGGTGATTGGAAACGTTCTGGATGCGGTGGCGGATGTCATCCAAGTGGATGACGACATGCAGATCTACACAAGCGGAGCCACGAACATCTTCAAGTATCCGGAACTCAGCGATAATCAAAGCGCCCAGGAGATCATCAGCGCGTTTGAGGAAAAACAGCAGCTTAGCGAGCTGGTAACGCAGACATTATCGCAGGAAGATAATACAGGGATCCAAGTCTACATCGGTGATGAGACGCCGGTCAAGACCATGAAGGACTGCAGCGTTGTCACCGCCACTTATGAATTAGGCGACGGCATGAAGGGAACCATAGGTATTATCGGGCCAAAGAGAATGGATTATGAGCATGTATTAAAATCCATGAAGCGGCTTCAAAGCGAATTGGATGAAATGTTTCATAGAAAAGAATAGGAAAGGTGGAAGAACCCTTGGAGAATAATCAGGAAAAGAGCCAGGAAGAGATGGTAAAAGAGGCGGTGGAAGAAGCCAAAAAATCGGCCGGGGAACAGCCGGAAGGCGAGCCCGGGGAAGATCAGGCAGAAGAAGAGTGTGCCAAAGAGGCATCCGAAGGTGAAGAAGCCTCCGAGAACGAGGAAGAAGAGCCGGATGAGGAAGACGAAGATAAAAAGTCTGGCAAGAAACTATTTGGCAAAAAGAATAAGAAAGATAAAAAGGACGAGAAGATTGAGGAACTGACTGACAGGCTCACTCGTCAAATGGCAGAGTTTGATAACTTCCGCAAGCGTACGGAAAAGGAGAAATCCCAGATGTACGAGATAGGAGCGAAAGATATCATAGAAAAGATTCTTCCGGTAGTCGACAACTTTGAGCGAGGGCTTGACGCTGTCAAGGAAGAAGACAAGGAAGACCCATTTATCCAGGGAATGGAGATGGTGTATAAGCAGTTAATGACTGTGCTGGGAGAATTGGGCGTTAAGCCGATCGAAGCGGTAGGCAAAGAATTCGACCCGAATCTCCACAATGCAGTGATGCATGTGGAAGATGAGAACTTTGGCGAGAATATCATAGCCGAGGAATTCCAGAAAGGTTATATGTACCGTGACTCCGTAGTGAGGCACAGCATGGTAAAAGTAGCAAACTAATTCCAGATAATTTAGAAAATAAAACAGGAGGTCTTTATAATGGGCAAAATCATTGGTATTGATTTAGGAACCACGAACAGCTGCGTGGCTGTTATGGAAGGTGGCCAGCCAACGGTCATCGCAAATACGGAAGGTGCCAGGACGACGCCATCCGTCGTAGCATTTACAAAAACAGGGGAACGTCTTGTGGGCGAGCCTGCAAAACGTCAGGCAGTGACAAACGCTGAGAGGACGATCTCTTCTATTAAAAGAGAGATGGGCTCTGATTTCAGAGTGACGATTGACGATAAGAAATATTCTCCACAGGAGATTTCCGCAATGATCCTTCAGAAACTTAAGGCAGATGCGGAAGGATACCTGGGAGAAAAGGTAACAGAGGCGGTTATTACCGTACCAGCTTACTTTAATGACGCTCAGCGCCAGGCTACAAAGGATGCAGGCAAGATCGCGGGCCTTGATGTAAAGCGTATTATCAATGAGCCTACTGCGGCAGCGCTTGCTTACGGGCTTGACAATGAGAAGGAACAGAAGATCATGGTATATGACCTTGGCGGCGGTACCTTCGACGTATCCGTCATCGAGATCGGCGACGGCGTTATCGAGGTATTATCTACCGCAGGTAACAACAGGCTGGGCGGAGATGACTTCGACCAGAAGATCACGGATTATATGATCGCTGAATTCAAGAAGCAGGAAGGCGTAGATCTGTCAGCCGACAAGATGGCGCTTCAGAGACTGAAAGAAGCGGCAGAGAAGGCAAAGAAGGAACTGTCTTCTGCAACGACCACAAATATCAACCTTCCATTTATTACAGCAACAGCGGAAGGCCCGAAGCATTTTGACATGAACCTGACAAGGGCAAAATTTGATGAACTGACGCATGACCTTGTGGCAAAGACATCAGAGCCAGTAACGAGAGCGCTTTCTGACGCAGGCATTACTGCTTCCGAACTGGGCCAGGTACTTCTGGTTGGCGGTTCCACGCGTATCCCTGCTGTCCAGGAAGAAGTGAAGCGGCTGACAGGCAAGGAGCCAAGCAAATCTCTGAACCCGGATGAGTGCGTAGCGCTTGGTGCATCCGTTCAGGGCGGCAAGCTTGCCGGAGATACGGGTGCAGGCGACATCCTTCTTCTGGATGTAACTCCGCTGTCACTGTCAATCGAGACGATGGGCGGTGTTGCAACAAGACTGATTGAAAGAAATACGACGATTCCTACCAAGAAGAGCCAGATCTTCTCCACAGCGGCAGATAACCAGACAGCCGTAGATATCAATGTCGTACAGGGAGAGAGACAGTTCGCCAAAGATAACAAGTCTCTGGGACAGTTCAGGCTGGATGGAATCCCGCCGGCTCCACGCGGGGTACCGCAGATCGAAGTTACATTCGACATTGATGCGAACGGCATCGTAAATGTATCCGCAAAAGACCTTGGAACAGGCAAAGAGCAGCATATCACCATCACGGCAGGCTCTAACATGTCTGATGACGAGATCGACAAGGCGGTAAAAGAAGCAGCGGCATTCGAGGCGCAGGATAAGAAGCGCAAGGAAGGCATTGATACGAAGAATGATGCGGACGCCCTGGTATTCCAGACGGAAAAAGCCCTGGGCGAGGTAGGAGATAAGATTGATGCTGCAGATAAGGCTGTCGTTGAGGCGGACTGCAAGGCATTGAAGGAACTCCTTGAAAAAGTAAACATGGATGACATGTCAGACGCGCAGATTGCCGAGATCAAGGCAGGCAAAGAGAAACTGATGGAGAGCGCGCAGAAATTATTTACTAAGATGTATGAACAGGCCGGAGCAGCAGCCGGAGCACAGGGAGCAGACCCGAACATGGGGGCAGGCCCGAATCCGGGAGCAGGCCCTGCACCGGACGGCTTCCAGGGAGATGACGTTGTAGACGGTGACTATAAGGAAGTATAAGCCCAGTGCGAATACTGTTCCGCGAAACTCAAGCGAGATTATTTATTCTTAAGCTTAGTCTCGCGGAACTTCCTTATGTACATGAAAGAAAGGGATAAAAGATGGCAGAATCAAAGAGAGATTACTATGAAGTGCTTGGCGTCAGCAGAGATGCCGACGACGCTACATTAAAAAAAGCATACAGACAGGTTGCCAAGAAATACCATCCTGATATGAATCCCGGAGACGCTGAAGCAGAGAAGAAGTTCAAAGAAGCGTCCGAAGCCTATGCAGTCTTGAGTGACCCGGAGAAACGGCGCCAGTATGACCAGTTCGGCCATGCTGCCTTTGAAGGAGGCGCTGGAGGCGCCGGCGGATTCGGCGGATTTGATTTTGGCGGGGCAGACTTCAGCGATATATTCGGCGACATATTCGGCGACCTGTTCGGCGGCGGCAGCCGCAGGGGCCGTGCAGGCCAGGGTCCTATGAAGGGCATGAATATCCGCAAGAGCGTAAGGATTACCTTTGAAGAGGCAGTATTCGGCTGTGAGAAAGAGATCGAGGTCATCTTAAAAGATCCATGCCCGAAGTGCAGCGGCACAGGCGCGAAGCCGGGAACATCCCCGGAGACCTGTCCGAAATGCGGCGGCAAAGGCCAGGTAGTATATACGCAGCAGTCCTTCTTTGGAACTGTGCAGAATGTTCAGACCTGTCCGGACTGTCACGGAACCGGCAAGATCATTCGGGAAAAATGTCCGGATTGCAGTGGAACAGGATATGTATCCAATAAGAAGAAGATTGCGGTTACGATACCGGCAGGCATTGACAACGGTCAGAGCGTGCGTATCCGCGATAAAGGAGAGCCGGGCGTAAACGGCGGCCCGAGAGGAGATCTGCTGGTAGAGGTTAATGTATCCAGGCATCCCATATTCCAACGCCAGGATATGCATATCTTCTCCACTGTGCCGATCTCATTTGCCCAGGCGGCAATCGGCGCGGACATCCGGATCAAGACGGTAGACGGGGAAGTCCTGTATAATGTGAAGCCAGGCACGAAGACGGATACGAAAGTGCGGCTGAAAGGAAAAGGGGTTCCATCCCTTCGCAATTCCCAGGTACGGGGCGATCACTATGTGACTTTGGTAATCCAGACTCCGGAGCATCTAAGCCAGGAGGCGAAAGAAGCGCTTCGAAGATTCGACGAGTTGACCGGCAATACGCTGGGAACAGCGTCTGAGAGCGATTCCGAGCCCAAGAGCGGCAAGAAGAAAAAAGGATTTATGGATAAAGTAAAGGAAGCCTTTGATGATTAAGTTCATCAAAGGCTTCTTCTTTCTCTTGCTAATTCGCGCTTTGCTGCCGGTTGTGAATGATCACCAAGGCTATGAATAAGAATGCCAGGGCGAACAGAATCTGGATGACGTACCCTGTATACAGGGATTTCAGCTGGGTGCTGCTGAACGTGTGGTTGTTGGCGATCAAGTTGTTGCCGGTCTCATACCAATAGATCGGAAGGAAGCGTGCAACGGTCTTGATTCCTTTGCTTAAAACCTCCAGGCTTACCAGAACCCCGCTGATAAAGGACAGGCCAAGAGAGACCACGTTGACCACTGCACTGATCATCTCTTCCTTGCGTACCATGCTTCCCACCAGGAATGCGATCGAAAGGGATACCAGCATCATCAGGAAGCTGTTGAACAGATAGTGGGGCAGGTGCGGATCCTTTAAAAATTCCTTTCCATACATGAGGACCGGCAGCATAGTGCACACCCCCCAGACTGCAAGGCCAATGACTGCATAGCCTAATATCAGCTGAGCGTTCTGCCGTTTGCCGGACACGGCGGAACACAGCATCCGCCTTTTGACATCCGGCTTATTAAAGGCGATCATGATATAGGTCAAGGAATAGCACAGGATGGACAGGAGGATATAGGGCATATACTGGTACATGAAAGAGTACATGGTCCGTTGGCCTCCATGCCCATTCTTGTCGATGAGCGTTATGTCCGCCGGCTCCTTTGCATTCTCCTTCACTTCGGCAATGGCTTCGGGGAGAGAGAATCCGCTGGCAGTCAGGACCCGCACGTTATTCAGGAAGGTGTCGATCTGCTGGTCTACATAGTAGCCGGTAGTGCTCCCGGGGACCTTGATAACGGGAAGCGTCTCTGTTCCATTCAGGCATCTGCTTTCAAAATCCTTCGGGATCGTTACTACATAATTGATTTCCCGGTAGAAGAGGCGGTCCTGGATGACCGACTTGTCATCGGGCATATCTTTAATGGTATGGTACTGTTCCAGGTAGGAGGCCATTCCCTTAGCCAGTTCCCCGCCGTCCCGGTCGATGACCGCGATATCCAGGCTTTCCATGCTGTAGGACTTGGCGGTGTTCTGGACATCCATCTTCTGGATGGCAAAGCATATGGCCAGAAAGATGGAGATATACAGGAATAAAATATTAAGATTGCGTTTGGTGATGGTCATAAAACCTTTAAATACTGTCATATCGTTCCCTCCTTATGCCCAGGTATGCGATGAATAGAAATAGCGCGCTCATGACTGCAAGAATGCCGATGCTTCTTGCAAAGCGATGCGCGTCATTATACACGCTCATGCAGTAAAAGGCATCGCTTAATACCGCGGCCGGATTCAGCCGGTTGATGATCGGGCAGTGAAGCTCAATGATATTCTTCATATTGCCGAACATCAGTCCAGCCAGGAATCCCGGAATCAAGGTGATGGCGACCGTAAGTCCCAGCTTCATATCCGTAGACAGCTTGCTGAGGCACCCGAAGGCAATTCCTAAACTTACGCCGATCATGCTTCCCATGAAGTCCACGACCAGAAGCGCACCGATGTTATCTCCAAGGCTGATTCCCAGAACTTTTATAAGATACAGGTTGAGAACCAGAATGTTGATGAAATGGATGATGAACAGCACCGTCATGTCTATCAGGATCAGCTTGAACTTATGGGTAGGGGTTATGCTGCGCCTGGCGCCAAGCGCAGACAGGTTGGCCTGGCTGTCAAGGCTGGAGCGGACGCCCAGAAACGCTCCGGAGAGGCACGCATAGGCAATCAATGCGAAGAAATACTGTACATTAGGGTCCAGCGTTTTTCCGCCCAGGGATTCGTTCCTGGTCTCCGGATGATAATCCTTCATTGCCTCGATAGCCGCGCCCATCTTTTCAGGATGAGTCATTGCGATCTTCTGGATCATGGCCGCGTTCTGATTATAATTTTTCAGAAGGGAAGACAGGATGCTTTCATTGATCCCGTTTTTCCCTACGGAGAGAGAAGGGGTATCGTCTACGTAGTAGATTCCAAGAATGGTCTCTTCTTTCAAGGCTTTGATTGCGGCAGATTCGGAAGAAATATCCTGGATGTCCAGCGTGTCGGGCTCCAGTTCCTCAAGGAATGCCTGGAAAGATTCGGCATTCTTGGAACTTAAGTCTTCCTCGATGATGGCCACCTTGATAGGATCCCACTCGTAGTCTCCGGTTCCATCAAGGCCGGCGCTGCCGAAAGAGAAGTAGAAGAAGGTTCCAAGGATCAAAGGAAAGGCCAGCGCCCAGAACATGATGGGATAGTCTCTTACAGTCTGTATGAATCGGTATTTCAGTAAGTGTAGCATAGCGCGCCTCCTAATCTCTTAACTCTTTGCCGGTGATTTCAAGGAATACGTCATTCAAGGTGGGGAGTTCGGAGAATACCCGGCCGAAGGAGACGTCGTTATCCTTCAGATAATCCAGTACGCGCACCAGGTTATGCTTGGCGCTGCTTAGGCGTATCGTCAGCATCTGCTCCTCGTAAGAGAGATCGAATACATGAGGCAGCTGGAGAATCTCGGCCAGTTCTAGGTCAGTCAGCGTGATGGCCTCGATGGTGATGGTCTCCCCGGTCTTGATCATCCTCTTTAATTCCTCCGTTGTTCCGGTGGCAAGGACCTTTCCATGGTCAATGATGGCGATGCGGGAGCAGATCTGCTCTACTTCTTCCATGTAGTGGGAAGTGTAGATGATGGTAGAACCCTGGCGGTTCAGTTCCATAATGCCTTCCAGGATCTTGTTCCTGCTCTGGGGATCTACGGCTACGGTAGGCTCATCCAGGATGATAAGCTTAGGCTTGTGCACGATGCCGCAGGCAATATTCAGCCTGCGAAGGAGCCCGATGGACAGTTTTTTGGGCCTCATTTTCTCGAAGTCTTCCAGGCCGGTAAACGCGATGGCTTCCTCCACCAGGCTTCTTCGCTTTTCCTTGTCTTTGACGTACAGGCCGCAGAAGTAGTCGATGTTCTCCCGGACAGTCATCTGTTCAAAGACTGCCACGTTCTGCATGACCACCCCGATGTCTTTTTTGATGTCATAGCTGTTGGGACGCATGGGCTTCCCAAATATGGTGATGGTACCCTTGTCATATTTTAACAGCGCGAGCAGACAGTTGATGGCTGTTGTCTTGCCGGACCCGTTGGGGCCCAGCAGGCCGAAGATCTCTCCCTCTTGTATATTAAGGCTTAAGTGGTCAAGCGCCACCAGGTCTCCATATCTTTTTACCAGATTTTCAATGTGGATCATGGGTGTTCCTCCTTATGGATCATTCTGTTTTGTGATTTGTTACTTGTAGTATAAAGCCCTGGCGTTTATAATGTAAGTGTCAGTTGTCAGGATGGCAAGTGACAAATGTCATGCCCTTTTGGGCAGTTTTGAGGAAACGTATATTTATGAAGAGAACGATCGACCAGACAGTCTTGCTAATATATTGCTTTACCACCGTATTGCTGGTGCCAGCTGATACGGCATTTCTTGTGGCGCTTCTTGCGGCCATTATCTATGGGGCATCCAATCTCTACCGGGATTCCTGGAAGTGGAATCTTGCATCCGCCATCGTTTTTCTTGCGATATCAATCGCGATCCCGCAGCTTTTGCTTTTTACCCCGCTCGTCTTATATAGCCTGCTGGACTACCGACAGTATATTCTGATCGCTGTCCTGGCGGTGCTTTATCTGATCTCTTATGGCCCAAAGGAGCCGGAAATTACGTGCTTGATAGCGCTTGGCTGCCTGGTGGCGATGCTGATCCAGTATCAGACTGGAAAATATGAAGAACTGGAGCATAAGTTCCGAAAGACTAGGGATGACGGCACAGAACTAAATCTTCTTCTGAAGGAGAAGAACCAGAATCTGCTGGAGAAGCAGGACTATGAGATCTATACAGCCACCTTGAGGGAGCGCAACCGGATCGCGCGGGAGATTCATGATAATGTGGGCCATATGCTGTCCCGGTCGATTCTTATGGTGGGAGCTATGAAGGCCATCAGCAGGGAAGAGAACCTAAAAGAGCCGCTGCTCCAGCTGGAGGATACCTTGAATGCCGCGATGAGCAGCGTGCGGCGAAGCGTCCACGACCTTCACGACGAATCCATCAACATGGAGGAGGTGCTGGGGGAACTGGTGGGCGACTTTGCCTTCTGCAAGGCCCATCTGGAATATGATATGGGATACGATGTCCCAAGGGAGATCAAGTATAGTTTTATCACGATCGTAAAAGAAGCGCTTAACAATGTCATGAAGCACAGCAACGCCACTCAGGTGAATGTTCTTGCAAGAGAGCATCCGGGGCTGTATCAGCTGGTAATCGAGGATAACGGAAGCGTCAGCGGTCCGGAAGAAGTAAAGGATGGCGTCCGGGGAATCGGGATACAGAATATGAAGGAGCGGATCGAGGCGCTGGACGGGACCATACAGATCCGAAGGGAGCGGGGATTCCGCATCTATATCACGGTGCCTAAGAAAAAGGAGGTAGGGAGTTGAATATTGTAATTGTAGACGATGACGTGCTGGTTTCCAGCGCGTTGAAGACCATACTGGAGTCGAGTGAAGAGATCCGGGTATCTGGCATGGGGCAGGATGGGAGCGAGGCGTTAGAATTATACCGGAAGCACAAGCCGGATGTACTTCTGATGGATATCCGCATGAAGAATGTAAGCGGGCTGACTGCTTCCCAGGAGATACTAAAGGCGTATCCCGAGGCGAAGATCCTGCTTCTTACCACCTTTTCCGACGATGAATATATTGTAAAGGCGTTGAAATATGGCGTGAAGGGCTATCTGCTGAAGCAGGATTACAACAGCATCCTGCCGGCACTGCAGGCGGTAAAAACAGGGCAGACGGTATTCGGGACGGAGATTATCGCCAAGATACCGGACCTTCTGCAGGAGAAGAAGACGTTTGACTGGGAGGCGCATGAGATTAGCGAAAAGGAACTGGAAGTAATCTCCCTGGTGGCGGAGGGCCTGAGCAATAAAGAGATTGCGAAGCGCCTGTTCTTAAGCGAGGGTACGGTGCGCAATTATATCAGCAGCATACTGGACAAATTAGAACTAAGAGACCGCACGCAATTGGCGGTCTATTATCTGAATACTACGCGGTAGTAAGAAAGGAATGCCTATGAACAGCGAACAGGATAAGACGATGGAACTATTGACGGCCACCACGCCCCTGGACATGGAGATACAGCATATGGAACCCCTGGACCGGGTCAATGGATTTGATGTAAGGCCAGGCTTCTATATGTTTGACGGAGCAACCCCGATTCCTAAGGGAGTCTGCTTTACGGTGCAGTCCCAGGGGGCAGCTTCCTGCGAGCTGCTCCTCTATCACAGGAAGGAGTCCGAGCCTTATGCGGTGATTCCATTTCCGGACAATTATAAGATTGGAAATGTCTATTCCATGGTGGTATTCGGCCTGAATGTGGAGGAATTCGAATATGCATACCGGCTGGATGGGCCTTATAATCCAAAGGAGGGCCTCCTCTTTGACAAGAAGAATATTCTTCTGGATCCTTATGCCAAGGCAGTGACCGGACAGAGTACCTGGGGACGGAAGGTCAGCGATGACGGATACCGGGCCCGGGTGGTGAGGAACAATTTCTACTGGGGCACGGAAGTATGGCCCAAGATTCCAATGGAAGAATTGGTCATCTACGAGATGCATGTCCGGGGATTTACCATGATGGATCCCGGGGTCAGCGCGCCTGGAACCTTTGAGGGAATCCGACAGAAGATCCCTTATCTGAAGGACCTGGGGGTCAATGCCATCGAGCTGATGCCCATCTTCGAATTTGACGAGCTGAGCGACCGGAGGGTAGTGGATGGAAGAGAACTTCTGAACTACTGGGGCTATAATTCCGTCAGCTTCTTCGCGCCCAACACCAGCTATGCATCTGCGGTAGAGTATAACCGGGAGGGGACGGAACTGAAGCAGCTGGTAAAATCCCTGCATGAGAACGGAATCGAGGTTATCCTGGACGTGGTATTCAATCATACGGCAGAAGGGAACGAGAACGGGCCTTTCATATCTTTTAAAGGCTTTGACAACAATATTTATTACCTCCTGACTCCCGATGGCTATTATTATAATTTCAGCGGCTGCGGCAATACCATGAATTGCAATCATCCGGTGGTACAGAGGATGATCATCGACTGTCTCAGGTACTGGGTCACCACGTACCGGATTGACGGATTCCGGTTCGACCTTGCGTCTATTCTTGGACGCAACGAAGACGGCACGCCGATGAGGAAGCCTCCGCTTCTACAGGCGCTGGCCCAGGATGCGATTCTTGCTGATACGAAGCTGATCGCCGAAGCGTGGGACGCCGGGGGATTATACCAGGTGGGAGACTTCCCTGCATTTAAGCGGTGGTGCGAGTGGAACGGCAAGTACCGGGATGATATGAGGGAATATCTGAAGGGAGGCCTATGGTGCGGCAAGTATGCGGCCAAGCGCCTGGTCGGGTCGCCGGATATCTACGATCCGAATATCCGGGGAAAGGATGCCTCCATCAATTTTATCACCTGCCATGACGGATTCACGCTGTATGATCTGTACTCGTATAACGAGAAGCACAACGAGGCTAACGGCTGGGGCAATACGGATGGCGGCAACGATAACCGCAGCTGGAACTGCGGAGCGGAGGGCGTAACCAGCGATCCAGAGGTTCTTCATCTAAGAAAGCGGATGATCAAGAATGCCTGCGCGACGCTCCTTACAAGCAGAGGGACGCCTATGTTCCTTGCGGGAGACGAATTTTGCAATACCCAGTTTGGCAACAACAATCCGTATTGCCAGGATAATGAGATCTCGTGGCTTGACTGGGGGCTGCTTAAGAAGAACCAGGATATCTACCAGTTCTTCCGGTATATGATCCATTTCCGCAAGAAGCACCCTGCCATCCACGGCCTGTGCCAGCCGGCGACCTGCGGCCTTATGGATGTGAGCCTTCATGGGGTACGGCCTTTTGAGGGAGACTTTGGGGAGGACGCCAAGGTCATAGCGGCAATGTTTGCGGGATTTGACAGCAAAAGAAAGAAAGACGACATCGTCTATATTCTGATCAATGCCTATTGGGAGGCCATGACGGTCACGCTCCCCACCCTGCCGGGAGATATGAAGTGGAGCATTGCGGCGAATACCGGCGAGGAAGGCGTGGGGTACCACGAGGAACCAGTGCCTTTGATGCAGGATGAGGTTCTTGCCGGGGAGAGGTCTGTGATGGTGCTGGTAGGAGGGCATTATGAATGATCTAAATGTGATTATCGTTGTTTTCCTTAGCCTGTTATTGGGCATTATCTGCCTGGCCGCTACGGCAAACGGCTGGGCATATAGCCGCAAGGCGGGATATATCGTGGCGTCCGGGTTTTTGATCTTTGGAGCGGTGTTTGGATTTGCCTGTGTTATGAAGGCAGATCTTCTTCTGGTGTTTGTGATCGCGGTTCCTTTTGGAGGGTTCCAGATTGCGATGGGGCTGTCCATGCTGGCCGACTGCTTGATCTATAGAAAGCGGGGCGAAGGACAGTTTATAAAGGCAGCTTATTCAGGCATGGAGCGAAGCACGGAATACTACAGAATCGTGGTACGTTTTATGGCGGACGGGAAGGTGATGGAGAGAGCATCCGAAGATCATTATACGGAGAGTTATATCAAAAAGCATATGAGAGAGACGGACGCCTGCACCATATGGCAGAATCCCAAGAACCCCGAAAGGTTTCGGATCCGGCGCTTTGAAGGACTGGTGCCAGGCATTCTGGTGTCATTCTTAGGTTTTATATTCTTTAGCATCCCATTTGAACTTCTGCTGGAAAGAATTTAGGAATCTGCAGGCAGGATCCGAATCATAACCTGGGTGACGTATTCTTCTATGGAAGAGATGGCGATCTCATTCAATCCGGTCTCATAGGCATTGCCGGTCAGGATCAGATGGTTCTCGCTGGCATAAGCAAGCATTTTCTTATAAAGAGAAGGAAGAGCGCTCCAGTCTCCTATGGAATAGCCATAGAGGTAGGTGCCTTCCGGGCGCAATAGGAGGCCGGGCTTTTGTTTCTTCTTTTCTACGGGGACGAACAGGCCTCCATATTCTTCAAAATTCCCTTCTCTTATATTTTCAACCGTAATATAACTTCCAAATCCCATCCGGCACTGTGCTGCGTCGAAGGAGTTCCTCAGATGGCGCAGGGCTTTGACGGCATCATCGTCTGCGAAGGCATAGGGGATGGTCGCAAGCCAGGCATCCGGACATTTGCCAATCCGAAGTTCCTGGTGCGTTATACTGCGGCATAAGTCCAGCTGCTGCTTCTGGCGCTTAAGGATATCCTTTGTCTTTTTCAGGCGTCGGATCTCCTGGTCGATCTCTTCCAGCTTGCTGTCGGCGATGCGATAGAAGCGGCACGTATCCGGCTGGTCCATATATTCCTTGATCTCCTCAAGGCTCATGTGAAGTTCCTTCAGCATGAGAATATATTCCAACTCTATACTCTGGGAATAGTCATAATACCGGTAGTTGTTATCGCCTTTATAAATGGGAGAGAACAGTCCGATGGCATCGTAATAATGCAGCGTCCGCTTATTGATTCCGTGCAGCTGCGCGAACTGGGCGGTGGTGAGCCGGATAGGCCTGGCATTCAAATTTTTCATAGAGAATCTTCCTCCTTGACTCTACAGTTACTGTATACTTTATGCTCATTATACACGAACATGTGCAAAAGAGAAAGGAGATATATCATGCAGGAAGAGATCATGCTTAGAGAAATGAGGGACGAGGATTATGAAGCCATAGAGGAGATCATCAGCGAGACTTGGAATTATGACCAGCTGACGACCCCGCAGGCTGCCCGTAAGATGGCAAAGGCATACTTGTACGGATGCCTGGCCAACCAGACTTACAAGCAGGTAGCAATATGTGACAAAACGGTGGCGGGAGTCATCATGGGCAAGAACATCAGGCATCACAGGTGTCCGCTTAAAATCCGGCTGAATAAGATCAGGGCCGTGGCCGGGCTGCTGCTTGACCGGGAGGGTAGAAGAGTGTCTTCAATATTTTCCGCCGTAAATGAGATTGACGGGGAATTGCTGAAAGAAAGCGGGAAGGACTATCAAGGGGAGGTGGCGTTCTTTGCCATCCGTTCTAAGTTCCGGGGAAGAGGCCTTGGGAAAAAGATGTTTTGCAGCCTGACGGACTACTTTAAGGCGGAGGGAATCAACGAGTTCTTCCTATATACGGATACCACATGCAACTACCCCTTCTATGAGCATCAGAAGATGCATCGGCGCGCGCAGAGAACCCATGCTTTCCAGATAGAGGGACAGGAGGTGCCGATGACATTTTTCCTGTACGACGGGCTTTGCCGCGAGATGGGAAATAATTGAGAAAAAGATGGGGATGCTCTAGCCATCCTGCCGTTGTTTTGGTACAATAATTGTCAGACTGGAAAATTGGGAGGACTTACGAATGAAGAGACCAGGACAGGAGGCAGCAAAACGCCTGAATATAAATTGGGGAAGTTTTTACCGGAATGTATTTGCCTTGGTCATCCCTATGGCCATTCAGAATCTGATCAATGTGGGGGTGACGGCAGCAGACGTGATCATGCTGGGACGAGTGGGGGAGAAGGTGCTCTCCGGCGCATCTTTAGCCGGACAGATTCAGTTTATCATGACGCTGATCTTCATGGGCATTACTTCCGGGGCTACCGTCCTGACGGCCCAGTACTGGGGGAAGAAGGATACAAGGACCATCGAGAAGGTGCTGGGGATGGGACTTGCGGCGGGGCTGATTACGGCCGTGGCGTTTGCGGCTGCTGCTCTCTTTATTCCGGAGGCGCTGATGCGCATCTATAGCTCGGATCCTGCGGTGATCGCGGAGGGCATCCGGTACTTGAGGATTGTCGGCTTTTCCTATCTGTTCATGGCAGTGACGCAGGTCTACTTAAATATCATGAGAAGCATCGAGCGGGTATTGATTGCTACCTTTGTCTACAGCATCTCGCTGATCGTAAATATTGCCGTGAATGCGCTGCTGATCTTCGGGCTTCTGGGATTCCCGGCTCTGGGAATCCGCGGCGCTGCTATCGGAACGCTGTGCGCCAGAATCGTGGAGATGGTCATCGTGCTGTGCTATGCATACTTTCAGAACCGGGTGGTGCGTATCAGGATCGGGGATATGGTGCATGTGGACAAGGTGCTTTTAAAGGACTATATGGTGTACGCGATGCCGGTGGTCCTCAATGAACTGATGTGGGGACTGGGAAGTTCCGCTAATACAGCGGTCATCGGCCACCTTGGAAGCGCGGCCGTAGCAGCCAATTCCGTGGCCCAGGTAGCCAGGCAGCTGGCGACCGTCGTGGTGTTCGGCATCTCTCATGCTACAGCAATCTATCTTGGCAAGACCATCGGAGAACAGAAGCTGGAGCACGCCAAGGCGTATGCCAAGCGGTTCATCTATCTCAGCCTGATTCTGGGAGCGGCAGGCGCGCTGGTGATCCTGGCGGCCGCGCCGATTGCCAACGCTACGCTGGCGCTCAGTCCGGATGCAAAAGGATATCTGACATTCATGTTCTTCGTCATGTCCTATTTCACGATCGCCCAGTCCTTAAATTGCACGATGGTGGTAGGAATCTTCCGTTCCGGCGGGGATACCAGGTTCGGGCTTATCATGGACGTGTCTACCATGTGGGGATTCTCCATACTGCTGGGCGCGGTGGCCGCCTTCGTATTTCATGCAAGCGTGCCGATCGTCTATGTCATATTGATGAGTGACGAACTGATCAAGGTGCCGATTACCATAAAGCGGTATCTCAGCTATAAATGGCTGAAAAATGTAACCAGGGAAAAAGAAGAATTGGAGGGAGCATAGCATGATCGTATTAGAGAAGCAGGAAATCGAATCGCTGATAGACTTGAATCAGATGATGGATCAGATTGAGGAGGCCTACCGGATATTCGGAGAGGGAGACTATTACATGCCGCCCAGGCAGGCCGTGGAGGATGCCAATAAGTCTATGATGTACATGCCCTGCTATACAAAGGAAATGATCGGGACCAAGATATTGAGCATCTTTCCCGACAATGCCAAGCTGGGCCTGCCGTCCATTGACGGCGTGATGCTTTTAAACGACTATCAGACTGGCAAGCCGCTGGCCATACTGGATGGACAGACGGTTACCGCGTGGCGGACCGGCGCCGTTGGAGGCGTGGGAATCCGGCATCTGGCGGCAAAGGACAGCCATACGGTAGGGATCATTGGCGCGGGCGTGCAGGGATTTTACCAGGCGCTTTATGCATGCGCGGCCAGGGATATCCATACCGTATACGTCTATAATCACAGCAGCCGGGACTTGACAGATTATCTGGGCAGATTGGAAAAAGCTATTGATAAGGAAGGCACAAAGGTAGTACAATGTAAGACAGTAGAAGAATTAGCGAAAAAAAGCGATATCATCTGCACGACAACGCCTTCTACGACACCGGTGCTTCCTAATGACAGAGCGTTATTGGAAGGAAAATGCATTATCGCGATCGGTTCCTATACTCCTGATATGCGGGAAATACCGGATGTGATCTGGGATCTTGTGGATAAGGTATATATCGAGCTCCCTTATGCATGCGAAGAATGCGGGGACTTAAGCCAGCCGCTCTCGGAAGGACGCCTTACCATGGACCGGGTCATGCTGATGCACGAGTATCTGGCATCAGGAGCGGATGAAGAAGCAGGCGCCGGAAAGACCACCTATTTCAAATCAGTGGGAATGGGGCTTTTTGACGTATGTATCGCACAAAAAATATTAGAACAGGCAAAGGAGAGGTAATTATGAAAGTAGTATCAACAGAGAAAGCGCCAAAGGCATTGGGACCATATTCACAGGGATATGTACATGGAGGAATCCTCTATTCCGCAGGACAGATCGGAATCAATCCTGCGACGGATACGGTAGAGGCGGATACGATCGAGGGACAGGCAGAACAGGCATGCAAGAATATCGGCGAGATCCTCAAAGAGGCAGGAACTTCCTTCGACAAGGTGTTAAAGACCACATGCTTCCTTGCGGATATGGGAGACTTTGCGGCATTTAATGAAGTTTACGCAAAATACTTTACATCCAAGCCAGCCAGAAGCTGCGTAGCAGTAAAGACGCTGCCAAAGAACCTGCTGTGCGAGATCGAGGTTATTGCGGCAGTAGAAGAATAGAGTAATTTAATTTGGAAAGAGGTATATAGATCATGTCAGAAGAACAACAGAATGGCTGCTCTCCATCTGACTGCGCCGGATGCGCGCATGCAGATTCCTGCAGCAGCAAGCCACAGGATATGAAGGAGCCCGCGAACCCATTTTCACATATCGGAAAGGTGATCGCGGTTGTCAGCGGCAAGGGAGGCGTAGGAAAGTCCATGGTGACGGCCTCTTTGGCAAGACTGATGAGAGAGCAGGGATTCTCGGTAGGCATCCTGGATGCAGATATTACCGGGCCATCCATACCTAAGATGTACGGCATCCATGAGGGGGCCAAGGGAAGTGAAGCAGGGATGTTCCCATGCGAGGCTAAGGACGGGACAAGGATCATGTCCGTCAATCTTCTGCTGGAGAACGAGTCGGATCCGGTTATCTGGAGAGGGCCTGTGATCGCAGGAGTCGTAACCCAGTTCTGGACGGATGTCATGTGGGGAGACCTGGACTATCTGTTCGTGGATATGCCTCCCGGAACAGGCGATGTTCCATTGACCGTATTCCAGTCTCTTCCGGTAGATGGTGTCGTGATCGTCACATCTCCACAGGATCTGGTACAGATGATTGTCAAGAAGGCTTACAATATGGCGAAGAAGATGGACATTCCGGTACTGGGAATCGTGGAGAACTACAGTTATCTGGTATGCCCGGATTGCGGAAAGAAGATTTCCGTATTTGGAGAGAGCCATGTGGATGAGGTGGCAGAGGAACTGGACATTCCGGTATTAGGGAAGATGCCGATTGATGCGGTGCTCGCAGAGGCTGTGGAGAATGAACGGTTCTCGGAAGTCAGCAATGAGTACCTTGCGGCAGCAGTTAATAAGTTTTAGATTAAAAAAATATGGGCGGTGGACGACAAGCGTATCTTTCTTGTCGTTCACCGCCCGTTTTTGCTGTTATTGGAGAAGAAGATAGAGAGCGCTGTAGGGGCTAAGATCGAGCTGGATGGCCCCATCATCGGCCGCTAATTCCAGATCTTCATACTTGCGGCCGCCGGCATATTCCTCCATATCGCTGGCCAGAAGGATGGAAGCCTGGGCGGTGCCTTTTACTGGCAGCCGATAGCCTTCCTGAACCTGATCAGACAGGTTAAAGACGGCGGCGATACGTTCCTTTCCATCGGTGCGCAAAAAAGCGTAGATGCAGCGTTCTTCCTGATGGCAGTCCAGCCAGGAGAACCCTTCAGGTACATAGTCGCAGCTAGAAAGGGACGGATGCTTCAGATAGAGTCTGTTCAAATCCTTCATAAAGCGATGGAAGGCGTCATGGATGGGGTATTTCAGGATATCCCAATCCTGCTCCCGCTTCTCATCCCATTCCCGCAGCTGTCCGAACTCATTTCCCATAAAGTTGAGCTTCTTGCCTGGATGAGCGTACATATACATATACAGGGCACGGGCCTGTGGAAACTTCTCTTCATATTCCCCGTGCATTTTCTGGAGGATGGTAGCCTTCCCGTGAACGACCTCGTCGTGGGACAAGGGCAGCAGGAAGGAGTCGCTGTAAAAATAGTGCATGGAGAAGGTTAGTTTGTGATAATCCCTGGTACGGTACTGGGGGGCAGTACGAAAGTATTCCAAGGTATCATTCATCCAGCCCATGTCCCATTTATAGTCGAACCCTAAGCCGCCTTCGGCCGTGCTTTTTGTCACGCCGGGGTAGGAGGTGGAGTCTTCTGCCGAGAGGATGGCAGAAGGATGCATCTGCTTCAAGCCCCGGTTCATCTCCCGGATAAAGTCTACGGCTGACTTGTTCACGCCCCTGGCCGGGTCTCCCTGCCAGTAGATGATATTGCTGATGGCATCCATGCGGATGCCGTCCACATGGTAGTCGGTGAGCCAGTAATTGGCGGCAGACTGTAGGAAACTTCGAACTTCGCCGCGGGAGTGCATGAAGTTGCAGCTGCCCCACTCGCTTCGTCCCACGTCTATATTGGGGTATTCATATAACGCAGTGCCGTCATAGTTGGCAAGCGCATAGCCATCTACGGCAAAATGTACGGGGACAAAGTCCATAATGATGCCGATGTCGTTCTGGTGGCAGGCATCGATGAACTCCATCAGTTCCTGGGCGGTTCCGTACCGGGAGGTGGGGCTGTAGAAACCGGTATTCTGGTATCCCCAGGATTCATCGCAAGGGTGCTCGCTTAGCGGCATGATCTCCAGATAGTTATAGCCGTTTTCCTTGAGGTAAGGCAGCAGGATATCTGCCAGTTCGGTATAGGAATACCAGTCCTCTTCTTCCTCTGAAGGCTTCTTCCAGGAGCCGAAATGCAGCTCGTAGATATTCAAAGGCTGGTTTCTGTGATCCGTACGCTGTTCCATCCATTTCGAATCCTTAAAATGGTAGGTAGAGAGGTCCCGGATAATAGAAGCATTCTTGGGACGCAGCTCCATGCCATATCCGTAAGGGTCGCAGTGATCGATAAAGAATCCGGACTGCTGGTAGATGCGGTACTTGTACATCATGCCGGGCCTGGCATCCGGGATGTAACATTCCCAGAAGTTGCCATCATAGACCTTGTGCATGGGACATTCTTCCCAACTGCTAAATTCCCCGATCAGCGAGATGCGCTGGGCGCTGGGGGCAAAGGTACGGAAGGTGACGCCTTCCCTTTCTGCATGGGCGCCAAGATAGCGGTAGGCGTCGAATACTTTTCCGGTATAAAATCCATAATAGTCCATAAATGATCCTCCAATTTATTTTTTGAAAATAATAGACAGTAGTTGATTATCTGATCTATAATGATTATACAAGATGAAAAAGCGCCTATCCACCAACAATATAGAGGAAGAGGCGTATAACCGACGGATTCATGAAACCGTCGGATTACAAGGGGGAAATGCCATGGATCTTCGGATTGAGAAAACGGAGAAAGGGATACGCAATGCCTTTATCGAGCTTCGCTCCAGGAAGCCCCTGGAGAAGATCACCATTAAGGAATTGTGCGAGCATGCATACATCAATAAGTCTACGTTTTATTCCCATTATAAGGATATCTATGACTTGTCGGAGCGGATGGAAGAGGAAGTCGTCTCATCCATTACCAATAGTATCTCGCATCCAGAATATATTATGGAAAATCCGGCAGAATTCACCAGGGAATTATTTCTGGCCTATCTGTCTCAGAATTCGCTGATCACCATACTTTTTTCCGGAAGCCAGAGGAATCATCTCGCGGACAGGATTGAGACCAGCATTAAGGAAATGATATTCCGGAAGCATCCGGAGTACCGTAAGGACAGGGTCAGGAATATTATTCTAAGCTACTGCATACAGGGCGGGTATCATGCGTTCCAAAGGAACCGGGATAAGGATATGCAGACGCTGATCTCCGTGATCAGCGATCTGACAGAAGTGGTAAAGCCGCTATATGAGGCGGAATATTAGCATAGGAATCCTATTGACAATAAGAACATGTGTTTGTATAATAGTAAAAAACAAACATATGTTCTTATTGCGTTTTTGAAAGGCGGATGACTATGAGAATCCAGGAATCCATGACGATGTACGAGAAACTGAATATTTTGACGGACGCTGCCAAGTATGATGTGGCCTGCACTTCCAGCGGAACTGCCAGGGCCAATGATGGAACCGGCATGGGCAGCTGCGAGCAGACCGGAATCTGCCACAGTTTTTCGGCGGATGGAAGGTGTATCTCTCTTCTTAAGATTCTTTATACCAATGAATGCATCTATGACTGCAAATACTGCATCAACAGGAGGACCAATGATGTCCGGCGCGCATCTTTTACGCCGGATGAAGTGTGCACGCTTACTATGGAGTTTTACAGGCGCAATTATATCGAGGGTCTGTTCCTGAGTTCCGGTATTCTGAATAGCCCGGACTATACGATGGAACTGATCTATGCCACGCTGTATAAGCTGCGCAGAGAATGGAATTTCCAGGGCTATATCCATGTAAAGGCCATTCCGGGCGCCAGCCAGGAACTGGTGCACAGGATCGGGTTTCTGGCGGACCGGATGAGCGTCAATCTGGAACTTCCTACGGCAGAGAGCCTGAGGCTTCTGGCGCCCCATAAGAGCAGGAAGAATATCCTGGCTCCCATGCGCCTGGTGCAGAGCAAGGCGGCCCAGAATCGGCAGGAGATCCAGGTATACCGCAATGCGCCCAGGTTCGTTCCGGCAGGGCAGAGCACCCAGATGATCATCGGGGCGACCCCTGAGACAGACTATCAGATCATGCAGGTGACAGAGGCGCTCTATCAGAAGTTCGAGTTAAAAAGAGTGTTTTTTTCGGCTTTTGTCCATGTAAATGAGGATGCCACGCTACCCGCACGCACGGACGAGGGGCCGCCGCTTCTTCGGGAGCATCGGCTGTATCAGGCGGACTGGCTGTTGCGGTACTACCATTTTCAGGCAGACGAGCTGCTGTCGGAGGAATCGCCGAACTTCAACGTGCTGTTTGATCCCAAGTGCAACTGGGCGCTGAAGCATCTGGAGTATTTTCCGGTGGAGATCAACCGGGCAGACTATAAGATGCTTCTGCGGGTGCCGGGGATCGGCTATAAGTCGGCCGCCCGGATTGTCAAGGCCAGGAGATTGGGGAGCCTTGACTTCCAGGATATAAAGAAGATGGGCGTAGTGCTGAAGCGGGCGCTGTATTTTATCACTTGCGGCGGAAAGATGATGTATCCGACCAAGATTGAGGAAGACTATATTACGAGAAATCTGCTGAATGCGAGGGAGAGGCTGCCGGAAGGGATTGACGGCATGAACTACCGGCAGCTGTCCCTGTTCGACGATGTAAGGTTCGGAGGGAAGTTCTATGAAGACGGTCTATGTGTGTAGCGATACGGTGACGGGGATATTCTCCGGCATCTATGATGCCTGGAAGACGGGCCGGGGGGAAGAAGATTGCGCCATTGCCCTTCGCGGGATGCTGGAGCAGGAGCTGTTCTGCGACTATGTGGAAGTGGAAGAGACGGAGCATAAGGCGATCGCCGTGGAGAATCTGATCAAGAAGCATTTGGGAAGACAGGCATACTGGGATATCTATCATGCCGTGCTGGCGGCGGATAAAGACAAGGGGGACGCGATCCTTGGCACCATGCTGGCGGCAAGGACGCTTCCCGACAGCACCAGGATCATGGAGCATTTAAGCCATCCCAAGGTGGAGAAAGTATTTGAACTGAGCCGTACCGTTGGAGGAGAGGCCCATGCGCTAAAAGGCTTCCTCAGATTCCAGGAATTAAAAAGCGGCATCCTGTATGCGCAGATTACGCCCAAGTCTCAGGTGCTTACCTGCCTGGCCCCTCATTTTGCGGACCGCCTGCCATTGGAGAACTGGATGATCCATGACAAGAGCCATGATATGTTCGTGGTGCATGAGGCAAAGAAGAGATGGGTTCTGATATGGGACGATATGCTGGATAGGAAGGGGAATCTTGAAGTGTCGGAAAAGGAAGCCCGGTATTCCAGATTGTGGAAGGACTTCTGCAAGACCATTGCCATAGAATCCCGCGCCAACAGAAGGTGCCAGCTGCAGCATCTGCCCTTGCGGTTTCGCCCCAATATGGTGGAATTTACGAATTAGGCTGCGACAGAAGGAAAATCTATGGTACAATAGGAAGAAATGTAGATGAAGGACGAAAAGGACTATGGATTTGGAACAGCCAGTGATTCGAATCTCCGTGCGCAGCCTGGTGGAATTTATACTGCGCGGCGGCGATATTGACAATAGAATAGCAGGAACGGACAAGGACGCCATGCTGCTTGGAGGCAAGATCCACCGGAAGATCCAGCGGCAGATGGGTGCCGATTATCATGCAGAGGTCTCCCTGAAGCAGGAGGTTGCCTGCGATGGATTCCTGCTGCTGATCGAGGGGCGTGCAGACGGAATCATGGATACGCCGCAGGGTCCCGTGGTGGACGAGATCAAGGGAATCTTTCAGGAACTGGATACATTGAAAGAGCCCATCCTGGTGCATCTGGCCCAGGCAAAGTGCTACGCCTATATCTATGCCAGGCAGAATGGCCTGGAGGAAATTGGCGTGCAGATGACCTACTGCAATATGGAGACGGAGGAAATCAGGCGATTTCAAAGCACATATGCCTTCGAGGATCTGGAAGCCTGGTTTCAGGAACTGACAGCTTCTTATGAGAGATGGGCCCGTTATCAGATTGAGTGGAGAAAGAAGCGCAATGCATCCATACGGCAGGTGGAATTTCCCTTTTCTTACCGGGAGGGACAGAAGGAGCTGGTCACCAGCGTCTACCGCACCATCCTCCGTAAGAAGAAACTGTTCATACAGGCTCCTACAGGAGTGGGAAAGACGATCTCCACGGTGTTTCCGGCTGTAAAAGCCATGGGGGAAGGGCTGGGAGAGAAGATATTCTACCTGACGGCCAAGACGATTACCAGAACGGTGGCATGGCAGGCATTCGACTCCCTGAAAGCCCAGGATCTGCGCATGAAAGTGATCGTGCTCACCGCCAAGGAGAAGATCTGCTTCTGCGAGGAGACAAACTGCAATCCGGATGAGTGCCCTTACGCCAAGGGGCATTTTGACAGGGTAAATGACGCAGTGTATGAACTGCTGGCCTCCACCGATGAGATGAGCCGAGAGGCACTGGAAGAACAAGCGAGAAAATGGAACGTCTGCCCGTTCGAGATGGGGCTGGACGTGTCGCTGTGGGTGGATGCGGTCATCTGCGACTATAATTATGTTTTTGATCCCAATGCGCATTTGAAGCGGTTCTTCGGCGAGGGAAATAAAGGCGAGTATCTGTTTCTGATCGACGAGGCGCATAATCTGGTGGAACGGGGACGGGAGATGTACAGCGCCAGCATCTATAAAGAGGATTTTCTTAAGATCAAGCGTCTGGTAAAAACTGAAGACAGTCGGCTGGCCAGCCGGCTGGATGAGTGCAACAAGCAGCTTCTGGCGCTGAAGCGGGAGTGCGAGGATTACCAGATACTGGACAGCGTAGCCCATATCTACCTGAAACTGCTTGCGTTGATGACGGAGATGGAGCGTTACCTCGAAGAGTGCCGCAACGAGGAGATCCGCAAAGAAGTGCTGGAACTCTATTTTGCGGTGCGCATGTTCGTGAGCATTCATGAGGGACTGGATGAGAATTATCTGATCTATTCGGAACTGGAGGAAGATGGGAGGTTCAAACTGCGTCTGTTCTGCGTGAATCCGGCCAACTGTCTCGCCCAGTTCCTGGATAAGGGAAACAGCACCATATTCTTCTCCGCAACGCTGCTCCCTATCCACTATTATAAGAAACTTTTGAGTAATTCAAAGGAAGATTACGCCATCTATGCAGAGTCTCCATTTGACGCAAGAAAGCGCCTTCTGCTGATCGGCACGGATGTCAGTACCAAGTATACAAGCCGTGGAGAGGCAATGTACCGGCGGTATGCCAAATATCTGATTCAGGTGGCAAGGAGCAGGAAAGGAAACTATATTGCCTTTTTTCCTTCCTACTATTTTATGGAAGAGGTCTATGAAGTTTTTGTATCTTTGCTGGAGAGCGTGCCCTGCTATGGGGGCCGGGAGATCGAGTATGTGATGCAGTCCAGATACATGTCGGAGGAGGCAAGGGAGATATTCCTGGAGAATTTTGAGGAAGACAAAGATCATAGCCTGATGGGCTTCTGCGTAATGGGCGGCATCTTTTCAGAAGGCATTGATCTGGCTATGGACAAGCTGATCGGAGCCATTATCGTTGGGACAGGACTGCCCCAGGTATGCAGGGAGCGGGAACTGCTAAAAACATATTTTGATTCCCACGGGTTAAGAGGATTTGACTATGCCTATCTCTATCCGGGCATGAACAAGGTCCTGCAGTCCGCAGGAAGGGTCATACGGACCGATCAGGACAGCGGGATCATCCTGCTTCTGGATGAGCGGTTCCGGGATGGAAGGTATCAGGAGACCTTCCCCCGGGAATGGAGCCAGTATGGATGGTGCGATTCCGGGAACGTGACCGGGATGATCGAAACGTTCTGGGATGGGATGGACAAGGCCTGAGCCCTCTAAAAACAGCCGGTTCGCTAAGAGGCCTTTGCTCCGGGAAAGAAGTTTAAGAATTCCAGGGTGGCCTTGGAGGCCGGAATCTGTTCATTGTAGGCAATGACCAATTCACGGGAGGGCAGTTCCTCGCTGGTCTCAACGATAAAGAGGCTGTCGCTTTTTCTTGGCAGGCAGTAATCCGGAATGAAGGCGATCCCCAGGCCGATGCTGGCAAGATCGATCAGCAGGTCATTGCTGCTTAACTCGATCTCCGGCACCAGATCCAGCTGGCGCTGCTGGAACAGGGAATGCAGGAATTCGCTGGTGGTGCTCCGTTTATCCAGCATGAGGATCGGATACTTAAGCAGTTGCTCCAGATCCAGCTTCTTGCCCCTTAGTTCGGCGAAAGACTCATTGGCGAGGAAGACATCCCTGAACTTCCGGATCTTTCTGACACCGGTAATATTTCCCAGGTAAGGATTGGGATAGTTGACTACGATCAGATCCACCTGGCCGCTTTCCAGCAGTTCTACGCAGCGGATGGAAGTGGCATTGGTGACCTTGATATGGGCGCCAGGAAATTCCTTGTGGAATTTTTCCAGATAAGGAACCAGGAAGTACCGGCAGATGGTGTCGCTCGCCCCGATCCTTATCTGCCCTCCTTTGGAATTGGTTTCCATCAGCTGCGCCTCTCCCCGCTTGATCAGGTTCATCGCCGGCTCCACATGACGCAGCAGGATCTCCCCTTCAGGAGTCAGGCGTACCCTTTTGGTGCTGCGGATGAACAAAGTCTGGTCCAGTTTCTTCTCCAAAGCCTTAATGGACTGGCTGACCGCTGACTGGGAGATGAACAGCAGTTTGGAAGCTTCTGAAAAACTGAGGGTTGTGGCTACAAAATAGAACACTTTATATAATTCATAATTAACATCCATCATAAGTCCTCCTTATAAAATTACTAAGTATTATAAGTCAAAAGGGAGTGAATTACAACTCCTATTATGATAGAATGGGGGTGGAGGAGTCAAGACATGAAAAAAACACAGCAATTGATGGCAGCGGCGGCCATGCTGCTTATCATTATATCGGTATTGATTACCAGCTTCCAGCTGGTGATTTATGGGGATCCGGAGTATAAGTTTTATCAGAAGGAGTATGAGAAATATACGGTTTGCGATGCGCTTGGAATGAAGATGGAGGATGTCATGCAGGTGACGGAGCATATGATGGCATATCTGATCGGCGAGGAGGAGGAACTGTCCGTGATAACCACGGTGGAAGGCGAGAAGAAGGACTTCTTCAATGAGCAGGACAGGCTTCATATGTCAGACGTAAAGAATCTGTTCCTTGGAGGGCTTAAGGTAAGGACTGCCTGCCTTATGCTGGCGCTGGTTCTTCTGGCGATCCTGATTCTGACGAGCGCGGACTGGAAATTTCTGATACCCAGGGCATATTCGGCTGCTCTTGTAATATTTCTTGCGATTGCTGCCTTCTTGGGAATCGCGTTTGCCATAGATTTCACAAAGTGCTTTACCATTTTCCATGAAATATTCTTTACCAATGACCTTTGGATGTTTGATTCGGCTACAGACTATATGATACGGATGCTTCCGGAAGGCTTCTTTTCGGACATGGTACTACGGATAGGAATTGCCTTCCTTGTCATGCTGATGATTCTGTGGGGAATCTTCCGCATTTGGAGGGTGACAATGAAGGATAATAATAAGCATAGATTATAAGAAGGTTAAGTTATATTAATTTAATTAATAACACAACATATGATACAATAGAACTATAAAAAGCGCAAAATTCATGGATGGAGGAAGATTTATGAGCAATGTAAAACGAGTGTACGTCGAGAAGAAGCCGGGATTTGCGGTGCAGGCGGAGGAACTGAAGCATGAGGTGAAGAGTTATCTGGGGATTAAGGATATTCAGAATGTCCGGGTATTGATCCGCTATGATGTGGAAAATATCTCCGAAGATACTTTTAAGAAAGCATGCAACGGCATATTTGCAGAACCGCCGGTTGACACTTTGTATGAAGAGGAGTTCCAGAGTGCGCCGGGAAGCAGGATATTTTCCGTAGAGTTCCTTCCGGGGCAGTTTGACCAGCGCGCGGATTCTGCGGTACAGTGCGTGCAGTTTATCAAAGAAGACGAACAGCCTGTTATTAAGACGGCTACCACCTATGTGATTGAAGGGGATATTACGGATGCGCAGTTCGAGGCGATCAAGGAGCACTGCATCAATCCTGTGGATTCCAGGGAAACCGGTGCCGAGAAGCCGGAGACGCTGGTGACGAAGTTTGACGAGCCGGAGGATGTCATCATCTTTGAAGGCTTCAAAGATATGGAAAAGGATCAGTTAATGGAACTGTATGGCTCGCTGGGGCTTGCCATGACCTTTAAGGATTTTCTTCATATTCAGAATTATTTCCGCAAGGAAGAGGACCGGGACCCTTCTATGACAGAGATCCGCGTGCTGGACACCTATTGGTCTGATCATTGCCGCCACACGACGTTTTCAACAGAACTTAAGGATGTTTCTTTTGGCGAGGGCGATTACAGGGAGCCCATAGAAGATACCTATAAGCAGTATTTAAGCGATCACAGCGAGATATTCAAAGGCAGGGAGGACAAGTTCGTGTGCCTGATGGACCTGGCCCTGATGGCGATGCGCAAGCTGAAGAAGGAAGGCAAGCTAAACGACCAGGAAGAGTCTGACGAGATCAATGCCTGCAGTATTGTCGTGCCGATCAAGGTAGACGGCGTGGAAGAAGAGTGGCTGGTGAACTTTAAGAATGAGACCCACAATCATCCAACGGAGATCGAGCCTTTCGGCGGTGCCGCAACCTGCCTGGGCGGAGCAATCCGTGACCCGCTGTCCGGGCGTACCTATGTATATCAGGCAATGCGCGTGACAGGCGCGGCAGATCCTACCGTGTCCGTCAATGATACAATGAAGGGCAAGCTGCCCCAGAAGAAGCTGGTAAGAGAGGCAGCACACGGATACAGTTCTTATGGAAATCAGATCGGTCTTGCCACAGGAGCGGTAAAGGAGATCTATCATCCGAATTATGTGGCTAAGAGGATGGAGATTGGAGCAGTTCTGGGAGCAGCGCCGAGGCGCGCGGTCATCCGGGAGACGTCTGATCCTGGCGATATCATCATCCTTCTGGGCGGCCGTACAGGGCGTGACGGCTGCGGCGGCGCGACCGGATCTTCCAAGGTACATACGGAAGAGTCCATTGAGACTTGCGGCGCGGAAGTACAGAAGGGAAATCCGCCTACAGAGCGTAAGATCCAGCGTCTGTTCCGAAGGGAAGAAGTAAGCCGGCTGATCAAGAAGTGCAACGACTTCGGCGCAGGCGGCGTGTCCGTGGCGATCGGGGAACTGGCTGACGGCCTGAGAGTAGACCTTGACAAGGTTCCGAAGAAATACGCGGGCCTGGACGGAACGGAAATTGCCATCTCCGAGTCCCAGGAGCGTATGGCGGTAGTGGTTGATCCGAAAGATGTGGACGAATTCATGGCGTACGCAAAGGAAGAGAACCTGGAGGCTACCAAAGTAGCGGTCGTAACTAAGGAGCCAAGGCTTGTGCTGTCATGGAGAGGCAAAGAGATCGTCAATCTTTCCCGCGCCTTCCTGGATACCAACGGGGCGCACCAGGAGACCAGCGTTGCCGTAGATATTCCAAGCCGTGCGGACAGCATCCTTGGAAGAGAAGAAGTAAAGAATGTGAAGGAAAAATGGCTTGATACATTGAAAGACCTGAACGTATGCTCTCAGAAAGGCCTTGTGGAGATGTTCGACGGCTCTATCGGGGCGTCCTCTGTATTTATGCCTCATGGAGGAAAGTACCAGATGACGGAGACGCAGGCTATGGTTGCGAAACTGCCAGTACTGACGGGAGACTGCGACACGGTGACGATGATGAGTTATGGATTCGATCCTTACCTTTCTACCTGGAGCCCATACCACGGGGCCATCTATGCAGTGACGGAATCCGTGGCGAAGATCGTGGCAGCGGGCGGAGACTACACGAAGATTCGTTTTACATTCCAGGAATACTTCCGCAGGATGACAGAGGATCCGCACAGATGGAGCCAGCCTTTTGCAGCGCTTCTCGGCGCCTACAATGCCCAGCTTGGATTCGGGCTTCCGTCTATCGGCGGCAAGGACAGCATGTCTGGAACATTCGAGGACATCGACGTTCCTCCGACCCTGGTATCATTTGCAGTGGATGTGGCTGCGGAAAAGGATATCATTACGCCGGAACTGAAGCAGGCAGGAAATAAGCTGGTTTGGCTTAGCATCGAGACGGACGAGTACGATATTCCGAAATATGAAAAAGTGATGGAGCAATACGCGAAGTTCACGGAAGATATTCACAGCGGCAGGATTGTCGCAGCCTATGCCCTCGACAGGCACGGCATCATCGCGGCTGTGAGCAAGATGGCCTTTGGAAATAGAATGGGCGTAAAGATCGAGCACAATATAGATGCAAGAGATCTCTTTGCCCCTGCTTTTGGCGATATCATCGCGGAAGTGCCGGCAGACAAGGTAGGGGAACTTGGCATTACGTATACGGTAATCGGAGAAGTAACGGAAGATGCCACATTCTCTTACGGAAATGAAAAGATCAGCCTTGCCGAGGCAGAGCGCGCATGGAAGGAAACGCTTGAGCCGGTATTCCCCACCAATTCCGGGGCAGAAGGACAGGAAGAGAAGATTGAGACGGGACTGTATGAGACTTCTGACATCCATATCTGCAGCCATAAGATCGCCCAGCCAACCGTATTCATACCGGTATTCCCGGGAACCAACTGCGAGTATGACAGCGCAAGGGCATTTGAACGGGCAGGAGCGAACGTAATCACCAAGGTATTCAAGAATATGAGCGCAACGGATATCCTGGATTCTGTCAGCGTATTCGAGGAAGCGATCGGCCAGGCGCAGATGATCATGTTCCCAGGCGGATTCAGCGCAGGCGACGAGCCGGATGGCTCTGCCAAGTTCTTTGCAACCGCATTCCAGAATGCAAAGATGAAAGAGGCGGTAGAGAAGCTTCTCAATGAAAGAGATGGACTGGTTTTGGGCGTATGCAACGGCTTCCAGGCGCTGGTTAAGCTTGGACTGGTTCCGAATGGCGCGATCACCGGCCAGACAGAGGAGTCACCAACCTTGACTTATAATACCATAGGCCGCCATATTTCCAAGATGGTCTATACCAAGGTAGTGACCAACAAGTCCCCATGGCTTGCACAGGCAGAACTAGGCGGTGTATATACCAATCCTGCATCCCACGGAGAAGGAAGATTCGTGGCCAGCAAGGAATGGATCGACAGGCTTTTTGCAAATGGACAGGTTGCAACCCAGTATTGTGATCCAAACGGAAATATCAGCATGGATGAGGAATGGAATGTAAATGGCTCCTACTGCGCGATCGAAGGAATCACAAGCCCGGACGGCCGGGTATTTGGCAAGATGGCCCATTCAGAGAGACGCGCCCGCTCCGTAGCCATGAACATTTATGGAGAGCAGGATCTGAAGATCTTTGAATCCGGCGTGAAGTACTTCAAATAATCGGATGCTTAGAATACCACGATGCCTAGAATACTAAGAAAGTATGCAAAATGAAACATAGACGATGAGTTGTTGCAGATAATCTGGATAAGAATGGGAAAAACTGCACAAAAAAATCACCTATTTGCAGGAAATCAAATTCAAAATTGCAGAAATGGAAAAAATTCTTAAAAAAATTCTTGTGTTCTATATAGAATTCCTTTACAATAGTAAAGGACAAAAGCATCGTACAGGCGGGTAGACTTTGTCTGCCCGCTTTTGTAATTAAGTTTTAGGAGGTAGAAAAGTATGTCATATGTTGATGAAGTCCTGGAAAAAGTAGTGGCGAAGAACCCAGCAGAGCCGGAATTCCACCAGGCGGTAAAAGAAGTATTGGAATCATTGAGAGTAGTAGTAGAAGCAAATGAAGAAAAATACAAAAAGGATGCCCTGCTGGAGAGGCTGGTCGAGCCGGAGAGACAGTTCAAATTCCGTGTGCCATGGGTAGATGACAAAGGGCAAGTCCAGGTGAACACAGGCTACCGCGTTCAGTTCAACAGCGCGATCGGACCTTATAAAGGAGGCCTTCGCCTTCACCCATCTGTCAACCTTGGAATTATCAAGTTCCTTGGATTCGAGCAGATTTTCAAGAATTCATTGACAGGCCTTCCTATCGGAGGAGGAAAAGGTGGTTCCGACTTTGATCCGAAGGGCAAATCAGACAGGGAAGTAATGGCATTCTGCCAGAGTTTTATGACAGAACTTTGTAAATATATTGGCGCTGACACGGATGTTCCGGCTGGAGATATCGGAACAGGGGCCAGAGAGATCGGCTATATGTTTGGCCAGTATAAGAGAATCCGAGGCGTATATGAAGGCGTGCTTACTGGAAAGGGCTTAAGCTACGGCGGCTCTCTGGCGAGGACTGAAGCAACAGGATACGGCCTTCTGTACCTGACAAAAGAGATGCTGAAGATCAATGGGCATGATATCGCGGGAAAGACGATTGCCGTATCCGGTTCAGGAAATGTCGCGATCTATGCTACCCAGAAGGCTTTCCAGCTTGGCGCAAAAGTAGTGACGGTCAGTGATTCCAATGGATGGGTATACGATCCAGAAGGAATTGACGTAGAAGCATTGAAAGAAATCAAAGAAGTGAAGCGTGCAAGATTGACGGAATACAAGAACTACCGCCCGAATTCAGAATATCATGAAGGACGCGGCGTATGGTCTGTAAAGGTTGACATTGCCCTTCCTTGCGCAACCCAGAACGAACTTCATCTGGAAGACGCAAAGATGCTGGTGGAGAATGGATGCATTGCAGTAGCGGAAGGCGCAAATATGCCTACAACGCTGGAAGCAACGCAATATCTGCAGCAGAATGGCATACTGTTCGCTCCAGGAAAGGCGGCGAATGCCGGCGGCGTTGCCACATCCGCTCTTGAAATGTCCCAGAACAGCGAGCGATTAAGCTGGTCTTTTGAAGAAGTAGACTCCAAGCTTCAGGGCATCATGGTAAATATTTGCCACAATATGGCAGATGCCGCAAAACGCTATGACGCAGAAGGAAATTATGTCATGGGCGCTAATATTGCAGGATTTGAGAAGGTTGTAGAGGCTATGAACGCGCAGGGAATCGTTTAATACAGGCTTATCCTTTGCACTACATAGAATTTATTTTCGGATTTTGTAAAAAAATTAAAAAAAGTGTTGACAATTAATGGATTTCAATAGTATAATAGCAAAGCGGGTTCGAGATAAGGACCCGCAAGGATATGGGATCATAGCTCAGCTGGGAGAGCATCTGCCTTACAAGCAGAGGGTCATAGGTTCGAGCCCTATTGGTCCCATATATACCTAAAATAGCATATGGCGGGATAGCTCAGTTGGCTAGAGCACACGGTTCATACCCGTGGTGTCGCTGGTTCAAATCCAGTTCCCGCTACTGAAAGAAAAGCCTGTAAACATGGGCTTTTCTTTATGTCTGGAATTTTACAACTAGAATGTGTTCTAGTGTTTCTGCCCTAATTGAAGATTGATTTTTTTACTAATAAGTCGTAAACAAAACGAATAACAGTCAAGCAATTGCAGACCATGAAATCCAAGCATTCTCTATCGAAGAATAGTAAACCCATATAGTGAAAATTTATAGGATGGAATGTAAATCGTTCCATCCTATTTTTATTAAGTACTCGTTCATCCGCCTGGTTGGAAAAATCCCGCTAGTTGGAAAAATATTGCAAAATATTGTGAAGGAAGCGAATTTACAGAAGATATTTTTTGGCAATATGCGAAGATGATTTGGAAAAAGAGTAGATTCTATCATTTTTTAATAATGAAGAAGAACTGTATTAATCATACGAAAAATATAATAAAGAAATCCAAACAAAGAGAGGCTAATGCCAATGTGGTTTTCATTAATTAAATTCCAATGGTAAGCATAGGCTTTTTCTTTTTTTGTATTTATAAGACAAGCCCTTTTTATGCAATCATCACTATACAAAAAATGTCAAATCATATATAATACAAAACATGTGGAAGAAAAACGTCAGTCGCATGTAAAACAAAGCACATAGGAAAAAGAAGCAAAAGGAGGAACATAGATATGCAAACGAAAGGGCGAATTATGCTGATGGTAATTGCGGGCGGCTATCTTGCCTATCTTGGTGGAGGGCTTGTCACGGATGCCATGAAAGAAAAACCGGAGAATTATATTCTGTATACAGTCGTAGGGGTGCTGTTCTTAATTATTGGCGCAGCCTGCTGTCTGTTTAACCTGAAGAAATATATCAAGCATGAATACAGAGATCCATTTAAGGATGCGATAGAAGAGGATGAGGCGTCTGAAGAAGATGCAGAGCCATCTAAAAGTGATGCAGACGAATCCGCCGAAAAGCCGTCAGATGATCTCATCTCTGTGGAGGAAAAGGAAAATATTTTCCCAAAGGAAAGCGAGATATCCGATGAATCAGATGGAATAAATTCTTGCGGGGAAGAGCAGACTATCGAGCAGGAGAATTCAGGAAAAGAGGATTAAGCTATGCGTGTTGGAATGGGATACGATGTTCATAAGTTGACAGAGGACAGAAAATTGATTCTTGGAGGCGTGGAAATCCCTTATGATAAAGGGCTGTTAGGGCACTCGGATGCGGATGTTCTTCTGCATGCCATTATGGATGCGCTTCTCGGGGCAGCGGCGCTTGGAGATATAGGGCGGCATTTTCCCGATACAGATCCTGAATACAAAGGGGCATCCAGCCTGAAACTATTGGAGCACGTAGGAAAACTGGTTGAAGATAAGCTTTACGTCATTGGAAATATAGATGCAACTATCATTGCCCAGCGCCCCAAAATGGCTCCTCATATTGAAACGATGAGGGAAAATGTGGCAAACGTGCTGCATATTGATATTGACCAGGTAAATATCAAGGCAACCACCGAAGAAGGGCTGGGATTTACCGGCAGCGGGGAGGGAATATCCGCCCAGGCCATCGCCAGCCTGGATACGATTGCCAACTATAGTTATGCGGTTGGACCAGAAGAGGGAAGATGCGCCGGATGCGGCGGCTGTCCTCATGCCAGATAGGAGTACGGGCCGGCTGATCAGACGAATTCGGTTTAAATAACTGGGTCAGGACATTTCAATAAATTGACTTGAAATATTTGAAGGTGAGAAAATGAGATTACGCAAGTTGGAACCCCAGGAACATCAGGCAAGCCAATCATTATATGAAGAAGTATTCAACGAGGATAGTGAGCGGTTTGTAGAATATTATTATACAGAGAAAACAAAAGATAACCAGATCTATGTGATAGAAGACGATGGAAGGATTCGTTCGATGCTGCATCTGAATCCCTATTCGCTGTGGGTGAATGGGAGCAGGAAAGAGGCTAATTATATTGTTGCCGTTGCTACCCAGAAGGAATACCGGAAGAGAGGATATATGGCATCGCTTCTTAAAAAGTCCCTTGAAGATATGTATCAGGCAGGAGAAGCCTTCACATTTTTGATGCCGGCGTCAGAAAGCATTTATCTGCCCTTTGACTTCCGGACGGTATATGAGCAGAAAAAACGATACTATCGTCAGGAAGAGCCTTTGGAAGACCTTTGCATAAAAGAAGCCACGGACGCCGACTGCAAGGAACTGGCGGAATTTGCCAATAAGTATCTGGCGGAACATTTCCAGATCTTCGCGATCCGCGATGAAGCCTATTATCAGAGGCTTTTAAAAGAATATAAAAGCGATGGCGGAAGTCTCATAATCTTTCGCAAGGATGGCAGGATTGTGGATTGTAAGATATGCATTCCGGGAGGGGAAAAAGTAGCAGAAGGGGAGGAAGTATTAGAAGAGCCTCCTAAGATTATGATTAGGATTGTAGATGTCCGCAGGATCTTGATGTCATTAAGCCTCAGATCCCTTATGGGCGTCTGCTTTCAGGTGACAGACCCTATCATAGAAGAAAATAACCGCTACCTGCTCTTGACCGGCACAGAGTTCTCCGGCGTTATGCTGATGGAAGGAAAGCCGGAAAATAGCGAAGGAACCATTACTATAGCAGCACTTGCAAGCATCATATTCGGAGCAGAGACCGTAGATGAAGCATGCCAGGAAAAAGACGTGCAGATGTCGGAGCGGATGAAGGAAGAATTAGGAAAAATAATTCCCCTGTCGAAGATATATCTGAATGAGGTGGTGTGACACGTAACACTTTTGAAAAGTGTTACGTGTAAAAGTGAAAACTGTTACGTGTCCAACCTACCTAACTGGTGCGCAGTATTGATCAAACTCCTGTGTAAAATTGCAAATAGTGGTGTGTAATATAAAAAATTAATATAGAAGGCAGCATGCCGGGAAAATTGTTACTTTTTGTTTTGACATGCTGACTGTATATATAAGAGAAAGGCGTTGTTCCATTTAGGGACAGGGCTTTTTTCATTTTGCACAGGAGTAACGTTAATTTTACGCACCAGTTGTGTAAGGTTTGCACGTAACACTTTTCAAAAGTGTTACGTGCAAAAGTGAAAACTGTTACGTGTCATCTTTAGAATATCTTTAGATTTTTTTGACGGGTCTCTTAAGAATTCCCGGGTATGCTTATACCATCAGGAAAAAGGAAGGTACTACAGATGGGAATACAGGAACTTACACAGTATTTTACGCAGTATGGCGTGATATTCGTGTTTGTGATTGTGCTGCTGGAATATATGAATCTCCCCGGGTTCCCGGCCGGCATCATTATGCCTATGGCAGGCGTATGGGCATCAAGGGGCCAGATAGGATTCTTGACGGTGATGGCATTATCGGTTGCGGCAGGGCTTCTGGGCAGCTGGATATTATATTTCCTTGGACGGCTTGGCGGAGATGCATTCTTCCGGTTCTATATAAAGAAATTTCCAAAGCAGAAGGAACTGTTGGAGAAGAACATGGAAGTGCTGCGGCGCAAGGGTTCGATTGGCGTGTTTATCAGCAAGCTTCTTCCACTGGCCAGAACATTGATTTCCATTCCGGCCGGGATGATTTCTATGAATTTCACCAAGTATACCATCAGTTCCCTGATGGGAGTGGCGCTGTGGAATCTGATATTTATCGGGGCCGGATATTTCCTGGGAGATTCCGTCTGGAGCCTTCTGGCTTAGGAAATAATAAGATACTTGCCATTAGAAAGGAGGGTAGAAAAATATGGATATGGAGAAAGCGAGAACGATGAAAGAGGCCATATCCCGCTTCCGTTTTCCTGGATCACGGGCCGTTTCAACGGCTATGGTGCTGACTCCTGTCAGAAGGCGCCTAGAATAAGAGGATACCAGAAAGAGTCCGAATGTAGTATAATGGCAGCAGGCGGGCTAAAATAGACGACCGAAAAGACAGGGAAAGGAATATGTAAAGAGATGGAAATGAATCATGTGCTGATAGTAGAAGATGACAAGGAGATACGCGAAGGTGTGGAGATATATCTGAAGAGCCAGGGTTACCAAGTGTTTCAGGCTGCTGATGGAGTGGAAGGGCTGGAGATGATCGAGAGAGAAGAGATCCATCTGGCTATCGTGGATGTGATGATGCCAAGGATGGACGGCATCCAGATGACGATCAAGCTGAGGGAAAAGTACGACTTTCCGGTAATTTTCCTGTCCGCCAAATCAGAAGAAGTGGATAAGATCATGGGACTTAATATGGGGGCCGACGATTATGTGACCAAGCCGTTTACCCCGATGGAACTGTTAGCCAGGGTCAATTCCCAGCTGAGGCGCTACCGCAAGTTTGCCGAGAAGCTGAACCAGAGGGAAGCACCCTCAAACGTGTATACCATAGGGGGCCTTGAGATCAACGAAGATACGGTAGAGGTGACGGTGGATGGCGAGCCGGTCAAGATGACGCCTATGGAATACAAGATACTGCTGCTTCTGATGAAGAATCCAGGAAGAGTGTTCTCCGCGGAAGAGATCTACGAGCGCGTGTGGAATGAGCGGGCGGTAAATACGGATACCATTATGGTTCATGTAAGAAATATCCGTGAGAAAATAGAAATCAATCCGAAAGAGCCAAAATATTTGAAGGTGGTGTGGGGAGTTGGATACAAAATTGAAAAACAAGCATAAACTTGCAGTCATACTGATCGCATTAACCATATTTTTGCCTGCAATGGCTGTGATACAGCAATATCCAAAATATTACAGGCAGACCGCGAAGGTCCAGGAAAGCATAGACAAATCAGCCGTCTGTTCCAGCAGTTTCATGGAGAAATTCATAGGAGCCGGGTATCTTCTCTATAATACGGAGAACAGCGAGGAAGACGGGGAAGATACGGCAGAAGAAGTCAAAGAAATGCTGGGGGAAAATGAGCCGACATTTTTGAATGATTTTGAAGAACTGTACCCGTATCTTGACTACCGGGTGGAAGATGAGGACGGGAAGCTGGTGACAAAAAGCACGGCAAATTCCGGAACCAGCCTGACGGATAAGACGCTTTCCTCTTATGCGCTTGGAATTGTGATCACCTATGATAAGAATGGCACCATTGACGCCAAGATCGCAAAGGGGGAATACAAGGAAGACCAGAGTATCGAGATGCGCAAGGTGATTGGCAATATGGACGATTCCGAGTATGACAATATTTTTTCCAGGCTTGAAAACGAGCATGATCTGGAACGGCCGAAGAACAGAACCTATATCTACGCAATGACCGAAGAAAATATTGATAAATATATGGATAATGAATACTACAGCGGCTTCTATACGCCGGGAGAGGCAGTCAGCCTGATTATGATCCTTATGGCAGTTGTAGCGCTAGCAGCCTTTCTGTACCCATTTCTTAAATCTTTTAATACCGGAAATGAATTGGTATTCAGGGCGCCTTTTGAGGCAGTAGCGATCGTATTTGGCTTGATGGCCACAACGCTTGTCAACAACTGCGGCTACATGTTTATCAGAAATGAAGGCCGCGTGATGTTTATCGATGGACTGTGCTGGATCGTGATATTCGGCATCGTATACTGGACGGCGGGATGCCTCCGCCAGGTGTTCGTCCTTGGAGGAAAACGTTATGTAAGGGAGCGTACCTTCCTTGTTCCATCTTGGAAATATATCAAGCGGGGATGGTATTGGATAGCGGGAAAGGTGAAGGGTTGGCTGGATCGGCTTTATCACTCCTTCGATAACATTGATTTCAGCGAGAAGAATAACAGGACTATATTGAAGATTGTTGCTTGCAACTTTGTGATTCTTGTGTTCATCTGCTCGATGTGGTTCTTTGGAATCATGGCGCTGATCATCTATTCGGTGCTGCTGTTCTTCATACTGAGGAAATACTTTAATGATTTGAAGGAAAAGTATGCGCTGCTGCTACAGTCTACCAACGAGATTGCGGAAGGCAATCTGGATGTCAGCATTACCGACGATCTGGGCGTATTCAACCCATTTAAGGCGGAGATAGAGAAGATCCAGTCAGGATTCAAGAAAGCGGTGGACGAAGAGGTGAAGAGCCAGCGCATGAAGACGGAGCTGATCACCAACGTCTCCCATGACCTGAAGACGCCGCTGACGGCGATCATAACCTATGTCAATCTTCTGAAAGAGGAAAAGGATGAGGAAAAGCGACAGGATTATACCCAGGTTCTGGAGAGAAAGTCCCTCCGGCTGAAGGTGCTGATCGAGGATCTTTTCGAGATCAGCAAGGCCAGCAGCAAGAATGTCACGCTGGATATCATGGACATAGACGTATCCAATCTGTTCAAGCAGGTGAAGCTGGAACTGGAAGATAAGATTCAGGGGGCAGGATTGGAACTTCGATGTTCCTATCCCGAGGAGAAGCTGATCGCTCCGCTGGACAGCCAGAAGACCTATCGGATCTTTGAGAATCTGCTGGTAAATATCATCAAGTATTCTATGCCGAATACAAGAGTCTATATCGAGATCGTCCGGGAAGGGCAGGAAGCCGTCGTGAAGATGAAGAACATCTCTGCTGCGGAACTAAATTTTGATTCCGAAGAGATCACGGAACGATTCGTGCGGGGCGATTCCGCGAGAAATACGGAAGGCAGCGGCCTGGGCCTTGCAATCGTCAAGAGTTTTACAGAACTGCAGGGCGGAAAACTTAAGATATCGACAGAGGCAGACCTGTTCAAGGTAGAACTGCGGTTCCGATTAAAATAAAAATCTGGATGGGGATGCGGCGTTTTTAAGCGCTGCATCCCCATCTGCATTTTCTTGATTTTCCTTATCTCCCGTAATAAGTTGGAAACATCTTCTGGCTAGAATAAGAGCGTAAAGAAAGAACAGGCTTTGACGACTTAAGCCGTTGCCTGTATAATCGGTAGAAAGGGGAAGAGATGATGAAAGCAAGAATGAAGGAGATATGGAGAAGGAGCAAGGTGGTGATCATCGCGGCCGGCATGGTGATCTGCATGACTGCAGCCTTCTTTTTCGGTGCCGCGTGGTCAAGGAACGTGGCTGAAAGAAATGTGGTGAAGGCCGCAAATAGCGAGGCCGAAAAAGAAATGCAGGACGAGCAGGAGATAGCGGAGTCTGCATGGGGCATATCAGAGGATTCCCTGTATAAGGATGTAACGGAGGATCAAGAGATCGCAAGACAGGTATGCCAGAAGTATCAGTTGGATTACGAGACGGTATTGATAAAAGACGTAACCAGAGAGATGCGGAATTATGAGGAAGCCCTTTGGCTCTTAAAAAATATGGGCGATAAGCCGCTGCTTGAAAAGAACGTAGATGATAAAAAGAAACCTGAGGAATCTCTGGCGCTGGAATGCCTGGAAGTCTATATTGACGACTTGTATGCATTCGGGGAAGCGAAAGAAGTCATCGAAGAAGCGTGCAGCACGTTCGGAATCGATCCCGGACAGGCAGCAGTATCCAATCTGACGGCAGACCAGCTGGTCCAGATCGGCGAAAAGGCATATGAAACTTCAGACCATCCAAAAGGATAAAAGACATGGCAGTTATATTGATTGTAGAAGATGACAGAAAGATCAATGAATTGATACGCAGGACTCTCGCAATGTCGGGACACACAGGGCTTACGGCTTTTTCCGGCCGGGAAGCCCTTAAAGCGGCGCAGGAGAATCGGCCAGATCTGATTCTTCTGGATATTGGCCTTCCGGATGCGGACGGCCTTTCGCTGATGAAGCAGTTTGACGGTATCCCCGTCATATGCGTGACAGCCAAAGGCGAAGTGTCAAACCGGGTAAAAGGGCTGATGGGCGGCGCGGAAGACTATATCGTCAAGCCATTTGCCCTGGAAGAACTGATTGCCAGGATCCAGGTAGTTCTGCGAAGAAATCACAAGGAACAGACGCTCTACCGAATCGGTGACACGGAGATTGATCTGAAAAGCGGCATTGTCAAGAGGAATGGAGCCATAGTGGAACTAGCCAGCCAGGAATATGGACTATTGAAGACGCTGCTGGAGAATAAGAATATCGCGCTGTCCAGAAGCCGCCTTCTGGATCTGGCCTGGGGGATGGACTATGAGGGGGAAGAACGCACTGTTGATGTACATATACGCAGGCTGAGGCAGAAACTGGGAATGGAAGAATCTATCAAGACAATTTTTAAATATGGATATCGATTGGAGATATAAGATGCAGTTATGGAAAAAGAATTTTCTGGCCATTTATTTCCTGCTTCTGGCAGTAATCTTTGGCGGCCTTCTTTTTCTGGAAGGCTATATGTGGAATCATGAGCTGGAGCAGTGGAGCAAGCGGGCATGGAAAGGAGAGAAAAGCGCAGCCTACCTGGTGGAGGGATTCTATAGCGAAGATAAAGAACAGATGTCCATGAATATTGACTATGCTGCCAAAAAATACCGAAACTCAGGAATCTATATGAATATCACCATAGATGGGATTCGCATGGCCAAGCATGTGCCAGAGGGCCTTGAATTAAGGGACCATTCGCAGATCGTAGAGCACAAGGGAGGCAAGTTTTTGGTAATTGCGGACAGGATGATGATAGAAGGAGAATCTGTGGAGGTCCTATACATGGAAAGCCTGGAGTCTATGTACCGGATGCAGAACGAGCGGCTGCTGGCGTTTGCGGGCATAGGAATTCTTTTCTCTGCTATGGCGGGCCTGCTGCTCTACGCTACCATGTTAAGGATCAACCGTCCCGTCAGCCAGGCAGCCCATGAACTTCGCACGCCCCTTACCGGCATCCGGGGATATGCGGAATACATCATGATGGCCAATATCACGGAGGAAGAACGATTCTATGCTGCTGGCCAGATCGTAGAAAGCGCGAAGAATCTGGAAGATGTGGTGGAAAAACTTCTGATCATGGGAAATCTGGCAGAAGGCACGGTAAGCATGGAAAGCGTCGATTTGATGTGCCTGGCGGATAAACTAAGGACGAAATACCCACAGGTAAAGATTACGGGAAGGACAGGCCGCCTATGGGGCGACCCGGTACTGATCGAATGCCTTTTTGAAAACCTGCTCTCCAATGCCATTCATGCGGGAGACGAAGTGAAGGTTATCCTGAATAAAGGATCCATCAGCATCTGGAATAACGGAGCGTATATCGGGGAAAAGGAATTAAAGGCAGTCAACAAGAACCTTAAGATGCCCGGTAAGCGCAAAGGCAGGCATGGCTACGGTATCCGCCTGTGTCAGGAGATCGCGGCGGTACATGGATGGCGGCTGGTATATGAATCATCCAGAGAAGAAGGAACCACGGCCCGGATTATATTATGAGCCCGCATAGCAAAATAGCAGATTCTCATTCGGATAGACATAAATCATGTTTATCCGGATGAGGATTTTTTTTGTGCATAATGACAGAAAAAACACTTGCAAAATTGTGTGTTTGGTCGAAAATACAAAATAAGGTTGACTTTTCAAACGTAGGATGTTAGTCTTTAACTACTAAATAACAACCAACGTAGGATGTTGGGTGAAGAAAAAAGGAGGCTTTTATGAAGGTTAGGGCATTGAGTTTGCTGATTGCTGGGGCCGTAATCATCAGTACGCTGACCGGATGCGGCAAAAGTTCATCGGATAAGGCGGCAAATGAGAAAAAAGATGACAGTTACCAGAAGATTGAACTGGTAATGGCTGTAAACGGAACGGATATCCAGATTGATGCCAGAGTGGCAGACAAGTTTGCGGAACTGGTTGAAGAAGAGACGGATGGGAATGTTACGATCGCCGTTTATCCCAATGACCAGCTTGCGGGAGGAAACTCCACGAAAGGAATTGAGATGATCGCGGGAGGAGGCGTAGATCTGGCTGCTTATGCGACCTGCGTTATGGCAGTCATTGACGAGCAGCTGTCGGTAGCTACGATTCCATGGATATTCGAGGATTACCAGGATGCAAGAGAGACCATCGACGGGACTGGCGGAGAGTATTACGCAGAGCGCCTGGAAAAGAAAGGCATTACATATCTGGGCTCCTTCCACAACGGCTTCCGTCAGATCACGAATAGCAAGCGGGAAGTGAAGACGCCGGAAGATGTCAAAAGGCTGAAGATCAGAGTGCCAGGCAGCGAGGTATATATGAAGTTCTTCAAGACGCTGGGGGCGGATCCCGTGGCCATGAGCTGGAGCGAAGTGTTCACAGCCATCCAGCAAGGCACGATAGACGGGCAGGAGAACGGCATCTGCATTACGGAATCGGCGAAGATGGATGAGGTACAGGATTATCTTACATTGTGGAATTATACATACGAGAACGACCTGTTCGTGGCCAATACCGAGATCTGGGAATCCCTGGAGCCAAAGACGAGAAAGATGCTTCAGGAAAAGGCAAGGGAAGCCTGCGAGTGGGGAAGAGACACGCTGGAGGCCGAAGAGGCGGATATTGTAAAAGAATTTGAGGCAGAAGGAATGAACGTGACAGAACTGACAGAGGAAGAACTGGATGCCTTCAAAGAGTCGATAAGCGGCATGAAGCAGGAGTTTATTAAGAAATACGGCGAGAAAGCCTGCGAGGCTTTTGACATTGAAGAGGAATAGGAAGGAGGAAGTTGCTATGAAGATATTTGACAAGATAGAAGAAATACTGGCGGCGGTATGCCTGGTTGTCATGGCAATCCTTACATTTGCCAATGTTATAGCCCGATATCTGTTCAGTGCGTCCTTCTCCTTCTCAGAAGAGATTACGACTTACCTGTTCGTCCTTCTGAGCATGCTTGGAACCGCCATCGCGGCAAAGCGCCGGGCGCACCTGGGACTGAGCATCGTGACGGATGCTGTTGGCCCGAAGGCAGAGAAGATACTGCGGATCATCGGCTACGTGGCGGCTGTGCTATTTACCGGAGCCATCTTTTACTACGGGATCCGCATGGTGATGAATCAGAGAATGCTTGGGCAGGTTACGGCGGGCATGCAGTGGCCGGAATGGATTTTCGGATCCTTCGTCCCCATCGGAGCATTCTTTGCTACGGTACGGTTTATCCAGGTACTGATAGAAGAAATTAGAAGAAATCCAGAAAAGGAGGAACGTGAATAGTGGTAGCAGCAATTCTATTTATAACATTTGCCATACTGCTTCTGATAGGCGCGCCTATCGCGGTATGCCTCGGAATATCAAGCGTGGCGGCAATGATCGCGCAGGGAGCCGGACGGCCGCTTGAGACGGTGATGAGCAGCCTGCCCATGATCGTATCTGCATCCACCAGCAAGTTTGTATTACTTGCGATTCCCTTCTTCATTCTGGCAGGAAACATTATGGAGAAGGCTGGAATCTCAGAGAAGCTGATCAAGCTGGCGGAGGCCTGCGTAGGACACATCAGAGGCGGACTGGCCATCGTGTGCGTGATCGTTGCCTGCTTCTTTGCGGCGATCTCCGGATCTGGCCCGGCTACCGTGGCGGCCCTTGGAGTCATTATCGTACCGGCAATGATCAAGTCCGGTTACAAGCCGGCGTTCTCGGCAGCGCTGATGGCAGCGGCGGGAGCCATAGGAGTTATCATTCCTCCGTCCATTACGTTTGTCGTATACGGCTCTATAGCCGATACTTCCATCGGAGACTTATTTATCGCAGGACTCCTTCCCGGAATTATTATGGGAATCGGCTTGATGATCGTAGCGTTGGTGGTAGGCAGAAAATCGGATCTAAAGACGCTTCCAAAAGCCAGCAAAAAAGAACGCTGGGCAGCGTTTAAGGATGCGTTCTGGGGCCTGATGATGCCGGTTATCATCCTGGGCGGCATATATGGCGGAATCTTTACCCCGACCGAGGCAGCGGCAGTATCCGTTGTATATGGGCTTTTCGTAGGAGTCTTTATTTATAAGAAGATTCGCTTCAAAGAGTTCTACGCGATTCTGATGGACACTACATCAACCACGGCGACCGTCATGTTTATTACGATGGCAGCCAGCCTGTTTGCCTATGTGCTTACAAGGGCAAGACTCGACGTGACGATCAGCTCGGCGCTTGAAAATGCCACGGGCGGAAGCGTAATTATCTTCTTTATTATTGTTAACATCATCCTATTGATCGCAGGATGCTTCCTGGACTCAACATCGGCGCTGTATATTTTTACGCCGCTGTTCGTACCGGTCGCTGAGGCTTTGGGCATAGATCTGATCCATTTAGGCGTTGTCATGATCGTAAACCTGGCAATCGGACTCTTTACGCCGCCGGTAGGCGTCAACCTCTACGTAGCCTGCGGGGTAGGAAATGTCAACCTGAAGCAGATATCAAAGGCAGTGGTCTCTTTGATTCTTGCAGCATTGATCGTATTGCTGCTGGTAACCTATATACCTAAGATTTCACTACTATTTATTTAAGAAGGAGCAAGAAAGATTATGAGAAATGTAAGTGTGGAAGAACTGGAAAAACAGAGTATTGAGTTAAGAAAAAAAGTAATCACCATGATACATAAGGCCAAATCCGGACATCCCGGCGGATCCCTCTCATCGGCAGACTTTGTGACCGCATTGTATTTCCGTGAGATGGATATTGACCCTAAGAATCCAAAATGGGAGGACCGGGACCGGTTCGTATTATCCAAAGGGCATGTATGCCCGGTCCAGTATGCAGCGCTTGCCACGCTGGGATTCTTTGATGAGTCCGTGCTGGATACGCTTCGCCAGGAAGGTTCCATCCTCCAGGGGCATCCGGATATGAAGAAATGTCCTGGAATCGACATCTCCACCGGATCCTTGGGACAGGGCCTTGCCTGCGGCGTAGGAATGGGAATCGCAGCCAAGAAGGATAAAAAGGATTACAGAGTATTCGTCGTGGTAGGAGACGGCGAGTGCCAGGAAGGCGAGATCTGGGAGGCAGCCCAGACTGCGCACAAGTACGAGCTGGATAATCTGGTGGTATTCGTCGACAACAACAACCTGCAGCTGGACGGAACGACGGACGAGGTAATGCCGAACATTAATCTGGGCGAGAAGTTTGCGGCATTTGGCTTTGATACATACGAGATTGACGGCCATGACATGAAGCAGATCGTGGATACGCTGGATCGCATCCGCATGAGAAAGAATGGAAAGCCCAAATGCATCTTTGCCAATACGGTAAAAGGAAAAGGCGTATCTTTTATGGAAAACCAGTGTGGATGGCACGGTGTTGCGCCTGACGATGAGCAGTATGAGCAGGCAATGAAAGAACTGGATGAACAGCTGAAAAAATTGGAAGCCAGATAATCAGTAAAAGCGGATGGAGGAGAATAAGATGAGTGAAGTTAAGAAAGCAACCAGAGATGGTTTTGGCGAGGAGATCGTAAAACTTGGAAAATTGGATAACGATATTTATGTAGTAGACGTAGACATCGGAAAGTCCTGCAAGACAGGAGAATTTCGCAAGCAGCTTCCGGAGCAGTATCTGAATGTGGGAATTGCGGAGCAGAACGCGGCCGGCGTGGCAGCAGGCCTTGCCACATGCGGAAAAGTCCCGTTTGTCGTAACCTATGCGGTATTCGGCTCCCTGCGCATGTGCGAGATGATCCGCCAGGAGGTCTGCTATCCAAAACTGAATGTGAAGATCGCCTGCTCCCATGGCGGCGTGACACCTGCAAACGATGGCGCCAGCCACCAGAGCATTGAGGATATGGGCGTTTTGAGGACGATTCCGAATATGACCGTACTGATGCCTGCGGACTATAACTCCGCAAAGAAGTTGGTAAAGGAAGCCGCAGAATATGAAGGACCGGTATATCTTCGGTTTACGAGGGATGCAATTCCGGTGATCTATCCAGAAGATGCAGAATTCAAGATTGGAAAGGCCAACAAGCTCAAAGAAGGAAAAGACGTATCCATCATAGCAAACGGAGACACCGTCTCCATCGCGATCAAGGCAGCAGAACTTCTGGAAGCAGAAGGCATATCCGTAAAATTGCTTGATATGCATACCATCAAGCCTCTGGATAATGAAGCAGTCTTAGAATGCGTCAACGAGACCGGCAGAATCATAACCGTGGAAGATCATAATGTTATGAATGGACTTGGAAGCGCGGTCAGCGAAGTGGCTGCCGAGACAGGAAGATGCGTCGTTAAGCGTATCGGCATCCAGGATCAGTTCGGGCAGTCCGCGCCATATGAGAGACTGCTGGCAATCAATGGTATCACCGTAGAAAATATTGTAGCAACAGCAAAAGAATTAGTAAAATAAATAGGGAAATAGCAGGAGGAATAAAAAGATGTTGGATTTTGATGGTCAGGTAGTAATTGTAACAGGAAGCGGATCCCCAAAGGGAATTGGAAAGACGATTGCCAAGACGTTCGCAAAGCAGAAGGCAGCGGTTGTCATTGCAGACATGAATGAAGCGGGCGTGCAGGACACGGTTAAGGAGATTAAAGAACTGGGCGGCGAAGCTTTCGGCGTAACGGTAAACGTGACGGATGAGGCATCCGTTCAGAAGATGGTAGACGACGTTATGAAAGAATACGGACGCATTGATGTGCTGGTCAATAACGCAGGGATCTCCCAGAAGGTAACGGTGGAAGATATGACGCTTGCGGATATGAAGAAAATCTTTGAAGTAAATATGTTCGGGCTGTTCCTGTGTACGCAGAAATGCATGAAGGTCATGCGTCAGCAGAAATACGGAAGAATCGTTAACTTGTCCTCCGTATCCGGAAAAAGAGGGGGCGGCGTATTCGGAGGCGCGCACTATTCCGCATCTAAGGCAGCAGTGCTGGCATTCTCCAAGAATCTTTCCAGAGAGATCTCGGCAGAGGGAATTACGATCAACAGCGTTTGCCCTGGCCTGATCAATACAGAGATCTGGAAATCCCTTCCAAAGGAAGACGCTGACAAGATCATTGACGGAATCCCGATGGGACGCCCGGGAGAGACACAGGAAGTTGCGAACGCGATCGTATTCCTGGCATCCAAGGAAGCATCCTACATTACAGGAGAAGAAATCGACATCAACGGCGGATCTCACATGGATTAATGAAAAACACCCCACCTTATGCCTGACAATTAATAGACAAAGCTTGAGTTTTATGGTAGTATGTTGGTTGTAGGATAAGGCAACGAAGAATGAAGGGGTGACGAGAATGCAAACCATCAGTTATTTGAAAAAAGTAAGCAGTGAATCAGTAGTGCAGCAGGTGATCAATGCGCTGACAGACGCCATGATCAACAGAGAACTTCGCCCGGGAGACAAGATCCCGACAGAGGCGGAGATGGCTGAGAACATGGGCGTTGGGAGAAATTCCATACGGGAGGCCATTAAGATCCTGGTGTATCTGGGAGTGCTGGAAATAAGGAGAGCGGAAGGCACGTTCGTCTGCGAAGGATTTTCCGAGAGCATGATCGACCCCATGATTTATGGCATTATATTGGATAAAGAGGATTCTTACGAGAATCTCATGGAGCTTCGTGAAATGATCGAGGTAGGCGTACTCCAGCTTGCCATGGCAAAGGTCCAGGAAGAGGAACTGAAGTCTCTTAAGGAAAAACTGGGACATATGAAGACTGCCATTGAAGCAGGCTCTGAGAATGTGGAGAATGCCTTCTGGGCTGACAACGAATTCCATGATGCCATATGTAATATAGGGAAGAACCCCCTGGTAAATAAAATCAACCAGGTGGTGCGGGTCCTGACGTATTCCATGCGTTTCACCACCGTTGAGACGATGATCAAGACGGGAAGGGGACAGGAGTTATACGAGGCGCACCAGAAGATCTACGAGATGATTGAGAATAAAGTTACGGACAATCTTAACATGGCTGTAAGAAAAACTTATTTTTCTGAAATCCCATTTGCCAACAGAGAAGATTAAATCGCTACGCTTCTCATACAGCCTGTTGTTGATTGGCAGGACTGCTGCGAAAGAATAGAATTCTGCGGCAGTCCTTTTTTAAATGGAAAACGAGGTGTAAATTATGATAGCAGTCGGATGCGATCACGGCGGATATGACCTGAAGCAGGAGATTCTCCGTTATCTTGAAGAACAGAATATAGAATATACGGATTATGGCTGTTATAGCCGGGAATCCGTTGATTATCCAGTGTATGCGAGAAAAGTGGCGGAAGCGGTGAAGGATGGAGCATGTGAAAAAGGAATCCTGATCTGCGGCACTGGAATCGGGATTTCCATCGCGGCCAACCGGATTGCGGGAATCCGTGCGGCGCTTTGCGCAGACTGTTTCAGCGCACAGGCTACAAGAGAGCATAATGATGCCAATATACTTGCTCTCGGAGCGCGCGTGGTGGGACCAGGGCTGGCGGTAAAGATCGCCGATACATTCCTCCATACGGATTTTTCGGGGGATGAACGGCACAGGAGAAGGATTGAATTGATAGAAGGGTAGGAAATGATCATGAGAAAAAAAGGATTACTGGCAGGGCAGTCCGGAGGCCCTACCGCTGTCATCAACAGCAGCCTGTACGGCGTGGTTGCGCAGGCGCGATGCCATAGGGATGAGATTGCGGGAATCTATGGAATGGTGAATGGAATTGAAGGATTCCTGGAAGGAAAGGTACTGGATTTTGAAAAAGAACTGCCAGGGGAACGCTTAGACGGGCTTCTGACAACCCCGGGCGCTTACTTAGGCTCCTGCCGCTATAAGCTGCCGGAGGATCTGGAAGATCCGGTGTATCAAAAATTATTTGAAAAGTTTGAAGAACTAGGAATCGGATATATCCTGTATATAGGAGGAAATGATTCCATGGACACGGTAAGCAAGTTATCCCGATATGGAAAGAAGATAGGAAGCAGCATAGCCATTCTCGGCGAACCCAAGACTATAGACAACGATCTTGTGCTTACAGACCATACGCCGGGATTTGGGAGCGCTGCGAAATATGTAGCTTCTACCGTTCGGGAGATTGCCACGGATGCCAGCGTATATGAGACGAAGTCCGTGACGATCGTGGAGATCATGGGGCGTCACGCAGGCTGGCTGACGGCTGCCGCGGTACTGGCAAGAAAGTATGAAGGAGACAATCCTCTTTTGATCTATCTTCCGGAAGTTGCTTTTGATCAGGAGGCATTCCTGGAGCGCTTAAAAGCATGCTTTGAGGTTTCGAAAGCCGTGGTAGTCTGCGTATCAGAAGGCATCCGGGATCAGGAAGGCGTGTTTATCTGCGAATACGACAGCGAGGCAGGCACGGACAGTTTTGGACATAAGATGCTGGCCGGCTGCGGCAAATATCTGGAGCGTCTGGTAAGGGGAAGGCTTGGCGTAAAAGCCAGATCCGTAGAACTGAATGTCAGCCAGCGCTGCTCTGTGTCCATGATGTCAGACACGGATCGCCAGGAGGCGGTCATGGCGGGAAGATATGGCGTATGTGCGGCATTAAAAGGGGAGACAGGCAAGATGATATCCTTCGTGCGCGCGGCAAATGCGCCTTATCGCATCGACTGCGGGCTGGAAGATGTGGATGATATCTGTAACAAAGAAAAGACTGTGCCTCTTGCGTGGATCACGCAAGACGGCTCTGACCTTAGCCAGGAGTTCCTGGAGTATGCAAGGCCGCTGGTAAAAGGAAACGTACAGGCAACAGAGGATGAAGACGGGCTACCGCTCTTCGTCTGCCGCAGATCATAGATTTCGAGAAAAAGGAGAATGAATTATGGGATTAGTAACAACCAAGGAAATGTTTCAGAAGGCTTACGAAGGAGGCTACGCGATCGGCGCCTTCAACGTCAATAACATGGAAATCGTGCAGGGAATCACAGAGGCAGCGGGAGAACTTCGTTCTCCGGTCATCCTCCAGGTATCAAAAGGCGCGCGCGCATATGCCAACCATACCTATCTGGTCAAGCTGGTAGAGGCGGCCTTAATGGAACATGATATACCGATGGCGCTGCACCTGGATCACGGCCCGGATTTTGAGACATGCAAGGCTTGTATTGATGGCGGGTTTACCTCAGTTATGATCGACGGCTCCCAGTACGACTTCGAGAAAAACGTAGAGATTACCAGGCAGGTAGTGGAATACGCCCATGAAAAAGGCGTCGTGGTAGAGGGCGAGCTGGGGAAACTGGCAGGCGTGGAAGACGATGTAAAGGTGGACGCGTCAGACGCCATGTACACGCATCCGGACGAAGTGCAGGAGTTCGTGGAGCGTACGGGCGTGGATTCTTTGGCCATCGCGATCGGAACCAGCCATGGCGCATTTAAATTCAAGCCAGGACAGAAGCCGCAGCTGCGTTTTGATATCCTGGAGGAGATTAGCCGCAAGATTCCGGATTTCCCAATCGTGCTTCATGGGGCATCCAGCGTCTCTCAGGAATACGTTAAGATTATTCAGGAAAATGGGGGAGAACTGGCAGATGCTATCGGAATCCCGGAAGATATGCTGCGCCGCGCCGCCAAGTCTGCTGTATGCAAGATCAACATCGACTCCGACTTAAGGCTTGCTATGACCGCAGGTGTCCGCCAGGTGCTTGTGCAAAGGCCGGCAGCATTCGATCCAAGAGAATATCTGAAAGCCGGAAGGGCAAACGTTAAGTCGCTGGTCGAGCATAAGATCAGGAATGTGCTGGGAAGCGACCACAAAGCATAGGGAAGGATAAGGGAATCGCTTCTTAAGAAAATTGTGTTGACAAATAATACATTTTCACATATTATATATCCTATACAGAAAAAAGACGCTGAACGGAAAGAGTAGCAGGCTATGGAACTGAAAGAGAGAAACTGTCACCGGCTGAAAGCAGTTTTAAGGGAAGTATCTGTGAAGTGCATCCGGGAGTCGATTTGGCGAACGCATGCGGCAAGTAGCCAGGTACGGGATTACACACGTTACGTGTACCAAGGTGGAGGATATTTTGTGCACGGATGTCCTCTATAAGAGTGGAACCGCGGATATACTCCGTCTCTTGCAAAAGAGACGGAGTTTTTTTATGCAATGGGGGACAAAGTTCCCTATGATTAGAAGGAGAGGATTTTATGGGCATGATATCCTACATCAAGGAAGAGATTCAGGTGATCCGGGAACGGGATCCGGCCATCAAGTCGAATATGGAAGTGTTCCTGTATCCCAGCTTCAAGGCTATCCTGCGTTACAGGGTGGCTCACAAGCTGTATTTGAAAAAGCATTATTTCCTGGCGCGCTGGGTGTCCCAGCGGGCGGTGAGGAAGACCGGAATTGAGATCCATCCGGGCGCGACCATCGGAAGAGGCCTTTTTATCGACCACGGAAGCGGCGTGATCATCGGCGAGACCGCAGAACTAGGGGACAATGTCACCTTGTACCAGGGCGTCACCCTTGGTGGAACGGGAAAGGAACAGGGGAAGCGCCACCCGACTCTTAAGGACAATGTAATGGTAAGCGCGGGAGCCAAAGTCCTGGGATCCTTTACCATTGGGGAAAATTCGAAGATCGGCGCAGGAAGCGTCGTGCTCAAAGAGGTTCCGCCCAACTGCACGGTGGTGGGAGTCCCGGGAAGAATCGTGAAGATGGGTGATCAGAAGATCCCAAGGCTTGACATGGATCAGATCCATCTTCCGGACCCGATCAGCAATGACATCCGGGAACTGCAGGCAGACAATCTCAGGCTGCACACCAGGCTTCAGGAGATGGAAAGACGTATGAAGTGCATGAAAGAGGAAAATATAGAAGTATTAGACAAGGAGGAAGAAAGTAGATATGAAGCTGTATAACACGCTGTCCAAGCAGAAGGAAGAATTCGTGCCTTTGGAGGAAGGAAAGGTAAAGATGTATGTATGCGGGCCTACCGTATATAACTTCATCCACATCGGAAATGCAAGGCCTATGATCGTATTTGATACGGTGAGGAGATATTTTGAATACAAAGGCTACGATGTGAATTATGTTTCCAACTTTACGGATGTCGATGACAAGATTATCAAAAGGGCGATTGAAGAAGGGGTATCTTCCGACGAGATTTCCAAGCGTTATATTGCGGAATGCAAGAAGGATATGGATGGCATGAATATTAAGCCGGCCACCAAGAATCCTCTGGCTACGGAAGAGATCTGCGGCATGGTTGACATGATCCAGACCCTGATTGACAAAGGATATGCTTATGAGAAGAACGGCACCGTATACTATCGCACCAGGAAATTTGAAGAATATGGCAAACTGTCCCACAAGAATCTGGATGACCTGCGTTCCGGAGAGCGTTCCCTTCTGGTAACAGGCGAGGATGAAAAGGAAGATCCATTGGACTTCGTTTTGTGGAAGCCAAAGAAGGAAGGGGAGCCTGCATGGGAGTCTCCATGGAGCGATGGCCGTCCGGGATGGCACATCGAGTGCTCGGAGATGTCCAAGAAATATCTTGGCGAGCAGATTGATATCCACGCAGGCGGGGAAGATCTGGTATTCCCTCACCATGAAAACGAGATCGCACAGAGCGAGGCTGCTAATGGCAAGGAATTCGCGAAATACTGGATGCACAACGCATTCCTGAATATAGACAACCGCAAGATGAGCAAATCACTGGGCAACTTCCGTACCGTGCGGGAGATCAGCCAGCAGTATGATCTTCAGATCCTGAGATTCTTCATGCTGAGCGCCCACTACAGAAGCCCGCTGAATTTCAGCGCGGATCTGATGGAAGCTTCCAAGAGCGGACTGGAGCGGATCGTCAATGCTGCTGACAACCTGAAGTTCCTGCTTGGAAATGCCAAGTCGGAGTCTATGACGCAGGAAGAAGAAGCGGCATTTGCGAAGACGTCGGAATATGTGCAGGAATTTGAACGGGCAATGGATGATGATTTTAACACGGCAGATGCCATCGCGTCCGTGTTCGACCTGGTAAAATATATCAATACGACGGCGGATGCCGATAAGTCCAAGGAGTTCCTTCAGAACCTCTTCGATCTTCTGGTGAAACTGACGGACGTGCTGGGATTGATCGTGGATAAGAAGGAAGAGATGCTGGCCGAGGATATCGAGAAGATGATCGAAGAGCGTCAGGCAGCCCGCAAGGCAAAAGATTTTGCAAGGGCAGACGCGATCCGGGATGAACTGCTGGCAAAAGGCATTGTGCTGGAAGACACAAGAGAAGGGGTAAAATGGAAAAAAGCGTAAAGTGGGAGTTTGACACTTATATGCAGGAACTGTTCCAGATGAAAGAGGTGGATATTAAGGAATATTCACCTCTTACTTTAGCGTATATCGGGGATAGCATCTATGACCTGATCATCAAGTCGCTGGTAGTTAATGAAGGCAACCGGCAGGTCCAGAAACTTCATAAGGAGACCAGCATGAGGGTGCAGGCATCCGCCCAGTCTAAGATGATGCGCGCCATTCAGGAGCATCTGACGGAGGAGGAGCATGCGGTCTTTAAAAGGGGAAGAAATGCCAAGAGCGTGTCGCCGGCTAAGAACCAGTCCATCACTGATTACCGGAGGGCTACTGGCTTTGAGGCGCTGATGGGTTACCTATATTTGAAAAAAGAGTGGAAAAGAATGCTGGAACTGGTTAAAATAGGATTAGAGAGCATGGATGAATGTATATAAGGAGTTCTGAGAATGAAAGAAGAAAAGCAAATAAATGAAAATATCATAGAAGGGCGCAATGCGGTTTTGGAGGCATTCCGCTCCGGCAAGCCCATTGACAAGCTCTTCGTGCTGGATGGATGCCAGGACGGGCCGATCAGGACGATTGTCCGGGAGGCCAAAAAGCATGATACCATTCTTCAGTTCGTCACCAAAGAAAGGCTGTCCCAGATATCCGAGACGGGAAGACATCAGGGAGTTATCGCCTATGCGGCGGCCTACGAGTACGCGGACGTGGAGGATATGCTTAGATTAGCCGAAAGCAAGGGGGAGGATCCGTTCCTGATCCTGCTGGACAATATCGAGGACCCTCATAATCTGGGCGCTATCATCCGTACGGCTAATCTGGCAGGCGCCCATGGAGTCATCATTCCGAAGCGCCGCGCGGTCGGGCTTACAGCCACGGTGGCAAAGACAAGCGCAGGCGCGCTTAACTATACGCCGGTGGCCAAGGTGACCAATCTGGCCAAGACGATGGAATCCCTGAAGGAAAAGGGACTATGGTTTGTCTGCGCGGATATGGGCGGGGAGGAAATGTACGATTTGAACCTGACCGGCCCCATCGGCCTGGTAATAGGCAATGAGGGCGAGGGCGTCAGCCGCCTGGTAAAGGAGACCTGCGACTTTACCGCCCGTATTCCGATGAATGGGGACATCGATTCCCTGAATGCATCGGTGGCGGCAGGCGTACTGGCTTATGAAATCGTCAGGCAGAGAAGAAAGTAGGGATCCTGGCTGGAAAGAGAGGATAAGTATGGCTAAATTCGAGCAGATGACGGACGAGCAGCTGATCTGCAGGCTCCGTGACGGCGACAAGACCGTGATCGACTATGTCATGGAAAAATATAAGAACCTGGTACGGAAAGAAGCGAACGCCATGTATCTGCTGGGCGGAGAGAATGACGACCTGATCCAGGAGGGCATGATCGGCCTGTTTAAGGCTGTGCAGGATTATGATGTACGGCAGGAGACGTCGTTTTACAGTTTTGCCAAACTCTGCATTACCCGTCAGATGTATTCGGCTATCGAGGCATCCAAGCGGAAAAAGCACAGTCCTTTGAACACTTATGTCTCTTTCTATGAGAAGAATGATGAGAAGGTATCCTTGATTGAGACCATGGAAGCAGGAGGCGAGAGCAACCCGGAGGAACTGCTGGTCAGCAGGGAATATGCCATGCTGCTGGAAAGCAAGCTGGAAGAGAACTTAAGCGCCCTGGAGAACCGGGTGCTGTACCTGCATCTTCTGGGTACCGATTATAAGACAATTGCAAAACTCCTGGACAAGAGCCCCAAGACGATTGACAATGCGCTCCAGCGGATTAAGAACAAGACGGAAAAGATACTGGAAAAGGAACTGGAAAAATAAAAGTTGGAAAATCGTCGAAAGGATATTGACAAATCTACCCAATATATTGTATATTATTAACGTTGCATATCACATATGCATGCTGCCGTGGCTCAGTCGGTAGAGCGTCGCCTTGGTAAGGCGGAGGTCGGCGGTTCGATTCCGCTCGGCAGCTTGATATTCAGAGGCTTGCAGGAGATTACATCTTCTGAAAGTCTTTTTTTGCGTCAAAAGAGGCGGAAGCATACAAGAATATAGTTACGAAGGAGGAAGAGTATGAAAAAATTTGGCGGCGTAATCTTGACTGCTATCGGCGCGCTACTTGCGGTTCTGGCGCTTCTGACGATCCGGATGGCGGTAAAAGACACAATGACTTGGGGAGGAGATAGCACAGTATGGCTGATCGAGATCCTTCTATTCGCGGTTCCGGCTGTAGCCTGCCTGACGTCGGGAATACGCCGGATTCGAAAAGCCGTCGCAGAAGAAGAACTAGGCTTTACAGAACAGGAAAGGCGAAAGGAACAGGAGAGGCTGAAAAGGCAGGAAAAGTCTGGCAGGCCGGAGGAGGATATGGTTTCAGAGCAGCAGGCATATGAAAACGCCTATGTCCCGGCCCAGGGAATCTATATATGGAAGTATAAAAAAGACATCACATTGGAGCGGCTTTTTTCCCGCTACCGGAACCTCTACTTTTTTGGCATGATCCTGTCAGGGATCGCGCTAGTGGCGCTGTGTGTCTGGCTTGGAATGAATGTTCTGGCTCCGGAGTCCAGAAAGATGCTGTATCTCGTTATGGTACTCCTTATTACCGTGCTTATGGTGGCGGGAGCAATGAATATTGGACGCGTCACAGCCGGAATGATGATGACGTTTGCCAGAGGAAAAGATGGGAGAATCTATTTCTTTGATTATCATAATCCGGCATTTCAAAGACATGCAAGGATCCAGATTACGGGGACCTCAAGCGTAGCCGGCACGGCTTCGTATCTGATCAATAACAGGCAGGACGCAAAGATGATCAAGGAGATTGAAAGCCATCATGTCATGGAACGCATTATGGAAAGGGGAGAGATTCACCCATATGGATTCCCGATCGTAAACGTATCGAAGATCCGGGAAGGAAGTAGGACAGTACGCATATTCTGCGAACTTGCAAGAGAGGATGGGAGCACCTTTAAAAGAAGCATCGCGGTGCCCAGAAGTTTTGAACATTATGAGGAACTGATCAATATATTCAAGAGCAGATACATGCTGTAGAAGTTTAATTGACAGGCAGAGAGAGGAACATGACATATGAATAAGTCAACGGTAATGACGGAAGGGCCTATCTGGCGGAAGATATTGTTTTTTTCCATTCCGCTGATTCTGGGGAATCTATTCCAGCAGTTGTATAATACGGTGGATTCCATCATTGTAGGAAACTATATAGGAAGCGAGGCGCTGGCAGCCGTAGGCTCCAGCGGATCCATCATCAATCTGCTGATCGGATTCTGCATTGGCGCGTCTGCCGGCGCCGGCGTCGTCATCTCCCAGTTTTTCGGCGCCCGGGATAAGGAAGGCGTAAGGAAGGCAGTCCACACGACGATCGCGATCGCGATCGGAGCAGGGATCATCCTGACGGCAGCGGGCATCCTTCTGGCTCCGGTGATCCTCAGGGCCATGGGGACGCCGGCGGAGGTGTTCGGACAGGCAGTCACTTATCTTCAAGTATATTTCGGAGGAATTCTTTTTTCCGTGATCTACAACATGTCCGCCGGAATCCTCAATGCGGTGGGAAATTCCAAACGATCCCTGCTGTACTTGATGATCGCCGCGATCTCCAATATCTTTCTGGACCTTCTGTTCGTGGTGGCGCTTAAGATGGGCATCGTGGGAGCAGCCCTGGCGACGGATATCAGCCAGCTGATTTCCTGCATCTTTATCATGCTGTTTCTGACGAGGAGCCAGGATGTATACCATGTGAAGATCCGGGATATCCGATTATATGACCATCTGTTTTCCAAGATCGTCAAGATTGGCCTCCCCACCGGAATCCAGAATATCGTCATCTCATTTTCCAATGTCATCGTCCAGTCCAGCGTCAATAGTTTCGGCGCGGTTGCCATGGCGGGATTTGCAGCCTACATTAAGATTGACGGGTTCAATATTCTTCCGGTACTCAGTTTCAGTATGGCTGCCACCACGTTTGCCGGACAGAATATAGGAGCCGGGCAGTACCACAGGGTAAAAAAGGGCATGCTTGTATCGGTAGGGATGGGAATCTTCTACACGGTGATGACGGGAATCCTTCTTCTGGTATTCGCGCCCCAGGTTATCGGCGTCTTTACCAACAATCAGGATGTGGTAGCTTACGGCGTATATATTATGAAGTTCTTCTGCCCGTTTTACTGGATCCTGGCAATCCTGCAGGTGGCAAGCGGCACCATCAGAGGGACCGGCAAGACGCTGCAGACCATGCTGATATTCCTGCTGTCTTTGTGCATTTTCCGTGTATTGTGGATTTGGGGAGCGCTTGCCGTATCACACGAGATCTTCCAGGTCATGGTGGCTTATCCGCTTTCCTGGGTAGTAGGGGCACTGCTGATTCTTCTGTATGCGTGGAAGGGCAAATGGATGCCTGCAAGTTATTATAAGAAGCAGGCGCAATGAGACAAAACCGAAGGAGGGACTTATGCCATCATTTTTAAAAGATATATCTAGATTTTATGGAACTGGGGAAAAAAACGCCAAGGGCCAGACGTTGGAAGAGTTCTTAAGGGAGTATGACCCTTATAAGTATGAGACGCCCAGCTGTACTACGGATGCGGTCATCTTTGCCTGTCCGGGGAAGCCGGACGGATTGCTTGAAGGCCTAAAAGTCCTCTTGATTCGGCGAGGCAATCATCCAAGCATCGGGCTGTGGGCGCTGCCGGGAGGCTTTATCAACTTGCGGGAGAACCTGGAAGATACGGCTATGCGGGAATTAGAAGAGGAGACCGGCGTAAAGGGCGTTGTCATGGAGCAGATCGCCACTTACGGGGATTATGACCGGGATCCCAGATCCAGGGTGATTACGACAGCCTATATGGCGCTGGTGGATAAACGAGACGTAAGCGTCAAAGCAGGAGATGATGCAGCAGACGCCGTATGGTGCGGCGTAAGCCTTGAGCGCCTGAAGTCTGTCCAAAAAGACGGCAGGGTTTGGAACACGTACAGCCTGAAAGTGGAAAATGAGGAGCGGAACCTTAAGACGGAAGCGCTGGTGGAGGAAGAGGAAGGCTGCGGGCTGATCCGGGATAAGAAATTCAAAGTGATTCAGCCAGGGCTGATCGCAGTTGACCACGCGGCGATCATCGTCCAGGCCCTCGCACTGCTTAAAAAACGTCTGTAACGCCTTGTTTCGCTACATTATTTATGATAATATAGGGGGCAGAATGTAAGTACCTATAAGGAGGAAAAACATGCAAGAAGAAACAGTTTCCAAAAATTTTATCGAGCAGGAAATAGATAAGGACCTGGCAGAAGGGGTCTATACGCAAGTATGCACCAGATTCCCGCCGGAGCCTAACGGATACCTTCACATCGGACATGCCAAGTCCATCCTTTTGAACTATGGGCTCGCGAAGAAATATAATGGAACCTTTCATTTAAGATTTGACGATACGAACCCGACCAAAGAAGATATGGAGTTCGTAGAGTCGATCAAAGAAGATGTGAAATGGCTTGGGGCAGACTGGAAGGATCACCTGTACTTTGCATCCGACTATTTCGATATGATGTACCAGTGCGCCATAAAACTGATCAAGAAGGGAAAGGCCTATGTCTGCGACCTGAGTGCGGAAGAAATCCGCGCCTATCGGGGAACCCTGACGGAGCCTGGCAAGAACAGCCCATACAGGGACCGGTCCGTAGAAGAGAACCTGCAGCTGTTTGAAGAGATGAAAGACGGACTGTGCCAGGATGGCAAGAGGGTGCTGCGGGCCAAGATAGACATGGCATCTCCGAATATTAATATGAGAGATCCTGTCATCTACCGGGTTGCCCATATGTCCCACCACAATACAGGGGATAAATGGTGCATCTATCCGATGTATGACTTTGCCCATCCGATCGAGGACGCGATCGAGAAGATCACCCATTCCATCTGTACTCTGGAATTCGAGGATCACAGGCCTCTGTACGACTGGGTGGTCCGCGAATGCGAGTTTGATCCGGCACCGAGACAGATTGAGTTTTCAAAATTGTATCTGACCAATGTAGTGACCGGCAAGCGCTACATTAAAAAACTGGTGCAGGATGGCATCGTAGATGGCTGGGACGATCCCAGGCTTGTTTCCATCGCGGCTTTAAGGCGGCGGGGATTTACGCCGGAATCCATCAAGATGTTCGTGGATATGTGCGGCGTGTCCAAAAGCCAGAGTTCCGTGGATTATGCTATGCTGGAATACTGCATCCGGGAGGATCTGAAACTTAAGAAGCCCCGTATGATGGCCGTCCTTGACCCCATCAAGCTGGTGATCGACAATTACCCGGAAGGGGAAGTAGAGTATCTGGAAGTAGACAACAATATGGAGAATCCGGAACTTGGAATGCGCAAGGTTCCCTTCTGCCGAGAACTGTATATTGAGCGGGAGGATTTCATGATCGAGCCGCCGAAGAAGTATTTCCGCCTCTTCCCTGGCAATGAAGTGCGTCTGATGCATGCATATTTTGTCAAATGCGAAGGATATGAGACGGATGAAAACGGCAACGTGACGGTCGTCCATGCAACCTATGATCCAGAGACCAAATGCGGATCCGGATTCACCGGACGAAAAGTAAAAGGCACGATCCACTGGGTGGCCGCGCCTTATGCAAAACAAGCTCAAGTAAGATTGTATGAGAACCTGATCGATGAAGAGAAGGGCGTATATAACAAGGAGGATGGATCTTTAAACCTGAATCCGAATTCCCTGAAGATTCTCAAAAATTGCTATGTAGAGGACAGTTTCGCGGATGCCGGGGCCTGTGACAGCTTCCAGTTTGTAAGAAACGGCTACTTCTGCATCGATTCCAAGGACTCCGCACCGGATGCGCTGGTATTCAACCGGATCGTATCTTTGAAGAGTTCCTTTAAACTGCCAAAATAAGAGGAATTATGAATGAATTGACGATCAGCCTGGATACCCGTTCCAGGATCCCCCTGTACGAACAGATCTATGATTATATTAAGACGGATATCCAGAGCGGGAGGATTCCTTATGGAGAGAAGCTGCCGTCCACCAGATTCCTGTCGAAGCACTTGGAGGTAAGCAGGAGCACGGTAGAACTGGCCTATGAGCAGCTTCTGTCGGAGGGATATATCGAGTCCGTTCCTTATAAGGGCTTTTTCGTGGCCCAGATTGACGAACTGTATCATCTGAAGAAGGATAAGCCGCAGCCCCAGAGGGAGAGGAAGGAAGCCCGTAGATACCGCTATGATTTTACGCCCAATGGCGTGGATTTGAAAAGTTTTCCCTATAATGTGTGGAGGAAGCTGTCAAAAGATATTCTGATGGATGACCGGACGGAATTATTCCGGTCCGGTGATTCTCAGGGCGAGTACGGCTTCCGCAGCGCCATCTGCAGCTACCTCTATCAGGCAAGAGGAGTGGATTGTACGCCGGATCAGATCATTGTAGGGGCAGGAAGCGATTATATCCTGATGCTGCTGGGAATGATTCTGGGAATGGACCATACCATTGCATTTGAAGATCCTACTTATAAGCAGGCCTACCGGATGGCAGGGGGCATGTCTTATAACTGCATACCGGTTTCTATGGACAAGAATGGGATGAAAGTGACAGAACTTGAAAAGTCAGGCGCCGACATTGCCTATGTGACGCCTTCCCATCAGTATCCTACCGGAGTCATCATGCCCATCCGCCGCCGGATGGAATTGCTTAAATGGGCCTGCGAGGCACAGGGAAGGTATATCGTGGAAGATGACTATGACAGCGAGTTCCGGTACAAAGGAAAGCCGATTCCTGCCCTCAAAGGGTATGATGCCAGTGAGAAAGTCATATACCTGGGCACATTTTCCAAATCCATTGCCCCGGCGATCCGTCTTAGCTATATGGTCCTGCCCAAACCATTGCTGGAGGCATATGAGCAGAAGGCCAGGTTTGTCAATTCGACCGTTTCCAAAGTAGATCAGCTGATCGTACAGAAGTTCATTGAAGAAGGGTATTATGAAAGGCATCTGAACAAGACAAGAGCGCTTTATAAAAGCAGGCATGATGTCTTGATCGAAGAACTGCGTCCAATGGCAGATATCTGTACCATATCAGGGGAGAATGCCGGCGTGCATCTGCTTCTTACCTTTCAAAATGGAATGACCGAGGAGGAGTTGATTGACCGGGCTGCAAGAGAGGATATCCGCGTATATGGACTGTCCGATTACCGGATTAAGGAGAACTGCAAGGAGAAGGCAACCATACTGCTTGGATATGCCAACCTTACGGAAGAGCAGATCAGAAAGGCAGCAAGGCTACTTAGAGACTGCTGGATCGAATAGAAATGTACAGAAAAGAAGAGCGGGAATCCTTAGAGTTTCCCGCCCTTGCCTTATAATTACAGTTATTCATCATCCTCATCATCGTCTTTGGCTGCCTGGGAGGCATCCGCTTCTTCTGGAACATCTTCCTCTTTTGGAGCCTCTGTATCTTCATCCCCTGCCCCATCTTCAGGCTTTGCGGAGGGTGTCAATGGAACATATTCGCGATCTGATACTGGCTTTAAGTCGCTGTCCAGATCGAAATCCTCATCCTCGAAGTCCTCTGAGAATTCATCATCTTCGCATGTATCATTCTTTTTAAAGTAATAGATAAGGCCGGCAACGGCAGTGCCGATGGCAGCAAGCCCTAACAATTTTTTACACCATTTTGCCATGATAGTTATAACTCCTTTCGATTATAGTATAGGATTATAATAGCACATATCGTATCATTTTTCCTCAAAAATCGAAATAAAATACATGAAAGTTGAGATACGCCCGAATTTATGATAAACTGTATGATATATTTTCGCAAGAAAGCAAAGGAAAGAGGCTAAAGTATGAGTAAGAATAAAGCGCCGGGAACCGCTAAAAAAGGCTTTTTCCGCATTGTATTCAGCAGAATGGGGATCATCCTTTTGCTGATCCTTCTTCAGGCAGGAGTCTTTCTTGGAATGGCATTCTACCTGGAAGAATATATGACCTATATTTATGGGATTCTGACTATCTTGGGAGTCATCGTATTGATATACATCATCAACTCCGAAGGCAATCCGGCCTTTAAGATGACATGGATGCTGTGCGTGCTGGCTTTTCCTGTGATTGGAACCCTGTTCTATATCTATGTCAAGATGCAGTTCGGAACCAGGTATATGAAGAACCGCCTGGGCAAGCTGAAACTGGAGACAGCGCCCTACATGCAGCAGGATCCGGATGTGGTGGACGCCATATGGGCGAGCAAGTCGGCCAATGCCCAGCTGTCCTACTATCTGTCGCACCAGCTGGGATTCCCTACCTACCGCAATACGCAGGTGAAGTATTTTCCGCTTGGGGAGTATAAATTCCAATCGATGGTAGAAGAGCTTAAGAAGGCCCGAAGGTTTATCTTCATGGAATATTTTATTGTAGAAGAAGGCCATATGTGGGGGACGATCCTGGACATCTTAAAGGAGAAGGTCAGGGAAGGCGTGGAAGTGAGGTTCATGTACGACGGGATGTGCGCCATCTCCATGCTGCCCTACAATTATCCGGAACAGATCGCGCGTTATGGAATCAAGTGCAAGATGGCAAACAGCGTCAAGCCTTTCCTGTCCACCACCCAGAACAACCGCGACCATAGGAAGATCTGCGTGATCGACGGCAAGGTAGGCTATACCGGCGGCATCAACCTGGGGGATGAATATATTAACCAGAAGGTTAGATTCGGACACTGGAAAGACACCGCGATCATGCTGAAAGGGGATGCGGTTCAGAGCCTGACCATGATGTTCCTGGAAATGTGGAACGTGGATGAACGGCGGGCAGAAGGATATGGAAAATACCTGACGCCCAAGTATCCGGGGCTAAGAAGGGAACTGGGCTATGTCATCCCATATGCGGACAGCCCATTTGACAACGAGAATGTTGGGGAGGAAGTGTATTTCCACATCCTGAACCATGCGAAGAAGTATGTACATATAATGACGCCATACCTGATCCTGGATAATGAGATGATCACTACCCTCACCAGGGTGGCGAAAAGCGGAATCGAGGTCATTATCATCATGCCCCATATTCCGGATAAATGGTATGCATTCGCGGTTGCGAAGACCTATTATAAGGAATTGATCGAAGGCGGCGTCCAGATCTATGAGTACACGCCGGGCTTCGTCCATGCCAAGGTGTTTGTATCCGATGACGACACGGCCACCGTTGGCACGATCAATCTGGATTACCGGAGCCTGTATCTGCATTTTGAGTGCGGGGCATTTATCTATAATAATTCCGAAGTGGATAAGATCGAGCGGGATTTCCAGCAGACGCTGGCCCGATGCCATAAGGTGACGCTCATAGAAGTGAAGAATAGGAGCATGCTGACAAAGATAGCCGGGCAGGTGATGAGGCTGGTTGCCCCGCTGATGTAAAAAAGACCGGCACGCAGGAACTGTTAAGAACCTGCGTGCCGGTTTTGCTATATCCGGGCGATGATTATTGAAGGGCGATGATCTGGGTGTCCTTCTTGTCATCAAGAGAAATAAAATCGGATGCCTCAATCGTTACTTCGGACGTATCGGACAGCTTGAAGGTCTGGCAGATCTCCAAGGTTGTGCCCGGCTGTATCTCTTTCATATAATTGGTGATAGCCTCATTTTCTTCCGTGACGTATGCGCTGTCGCATTCCACGCCGTTCTGGAAAGCCTTGATCGTAGCTGCCGTCATCACGCTGGAAGCCTTGTCCTCGTTGTTGGTGTAGTTGTAGTAGTAGAACAGGCATGGATTGCCTTCATAGTCAGTTCCCACCTCATGCCTTGAGTAGGTCACATTATAATCCTTGCCATCGAAGTTGATGATTCCGTCATCCGGCTCTTCATCCTTTTTCTCATCCTTCTTGTCATCCTTCTTGTCGTCTTTCTTGTCGTCCGCTTCCTCTGTCTTCTTGTCATCCTTCTTGTCGTCGGAAGACCCGCCGCAGGCGGTCAGGCACAGGCACATGGATGCTACAAGCAATACGGTTAACAATCTTTTTTTCATAATGAATTCCCTCTCTTTTACTAAAATTTCTTTTTTTAAGTATAACATTTTGCATATTAAAATACAACTAATAGAGAATATAAATAACGCTAATAGCATGTTAAAACTATGGTGCAATCATTGTAAAATTGCTTATAATAGAATGTGAGGAATAGCGTATGGATTATATTGCCCTAGGAAGAAGAATAAAAGAAGAACGTTTAAAATTGAATATGACCCAGGAACGGTTGGCCGAAGAGGTGAATCTTTCCACATCTTATATCGGACAGATTGAAAGAGGAGAACGGAAACTGACGCTGGACAGCCTGATTAATATTACAAACTGCCTGGGCGTTACGGTAGACTATCTTCTTCAGGAATCTATCATCCAAGACCAGGTGTCCTATAAGGACATATGGACCGGCCTTTTGTCAGAGGCCACCCCCAAAGAGCAGGAACTGGTGGTCAATCTGACGAAGATTCTATTAAGTTATAATGATAAATAGCAAAAAGGACCTCTGTATATAATATACAGAAGTCCCTTTTTTCTTTGGTATGCATCGAGCATACAAGGGGAACATTTTATTTCAGGAAATAGTTTTCAATATAAAGGAGAAGGCCGGTGGTAAGAAAGACCGCCAGCGCGACGGCCGTCCGCAGCAATAGCCTGGTGAGAGGCCCTACCTTATCATAGGCTTCTATGTGGCCGCAGTAATTGCCCAGGTTTGCGTATGCCGCCCAGACGCCGACAAAGAAATAATTGATGGTCCAATATTCTGAGCGGATATCTCCTGGCTCCAGGGGGCGGGTGCCATTCACGACAACGAAGAGGATCATCAGGAAGTAGCCGATGATGGCCACGATCATCTTTCCCGGATTGCCGGTACGAAATCCCGGTACGTGGCGGAAAAAGCGGCGGATCAGGGAGTCTTTGCGCGGCGCTTTGGCCGCCTGCTCTACGATTTCCTCCTGGTACGTCCGCGTCGGCTTTATGGCCATGATCTGGCTCTTTAATTCAGATACGGAGGAATAACGGTCTGCGGGGGATAGGCTGGTACACTTTAAGACGATCTGGCGATAACGAGGATCGAAAGGCAGATCATCCTTGGGAAGGCTGCCGGTCAGCAGGACATTAAGCAGGACGCCTGTGGCATAGATATCGGTCCGCTCATCCGTCTGCCCGAAGCCAAACTGCTCCGGAGCCGCGTATCCGACCGTGCCCAGGAGAGTGGTATCCTGGCTTTGCCCCTCTTTTTTGCTTCGGGATATTCCAAAGTCGATCAATTTGAGCACATTGTCCGTGGAGATCAGCAGGTTTTCCGGCGTGATATCCCGGTGGATGATGTTATGGGCATGAAGGAAGGAGAGGGCAGAGCACAGCTGGGATATGAAGCTTAAGATCTCCTCTTCCTGGAAATGATACCCCCTTTTCAAGTAGGAGCCTATGGTAGACCCGCTGACATATTCTTCCAGTATAAAGTATCTTCCATCCTTGGCATAAGTATCCAGCACCCTTGCCAGACTGGGGTGGGAAAGGTCGATTAACTGCTGGTACAATGGGTACTGAAGGGCGCTGATCTCCTTGCGTACTGCCAGGCTTCCGTCAACCTGGCTGCGCGTCAGATAGGTGCGGCAGTCTTCGGCATCCTTAAGAGGCGCGAGGTCAATATAGGTTTGTTCCAGATATTCGGCTTTCAGATTCCCCATCGTACTCCATCCTTTGTTCTTGCAATTTTCTGATATTTATTTTATCATAAGTTGTGCATTTGTAAATAACGGAAGGTGAAAATATGGAGACAAGCCGAAAAACCACGGATGAACTGCTGGAACTTTTAAAGCAGAAGAAAAGTTTTGATGAATATTTGCAGGAAGGGCCGGAGTTTGTAGATATGGGACTTCCCCAGTACCTGGAAGAAGTGATGAAAATAAAAGGACTTAAAAAGGCGGATGTCATCCGTAAGTCCCAGCTGGACAGAATCTATGCGTACCAGATATTCTCCGGCACGCGAAAGCCCAACCGGGATAAACTTCTTGCCCTTGGATTTGGGATGGAGCTGTCCATAGAAGAGATGCAGAAGATGCTGAAGATATCAGAATATCCGATTCTGTATGTAAAGAACAAAAGAGACAGCATCATCTTGTTCGGACTAAAGAAGAAGGCATCCCTTTCAGAGGTAAACGAACTTTTATATGAAATGCATGAAAATATCATCGAATAATAGAAAAATTTGAATTAAAATGCATTTTACAGGAGAAAAAAAATATAGTATAATGCAAAAGTTGAAGGTTAAAGTATATATAGATCGCAGGAGGAATGAAAATGGTTAAAGCAGTAGTAGGCGCTAACTGGGGCGATGAGGGCAAGGGAAAGATTACCGATATGCTCGCCCAGCAGGCGGACATCATTGTAAGATTTCAGGGAGGAGCCAATGCGGGTCATACCATCATCAACGATTACGGCAAGTTCGCATTGCATACGCTGCCATCGGGCGTATTCTACAGCCATACGACCAGCATTATCGGCAATGGCGTGGCTCTTGACGTGCCGGTTCTCTTTCAGGAAATCCAGTCCATCATCGACAAGGACGTGCCTATGCCCAAGATCCTGGTATCAGACCGTGCCCAGATGGTAATGTCTTATCATAAGAACTTTGACGCTTATGAAGAGGAAAGACTGGGAGGAAAGTCCTTTGGCTCTACCAAGTCAGGGATTGCTCCATTCTATTCGGATAAATATGCAAAAATAGGATTCCAGGTAAGCGAACTGTTCGACGACGAACTGCTAAGGGACAAGGTAAAAAGGGTGGCCCAGCAGAAAAATGTACTGCTTGAGCATCTGTACCACAAGCCAGTGATCAATCCTGACGATCTTTACCAAGAACTGCAAGACTATAAGAAGATGGTGGAGCCTTATGTATGCGACACTTCGCTGTATCTTCACAATGCGCTGAAGGAAGGGAAGGAGATTCTGCTGGAGGGCCAGCTGGGATCCCTAAAAGACCCGGATCATGGCATCTATCCAATGGTTACCTCTTCTTCGACGCTGGCTGCTTACGGAGCCATCGGAGCGGGGATTCCGCCATACGAGATCAGAAAGGTCATTACCGTGTGCAAGGCATACTCAAGCGCAGTAGGCGCGGGAGCATTTGTAAGCGAGATCTTTGGAGATGAAGCGGACGAGCTCAGACGCCGCGGCGGAGACGGCGGCGAATTCGGAGCCACCACAGGGCGTCCCAGAAGAATGGGCTGGTTTGACTGCGTGGCTTCCAAATACGGATGCAGAATGCAGGGAACGACCGACGTGGCATTCACGGTTCTGGACGTGCTGGGATACTTAGATGAGATTCCGGTGTGCGTAGGCTACGAGATTGACGGAGAGGTTACCACCGACTTCCCCACGACGCATCTTCTTGAGCGGGCAAGGCCGGTGCTTCAGACGCTTCCGGGATGGAAGAGCGATATCCGGGGCATCACAAAGTATGAAGACCTTCCAGAAAACTGCAGGAAGTATGTGGAATTTATTGAAGCGCAGATCGGATACCCGATCACCATGGTATCCAATGGCCCGGGAAGAAATGATATTATATATAGGAATGTGTAAGACATGCAGGCGCCCGTCTAAGGAATCTTAGGCAGGGCGCCTTTTGAAATTCTTAAGGAAACCATCACCATTATTTTAGATAATCGCCATAGTATTGACACAAAAGAGTCATATAATGTGATCCGTAGCAATATAATAATAGAGTCGGGAGTTCGGAGTTTTAACAAAAAAACGAGTATAAATAATGGAAATGGAGGTATCGTTTATGCATAAGAGAGACTGGGAATATCCAGAGCCAGAAGTGATTTCAATGGAAGAATACCTTGCCAAGAGAAAAAAGATAAGGGAAAAGGAAAAAAAGCACGCCAAAAAAGAGTCAGACCTGCTACGGGGAGCAAGAGGACTGACGCCTTTTGAGTACTATTTAGTGTCATCATCATCCTGGTCATGATGAGTGACCTTATATACCAGCGTATAGGCATATAATAACACTGGAAGAATTATGGTGCAGGCAATGGACGCTTTCAAAAGGCCCATTGTCTGCGAATGGTCGGTCAGGGCGAACACCAGGGTGCTTGCATACATGCAGAATAGTAGGACTGCGCCTGCCAAAGCCAGTATACGTTTTACTTTTTTCATCAGAATCATCCTTTACATCCAATCAAGACTTTAGTATATTATATAAAGAGCAAGAGAAAATTGCAAATGAATACAAAGGAGTATATGAATATGAGTCGTACATTATTAGATCAATGGAGAGATATTGCCTATGATGAGCAGGCAGACAGGGGCCAGCTGCAGAATTTCTGGGGCACCTATTTCCAGATTGAGAAGGAAATCTATGAAAAACTGCTGTCTAACCCGGACGAGGAGGTAAAGGGCACCGTCAAGGAACTGGCAGAGAAGTATGGCCAGGAAGTGCTTACCATGGTTGGATTCCTGGATGGAATCAATGAAAGCCTGAAGGAAGAGAATCCGATTGAGACGATGGAGGAAGATACCGTAGTCAGCCTTGCCTTTGATAAGGAAAAATTATATAAGAACATGGTGGCAGCCAAAGCGGACTGGCTGTACGAACTTCCACAGTGGAAGGAGATCTATTCAGAGGAAGAACTGAAGAAACTGTACAAGGAGCAGAAGGAGTCCACGACGATCCGCAAGGGCAAGAAGGTAGGGCGTAATGATCCGTGTCCATGCGGCTCCGGCAAGAAGTATAAGAAATGTTGTGGTAGATAATGCTGACGCTTCTGGGGGCAGCATGCCTTTTGTACTATGCCGTCCTATGCGTGGCGCTAAAGAAATGGGATTCCACATTTTCAAGATTCTGGCTGGCGGCAGGCCTGGGGCTCTGGCTGTATGACTATGCGGCAAGCCTGCTTGGGATGGAAGCAGCGGCCAGGAAGGCGCTTCTCCTGCCCGTTGCCGTGTTTGCCGTGACAGAACTCAGGATTGTCATGGGGATGGTTACGCGGGGGCAGAAGGAATATGAGTATCTGATTATTCTGGGCGCCCATGTAGAAGGGCGGAAAATCACAGATTCCCTGTACCGCCGCCTGAACAAGGCTTTGATTTATCTAAAGGCGCATCCTGGGACCAAGGTGGTCGTATCCGGGGGACAGGGCAAAGGAGAAGACGTCACGGAAGCCCAGGCGATGGGAGACTATTTGATCGCGCAGGGAATCGCGTCTTATCGTATCATCAAGGAGGACGCATCCACCACGACCCAGGAGAACTTGAAGTTCTCCAAGCGTTATATGAACTGCAAGGAGGCGGACGTTGGAATCGTATCCAATAATTTTCATCTGTACCGGGCCTGTGCTTATGCCAGGCGGCTTGGATACGGCCATCCATACCCGCTGGCGGCCAGCTGCCATCCGGCACTGCTTGTAAATTACATGGTCAGAGAATGCTTTGCCGTGTGGAAGATGTGGCTGTTTTTTTGATTTTGAGGAAGCAATGTGTTATAGTATCCATATGACACATTGCTATTTTTATGGGAGGATGAGATGAGAAAAGGAAAAAGAGGGATCAGCGCAGCCCTGATACTGGCGCTATTGGCTACAATGGCTACAATGGCTACAGGGTGCGGCAAAGACACAGGCAAGCAGGAAGAGAATGACGAGGACCCGATAGTTGTGCAGATGGAGACCTATTATAATGGGGCTGCCAAGATCGCGCTGGACAAGCTGGTTACAGAATTCAACAACACGGTCGGAAATGAGAAGGGAATCTATGTAAAGGCGAGCAGCATGGGGGATATGACGGAACTGTTTGAAAGCCTTGGAAAAGAATTGAAGAAGCCGGAGGAGGAGAGAAATCTTCCCGACATCTTCTGCTGTTACGGGACGGATGCCATAGAGTTTGACCAGCAGGGACTTTTGGCGGATATGGATGACTATTTTACAGAGAAGGAATTAGATGAATACATCGATGCTTATGTAGAGCAAGGCAGGATTGGCAAGGACGACTCGCTGATTCTCTTTCCAGTGGCCAAATCCGTGGAAGTCATGACTATTAACAAGACTGACTGGGATAAGTTTGCCCAGGAGACTGGGGCAAGCCTGGAGGACTTAAGTACCTGGGAAGGCGTGACAGACACCTCCAAGGCCTACTATGAGTGGACCGGCGGCAAGGCCATGTTCGGAAGAGACGCATTTGCCAATTATATGCTGGTTGGAGCATACCAGCTGGGAGAAGATATGTTCCCGGTAGAAGATGGAAAGGTAAGCCTGAATCTGAATAAAGAGACGCTTCGGAAACTTTGGGACAATTATTATGTGCCTTATATCTACGGATACTATACCAGCAATGGAAGATACCGCTCGGACGATATGAAGACGGGCGATCTGATCGCAGCGATTGGTTCCTCATCCGCAGGATCCTATTATGCGCAGGAAGTTACGGTGGGAGATGAAGAACCATACCAGATTGAGACGATGGTGCTCCCAGTGCCTGGATTTGAAGGCACGGCTTCGGCCGTTGTCCAGCAGGGGGCGGATCTGGCAGTGACGAAGTCTGACAAGAAGACGGAAGAAGCCGCGGCTGAATTTATCAAGTGGTTCACCGGCGCCAAGGTCAACAGCGAATTCTGCCTTGCTTCCTCCTACCTTCCGGTGAAGAAGGAGGCAAACCAGATTGAATATCTGGAGGGCATTGCCGCTGATTCGGATGCAGAGTGGAATGATATGATCAAAGATACCATGGAAGTAGCGTTTGAAGAAAGCAATTCTTATGAACTCTATACAATGACTCCTTTTAAGGGAAGCAACGCATGCAGGAACATAGTAGGCGCTTCTATGCAGGAGAAAGCAGTGGCGGACCGTGAAAGGATCGCAAGCCAGGAGATCACTGCGGCGGCGCTTGATACGGATGAGAACTTCGAGGAGTGGCTCCAGTCGCTGAGCGCGGAATTAGAGGACGCATGCAGATAACCGGATTATAAGAGTTAGATAGGAAGCTGAAAGTATGGCAGGTAGGAAGAGGAAGAAGATATCAATCAGGAACAAGCTGCTTATCATCATGCTGGCAGTAGCGCTGCTTCAGGGCGTATTCTGCTTTGTGGCAGTAGGCTTCAACGGCGGTTTCGAGCAATTGAAGAAGAGCGCCGATAATACCTTGATTAATACCACAAAAGCCAGAAAGAATACGCTGGAGAACCTGATCACCAATAAGTGGTCGAACCTGAAGGAGTATCAGAAGGCGATTCAGGATTCGATCCATACGCAATTGGATCAGAGGCATAAGACGGTTTTAGATCTTGAGGAAAATAAAGAATTGAATAATGAGATCCTCCTCGAGGTGTCGAATCAGATTGTGGATATGCTGCGTTATAGTTCTACGACGGAGGCCTACATCATTTTGCAGGGCTATGGGGGAAAAACGGATACAGACAGCCACTGCGGCCTGTGCATCCGTAATTTGAATCAGACGATGAGCATAAGCCGCGAGGGCCTTCTTATGGAGACCGGGCCAACGGAGATATCCAGACACCTGGGGATTGCGATGGACTCTTACTGGACATCCAAAATGGAACTTGGACAGGATGGACAGGACACGTCCTTTTATGATGTCCCTATGGAATCCGTGGAAAAATATCCAGAGTTCGAGGTTTCGGATCTGGGGTATTGGAGCGGATTCTATAAGTGGAACAAGAACGATATCAGCGTGATCTCATATGCTATGCCGCTGGTAGAAGATGGAGAGGCCTACGGCGTTCTGGGAATCACGGTGTCCGAGGACTATCTGGGAAGCCTTCTGCCCTTCGGCGAGCTTGACAGCAAAAATGCAGGTTCCTATATGCTTGCCGTCACGAACAATGGGACGCAGTATACGCCAATGTATACGGCGGGCATCATGGAGAGCGAATTTGGAGAGGCGGGCCAGAAACTTAAACTGGCCAGGGAGCCTTTGGAGAACAAAGTATATAAGGTGAATACCCACAAAGAGAGTTATGGGAGCGTGCAGGAGATTGGCAGCTATAACGTGGGATCGCCTTATTACAATACCAAGTGGGCGCTGATCGGGATACTGCCGTCAAAGACATTGTACCGCGGGCCGGAACAGCTGCGCTCCTCCATTATGCTGGCGGCGCTTCTCTCGGCTGCCCTGGGAATCCTGGGGGCGCTGATCGGGAGTTATAGTTTTGCCAGGCCAATCCTTAAGCTGGTCAATACCCTGAAAAGGGTAGATGGGAATCAGCGGCTTACCATGCCTTCCACAGGAGTCAAAGAAGTCGATGAACTCTCGGACGCGGTGACGGGTCTTAATGAGAAGGTGCGGGATAATGCATCCAAGGTATCAAAGATTATTGAACTGGTAGACCTTCCTCTTGGGATTATCGAATACCGGAAAAAAGACGCGAAGGTTTTCTGTACGCCGAAGGTGATCGGTATGCTGGGGATGAGCCAGGATCGGTTTGAAGACGGATTCATCGAAAAAAAGTACTTTGAGAGATATTGGAAAAGGGCGGGCCTTGAGGAGGCCCTTGTAACAGAGATTGAAAGAGAGTACCAGGTGAATGGGGAGATTCCGTCCAGGTGGCTGAACATCAGATCCTTGATTGATAAGGACAGGACATTGGTTACCGTAATGGATATTACCAAAGATGTCTATACCAGGCAGAAGATCGAGTACGAGAGAGATTATGACATCTTGACTCATCTGCTGAACCGCCGGGCATTCAAACGCAGGATACAGGAAATCTTAAGTGGCGCGCCGGCAAGCGGCCTTGGCTTAAGCGCCATGGTTATGTGGGATCTGGACAATTTGAAGTATGTCAACGATACCTATGGGCATGATTATGGGGACCAGTATATCCAGAAAGCGGCAGGCGTGTTTGCGGGCCTGTCCCTTGTAGGGGCTATCGTAGGCCGTATGGCCGGAGATGAGTTTCTGGCCTTCGTGCCGAATTGCGGCTCCAAGGAGAAACTGATGGATCTTTTGAATCAGGTAAAGAACAAGCTGAATGCTACCAAGATTATCATGCCGGACGGAGAAGAACTGGCAATCCGCGCATCCGGCGGGGTTGCGTGGTATCCGGATGACGGGATCACCTATGAGATGCTCAAGAAGTACGCGGATTTTGCCATGTATGATACAAAGAACAGTTACAAGGGAGCAGTCAAGGAATTCGACCAGCGGGTCTATGAGAAAGATTCTTACCTGCTGCGGGGCAGGGAGCAGATCAACAGGCTGATCGAGGATCGGATGGTAGACTATGCGTTCCAGCCAATCGTGGACGCAAGGAGCGGGCAGGTGCATGCCTATGAAGCGCTGATGCGGCCAAGACTTGGAGAACTGTCCAATCCGTCGGATGTGCTCAGGCTGGCTACCGTCCAGTCCAGGCTTCCGGAACTGGAAGAACTTACTTTTACCCAGGCGCTTAAGGATTACCAGCGTCAGAGGGAGGCTTTTGGGGATGCGAGGATCTTTATCAACTCGATACCAAACCAGCTGATAGACTATGGAGTGATCGCCAAATTCCAGGAAAAATATGGGCTTGAGCCGAATAAGCTTGTGGTGGAGATCATAGAGAATGAGCAGACGGACGCAGGCGTCATGGAAAAGAAGATCGATATCATCCGGAAGATGAAAGCAGGCCTTGCGATTGATGATTACGGCTCAGGCTATAGTTCGGAACTGACTTTGCTGTATATGTCGCCTGACTATGTAAAGATTGACATGAGCATCGTAAGAAATGTGGATAAGGATGTAAACCGGCAGGCGCTTGTAGCCAGCACGATCCAATACTGCAAGACGAGAAATATCAAGATCATCGGAGAAGGCGTGGAGACTTACGATGAGATGGAGACGCTGATACGCTTAGGCGTGGATTATATGCAGGGGTATTACCTGGGACGTCCGGACCTTGTGGCCCGGCCTGTCAGGGAGTCTTTGCGGGAGAAAATTCTGGAATTGCAGAAACTCTGTGTTGACAAAGAATAAGACAGTGTTATAATGGTAACATATATCAAAACACATTGACGAGACGAGTAGGTTGGGGAAGAATTACAGAGAGAGGAGCCAAAGGCTGCAAGCTCCTTATTGCGGAACCTTCTGAAGACTACCTCCGAGTGGCTGCAAAACAGTCCGGTGATTCCGTTATCATCATGAAAGAAGTGGTTCTGGCGAATACGCCAGTTCAAGCAGGGTGGAACCGCGAGACTTGATGAACTCGTCCCTTACAGCATGCAGGCTGTAAGGGACTTTTTTATTCCATGCTATGACATGCCCGAAAGGCAGGAAAGGACGGGAAAGATGAAGCCTTACAAGCACAAGGTACAGTATTATGAGACAGATCAGATGGGAATTGTGCATCATTCCAACTATATCCGCTGGTTTGAAGAAGCACGGACCGATTATATGGAGCAGATGGGACTGGGATATGACCAGATGGAAGAAAAGGGAATTCTAAGCCCGGTGCTGTCCGTTGAAGCAGATTATCTGAGGATGGTCCATTTCGGGGAGACGGTGACCATAGAAACCTTCGTCAAGGAGTACAATGGCATCAAGCTGACCGTGGGATACGAAGTGATCTCGGACAAGACCCAGATGGTCCACTGCCGGGGAATCACCAGGCATTGCTTCATTAACCGAGAGGGAAAGCCGCTTGCGCTAAAGCAGACGTGCCTGGAGTTCCACAACATGTTTGTAAAAGGTCTGGAAGACCACAAAAATAAATAGAGTATATCAAGAAAGAAAAGAGAGGGTACAGATTATGAAGATTACACTGAAAGATGGCTCTGTAAAAGAGTATGAAAGAAGCATGTCCGTATTGGATATTGCAAAAGATATCAGCGAAGGGCTGGCAAGGGCAGCGACCTGCGCAAAGATAGACGGGGATATCGTTGACTTGAGGACGGACGTTTCCAAGGACTGCGAGCTGGAACTGCTGACATTCGACTCTGAAGACGGACGGGGCGCATTCTGGCATACCACATCCCATATTATGGCCCAGGCGATCAAGCGTCTCTATCCGGAGACAAAACTGGCCATCGGCCCATCCATTGACAATGGATTCTACTATGATTTGGATCGCGAGACGCCATTTGTCGCGGAAGATCTGGAAAAAATCGAAGCGGAGATGAAAAAGATCGTCAAAGAAGCATTGCCTATCGAACGCTTTACCAAGACAAGGGAAGAAGCCATCGCATATTTTAAAGAAAATAACGAACCATATAAAGTAGAATTGGTAGAAGATCTGCCGGAAGGCGAGGAGATCAGCTTCTACAAGCAAGGCGAATTTGTAGATCTGTGCGCAGGACCGCACCTTATGTCTACAAAAGCGGTTAAGGCTTTCAAGCTGACAAGCCTTGCAGGCGCATACTGGCGCGGAAGCGAAAAGAACAAGATGCTTACCAGAATCTATGGCATTTCCTACCCGAAGAAGGCAGACCTGGAAGAATACCTCCACATGATGGAGGAGGCGAAAAAGCGTGACCACAGAAAACTTGGCAGGGAGCTTGGCCTGTTCATGATGTGCGACGAAGGCCCTGGATTCCCGTTCTTCCTTCCAAAAGGAATGGTTCTTAAGAATACGCTTCTGGATTATTGGAGAGAACTGCACAAAGAAAACGGATATGTGGAAGTATCCACGCCTATTATCCTGAGCAGGCATCTGTGGGAGAATTCCGGACACTGGGATCATTATAAAGACAATATGTACACCACCATGATCGATGAGGAAGACTATGCGGTCAAGCCTATGAACTGTCCGGGCGGCATGCTGGTATACAAGTCCGAGCCGCGTTCTTACAAAGACCTTCCGCTTCGCATGGGCGAGCTTGGCCTGGTACACAGGCACGAGAAGTCAGGCGCTCTCCACGGCCTGTTCCGCGTCCGCTGCTTTACCCAGGACGATGCCCATATCTTCATGACTCCGGAGCAGATCAGAGATGAGATCAAAGGCGTAGCACGGCTGATTGACGAGATCTACAGCCTGTTCGGATTCAAGTACCACGTAGAACTGTCTACGCGGCCGGAGAACAGCATGGGCAGCGATGAAGACTGGGAGATGGCGACCGAAGGCTTAAGAGGCGCTCTGGATGATCTGGGGCTTGATTATATGGTAAATGAAGGAGACGGCGCATTCTATGGGCCAAAGATCGACTTCCATCTGGAAGATTCTATCGGAAGGACATGGCAGTGCGGAACCATCCAGCTTGACATGCAGATGCCGCAGCGTTTTGACTTGGAGTATACCGGGGCTGACGGAGAGAAGCATCGCCCGATCATGATCCACCGTGTAGCATTCGGATCGATCGAGCGTTTTATCGGAATTCTGATCGAGCATTTTGCCGGGGCTTTCCCAACATGGCTTGCGCCAGTTCAGGTAAAGGTTCTTCCAATATCTGAGAAGCATCTGGAATACGGAAAGAAGGTGCTGGCACAGCTGGAAGAAGCGGGGATCCGCGCAGAATTAGACGAGAGGGCTGAGAAGATCGGCTACAAGATCAGGGAAGCGCAGATGAACAAGATTCCATACATGCTCGTAGTGGGAGCAAAAGAAGAAGAGCAGAATCTGGTATCCGTAAGAAGCAGATTTGCCGGGGATGAAGGCCAGAAGGACATCGCTTCATTCATCGATGCGATCAAAGAAGAGATACAGGCAAAGGTTCAGCGCGAAGTTACGAAAGAGGATTAAGAAGTACAGAGTAGAAATAAAAAAACAGGGCATAATAAATCTCGATATTCTTGAATGATTAGGAGGTAATATTATGCCAGAATTGAAATGTACAGTACAGACATGTACGCACAACAAGAATTTCTACTGTGACTTGGAGCGCATAATCGTAGGAGGAAGTTCAGCAAAGCGTTCAGAAGAAACATGCTGCGACAGTTTTGAGGAGCGCAAGGGTGATTCCTACAGTGATGTGAATGGACAGGCATCTGCATGCAGCTGCATCGACTGCAAGGCTACCGAATGTATTTACAATGAGAAATGCGAGTGCCACGCAGGAAAGATCAGCGTGGAAGGAAGCAATGCCTGCCAGTGCGAGCAGACCGAATGCGCCACATTCAAGTGTGGATGCAACTAAGAAGCAGAGAAGAAAAAGGGAAGCCTTCGGGCTTCCTTTTTGGTTGACGCATATTTGTTCAACGGTTATAATTATTTTATCTGTGTAAGAGAAGAGGAAGATAGAATGAATAAAGAAGAAGCGAGCGTAGACAGCATCCAAAAGGAGAAAGAGCGCGGCCAGAACGCATATTATTCCAGCCGGCCGAAATTGGGCGGAAGCGGCCCGTCAAAACTCCGGCAGCAGTTTAGCAGGGGAATGACATATTTTCTGGTGGTGGCCGCCAGCATCCTGTTTTATTTTGCCCTGCTTAGAGTGACGAACCTGTCCGAAGGGTTCTCAAAGATATTCCAGGTCCTTAAGCCAGTAGTCTATGGCTGCGTCATCGCCTATCTGCTGAATCCGATCGTGAAGAAGGCGGACAAGTACCTGGCCCCTGTACTGGAGAAGAAGGTAAAGACTCCGGGCAGGGCAAAGAAGACTGCCAGAGGAATCGGAATCCTGATGGCTCTGATCCTTTTGCTGGTGCTGGTAGTGACTCTTTGCAACATGCTGATTCCGGAACTTTATTCAAGCATCCGGAACCTGGTGTTCACCCTTCCGGGACAGCTCAATGATTTGGTTGATAAGCTCAACACTATAAAGATCGACGATTCTACTACCGGCACGCTTATTAAAGCCGCTATTGAAGAAGGAACGGACATGCTGCAGAAGTGGCTTAGAACGGATCTGCTCGGACGCGCCAATGAGATTATGTCCAACCTGACGGTAGGCGTGATCAATATCCTAAACGAAATATTCAATGCACTGATCGGAATCATCATTTCAGTGTACATATTGTTCAGCAAGGAGACCTTTATCCGCCAGACGAAGAAATGCGTCTATGCGATCCTGTCTCCCAGGCATGCCAATATGGTGCTGCATCTGACGACGAAAAGCAACGAGATATTCGGAGGCTTTATTATCGGAAAGATTATTGATTCCGCCATTATCGGGGTACTGTGCTTTTTCGGGCTCACCATATTGAATATGCCTTATGCCGTGCTGGTCAGCGTGATCGTAGGAGTAACGAATGTAATCCCGTTCTTCGGACCGTATATCGGAGCGATTCCAAGCGCGATCCTCATTATGCTGGCGGATCCGATCAAAGGACTGTATTTTATCATATTCATTCTTTTGCTGCAGCAGTTTGACGGCAACATCCTGGGGCCGAAGATCCTGGGCAATTCGACAGGCCTGTCAGCATTCTGGGTAATCGTGGCAATCCTTCTTGGAGGAGGCCTGTTCGGATTCGTGGGAATGATCATGGGCGTGCCTACCTTTGCCGTGCTGTATTATATTGTGCAGATGATAATGAATTATCGCCTGGAGCGCAAGAAGCTGCCTGCCAACTCCAACTTCTATGATGCCATGAGTTATGTGGATGACGACGGGAAGTATTACCATTCCGAGGAGGATGGAGATGGAAACGAAGACAATAACAAAGAAAAAGGGGAATAAAGACTATGCCAATCAGAGTTCAGAATGATCTCCCGGTAAAGGAGATATTGGAAAGAGAAAATATATTTGTGATGGATGAACATCGGGCAACGCATCAGGATATACGGCCGATCAAGATCGGCCTTCTTAACCTTATGCCGCTTAAGGAAGACACGGAACTGCAGATACTGAGGTCTTTATCCAATACGCCCCTTCAGGTTGACGTATCGTTTATCACCGTATCCAGCCATGAGTCCAAGAATACGCCAACCAGCCATCTGAATAAATTCTACCAGAAGTTCAGTGAAGTAAGAGATAAGAAGTTTGACGGATTCATCATTACTGGAGCGCCGGTGGAGCAGATGCCTTTCGAAGACGTGGACTATTGGCAGGAACTTAAGGAAATCATGGAGTGGAGCAAGACCCATGTGACATCTACGCTCCACCTATGCTGGGGAGCCCAGGCAGGCCTCTACTATCATTATGGAATCGATAAGGTGGCACTGGACCACAAACTGTTCGGCGTGTTCTGGCATAAGGTGATGAACCGCAAGATTCCGCTGGTTCGAGGCTTCGATGATGTATTCCTTGCCCCGCATTCCAGACATACGGATGTGCCGATGGAGAAGATTCATGCGGAACCCCGCCTGACTGTGCTGGCTGAATCAGAAGAAGCAGGGCTGTTCCTTGCAATGGCAGAAGAAGGCCGTCAGATCTTCGTTATGGGCCATCCGGAATATGACCGCGTGACTCTGGACGGGGAATATAAAAGGGATCTTAGCAAGGGCCTGCCGATCGAGATGCCCAAGAACTATTACGAGGATGACAATCCGGAGAATAAGCCGCTCCTTACGTGGCGTGCCACAGCCAACAATCTGTATACCAACTGGCTGAATTATTACGTTTACCAGATTACGCCCTATGATTTGGACGGAACGCCGTTTTAAGGGGGATTTCTAAGGTTTATAAAATTTTAGATTTTTATAAAATACCGTAAAATATCATCGTTTATCGTAAATTTGGGAGTACAATGGGGGTATAAACTAGAAGAAAATGGGAGTAGGAAATTTTATCAGTAAACCGTAAAATTAGAAACAGTTTATCTATTATAATCAAAAATTCTTACTGCAATAAAAAGGAGATTACCGTGATATGGCAATCTCCTTTTATGCTTATTAATCATTTGTACTTTTTGAGGGAATAAATTCAAGTAAATCTTCAATGCGGCATTCTAATACCGAACATAGACGGGCGAGAACGGCAATATCTAATCGAGTAATCGTATTATTACAATAGGCATTCAATTGACTTCTCTGCATTTCCGCTTTATGTGCTAATTTATTTTTGCTTAGACCACTGGCTTCTAAAAGTTCGTCTAATTTTATCTTAATAGTACCATAATCAGAATCTAACAATTTAATACCTCCCTGTCAAATGTAGAACAATCATTTTGATTTTATATGTATACAGTTTAGACATGTTAGGGAGGAAATATAAGTTCTTACAATTCTATTCCAACTTGTTACACAAACATATATTTGTATTCAGCGGTTTCTATAGGGTACAAATTCAATGATATCTTCGATATGACATTCCAATGCAGTACATAGACGGGCAAGAACAGCAACGTCTAATCTGGTAATCGTGTTATTGCAGTAAGCATTAATTTGACTTCTTTGCATCTCAGCCTTATGTGATAATTTATTTTTACTCAACCCTTTTGCCTGTAAAAGTTCATCTAACTTTATTTTTATAAATCCATACTCAATATCTCTCATAGAATATCCCCTCTCTTTTGTCGAAATGACGGATAAAAACACGAACAATAATTCTTGATATATAGTTTAGATATGTTAGAATAGAAAAAGAAGTTCTAACATATATTGTTAGATTAGTTACACAAACAAATGTTCATTGGAGGAGATAAACAAATGAAAGATGTTAAAGAGGTGTTGAAATTGGCGGCAGATAGCATGAAGAATGAAACTCTATACAGGTTATTGGAAAATGATGCAGAATATCAAAAAAGGGCGGAAGAAGCAAGGCAGGCATCAGATGTAGTGAATAAGTTGGAGTTGACGGAAGATCAAAGAGAAGCAGTGGATATTATGATTGCAAGAAAGGCTGAAATGGAGTACGACTTCCATGTGAATACCTATATGGCTGGTATGTTAGATGGATATGAGATTTTGAAGATGTTCAATCTGACAAGAGAGTAGCGGGCTTTTCGGTACAACAGTGAGGTAAAGGAACAAGGCGAAGCCGAGACGCCGTAGGGCAGTCCTTTACGGAACGGACGGAGTCGATAAGACCATGATATAGGAGAGGACTTGAAAGGTCATAACCTTGCAAGTCCTCTTGTCTGTTACTGGTTCTTTTGTAATAAATACAGTGCTTCTTTTTCGGCTTCTCTGACAAATTCTTCTACAGGGACTGCCGGATAGTCTTTAGTCAATTCATAGTGTCTTTTATCTGGAGAATAGGTAAGAACCTTTAATTTAGAAGTAAAGGTTTCTATATCTATCCCATAGTAATAAATCACAGAGGTAGAAAGTACCATTTTAATACTGTCAAAATCCTTTGTAAAAATGCTGTGAAATTGAGAGTCAAACAGTTCGGCAGGACACTCATAAAATTTGTGGGAGTCTTTTCTTAAAAACAGTGGAAGAACGTGCATTTCATTCAGACTGGTATATACAAGCTTAAGAGGATCGCAAACCGTATGGTTGACACGTTTCCCACGTATTTGAATGTTCCACAATCTATAGAAAAAGTAATGCCTTTTTGAAACGAATTTCATGTATTTTCTTATATTTTTTTATAACTTTTTACGTAAATGGCGTAAAATGGCGTAAATTAAAAATTTAAATGGCGTAAGACAGTTTTTGCATATGAAGTCCGTTGTTATCTAATTAAAAACTGGAGGACGAAAATATGGCACGCAAATTAAAAATATCAGAAGATTTATTATAGCCCGGAATAGAGCAATTCACATCATGAACCGATAAGTATTTTGTTTAATTGTGAAAATTGCGTCAATAGTATCATAGTGTGAAAAATAAAACAAATATTGACAGAATATTTCCTCGTGAGTATAATGAAATCAAATTAAATCAAGCAATTAAAAGTAAGTGATTTGAACGATGCTTAGGGGAAAGGATGACAGGGAGATATAAGATCCAGGGAGGGATGGTTATATTTCCCTGTTTTTTTATCCTTCCAGATATCGGGGCAGAGATCAGAGGAAAAGGAGGAAAATGAATGGAATTAAAGACTCCGCTGTATGATGCGCATGTAAAGGCCGGAGGCAAGATGGTGCCTTTTGGGGGATATATTCTTCCAGTGCAATATCCAACAGGCGTAATCAAAGAGCATATGGCAGTCCGCACACAGGCAGGACTGTTTGATGTATCCCATATGGGAGAGATTCTGTGCGAGGGAGAGGATGCGCTGGCGAATCTCCAGATGATCCTGACCAACAATTTTGATAATATGAAAGATGGTCAGGCAAGGTATAGCCCGATGTGCAATGAGAAGGGCGGAACCGTGGATGATCTGATTGTATATAAGAAGGCAGACAATCAATATTTTATCGTAGTAAACGCAGCCAATAAGGATAAGGACTATCAATGGATGCTTGCGCATCAGTTTGGAAAGGCGACATTTAAGGACGTATCCGACCAGTATGCGCAGCTTGCGCTTCAGGGACCTAAGGCAATGGAAATCCTTAGGAAGATCGCAGAAGAAGAGGACATACCAAAGAAATACTATCATGCGGTGTTCGAGGGGAAAGTGGCCGGTATCCCGTGCATTATTTCAAAGACCGGGTATACCGGGGAGGATGGCGTGGAATTATATCTGGATGCCGGCCTTGCCGAAAAACTGTGGGATATCCTGCTTGAGGCGGGTAAGGAAGAGGGCCTGATTCCCTGCGGCCTTGGCGCCAGAGATACGCTTCGCATGGAGGCGGCGATGCCGCTTTATGGACATGAGATGGATGACGAGGTAACCCCTCTGGAGACCGGGCTTGGATTTGCCGTAAAGATGGCAAAAGAAGACTTTGTCGGCAAAGATGCGCTGATTGCCAGGGGAGAGCCAAAGAGAAAACGGATCGGACTTAAAGTAACCGGACGGGGAATCATAAGGGAGCATCAGGACGTATACGTAGATGGAAAGGTCATCGGACATACCACGTCGGGAACCCACTGCCCATTCCTTGGCTATCCCATTGGGATGGCGCTTGTGGATGCCGCATATACAGAAGAGGGAGCCAAGGTGGAAGTAGAAGTCCGTGGACGGATGGTTGAGGCTTTGGTGGTAGCATTACCATTTTATAAAAGAAGCAAATAAGTAAAGAAAAGATGAAAGGAGACGATTGTCATGGAATTAATGGAAGGATTGCTATATTCGAAATCACATGAGTGGGTAAAGGAGGAAGGAGATGCCGTTGTAATCGGCCTTACGGATTATGCCCAGTCAGAATTGGGAGATCTGGTATTCGTAAATCTTCCGGAACAGGGAGATGAGGTCACTGTCGGAGAGGCATTTGCAGATGTGGAGTCTGTCAAGGCAGTCTCGGATGTGTATTCACCGGTATCAGGAACCGTATGCGAGGTCAATGAGGAACTTCTGGATACGCCGGAAGCCATTAACGAGACGCCTTATGACGCATGGCTTATCAAGGTGGGAGAAATCACGGAGAAAGAAGAACTTCTGACTGCCGCGGAATATGAGAAGTTTGTAGACAGCGAGCAAGAGTAAGAAGAAAGGCGGTGCGAGGCCATGGGAAGATATGTCCCGAATACAGAACAAGAGCAACTGAAAATGTTAGAAGAGATTGGTTTTCAGGCCAAGGAGGATTTGTTCGGACACATTCCTGAGGAAGTAAAGGTGAAGGGAAGTCTTGCAATACCGAAGGGGATGTCCGAATTAGAAGTACGCAGGAAGATGCAGAAGATTGCGGGAAAGAATCAGGTGTTTGGGACAATTTTCCGAGGAGCAGGAGCATACAGGCACTTTATACCTTCCATTGTAAAGAGCGTGATCTCCAAGGAGAACCTGCTTACGGCCTATACGCCATATCAGGCAGAGATTAGCCAGGGCATCCTGCAGTCCATTTTTGAGTATCAGACAATGATCTGCCAGCTGACTGGAATGGATGCATCCAACGCTTCCGTCTATGACGGAGCGACAGCGGCGGCTGAAGCCGTTGCCATGTGCAGGGAGAGAAAAAGAAAGAAGGCTTTCATATCCTCCACCGTGCACCCGGATGTCTTAAGCACGGTCAGGACCTACTGCTTTGGAAATGAGATGGAACTTGTGGTGATTCCGGAAAAAGACGGGATCACGGATGTGAAGTTCCTGGAAGAGAATATCGATGACCAGACGGCATGCGTCTATATCCAGCATCCCAATTATTATGGAAGCCTGGAGCCGGCGGAAGAAATCGGCAAGACCGTCCATGGCGCAGGGGCAAGATATATCATGGGGGTAAATCCCATATCTCTTGGAATTATGAAGACGCCCAGAGAGTATGGGGCGGACGTGGCCGTTGGGGAAGGACAGCCCATGGGACTATCCATCGCATTCGGAGGCCCGTATCTTGGATTTATGGCCTGTATCGAAGGCATGACCAGGAAACTGCCGGGCAGGATCGTCGGGCAGACCACGGACAGAAATAAAAAGACCGGATATGTGCTGACGCTTCAGGCAAGAGAGCAGCATATTCGGAGGGAAAAAGCATCCAGCAATGTCTGCTCCAACCAGGCGCTATGCGCGCTGGCTGTAGGCGTATATCTGGCGGCCATGGGAGCAGGCGGGCTTCACAATGCCGCCGTCCAGTGTACTTCCATAGCCCACTATATGGCGGAAGAACTAAAGAAGATTGGCTACCAGACTGAGAATAAGGCGGAATTCTTCCATGAATTCGTCACCGTATCCCAGACTTCGTCAGACAGGGCGCTAAAGGCATTGGAGGAAAAAGGGATCCTGGGAGGATATCCGCTGGATGACAGAAGAATCCTATGGTGCTGTACAGAGATGAACAGTAAAGAAGAGATTGATGAAACGATCCGCATCTTAAAGGAGGTGTAGTGCATGCTGATATTTGAAAAAAGCAGGCCAGGCAGGGAACTATCCCTTCTGCCGCCATGCGACGTTGACGAAGTGCTTCCTGAGGAAAAGGATAGAAGAGGACTTGCATTGCCTCTGCCAGAGATGTCGGAGACCCAGTTAAGCCGCCATTACACGGAACTGGCCAAGAAGACCCATGGCGTGAATGACGGATTCTATCCGCTTGGTTCCTGTACTATGAAGTATAACCCGAAAATCAATGAGGATATGGCGGCTCTGCCGGGATTTACAGAGATTCATCCGCTCCAGCCCGCACATACGGTACAGGGATGCATGGAGGTCATGAAGCTGGCAGAAAAATACCTGTGCGAGATCACGGGAATGAGCCGTATGACATTCCAGCCAGCTGCCGGCGCCCATGGAGAATTTACAGGGCTTCTGCTGATGAAGGCATACCATGTAAGCAGAGGAGATACGAAGCGTACGAAAATCATCGTACCGGATTCCGCCCATGGCACGAATCCGGCCAGCGCCGCCATGGCAGGCTATTCCGTGGTCAGCATACCATCAAGCGAGGATGGGTGCGTGGACATTGAAAAACTGAAGGAGGCAGCAGGGGATGACATTGCAGGACTGATGCTGACGAACCCCAATACGGTAGGGCTTTTTGACAAGAATATACTGGAGATTACCCGTATCGTGCATGATTGCGGCGGGCTGTGCTACTATGACGGCGCTAATCTGAACGCGGTTATGGGAGTCGTGCGTCCGGGAGATATGGGATTCGATGTGATCCATCTGAATCTGCACAAGACATTTTCCACGCCTCACGGAGGAGGAGGCCCGGGAAGCGGACCGGTGGGCTGCAAGGAGAACCTGGCTGAATTCCTTCCATCCGTACTGGTAGAAGGCGATCAGGAATTGACCTTTGTAAAGCCGGAAAACAGCATTGGAGAAGTAAAGAACTTCTATGGAAACTTCCTGGTAGTCGTAAGGGCATTGACCTATATCCTGACCCTGGGCAGGGAAGGCTTGCTGGAAGCCAGTCAGAATGCGGTCCTCAACGCAAATTATATGATGCATAAGTTAAAGGATCTTTATACGATAGCATGTGATGAAGTGTGCATGCATGAGTTCGTCATGAGCCTGGCGGATTTGAAGAAGCAGACGGGAGTTTCGGCCATGGATATTGCCAAAGGACTTCTGGATCATGGGATTCATCCGCCGACCATGTATTTTCCTCTCATCGTGGAGGAGGCGCTGATGGTAGAGCCGACGGAAACCGAGTCCAAAGAGACGCTGGATGAAGCGATAGAGGTCTTCCGGGAATTGTATGAACTGGCAGGGAAGGATCCGAACAGCCTGCATGAAGCGCCGGTGACAACTCCGGTGACAAGGCTGGACGAGGTAGGCGCTGCAAGGCATCCGGTACTTAGATACCGGCCGGAAGAATCAGGAACTTAAAGGAGACTGGACATGGAACAGAAATTTGACTTGATCGTCATCGGAGCAGGGCCGGGAGGATATGTAGCAGCCATCAAGGCGGCGAAAGCAGGATTGCAGGTGGCGGTGGTGGAAGAAGATACAGTAGGAGGCACCTGCCTGAATCGGGGGTGTATTCCGGCAAAAGCCCTGATACATGCTTCTTCGCTATACCGTCAGGCATTGGATGGCGAGAAATACGGAATTCTGGCGAAAGAGGTGAATTACGACTACGCCAAAGTTCTTGCCTATAAAGAGGAAACTACGGAACAGTTATGCCAGGGAGTGGAGCAGCTTCTGAAAGGCAACACAGTGACCTTGCTGTATGGGAAAGGAAGGCTTGAGAAAGACCGTACAGTGACGGTTGCATCCGAGGAAGGGATTCGTACGTTTGAGGCTGGGAATGTGATTCTGGCAGCAGGATCAAAGCCCATGCTTCTTCCCCTTCCGGGGATGGATCTTAAAGGAGTGCTGACAAGCAACGAGTTATTGCAGTTAAAGGAAGCGCCCAAGAGCCTTGCCATCATCGGCGGAGGCGTAATCAGCGTAGAATTTGCCACAGCATTTGCGGCTTTTGGCACCCGCGTGACCATTGTGGAGGCTATGCCAAGGCTGGTGCCGGGAATGGATAAAGAGATCTCTCAGAATCTGAAGATGATTCTTAAGAAAAGAGGGGTGGATATCCATACCTCGGCAGCAGTCCAGGAAATAGCAGAGAAGGACGGACTCTATGCCTGCCGCTTCCTTGAAAAAGAGAAAGAGACAGAAGTTGTGGCCCAGTACGTGCTGTGTGCAGTCGGCAGACGTCCGAATACGGACGGGCTGTTTGGAGAAGGCGTTTCTCTTATGATGGAACGCGGACGCATCGTAGTGGATGAACGGATGCAGACCAGTATGGATGGCGTGTATGCTATCGGGGATCTGGTAAAAGGTATGCAGCTTGCGCATCTGGCAAGCGCCCAGGGAATCTATGTAGCGGAAGAACTGTCAGGAAGAACACCGACGGTCAGGCTGGATATCGTGCCGGGCTGTGTATATACGGATCCGGAGATCGCTTCCGTTGGAATGACGGAAGAAGAAGCCAACGAAAGCGGCATCGAGATCAAGACGGGGAAATTCATTATGGGCGCCAACGGGAAATCCCTGATAACTAAGGAGGAGCGCGGATTTATCAAGGTGATCGTGGAGGCCGGATCAGAGATAATACTGGGCGCGCAGATGATGTGCGCGAGGGCCACGGACATGATCGGGGAATTCGGGACAGCCGTAGCAAATAAGATGACGGCAGGACAGCTTCTGATTGCAATGAGAGCCCATCCGACTTATAATGAAGGCGTTGCGGAAGCGTTGGAAGCCGCGACAGGCGAAGCGGTGCACGTGATGCCAAGAAAAAAGCGGTGATGAATCCGCTGCCAAAGGAGGAAATGACAACATGATGCTAGAAAAGAAGACGACAGAATTCCTGGAGGTGTTATCTTCCGCCGAGCCGGTGCCGGGCGGCGGAGGAGCCTCGGCAGCAGTAGGCGCGTTTGCCTCGGCACTTGGAATGATGGTTGCGAATCTGACGGTTGGCAAGAAGAAGTATGCGGATGTAGAGGAGGAGATCCAGTCCGTAAGGAGTCAGTTAAAAGTGCTGCAAGACAAACTGATTGACCTTACAGACAAGGATGCCGAAGCATTCGCGCCCCTGTCGGCAGCCTATGGGCTTCCGAAGGATACGGAGGAACAAAAGGCCGCAAAAGCCAGAATTATGGAAGGCGCGCTGTATGATGCCAGCGTGGTTCCTATCGAGATTATGGAGACGGTGCTGGAGGTAATGCGGCTTCTTAAGATCCTGGGAGAGAAGGGGAGCCGCATCGCGGTCAGCGACGTGGGCGTAGGAGTACTATTTGCCCAGGCAGCGCTGGAAGGAGCCTCCCTCAATGTGTTTATCAATACGAAATTGATGAAAGACCGGGGGCGGGCAGAGAAACTGAACCAGAAGACGGAATCTATGATTGCGGAAGGCAGGGAATGGAAGGAAATCATCTATCGGGACGTCCTTGGCCATATCCAGTAGACAGGAGGAATCTTATATGAGCATATTGATGAAAGGCGCTGACGTGGCCAAGACCATGAAGGAAGACTTGACAGGCGAGGCACGCAGGCTGAAAGACAGAGGAATCCTTCCCAGCCTGACAATCGTAAGGGTTGGGGCAAGGCCAGATGATCTTGCCTATGAGCGGGGAGCCAGAAAGCGGATGGAGATGATCGGGATCGAGTGCAAGGTAGTAGAATTGCCCGAAACGATTACCCAGGCTGAATTTGAAAAGACCTTTTTCAAGATAAACGAGGATCCGAAGGTACATGGGATCCTCCTGTTCCGTCCCCTGCCGGGGCATCTGGATGAAGGGCCCGTGGTATCGCGGATCAATCCGCTAAAAGATGTGGACTGCATGTGTCCCGTAAATATTGCAAAAGTATTTTCCGGGGATGAGACAGGCCATGCGCCATGCACGCCGGAGGCAGTCATGGAAATGCTGGATTATTATAAAATTGATCCGAAAGGCAAGAAGGTGACCGTGATTGGAAGAAGTATGGTGGTAGGCAAGCCTCTATCCATGATGCTTCTTAAGAGGCATGCCACGGTCACAATCTGCCATACCCGCACCAAAGATCTTACTGCTACCTGCAGGGAGGCAGAGATCCTGGTGGCAGCAGCCGGAAAAGCGAGGATGGTCACTGCGGATATGGTAGGAGATGGAGCAGTGGTAGTTGATGTAGGCATCAATGTAGACGACAAAGGCAATCTGTGCGGCGACGTGGATTTTGAAGCGGCAGAGCCAGCGACATCCTACATCAGCCCGGTGCCAAGAGGCGTTGGAAGCGTCACTTCCTCCGTGCTGGCAAAACATGTGCTTAAAGCGGCGGAATATCTGTCTTTGGAAAGATGATGTTCTGGAATAGGAAATGAGGGATTAGATGATTACGGTATTTAACAGGGAAAACGTCTATATAGGATTTGATCTGCAGGAATTCAACCGGATACGAGAGATCCTGGTGGCAAATCAGATTGATTATGCCCAGAAGGTGAACAATCATGCCGGTTCATGGGCTTTAGAAGGAACGAGCCGGGGACGTACCGGAAGTTTCGGACAGAATAAAGACTACCAGTACGAATATGAAGTATATGTGCATAAAGAGGACTATAAAAAGGTGAAATATCTCATCCGTAAATAAATTAAGGCAATCGGAAGATTGCCGATTCCTCTTAATTATGTTATAGTATGAAATATACTTATAACCTAATAGGGGAAGTCCGCTTCGCGGACGACAGACAAGGAGGCAGGAACAGATGAAAAGCATATACGCTTCCAAAGTCCTAAAGCAAGTCATTTGGAGAGATTTTACCGTCCATTTTAAAAGCAGCACCTCAAAGGCTTCCTACCAGACGGATATTGATGAAGCTATGGATTATTTTCATAAAGACTTTCTGGAAATCAATGGAGAGGATGCAGGGGTATATTTCCGTTGGCTTAAGGAACGTGTGGCCAGGGGAGAGATCCTTCCTGGAACCATGGCAAAAAAGTTCCGCGAACTTCATTCTTTTGCGGCGTATATCTGCGAGAATAAGGAGCGGTATCAGGTAGATGAGGGCTACCAGGATGATTATTATCCGTACCTTAAGATGGTGGCAAAGCAGGAGAAATTTGTAAAAAATATCCCTCCTTCCCACATCGACCGGCTACTTGAGGCCGCCAAGGAAGATCTGATAGCGTACTGTATCATTGTGCTGATGTATCGGGCGGGGCTAGGCTCCACGGAAATCACAGGGCTTAAGCCGGAGGATATAGGCATCTATGGGGACGGAATTTATGCATCGGTAGCCGGCCGGAGGGACCTATGCTATATCCCGGAAGACGCATTTCAGATTCTTGAGAAGTATTTGGCAGAAAGAAAAGACAACCCGTATCTTTTTTATAATAGTAGAGGGAATCCGCTCAATACCATGTATATCAGCAGAATGATGAAAAAATATTCCAAGAAAGCAGGCATACCTTCTTACAGTGCGCAGAGCATCCGGAACAGTTGCGGATGTACTCTGTTTGCATACGAGGCTTCCTCGGAACAAGTGGCCCGCCAGATGGGGACAACGAGAATCCAGATTAAAAGATATCAGAACATTTCTTATAAGGAAGCATTACAAAGAGAAGCGGGCAGGCTGGTAAAACTAAAGATAGAGCCCCCATAAGAAATAGAGGAGTGCTGGTACCACATATTGTGGACGGGCAGTAGAAACGATTCAAAAAACACAATTTGTGAAAGTTGCATAACGGGCACTCAGGCAGGATAAAAGCCTGAGTGCCTGTTCTATTTCTGCAGGTTTCTGAAAGTACCTTAAATTGTGAGAAAAAAGTGTTAGTTATTTAATTAACGAATTGAAAAATGAAGAATAATCTTTATTATTTCGTCATTATGACCAATTGAATGTCAATTTTATAACGATAGTTGCTATTTTCTACAAATTCATGTACAATGTTTTTAGGTGATACAGAGGGCGGTTTAGATATGCCGCCGCCATTTGTTTTTATCGTAGTACTATTTTTAACATGAAGTGCATATTAAAAAGCAAAGGAAAGAGAAGGGGGAATAATATGCTAGACAGTATTAGTGCAGTTATAACCAAGATTGATGGATTGGTATGGGGCTGGTGGCTCATTATCTTATTGCTGGGTACTCATATCTACATGACAGTCCGTCTGGGATTCATCCAGAGGAAGACGATTTCAAAAGGTATTAAGTTATCTGTATCAAAAGATCCTGACGCAGAAGGCGAGGTTTCCCAGTTCGGAGCCCTGACTACGGCGCTGGCGGCTACCATCGGTACCGGTAATATCATCGGCGTAGGTACCGCGATCGCGCTTGGCGGCCCAGGAGCAGTTCTTTGGTGCTGGCTCACCGGCGTGTTCGGTATCGCGACAAAGTATTCTGAGTCCTTGATCGCTGTTAAGTACAGAGTTAAGACGGAAGACGGCCGTATGCAAGGTGGAGCGATGTACGCATTGTCCCGAGGCCTCAACTTAAAATGGCTGGGCATGCTGTTCGCGATCTTTGCAGGATTCGCTTCATTCGGAATCGGCTGCGCTACACAGGTTAACGCGATCGCGACCGTATGTAATGAGAACTTCGGAATCCCAATGTGGATCGTAGGAATCATCGTAGCAATCCTTACCGCAATCGTTATCTTCGGCGGTATCAAATCCATCGCAAGCGTATGCGAGAAACTGGTTCCATTCATGGCAATCTTCTATGTATTGGGATGTATCATCATTTTAGTAATGAACTATGATTACATCATCCCGGCTCTCGGAGTTATCTGCAAGCTTGCATTTACGCCAGGCGCGGCAGCCGGCGGCCTTGTTGGTACCGGTATCAGAATGGCGATCCAGTTTGGTGTTGCAAGAGGTCTGTTCTCTAATGAATCTGGTCTTGGTTCTGCTCCTATCGCAGCAGCAGCAGCCCAGACAAGAAACCCGGTTCGCCAGGCACTGGTTTCCTCTACAGGAACATTCTGGGATACAGTAGTTGTTTGTGCTATGACAGGTCTTGTTCTTGTAACAACAATTATGAAGAACCCGACAATCAATGCGAATGAGATTTCCAATGGTGGTGTTCTTACATCCATGGCATTCTCTCAGATTCCATACCTTGGACCAATCATCCTGACACTCGGCATCATTTCATTTGCTTACTCCACGATTCTTGGATGGGCATATTATGGCGAGCGATGCGTTGAGTACTGGGCAGGAAGAAAGGGCCTGATTCCTTACCGTCTTGTTTACTGTCTGGTTGCAGCAATTGCCCCGGTAGTAGCGCTTGACATCGTTTGGACGCTGGCTGACATCCTGAATGCTTTGATGGCAATTCCGAACTTAGTTGCCGTATTGCTGTTATCGAATGTCATCGTAAAAGAAACGAAGATGTACATAAACGATCTGGATAAGGTGGATAGTACTCCGGTTCCAGTAATAAAAGACTAACGAATAAACAAAACTTTGTCTTGACAAATGCACTTTGTTGAATTAAAGTTAATAATGTAAATAAGATAAAACCGTTGAGAAAGAAGAGTAGATTATCGAATGACATCAAAGAGAGCGGCTGGTGGTGGGATTGCCGTATGGAGTTGATAATTGAATGGCCTTTCGAGGGCAGCCGGAAACCGTAAGGGAGTATGGCCTGTCGGGAACCGAACCCGTTATCAATCAGGAGTGTATGTTAGTACATGAGAAAAGTGGACGATTCGTCAATTTGAGTGGTACCGCGATAATGTAGTTTATTACCGCCTCAAACCTAGTGGTTTGGGGCGGTTTTTGCGTGCTGGCAGAAACCGCGGCCCACAAGTTTTCTCTCCTAACAGCAGTACCGGATGGCTGGCTATCTGCAGTCCGGATATCAAAAACAAGAAAAAGGAGAATGAAACAATGAAAAGAAAAGTAGTAGCAGGATTATTAACAGTAGCAATGGTGGCAGTTATGACAGCAGGATGCGGAAAGTCATCCGGGTCAGAAGGAAGTTCCAAAAAAGAGTACACGATCGGAATTGAGCAGTTTGCCGAACATGGATCTCTGGACAATTGCAGGGAGGGATTCCTGAAGGGACTGGAAGCGGAAGGCATCAAAGAAGGCGACAACCTGACGGTCAAGTATAAGAATGCGGCTGCGGATATGGGGACGGCAGGACAGATATCCGACTCCTTCGTATCGGATAAAGTGGATATGATCTGCGCCATCGCAACGCCCAGCGCCCAGAGTGCATTCAATGCGGCCATGGACAGAGATATTCCTGTAGTATATACCGCGGTAACGGACCCGGTAGCGGCGGAACTGTCTGATAAGGATGGAAAGCCAGTAGGAGAAGTGACAGGTACATCCGATAAGCTTCCGATCAAGCAGCAACTGGAAATGATGCGCGAGATGCTTCCAGATGCCAAGAAACTTGGAATCATGTATACGACCAGCGAGGCCAATTCCGTATCTGCCATTGCAGAATATGAAGATCTGGTAAAAGATTACGGATTCGAACTGGTGACAAAGGGAATTACGGCAACCGCAGATGTGGCACTTGCTGCAGATGACCTGTTAAGCGAAGTAGACTGCATCACGAATCTGACGGACAATACGGTGGTCGCATCGCTTCCGACCATCCTGGAAAAAGCAAATGATAAGAAGGTGCCTGTATTTGGCAGCGAGATCGAGCAGGTGAAGATCGGATGCCTTGCGGCAGAAGGAATTGACTATATTGCTCTTGGAAAGCAGACGGGACAGATGGCGGCAAAGGTATTAAAGGGTGAAAAGAAGGCATCTGAAATGAACTTTGAACTGATCACAGAGCCGGGATTCTACGTAAATACAAAGGTTGCGGAAAATCTGGGCATTACCGTTCCGGAAGATCTGGCATCCGGCGCGGTTGAAAGTTTTGACGATATTATTGCAGAGTAAAGAAAGAATTTGGGAGGCATTTTCATGGACTTTATAGTAACGATTGCGGAACAGGGCCTGATCTATGGGATATTGGCGCTGGGAGTATATATCACATACAAGATACTGGATTTCCCGGATCTGACGGTGGACGGAAGTTTTCCATTGGGAGCAGCGATCACGGCGGCCTTGATTACGAGAGGGATGAATCCTTATCTGACCCTGCCGCTCTCCTTTGGGGCGGGGGTGCTGGCGGGCATCTGTACTGGCCTGATCCATGTAAAATGCAAGGTGCGCGACTTGCTGTCAGGAATCATTATGATGACGGCATTGTGGACCATCAACCTGTATATTGCAGGGACGGCAAATGTTCCGCTGTTCTCCCAGGAAACAATATTTAAGAACGATTTTATGAAGCGCTTGATACCAGACAGCGTCTCAGGATATACGACGCTTCTGATCGTCCTGGTGCTGGCAATCCTATGCAAAGTGCTGCTGGATCTGTATTTGAAGACAAAATCCGGCTTTCTTCTCAGGGCGGTAGGCGATAATGATACGCTGGTCACCTCCCTTGCAAAGGATCAAGGCAATGTGAAGATTCTGGGCCTTGCCATTGCAAACGGGCTGGTGTCTTTAGCAGGCTGCGTATTCGCCCAGGAAGAACGGGTATTTGAGATATCCATGGGTACGGGGGCAATCGTAATTGGCCTGGCAAGCGTTATTATCGGAACCAGCATCTTTAAGAAGATAACGTTCCTTAAGGCCACGTCTGCCGTACTAATTGGCTCGATCATCTATAAGGCCTGCGTTGCGGTTGCCCTACGTAACTTTGAGCCGCAGGCAATGAAGCTGATTACGGCGGTCCTGTTCCTGGTAATCCTGGTCATCAGCATGGAAAGAAAGAAGAAGGTGAATAAGAATGCTTGAACTTAGCGGAATCCACAAATACTATAATCCCGGTACCATTAACGAAATGTGCCTGTTCGATAATTTCAGCATGAAGATTGAGCAGGGAGACTTCCTGTCCGTGGTGGGAAGCAATGGATCCGGCAAGACCTCCATGCTGAATATCATCTGCGGCAGCATTCCGCTTGAGGGGGGGAAAATACTGATCAACGGCAAGGATATTACCAGGGAAAAAGAGTATAAGAGAAATGCGAGGATTGGCCGTGTATATCAGAATCCGGCGATGGGAACCTGTCCATCCATGACGATACTGGAAAATATGTCCCTGGCAGATAACAAAGGGAAACTCTACGGACTGGGAAGAGGGACCAATAAGGCCCGCATTGCCTACTACAGGGAGCAGCTTAGCCAGCTGAATCTGGGATTGGAAGATAAGCTGGATGTAAAGGTAGGCTCACTTTCAGGCGGACAGCGCCAGGCGATGGCGCTACTGATGTCTACCATGACGCCTATCGAGTTTTTGATCCTGGATGAGCATACGGCTGCCCTGGATCCTAAGACGGCAGAATTGATCATGGAATTGACGGATCAGATCGTCCGGGAAAAGAAACTGACGACAATTATGGTAACGCACAACCTCAGATATGCGGTGGAATATGGAAACCGCCTGGTCATGATGCATCAGGGCCAGGTGATCCTGGATAAAAAAGAAGAAGAGAAACAGCAGATGACGGTAGATGAGATTCTGAAACTGTTCAATGAGATCAGCATAGAATGTGGAAATTAGATGAATTTGACCTTATTGCATTGACGCTTTGCGAAGCGGATGATAATATAATTAAATGATTTTCTGACGTAAACGAAAAATACAGAAGAGACAGGAGAGAAACATCTATGGCTAGAAGAATTGCAAAGTTCCACAAGGTAAGTTTCGAACAGTTCCTGGAAGGATTTATGGACTCCTTTGGGCCGATCGAAGAAGAGAAGATCAAGGAGGCTTATGACGGCGTTCGATTGCCTCAAAGAGCCACGGCAGGTTCCGCGGGTTATGATTTTTATACACCGGTATCCATCGTGCTGCACCCGGGAAAGACGGTAAAGATTCCGACTGGAATCCGTGTGGAGATGGAAGAAAACTGGGTGCTTAAATGTTATCCGAGAAGCGGCCTTGGATTTAAATACCGCCTTCAGTTAAATAATACGGTGGGCATCATTGACAGCGATTACTTCTATTCGGATAATGAGGGGCATATTTTTGCGAAGATCACTAACGATACCAATGAGGGTAAAGTAGTGGAATTACAGGCAGGAACTGGATTCATGCAGGGAATCTTTGTAGAATACGGCATCACATTGGACGATGAAGTGACAGCGGTTCGTAACGGAGGATTTGGCAGTACTACAAATCAATAGATTTCCCATACAGGGACGCGGCATTTTTTAAAGTGCAGCGTCCCTGACTGCATATTTAACGGAAAATCTGGGCAGTCTATTCCTCAAAGCAAGTAAATGAGCGGAGGTAGGAATATGCCAGATAACAGGAAAGTGACTGCGTCCAGGGAAGAGAATGCAGCCTACATGAATCAGGTTCTTCCGGTGCAGGATAGTTTTGACATTATTCAAAGAGATATGCTGATTGGCGGCCGGATGGCTTCTTTTTATTTTATAGACGGATTTACCAAGGATGAGGTTATGCTCAAAATAATGGATTCGCTGTTCAAGGTAACGCAGGAGAATATGCCGGCGGATGCCACGCAGTTTTCCAGGGAGTGCATCCCCTATGTGGAAGTGGATATCCTGGGGGATTTTGATGATGTGCTGAGAAATGTCTTATCCGGCGTTACCTGTCTGTTTATAGAAGGCTATGAAGCCTGCATAGCGATTGACTGCAGGACTTATCCGGCAAGAAGCGTAGAAGAGCCGGATAAGGATAAGTCTCTGAGAGGATCCAGAGACGGTTTTGTGGAAACGATCGTATTTAATACAGCGCTGATGAGAAGAAGGATCCGGGATCCTCACCTGGTTATGGAAATGACAGAAGTTGGCGATACTTCCCGAACCGACGTGGCTATCTGCTATATGGGCGACCGGGTAGACCAGGAACTGCTAAATACGGTGCAGCAGCGTATCAAAAGCATCCGGACGGATGATCTGAGGATGAACCAGCAAAGCCTGGCGGAATGCCTGTTCAAGAGAAAATGGTATAACCCATTCCCGAAATTCAAGTTTACAGAGCGGCCGGATACGGCTGCCGCATGCCTGCTTGAGGGAAAAGTAGTGATTATGGTGGATAATTCTCCATCTGCCATGATTCTGCCGACCTCTATCTTTGATATGATCGAGGAAGCCAATGATTACTACTTTCCAACGCTGACCGGACTGTATCTGAAGTTTTCCAGGACGCTGATTACCATTATGACCGTATTTCTGACGCCAGTGTTCCTGCTTTTTATGCAGAACCTCAACTGGCTTCCGAAAGCATTTGAATTCGTGGCGGTAAAAGATATGGTTAATATACCGCTGATCTTCCAATTGCTGATCTTGGAAATCGCCATAGATGGGCTGCGGCTGGCAGCGCTTAATACCCCCAGCATGCTGAGTACGCCGCTGAGCGTAATCGCCGGTCTGGTTATGGGAGAATTCTCAGTACAGTCCGGCTGGTTTAATTCGGAAGTCATGCTGTATATGGCGTTCGTAGCCGTGGCCAACTATACCCAGCCTAATTTCGAACTGGGCTATGCGCTGAAATTTATGAGGCTTCAGCTTCTGATTCTTACGGCGCTCTTTAATTGGATTGGATTTGCGGCAGGCTGCATCATAGTAATTATAAGCATCTGCTTTAATAAGACACTGTCAGGCAGGAATTATCTCAATGTGAAGCTGAATTAAGGGGGATTTTGGTGGAAGTGCTGGACGCCGGAGAGTGGGGGAGGCGTTTCCTGCGACGCTCTGGCGCCTGCATCTCTTGCACGGAGTCGTAAGGCTGCTTAGGAGTCGCCGATAGCGGCTCCTCTCCACCAGCCTAACGTCTCCGGCAAGGATATTCCGGACGCCGACGCTTCCCTTCGGAAACGCCTCCCCCACTCTCCGGCTGGCGGCAATTCGCCGGCAATCCGGGAGAAGTACAGGCGGAAGCGTACACCGTATGCAGGATCGTTTTGCAGCAAGATATAATTTATAAACAGTTGCAGGTATAGAGCTGGTTTGAAAAGGAATAAAAGTTCTTTCAAACCGGCTTTTATTGTTATATATGCCCTGCGTAAGGCGTACCAAAACGCCAGCACACATGTAGATTTTACCAGCGAATTTGCGCATAGCGGGCGGGGATGGGGGTGGGATTTTGGAGGGAAGCGGCGG